>ENA-UOOI01000021-UOOI01000021.1-fermentation-metagenome-genome-assembly--contig:-NODE-21-length-202367-cov-22.228014_pt1 | contig 202367 bp, 191 predicted proteins | sample MGYA00245779_ERZ724027 | MGnify/ENA primary metagenome ERZ724027 (study PRJEB28704, sample SAMN03018318) | fermentation metagenome | biome: anthropogenic terrestrial biome; feature: soil...
ATTTGACAGTAAGGTGCTTTTTTATATACTTTTTAGGGTAGCTGAATAGTTACTATAGATATTTACTTTTTATATAATCTATTAAAATAATTATAATAATATGCTATTTTTTATATTACCTTTCTTAAAATAAAAAAGAAAAAGCAGTAAACTTAACTTTTAAAGAGCTTACTGCCTGTATTAGTTATTTAAAGTATTCAACTCCGGACTGGAATATTTTCTGATCTTTATTGCCAGGTATATTCCTGCATATATCTATACCGCATCTCTCACTGTGAGCCATTTTGCCAAATACTCTTCCATCTGGACTTGTAATGCCTTCTACAGCAAAGTATGAGCCATTTGGATTGTAATTAATATCATAAGTAGCATGGCCTTTTAAATCCACATATTGTGTTGCAATTTGTCCATTTTCTATAAGCTTTTTCATAGCCTGCTGACTTGCCACAAACCTTCCCTCTCCATGTGAAACGGGTATAGTGTGAATGTCACCAACACTTACTTTTGAAAGCCAGGGGGAAAGCACTGAAGTAACTTTTGTATTTACCATAGTTGAAACGTGTCTGCCAATTTTGTTATATGTTAAAGTTGGGTTATCTTCATCAATATCTGTAATTTCGCCATAAGGCACAAGACCAAGTTTTATCAGTGCCTGAAATCCATTGCATATTCCAAGCATTAAACCATCCCTGTTTTTTAGCAATTCCATTACTGCTTCTTTTATTTCAGAATTTCTAAATACATTAGCTATAAACTTTCCCGAACCATCAGGTTCATCTCCGGCACTAAAACCTCCAGGAATCATAATAATCTGACTCTTTTTTATTTCTTCAGCCATAGCTTTAATTGAATCTGATACATCCTGTGATGATAAGTTTCTAAAAATAAATGTATTTACTTCTGCACCTGCATTTATAAATGCTTTTTCTGAATCATATTCACAGTTGGTGCCTGGGAAAGCTGGTATAAATACTCTTGGTTTTGCTATTTTAACACATGGAGCTTTTTGGCTTCTATATTCAAATCTTATATTCTCAATATCCATTGTTATCTTTTCAGATTCCGTTTTGAATATGTCTTCTAAAGTATGACTCCATGCATAATAAGCATCATCTAAAGAAATTTTTTCTTTTCCTATTTCTATAAAAGGTTCAGATTGTGTTGATCCAATTATTTTATAATTGATTCCTTTAAGTTCTCTAGCAATGTCTATATCACTTTTAAATTCAAGAATAAATGCACCATATTCAGCATTAAACAAATCATCCTTTTTAATATTTTCTGTAAAATTGAAACCTATTTTATTGCCAAAGCACATTAAAGTTATGGCATATAAAATTCCGTTATTTTTAATACTTTGTGCTGATATGACTTTTCCATCATTAATCAACTGTGAAACTTTATCAAGATTGGTCTTTAATGTGTTAAAATCCGGTAAATAATGTTCATCTATTTCTGCTGGTATATAAACTATTTTACTGCCTAATTTTTTAAATTCAGGTGAAACAGCTTTACTGCTGTTAACAATACCTACTGAAAAGGACACTAATGATGGTGGAACATCTAAGTCATTAAAACTGCCAGACATACTGTCTTTGCCGCCAATTGCAGCAATACCAAGTTCTCTTTGAACTTTATAAGCACCTAATAGTGCAGCAAATGGTTTTCCCCATCTTTTAGGCTTATTCCCTAATTTTTCAAAGTATTCCTGAAGGGTAAGTTTTATATTTTTATAATTGCCTCCTGCAGCTACTACCTTGCACACTGATTCAATAACTGAATATACTGCTCCATGATAAGGACTTAATTCGCAGATATAAGGGTTAAATCCATAAGCCATTGCTGTTGCCGTAGTTGTATTACCGTGCCTTACAGGAAGCTTAGCTACCATTGCTTCAGAAGGTGTTCTTTGGTACTTTCCGCCATATGGCATAATCACTGTTCCTGCTCCAATAGTGCTGTCAAATCTTTCTACCAAGCCTTTTTTACTGCATCCATTAAGCTGAGATAATCTGTTAAACAGCTCATTCTTTATAGAGTCCGTATTTGTGCTGGCTTTAAAGAATCTGCCTATATTTGAAGGAGCCTTTACAAATACATCAGTTTTCTGTCTTACTCCATTTGTATTAAGAAAATCTCTGCTTATATCAACTATGGCAGTGCCATTCCAGTACATTTTAAGCCTTTTTTCTTTTGTAACCTGTGCAACTATTGTAGCCTCTAAATTCTCCAACGATGCAAAGTGTATAAATTCCTCTGCTTTATCTTTGGAAACAACTACAGCCATTCTTTCCTGAGATTCAGAAATTGCTAATTCAGTACCATCTAAACCTTCATATTTTTTTGGCACAACATCTAAATTTATTTTAAGGCCATCACTTAGTTCGCCAATTGCCACACTTACTCCACCTGCACCAAAATCATTGCATCGCTTTATAAGTTTGCTTACCTTTTCATTTCTAAATAATCTTTGAATTTTTCTTTCAGTTGGGGCATTTCCTTTTTGTACTTCTGCTCCACAGCTTTCAAGTGAACATTCAGTATGCTTCTTTGATGATCCTGTTGCTCCTCCGCAGCCATCCCTGCCTGTTCTTCCGCCAACAAGAATGATTATATCTCCTTCTATAGGTTCTTCACGGATAACATTTTCTTTAGGTGCGGCTCCAATTACTGCTCCCACTTCCATTCTTTTAGCTACATATCCAGGATGATATATCTCAGATACGCATCCTGTTGCAATTCCAATTTGGTTGCCATATGAACTATAACCCTGTGCAGCTCCTAAAGTGATTTTCTTTTGAGGAAGTTTTCCAGGTAATGTTTCATCTAAACTTGCAGTTGGATTACCGCTGCCTGTAACTCTCATAGCCTGATAAACGTATGATCTGCCAGATAGAGGATCTCTTATAGCTCCACCAAGGCATGTAGCTGCTCCTCCAAAAGGCTCAATTTCTGTAGGATGGTTATGAGTTTCATTTTTGAACATTACAAGCCACTTTTCTTTTTTACCATCAATTTCAGCTTCAACTTCAATACTGCAGGCATTGATTTCTTCCGATTCTTCTAAATCATCCAGAAGCCCTTTTTTTCTTAATTCCTTCATGCAGATTACTGCTAAGTCCATAAGGCATTTTGGCTTATTTTTATCACCATAAACATAATTACGGCTGTTAATATATTCCTTATAAGTATTCTTAATTGGTGCAGTTGAATCATCATCACTAAATTCAACATTATCTATTTCTGTCATAAAAGTTGTATGTCTGCAGTGATCCGACCAATAAGTATCTATAACTTTTATTTCTGTAATTGTAGGGTTCCTTTTTTCTGATTGAAAGTAGCTTTGTACAAACTTTAAATCGTCAAAACTCATGGCTAAATTTTTTTCTTTGTAAAAGTCGCTTAATTCATCTTTATTAAGTGAAATAAAATTTTCTATGGTTTCAACGGTTTCTGGTACATTAACTAAGTTTTCTATTTTATCAGGTTTAGCTAAGGAAGCTTCTCTTGAATCAACTGGATTTATGCAATATTGTTTTATTTTATTAAATTCATCATTGGTTATATTGCCTATAATAATAAATACTTTGGCATATTTAACTAAAATATTTTCCTTCTTAGTAAGAGTCTGAAGACATTGTGATGCAGAATCTGCCCTTTGATCATATTGACCTGGTAAATATTCAGAGGCAAAAATTTTGCTATTTTCAAAGGCTGGTAATTTTTCTTCATATATAAAATCTACATTTGGTTCAGAAAATATGGTTTTTTTAGAAATCTCATATTCCTCATCTGAAATACCTTGTATGTCATATCTGTTAATAATCTTTACATCGTCTAAGTTTTCTAAATGCAGGCTTAATTTTAAATCCTGAAGTAATAAATGACTTTCCACAGCATATTCTGGCTTTTTCCTAACAAATATTCTATTTACTTTTTCCTTCATTTTTACCACTCCTTAAATACGAACAATAAGTTCAATATTCTATGATTTATTCGTTTTCTATTATAACATATTTCCTTAATTATTAATAGATACGAAATTAACTATTTTAAATATTAATGATAATGTTCGTATATAGTTGAAAGTTATAAATGTAAAGTGAACAATTTGGGACTGTCACACTAATGAATTTACATACAATATATCGCGCAAATTTAAAATTAGCGCGATATATTGTATTGTTTATTTTTTTAGCGTGACTCTATCTTTCTCGATACTATTAACTATATAATGTATTTAGTAAATCACTATTTGATTAAGAAAAAATTTCGATGCTTCTACGTTTTTTTGTAAAGTTCAAATAGCTGATTTACTTTATATTCAGATAAACACCTATGGCTCTTTTAAATAATAATGTTGATGTGAATAGGACAATCCAATAATGGTAATAATTAATATATCTACATATTACTGAAGGGATTTGATTGCTATGGAGAGAAAAAAATTAGCTGATATAAATATATTATCTTATTTTACTTCATTAAGGCATGATTCTGAAAGAAAATGCCCATACTGTGACTGCACCCACACTGTATTATATGGAAAATATCACGATAAACAAAGATATATATGCAAAAGCTGCAAAAAAACTTTTAATGATTTTACAAACACACCAATTGCCAGAACACACTTCCCTGAAAAGTGGGAAGCATTTATTAGATGTACCCTGGAAGGTTTGTCCCTTAAGGCGGCAGCCCGGGAAATTGGCGTTTCTTATGTAACACTATTTTACTGGAGGCACAAGCTGCTTTCTGCTTTAAAAATGGTTAAACAAAATAAAATGCAGGGAAAGTTTGAACTTGAAAATTTCTTCTTAAAATTCTCCCGAAAGGGACAGAAAAGCATTGAACATAATGAAAAGAGAGTTCATGATCAAAGCGTAAGTTACATTAATATCAGCAATAATAAAGTCTGCGTTATTACAGCACTGGATTCACATAAAAATATTTATTCCAGAGCAGTGGGCACAGGACGTATGAATGCAATAGATATGGAAAATTATATTGGAAAAATATTAAATAAGAATAAGCAGGCAATCTCAAGACCGAAAAGCTTTTTTGCCATGTTCTTTAAGAGAAAGAAAATAAGGGAGATCAATAAATATCTTGATAATAGCTCTGAAGCAGTAAAATATAGACGTGACTGCATGGAATGGATGTACCGTTTTAGAGGAGTAGCAACAAAGTATTTAAATAATTATTTAAGCTTATTCAAATTCTTAAAAAGTTCTAATTTTAATAACATTTCATTTGCAATAAATATATTTATAGAAGAAATAAGTAAAATTAATATGAAAAATACATATATAAATATGAGAAATGCTGAAATATGTTTTAATTAGCCTGTCCCTAACGGGAATTTGTTACTTCATCAACACCATTGAATAAAAGAGCCATATACCCAAATAACAAAGATTAAAGAACAGATAACAAATATTGTTTACATTCTTTAATCTTTGATCTTTGATCTTTAATCTTTAGTTTAAGTCCTTAATCTTTGGTTTTAAATGGCAACCTATCGGCTTTGGATTTTTCAAATCCTTTTTTAACACTAATATTTAACCCGTAATTAATATCATCCTTGGTTATCAAAACGCATGATTCACTCAATGCTCTTAACTCTTAACTTATAACTCTTAACTCATAACTCTTAACTTATAACTGAATAAGTTCTCTTACGTCTCCTAGTATAGCACGGGGAATTGGCAGATCCAGCATAGTTTTTAAGCCAGGAGTAGAGTTTATTACATGAGGAATCATGTTTACACATATTGCAACTGTAGCAATACCTCCAGGTATTTCAGGTTTTATCTGAACATTTAAATTTGGGCTGCCTTGGATATTAATATAATCGCCAGTGTCCACATTCTCCAGATCAGGCCTTATCTGTTGAGGATGTTCCATATCAACAAATACTTTATCTTTCCAATAGCCATGTCCTGACTGCCTGCAGCCTGCTACTTGGCCAGGCTCTACGAATGCAATACTTGTGGAACGCTGTGTCTTTGATATTATAGGCTCTTTCTCCTGCGTAACTTTATCAAACTTAATGTTAAATGCCTCCTCCATCATTCCAAAGGATTGGATAAATCCTACATGACCAGCTATGGTGTTATTATTGACTCCTTTTATAAAATCCTCCTTTTTTAAACCTATTCCCTGCTCCTCCATAACAGCTTTACCAAAGCATGATAAATCATTAACTCTTGATACCTTTATATTTTCTACAGAATCGCATACTCCAGTGAGCATTATAACAACATAATCCATAATGAATCCTGGATTAACCCCTGTACCTAATATAGATACATTATTTTCTTTTGCTATTTTGTCCATTTCATCACTTAATTCTTTATCAAGAGCTTTTGGATAAGACATTTCTTCTGCTGTTGTAACCACATTCATACCAGCTTCAGCTGCTAATTTTATAAATGGAAACACAGACTTTGTAAATGAGGAGGTGGCTAATACAAAAACATCTGCAAAATTCTTTTTAAGTATTTTGTTATAATCTTTTGTTATAATAACATGATTTTCTTCATCTTCATGAATATTTAATACTTCACAAAGCTTTTTCCCGGCTTTGTTTGGATCCATATCTATGGCACCAACAATTTGAAATCCTTTTTTACTTAAGATCATCCTGGCAATCCCGCTTCCCATTGAACCTAAACCGCAAATTACTACTCTAACTTTATTATCCATATTTATTCCCCCAATTTCTTAATTAATTTACATAATATTTTTTAACATAAGGTGAAGTCATAGCTTTTAATAAACAGCCATAATCCATTGTAAAGTCTATGATATCTCCAATTTTATAATCGCAGCTGCAATCAGTGATATCAATAATAAGATGATCACTGCTTCCTCCAAAAATATTAATATTTTTATCCACTGGAAAAATTCCATCTATATTTATATCCTGTCTTCCAAGGGCTATAATTGCCCTTTTCCTAATGCCTTTATCTTCATATTCAGGTGTCTCCCCAAAGGCATCCACACCTATTTTACCTGTGGGTACAGTTGGCTTGTTTTTAATTTCTACAATTTCACCCCTTAAAAGAAAAGCATCATTAAAACAATCCGGGATAGGTTTTCCAAAGGCTGTTTCTCTTCCTAGAACTATACCTTCACCTATTCGAAGCTGATTTATTCCTTCTGGTATTGTCCCATTTAACACCATATAAAGACTGCTTGAATTACCCCCTGAAATAATACTTAGTTTTTGATTAAACATCCTTTGAATTTCATTCTTTAAACTGACTAATTTCCCAAGATTGTTTTCATCAGGCAGAACTCCGCCATAACAGGTTAAATTAGTGCCTATGCCCAGCAGCTTAATATTATGAAGTTTATTTATTTCTTTTACAGTACTAATAACATCTTCAACCAGTACCCCTTCTCTTAAGTCTCCAACATCTACCATAAGTATGATGCCGTGAACTTTATTCATTTTCATGGCAGCATTAGAAAGTTTTTTAATTGTATCCAGTTCAGAGTTTAAGCTTATATCGCAATATTTCACAATATCATATACATCGCTTTCCATTGGAATTCTAAGCAAAATCTTTTTGCAGTGATAATCCTTTAGTCTTTTTATATTTTCAATTCTGGAATCTCCAATTGTATTTATGCCACCTTCTATATAAGCATTTACAATTGGTCTCCTTGCGCAAAAAACTTTTGTAACACCTACAACCTGAATATTCTTAAGTTTACACAATGAAATAATAGTTTTCACATTATGCTTTATCTTCTTTAAATTTATTAATATACAAGGATATTGCACTTTAAGGATCCCCCTTTTTCTGCAATGCTATGTTTTAATACCAAATTTTTTTAAGCTAAGCTTTAGTAAATTCAGAGCTGCTGCTTTATTTTCCCTGCTAAGCACTCCTGCACAGGCCATTATATACATGGTATCTAAAAATACGGAAGCCTCTTTTCCAGGATACATAGTTATATCTTCATTTAAATATTTAATGTTTTCCAGAATTGCTTCTCCATGGGGAAGCCTGGTTAGAGCGCCGCCGGTTCCAACTATGTTCTTTACCTGTGATAAATCCTTTCCATAGGCAACAAACTCTTTTTCACCCCCATATAGCCTTTTAATACGGCCAACATGTCTGTTAACAGCAATATCAACGGCCTTCTTAGTTAAAATTAAACTGCTTTTGATTTCATAATTATCCCTTGGAATGGGTTTAATATTTTTTCTGATTTCTTCCTTAGTTAATCCATTTAGTTCTGAAGAATCAAGCTGGTTTATTATATTTTCACTATTAACATATATTCCTATATCACCCTCTACAGTTCTCTTGGCCTTTGGTTCAGGAGAAATGAGTATATCCAAAATTCTGCTGCTTCCTTCTGTTACTGAATGCACATCAGTGGTTGCCCCTCCTACATCAATAACCAGAATATCCCCAAGAATATTGTACAAAAGCTTTGCACTTTCCATAACTGCTCCTGGAGTTGGCATAATTGGCCCATTTACCATTTTCTTTATTTTATTCATACCTGAAGCCTTAATTATATTCTTCTCAAATGCTGTCTGAATAACTTTTCTTGTTGGTTCGACATTTAATTCATCTATTTTAGGATAAACATTGTCTACTATATATAATTCTTCGTTATTAAAAATCTCCATAATTTCCTGCTGGTTTTCAACGTTGCCGCAATATACTACAGGAATGCCAAGCCTGGCATCATGAATTTTTTCTGCATTGTAAAGTGAAGTATTTCTCTCTCCGTAATCTGTGCCGCCGGCAATTATAATTAAGTTAGGATTTATTTCTTTGATTTTTTTTAAATCAGAATTTCTAATCCTTCCTGCTGTAATCATCTTAATGTTTCCGCCGGCACCTAAGGCTGCTTCTTTTGCAGCCTTAACTGTCATGTCTTCCATTAATCCATGTACAGTAATTTTCAGCCCGCCGGCAGCAGAACTGGTGGCAAGCATTTTCCCCCAGCTGATACTTTCACCAATTTGGCTTTCAATATCTGATATTGCATTTTTTAGTCCAATGGTTACATCGCCGGAGGAAACGGTTGTGCAGCTTTTACCCTGTGCTATGATTCTGGTGTCATCTGCAGCATTAACGGCGGTAACTAAGGTAGTTGTGCTTCCTATTTCAGCAATAACATAATCTACATTCATAAAAATTACCTCCATGGAATTTAATATTTTACTAATCTTCAGGTTTATCTTTTAGTTTTTTTATTATGAATGATGCCACATCACAGCCATGGGAGCCTCTGCCAAATCCTGCATCCATTCCGCTTGCCTTGGCAATTTCATCAGTAACCTGAGTTCCTCCGCAAACTAAAATCAGTTTATCTCTTACACCTTTTTCTATACATAAATCATTAAGCCTTTTCATATTTTTGATATGGATATCATTATGACTAATAATAGTACTTGCCAATATTGCATCTGCTTTTGATTCTATTGCTGCATCAATGAGCTTTTCAACAGGACAGGATGTACCTAAATATATGCACTGGAATCCATACTTTTCTATTCCACCATGCTTAATATCTATTATTTCTCTTAAACCCACAGAGTGTTCATCTTCTCCTAAAGTTGCAGCCACTATCTTAACAGGGTTGCTTTTAACATATTGTCTCATTTCATCGTCAGTTAATATAGATCTTCTTTTAGGAAGCACTAAACTGCTTTTATCTATAGAGAAGTTTACTTTACCCTTTATTTCAATAAGAGTTGCTTCACTTTTCTGTAATATCTGCTTATGAATAATCTCAACATCAGTTAAGTTCATTTTCCTGCCTATTTCAAGGGCAGCAGCTTCACTGATCTGTTCATTTTCAGGTATGCAAAGTGTTGCCTTAATATATCTATCCTTGCTCCATTGTACTTCAGGTACTATTTTTCCATCATCTTTTACCTTATCCATTCTCACATTAACATTATCTTCTTCATCTAATTCATCAATATATTTAATTTTGCTATGATCACATAGTGTACACTTATTAATAGCATCGCAGGGCTTTTTATATTCAGCTGGTACATTGTTGTATCCAAAGTGTGCGCAGACAGGTGCAAAGTAGTCTTTGTCTCTTTGTACAACTGTATTTTCACCAACTCCGCCATGTATTTTTCTCACAATTCCATCTTCATTTCTTTCAGGGTATTCACCTGAATCAACAAAGAATCCATTTTCTACAGCTTTAAAATATCCGCCAACTTCAATTATTTCTTCCATAAATAAAACTGCTCTTTCTTTTAATTCACGTACTTTTTCAGGAAGGAAGCCTTCCTTTTTTAACTCTACTAAATCTTTTAATCCATCCAGCCCTATAAGTGCCTGCTTTGCAGTATTTACTGCATTAATATTATTGTAATGCCATGGTACATTTCTTCCTTCATCAGGGGTAATAGTACTTTGGATGTCAGCACTTGTTAGTGCAGATATAAATAAATTTAAAGTATGGCTCACTGTAGCTTCTCTTTCACAGGACTCAATATATTTTGTATTCATTTGAGCTCTCATTTTATAGCCTTTAAACAGCTGTCTCAAGGCTACTGCATATGGTAAATCTATTTTCATGCAGGGTGCAGGAGATGCTGTTGGAGGAACAGTGGATAATGCAATGTTTTCTTTTTTCATGCCAACCATTTCTGAAAACTTACAGTTTATTGCGTGCTGAACCATAAGTTCAGGCATTACTTTATATCCTTTCATAGCAGTTGCATTGGCATTATGAGCTCCATCTATCTGAAGCATATCAGCCCAGCACATTATTTTTTTAGCTACAGCTGCATCAACAAAAGATCTTACCATATTAATATTTCTGTAGAGAACATTATATTGAGGATCCTGGTGAGCTCCATTTACTCCTTCTTCAGCAAACATTACTGCTATGTCAGGGCCGGCAACTCCGGACACATATGAATGAAAGTTAATTGGACGGCCAACCTCCTCCTCTATAATATCCAGGGCCTTACGTGTAGCTCTTATCTGCTTTCTGGAAATAGGAACTCCTCCTACTCCCTCAGGAGTGCCTTCAATTAAGCCGTCAAAATGACTTTGTCCTGCAGTTCTTATTACCATTATATGATCAGCACCATGCCATGCTGCCATTCTCATCCTTCTAATATCATCTTCAAATCTTCCAGATGCAATTTCTGTTGTTATAACTGGCATAGGCTGCGGGTCAATGCCGTTAAAACTTCTGGCAGCAGGTAAAGGTTGACTTTTCTTTAATGATTTAGAAATGTTGCTATAAGTAAATTCACCTACAACACCACTGCTGTGTTTTTCTCTCCAGTGCCATCCACGTCTTTTAGGCTCATATTTATCTAAATCCTTTAGTATAGCTTTAATATCAAGCTTTTCATTTTCATCTATCATTTTATGCCCCCCTATCCTTTCATGATTAATTCAATCAATCTATTTTCTGAGCAAATTTTTCTGCTAACTCATCCCATCCAATACCACTTGCAAGCTGTGCTCCTGCTTTAAGATAATCAATATTTTTTATTTTAGAATAGGTTAATACTGCATTCCCCATACCTTTGCCAAGCAGATTCCACTTAACACCATTTTTTACTATGTCTCCTGCCTCTAAACTGGAGAAGCCCATTCTAAGTAATACGGATCTTTCTATAGAAGGAGATGTATTATTGTAGGCCAGATCCACCATAGGCTTAACGATTTGTTCAGCCAGGCACCAGAATCTATCATATAGTTCTTTATCACTTAAATCTTTTAAGTGCTCTTTTCTCTTTTCAAAATCATCTTCTCTTTTCAAATAAATCACCTACCTAACATCAAAATTATTTTCTTTTAATATTTTCATGACTTCATCTGTAGTAAGTCTTGTTTCTTTACAAAGAAAATCTAAATCAGTCTGCTCTATATAGTTACCCTTAACTTTTTTTAATGAATTATGAATATATGATTTTCTATATTCATTTAAATCTCTATTATTTACAGAAAGCTTTGATGGACTTTCCGGAAGTATTATGGTTTTACCTGGTATTTCATTAATTGGATCTCCAACTTCAATTTTAATTCCATTTTGCTTTGCAAAGTTCAGCTGAGGTATTATATGTTTACCAGCTCCTGTATACTCAGTCTCCTGCACAACTAAAATATCATCATTATTCATTTCCTGGGCTAATGAAAAGGCTGCTGCTAAAGATATATTTCCAGCAGGTCCTCTTTCAAGGCCTTCTATTTGAGCTAATAATTCAGTCATGTAAAAAACTTCTCCCTGTTGTACTGTAACGTACCTGTCCAGATATCTTAAAGGTCTTGCTGCACTTCTAGGTACATCTGATCTGTCAGGCCATGTCATAAATGGTATTCCAAAGCCTGTATGTCCTGTAGTAAAGGATTTCTTATTAAAATCTATATCAGAGGCCATATGAAGCCCGGTTAAGTCTACAGATGCTCCAATTATTTTTGTATCCAATGCACCTGCTTTTATAAGCCCTCTTGCAGTGCCTGTAACATTTCCGCCGCCTGCATGTGTTATTACAACTGCTGATGGATCTTTCCCAAATTCTTCCCTGCATTGAACAGCAATTTCATATCCTAATGTTTCTATACCTGCAACTCCGTAAGTTGAATACAGAGAAGCATTATAGTATGATGTATCTTCTAAAACCTTTAAAAATGTGTAAAAAAGTTCCGGACCAACAGTTAATCTTAGTACTTCTGCACCAAAGCCCTCGCATTTTCTTCCTTTTTCTAATATTTCAGGCTGTCCTATTTTGTTTGAATCATAGCATTCCTGAACAATTATACATTTTAAGGATCTCATAGCAGCCTGAGATGCAATTGCAGCTCCATAATTACCAGAAGTAGCAGATACAACCCCCTTATACCCTCGTTTTTTTGCATCATAAACCGATAGTGCAGCTCTTCTGTCTTTAAAACTGCCAGATGGATTACAGCTTTCATCCTTTATAAATATTCGTGCTGCCTGCCCTGTTTTTGAAACTTTTCTAGCTAATTCAGTTATATTTTTAAGTTCCAGGAGAGGTGTATTCCCTACTCTGGCTTCAGTTTGAATTTCTATTACATCTTTAATACCATATCCTACATCTTTCATCATAGAATTATAATCAAAAGAAAGTTTTCCTGTTTCATATTTTGAATAGTCAATTCCAACTGATTTAAGCATTATTTCACTTTTTCTGCTCATTAATTCATCATACTTATTCATTGCTATGCCCCCTATTTATTTTTCTAGCATCTTTCTGGCTTGAATTCCTATATAAGCGGTTTCTTCCACATAATCTCCAAAGCTGTGATAATATCCAGGATTAACACTTACCACTTTCCCATTTAATGTTCTGCCTGAATTAGTTTTTACATTTACAACCTGCCCCATATTGCAATCCTCCAGACAATTGCCTCTCACCCAGACTTTAAGAGGTGTTTTCTTTGTTGCCTCAGGTATATTCTTAGCTCTTTCATCAGGAGATAATACTGTTTCCTCAACTTCTACCCAGGTTCCTTTTTTAATCATATAAATCACCTACCCTCTATTTTTTAATAATTCTGTAAAATTACCATTAGTGTCATAATAAGTTTCAGATAATTAAAAATATTCTATATAGTTAAATATTAGCAAATACTGTGCCAATATTTAACTTGTTGATTATTAAGGAAAACTGGGTACAAAAAATAAGGACTGCAAATGTTTTTGCAGTCCCTATTTTAAAATATTGTACATAATCCCTACTGTTGTTACTTTAAGCTTGTGCAAAGATATTTGCATATACATGCAAATATCTTTGCACTAATAAATACAGTATTTTTTAATTTTATGCTGTAAGTTTTGTCTTGATAAACCAAGTTTTTTTGCTGTAACTGTTATATTATTTCCATTTTGTTCCAACATATTTATAATTATTTTTTTTTCTATTTCGTTAATGTATTCATATAATGAAGAATTATCTGTGTTAAACATTTCAGCCTGAGTATTAATTCCAGATTTAAGTATATCATTTCCTTTATTTTTATTAATCCTTATATCAAAATATTCTTTGGAAAGATATATATTGCTGTCACACATATTAACTGCTGATTCAATTATGTTCTTAAGCTCTCTTATGTTGCCAGGCCAGTTGTAATCATAAAATCTCTGGAGTACCTCGGGTTCAATACCCTTTATGTTTTTACCAAGCATTTTATTGTAATATTCTATATAATGTTCAACATAATAAATTATATCTTCTTTTCTATCCCTTAGAGGAGGTATATTTATCCTAATTACGCTGAGCCTGTAATAAAGATCTTTTCTAAGTCTTCCGCTTTCTATTAATTTGTCTGGTTCCTCATTTAAAGTTGCAATTATTCTTACATCCACATCTATAGTTTTATTACTGCCTACAGGCCTTATATATCCATCTTGTAATACCCTTAACAATTTTGACTGAAGATATGGATTCATAGAATTAATCTCATCTAATAAAATCGTTCCCCCATCTGCCTCTTCAAAGAGCCCTTTTTTATTTTCGGCACCTGTAAAACTACCCTTGCGTGTTCCAAACAGCATACTTTCAAGTAGTGCATCTGGAATAGCAGCGCAGTTTATTGGTATAAAAGGTTTATCTTTTCTAATGCCGCTGTAATGAATGCTTTGTGCAAAAACTTCTTTTCCGCAACCTGTTTCAGCATATATAAGCACTGAAGAATTGGCTAAGCTTGCTTTTTTAGCTTTTTCAACAGCCTTAAGCATTATTGGATTTTTGCCATAGATGTCATTAAAGGTATAAGTTTTTTTTAATGTACTGTCATTTACCTGAAGCTTGCATATCTTTTCTGTTAGTTCTTTTAACTGAGTCATATCCTTAGCAATTTCTATTGCTGCAATAATTTTATTCTCATTAATTACTGGAATTGTTGTATTAATGCTGGTTATTTTCTTCTTTTTAATACTGCTGTAATGTTGAATAACATCAGTAATTTTATTGCCGTTTTTTAAAGTTGAGTTATCTTCTTTAACATCACTTAAATAATCCACAACTTTTTTACCAATTGCATCTTCTTTTTTAATTCCTTCAACCTGTGCCATTGCTTCATTATAATAAATTGTAGCACCTGAACCATCAACTATATGAATTCCTATATCCAAATTATCAATCAAATACTTTAAAATACTTTCAATATTATTCATAGTTTATTTATATATTGGGTATTTGTTACACAGCTTTTTAATTTCACTGGATATTGCTGATAGATCTTCATCCCTGTGATTAATAGTATAATCAATGAAATATGCTATTTTTTTCATTTCATCTTCCTTAAAGCCTCTTGTTGTAGCCGCTGGTGTTCCTATTCTAATACCACTTGTTACAAAAGGACTAAGTTTATCATAAGGTACTGCATTTTTATTAACAGTAATTCCTATAGATTCAAGAAGCTTTTCTGCATCTTTTCCTGTAATATTCTTATTTGTTAAATCTACTAAAATAAGATGATTATCTGTTCCCCCAGATACCAGTCTAAAGCCGTATTTTACAAGTTCTTCTCCCAGAACTCTGGCATTTATAACAACCTGTTTTATATATTGTTTATATTCATCTGTAAGAGCTTCTCCAAAGCAAACTGCTTTAGCTGCAATTGTATGCATAAGAGGACCCCCTTGAATTCCAGGGAATATAGCTTTATCAAGTACTTTTGCATATTTTTCCTTGCAGAGTATTACTCCTCCTCTTGGACCTCTAAGGGTTTTATGAGTTGTAGTTGTGACAAAATCTGCATAGGGCACAGGTGATGGATGTTCTCCTGCTGCTACTAATCCAGCAATATGTGCCATATCAACCATTAGTAAAGCTCCTGCTTCATCTGCAATTTCTTTAAACAATTTAAAATCTATTATTCTTGGATATGCACTTGCTCCTGCAACTATCAACTTTGGTTTATTTTCTAAAGCCAATGTTCTAACCTGTTCATAATCTATTCTTTCAGTTTCTTTTTTTAAACCATATGGAATGAAATTATAAAGCTTACCCGAAAAGCTTACAGGACTGCCATGTGTTAAGTGACCTCCATGGCTTAAATTCATGCCCAGTACCGTATCCCCAGGTTTTAATACAGCCATGTATACTGCCATATTTGCCTGTGATCCTGAATGAGGCTGTACATTAGCATGCTCTGCATTAAAAAGCTTTTTAGCTCTTTCAATTGCTAGTGTTTCAGCTTCATCAACAAATCTGCATCCACCATAAAATCTTTTTCCAGGATATCCTTCTGCATATTTATTTGTCAGTTGAGATCCCATTGCTTCCATTACAGCCTTACTTGTAAAATTCTCAGATGCAATTAATTCAATATTATCCTCTTGTCTCATTGATTCCTTTTCTATAATACTGTAAATCTCTGCATCTTCTTTTTTTAAGTTCTCTAAACTCATGTTTATCACCCCTTCTTCTTAAGTTTATTAAAATAAACTCTCATCTTAGATTATAAATGCTTTAACATCTGCTAGCAACAATGAAATGAAATATTTTTAATATTCTATAAAATAAATTAATGTATGTATAGTGCTGATGTATATGATATAATACCATTGAATATTTTTCAGATATAGGAGTTTATTGATATGGATATGAACAGAATAATGCATATAGCTGCAACAGCTGGGAAAATAGTACTTGAAAATGGCGGAGAAACTTATAGGGTTGAAGAAACCATAAACAGAATATGTCATGCATACAATATTGATAATTCGGAAAGCTTTGTTACTCCTACAGGTATAATGATGTCTGCAACCAGTGAGTTTGGACAAACAATCTCTATTGTTAAAAGAATCAATGTAAGGACAACAAATCTGGAGAAAATATCAAGAGTTAATGATTTATCACGAAATATTCGTATAAAAGGATATACTTTAGAATATGTTGAAAATCAGCTGTCAAAAATAGATGAAGTTAAAAGATATTCAAATAAAACAAATATACTTTTCTCATGTATTGGTGCTGGCTTTTTTACTCTAATGTTTGGAGGGTCATTAAAGGACTTCATTGTATCTTTCATGATTGGAGGTATAATAACCTGTTCTACTATTTTATTAAACAAATTTGAAACCAATAGTTTTTTTATAAATATCGTGGGAGGCGTGCTTGCTGCATTGCTGGCATTATTAAGTGTAAAATTCGGCTTTGGAAGCAGTGTTGATAAAATAGTTATAGGTTCCATTATGCTCCTGGTTCCCGGCCTCGCCATTACAAATGCCATAAGAGATACCATTTCAGGTGATTTAGTTGCAGGTATTTCCAGGGGCATCGAGGCTTTTTTAGTGGCAGTGGCCATTGCAGTAGGCACAGGTATAGTTTTTAAAATTTGGTTTTTAGCTAATGGAGGACTTTAAAAATGATTTTAAATTTCATATATGCATCTATAGCCACACTGGCTTTTGGAATTATTTTTAATATCAGGGGTAAAAATTTAGTATTTGCTTCTTTAGGAGGTGGCATAAGCTGGGCAGTATATCTTTTATCATTAAAATTTTTTTCATCTATGATTTTTGCCTATTTTCTTGCAGCTGCTATAGTTACATTATATTCAGAAATAATGGCAAGGGTTTTAAAGACACCTGTAACCACCTTTGTTATATGTGCCATTATTCCAGTAGTTCCTGGAGGAGGAATGTATAACACAATGATGGAATCAGTTAAAGGAAATGTACAAACAGCCCTTTCCATGGGGGTTCAAACTATTACAATTGCTGGTGCCATTGCAGTTGGTATATTATTTATCTCAACTATAGTAAAAATTGTAATTATAAATAGAAATAAAAAATAGAAAGCATTCAGCTTTCTATTTTTTATTTAATGAACATATTCAAAGTTGAAATTAAATCATCTACACTTTCAGGTTTTACTAAATTTCCATCCTTACAGTTAAAACAACCCTTTGCATAGTTTTCAAAAATCATAGAACCAACTTTATTCATAGCTGCTCGTATAGCAGCAACTTGTATTAAAATATCCCTGCAGCAAGCTTCCCCATCTACCATTTTTTCTATTCCTTTTACCTGTCCTTCTATTCTTCTTAATCTAACTAAAACATCTTTTTTTGAAATAGTTTTATTTTCATTCATTAGTTACACCTCATAATTTATTATTTATACCTATACCCCGTATTAATTTTATCATTAAAATATAATATTATCAACCACAGAATATCTTACATAAATATTCAGATAATTGCATACTAAGATGTACATTCAATCTCAAGTAAAATAATATAACTCATAATTAAATATAAAAAAATACACCATCTATGTTGTAGATGATGTTAGTATGTATATATGAATTGGGGGACATATCCAACTTTGTATTGAATATAAGCTTATAATAGCAGAAATATATGCAAGTGTCAATACATAATTATTCATTGTAATAAATATTCTTTATTATTCATATGTTATTTTATAACATTTAATAAAGGTGAATATTATGAGGAGGAATATATTAATCATATCAATAACATGTATAATTATATTGCTTTTTACCAGCTGTTCAAATATTATGGATTATAAAATCTTACATCCTTCAAAGCCTAATGACTTCTATTATACCAATTTATTATGGAAGGATTTATCTGATAAAAGCAATTGTAAAACAACAATACTAGATACAAATTACTATAAAGAAATTGAGTTTAATAAGGAGTATGTGGAACAATTTAAACTTTTTTTAAAAAAACTTAATAAATCAAATTTTATAAAAAAGCCAGATAAAGAATTAAGCAAACCATTATATAAAATATTCTTTGACTTTGGAAATGAAAAGTATATTGTCAATGTTTATAATGAAAACTTAATTTCTATATACCCCTGGGATGGAAATTATGAAATGGATTTTATTAATATGACTGACACCCCTAATTCTTTAAACATTTATTCTCTGTGTAAATATTTATATAACTGAATATCTATGAAATATTAATTTAAAAGTATATAATTTTAATATAAATACCAACTAAAGTTAAAGGGGGTACACTATGAATAAATTATACCAGTTTTATTATAATAGATTGGTTAGGAAGCTTACAAGTATAAGATGGATACAAAAGTTCAAACTTGATAAGAATTCTATTGATAATTTCTTAAGAAGCAGCGAATTTATAAATGGGTTCAATTCTATATTTGAAAGTAAAAACTTCAGCTGTGAAAATGCTTTATCAATATGTAAACCATTACTTGATAAATTAAGCTATCCATATAATCAGCAGGACTGGTTATCATATATATATCAATACACTTTAAATAAAAGCTTCCCTGAAGCAGTAAGCATTATCTTATTAGAAAATTTAAACCCTGTTTGTGAAATATATCTGAAAGTTTTAAGGGTAATCTGCCAGGCTGAAAGGGATTTAGAAAATCAATCATGGCAGTATAAGTACCCTATGAATTTTCTTGATCAGGATGAAGAAAACCATTTGGAAAATAGTGATGAATATAAAAAATTCATTAAAGCCTTTAAGCATAATTATACCTATGAGATGATGAAACTCAGCAAAGAAGTTATGAATTATACAACTTTAGATCATGTCTGCGGTGTTCACTATATAGCTATGTATATTGCAAGACAATTAAAAAATATAAATATACCAGTAGACCTTGGCAGGGTTTCCGGTGCCGCAGCCGGGCATGATATTGGCAAATATGGCTGCAGAATTTCTGAAATAAAAAAAACACCAAGGCTGCATTATTTTTATACCGATGAATGGTTTAAAAGATATGGGATAAATTACATAAGAAATATTGCTTTAAATCATTCTACATGGGATCTGGAGCTTGAGAATCTGCCAATTGAATCACTAATTTTAATTTATTCAGATTTTAGAGTTAAGAGTGACTGCATGTACAAGGATGGCAGAATGAAAATATACAGTTTAGAGGATTCATTTTATGTTATTTTAAATAAATTAGAAAACATGGATAAAGAAAAGGAAAAAAGATATAGAAGAGTATATGCAAAGCTTAAGGATTTTGAAGATTTCTTAATGGATCTAAATATAGATATACTCTCAAAAAAGGCTCAGGATAATCATACTAAAATTCCTTGTAATAATTATTCATTGCTGCAGGGGGATGAAATAATAAGCAGCATAAAAAATCTGTCTATAATGCACAATATAAAATTAATGTATGAGTTAAGAGATGAATTTTCGCTAGATGCCATACTGGAAGCTGCAAGAAGTGAAAAGGATTGGAAAAACTTAAGAGAATACATTAGAATATTTCAGGAATATTCCACATATTTAACTCAAAAGCAAAAATTACAGACTATTTCCTTTTTATATGATAACTTAACTCATCCTGAAGACGATATTAGAAGACACTGTGCAGAATTAATTGGTATATTAATAGCTATTTTTGATGAAAATTACAGAAAGGAATTACCAGATAATGTTACCATACATCAGTTTTCCATAAGCAGCACTGATTTGTTTAAGCAGAGCATTGATATTATGTTAAATCACAGCCATAATCTGGTGCCCTCTCATAAGTTTTATTTAGGATATTCATTGAGTATAATGATTAATTCATTATTTACTCATTGTAATAGTAATCAATTATTAAACTACAGAAAAATACTTATGGGTTATTACAAGGACTATTTAACAAAAAACACTGACTCTCATATATTCCTTTTACAAAGTGCTAAGAGCATACCTCTTGAACCATTTGATGAAAACATTAACATATTATATGATTATATTTTAGTATGTATAAATAAAAGAAACAATATGATAAAAGAAGCTGCTTTAGATGCGGTACTAAATTTATCAAATAAATGTATACTCCCAAAGAATTTCACTGGATCCATAAAAAAATATCTGGAAGATAATTTGGATAAAGAGAAAAGTATCAATACTACATTACTTTTAAAAAAAATAAGTGATAAATTTTCTTTTACAGAATTATCAGATCAATACAGAAGCAAAATAAAGGTAAACGATAAAAAAATAACTGAAATATTTTTAAGTAACTTAAAAAGTGCCACTGACTGGATTAAAAAGAAAAACCAAATTGATCTTTTACTGGAGTATGCTTTAGAAAGTCATCCCAGCAGCAGTCTGCATACGTCCATACATTTTTGTAATCTTCTTAAGGTTAGTGCTGTTGAAAGTGTGAGGAATCATGCTGGATCTGCCATATTAAAAATTATGCCAAAGCTTTCAATATCTGAAAGAAATGAAGTAGCAGTTGAATTATTAAGGGCATTAGAAATTGAGGGAAATAGATTTACAGAATACATTCCAGGGTTTACAGGAAAAGCAGTGTTATGGCTGCAGCCTAAAGAATTGGATGAAATTATTGAGGACCTTTCCGAGAAGATAAAAAGCTCTAATGCAAATTTAAAATCTTTAATTTTAAAAACCATAGGCGTAACAATTTCAAATTATGACTGCTATGCAAAGCGATTTGAAGAAAATGAAAATGATTGTGAAAATAGATTAAGGAAAATGCTTGGTATATTATTATGCGGCTTGGGTGATTATAATATTCATGTGAAGCAGGCTGCCTTTAGTGTAATAGGAAAAGATATCTTTGGAACCAGCTGTTTATCATTATACAAAAAGGAGCATATATTCACATTAATAGCCAAGAAGATCCTTACACTGGTTTCAGATAATAGAATAGAAGATTTATTATTTCTAACTAATTCAGCTGGATTAAATCATATTTACAGATTTATTTCTGATTACACTTTTTTCATAGGAAAAATTAATATACCAATACCTAAGAAAGTTGCTTTTTTCCCTGGAACCTTTGATCCTTTTTCATTAAGCCATAAACAGATTGCAACATATATCAGGGATAAAGGCTATGAAGTGTATTTAGCTGTTGATGAATTTTCCTGGTCTAAAAAGACTCTCCCAAGCTTACTACGACGAGATATTATTAGTATGTCCATTGCAAATGAGCTAGGTATATATATTTATCCAGATGACGAGCCCACAAATATGTCAAATGAAGAGGATTTGAAAAGATTATTAAGTAAATTCCCCTATTCAAAGGTATATATGGCTATAGGCAGTGATGTGCTTCTCAATGCTACATGCTATAACAAAAATTCATCAGATGAATCTTTAATTTACAGTCTTCCCCATATTATTTTTCAAAGAAATAAAACAAAAAAGCTGCTGGACTTTGTTAAAAGATTTAAAAGTGAAGTAATATTTTTAACTTTACCTGCAAAATATTCGGAAATAAGTTCTACTCAAATACGTAATTATATTGATGAAAGTAAGGATATATCTTCATTAGTTGACCCTTTAGCTCAGAAGTATATTTATGAAAATGGATTCTATCAAAGAGAACCTCAGGATAAATCAACAATTAAAAATATCTTATTTGATACGATTCTAATAGAAGAATTCAGCATTGATGCAGCTGAAGATATGTTTAAACTTTTGGGTAAAGGCAATAAGAAAAAATTCATTGATAAAGTCAAAGAGATCTTTAAGAAGCCATCTGGAAGAGCATTTTTGTTAAAAAACTTGGAATCTGGTGAAGTTTTAGGATTTTCAATTTTTCACTGGTTAAGATCAAGTATGATATATGAAGAAACTTGTAATGCCAAAGTAGCCGAATTTATAAGGACAAATAGTCTTGGAAGAGTAATTTGTATTGATGGGATCTATATAAAAAATGCAGAAAAAAACAGGAATCTGGAACAGATTATTATTACTGACACACTAGCCTTTTCAATATCCAAGGATTATGAATATGCAATATACAAACCATTTTCAAAGGAATTTATTATACCTTCCATAGATGAACATTTAAAGCTTATAGGCTTTACAGGCATTGAAGGATGCGAAGAATCTCATATATCAGTTGTAAATATGAGCTCTCCTTGTGTCATAAACTTTGATATAGAAAACATTTTAAAGGAGCCCTTTAGAAGTAATATAGATCTTCGCCAGGTTATTATATCCACAAGAAAAAAACTTATGAATTCTTTAACAAATTTATATCCTGGAGAATTAGTACTTCCCTTTGATATAAATTATCTTCATCAATGCATGATAAATAAAATATGCAAAGAAAATGGTGTATCCACAAAAATCAGTGAAACTAAAAAACTTGGTGAAGCAATGTGTGTACCTTACGGAGACATATTTGACAGATATATTATACCTAATACTGTGACCAAAGCTCTCCATACTGAAAAGTTTTTTGAACCTTCAATGGAGAATTTCAATATATGTGAGTTCCCTCATTATCTTAAGCTTAAGGATCAGGTTAAAATGCTAAAATCATTTAACAGGCCCATAATTCTAGTGGATAATATTCTTCATAAAGGGTATAGAATGAGGGCATTAGATCCCCTTTTCAAAAAGGGAAATATTACTGTAAAGAAGATTATTGCTGGAATTATGTCTGGAAGAGGAAAGGATTTAATGGATATCCAAAATAGAAATGTAGAAAGTATATATTTTATACCAAGAATGAAAATGTGGTTTAATGAAAATGCATTATATCCCTTTATTGGCGGAGATTCTGTGTGGAGAGGAAGTTACCCCAAAAGAAATTTACTTCCATCAATAAATTTAATAATGCCATATACATCACCAACCTTTATGAGAGGAGCTTCTACTGCATCAATATATAATCTTTCAAAAACATGCATTGAGAACTCTTTAGAAATACTTGAAACATTAGAGGAGCAATATCATTTGTTTCATGAAAGAAATTTAACTCTTTCAAACTTAGGTCAGGTATTTACAATACCAAGATCTGTAGATAAAGGCACTAACATTGAATATGATTTAAATAAAAGTGCATCCAGCTATCTAAAAAACGATTTGGAGTCTTTATTCAGGCTTGAAAAAATAATTAAAGGCTTTTAAAAGGAGAACAAAATGGATAAATTATTTTATTATGTTTATAACGAAAATCTGCTTATTTCAAATAAGCCATACAATTATAAAGTTATTGATGAAAATAGTGCATGTAATTTTAAGCATGATATATATACACTTTTTGAAAGTGACCCAGGTAAAAGCAGATCTATATACCCTTTATGCACAAAAGATTTAATATTTCTCGAAAATGAAGACTTAAATATTCTAAAGAACAACCCTTGTGAATCAAAAACTATACCTGTGTGGCTTGAAAAAAGAATTCATGATAATAAGGTTACAGCAATTAATACTGCATATCCTGACTATGAGCAGTATTTAAATAATAGTAGAAGTAATAATTATGATAGATTTATAAACTCAAATGGCGGCAAAAAATGCAGGGTCAATGTAATTGGCCTTGGTGATGTTGGAGGAACTCTTGTTACGGGATTAAGATTATTAGGTTCAGAATGTATATCTGAAATTGGAATTTATGATAAAGATCCTAAAAAAATAAAGAGATGGGAATATGAATGCAACGAAATACTATCCCCTGATACAAGTTTAATTTTTCCTGAAGTAATACCATTAAATGAAGCAGAATTATTTAATTGCGATTATTTTGTGTTTTGTGTTTCTGTAGGAGTTCCGCCTTTAGGATGTGAAAATACGGATGTAAGACTTATTCAATATAGCGGCAATTCCAAAATAATAGAGTATTATTCTAAGCTTGCCAGAAAGAATAAATTCAAGGGAATATTTGCAGTGGTTTCCGATCCAGTTGATTTGTTATGTAATAAAGCATTTATGGAAAGCAATAAAAATGAAAATGGAATTACTGACTTTGAAGGATTAAAACCAGAGCAGATTAGAGGATATGGACTTGGAGTTATGTTTGCCAGGGCTGCTTATTATGCAAAGCAGTATGCTGAAGCTGAAAACTTTATTTATAAAGGAAGAGCTTTCGGGCCTCATGGTAGAGGTTTAGTTATAGCAAATGATATTGATAATTACAATAATAAAATTAGTGAAATTTTAACGGCAGCTGCTATAAAAGCAAATCTGGAAATAAGAAATTGCGGATTTAAGCCCTTTGTAGCCCCTGCCCTATCCTCAGGAAGTTTATCTATTATAGAGACTATAAAGGGAAATTGGAACTATAGTACCACATATATTGGTGGAAACTTTTTTGGATTGAAAAATCGTATTACAGGTAAAGGAAATATAATAGAAACATATGACTTCAATGATCAGCTGTTTAATAAAATTCAGGCATCTTATGCAGAGCAGAGTAATTTATTTAAAAAATTATAATTTTGGAGATGATATTTTGAGTAGCTTATATGTAGTTGCTCCAAATAAAAATAAAACAAATACCTTAAAAAAAATGATAGCATCTTTTACAGAGGAATTTGATACATTGTATTATATTGATAATTTCAGTGAGGCTATTAATTTAACACATAAAAAAATTCTTTTTGCATTAGAACTTGGAAACTACAGCTTTGATTTAGAAATGTTAACATTACTTTCATCTTTAAATATGAATAACAGCTCAATTATGTCAGGTTCAACTGCAGCCTTACTAGTTCACAGTAATTCACAGCTTTATACTAAAAGATGTGCTCAAGGTCTTGTGTTTACATTAAATCTCCTTGGCTGCAATTTCATTGGTCATCCATTGGTTGAATGTACTGAGGATTTTATTAATTTTAATACATGGAAAAAGGTGTTTACTGAACTATCCTTAGAAGAAATATGTTATAATCAATGCAAAAAACTAGGTAAAAGGCTTTCAGAATATGAGTATATAAAAATAACTAATCCTAAAATAACTGTTTTATATTCATCTACTCATATGTTTTCCAATACATTGGATTACTGGCATATGGTTAAAGAAAATCTGAGTCATTGTGAAATTAGCGAAGTTCATATAGAGAATGGAAAAATAATGGACTGTAAGGGCTGCTCATATAAACTATGTGTTCATTATGGAAAGCAAAACTCCTGTTTTTATGGTGGATTTATGGTGGAAAATGTACTGCCGGCAATAGAAAGAGCAGACTCAGTTGTGTGGCTCTGCCCAAACTTCAATGATGCCATACCTGCTAATTTAACAGCTACAATTAACAGGCTTACTGTTCTTTATAACAAAATGAATTTTTATAATAAATCCATGTTTGGTATTGTAGTTTCTGGTAACTCAGGATCTGATTCCGTTGGAAAGCAGTTAATTGGTGCTTTAAATATAAATAAAGGATTTAGGCTGCCTCCAAGAGCAATGCTATATGAAACTGCCAATGATCCGAAGTCAATTTATTCTGTACAATATATTAATGAAAAAGCAAAGTCTTTTGCAGAAAATATGATAAATAATATATAATATGCTATGTAGAGCTGTCGCATTAAGAATAAATACTACATTATATTGTATGTAAATTCATTAGTGCGGCAGCTACCTGTGTTTTTATTACCCTCTTTTGGCAGACTGCTTCTTAGTGGTTTTATTGTGATTTTTGGCTGTTTCCCGTGTTATGGGAGTCTGCCAATTACATTTTTCCATTCTTTGTATTTTGCCATCTGGCTGACTGTCTTTAGGCATTTCTATCACCTCATGATTTAGTATTTACCTAATTAACATAATAATTCATTTTACTTTTGCGTGTTATATATATCAATAGTTTCTAAATTTTTTTCATAGATATTTTTTTTATTTGAATCAAAGCACTGTATTTTTACCATACTATAATTAGTAATTTTTTCATTCCAGTATAATAGAAGATACTTACCGTTAAAAATCTTAAAATCTAGTGATTTTAATGTATTGCCTGCAGTATCCTTTACTATAAGTTTTACTTCCTTTATATTACTGTCATTGATTATACCGAAGATACACATGAGAGCATAATTATTTTTTAGATTACTTTCAAAGTAACTATAATTTATTTTTTCTTTATTATTAATTGTCAAAATATTTGGCTTATCAAGAGGAAACCACATTAGATTTCTTTTTTCAGCTATATCAGTAGAAATGTAATTTCCATACTTGGAAAGAAATAATTTTGAATTACCTATAGCTGTGTTATTAATGTTTTCTGATGGACCATAATTAATTCCCTTCTCGTTTTTACTATGAGCTTTCTGTGAAGTAAATGATCCATAAAATAAATAAGGATATAAACAAAATAAAAATACACTAACAATAATTACCCAATATATTATTACTTTTGAATTCTTTTTCAAGTGACTTGTCCCCCTATTTTAAAGGAATTTTAAAATAAAATTCTCTATTGTATAAATTATATTTTATACATATCTCTTTCAAGTCAGTAATTTTTCCATAGTACCTTTGGCAGTAGTTTTCCATAAAGGAAGATTTTGAGGAAAAACTCTCCATATGTTCATATTCTATTCCTTCACTATTTAATACCATAATATCTTTGAAATTAAAGTTTTTCACTAAGCTGGGATTCAAAGTCTTATAATTGATATAGAAACTATCTTTATCAATTACAATATTTTTTACATATAACAAGGCAGCATCTACTTTAGTCTTTTTATTACAATTGATTAGTTTTAAGTCCCCGCTGTATATTTTCCCTTCAATATTATTATTCCCATATGCATTTGAAATTGAGCTGCTTATACATGTAATGCAGAAAAAATAAATAGCTATTAGCATTAGAAATTTTCTAAATGTGTTAATTTATATCACTTCCCAAGCTGTTATTGTATAAACTTTTATGTTTATATTATATTTATGAATTGAATGTTTTATTACTTTTATATTTGTTTTTGATATAATGTATGTGAAGTGAATCATAGAAAGGAGTAATTTTAAATGATTGCAGATCTTCATATTCATACAAAGGCCTCTGATGGGAAATATACCCCTAAAGAAATTGTGCAAATGGCCATGTGCGAAAAAATAGATGTCATTGCAATAACAGATCATGACACCACTGATGGTATAGATCAGGCTTTGGAAAAAGCCAAAAATAATAATATAATAGTAATACCTGGTATAGAGTTATCAACTTTGTATAATGGAAATAGTGTTCATATTCTTGGATATTTTAATGGAATGAATTATCTAGAAAGCGATTTTCAAAGGTTTTTAAAGGATATGCGTGATTATAGAATTTATAGAGCAAGGCTGATTTTAAAAAAGCTGGATACTTTGTATAATATTAAACTTGATTTTAATAAGGTTATAAGTGAAACTACAGGGGTGCTTGCAAGGCCCCATATAGCAGAAGCTATTATAAAATCCGGATACAACTACAGCTATGAATATATTTTTAATAACTTTATTGGAAATAACTGCCCTGCATATGTACCAAACAAAGATATAAGCATATCTGAAGGAATTGAAAGACTTAGAAATGCAGGAGCACTAGTTGTACTGGCCCATCCTAAACTATTAAAGAATGGCATATTAAATGATGTATTAAATTTCAAATTTGACGGAATGGAATCAATATATTATTTAAATTCAGAAGAAGAAACAAAGGAATTTATTAAAATGTCAAAAGAAAGGGATTTAATTGTTACAGCTGGTTCTGACTTTCATGGTTCAATAAAAGAAGAAGGCAGCCATGCACCTAAAATAGGCTCAGTATATTTGGAAAATGATTTGGTTAATATATTTTTAAAAAGACTGCGTTTAATGTAAAAAAGCCTTTCAGCTATAGGAAAATTAATTTCTATTTAGCTGAAAGGTTTTTAATTTTAGTTATTATGCTTCTAATAAGAATGCATAATATCCTTTTACTGCCTCATATATATCTGCTTTACTTGCAACTTCCCAAGGAGCATGCATATTTTGCAGAGCAATACCACAGTCAATAACCTGCATATCATATTGTGCAAGAATATAAGCTATTGTTCCGCCGCCTCCCTGGTCAACTTTTCCTAATTCTGAAGTCTGCCATGATACATTATGTTTATCCATAATTGATCTTATTTCTGCTATAAATTCAGGGTTTGCATCATTGCAGCCGCTTTTTCCTCTGGCACCGGTATATTTATTAAACACAAGGCCTTTGCCAAAGTAAGCAGCATTCTTTTTCTCCATAACTGAAGGGTAGTTTGGATCAAATGCTGCACTAACATCTGATGAAAGCATTTTGGAATTATTCAAAGCTCTTCTAACCTTTAACTCATTGTAATCTCCACATAAATTCATAACTTCAGCTACAGTATTTTCAAAGAATCTTGAATGCATTCCAGTTGCACCAACGCTGCCTATTTCTTCTTTATCTACCAATAAAGTTACACAGGTTTTATCAGCTTTATCCATCTTCATCATGGAAACAAATGAAGTATAAGCACAAATTCTATCATCATGACCATAAGCCATAATCATACTTCTGTCAAATCCAAGGTCTCTTGCTTTTCCTGCTGGTACAACTTCTATTTCAGCAGAAACAAAGTCCTCTTCAGTTATTCCATATTTCTCATTTAAAATATTTAAAATATTTAACTTTACTTTTTCTTTTGCATCTTTATCATCTATAGGCATACTTCCAACTAAGACATTAAGATCCTCGCCTTCGATTACTTTGCCAGCTTTTTTATCCATTTGATCTGCTGCTAAGTGGATTAATAAATCAGAGACACCTAAAACTGGATCGTTTTCGTCTTCGCCTACTACAACATTAACCTTTGTTCCATCTTTTTTTATAACTACTCCATGTAATGCTAATGGCATTGTAACCCATTGATATTTTTTAATACCACCATAGTAGTGAGTCTCTAATAATGCTAAGTCAGTATCTTCATATAATGGATTCTGTTTAAGATCTAATCTAGGTGAGTCTACATGAGCTCCCAATATTCTCATGCCATTTTCCATTGGTTCTTTGCCAATTAAAAATAATGCCAGGGTTTTATCCATATTGTTGGCGTAAACCTTATCACCTGGTTTTAAACTTCCATTCTTTTTCACTAACTCTTTAACATCTCTATAACCAGCTTTTTCGGCTAAAGTTATAAATTCTTTAACACATTCTCTTTCTGTTTTGCACTTGGACATAAAAGCTTTGTAGTCATTATTTACTTTATTGAGTTCATTTTGATCATTTTTGGAGTATTTGCTCCATGCATATTCATAATTTTTTGTAAGTTCTTTTGCCATAATTTTCGCCAAAATAAAAATAATTAGAATTAACTTTTATTTGGCTTATTCACCCCCAACGTTGAAATTTTTGTTGCAATTTGCTAACAATTATATTTTATCATAAAGAAAACTAAATTAAAATACATTGTTTACTAAATTTTCTTTTTCAGTTATTATATTGTTTATTTTAATATCATTTATATCCATTGGAACTTCATCTATAATTTGAAAAGAATATGACAATGCTGCAATATTACATGTACTTGAACAATTTTTCAGATATCTGTCGTAAAACCCTCCGCCATAGCCTAATCTGCCGCCTTTTTTATCAAAAGCCAAACCAGGTACTATTATTAAGTCAAACTCATTGGCACTCACAATGTTATTATGAATCTCAGGCTCTAATATATTATATTTTCCCAAAGATAACTCTGATAAACTTTTTATATTTACTGCTGCCATTCCCTCTGATTTTGAAATAACCTTTGGTACTGAAACATTTTTTCCTAAGGAAAATGCCTTATTAATTATTTTCTTAGTGTCCACTTCATAGTCTAAACTAACATATATAAAAATATTTTCAGCTTTTTTAAAAATAGTGCTATTGCAGACATTCGTGTATATACCTTCATCAAGCCTGGCCTTAATCTTATTATCAAGATTCATCCTTTTATTTATCATTTTGTTTCTAATTTCTGTTTTACTGTTCATTTTTAGATTCCCTTTCAACTTCATGCATTCTATTACTTATAGTATCCACTGGTGTAATGTCGGACACTAATGAATATCTATAGTTTGCTGCAGCAGCTTCAATTATAACAGCAATATTTCTTCCAGGCCTTATAGGTAAAATAAGTCTTCTTACAGGTACATTCAATATTTCAATAGATTCTTTATCTAAACCTAATCTATCGTAATTTTGATCTTCTTTCCACTGCTCTAAATATATAACTAAATTAATTGTCTTTTGCTTAAGTATAGAGCTTAATCCATATAGTGCAGGTACATCAATTATACCCATACCTCTTACTTCCATCATTCCTGATGTAATGTATGGTGCAGTGCCATGAAGCACCCCTTCTACTTCCTTTATATCTACAGCATCATCAGCTACAAGTCTGTGTCCACGTTTAATAAGTTCCAAAGCTGATTCACTTTTCCCAATACCGCTTTCACCTGTTATTAAAATACCAATCCCATAAACATCTACTAAAACACCATGCATTCTGGTTTCAGGTGCTAATTTGTTGTCTAGATAATTCATAAGCTTACTTATGAATCTTGTTGAAAGGGCCTTTGTTCTTAATATCCACCTTTTGTTTTTAGCTGCATATTCTAAAAATTCCTTATGTGGAACTAGACCTCTTGTAACTATTACACATGGAGTTTCAAATTCAAAGAACTTTTTAAGCCTTTTTTTTCTTAATTCAGGCTGCATTGCATCCAAAAAACTCCACTCAGCCATACCTACTATCTGAACTCTTTCATTTGCAAAATAATTATAAAATCCACAAAATTGAAGTCCAGGCCTATTTGTATCACTAACAGTTATGCTGTTATTATTGCCGCCTTCAACTAATATTTCCAGGTCTAAATCCTTTATTATATCCTTTACAGTAACACCCATTTTTTATCGCCTCCATCATTCACCCCTAAGTGCAGCTTTTTTATAAACCCACCATTGTTAAAAACAAGGTGGGCATATTTTTAAAGATTTAATTCTTCTAAAATCTTATCAAAGTCAATTTTTATATTTTTTTCATAAAAAACTGCAGTAAACTCGTTATAAGTATAATCCTCATTATCAATGTCATAAGATATAAATTGTGATTCAATGTGAAGATCTTCCATAATATCTTCAATTATGTCTCCAACGTTATCAACTGCTATGTCACTTAAATATGGAATTATAAAATCCTCTGTGTATGACTTAACATCATTTTTATCTTTACTCATATCATTTGCATATGCCTTAGCTGCTTTAATTTCATCTTCGTCAAAGTCATAAAAGAATCTAAGTACTATAATGTTATCCCTGGTATCAATTATTTCTATATCATCAACACCATTATCCTCTAGAATTTCTATTATAGCATTATTATCCATACAAATCCTCCTAAAAATAATTTATATTTATTTTAAATTTAAAAATTCATCCACAAATTCGTCAGCTCTTTTAAAGTCTTCCTCACTTGGTACAAATTTAAATTTAAGTCCCTCTTCAAGAACTTTAAATTTTAAAGATTTTAATCTTTCAGTAATCATTGGCACACCTTCACCGCTCCAGCCATATGATCCAAAGGCTGCTGCTGTCTTTCCTCTATTGGTTATGGCACATACAGTGGATAAAACATCCCAAACAGGCTTAACTGCATCCTGGTTTATTGTAGGAGATCCAATTATAATTCCATTTGCACCTTCTATAAGGGAAGTTATTTCATCTGGTTTCATGGATGTAATTTCATGAATTTCAGCTTTTATACCTTTTTCATTTATTTTATCTGCAATGTATCTTCCCATTTTCTCTGTATTCCCATAAGCTGAAATATAAAATATCTGAATGTTCTTTTCTTTAGGAATACTTAAAAGAGACCACTTTTTATATAAATCTATGTAAGTACCTACATCACCAATGTGAATAGGGCCGTGGCTTGGGGCTGCAATATCAATTGTTAAGTCATTTATTTTATTTAGTCCCATAATTACGAACTTCTTAAAAGGTCCCATTATTACATCAAAATAATGTTTCATTTCCTCAAAATAATCATCAGTGCATTTGTCAGTAATTCTTCCCTTAGGGCAGAAATGGCATCCTAAAAAGTCACAGGTAAATAAAACATTTGATTGCTGTGCATATGTAAACATTGTATCAGGCCAGTGCAGATTTGGTGCCTGTATAAATTTCAGAGTAGTTTTTCCAAGGCTTAATTCTTTTGGAACTTCTTCACTATTAAAATCACTGTTAATAATATCCTTTATATATATATTAGCTGCCCTGGATGCAATAACTTTTGCTTCAGGATACGTTTTAATAAGTTGTGCCAATGAACCACTGTGATCCAGCTCTGTATGCTGTACAATTATGTAATCAACTTTTCTTTCTCCTATTATGCTTTTTATGTTTTCCTTAAATTCATCAAAATATCCATTTTTAACAGTATCTATTATGGCTACTTTGTCATCATCTATTAAATATGAATTGTATGTAGTTCCTTTTTTGGTTTCCATAATAATGTCAAATACTTTTAATTCCGGGTTCTTCACACCTACCCAGTATATGTTGTCTTTTAGTTTTTCTACTGCCATTACAAGTTCCTCCTTATGTTGTGTGTTATATTATTTATATTTTAACACAATCAATAAAAAATACACAAGTTGAGCAAATTTTCTAATATATAAATTATTTTATCAATGGAGACAAATTACCGTTATAAAATATGTATTCATAATGCAGTGATCTTGTTAATACAACATAAAGAAGTTTTTTATCCAATTCATTTTCATTATAATTATCATCATTACAGTTATATATTACTGAACAGTCAAATTCTAATCCCTTTGTCATATATGATGGAATAATAATATTGTCTAAAGTAAGAGTTTTATCTGTACCTTTAATTAAAACCCATTTGAAACTACTATTCTTCCTTAAATAATCTCTTATTTTTTTACATTCATTAAATGTCCTTCCTATTACTGCTACACTTTTTTTACCATTGCTGTGGATAAAGTCTACTATGTTGTCTACTCTACTACAAAAATCTTTATTGGTCTTAAATTCAATTATTTTAGGCATTTCACCATGCCTAAGTACAGGTACAGCTGGTTCAAGGCTGTTATTCTGCTTTTTTAGAACTTTATTTGCAAAGTTTATAATTTCTATAGTGGAACGGTAACTTTGCGTTAATATAGTATATTTACCTTTATTATCAAATACATTTGTTAATATTTTATCCCAGTTATCAATACCCTTATAAAAATAAATGCCCTGACCAATATCACCTACTATTGTAAAAGAATTATTAACAGCTATATCCTTAAGTACAAAAATTTGAAAAAAGCTGTAATCCTGAGCTTCATCAATTACAATGTGTTTATATTTATACTTTTCGGGTACACCCTCAATTTTTAATTTGATATACAGCATAGGTACTAAATCGTCACAATCAATAATACCATTATTCAAATCTTCATTTAATTTTTCCCTCATGTAATCATATAATTTCTTTGGTATTTCATTGTTTGTAATTTCATTAAACAGAACCTGATTATTGAAAAAATCCTGATATAATGAGGAAGTATTAATTTGATACCATTTTTCAAAATAATCTTCAAAGGATTTTTTAGATCCTTTCAATATATGTGACTTTTTCTTATCCCTTTCATCGTACACTTCAATTAACTTTTTTCTCATTTCTATTGTATCTTCATAGGTTTTCTTAACTCTGCTTATCTGGTACTCAAAAGTAAAATCTATTTTATCCAGAAGAGATGCTATTTTATCATCCAGCTTTAATTTGAGATATCTCTTTATTTCCATTTTCCTGGAGTTTAGAGGAAGATTAATTAAATCTTTTATAAATAATCTCTTTATCTCTTTGCTCTCAAATAATGTATAATCATCAACTTTAATATCTTCAATGGAATCAGCATCATTTTTTTCCATGTATCTTATAAATCTATCCATAATAACTTTAAAGGACTGAGATCCCTTAAATTTACTTGTATTTAAAATATACTTTTTTTCTTCTAAATTGGTGCCTTCAAGAATGCTTATAAGTTTAGTATCTTTTGTATAAATTTTAGGCTTTATTCCCAGTATTTCGCATGCAATATCCTCATATGTACTCTGCTTAACAGAATTAACACCTAAATCAGGTAATACCTGTGAAATGTAGTCCAGAAAAAGCTTGTTTGGAGCAATTACAAGTATATCCTTTCCACTCATATTATCTTTAAATTTATAAAGCAGATAAGCCAGTCTATGCAGTGCAACTGTAGTTTTGCCAGAGCCTGCCGATCCCTGTACAATTAAGGCTCCATTTTTATCTGCTCTTATTATTTCATTTTGCTCCTTTTGAATTGTAGCAACAACATCTTTTAACTTGGTGCTTATACTTTCCTCCAGATTTATCCGCAGGAACTCATCAACTAATGCATTTTCATTGTCATCACCAGATTTTAAGATTATTTCATTTATTCCTTCATCAAAGGCATCTTTTAGTTTAGAATTTCTAACCAGAAATTTTCTCTTTAAACTTAGTTCACCGCTGACCACACCTTTTGGTGCTTTATAATAGCAGTCTCCAAAAGTTCCGCTGTAATATAAATCTGCAATTGGTGCTCTCCAGTCAATTACCTTTTCATCGCCATTTTCAATGTCCCCTAATCCAAATTTACCTATATAGAAGGTTTCTACATCTCTTCTATACTCTCTAAAGTCTATTCTGGCAAAGTATGGGCTTGACTTTGCATCTATATATTTTTCAAAGTTTTTATGTGTAATATTATATAATTTTTCCTTAGTCTCAAGTTCTTCACTATATCTGCCCTTGCTTTCCTTCCTAAGTTCTTTAACTTTATTTTGAAGTTCAAAGTCTTCCTTTTCAATTTTTTCAGCTTCATTTTCAATCCATGTTACAGTATCGTCAAATCGTTTTTTCTCAATGGCAAATTCTTTTTCATCAATAGCCATTATTTCACCTCATTTACCACATGATAAATAATATATAACAAAACTTAATTTTAGTTTTTTTATATATTATTGTCAACCATTTTATTTTATCCTATTAGTAAACGAATAAAAAGATCTCCATTTCTGAAGATCATTTAAAGGATTTTGCCAAATCCAGATTTAAACTTTTATTTAATGCCTGTACTAATACAGCTGCAATAACTCCATCTGCAATATGATGCAGCAAAGTTCCTGTTCCTACAACTACAAGAACCTTGTACATTGTGAAACCAAAAGGTATTACAGCTATTGCCTCTAATATAGCATGTATTGGTGCAGTTAAAGCAATGACAGTTTTAAAGGACATTCCCCTTCTAAGCATTAAAGCACCTGCCAAACCAACAAAGGTATGCATAAATGCTCTTGCTGCAACTACAGCTGGTGATGATACTAAAAAACCTAATGCAGATCCTACACCAACCATTACAGCTGCTACAGGTCCTAAGAACATGGATAAAAATAATGGTACATGTGCTGTTAATGTTGCAGTAAATGGTCCTAATTGAATTCTTAAAAATCCAAATGCCAATGGAATAACAATTGATAAGGCCGTTAATAAAGCTGAATAAGTTAATTTTTTTATATCTTTCATTTTACACCTCCAAAACGTCTGTATATACAGTAGTATACATTGTACATGGAGTTTTGTAAAGTATCTTTTATATTTAAATAAAATAAACTCCTGGACTCCAGAAGTTTATTTACGTACATTTATGAATCTTCCCTGTAAATCTTTTTTGCTTTGTCTAAAAATATTATACCATTAAGATGATCAATTTCATGACAAAAGGCTTTGCATAGCAATCCATCTGCAGAGTACTGAACTTTTTTGCCTTCCTTATTAAAGCCATTAACTCTAACTTTTTTAGGTCTTTCAACAACACCCTCAAATCCTGGATAACTAAGGCAGCCTTCTATGCTGTCTTCTTTACCATACTTTGCAATAATTTTGGGATTTATCAAAAGAACTGGCTCAGTATCATCTCTAAGGTCAATATAAATTACTCTTTTTAATACACCTATCTGGGGAGCAGCAACACCTATCCCTGTAGTTGAATATAAAGTATCTTTTAAATCTTCTGCCAGCTTTAAAGTACTATCATCAAATTTATCAACTCTTCTGCTGACTCTTTTCAGCATTTTATCTGGAACAATTAAAATATCTCTGACTGCCATGTGTTACCTCCTCTAGTGTGTTTAGTTTATATATTTTGTCTTTCCTGCATAATACTTTTAACTTTCATTAATCTTGTCAGACTGCCTCTTTCATTCTCATCAAGCTTCATTTGAATATATTTAATAGTTTCCTGCAGCTGAGGAATAGTCATGTATTCAAGAGCATTTACTCTCCTTCTGGTTTTTTCTATTTCATCTGCCATAAGCTGGCATGCTTTTTCAACTTCAGCAAGTTTTAATAATTTTGGAAGTATATTATTTAGTTTTTCAATTGCGTCATCTAATTCTGAAGAAGTGGTAGCAAATCCATATGGATAAATTGAACCATTCTCATTGTCAGATTCCCTTTTAAAATTCATAACCGGAACGTTAACGCTCATTATATTTTTCTTTGAAACTTCCACTGAAACTTTTTCCTTTGGATATACTATTGCCTCTTCTAAAAATTCAGGACTTGTTAATGATCTTGCTATTAAAAAGTCTTTTAAAGAAGCCGTTAGCTCTTTTTCAACATTTTTTCTTAAGCTGTTATTCTCTTTTATTAAATCAATGAACCTTCTCATTAATTCATCCTGCTTATCCTTTAACAGTTTATGACCTCTCACTGCAGTTGACAGTCTTTTTTTCAGCTTGGTGAGCTCCATTCTTGTTGGATTAACATTTAATCTCATGTGGTTCACTCATCCTTTTAAATTATTTATCATCCTTTGGGAGATATTTTTCTAAATATTCATCCCTTATTCTCTTTAATTCACTCTTTGGAAGCAGTTTTAGTAATTTCCATCCCAGATCTAATGTTTCTTCAATTGTCCTGTTAGTATGGAAACCCTGGGATACATATTCTTTTTCAAAAGCATCTGCAAATTTTGCAAAAGCCTTATCACTATCTGACAGTGCAGATTCACCCAAAATAACTGCTAATTCTTTAGCCTGTTTCCCTTGTGCATAAGCTGAAAAAAGCTGATTCATGGTGTCGGCATGATCTTCTCTGGTCTTTCCTTTGCCGATACCTTTATCTTTAAGTCTTGATAATGATGGAAGCACATCTATAGGAGGCATAATACCTTTTCTGTAAAGCTCCCTGCTTAATATTATCTGACCTTCTGTTATATATCCTGTTAAATCAGGAATAGGGTGTGTTTTATCATCCTCTGGCATAGTTAAAATTGGAATTTGAGTTATGGAACCCTCTCTTCCACTTATTCTGCCAGCTCTTTCATAAATTGTAGAAAGATCAGTATATAGATATCCAGGATAACCTCTTCTTCCTGGAACTTCTTTTCTGGCAGCAGATATTTCTCTTAATGCCTCACAATAATTAGTCATATCAGTTAAAATTACAAGTACATGCATTCCTTTTTCAAAGGCAAGAAATTCAGCTGTAGTCAGTGCAATTCTAGGGGTAGCTATTCTTTCAATTGCCGGGTCATTTGCCAGATTAGTAAATAAAACAGATCTGTCAATTGCTCCAGTCTTTGTGAAATCATCAATAAAAAATTGTGCTTCTTCAAATGTAGTACCTATTGCAGCAAAAACAACAGCAAATTTAGAGTCAGAATTTAAAACCTTTGCCTGTCTGGCAATTTGTGCTGCCAGTTCAGCATGAGGAAGTCCGGCTCCAGAAAAAACAGGAAGCTTCTGCCCTCTAACTAAAGTATTAAGACCATCTATGGCAGAAATGCCTGTTTGTATAAATTCAGATGGATAATCTCTTGCAACTGGGTTTATAGGACTGCCATTAATGTCAAGTTTTTCTTCAGGTATTATGTTAGGGCCGCCGTCTTTAGGTCTTCCAAGTCCATCAAATACCCTTCCCAGCATATCTTCAGATACACCTAATTCCAATGGGTGTCCAAGGAATTTTGCCTTGCTGCCTTTTAAATTAATTCCAGCGGAACCTTCAAAAAGCTGCACCATTGCCTTGTCTCCATTGATTTCAAGTACTCTTCCACGTCTTATTTCTCCTGTTTGTATTTGAATTTCAACTAATTCATCATAGGTTACACCTTCTACACCATCAACCATCATAAGCGGGCCTACAACTTCTCTTACTGTTTTATATTCTTTAAGCATTATTAAGACCTCCCTTACTAATAGCTTCATCTATAACTTTTGTTAATTCTTTATTTATATCATCAATTTTAGCTATATTTTCTTCAGATATATACTTAGTTCTGGCAATCTTATCCCTGATAGGCAGGTTTAATAAATCCTTCAGGTATACTCCTGCCTTTAGAGCCCTGGCAGATTCCTCTCCAAATTTTATAATAAGAGTCAGCATCTTATACTGTTTTTTAAGTGATGAGTAAGTATCTACCTCCTGGAATGCATTCTGCTGCAGATAATCTTCACGGATTGATTTTGCAACCTCGAGTTTTAATCTATCCTCTTCTGAAAGAGAATCTATTCCAACTAACCTTACAATCTCCTGAAGATTAGATTCCTCCTGTAACAGTGTCATAGCCTTTGTTCTTACTTCTGTCCAGTCCTTTGCCACATTTTCGTTTATCCAGTTTCCTATTTTATCTAAATATAAAGAATAGGACTCAAGCCAGTTTATAGCTGGGAAATGTCTTCTATAGGCAAGATTTGAATCTAATCCCCAGAATACTTTAACTATTCTTAAAGTAGCCTGAGTTACTGGTTCAGATAAATCTCCACCTGGAGGTGAAACTGCTCCAATTGCAGTTAATGAACCAATCCTTCCGTCATTTCCAAGGCATTTCACTTTGCCTGCTCTTTCATAAAATTCAGCTGCTCTGGATCCAAGATATGCTGGGTATCCTTCTTCTCCAGGCATTTCCTCAAGTCGTCCGGACATTTCTCTTAAGGCTTCTGCCCATCTGGAAGTTGAATCCGCCATTAATGCAACTGAATAGCCCATATCCCTGAAATATTCTCCTATTGTAATTCCTGTATATATGGAAGCTTCTCTTGCAGCAACAGGCATATTTGAAGTATTTGCAATAAGTATAGTTCTTTTCATCAGTGGTTCTCCAGTTTCAGGGTCTTTAAGCTGTGGGAATTCATTAAGTACATCTGTCATTTCATTACCTCTTTCACCACAACCTATGTAAACTACGATTTGAGCATCTGCCCATTTTGCAAGCTGATGCTGAACAACAGTTTTACCACTTCCAAAGGGACCGGGAACACAGGCAGTACCACCTTTGGTAACAGGGAAAAATGTATCAATAACTCTTTGACCTGTAACCATAGGCTCCACTGGATTTAATTTCTTAGTGTAAGGTCTGCCTCTTCTTACAGGCCATTTCTGCATCATTGTTAAGTTCTTAGTTCCATCCTTGGTTTCTAACGTACAAACTGTATCTTCAATAGTGAACTCACCTTGTTCAATGGATACTATTTTTCCCTCAATGCCCTTTGGCACCATTATCTTATGCAAAACAATAGGTGATTCTTCTACTGTTCCTATAACATCTCCTGGAATAACAGTATCTCCAATTGATTTACAAGCAGTGAACTGCCATTTCTTAGTCCTGTTTAATGATGGAACCTCTACTCCCTTTGTTATAAAATCACCTGTCTTCGCCCTGATTTCTGACAATGGTCTTTGAATTCCATCGAATATTGATTCTATAAGTCCTGGGCCTAATTCTACACTTAATGGCTCACCAGTTGTTACCACTGGGTCACCAGGTCCAAGGCCTGTTGTTTCCTCATATACCTGGATTGAAGCTTTATCCCGCCTCATTTCAATTATTTCTCCAATAAGACGTTTTTCTCCAACTCTTACAACATCATATATATTAGCATCATCCATTCCCTCGGCTACTACTAAAGGTCCGGATACTTTTACTATTTTACCAGTGTTCAAGCTTACTTACCTGCCTTTCTATAGTATATTCACACCAACTGCCTTTTCAACATTATCATTTATTTTCTGCATTCCAATATTTAAGCTTCCTTGATTACTTGGAATCAGTATTATTGCAGGAAGTGTTTTTCTATTATATCTTTCAATGGTTTCATTAATTTCTTTAGCAACCTGTTCTGTGATAAATATAACGGCATATCCTTCCTTTGCCATTTTATCCACAGTATTTCTTGCTTCTTCATAATTAGTTACATTGTATACATCTACACCAATTGATTTAAAGGCCAGCACAGAATCTTTATCTCCAACTACTCCTATTCTATACATATGCCTCACGCAGCCTTTCTTTTATAATATTTGCGGGAACCTTATTTATTTTGCCTACTAAAATTATCCTAATAGATTTTATTTCATTTTCTTTTCCATAAATATATGCTAAAACAGGCTCTGGTCCGAAACTTATATATCTGGATTTTTTTAGATAATCCATTGTATAGTTATCACATAGTTTTTCAAATTTATTAAGTTTCTTATCCTTGCCATAATCCTTAAGGCCCATTTTTAAAATGTTCCCATAATCAGTAAACATGAGTTTGTTTACAATATTTTCAATGCTTTCATTTAAGCAGCTTAGCAGTATATCTTTATCAACTTTTCCTCCTGATATCAAAACCATACTTAAAAAATCCCTGTTCCTATTTTGATTTTTAACTCTAAGCAGTGTCTTAATATTTGTTAAATCAATATTTAATTTTACAAAGTCTGTTATAAAAGAATCCCCTAACTTTTCTGCTTTAATAAGCATATGTTTATACATATAGCTGTCAATAATTATATCTATAACCTGAGGATCTTTAGCAGTTAAAAATTCACTATAGGATTTTTGTATAGCTTCTCCCATTATTTTAGGAATATCTCTGTAATTATCATTTTGCATAGATGATACAATTTTATCCGTATAATCAGGTTTTACCTTAATTAATAAATAATCATAATTTTTATTTAATGCTTTAGCCTTTAATAGTGTTTTTATATTATGATAATCATACTTTAATTCCATAATGTCCACTAAATCTTTATCTGGTACTGCTTTATACAGAAAATCATATAATTTTTTTAATTCCTTTGACAATATGATTTCGTAATCCTGCACTTTCATTATATTTTGCATTTCACTGGCATACTCTGTTTCTTGAAGAAATTTTACTGCTTCTTCAGGAGATGGAATTTCAATGAGTTTATTTAACATTGATTCATCAAAAAGCTTGGTTTCCATTGCCCTTATTCTTGAAACAGCTTCAGCATATTTTTCATTTTCCATGTACAGCTATGCCTCCTTAATGAAATAAAGTTTCAACAATTTTACCTTCAAGGTCATCCCTGTAGTATTCCAGAAGAGACTCATAAGTACAGTTTATTTCAATACCATTTTTCACAAGGATAAAACCACCTGTTATATTTCTGTTAACTGAGCCTAATTTTAGTTCACCTTTTTTATTGTTTTTTATAAGTGAACTATTAAGTTCCTTTATAAAATCTTCTGAAATAATATTTTGCCTTTTATTTTCTATGAATATTTCTTCATCGCCTTGAATATCCAGTGCAAGTATATAATTTTTCATAAATTCTTTATATTCAATATCAGACATTTTATATAAGTTATCCAAAGCAGTACTGAATACTTTAGAAATCAGATTCTGCTTTGCTTCTAATAAATCATTCCTTACTTTTAATTTGGTATTTGAAATAGCTCTTTCTGCCTTAGCTGCGGCATCAATGTGAGCCTGTTTTAATATTTTATTTTTCTCAGCCTCACCTTTTTCAGTAAAGCTTTGAGAAATTCTTTTTTCTTCTTTTTTACTTTCCTCAATTATATCATTTGCAGTATTTTCTGCATCTTCAATAATTTTTGAAGTTAAATTATTTAAATCAGACACGGAAGAATCCTCCCTTACAGTTATTAGTAAATATAAGTTAAAGTTTTATTCCAACTATCATTATTATTGATGTAACAAGAGCTATAACAGCATAGGTCTCAACCATTGCTGCAAAAAGAACTCCTTTAAACATATGCTCTGGTCTTTTAGCTAAAATTGAAATACCAGCTGCAGCTGTCTTACCCTGAGAAATAGCTGATTTCCATCCTACTAATGCTATTGGAAGTGATGCAAGGAATATAAGGAATCCAGGTGCTAAGGCAACATCTTTAGCTCCTCCGCCTAATATACCTATCTTATTTAATATTATTAAAGTTGTAACAAATCCGTAAAATCCCTGTGTTCCTGGAATAACCTGAAGTATAAGTGATTGTCCAAACTTTTCAGGATCTTCTGTTATTAATCCCGAAGCAGCTTCACCAACTATTCCAACACCTCTGGCAGAACCTATTCCAGGAAGTGCTGTAGCCAGCGCTGCCCCCAGTAATGCAAATATCATTCCGCCATTTTGAGTTAAAAAGTCTAAAAAAGTTTTAAAAGTCATAATAATAATCCTCCCTATTCTTTTATAATGTTAATGTATCTATCTCTGCTTTTATATGGAGAAAATGCTTTTCCCCCGCCGCTATAAAATTTACCAAAGAACTCTAAATATTGTAATCTGCAGGCGTGAACATAGGCTCCAAGCGCATTTATTGCTAAGTTAAAAATATGACCGCATACAAAAATTATAATGCCAAATATCAATGCAGCCACACCACTGCCTAAAAGTCTTATCATAAGGTTAAAGGATGATCCAATTAACCCTGTGGCAAGGCCTAGTGCCAATAGTCTTGAGTATGATAATACATCTCCTAAGTATCCTGTAATACCATATAATCCAAATAAACCTCCAGCAATTTTACCAAAGAAACTTTTATTTGATCTGCCCTGGGTTGCTACTAAACCTGCAGCCCCAATTATGGCCAGATACTTACCAGCTGTTACTAAGCCTGCCATACCAGTTGAAGCTCCAGCTAACAGTAAAATACAGCCAATAAGCGTAAAATACCAAAAGCCAACGTCAAAAACAGCACCTAATATATCTCCGCTTTTTATAAGCATATATCCTTTTATTCCAAGGCCTGTAAATATGTGAATTATGCCCATTATACCTGCAATAAATAAAACAGACAATGGATCCGAAGCTGGGTCCAGCCATAAAGGTTTTATTCCTGCTGGTGTAATAAACTTTGCAGCATCACCAAAATAGCTTCCATAAATGATACCCCAAAACATAGTTGATATACTTATGCTTAAAAATAACTGCATAAATTTTTTTGCACCTTTTTCAAGGGGTAAAAGTTTTAAAGCCAATAGTGAAGCTATAAATATTACCAAACCATAACCAAAATCCGACAGCATCATACCAAAAAAGATAAAGAAAAATGGTGCCATTATTGGTGTTGGATCAACCTCTGTATAAGATGGAAGACTATACATAGCTGTTATCAGTTCATATGGCTCTGCAAGTTTATTATTTTTCAATAAAATAGGTACAGTGTCATCATCTGTTGGATCAGAGAACTCAATGTAATATGATTTCCCAAGTATCTTATCTAAAATATCCTGGAACTGATCTATATTCATTTTTGGAACCCAGCCTTCCATAGCAATTACCTTATCTGTTTTTAAAAAGTTATTGCAAATGGTGAATTTATTTAATTGGAAATCGTAATAATCATATATATACTGAAGTTTTTCAGAAGAAGAAGCTGATTGTTTAATTTCAGATTCTAAATTCTCCTTCTTTGAAGCTAGTTCTTTAATCCTTTCATCATAATTATTCATTAAATCTGTAACATTTCCACTGCATTTTACATTGACTATGCTGAATCCTGAATTTCTCAAGTCATTTTCTATCTGAACTGATATACTATTATGATAAATTATAAATAAGTTAAATCCATCTTTATTTTCGCCTAACTCTTCCATGTACACTTTGTCATATTTATTGTTTAACGAGCTTTTAAATTCTTCGTAAGAATTTTTTGATATTACTCCAAATAAATATTTACATGTTTTTATTGCTTTTAAATCATCAAAAGAAGCATTAAAGTTTTTCCAAGGTGTTAAATTGTTACGCTCCACATTTATTGCAGTAATTTGATTTTTTATATCATTAATTTGATTTTCCAGAGTTTTAAGATTATTGTAAGTGTCCTTCCAATTTGAACTATCTGTTATTTTTTTAAGTTCATCAATTGTGAAGCATTTTTTCTCCTTTGTAAGTGCTTTCAATCCCTTATCTTTTTTTATATATGAATTAGTTAAGTCTATGCAGAATTTAATTTTTGACTTTTCATCTTCTAATTCAGATATGGATTTATCTTCACTGTCAGCTTTTAAATAATCGTAGTTATTTTCTTTCTTTAATTGAATACTGGTAAATTGAACACCTTCAAATTTCTGCAGCTCCTCCAGTAATCCTTCTTTAAGTGATTCAAAGGTAAATAGATTAAATTTTTTCATTTTAACTATTGCCATTCATATTCACTATCCTTTCAACCACCATATTTACTGCATTGTTGAATCTTTCCTTTTGGATATTTGTTATTTCATTTACTTTATCTTTTCCTTCATTTAATATTGGAGTGGATTCTTTTACCACATCCTTCTCAGCATCCTGCATAATAATATTGTATTGATTTTCAGCAGATTCAATAACTTTTTTGTATTCTGCTTCCATTTTTACATTTGCTGATTTTATTAAATCTCTGCTTCTTGCTTTTGCCTTAGAAATGATTTCTTCACCTTGTATTTCAGCTTTTTTAATTTCTTCAATAGCCTCCAGTGCCATAATATCACCTCCTTAAATAGCTGTATACTTTACATCTAAAATAAATTATAAAATATAATACTTAATACAGTAAAATGTACTACATACATATTATACTACTACTTTATAGAAAGTAAATAATTCTATAAATAAAAATTATACTATATTTTTAAATCAATAAACTCACCATGATTTTTAAAAATATAATAGCAGTTTTTTTCTTTAATTTCTGATGTTTCCATAAAGCCTTTTACATCTATAAAAAATTTTTCAATAAAATATGTCTTTTCTAATACCATGCCTTTATTTTCAATAGTTTTTATGATTTCCTTTTCCTGATTTTTACTAAGGTTTCTGGTAAAATACTCCGGCATAAGTTTTTTCCTGTTATACAATAAGAAATCAAATTTTACTAATTCATTTACATATAAAGTATTATCATTTAAAACTTCATTATTAAATTCTAAGAAAACTTTGTAGTAATCATTAGCTGTAATACTTCTATCAAAATATCCCTTGGAATCAAAAAATACAGATAAATCATAGTAAAAATCATAAGGATTTTCATATTTTGAGCAGAAATATTTTAATATATTTTTGAATTTGCCACTATTATAGTATTTATCAACCATGGCTTCTACTTTTTTCAGTGTTATTAATTCAGAGTAGCTTAAATCATTAGTCTTTAGTACTTCATAGGGAGGATATGGCGAATATACTATTCCCCATTTTGATGCATCATCTTCCATGGCAGATCCTTTAAGAACCTTTAAAAAACCTAATTGGATTTCTTCAGGATATATGCTGTAAACTTCATTAAATGAGTTTTTAAATGACTGTAAGTTTTCCCCAGGAAGCCCAGCAATCAAATCCAAATGCTGCTTAATGTTTTTAAGTTTTTCTAATTCTAAAACTTTTTCTTTTATCTGTGCAAACTTTACATATCTATTTATATTTTTTAAAATATTATCATTAGTTGTCTGAACCCCAACTTCAAATTGAAATCTGCCCTTTGGAGCTGTTTTTAATAATTCAATTTCATCATTAGTAAACAAATCTGCAGATATTTCAAAGTGAAAGCATGTGTCTGTTTTTACATTAATTAAAAACTTCCATATCTCATAAGCAAATTCATGATTACAATTAAATGTCCTATCTACAAATTTAATTAAAGATACTTTCTTGTTTATTAAGAACATCAAATCCTTTTTGATTCTATCTAAAGATAAGAATCTAACTCCATGAATAGTCGATGACAAGCAGTAAATACAATTAAAGGGACATCCCCTAGATGCTTCATAGTAAACAATTTTATTGCTGAGATCATCTAATGAATCATATGGGAATTTTACTTTATTAATATCCATTAACTCTCTTTTCCCGCCATAAAAGATTTTATCATTAAGCTTGGTATATAAGCCTTTTATTTTTATTAGATTATTTAATACTTCAGTATTATCTGAATTAGATGATGAAATTAAACTGTTAATAAATTCAAAGTAAGTTTCTTCACCTTCACCCTCAATAAGAAAATCAGCTGAGCTTTCCTTAAGAAATTCCTGGCAGTGATAGGATACCTCAGGGCCCCCATATAATATTTTAATATTGTTATCTATAAGCTTTATCAGCCTTGAAATTGATAAAACATATTCCTTATTCCATATATAGCATGAAAAAGCCACAATATCAGGTTTACTTTCAATAATATGATGAAGTATTTTTTCCTTTCTATCATTTATGGTAAATTCCTTTATTTCACATTCATATGGCAGATTGTCAGTATACTTTTTTAAATATCTAACGGCCAGATTACTATGTATAAATTTTGAGTTAATGGCTGTTAATAGTACTTTCATTGCTTTCTTCCTTCCCTTTGGTTATTTTTTCAGCTTTTATATAGTAAATATCGTTTGAACTTTGAGAATCTATAATGTTAAAATTATTTTTTAATAATGTCATTACATTTTTATATGAATTATTTGAAAGAAAATTATAATTATTTAGTTTAAACTTTTTTATTTCTCCTTTAGGCATTGCAATCTTAAGGTTACCCTTAAATAGTTTTCCAAAGCTCTTATTAATATCCCAAATGTAAATTTTACCGTTATTTGTTAAATACTTTGCAATATCGTTTATAAAATGCTTTTTATTAATATTTGATACAATTTTATTAATTGTAAAAAACAATATGCAGCTATCATAATAATTTTCTTCTATTCTATTTTTATCATGATGTCCATTTATATAGTCAACGTTAATATTATCATTATAACTTTTAACAATACTATATATTATACCATAATTATCAAGTCCCACATCCAATATATTACCCTTAAAGATTTCCTTTTCAAGATTAATAAATATATCATGATTTTCTAAAGGGAAAAACTGCTTTATCATAATGGCACCTCTTTTACATAATATAAATAGATACGTAAATATAACTATAGTATTCTATAAAAAAAAATAAATCCCTCCAAAAATGGATGGATTTAACTCATATTATAATAATTCTTTATTCTTTTCATAAAAGTCAATTAAGAAGCCGCTGGTAGTTATCTGGGCTTCCTTAAGAATTACTGAAGCCATTTTACCATATCTTTCATTTACATTTGGTACAGAACTGTATTTATGATAAACACTGTTTGCCATAAGAGCGTTGTTTTTTATATAATCATCTATGCTGTTATACCGTACTGCTCCTTTTTCAGCAACAAATGAATAATCAGTTAACAATCTGCTTATTATCCATAATTCAAATTTTCTATGGCTTTTTAATAATTTATTATTAACATGCTGTGGAACAGTAACATCCTGAATTAAGTGACAGGATGCGCCTAGATAAAATAAACTTTTATTTACATCTCCTGCTTTTAAATAATTTTCAGACCTATTGTAGTATTTTTTACATTCTGTCATTGCATCCGAAAAGCCGTAAAGTCCCCTTCCCAAGCTAAAGTGATAAAAATGATTTGAGCTTTTAAAATCCTGATCTGCCCAGGTAACTCCATTATTTAATGAATTTACATGGTTTCTGTAAAATTCATATTCTTCTTTATAGCCATCATTTTTTAATATTTCTATAGATTGAATTATTATAAATTTATGAACAGTGCAGTAAGTTTTTAAAATTTTCTTTTTTAATGGATTAACGGCAAACATAATACCTTTAAGTGCTTTGCCGTAAGTACTCTCAATTCCCACTTTCATTCGTATCTCTCCTAATTATTTTTATTTTTTTTTGGAATTACAATCAGTAGTATTCCCAAAATTGATATTATAAGTATAAAAATTATAATATTAATATTGTTATCCAAGGAAGCGCTGTTTATCCTGGTTAACTTGTACATTACACCATTGGAGCTTAATACCATCATTTTATCCTTAGTAAATTTCATATTAACCAATTGAGAACCATGTAAACTAATTTTGTCATTAACAGCACCCTGCTTATTTAATGATATTATTTTATTTCCATTTTTGTCATATAAATATTTGGAATCTTTATCACCTAAAACATTAAATCTGTCAATACAAAGTCCTTTTAAAGCAGAAACACCTGCGCTTTGGTACAGGGGGGCGGGAGGATTACTGCTAGGGTGAATGGCCAGTATAAATGGTATCCCTTTTCCATTATCATCCTTGAACTTTGGGCTGGTTATGGGATCTCCCCCGCTGAAGTCAGGAAATCCATACCAGATATCTTTTTTTATTTCATATATATAATCATTGTCACCTTTAACAGGTCTAAGGCCTCTATCTTCCATACCTGTAACTACAGAAAATATTTTTCCGCTGCTGTCAATGTCAAGGCCTTGAAAATTTCTTATTCCCCATGCGTATGTTTCAGCTTCTCCATTTTTTAAATTATATGATACCAGAGAGCTGTTCCCTGGAAAGTGTGAGGGTATCACCTGTCCCTGAACACTTTTTGAATTATAGGGTACAAAAGCACCTGTTTTATTATTATTAAAGTTAATTCCTTTAAGCACTAATTCTTTTGGACTAAGATCATAATAAAATGAGTAATCCCTAAGCCATCTGTTATCTTCTCCAACCACACCAGAATTAGTAACGCTGCCTATTGAAAGAAATAAAATATCTTTGTAAATCTTTATTATACTTTTATTGTAGTCCCCATAATTAGGTATTGAACCTAACAGCTCTGAGTTATTTTTATTATTAAGATCATAGCAGTATAATCTGGTATTACCGCAATAATACAACTTATTTTTATAATATTCAATACTTGAAATATTAATATTATCAACTTTAATAAGAGTATAACTGCTGCCATTATTTAAAATAATATCAATTCTATTATTATAAGCTATATAAAGATTCCCTTTTTCATCTTCTGTAAAATCAGCTGCACCAGTTAATCCCTTTTGAACTATGTCCCAGTGTATATTTTTATCATGTACAATGAGATTATTATTGTCAGGTATACATTTTATTTTAACAACTAAAGTTAATAGCACTATACATAAAAATATAATGCTGTATTTAACTATTTTTTTCATCTTCCCTCCAAAATAAATTTATCATATATTTAAATATATAATTACTTTTTATTTTTTATGAGGGCAATTGCATTATTTAGTAAGTATTATATGTTCTTTCTCAACATTTAGCAGTGCTTTGAATACATATTTTATATTCGCATCATTAACTTCAGAAAGATATCTACTGTAAAATTCAACTGCATGAATTTCTCTCTTATTTGCCATTTTAAGAAGTAGTTCATCTGAATTATATTTATCATAATTAAGTTTACTTAAAACAGGAGTGACTTTAAAGCCGCCTAGATTCATATGTATTCGGGAATGCATATATTCAATTCTTGATAATTGCTGAAACAATGATTTTACCTTTTGGCTTTTGGCTAATATAGAAGCTCTTTTATAAAAGTCTCCATTAAATATTTCTAATTTCACAGCTTTATCCAATATTTTTATTGCTGCATTATCAATGTTTAATGGTTTAACCATATTTAATTTATCATCACTTAAATATTTATTTGAAACACCGCAAAATGGACAAGACAAAATAACTTCCCTGGAATTATTTTGAATCAAAGCATTTTTGTTAAAATCATAGTTATTTATGTTTATTTCCATACCGCAGATTTCACAGTATAATTTTTTCATCAAGTATTCCCCCTTCGAATATCGCTTAAATTATACCACATCTCCAAAATATAACGTAATACAGTTCAAAACTGGTTACGAATATAATGCTGAATACACTCATAATTATAATATAAGACTTTTCACTAATATAAATAAATTGAGGTTAAATTTTATGAGAAAGGACTCTTTTTTTAAGGACTCGCTTATTCTTACCACTTCAAACTTAACTACCGGAGTTTTTGGATTTATTTTTTCCATTGTACTTTCCAAGGAGCTGGGAGCTGAGGGGTTAGGTCTTTACGGATTAGTTATGCCAATATATGATCTTTTCATCTGCCTCATATGCGGCGGTATGGTAACAGCTGTATCCAAGATAGCAGCAGGTTACTTTAGTAAAAGGGACTATGGCAATCTAAATAAAACAATTGATGCAGCTTTAATATTTGATTCCATGTGGTCATTATTTATTTCAGCATTGGTGTTCTTCAATGCTTATTTTATAAGTGTTTATATTATAAAGGACAGCAGGACCACGGAAGCAGTTAAAGTTATGTGCCCTGCAATGATTTTTATTGCATTGTCTTCAATTTTAAAGGGATACTTTTATGGAATATCTAAGGTTAAAATTCCTGCAGTTATTGACATTTGTGAAAAAGCATGCAGGATTTTAATTATAATATTAATTATAAAAATCTTTTCTATAAAAACACTAAATGGAACAGTAACTGCTGCATATGTAACCTTAACCATTGGTGAGTTAATAAGCCTTGTTTTATTGTATATTTTTTATATTAAAAACAGAAACAATAAAATTTATAATCCTTCTAAGTCCAGTGATAAAATACAATTATTATTTGACGTTATAGTAATATCATTTCCACTTTGCTTAAATGGATTCTTAACTACTATTTTATCTGCATTATCAACTTTAGTTGTACCAAGAAGACTAGTAAGTGCAGGTTTTAATTATTCAACAGCCTTATCCATGATAGGAAAATTTAAAGGAATGTCCTCAACAATTATCTTTTTCCCGATAATTGTAGTTACTTCTATTGCCACAATACTAGTGCCTGATTTAGCAAAAAGTATTAGTAAAAATGATTATTTTGCTATGGAAGAAAGAATAAAAGAAGTTGTAAAAATTGCTTTTACATTAGGAATAGCATCCTTAGCAATATGTAAAAGCATTCCAAATGAATTAGGAATAATGCTATACAATCGAAATGATTTAGGACAATACATAAGCTTTATTTCCTGGTGTGCACCCATAATATATGTTGGCTCAGTAACCTATGGGATACTAAATGGCTTTGGGAAACAAAAGATTATTTTAAGAAATTCATTAATAGTTTCAATTGAAGAAGTAATATTGCTTTATATACTTACAGGAATTCCATCAATAAATATTTATGGTTATGGCATATCCATGATCATAACAGGAAGTACTATTTTAGTATTAAATTTTAATGAAATATTTAAGAAATGTAATCCCAATTTTGCTTTATCAAACATAATGGTATATTTTTTGGTAGGACTTCTGGTATATTTAATAATTAAAATACTGGTAAATACTATGCCTGAAAGCTTAGCCCAGTTAAAATATATTTTTATAATTATCTGCGGATTTACACTGACCTTTACTTTTTGTTCACTATTTAAAATAAAGGATTAATGATAGATTAGCATAAGGTTTCAATCTATTATCAATCCTTTATATTTATAACTATTAAATTTTTATTATTTAGCAGTTAAGACCAATTTCGTTAGCACTCCAGATAGCATCCATTATATTAGCAGGTTGATATGCATCGCCAATTAAATACAAATCAGCAATTTTTCCATGAAGCCTGTTGTATAATTCTCTATCAGGTTTAAAACCAACAGCAATCGCAATAGTGTCAGCTGATATATTCTGCTTTCTAAATTTATTGTCAATTAGCACAGCACCATCATCAGTTACTTCAAGTAACGATGTATTTACAATAGCTTTTATATCATATTTCTTAAGGAGATCTAAAAGCATAATTTTATTCATATGTGGAATTGGTTTTCCAGCATTCAATATGCTGTCCTTTGCTTCAACAATTGTAACTTTTTTACCTTGTTTTGCAAGATAAAGAGCTGTTTCACATCCAACAAGTCCGCCGCCTACCATAAGTATATTTTCGCCGGCTTTCTTTGTTCCATTTAAAAGTTCAACTGCTGTTGCAACTTTATCTTTTTCTATGCCTGGTAATCTTAACCTAATTTCTTTTGCACCTGTTGCAATAATAACAATATCAGGTTTTTCTCTTTCTACTAGTTCTTCTGTTACTTTGGTATTGAAAACTACGTCAATTTTATGTTCTTTAATTTCATTTTTGTACCAAGCTATTAATCTTCTATCATCTGTTTTAAAATCAGGTACTGAACCTGGAATGACTTCCCCGCCTAGTTCATTTGTACTTTCATAAATTGTAACTTTATGACCTCTCTTTGCAGAAGTTATAGCAGCTTCCATTCCTGCAACTCCTCCGCCAACTACAAGTACTTTCTTTGATTCAGAAGCAGGTTTTATTTCATAATATCTTTCTCTTCCAACAGCAGGGTTTACTGCACAGCTTATAGGTTTTCCTTCAAATCCCCTTCCCAGGCATCCGGTATGGCAGCCAATACATGGACGAATTCTTTCGGGATGATTTGTAAGAACTTTTTTAGGCCAGTATGGATCTGTAAGAAGCGGCCTTCCAAGTCCAATCATATCAGCAGCATCTTCATCAAGAGCTCTTTCAGCATCTTCAGGTATACCAAGTTTTCCTGCAACTATAACAGGGATATTTACAACTTTCTTCAATTCTTTAGTGTATGGAAGATATAATCCGCTTTTTTGATAAACAGGAGGATGAGACCAGTACCATGCATCATATGTTCCTACATCTGTATTAAGTTCATCATATCCTGCTTTTTCAAGAATTTTTGCAGCTTCAAGTCCTTCTTTTAAATCACGTCCCTTTTCAACGTAATCTTCATCTGGAAGTCCACCCTGTCTCCAGTCTTTTATGCAGCTTTTAACGCTGTATCTTAAGCCAACAGGGAAATCTTCTCCTACTGCAGCTTTGATTCCTTGTACTATTTCTATAGGTAGTTCAAGTCTTCCTCGTAAATCTCCACCATATTTGTCTGTCCTTCTATTGAATATTGAAAGTGTAAATTGATCAAGTAAGTATCCTTCATGTACTGCATGTATTTCCACGCCATCAAATCCAGCTTTTTTTGCAATAGCAGCACTTTCAATAAACTTTTGTACTACCCATTCTACTTCTGAAGTTGTAAGTGCTCTGCAGGTAACAGTTGGATCCCAGTAATTTGGAATATCTGAAGCAGAAACAGGCTGAGCTGCTAAAAGTGTTCCAGGTGCACCACTTCGTCCAAAACCCATTGTTAACTGTAAAAATATTTTTGAACCATAAGCATGAACTCGTTCTGTCATTTCTGAAGAAGTCATTAAAAACCTTCCAGGGTTTACTGAGACAGTTGGGATTATACCAGGTACAACTTTGTCCAGTTCGTTTTCAACTTTTGTAATACTGGTAATAATAAGACCTGTACCACCTTTGGCTCTTTCTACATAATAGTCAACAGCTCTTTGATTATAGCATCCTTCATTATCAACAAGTCCAAAAGCTCCCATAGGTGCCATTGAGATCTTGTTTTTTACTTCTACCTTACCTATTTTAATAGGTTTAAACAAAGAATCATTTTTCAAACAACTTACCCCCTCATACAATTTGTTTTTGTAAAGTTTTTTACACTTTTTGAATAAATATAAGTTATTAAATGAAAATAAAAACTTTAAAGTTATAATAGTTAAAGGAAATTTCCTATTAGTTAAAGTTTACTACTAAAAACATCACAATGTTAAATGCCATATTCTAATGAATTATACAATTTAAAGCTATATAGTTACAACTCATAAACAAATTATATAAAGTAAACGATTTTCCTGGATATTATTTAATTATGCGAGCTTTTAGTGAATATAATCAAATATCTTCTGATTGGCTATTTATAATATATTCCAGGTCTAAAATCACATTACAGTCTTTTAGAAGCTCAGTTCTATGTGTTACCAATATTACCGTTTTATCACTAGTTAAATATTTTAAGTTGTTTTGAATCTGCTTTTCCAAATTCAAATCCAAGGCTGCAGTAGGCTCATCAAAAATTAAGATTTCTGAATTTTTAAGAAGTGCTCTAGCCATGCATATTCTCTGCATTTGTCCAACTGATAAATTAGAAAGTGATATTTTTTTATTAAAACTTCCTATTTCAGACACCTTCATTGCATCAGTTATTTTATTTAAGAATGTTCTTTTTATTGGTGAATTCAATACTAAATTTTCTTCAAGAGTCCCATCAAAAATAAATGGAACTTGTTCTTGTATAGAGATCATAGAATATAAAGATGATATATTAACATCTCTTATGTCAATATCATTAATTAATATCTGGCCCCTATTTGCAGGATACATTCCAAGCAGTAATTTTAAAAATGTGCTTTTGCCGCATCCGCTTTTACCAACAATGCCCACATGATCCCCCTTATTTATCTTAAAATTAAAGTCTTTGAAAATTAACTTATCAGGTTCATACCCAAATGACATATCTTTAAATTCCATAGACTTAAAATTACTTATGTTTATTTTACCGGTATCTTTTATTATATTTAACTCTAAAAAATCAATAATTCTGTCACTTACTGCTAAAGATGTCTGTAATCCTAAATTATAATCTGATAAATTAGATAGTGGTTCATATATATTTGACATATATGTGTAGAATGCTATAAGTGCGCCTAAGGAAAGCTGCCTCTTAGTTATTAATATACTTCCATAGGTTAATATTAAAATTGGTAATAGTGCAGTAATTAATCTGGTTAATCCTGAACCTAAATTATTATAAAACAGATTCTTTTTCACATATTTAAAATGGCTGTCTAGCTTATTTTTGAAGATTCTTGTCATAAATGATTCCATTTTGAATACTTTTATTGTGTCTACAGCTTGTAATTTTTCCTCAGCATCTTTCATTACCATTCCGAAATTTTCCCGTTCACTTTTGCTGGTCTTCCTTAATGTTTTATTTAAATGATTAAACCAGACAATATAGATAGGCAATATAGATAGTGTTATTATAGTAAGCTTTACATTTAAGCTTAAAAGAACGCATACTACAATTATTAAATTTACTATATTTGAAAACAGCATAGGCATTCCAATAACAATATTTTGTGCTGCTATGCTTGTATCATCCATTATCATGGCTAATATTTCGCCAATACTTTTATTATCAAAAAAAGATTTAGGCTTTACCAAAGCTGATTCAAACATTTTTAATCGTAAATAATTTACAGATTCAAGCCTTAATTTATGCCAATAGTAGTTTTCAATCTTTAATATAATTACATGCAATATTGTAATTATAAACAGTATTTCTGATATACTTATTACTTTATTGATATTATTATTATAAGTAATTATATTTATTAAATCTCTAATTAAAAAAGGAATATAGGCTGATACTGATATTTCAACAGAAATCAAAACGCATATAAATATTTGTTTCTTTTTAAACCCGGAAAATAATTTATATAATTTATTATTTTTAAACATTTTATATTACCTCACATAATAGCAATTGTTACACTTATTGACAGATAGGCCTGTAGAATTAGGTGATATACCATAGTTCATACCAGTACTCTCCTCTAATTTTTTTGTTAATATAATACACTAATTGTATTATATACATAATTATTCTACAACTTTTGGGTAAGTCCCTCTTTTTCATTAAAATAAATAATTCTCTACAATGTATATTAAATAAAATTGTTATATGTTTAAATTTTCAATATGATAAGTTTTCAATATAAACTTTAGCAAAACCGTTAAAAATTGCTTAATAAACTGTTGAAATGTTTCATAAGCGTTATATAATGTAATTAAAGTAATAATTTATATGTACATAAAATTATTTAAGAAAGGAGGTAAGCTATGAAATTTAATAAGAAATTATTTCTCATAATAGCATTAATTGCAATGAGCATTGGACTTATATTTATGTTTACTGAAACCATTAGCCCTAGAAATGATATAGTGCAGGTAAGTCTCGAGAAAAGCGATTTTATTCAAATAACGAAAACTGAAAAAATAATAACTATTATGTCTCTTTTAAAAATGACAATAAGCAAATGGAACTAACCTGCACAAAGGAACAATACGATTTTATGATAAACGGTCGGCCTCTTTATATACTTTATAGAAAAGATTTTTTTAACAGAACTAAAGGTAAAGTTTTAAAAGTTGATAATATACCAATAGATAATTCAAATAGAGGAATATAATTTCTTCAAAGGTTTAGATGCCTTACAAAAACTGCTCCAGTTTTGTAAGGCATAAAATATCATATTTCAATTTCAAAAAGTTTTACCGCATCCTCAACTTTTATACTATCCATGTCATCCAGCTTGTCTATGTATTTAAAGATACTTTTGCTTATTTTAATTTTATAATCGCCATCTTTAACTGTTTGAATTAGTTCTTTTACTTTATAGGTTTCAATCTTGCAATGGAAAATGGACAGAATTTTGAAATACAATAAATTCAGCACAATGTCACGAATTTTCTCCCATTCCTGGTATGTACTTATCTTTTCACACATCAAATCTATGAAAGAAGTTATTATGTCATTCATTTCCTCAATTTTATCATAATATATGAACTCTATGGAATCTACAGTTTCAAAACTATTAGCCATTGTATGCATAATGTCATTTTTTATACTTTCAGATTCTTCTTCGTTAAAAATTGACTTTAATCTGGAAAAACTGTTATTTTCATAAAACCTATCTCTTATGAAATTAATGAATGTTTCAAAATCCTCAGCATTATTTCCAAGTTCTATTTCAAATAATATTCTAAAAAACAAATTCCATTGAAATTCATTGTTTATAGAATTCAAAATAGCATGTCCGATAATATTGGAGAAATCATCATGAAAATGTACATCCCTTTCAAATTCTATTTCACTTTTGAAATCCACATCATTTTTACTGATATGATTTAATCTATCCATTGTTTTCAGCAGTGTTTTATTATAATCCTCCAGGTTTTCAGCATTACTGCTTCTAAAAATGTATTTCATTATGGTATCACAGGACTTTTTAAAGTCAACTATGAATCCAATGCTGTTTTTCATTTTTGTTGAATATATGTCATAAATGATTTTTGAAAGAAGTACTTCCAATTGAGATTTTCTCATCATTGGGTCCATGCTGTTTTGGCTGTTGAACTGATTATAAATTATAAGAAGCTGATTATCTATCATTGCAAGGTTTTTCTTTATGGATCCCATTAGTTCCTTTAAAAAACCATCTGCTATTCTGTAATTATTATTTTTGTATATTATATTGTGTTCCAGTTCCCCCCAAAATATATTGACCAGGGATTTGATTTGAAGTTCAAATCTTATTTTTCTATAATTTGTTTCATAAACTCCATCTATTCTATAAATTTCAAATCCATTTTTTTGTTCCTGGGGTTGTTTGCTTGTCAGCTCCAGTCTTATGTTTTCATTTAAAGCATTATAATAATATCCATCAGCATTTCTTTTATTAAATAGTTTTTTAAGTACTTTATATATTTTCATTTCATCTTCAATGAATCTGCATTCCACTCTGATTCCAATTAAGTCTGAAAGATTTGAAATAACTTCCTCACTTGACCCATACTTTTTATAATAATCATTCCTTATTATTTTTTCCCTCAAGCTGTCAGGAGACTTTACTCTTGAGCTCACCTTTATACCTCCATCATTGCTGCTTTCCAGCAATTGTTGAAAGTATGTCTCCAAATCCTTAGCTTCATCTTGTAATTCATCATTTACTTTTTCCAAGCTTTTTATAACTTCTTCAATAAAATCGAATATTTCCAATTCCATAATGTTACCTCCTTGTCTTAAGTGAAACGTCTTTGATGTATGATTGTTTTATACTGACCGTTATAAAGTCACTTATAATGATATCATTTTAATCTGTGCTTTTCCATATTTACAATTAATCTATCAACGCTTTTTAAATTTTGATATTAAATGTTCAATAGACATTACCGGATGATATATTATCATTCTAGGACCAGAATACCGCATTACTTTAATTATTTTTTCTTTCATATCTTTTTTGTAACAATGTATTTTACAATCCCCGCAATTGGTTTTATTTTCACCAAACTTACATCCATCAAGACGTTTTAAGGCATATTCTTTAAGTTCCAGGCAATCAGTACATAATTGGTTTTTGGTATTATGATTTTTATTGCAATATAATTTAATCATGGCTGCTACTGTTTCTTTTTCGCGAATAATTTTATTATTATTTTCCATATTATTATCCCCCTAAGTGAAATTTAAGAATATTTTATTCAATTCTTAGTTTTTACTATACAAATTCTCTTATTTTATATTTATATTTATTATAGATTCAAAATAATCATTAACTAAGCCTTTTTTATGTTCATATCTCATTATTAGCTTTTGGGTTCCTTCTTTTAAGTGTGAAAAATAAAAATTCTGCCTATCATAATTAGTACCTGTAACATCTTTTTCAATAGACTTAGTAGAAGGTTTAATCCATGATTTACTATCGAAGTTCAATATTCCGTTAGATATATCATTTTTTATATTCCATGTATATTCAATAGTTCTATTAGCAGGGAAAGATAATATGAGGTATTTATTTTTAGGGATATTTATATTTGTAATGGTTTTATTATCTATCTCATATTCATTTACTGTTGCATTTTTGCTATCATATACTATAACTGCAATATAATATTTATCAATATCTGTTGCATAGTTATATTCTTGTTTAGCAAGTATCTTATCCATTTTTTTAAAATCATTTATTTTGAATTTATAACTTGAAAGTTTTTTAGAACCATCTTGTTCTACAGATGTCCTATTGCAACCTGCCAAGGCCAATATAAGAAAGATTAGTAAAGAAAAAAGACTAAATTTTTTGATTATTTTCAACCTTATAATCATATCTGTACCCTCTGCTTCAGATAACTTTTTAAATTATCATCATTTTATTTTTAAATTTGTTATACTAATATATCCTTTCTTTTTACTTATAATTTTTAAAAGAAAATTTATAGAATGAAAAATCAGTAACGATAATACCACATAAACAATGCTAATATTACTTATAGTTGTTAGTACCCCTGTTATTATGAAATATAAAAATCCTATAATTGAAAAATATAACTGTAATCTTAAATAACCATTCATATCATGTATAACCATCTTATTATCTCTGTTATAAATTGTTACTTGATTTCTGAATAGAATTGAATAAATTAAGTAAATTATTCCTAATATAATTATAAATAAGCCTATTATTCGCACATGCTTTCACTCCCTATTTTTATATACAATATACGGAAATTAATAATATAGTATAATAATAATATATTCCATATGTGTAATTCAATAGGAAATAATATAAAAAAACGCTGCTTTATTAGCATATTTTGTATGCTAATAAAGCAGCCATTTTTATCTAATTCTAACATACATAAACCTAGGTATGATTCTTGTGACTTTTCTAGGCAGACCATTTATATCAGACTTTGTAATTCCGCCCGTTAATATTAAAGCATATAAGTAGGTAAATATACCTGCTATTATTGCTATTATTGTAGAAACAGCATTAGCAATATAACCTTTGTTTATAAAACCTATTACATAAATTAAATTATTATAGATTAAATAAACAACTATACTCATGAGTAAACTGGATATAAGTGGCTTGTATCCATGATAAAGCAGACTAAATCTAACCCTGAGTGTTTTTTTAATCATTCTGTGGTTTAATATTACAGGAATCAGATATCCTATGATACTTCCATATACTGCACCTAAAATATTAATACTTGGTATAGCAATTAAGAAATAATTTGCTGTAATTTTAAAAACAATACCAATAAATGAATATAAAGTAGCAGTATACAACTTTCCAAGGCTCTGCAATATTGTTATTTGAATCTGCATTGCAGCCATAAGAACCAATACTATTGATCCAACTCTCATTATATTTGAGCCGCCGCTAAATCCAATCAATTTATATATTGGATCACTTAAAACTGCAAGTCCAAATGCAGAAGGTATGGAAATTATAAAACTCAATCTGAAAGCATAATTAACTTTTTCTCTAACCCTTTTCTTATCTCCCAAAGATGCTGCTCCAGCAATGGCCGGTAATATTGCAGCGCACAAAGAAGTAATAAGTGCAATTGGAACATTCATTAATTGTGTATACTTTAATAAATAGCCATATAATACTGAAGCCTGAGAACTAGTTATACCTGCAACAAGCAATCTTGAACGTGTATTCCATACATCTACCAGATTTCCGGCATAGGTTAATCCAACACTTAATGTTATTGGTACGCCATAACTTACTATCTTTTTTACAATTTGTTTATTGGTAAGCCTTCTGACTTCAATATCATGAACTTTTCTGTGAACTTTTATCCTTTTGTTTCTTTCATAAAATAAAATTAAATAAACAACTGAAAATAAGGCACCTAAGGTTGAGCCAATAGTACCTCCTGCGCAGCCTGCTTCAACTCCGAATTTAATTAATAAAGCAGCAAATACCAATGTGAAAATGGTATTAATAGTCTGCTCAATTATTTGAGATACTGCTGTTGGGGTCATATTTCCTCTTCCCTGAAAGTAGCCTCTGTATGCAGATGCAATGGATGTAAAGAGAACACATGGGGCAAGAGCTAATATTGAATAATATGCTTTAGGATTTACTAAATTTGCAAAGCCTCTGGCAAAAATCAACATGATTACTGACATAACTATGCCAAGCAATAGCAGCAAAAATCGAGCTATCTTAAAGCTTTTAACAGCATCCTTATAGTTACCAACTGCTGTTAATTCAGATATTAGTTTTGAAATTGCCACAGGTATACCTGAATTAGTCAAAACATAAATAAACGCATAAACCTGATATGCAGAACCATATATACCATATCCTTCACTACCAATTATGGCAATTAAAAATGGAATATACAGCAGTGAAAGTATTTTTACTATCATACCAGCAGCAGATAAAATTGCAAAACCTTTTGTTGTAGATTGTTCCTTCATATTTATTTCCTCTAAATTCATTTAAAATTAAAACTTAAAAGCATCATTTTTTATTTTCTTTAAAATAGGAGGCAGTGACTCTGCTATAGTTTTATTTTCCATGTACTCTAATTTCCCAGCACAATCCTTAAAAATCAATTTATATGCATATAGAAATTGAAAGTTTAAACCAAATTTATTAACAAAAAAACTATTAAGTTCTTTGTCACCATATTTTGAATCACCTATGATTGGATTACCAAGATAACTTAGATGAGCCCTTAATTGATGGCTTCTTCCAGTTATAAGGTCAATCTCCAGCAATGAATAAAGCCCGCAGGTCTGCACAGTTTTAACATCCATGGCTATTCTTTTATAGCCTGGTTTATTATCTTCTGAAATCTGGGATATGTTACTATCCTCATCTTTTGATATGTAGGCTTCATAAATTTTATCTTTAATTTTACCCTTTACCAGAGCTAAATAATATTTTTTTATTTTTCTATCTCTTATCATTTCATTAAGCAGCTTTAAGCTTTCATAATTTTTTCCATATACAACTATGCCGGATGTATTTCTATCAAGTCTGTTACATGGAGCAGGAGTAAATGTTATCTCCTTTTCAGGCTGATAATCACCCTTATCATATAAATAGGAAAGCACATAATCAGTTAATGTTGGTTCCCCATTTTTTTTATCTGAATGGACTAAAACTCCAGGCCATTTTTCCACTAATAAAATATTGTCATCTTCATATGTAACTTTAAAATTATTGTCTATCCTTTTAAACTTTTCTTTTTTTAAATCTGTTTTTATATCCCTTGTTTCAACTATATCTCCTTCTGTAAGTGAATACTTTTCTTTTACTTTTGAACCATTAACCCTTATATCGCCTTTTCTTAACCTTTTATAAATTGCGCTTAAGGGTACATCCTTCATCCATTTTCGTATAAACTTGTCGATTCTCTGCCCACTCTCATTTGGTCCTATTGTTATTTTCATTAGCTCACTGCTACTCAAAATATGGTCAAATGTATCCATACTGAGAAAATTCCTGTTTCATTGTACTCTGCCTTGCCTAAGCTACTACAGTTTGTATAGCACTCCACAGGCGTAAATTCCCGAAATAGCCTTCGGTACACATATAAGCGCTTGTTTAATTAAGCTATCTTATATTCTTTAGCATTAGCTAAATTGATTGAAGCATTTAAATCTCTATCAATAGAAGTATTGCAATTATCACATTTATACACCCTATCTGATAGTTTTAAATCCTTTTTAATATTTCCGCAGCAACTACAAGTTTTACTACTTGGATAAAATCTATCAACTATTCTTATTTCTATATTATTTTGTTTTGCTTTTGAAATAAGTTTAATTCTAAATTCATAAAACTTTTGCTGTGCAACTGCCTTTGCTAAATGTCTATTCTTCATCATTCCTCTTACATTCAAATCTTCTATGGTTATAAAGCTTGGTTTTTGCTTTATTAACTCACTTACTGTTTTATTAATATAATCAGTTCTAATATTTGTAAGTCTTTGATGAAGTTTTTGTACCTTGACTATTTGTTTTTGGATATTTTGACGAGTAGCTTCTCCTTTCTCTTTTTTATTCCTTAATTCTAGCCCCTCATATTTTCTTGAGAGTTTTCTTTGCTCACGTTTTAGTTTCTTTTCCAATTTTTTAACTCTTGAAGTTTTGTTTATATTTTTTTTAGTTATTCCATTACTGCAAATTGCAAAATCTTTGAGTCCCAAATCCACCCCTATTCCTTCAGAACAACGTTTATTATTAATCTTTATATCTTCATCAACTAACACAGAAACATAATATCTATCAGCTTTTTGACTTACTGTTCCACTTGTTACTCTGCCATTAGCTGGTATATAACCGTATTCCTTGAGTCTAACCCAACCTAAAGTTGGTATTTTAATTCTATGCCTTTCAATAGTCCAATCAGTTTTATTGTTTTTAGGAAAGTATGCTTTAACGTCTTGGTTTTTCTTTTTCTTAAATTTTGGGAAGCCAGCTTCACCTTTGAAGAACTTCTTAAAAGCTTTTTCTCCATTCATAATAGCCTGTTTAACTGCTTTTGAAGATACTTCTTTTATCCAAAGTTTATCTACATTATTGGGAATATACTTATTGTTAAGCCATTTAGCAAAATCCATGCCGCTAACAAATCTTTTTTCTTTTTCATAAACTTCCTTATTATGTGAAACATAAAAGTTATATATGAACCTGCTTACACCAATTGTTCGATGAATTTTTATTATCTGTTCTTCTGTTGGTTTAATTTCTGTTTTGTATGCTTTTCTCAACTTCTTCATCTTCCTTTATCTTTTTTTTATACTTTCTTAGGCCATAAATTCTGCAACTAAAAACATGAAGTATTGAGATTATATCTTGAACTAATTCTTCCTTTGGCGAAAAGCTTTCATTGTTTACTACTATTATTTCTACATTGAATTTTCCTAAAAATCTTTCAAACCACTCAAATCCAAATCGTAAAAACCTATCTTTATGGGTTATTATTATAGTGCTTATTTCGGATGTCATACACTCATCAATAAGTTTATTCCATTTTTTACGATTATAATCCAATCCACTTCCATAATCTTCAATCACTTCATCTACAATAATTCCTTTTGCATTAGCATATTGTTTAAGAAATATAACTTGATTTTTTAAATCATCTTTTTGATTAGAAGTTGAAACTCTTGTATATATAACTACTTTTTTCCAGAAGATGTTATACCCATAAACTCTTTATACTGTTCATAAGTATAAAACCGCCTATTTGTTGGTGTTCTAAATGCTTTTAATTTTCCTGCGTTATCCCATCGTTGTAGTGTTAAAACTGATACATTTAATAATTCAGCAAATTCTTTAGGCTTATAGTTCTTACTCAAATATAATCACTCCCTTTTTGGTGATTATATTATATCACGTCTGAATATATTTATATATAAACTTATAAGCTATTTTATATCTCCTTATAAAGTATCTATTGTTTATATATTTAAAAAATCTATTGCAGCTTTGCATTGAATTGCTACTCCTATTGGTAAACAATCTTCATCAACATCGAATAAACTTCCATGGGCAGGATTTACAATACCCTTTTCCTCATTCCTGCAGCCAAGATAATAAAAAGCACTTGGCTTTTCAAGAGAAAAGTAAGCAAAACTCTCCACACCCATGCTTGGATTTTTTAAAAGCAGCACCTTATCCTTTGATAATATATCGGAAGCACTGTTTTTAAGGATTTCTACCATATTGTCATCGTTATACAGACATGGATAGCTTTCCTCAATTTCAATTTCTGAGCTTCCTCTTAATGAAGAAGTAATTCCTGTTACAATTTCTTTAAGCCTTTTTTTCACATATTCTCTATTTTCTGTAGTCATTGTTCTTATAATGCCGCCAAACTTAACCTGCTCAGGAATAATGTTCTGAGCAGTACCGCCGCTTATATAACCTATAGTTACAACAGCAGGTGAAGTTGGAGGGAGTTCTCTGCTTACAAGTAACTGAATGGAATTAATTATTTCACAGCTTATTATTATAGGGTCAATTGCAGAATCAGGATGAGCACCATGACCGCCTTTTCCCTTAACAGTTATTGTAAAAGGATTTGAAGCTGCATTAACTACTCCTCTTTTTATTCCTATATATCCTGTATTAATATTTTCATCAACATGAAGTCCTATTATTCCATCAACTTCAGGGGAATGTAATACTCCCTCTTTGATCATAATACGTGAGCCGCCTGTTGTTTCTTCTGCTGGTTCAAATAATAATTTTACATTTCCGTTTAATGTATCTTTAATTGAATTCAAAATCTTTGCACATCCAAGTAAAATAGTTATATGTGCATCATGACCACAGGCATGCATTTTCCCTGGGTTTTTGGAACTATAATCACATTTATTATTTTCCTGCAGGGGAAGAGCGTCCATATCTGCTCTAAGTGCCACTGTTTTGGAACCATTTCCTTTAATAACAGCACATATGCCTGTCTCAGCTGTATTTGTAAATTCAATTCCTTCAGCATTTAAAAAATCTTTTATAAAAGCAGAGGTATTGTATTCATTATATCCCAGCTCAGGATTCATATGAAAATGTCTCCTCCAGCTTATTAAGTCATCTTTTATATCATTTGCCATTTTATAAAAATCTAAATTTTGTCCTTGCATAAGGTATCCAGCCTTTCTAAATTATATCCATTTTATACTGATTATATCACCATCAGATAAACTATCATAATATCCTGCACTCTTTCCGTTTAATAGAAGTTCAAGTGTGCCTTTTACTGTTGTTAAATCAAAGTCATAGAAATTGAAGATATCTACAAAAACATAACTTTTCTTACCTTTTAAAAATACTGGCTTTTCATTAACCAGAACCTTTAGCTGGGTTAATGCATCATCCTTTTTTATGTCCATATCTGTAACTGCTGCTTCTTTAGATGATAGCTGGTTATTTTCATAAACTTCACCACTCAATGTTAAATCATGCTTTTGAAATATTTTGTCTCCTTCTTTTATTAAATAGTTTAAATCTAAAATTTCATCATTTATATAGTAATTATAATCTTCACTTGTATTTTCACAAAAGTATTTAATATAATCTTTTAAACTTCTTGGATAAATTATTTTAACCACGTCATTTTCTTTGATTTTTTCATTTATCTGAACCTTGTTATTATTTATAAATGCAACAGGATCCATATTAACTAAATTATTGTTTAGGTAAAAACTTATAGAATTCAGATCTTTTACATAATCTTTAATATAAGGTTCACCAGACAAACCATCTACAGCATATTTTATTTCTATAGAATCCCCTTCCTTAATATTAGATTCAATATTAGAAGAAAATCCATTAATTTTAATTTCTGAGGGCCTTCCCATTGTGCCAAAACAAATTCTATTTACATCATTTAAAATAAATTTTATGTTTTTACCATTCTTAGGAATTAAAATTTTAGGATTAATGCCTGCCTGAATAAGTACATCTAGTACAGTATGATTTTTAGAATTGAATAAACTTATAACAGATCCATTTAATGTTACATCAATAAAATCATGTCCTAACTCCTTTAAAGATACCAGAGCAATTCCAAGCACAGTAATACCAGTACTTCCTAAATTTAAATCCTGATTAATGCACTGTTCAACGCTTTCTCTGCCTTTAATTGCTATTCTTTGAGGCATTATATTTAATTTCTCAGCAAGAAATTCCTTATAGTATGGAGTATATGCTCCTCCTCCAACAAGGAAAACTGCATTTGGAGACTTTCCATTGTTTAACTCCATTATTTTACTGCCAACCTGCTCAGCAATTTTTTTTACTAATGGTGAAATAAAGTTTAATATTTCACTTGATTGTACCTGATTTTCTATTCCAAGAACATCAGTATACTTTATATTTTCATTAACTAAAAGCTGTTTTTTTATTTCCTCAGCAGCATTAAAATCTATGAGATAATTTTTAGCTATAATTTCTGTTATTTCATCACCAGCCAAAGGTACCATTCCATAAGCCGCTACAGTATCATTGCTGCATATTGCAATATCTGAGGTGCCTGCACCAATATCCACCAGTGCAAGATTAAGAAGCCTTAGTTTTTGAGGAATAACTGCCTCAATTGCAGCAATTGGCTCCAATGTGAGACATGAAACATTAAGTCCCACTATTTTCATAACTGAATATAAGCTTTCAATGACAGCTCTGGGTAAAAATGTTGCAATTATTTCAACAGATGCATTTTCACCTTTATGACTTAATAAATTACTTATCTTAAAACCATTTAAATAATAGTTTTTTACGCTATATCCAACACAATAAAGTTTTCCCTTTGTTTCATTAATTACACTGCTTTCAGCTTTTTTTACAGCTGTTAATTCAAGGCTCCTTATAAAATCCCTGTGAATTTCCATGTCACTTTCTAACTCTGCATCATATCTCACTTCTACTGTTTTAAGAAATCTTCCTGCAGCTGCAATACAGACATTTTCTAAGGATATATTAAGCTTTTTTTCCAACTGGTTTTTAACATTCCTTACAGCATTTGCTACAAGATTTATGTCATGGATCTGGCCATCTATCATAGCTCTTTCTTCATGTTCAACAAGTGCTTCAGCAAGCACTGAAAATTTTTTATCCTTAATAACACCTACAGTTCCTATAACTGTTCTGGTTCCAATGTCTAGAGCAAATAATACATTATTAATTTCTGCTTCATCTGTACTATTCATATTATTACCTCTTACATACAATTTTAAAGGCTCATATTCTAATTAGAATATGAGCCTAATAAAATTATATAACAATAACCATAAACATTCAATAAAGTTACTCAGCAATCTTTAATATACCATAGCTTTCTGCTATATATGGGAGCTGCTTTATAATATCGTATACATATTTCTCTTTAACCTTATTTTCAGCATTAATTTGATGCTCTGAAATTTCATTATAATAAAGCATTTTACACCAGACATCTATAAAATCATCTTTTGTTACAATCTCAGTATCTTCATTATTTTTAACCACAAATCCGTCATTAAAGTTCTCAACTACACTAAGATTTTTAATATTATTTTCAGATAACATAGAACACACGTCATTCCACATTTTATTAAAAGCTACCATTATTAACCTCCTGGTATTTATAATGTATATTATACTATATAGTATATCATATATGAAATATTAGTCAATAATAAGACTATTAAATAATAATAAACTTATAATTATTATATATTATTAGCAGATAATTTGATTAAATTATTGTTAATTAATGAATTTAAATCAAATTGTCTTATTAATCCTTTTGAAAATTCAATTTTTATTGTATCTTTATCAATACTCATGACAATACCCTTACCAAAACTGTTATGGACTACAGTTTGGTTTATTTCAAATTCATTGCATGACTCCTCACTTATATGCAGCTCGCATTCATTTATAAATCTGGATACTTTTCTCTCACTGCCCTTTAATGACTTTGGAATATATAAATATAAGTTTTCTATGGCCCTGGTTACAGCTACAAAGAAAACTCTTCTCTCCTCTTCTATATTATTTGGAATGCTTCTTTCATGGGGCAGATATCCATCAATACAATTCATTATTAATACACTGTTAAATTCCATTCCTTTAACACCATGTATAGTGCTGAGGATCACATTACTTTTATTATTGCTTTTAATTTTTTCCTTTACTTTAAGAGTATAATCAATAAAGTCATGTATATTATTATAAACACTGCAGCTTTCTAAAAATTCATTAATAATACAATCAAAATCACAAAGTTCCCTTTTGTATTTTATGCAAAACTCCTTAATATATTCATAATAATTAATTTTATATAAAATACAGTTTACAGCCTCCTGAGTATCCAATTTACTGCACTTTTTCAAAAGTTTTTTTATTTTATCCAGGGTTTTCACCTGAAAATTTGCAATGTCTAAATTGCATATAAAATCAAAACAATCCCCTTTGTATTTATTGTTTTTAAGCTTTTGAAGATTCATTTTTGCTATATATCGGTAAGGCTTATTTATAATTGATATAAAACTTTCAACATCTGCAAAATCAATAGATAATTTTAAATATGAAATAAGATCTCTGCAAATCATATTTTCATAAAAGTTATAATTGTCACCTAATAACTGAAATTCAATTTTATTTTTAATTAAAAGATCTATAAGCAGTTTATTTTCTGCACTTGTTCTATAAATAACTGCAGTTTTATTATTACAATGAGAGGAGGATAAGATATTTATTTTATCTAATATTTTTAAGCATTGATGCTTATTATCCAGGCAGTTAATTATATTTATGTCTGACTCATCTTTATTAAAGGATTTAACAGTTTTATTATTTCTAAGCTTATTGTTTTTAATAAGTTTCATGGATGCAGTTACAATGCCAGATGTACTTCTGTAATTAATACCAAGATAGGCTTTAACACCTTTTTCAAAATATTTTTCAAATTCAACCATACACTGAGGCATTGAACCCCTAAAAGAATAAATACACTGATCTTCATCTCCAACTGCAAAAATAGAACAATTCTTATTTAATAACTGAAGTATATTTATCTGCATCTCATCACAGTCCTGAAATTCGTCTACAAGAATATATTTAAAAGTAGTGCTGTATTTTTTTAATATTAAGCTGCTTTCCTTTAAAAGTTTGTATACTTTTGTTTGCAGATCATCAAAGTCAATAAGATTATTTTCATGCTTATAATTTTCATAATCTTCATAGCATTTCATGAATATTTCAAAGTCTATGCTTTCATTAAGGGATTTCCTGCCTTGAATTTTATAAATAGAAATATAATTTAAAAATTCATTAACTCTTTCTTCAATTATATTATCTGAAAAACTATTTAATGTGTTTTTAATTACTGTGTAAGCTTCAGAATTAGTGATTATTTTAATTCTCCCAAAATGTCTTTCAAATATTTTATAAAATAAGCTGTGAAATGTACCAATAAATGGAGTATTGACATCTCCAGAAATAGCTGAATATCTATTCCTCATGTTAATTGCAGCATTCCTTGTAAAGGTAATCACTAAAATATTGTTTATATTAACTCCTTTATCTTTAACCAAATAAACTGCCCTATTAATTATTACGCTGGTTTTACCGCTTCCGGGAGCAGCTACTACTAATAAATTCCTGCTTTTTGATGTTACTGCTTTAGTTTGAAAATAATCCAGAGAAACATTTTTATTCAATTATAGCCTCCATTTTAAGCAGTTGTAATTATTTAATTTAAGTATTAGAATAATGTGTATATACAACTAAATAATTATATTATTTACAAAAATAAATATTTTAAACTTAAAGAGGAGATTTTATCATGGAGTACGTAAAAAACTTTGACGTAAGAAATCAGAGAAACCTTACCATGTTAGTTGATTTTTATGAAGTTACTATGGGGAATGGATATTTAGAAAGTGGTGTAGGCGACATTATTACTTACTTTGATATGTTTTTCAGAAGAGTTCCGGATGACGGAGGATATTGTATAATGGCAGGTGTTCAACAGCTCATTGAATATTTGTCAAGCCTGAAATTTACAAAAGATGATATTGAATATTTAAGAAGCAAAGAAACATTCTCCGAAAAATTTTTAGATTATTTAAGTAATTTTAAATTTTCCTGTGATGTTTGGGCAATTCCAGAAGGGAATCCTGTATTCCCAAATGAACCATTAGTTTCCGTAAAAGGACCTGCTATACAGGCTCAGTTTGTAGAGACAATGGTATTACTCACAATTAACCATCAGACTCTTATAGCAACTAAGGCTAATAGAATTTCAAGAGCAGCAGAAGGCAGAACAGTTATGGAATTTGGATCGCGCAGGGCTCAGGGTTATGACGGAGCAATATACGGTGCCAGAGCAGCTGTACTTGGAGGATGTAATTCCACAGCATGTTCCATAGCTGAGGAAATGTTTGGCATTCCTGCTGTAGGAACCATGGCCCATAGCTGGATACAGCTGTTTCCAAGTGAATATGAAGCATTTAAAGCATGGGCAGAAGTTTATCCTAATAACTGTACATTACTGGTGGATACTTATAATGTACTGAAGTCAGGACTGCCAAATGCCATAAAGGTGTTTAATGAGGTTTTGAAGCCAAGGGGTTTAAGACCAGCTGGTATAAGAATAGACAGCGGTGATATAACATATCTTACAAAAAAATGCAGAGAGATTTTAGATGCTGCAGGATATGAAGATGCAAAAATTATAATATCAAATTCACTAGATGAATTCATCATTAGAGATGTTATAAGCCAGGGTGCTAAAGTAGATGGGTTTGGAGTTGGAGAAAGACTTATTACAGCAAAGTCAGAGCCTGTTTTTGGCGGAGTTTATAAACTGGTAGCTGTAGAAGGAAAAGATGGAAAAATAATTCCTAAAATTAAAATAAGTGAAAATGAAGAAAAGATAACAAATCCAGGCTTTAAAAAGGTATATAGAATTTTTAGCAGACAAACTGATAAAGCCATTGCAGACTTAATTACATTAAATGATGAAGTCATTGATGAATCAAAACCTCTTGAAATTTTCGATCCTGTTTTTACATGGAAAAAGAAAAAAATAAAGGATTATTACGTTAAAGAAATGCTGGTTAAGATATTTAGTAATGGATCTGCCTGCTATGAAAGTCCTTCAGTAATGGATATTAAGAAAATTGTAAAAGAAGAGACAAATAAACTTTGGATGGAAGTTCTGAGATTTGAAAACCCACATGAATATTACGTAGACTTATCAGATAAACTCTGGAATTTAAAACAATCACTGCTCCATGAATATTCTGATGCATACGAATAAAAATAATAAAACAAAAGAGCCCTGCATTGGCAGTTAAAAACTACTGATGCAAGGCTCTTTTTAATAATTAAGCATACTCACTTTTATTTTCATAATAGGATTCTCTTATTGTTCCAAGCACGTTGTTAAATGAATCCATTGAATAATCATCTTCATATTTATGCATATTAATTTCTGAAAGGTTCTTAAATGGACATACTCCCCCGTTTTCCTTACAATTATAAAGAGCGCAATCACTAAAACACTCTATTTCATTATCATAAGTGGATAAAAATGGACACTCTGCCAACATCAACACCCTCTCCCCAAAATTATACAATATAATATTTATTAACATTATACATTACAAATGATAAAAAATGAATAGTATAATTAAAATTTTAGAAAAATTCCGATATTATATATTGACAGTGTTGTACCCTATTTATTTAATCCATCTTCTAAGTACTTCCATGTAACTTTATCCCCTGATTTTAATATATAACTTGAAGCTCCAACAGATGACTTTACTCCATTGACATAGAAACACCATCCACTTGAAGCCATTCCTGGAGCTTTTTCACTTAAGCCTGCCATGGAGGAAATATAAAATCCATCCTTAAGCCTATAGCTTATATTATTAGAATCAAGTGTTTTTTTAGTAACATTGGCAGCTGTTTCACCATCATTAAAGCTTATATACTTAGAAAAAACTGTGGTTTTATTTACATCATTATAAATTGTAAAGTTTGGCTGTTCAGTTTTATTTACAGGAGCAGCAGCAGGTGTTGGCGTTTTTGCAGCTGTACTTACTGAAGCAGTACCAGAATTCTTTGGTACTGGTTTTTTATCAGTAGTTTTTTTATCAGCAGCTGTTTTATTGGCTTCACTGGCTGGAGCTGTATTAACTTGTGCTTTATCTGCTTTTTCATCTTTTTTTGTACTGGTAGAATCCTGTTTCTTATCTGCTGTATCTGGTTTAACAGTTTTAACTGCTGAAACAGTCTTATTATTATTGCTGCTTAAAGCATACTTATTTTGTAAAGCTCTTCCTCCTATTAATAACAATATTGACACTACAGCTATAGAAATTATAGTTAATATTTTTTTATTCATTACTTACTCTCCTATTATTTTTTTTATTTAAAAATAATAATAATGATGCTCCGGAAACTATAAACAAAATCCCTAAAAGTATTAAATCTTTTTCAGATAAAAATGATCCTGTTTTTGGTAAGGTTTGTACATCATTACTTATATTGCTTTTATCTGAAGCATTATTTATGCTGCCTTTATCTGAATCATTACTTATATTGTTTTTATCAGAAGCAGTATTTTTATTATTTTCACTGCTTACATTGTATTTTTTTAATGAACTGCTGTTTATATTGCTTGAATAGTAGTTATAAATTCCCTGGCTGTTAAACTGTTTTAAGCTGATTAATGCACGCAGCGTCTCTTCTGTAGCTATTGGATCCGAACTTCCTGATAATTCATGCTTATATGTTCCATTGCCAGACTTAAATGACAGCAGGGCAGATACAGGATCTCCATTGGATTTTGCAAAATTAACAACTTTGTTATTAAGCACTGTCATATTTTCAGGGCTTATGCCAATAGAAGTTAATGCCATTATAACAAATGCATTTGTTTCACAGGAAGGTCCATATAAACCTGGAATGTATCCGGAATCTGTTGTTTTATTTGATAATGTTACAACAGCATCGTCAACAGCCTTAGTTACCTCAGAGTCCTTATTATAATAATAAGAAAGAGCTGTAATTGCCGAAGCTGTAATATCAGGATCAAATGTCTTTGTTAATGACCACCCATAAGAATTATTATCATTTATTCTGCTGTTTAATATTCTGTCTTTTAATTGCTCTTTTGTAATGCTGTAACTGCCATTGATATTTCCATAATTATATAACAATAACGCATAAATTGAATCATTAATTAAATAGTCATTTATATTTCTATTAAACAATGTGCTGATTAAATCTATACCATTAAAATCATATGGGCTATAACCGCTTGCTATAAGGCCAAATGAGAGCTTTTCCAAATCAGTGTTGCTGTAATCTTTAATGCCATATTCAGCAATATCTTTTGCAGCATTTGCTATAAAATCTTCCTTTGGTTTAATATTTAATTTTTGAAGGCTCATTGCAGCCCATGGAGTATCATAAGTTTTAACTACATTTAAAGTGCTTTGGATTTCATTGTCTACGTTCTTTGCAATTTTTGAATTATCAACAGGAACTACAGAAGATACATCACTTTCAACCATGTTTATATTACTTGTGCTGGTTCCATTTACACTTAATTTAAAGCTGTCACTAATTACTTTATTAAGTGCATTATCATCATATCCGCTTACCTTAATAGTATAATCACCTTTAGGCAGCCCATCTGCAATGGCTATTTGTCCATTATAATTTGTTTTATAATCAGTATTGTTTATTGTAACCAATACATCTTTTACTGGTTTTTCGACTACAGTATAATCAGGCCAGTTTGTAAAATCCTTACAGGTATAAGTTAATCTGGCTATGAAACCCTGATTAGGAACAATAACAGATGGATTAAATGTTATTTTATTTACATAAGGCACATTACCATCAGAATAATAAAGAATTATTTCATCATTATCCTTTGGCACATATGAACTAATACCTGCAGAAGGTGATATTATCTGTGAACCCGATTTTACAATATAACTCCATCCTGCATACTTTGAAATGGTACCTGATTTGATATTGTCAATGGTATCTAAATAGTCGCCCATTTCACTGGATGTTACATGATAGGATACTTTATCCCCTACTGCATTCTTAAATATATCCAATGCATTGTTGCCAGTACCGCTTCCCTGGAAAATGATACCCTGCATGCCTTCTATTCTTACATTACACTTGATATTTGAGGCTTCATTGGCATGTACATAGTTTACAGGTATATTTAGTAACTGCATTAAAATAAATATTGAAGCTATAATGATACTTGAAAATTTTTTAATTTTTTTCATATTAAAGTCCCCCTAATTTTTTTACTAATTTAATTTGTCAGAGCTAACATATTCTACCTTCATTCTTTTTTTAAACCTAAATAGTACTTTGTAAAAGCTTTCATAAAAAACCATTGCAAATATAAAGTTTCCCACTGCATGCATTACATCCATGGTTAATCCTGTTAAATATGCAGCAAAAATAGTTTTGACATTGAGTGGCCTGATAAATCCAATTACATGCCAGAGATTCATTATCCAGTCAAATAAAAATCCATATAGAAAACATATTACTGCAAAAATCTCAACCTTTGGTTTAAATCCCCTTATGCCTATAATTCCGGATATCCCTCCTACAATACCCCATGCAATCATCTGCCAGGGTGTCCATGGCCCCTGACCCAGGAAAATGTTTGAAATAAAAGCAGAAGATGCGCCAATCAAAAATCCCTCATATGGTCCAAATATCAAGCCGCTTAAAGCCACTAAAAAAGTTGTTGGCTGTACATTGGGAATGGATGCAAAAGGTACCCTTGCAACTGCTGCAAAAGAACTTAAGCTGGCAATCAATGCTATCTCCTTTGTGCCCATTTCATTAAATTCAAAGTTTGCATAAGCTAAAAATATTAATAATAACATTCCTAAAGTAAGCAATATGGGAAAGTTATTTTGATTTCCATATTTATATCCAGCAATAATGAGACATATTACCAGAATAAAAGTAAGCAGCTTTACAGCTTTATTTCTATTCATATAATGCCACCTAAGTTAACCTTTCCAGAACATCTTCTATTGTAAAAATAGAATCATCCATGTTCCTAAATAATTTATTCATTGATGTATTATAATAAGTCCCGCCTTTAAAAACTTCCTCCTTAGTTCCAGCTTGAATTGCTTCCCCATTAAATAACAAAATAAATTTATCTGCAAATTCAGCAGCAAATTCTATATCATGAGTTATCATAATAATTGTACTGCCTTTTTTATTTAACTTTTTAAGTGTATTCCCAAGGAGTTTCTTGGTATTAAAATCTAACCCCCTTGTAGGTTCATCTAATAATATAATTTCAGGATTCATTACTAAAATAGATGCTATTGCTACTCTCTGTTTTTCACCGCCGCTGATATCCCTTGGATTTTTATATTTTAAATCATCAATTCCTAAATCCTTTAATACAATGTCTATTAATTCATAATCTTTTATACCATAATTATCTAAAGTAAATTTAATTTCATCATATACAGTTTCTTTTGAAATATAATCATTTGGATTCTGAGATATATATCCAATGCTTTTTATTAAATCATTTCTTTTGTATTTACTTACTTCTTTTCCAAACAGCTTTATGCTTCCTTTATATTTGGTAAATCCCATCATGCTTTTAAAAAGTGTACTTTTTCCTGAACCATTTGGGCCCATAACTTCCACAAATTCACCTTTATTAATGTTTATATTTATATTTTTAAGTGTATTTGCATTTCCATCATAGGAAAAGCATAAATTGATGATTTTAATTATGGGCTCTTCTATATGTTTTTCCTTCTCAATAGAGCTGTTATGGCGGAAGTTAAAATTATTAAGCTTTTTTCTTGTTTCTCTAATACTTAAAGGCATTTTATTAAATTTGAGAATTTTTGAAAGCTTTAAATATTGGGGCATAAATTCAAGGAAGTCATCATCATTGGATTTATACAAATCCTCTTTATCTCCATAAAAATCTATTGCACCCTTATTAATTAAAAGTATCTTATCAGCTATTGAAAAACACTTTTCCATTCTTTGCTCAATTAGAACTATGGTGATCCCAAGTTCTTCATTTATCTTACTTATGATGTTAATTATCTCTTCTGCTGAATTTGGATCTAACTGTGATGTTGGTTCATCAAATATTATGCATTCAGGCATATAAGCCAGAGCAGAAGTCACAGCCACTTTCTGTTTTTCTCCACCTGATAATGAAACAATATCCCTTTCAGCCAGCTTTTCTATGCCGCAGAATTCCATTGATTCATAAACTCTTCTTTTAATAACTTCAGATGGTATACCAATATTCTCTAATCCAAAAGCTACTTCTCTGTGTACTTTGTTCATAAGGAGCTGTCTTTCAGGATCCTGAAAAACCATGGTAACTTTTTCTGCTAATTCTTTTGGAGTAAACTCCTTTATATTTTTATTATTAATTTTTATTTCTCCTCTTATTGTTCCACCGTAAAAATTAGGAACTGAGCCTGCAATACATTTACCTAATGTTGATTTCCCTGAGCCTGAATTCCCACATACAAGTACTATATCTCCACGTTCAATATTTATATTTATATTATTAAGTGTGATCTTTTCATTTCCAGGATATTTATAAGTTAAATTGTTAATTGTTATATATGGCATATCCATAATAAAAACTCCATTTCAAATTATTACATACAAATAATTAATCCTTCAAATATAATTAATACTGCAGCTATAATACTAAATTTATTAATAAGGCTTAAACTTTCAAGGCCCTGATAAATATCTATATTATATAAGTTTTTAAATTTGCAGAATATTATTAAAAAAATCAGCAGAATGTTAATTAAGATTATAATAATATCCCTTTTTTTTAAGGTCTGCTTTTCATATATGGATCTTTTACTGCTTAGGAAACCCCTTACATATGCAGCTTCACCAATATCAAAGGCTCCTTCCAGGGTATTTTCTAATAATACCGATAATATGGGCATATAACTTTTAATTAAATCAGTTTTTTTTTCATGATTGAAATTTACTCCCCTGACTGTATATATCAACTTTAAATTGTGAATTTTTTCTTTCATGGATGGGAACAATTTCATTGCAATCATGAAAGTTAATGTGGATTTTGGCATCTTACTTGAAAAATAAGATACAGCAGTATCTGAATCCACCAGTAAATTAATAATCATGAATAAATATATAATTAAAAGCAGCTTATAAGAAAGAATTACAGCATAAATAAGTGCTTCCAAAGTAACTGGTTTATGTAAAATATAAAACAAAACTGTTCTGCCGTCCCATACAAAAATCATATTAATTATTACTGTTATAAGCATAAAAGGAATAAAATATATTATTCCCTGTGTTATTTTTTTTACAGAATTGTATTTATAAAATACTGCAAAGAAAAGCAGAGTAATAATTAATAGAATTATTGGATTGTCATAGGAAAATAGTAAAATAATTAAGGCAAGACTCATTATAGTTATTGTCAAAACATGGATACTTTTATTTACTATCATTTTTTCTCCTTAAAAAACAGCATAAAAAAACCGGATCCCAAAGGTCCGGCAAAGATCAAAACTATTATCTAATCTTTACCTTCCCTCCGAAGGTAATAAATAATACATCATAAATAAGATATCCTGGCTCACATTTCATCTTTCACATATCCTTCCCTAATAAAAATTAAGTGGTTTTATATGTGTCATCAATGTTTACAGTAGCGGGGGCTGCTATGGTTTTTAACCACATTCCCTTATTTAAGACATTATTTAATTATACTCTTAAAATACCACTAATTAAGCATAAATTCAAGTCATATATGTTTCTTTAAAATAAGGCTTATTATTTTTTTAAAATCTGGTTACACTAATTATAAATATTTTACCAATGTAAAGAAGGTGATTTTGTGAATTTAACAAGTATATCATTATCATATTATTTTTTAGGAGTCTTTTTTATTGCAGCTGTTTTCTTTATTTACTTTAAATCATTAACAGTAAAAGTTCACTCTGATAAATATAAAGATAACATTACAGGGCCAATGAAGGACCCACAATCATGGGAAAACAGGAATAGAAAAATGTCTTATATTTCCTTGTTGTGGTCAATACTATCATTAATTATTTTTATATATTTAAAATTTTTTATGATACCTAAATTAGTTTCTGTGTATTATGTTTTAATATATATTGTTATTGCAATAGCTTCATTACTGCTGTCAGGAGTGGAAAGGAAAATCAAAGATTAGCTTTTAAAATATCTGCAAAACTTTTTATAATTTGTGCTGTAAAACCCCAAATAACAACATCTTTATATTTATAAAAATATTGCTTTAAAATTCCTCTGCTGTATTTATAATTTCTTCCATTATTAATCAAATCATAGGGGAAGTCATCTTCAAGTAATGGGCCAATTTTTAGATTGTAAAGAATTGGTTCATTATTTATGAAAAAGCTTAAAGGAATTTTTATTATTCTTTCTACCTCATCTTCACTAGCATTAATACAGCCTTTAGTAATTGCAATAAATGGATACATTATAGTATTATAAGGGCTTACAAAGTAATCCATTTCACCAATTATTTTTATATCCTGTTTAGATAACTTTAACTCTTCACACACCTCCCTTACAGCTGCCTCAACTGGTGTTTCATTTTTTTCTATTCTTCCTCCTGGAAGACATATATCCCCTGGCTGATGACGAAGTTTATGTGACCTTTCTTCAAATAACACAAACATATTATTATTTTCTTCAGTCATAAGAATCATCACAGAGCTTTTCTTATGGTTTCCTATAATACCAGCAGATCTATTTTTAAATATTTCTTTTATTTCATTCTCATTCATATAAGTATCACCCCAATTTCCTTTATAGTTTTAATATTATATCATAATTATGCCATGTTGTTGCAGGTTTGAAAATTTAATTTGACCATGATATACTGTTGATTATCAACGTGTAAAATATTAATTTAAGATGGAGAGATAGCATTTATGAAGAAGATACTTACATTTTTATTATCATTAATAATGGTTATATCCATTCCATTGCAGGCACTGGCAGATGAAAATACCAATACCAGTATCAAGCAGCCTAAAATATATGGTACATCTGCAATTACAATTGATATGAAAACAGGCGAAATTATATATGCTAAAGACATTGATAAAAAAGCATATCCAGCAAGTACAACTAAACTAATGACTGCCCTTCTGCTTGCAGAAAACAAGAAAAAATCAGATTTATTAACTTATTCTCAGGAAGCAAAAAATCAGCCGGAATATTCATTAAATCTAAATGTACATCCTATAGCAGTTGGTGAAAAAATGACAGCAGCTAATGCAATGGATGGTTTGCTCCTGTTCTCAGGCAATGATGTTGCTTATATGATTGCTTCTTCTGTAGGCGGCAATGTTAAAAGTTTTATTAATATGATGAATGACAGAGCTAAAAAATTAAATTTAAAAAATACACACTTTGTTACCCCAAATGGGCTTCATGACAATGAGCATTACACTACTGCTTATGATTTAAGTGTCATTGCAAGAGAGGCTTTTAAAAATCCATGGGTTAGAGAATCCATGGGAAAAGAAAAATCCACAATAAAAACAGCAACTGGTCCTAATATGGCAGTAGAAAATAGAAACAAGCTATTAAATAAAGATGGATGTATTGGCGGAAAAACTGGTTACACCTCAGAAGCAGGCAGATGCCTTGTTGCTATTTATGAAAGAAATGGCAGACAGATAATGGGTGTAGTGATGAAATCAGTTTATGACAAAGATGATAAAACAGTATTTGAAGATATGAAAAAAATTATTGATTATAGTTATAGTGCAAAGCAAAGTACTTTAATAAGTAAAGACACTAACCTAAGGACAGAAACCATTGATTATAAATCATTTAGATTTTTCGGCCCTGTAAAACAGCTGAAGGTTCCAGTTATTATTGAAGATAATGTAAACTATTATGAAAATCAGTTAAATACCAAGGAAAATATGTCGAAATTAGTAAGCTATAATATGAATAAATTTACACTTAATGATTTGAAAAAGGGAAACAGTATTGGTACATTAACAATAAATGAAAAAGGAGTTACCAAGAACTTCAAACTATATTCTTCCCTAACTTCAAAAGATATCAATAAAATTTTGATTCCTTCTTATATTAAGTTTGCAGCAGTATGTTTAGTGATAATTGTTCTTATTTTATTTACAATAAGAACTGTAAATCTAAAGAAAAGAAGAAAAAGAAGAAAAAATCGTTACAGATAATTGCAAAAACCTTCACAGAATTAAATTGTGAAGGTTTTTTATTTTTCTATAGATTATATTTTGATAGAACTTCATCAATGAAATGGCCCTTTTCATAGAACAATTCACCGTCAGCATATATTTTACCACATTGTCTCATGTCGCAAAGCATATCCCAATGAATATTAGACTTATTAAGTCCGCCTGCTTCAGCCATTGAATCTCCAATAGCCATGTGAATAGTTCCTCCAATTTTTTCATCAAAAAGCATATTTCTTGTGAATTTATTTATCCCATAATTTGTTCCTATGGCAACTTCACCAAATCTTGATGCACCTTCATCAAGTGTTAAAAGTGTATCTAGTAAATCCTGACCTTTTTCTGCAGCAGCCTGCTGTACTTTTCCATCAACAACTTTTAACCTTATGCCCTGTATTTCTTTTCCCATATATATTCCAGGGAAACTAAATGTGATAACTCCATTAATATTATTTTCTTCAGGAGATGTAAAAACTTCTCCATCAGGAAAATTAACTTTACCATCGCAGTTAATCCACTTTCTGTTATTTACACCTACCACTATATCAGTGTCCTTTGATATTATGTGAAGCTGTTTTTTTAAGTCTAAATACTTTACCCATCTTTCCTGACCAGCGCTTACTTTTTCCCATTCAGCTACAGGATCATCAGAATTTAATAAACCTGCTCCATATACAAAATCCTCATATTCACTTAAGCTCATTGAAGCTTCCTGAGCATCTGCATAAGTTGGAAATTGAGTTCCGCACCATCTTAGTGTTCCATCTCCCATTCCGTCAGAATAAACTTTTCTCCAGCTTTTAGCACCTATAGCTGAAAGTTTTATTATTTCTGAATCAATATTGGAGTTAGCTTTTGTATTTCTTGTTCCCCAGGCAGAAAGCCACACATCAGCCTTTTCTAATGCATATTTTAATATAAAGCTTTCTTGTTTAAGCTGCTCTTTAGAACTGTATTTCAATTTGTTTTCTTTAACAGTATGGGAGTCTAATATAGTTTCAACATGGGCTCCTGCCTTTATTGCTTCCTTAACAACTTCAGCCATCCATGGCTCAGCCACATCTTCACAGCTAACCAGAACAAAATCACCAGGCTTAACTTTTGCAGAATAATTAACCAGCAGTTTTGCCAGTTTGTTTAATCGTATATCTACCATAATAATCCTCCTTAGTATTCATATTATGATTTAATATTAGCAAAAGTATCATAAGTTGGCAAATCATTTAGACTATTGAATATGAATTAATATTATTAACTTATTTTCAAAATTATTGTATTACTCTGAAAATGCTAAATAATGTTATAAATCTTTACTTTCAATTTTAAATAATATATATTTAACTTAAACTTTTAAATTTATTATAATAGGACGTGATTTATGATGCTGCATCTTTTTATAAAAGTTGAAGGAATTGTACAAGGTGTTGGATTCAGACCATTTGTGTACAATTTAGCTTATAAAAATTCTCTAACAGGATGGGTTAATAATAACTCTGAGGGTGTATATATCAATATAGAAGGCATGGAGAAAAGTATAAATAATTTTATTAATGAATTAAAAAACAGTCCACCTCCCCTTTCAAAAATTGAAAATATTAATATAAAAGAACTGCCTTTAGAAAATTTCAAATCATTTTCAATAAAAAAAAGTGAGTTTAGAAAAAATAAGATTACATTAATTTCTCCTGATATTGCAACCTGCAGTGACTGCTCGAAGGATATTCATGATAGGCATAACAGAAGATATAAATATGCATTTACCAACTGCACTAACTGCGGGCCAAGGTTCAGCATAATTAAGAATATTCCTTATGATAGATGTGAAACTACAATGGGTAAATTTACAATGTGCAGTAATTGTGAATCAGAGTATACTAATCCATTAAACAGAAGATTTCATGCACAGCCAAATGCTTGTGACAATTGCGGTCCCCATCTATGGATTACAGATAATTCAGGAAATATCATAGAAATGCCTCAAGACAATATAATAGACTGGACAATACAAAAGTTAAAGGAAGGAAATATATTCGCTGTAAAAGGACTTGGGGGTTTTCTTCTGGTGTGTGACGGCCATAATGATAACGCTGTTAAAGAGCTTAGAAAAAGAAAAAGAAGGCCTGACAAACCATTTGCTGTAATGATGAGCGATATAGATACAATCAATAAATACTGTTATGTAAACGAAAAGGAATATAATGTGCTCACTGGCATAAGAAAGCCAATAGTATTATTAAATAAAAAAAATAAATATAAGTTACCTGATTCAATAGCACCTAATATGAGCACTCTTGGGGTAATGCTGCCATATACACCTTTGCATGAACTATTATTAAGCGGAGATTTGGACACTCTTATAATGACCAGCGCTAATATCTATGGATGTCCCATAGAATATGAGAATAATAGTGCTTTAGAAAAACTGAATAATATTGTTGATTATTTTATGTTTCATAATAGGGATATTTACACTCCTATAGATGATTCTGTTGTAAGATACATGTCCGGGGATATTAGAATGATCAGACGTGCAAGAGGATATGTTCCCGACCCAGTAAACTATTCTGGTATAGAAAATATATTAGCTGCAGGCCCTGATATGAAAAACACTTTTGCAATTGGACTGGAAAATTACATTTTTCTAAGTCAGCACAATGGAGATCTGCAAAATGTTGAAACAATAAACAACTATAAAAGGAATATAGAGCACATTGAAGATTTGTTTTCATTTAAGCCAAAATTTATTGCCTATGATGCTCATCCTAATTATGAATCCACCTTAATGGCAAAAAATATGGATATAAAGAAAATACCTGTTTATCATCATCATGCTCATATAGTAAGCTGTATGGTAGAAAATAAGTTAAAAGATAATGTGATTGGATTATCCTTTGACGGTACTGGATTTGGCACAGATGAATGCATTTGGGGAAGTGAATTCTTAATATGCAATAAAAAAAGATTTCAAAGAATTGGCCATTTAGACTATACACTTTTAGCTGGAGGAGATAAATCCATACTGGAACCATGGAGATCAGGTGTTTCATATTTAATGAGTACAGGTGAAAACTTAAATAAAGAAAATCAGTATTTATCATTAATAGAATCCATTTTTGGAAGCAATGGTTTAAAATTGTCAACTATGATTAATAAAAAAATAAATTGTGTGAAAACATCCAGCATGGGAAGATTTTTTGATGCAGTATCAAGTATACTTGGTATAAGAAAGTTTATTTCATATGAGGGACAGGCCTCTATTGAGCTTGAGTGCTGCATACCAGATAATTATTCTTATTCAGATAAAACTGAAAACCATTATGACTTTGATGTTATTTCAAATAATGGAGAGTATATTATCATGCCATACAAAATTATACATGGCATAATAAGCGATTTAAAAGAGAATGTTAAAATAAGTGATATAAGCTGGAAATTCCATAATTCAATTATTGCATTTTCAGTAAAGCTTTGTGAAAAAATAAGAAAAGAATATTTTATTAATGATATTGTTCTTAGTGGAGGTGTTTTTCAAAACAAATACCTTATGGAAAATATAGTTAGTGAATTGAGAAAGTTAAATTTCAAAGTGTATACACATAAATATTTTCCTTCAAATGATGGAGGTATAAGTTTAGGCCAGATTGCCATTGCCAATGAAAAAATAATAGACGACATAAAATAAACTTACTTTCGAAGTCTAATCTCATTATACTCAGCATAATAAGTTAATAGTCTGTTATAAGAATCTAAAACTTTTTCGGGGATATCTACGTGACCTATGAATCCCTTTCCCATTGGTCCATATCCCTGTGAATCATCTCTTAACCTTGGGATTTCACCCATTATAAGATCAATAAATCTCTTCTTGTTCCAAAGACCATCTATCTTATTATTAATATGTGTATATCCATTATGTGACACTTTAACTTTAGGTATAAATGGACTATAGCTTATAATTAAGGTTTTTTCTTCACTCCATTCTTTTAGAAAGGAAGCATGAGTTCTCATTTGCATAGTTGGATCCTGAATTAATAAAATAGATTTTGGAATATGCCCCCTCTTTTTCAAAACATTCAATGATTCGTGAGCATTGGAGCCGCAGTTTGTAGATTTATTTTCTATGATGATTTTATGATTGTCAATATTAATTCTCTTTTCTATAATCTGACTTAATATATCGGCTTCAGACTTGTTACTTGTATTTATATCAATATATTTATTATTTTTCAGTACATTTTCAATTAAATATTTTGTTGAATGACCTATACCGCCAACTACCATTAAATCCTCAGCAAGACCGTTTTTATAAGCATCAGCACCTAGCTCTGCTATGTAAGGAATGCTGTTTCCTAAAATAATCAGCATATCTACTTTAGTAATTCCAAACTTACCATGCAGAGCTTTTGGGGTTAGTTCATCTATATCTCTTTTTGATAAAAATAATATAATATTGTTTATATCATTTACTATTTGAATTTCATTTAAAGTACCCAAAATTTATTCCCCCATAACAGTAATTTAGCTTTTTATTTTTATTTTATCATATCTAACTTTATTGCCTTTTACTTTTTTTATAAATAATAATATATTATCTTCTTCTTCTTTTATTTTTTCTGTAGTCATGTTACCTCTGCCTAATCTGTCACATAAAGCAAATAATGCAATTTCCTCAATGGGTATATCCTTTTGCATTTTTTCCACATCTGAAAAAGGCATTCCCTTGGACACAAATAAAACCTGCATATGCCACCTGACAAATGCAGTAACTTTTTCTATAAATTTTTGCTCCAAATTGAATTCATTTAAAAATTCTACTGCCATTCTGCTTCCCACTATATCATGATCATAAGAAGTTATTTTACCATTTCTTATTTTAGTTGTAGGCGGTTTACCAATATCGTGAAGTAATGCTGCCCACATAAAAGCATCCTTATTGCTGCTTTCAGCCTTCCTTTCAGCGCACTGGTCAATTACCATTAAAGTATGATTCCACACACTTCCTTCAGGGTGATATTTTGGGGACTGGTCTGTAATTTGAAGTTTACCAAGCATTGTAAAAGGATATAAACTAGTAAAAATCTCTGATCCAGCTATTGATTTAAAGTAAATTGAGGGAGTAGGTTCATTAAGCAGTACATTGTTAAATTCATAAAAATAGTCCATTTTATTCATTATGCTGCCACCTCTTTTGTTATATCTAATTCTGTTCTTTATTTATTAAAATATTATTGATATACCATTTATTAGCATCTTTTATTAAAGTATACTCCATTATTTTGTCTCCATCTGAAAAACTATCTTTTACATTTACTTTTACTGTGTTTTCATCAACTTTTACAGGGTCTTCATAGAATGAGTTAACGAATTTAACGTCATTTTCCTTTTCGATTTTTATTACATTAAACTGACTTTTTATTAAATTTTCCATTGTGCCCACACTTATTTTAAAAGAAGGTGTTGACACTTTAAAAAGATAATTTATACATTCCTTTACATCATCTTCTTTTCCGCTGTCCCAGCATTTATAAAGCAGCTCATCATAATTATTCACTACATTTACAGGATCATTTTGTACTTCATTTAAATTATTTAAATTAATATTATATTTTACCATATTGTTTCTATTAATACTGTTATTTATATTTATTATAATAATTGCAGAAGCAATGACAATAAAAACTGATATGAAAAAAGTAAAAATTAATTTTTTAGTTACCCTCATTTTAATCACCTTAAAAATATTTTATTATATATAACTAAATATATTCAACGTGTTAAAATTCATAACCATATAATTTTATATATCTATAAAAGCCGTAATATACGTATTACAGCTTTTAGATTATATATTTACTTTTTTGTTTCTGTTACAGATTTTGCACTGACATCCTTTTTGTTTTTCTTATATTGAACTGGTTGGTTCTCTTCCTGAGAAGGCCTTTTTGTACCTTTTTTAACCAAAATAATCACTCCTAAAATAATTTATAAGCATATTATCTTTCATTTTAGAAACATTATTCATATAAATATCTAATTTTCTATTTTATAAATTCTCAGCTTATTAAAAAAAACTCCAATTAAACCGCCCAGGCATGAAAAAATTATAATTATTCTATATGTATTTTTTGAAAATAAACCAATAGCCACTCCAATGAGCATTCCAAGTATTAATCCAATGGATAATCCTGAAAATTCATTATTATCTTTATTATTTTCAAACATATGCCTTCACCATCCTTCTCAAAAGCAAATTTAATCTATACCTAAATATTAACCTAAAATGCAATGCTATTTATTACATAAATGGTTAATTTAAATTACAAAACGTTTACAAAATATTCTGAATATATTTACAGCTGAATGCCTTTTGAAAAGTATTTATTTTGAATTTTCAGTTTATGTAGTATAATATATACAAAATATTGTGGGAGGGATACAAATGAAAATAAACTTTTGTGGCGCAGCGGGCAGTGTAACTGGATCATGTCATGCTTTAAAAATAAATGGAAAGCTTGTTCTGCTTGACTGCGGATTATACCAGGGAAAAGATGAAAAGGATTATGGCAATGAAACTTTCAGCTTCAACCCAAAAGATGTAGATTATATTCTCATATCACATGCACACATAGATCATATTGGCAGAATTCCCCTGCTTTATAAACAGGGCTTTAAGGGAAAAATATACTGTACAGAAGCTACAAGGGATTTAGCCAGGGTTATGCTCATAGACAGCGGCCATATTCAGGAACAGGAGGTGGAATGGAAAAACAGAAAGAGGCAAAGACAAGGCTTGGATCCTATTGAGCCTCTTTATACTGCAAAAATTGCTGAATTATCATCATATTTGATTAGCGGATATCCTTATGATTCTGTTATAGAAATATTTGACGGACTTAAAATAAGATTTAGAGATGCAGGTCATTTATTAGGTTCTGCAATTATTGAATTGTTTATTAATGAAAATGGAAATAATATTAAATTAGTTTATTCTGGAGACTTGGGCAATACAAATATTCCCCTATTAAAAGATCCTGCTTTAATAGAGGATACAGACTATCTATTAATGGAAACAACTTATGGAAACAGAGATCATGAAAAAATTCAAAGCCAGGTATTCGGCTTAGTAGATATTATAAAAAGCACCATGAAAAAAGGCGGAAACGTTATAATACCGTCATTTGCTGTTGGAAGAACACAGGAAGTTTTATATGAACTCAATAATTACATTGAAGATAAGGTTTTAAAGGATATAAATGTTTATGTAGACAGCCCTTTGGCTGATGAAGCAACTAAGATATTTGAGGATTACAGAAAATATTATGATGAGGATGCATTGAAAATACTGCAGCGTGGAGATGATCCATTAAAATTTGAGGGCTTGAAATTTACTAAATCTGCAGAAGACTCAATGAAGCTAAATAAAATTACAACTGGTGCTGTAATTATTTCTGCCAGCGGCATGTGTGATGCAGGCAGGATAAGACATCATTTAAAGCATAATTTATGGAGAAGAGAATGTTCCATAGTATTTGTAGGCTATCAGGCTGAAGGTACCCTTGGAAGAGCATTGATTGATGGAGCAAAAAAGGTAAAATTATTTGGAGAAGAAATAGCTGTAAATGCTAAAATTATTAATCTGCCTGGACTTTCCGGTCATGCTGACAGAAGTGGATTATTAAGATGGCTTCATGGCTTTAAGGAAAAACCTAAGAAGGTAATCTTAATTCATGGAGACAATGAGGAAAGAGAGTCTTTTAAAGATTTAATAATGAGTGAGGGATACAATGTATTTTGTCCTAAGTTAGGTGATACATTTGATACAAATCTGCCTTTTGGAGAGTCAAAAGTAAAAAATGAAATTTATAAAATTCTTGACAGCTATAATAATATTGAGAAAGAAAATAAAGAAGAAATTTTGGCAAAGATTAAACAGGTTTTAGATAAATGCCAATAATATTATAATTTTAGGAAAGTAAGCATACATGAACTTACATTCAAAGTTTATGTATGCTTTTATGTAACAATCTACATCCACTTCTTTTTTCTAAAATACCTAATCATAATTATGGATATAATCGTAATAATTATCCAAAACATTGGATATGAATACTGCCAGGACAGCTCAGGCATATTTTTAAAATTCATGCCATAAACCCCAGCTAAAAAAGTTGCAGGAATAAATATAGTGGAGAAAATAGTTAAAAACTTCATAACTTCATTCATCTTATTGCTTATACTTGAAAGATAGGTGTCAAGCATTCCAGTGATAATATCAATAAATAATTGGGATGTATCAATAATTTCATATACATGATCATTTACATCTTTGAAGTATACTAATGTGGATTCATTTATATTGGGCAAATCACCTCTCTGCAGGGAATTAACCACTTCTCTTAATGGCCATACAGCCTTTCTGAAAATAATCATTTCCCTTTTTAACTCATATATTTCTTTTAATGTATCCCTGGAAACATTATTTATTACGTTATCCTCAAATAGATCAATCTTATCTTCTATACTTTCAAGGGCTGAAAAGTAATTATCCACAACAGTATCTATTATTGTATAACACAGATAATCTGCTCCTAAACTTCTAAATGACCCCTTTGAATTCCTTAATCTTTTAATTATTGGCTGAAATACATTGCTTTTTCTCTCCTGAAAGGATATTAAGTAATTTTTACCTAAAATCAGGCTTAGCTGCTCTAAATTTGTCTTTTCAGATTCTTCATTATATATGGCTATTTTCAAGGTAATAAGTACATATCCCTTATATTCATCCACTTTAGGCCTTTGATTTGTATTTAAAATATCTTCCAGCACTAAAGGATGAATTGAAAATTTTGTTCCTATTTTCTTAATTAATTCAATATCATTTAACCCGTCAATATTTATCCAGGTTACTAAATTATTATCTATTTTTTCAGGTATATCTTTTATTTCAGTCTGATCAAAAAAGCTGTTATTGAAACGTATTAATTGTATTTTTATATCATTATTAATATGATTTCCAATATGTATTAAAGTCCCTGGCTGATATCCTGCTTTTATGGATCTGTTTTTGGTAATTCTTCTTTGTTTCATATCTATCCCCTATTTCATAGTTATATACTTAAATAAATATACCCCTATCTTGACATGATTGAACCCATATTATATTATTTAAGATAGTGCAGATGTTGTATTCTGCATATTTTGGGTATATCCCTTTCATCTTCAGATGAAAGGTTTTTATTTATTTAATTTTATCACAAATTAAAACATAGGAGTGAAGAAAATGGCTAACAAAGTTAGAACAAGATATGCACCAAGCCCAACTGGGTATATGCATATAGGTAACTTAAGAACTGCATTATACGCATATTTAATTGCAAAGCATAATAATGGTGACTTTATTTTAAGAATTGAAGATACTGACCAGGAGAGATTTGTAGAAGGTGCTGTTGATGTAATTTACAATACATTAAAAATGACAGGACTTAAACATGATGAAGGACCCGATATAGGAGGCCCAGTTGGTCCTTATGTTCAAAGCGAAAGAAAAGATATTTATTTAAAATATGCTAAGAAACTAATTGAAAAAGGAGAAGCTTACTACTGTTTTTGTACTAAGGAAAGGCTTGATATTCTAAGGACAAATGCTGAAGCTCTTAAAAGACCATTTAAATATGATAAGCACTGCCTTGGCCTTTCAAAAGAAGAAATAGAAAAAAACTTAGCATCAGGTATTCCATATGTAATCCGTCAAAACAATCCTGATACAGGAACTACTACTTTTGATGATGAAATATATGGTAAAATCTCTGTTGATAATTCAGAATTAGATGATATGATATTAATTAAATCTGATGGAATGCCTACATACAATTTTGCCAACGTTGTTGACGATCATTTAATGGGAATTACTCATGTTGTAAGAGGCAGCGAATATTTATCATCTTCTCCAAAATATAACAGATTATATGAAGCATTTGGCTGGGAGGTTCCAATTTATGTACATTGTCCTCCAATAATGAAGGATTCACATCAGAAATTAAGTAAGAGAAATGGCGATGCATCATTTGAAGATTTGCTTGAAAAGGGATATTTAAAAGAAGCAGTTTTAAACTATATTTCTCTTTTAGGATGGAATCCTGGAAATGAGAAAGAAATATTTTCTCTTCAGGACTTAGTTGAAGTATTTGATTATCATAATATAAGCAAATCTCCTGCTATTTTTGACAGTGTCAAGTTAAAATGGATGAATGGTGAATACATAAAAAAGATGTCTCTGGAACAATTTCATGAATTAGCTGTTCCATATTATAAAAAAGCTCTAAAGAAACAATATAATTTAATTAAAATATCAGAGCTTCTTCATAGCAGATGTGAAGTCCTCAGTGAAATACCTGAAATGATAGATTTCATAGATGAACTTCCTGAATATTCAATTGATATGTATGTTCACAAAAAAATGAAGACAAATTATGAAAATTCACTTGTAAGTTTGGAAAAGGTTCTTCCAAAGCTTGAACAAATTCAGCAGTGGAGCTTTGATGCCGTTCAAGATGTATGTATGGGTACAGTAGCTGAACTGGGAGTTAAAAACGGAGTGGTACTATGGCCTGTAAGAACTGCCGTTTCAGGGAAACAATTTACTCCTGGAGGAGCTTTTGAAATAGCAGAAATTATAGGAAAAGATGAAACTATTAAAAGAATTAAAATTGGAATTGAAAAACTTAAAGCTGTGCAAAAGTAATAACTTTATTAAAATAAAAATGGCCCCTGAAAAGAGCCATTTTTATTATCCATTAAAGTTATAAATTGTTTTGTTTTGTACATGCTTCAACTACATGCTTGCATAATACAGATGTAGTAATTGAACCAATACCACCTGGTACAGGAGTTATCATAGATGCTTTATTTATACAGTCTTCTGTATAAACATCACCGCATATTTTACCATTAGGATCCACATTAATTCCAACATCTATTACTACTGCATTTTCTTTTATATAACTTGAATTAATCATGTTTGGCTTTCCAATGCCCACTATCAAAATATCAGCCTTTGATGTTATATTCTGTATATCTGAAGTTTTGGAGTGGCATATTGTTACTGTGCAGTTTTCATTTAATAAAAGCATAGAAACAGGTTTACCAACTACCATGGATCTGCCAATTACCACAGCTCTTTTACCTGACATCTGCACATTATAATATTTTAAAGTTTCTATTACTGCAGCAGGTGTACATGGGATAAACCCTGATTTATCACCTTCCATTAATTTTGCCACATTAAATGGACTGAAGCAGTCTACATCTTTATCCTCTGAAATTACATATTTTATTTTGTCTTCCCTTAATTGTTTAGGTAAAGGCCTGAATATCAGTATGCCATTGGTGTTTTTATTTTCATTTTCTTTTTTTAATTCTTCAATAAATTCATTTTCACTTATTTCTTTATGATATTCTTTTATTTCAGTTTCAATGCCTATCATTGATGCTCTTTTCACTGCACCCTTTTCATAGGCTAAATCGCTTCCATTATTTCCAACTCTCATAATAGTAAGCTTTGGAACTATGCCTTTGGATTTTAAAACATTAACTTTATTAATTAAGTCTTTTGTTATTTTTTCAGCAACTGGCTTTCCATTAATAATATTACCCATAAAAATCTCCTCTTAAAATCATTAGAACAATCCGCTGATTACTCCATTTTCATCAACATCTATTTTTTCAGCAGCAGGGAATTTTGGAAGTCCTGGCATTTTCATGATGTTGCCTGTAATTGCAACAACAAATCCAGCTCCTGCTGATATGGTTACCTGTCTCACAGTAATATTAAATCCAGTTGATCTTCCAAGCTTTGTTTTATCATCTGTTAAAGAATATTGGGTTTTAGCAATACATACAGGAGTATGTATAAATCCATTCTTTTCGATTTCAGCAATTTCTTTTTCAGCTTGTGCTGTATAAATTACATCATCTGCTCCATATATTTTTTGTGCAATTGCTTTTATCTTATCTTTAATAGGAAGTTTTTCATCATAGCAGAACTTAAAATTGTTTTGTGATTTATCAATAAGTTTTAATACTTCATTGGCAACTTCTTTTCCGCCTTCTCCGCCTTTTTCCCATACATCTGATACTTTTACATTAACACCTAATTCATTGCACTTTTTCTCTACAAGATTTATTTCATTTTCTGTATCTGTTGGGAATTTATTTAATGCAACTACAGCAGGTAATCCAAAAACCTTTGTTATATTTTCAACATGTTTTAAAAGATTTGGTAATCCATTTTCTAATGCTGAAAGGTTCTCACTGCTCAATTCATTTTTTGGAACGCCGCCGTTATATTTTAAAGCTCTAACTGTTGCCACAATTACAACTGCATCGGGCTTTAAATCAGCCATTCTGCATTTAATGTCAATAAATTTTTCTGCACCCAGGTCAGCGCCGAAACCTGCTTCTGTAACTACATAATCCCCAAAATGAAGAGCCATTTTAGTAGCCATTAAAGAATTACATCCATGAGCTATATTTGCAAATGGTCCTCCATGAATAAATGCAGGAGTTCCTTCCAGAGTCTGAACAAGATTTGGCTTTAACGCATCCTTCAGAAGTGCTGCCATAGCACCCTGTGCATTAAGCTGACCTGCAGTTACCGGATTGCCGCTTCTTGAATAGCCTATAACTATTTTTGAAAGTCTGTCCTTTAAATCAGTAATATCTTTTGCAAGGCAGAAAATAGCCATAACTTCTGATGCAACTGTAATGTCAAATCCGTCTTCTCTAGGCATACCATTAACTTTACCGCCCAGGCCGCTTACTATGGACCTAAGCTGTCTGTCATTCATGTCTACACATCTTCTCCAAGTTATTCTTCTTGGATCTATATCTAATGCATTTCCCTGATATATATGATTATCTATCATAGCAGCTAATAAATTATTGGCTGCTCCTATGGCATGAATATCACCTGTAAAATGCAGATTGATGTCTTCCATTGGCACTACCTGAGCATATCCGCCGCCTGCAGCCCCTCCTTTAATTCCAAATACAGGACCTAAAGATGGTTCCCTTAAAGCTACTATTGCTTTTTTGCCCAATTTAGAAAGTGCATCTGCTATTCCAATAGATGTTGTTGTTTTTCCCTCTCCTGCCGGTGTAGGGTTAATAGCAGTTGTAAGTATAAGTTTACCATGTCTGTTTGTTGATTCATCCTTTAATAAATTGTAGTTAACTTTTGCTTTGTATTTTCCATAATATTCAATATCATCCTCAGATATTCCAATCTTTGCTGCAATATCCTTTATGTGCTGTAATTTAGCATTTTGTGCAATCTCAATGTCTGACATAATCTTCATTTTGTTACCCCCTGCTTAATATTAAGTAATTTAAATAATTTTATTTGTTGGTCTGCAAAATAAAATCTAATATTCTTACTATTCAAAATATTACACTTAAGTATCATTATACCCCATAAACAATAATATTCAACAAGTTCCATTTCATTTTAAATATCATTACACCTTATTTTATATAGAATTTCTATTTTATAGTTTGATTATTAAACAAGTTATAAATTTAATTAGACATTTTTCCCTCAAATACTTAAATATATGCATAATAAAGAACATCCAATGATGTTACTACTTAGCCTGTTTATTTGAAGTCATGCATTCATTTGTGAAGTCCAGATGCTTTCTCATGCACATGGCAGCATCTTTTTGATTATGCTCCTTCAAAGCATTGTATATATCTACATGCTGCTGAAGAAGAACATCCCTGTTATCTTCAACAGACAATATTTTTTTCCTTGCATCTTTTATAAATGAATCAATTAATAAAGAAACGGCATTTAAAATGTTTAGTATCAATAAATTTTTTGTTGATTGTGCTATAAGATAATGAAATTCCTTATCTATTTTCACACCATTTGAAGAATCATCATTATTATTTTTAAACTGCATAATTAAGCTTTTCATGTGTTCTAATTCATCATCATCTATTCTTTTAGCTGCTAAAGCTGCAGTTTCAATTTCCATTACTTTTCTAAGCTCCAGAATTTCTTCAGGGGTGCTTTCCTGCAGCATAAACATTATTGATAAAGGTTCATATAAGCTGCTCTCAAAGCTTTCCTTAATAAAATTGCCCTCTCCCTGCTTACATTCTATAAGGCCAATAATCTGCAAGGCTCTTAATGCTTCTCTTATTGATGTTCTGCTTACCTGCAGCTGCTCAACAAGTTCCCTTTCAGAAGGAAGTTTGTCCCCCTTTTTAAGATTTCCATTGACTATCATATCTTTTATTTGATCTATTACCTGTTCATAGACTTTTGTATTTTTAATTGGACTAAACATTATTATACCTCTTTGCCTTTCATTAAAACATTATTGGAAACTCCAATAGGTTTACTTCTTATGAATCATTCAACTTTAACGTATTTCTCCCAATTTATTACCATGTAGAATAAACTTACCACATCCTGCTTATTATATTGCAGTATCTTTTCCACTTTACTCTCAGGCATTCTTTTAATATAAGTTGAGTCCTTCACCATTTTACTGAATGTTTTTGCTAAGTTCTGACCGCTTATTAATTCGCTGCTTCTGTTAATATTAAATTCTTTCTCCAGGTTTTTTAAACCAATAGATTTTTTCATAGTATTCTCGTAATATTTCTGCAGATCTATCTCTGAATAATGATCTAATATTGTATAATTTATCTCATGCTTATTGAATAAATAATTTATAACTGAGAAATCATTATTACCTGAGAAAGTTACTATATATCTTTTATCATTCTTCTCATACATATTAATGAAGTAATCTTTTGCTAATGCTAAAATATCATTAGCATCATTTTCATTTTCAATCATATATTGTGTGACCTTTAAACTATTAGACTCTTCAATGTAATAACAGCATCCAAATACTCCTATGCAGATTGGAACCTTATACACATAATGTTCTAAGTCAAAAAACAATGTATTCTTATACAGCTTGTTATTATCTACGTCTAATGCAAAATCATCACTAAAGTTATCCAGCTTAATATTTTCTTCTCTAATTATCAATTTATATCACTCTTTCCAATCAGTGTAAATAATAAATTTTAAAAAGTATTTACACAGTTAGGATTTAAATTATATACTACATCTTTTCTTTCTACAACAATACTTATTTTATTTTTCACTTTATCATCATTTAATACCTTATCAATTAGTTCTTTTGTTGGATTAACTCCTATAGGATACCTTACAAGCTTGAACATTGAAAAATCACCGGAAGTATCACCATATGCATAACTGTTTTCTAAATCCAGATTGTATTTATCTGCTAATTCAAGTATTGCCTTTTGCTTGCTTTCGCTGTCCCACATTGGCTTAACTTTACCAGTATAAACATCATTTTCATCCATTTCGTAAATTGATCCTCTGTAATCATCAAAGCCATACTTACAAGCCATCTCTCTTACTAATTCATAGGGGCTTCCCGAAATAGTAATTATCTTATGTCCCTGACTTTTATGCCATTTGATTTTATCTCTTGTAAATGTATATACCCTGTCACCCTTTTGTGCTACTACCTTATTTGCAATATACTCTATTTGGGCTTTATGAAGTCCTTTTATAGCATCAATATAAATATCCGCCATTTTTAATAAATAGGTGTCATAATTTCCCTGACGGTTATCCCATCTGTCATAGTCCGGCTTAACATCCTTAAACCATCTTTCCGGTTCAATTATTTCATATTTAATCATCTTTTTAAAGACTTCTGTTATCAATCCTTCTCTGTATAAAGTTCCATCAATATCAAAAAACGCTCCAATTGCCAAAACTATACCCCTTTCAAATTAATATATAAATTTTGAATTAATAATAATATTATCACTTTTTATTTTACATATCAATTATGGCTGTGGCAAATTATTTGTTGACATCCCTTATAATGAGGGTGTAAAATATAACTGTAATTGAGAATGATATTCATTAGGAGGTGCTGTAATGAGCGTTGTTGATTTAAAACCCGGTGAAAAAGGTCATGTGGACATTTTAAAAACTAACGATAAGCTTAAAAAAAGATTATATGCTCTCGGCTGCATTGAAGGAACAGAAATATGCTTAAAAGGTTCCGCTCCACTTGGAGATCCAGTTCTAATAAGCATTAGAGGATTTAATCTGGCACTTAGGAAGGGTGATGCTAAAGAAATATATATTAAATAAGGCTAATAAGAAATACCTAGGAGGATGATAAATGATTACTGCTGCTTTGCTTGGCAATCCCAATGTAGGAAAAACCTCTCTATTTAATCTTCTCACTGGCTCAGATCAATATGTAGGAAATTGGGCCGGTGTTACAGTTGAAAAAAAAGAGGGATTTGTAAACAGTAAAATAAAAATTGTAGATTTACCTGGTATATATGCTATGGATACCTTCTCTAATGAGGAAAAAGTTTCAAAGGACTTTTTAATCAATGGCAAGGCTGATGTGATTATAAATATTGTAGATGCATCTAATTTGGATAGGAATTTATATTTAACTACCCAGTTAAAACAATTTAATATACCAATTATACTTGTTTTAAATATGATTGATGCAGCTGAAAATAAAGGCATAAAAATTGACTATAAATTATTGTCGGAAAAATTAAATGTTTCTGTTGTACCTATTGTAGCTTCAAAGGGAAAAGGAACTGATGAACTTGTAAAACTGCTGGAAAGCGGCGATTTTTTAACTAATAGTAATGATAATGACTATCAGATGCAAACTGAAAAGGAAGCCTACTCTTTTATTGAAACTATTTTAAGTGATTGTATAACAAATTTACCTATTAATAAACATTCTTATACTGAGAAAATAGATTCAATATTTTTAAATAAATATCTTGCTTATCCACTATTTTTTATGATATTACTTTTAATTTTCAAGTTTACTTTTAACTGGGTGGGAAAACCTCTTTCAGATTATCTTACATTCCTTTTGAACACATATTTTATTCCTTTTGTTTCCAACTTACTTGGCTCATCAAGCCATTGGTTTAAATCTTTAATAATTGATGGAATTATCGGAGGTGTTGGTTCAGTAATTGTTTTTTTACCCATTATTTTAGCTTTGTTTTTAGGTATATCATTTTTAGAGGATAGCGGGTATATGGCTCGTGCAGCTTTCATTATGGACAAGGTTATGAGAAAAATGGGGCTGTCTGGTAAGGCTTTTATTCCATTAATTATTGGCTTTGGATGCTCTGTTCCAGCTGTTATGTCTTCCAGGACATTGGAAAGTGAAAAGGACAGAAAGCTTACTGCATTATTAGTACCCCTTATGTCATGTAATGCAAGGCTTCCTGTATATGCATTATTTGCATCAGTGTTTTTCAGAGGTAAGGAAACTTATGTTGTTTTCTCATTATATCTGCTTGGTATAATTATGGCTTTTATAATGGGCTTAATATTTAAAAATTCCTTATTTAAGAAAAATGAGGAACCATTTATTATAGAACTGCCGGAATATAAGTTACCAGAGTTTAAAAACCTGATAATGCATACCTGGGACAAAGGAAAAGGCTTTTTAAGAAAAGCAGGTACGATAATTTTCAGTGTATCAGTTATAGTATGGCTCTTATCTAACTTTAATTTTAATGGTATGTCATCAATTGAAAATAGCTTTTTAGCTTCTATTGGGAATTTTATCAGCCCAATATTTAAGCCCTTGGGGTTTTACTCCTGGCAGACATCAGTTGCCTTGATTTCCGGGATTATGGCTAAGGAAGTAATTGTTGGAACTATGGGTGTAATATTTGGAAGTAATTTACCTGCAGTTTTACCAAAATATTTTACACCATTGTCTTCCTTCAGCTTTTTAGTTTTTGTTTTATTATATACACCTTGTGTATCTGTAATAGCAACAATGAAAAAGGAATATGGCGGCCGTATGGCTTCATTTTCAGTAATATATCAGCTTGTTTTAGCATGGGTTGTATCTTTTCTGGTATATAATATAGGAGCACTAATAATTAAATAAATTAGGATGGTGATTAAATGTTTTTACAAATTATAATTACTGCAGCAATTATAGCATTTGCAGTATATATACTGTTTAAAAATACTAAGAAAAGCGCTTCAGGTCAGTGTAGTGACTGTGCATCCTGCAGTGCTCACTGCAGCAAATATAAATCAGAAGTTCAAAAAAAATAAAAAGTTGCGCATTTTGCGCAACTTTTTAATAACTATTATTAATTATATTTTCAAGAAATACACTGTCATCATTACCCTTTAATATTGAATCAATTACTTTTGATGCTGATTTTTTTGATATCTTATTTATATCTGCATTAAGACTTATGTTATTTCTCTTAATTAAAGCCCTTAAATAACCTAACTGTTTATCTGAAATTAAATCGCTTCTTTTTATATCACTGTTCATAGTCAGATCATAAGCAAATTCATAAATTTTAGGCAGGTTTAAAACATCTTCGTAGTTGTGTAACATTATTTTGTCTTTTACTTTGTTATCTTTAAATTTAATATACTGCCAAAATAATTCTATACTTTCTCCTCCGTCTATTTTATCTTCCCTGGAAACTCCAATATACTTTTCAATAGTTTTTAAATTGCATCTTTCCAAACCTAACTGCTTATAATATGGCCTTATCATCCTATACAGATCAATATGATTCTGGGGTTCTTTAAATGGTATCTGGTTCACCTTCATTCTCCTTTCTATAAAAGGAGCATCAAATGCTATGCCATTATAAGAACACCATGTATTAAATCCAAGAAGATCCTTTGAAAAATCAAGTAAAACTTTACTTTCATCAGATATACTTTCCGAGAAATACTGTTTAATGGTAAAATTATTTTTCTCATTAAAATATCCAAAAGATATAAGTATAATATAATCTTTATCTTTATTAAAACCAGTAGTTTCAATATCAAAGAAGGCTACTTTATTCATCATAAGTTTTTCGTACTTTGAGTCTTCAACCTTTACTCTATCACTAAATTGCATTAAATCCATAGTATAGCCTCCAAAATAAATACAAGTCTTTTATTATTATACTCTAAATAGATTTCAAAGTAAATCAGCTATTAATTCCAGATAATTGAATTAAAAACATTACATTTTTTCTACTACATCTACTCCAATTAAGTATAGAGCATTTTTTATAACTGTACATGCGGCTTCAACTAGTTTTAATCTTGCATCTTTAGTTGCAGTGTCTTCAGTGTTTAAAATATTACATGAATTATAAAATTTATTAAATGCCTTAGCAACTTCTATTACATATCTTGTAACAATTGAAGGTTCAAGTTTATCAATGGACAGATCTATTGAATTTTTAAAACCTGCCAAAAGTTTTACTAACTCGAATTCCTCTTTTGAATTTAATTTTGAATAATCCGGCTGACCTTCTATATTATCTGCCTTTCTCAATATGCTTTTCCCTCTGGCATAGCTATATTGAATATATGGTCCTGTTTCTCCTTCAAAACTTAAAATTTCATCCCAGTCAAATATAATATCTCTTTCTCTGTTATTTTTCAGATAAGTAAATATCATTGCTCCTACTCCGATTTTTTTAGCAACAGTTTCTTTGTCCTTTAAATCAGGGCTTTTCTCATTTATTATTTCACGTGTTTTTTCTATGGACTGATTTAATAAATCCTCTAGAAATATAACATCTCCCTTTCTTGTGGACAGCTTTTTATCTGTAAATCTTACTAAACCAAAGCCAATGTGTATGCAGTCATCTGCCCAGTCATATCCCATTAATTTAAGTACCTTAAAAAATTGCTTAAAATGAAGTGATTGATCCATACCAACTACATATATACTTTTATAAAAGTTATATGTTTTTTTTCTATATATGGCTGCTGCCAGATCTCTTGTAGCATATATTGTTGCACCATCTGCTTTTTTTATTATACATGGCGGCATATCATAATCATCAAGCATTACTACTTTAGCTCCGTTACTTTCAACTAATAAGCCCTTCTTATCAATTTCTTCTACAACTGCATCCATCTTATCATTATAAAAGCTTTCGCCAGTATAATAATCAAAATCAACTCCTAATAAATCATATATCCTTTTAAATTCAACTAAGCTTAAGTCCCTGAATTTTTTCCATAATGTTACTTCCTCTTCGCAGCCATCTTCCAGCTTTTTAAAATAGCTTCTGGCCTCATCGTTAAGACTTGGATCTTTTTCTGCTTCTTCATGGAATTTTACATAAATTCTTAATGATTCTTTTATGGGGTCCTTTTTTAAAGCTTCATCATTTGACCATCTTTTATAGGCTGAAATTAGTTTTCCAAATTGTGTTCCCCAGTCACCTAGATGATTTATTCCAATACTGTGGTACCCCTCAAAATTTAATATTTTATATAGAGAATTTCCAATGGCAGTAGTAAATAAATGACCTACATGGAATGGCTTTGCAATGTTAGGTGATGAATAATCAATAGTAATATTTCTGCCCTGGCCGTCATTTGATGAACCATATTTGTCACCCTGACTTAATATTTTTTCAATTGTTTCTTTAGAGAATAAAGATTTATCCATAAAAAAATTAAGGTAAGGCCCTAAGTTTTCCACTTTTTCAAAGCCATCTTTATTTATTTTTTCACTTAAATCTTTAGCAATGGCATTAGGCGACTTCTTAAATACTTTTGCCAGCTGAAAACATGGAAATGCATAATCTCCCATATCTGCCCTAGGCGGTATTTCTATTAATTCCTCTATAGTCTTTAAATCTAAATCCACATTTTCTTTAATTCTTTCTGATATTATTTTTTTATAATCCATAAATACACCTCCAAATAAAATGTTTTGATTTTAACCTAACTTAAGTATAAAAAAACCCGTCTCTTATATATTAATAAGAGACGGGAAATATCCGCGGTACCACTCTACTTGATTTATAATCTAAATACATTATATAAATCCAGCTTTAAACTTTAACGCAGTTAACGGTCCATATATGCTTTTAACAGCTTTCTTAATGAACTTCTCAAAGGCTCTCTTCCAGAATACTTACTCTACAGGCTCTCACCATCCCTGCTCGCTGAATACAGAGAATAATATAAACTGTACTCTCCTTATCAATGAATATTTCATATATTATCTGATTATATATTTTTTATTATAATATGTCAATATGCAGCTGTTAAATACTTCCTTTAACTGTATCTAGTAGACTTTAGTAATTAAATCCTAAGAAATTAGCAAATAATAATAAATTCAGCATTATTACAATTGCTGCAGTAACTATTAATAAAATCTTATCCAGCTTAGTATTTACAAATTCGCCCATAACCTTTTTTGATGAAGTTAAAAATATCTGAAGTATAATTGTTATAGGCAGCTGTATACTTAATATCATCTGGGATATTACTAAGCCATTAAATGGATTTGAAATAAATAATATTATTATACCTGCAGCTAATATTGTAATTAGTACACCATAACTTGTATGCTTATCATGAATATCATATGGTTCTTTATATATACCAGCAAAAATACTTCCTCCTGCCATACCTGCAGTAATACTTGAAGAAATTCCTGAAAATAACAGTGCAACTGCAAAAATAACTGCAGAAGAACTGCCTATAAGAGGTATCAGCATTTGCTGAGCCTGATTTAGTTCAGTTACTTTAATTCCATGACTGTTGAATGTGGCAGCAGCTACAATTATCATTGCACTGTTAATAGCCCAGCCTATAATCATTGAAAGTAATGTATCCATAAACTCATATTTTAATTGATGCTTTATGATTTTCTTATCTTTCAAATTCCATTGCCTGCTTTGGATAACTTCTGAATGGAGAAAGAGATTATGAGGCATTACAACTGCACCTAGAACACTCATAATAATTGGTAATGAACCTGAGGGGATGGATGGTTTAACCCAGCCAATTGCTGCTTCCTTCCATGTAACATTAACCATGGCTAATTCAAAAATGAAAGAAGCTCCTATAATTGATACGAAACCTATAATCCACTTTTCAAGTTTTTTATATGAATTAGTAAAGAGCATCCATAAGATTACAACTACCATTATAATTGCACCTATTTTTATAGGTAAGTGAAATAACATATTTAATGCTATGGCACCTCCTAATAACTCTGCCAGAGCTGTTGACACGGATGCAGCTAATGCAGTGAAAAGCACAAATTTTGAAACTTTATTATTCATAAATATGCTTGCTGCTTCAGAAAGACAATAACCAGTAGTTATTCCAAGGTGTGCTGCATTATGCTGCAGTATAATAAGCATTATTGTTGATAATGTAACCATCCACAGCAGCTTATAGCCATAATCACTTCCAGCAGAAACATTTGATGCCCAATTTCCAGGATCAATAAACCCAACAGCAACTAAAAATCCAGGACCAATATATTTTATAAAATCCGAAGCCATAAAATCCGGCTTTTGTTTATCGTTAAAAAATTTTTTTATGTTCACATTTCATCATTCCTTTACAACACCGTTATTCTGCAAAAAAGATGCAATATACATTGCATCTAAATATTATTGCTGATTAAAAAATTATTTGCTTTATATAAAACTTTTTTTAGATTTTCAAATTTTAATTTATCATATGCATCATTAAAACACATCCAGGCATAACCTTTCAATTCTTCAAACTGGCAGCAAATATCAAATGAGTCTGCCTTGGCTAAAAACAAAACTACAGTTTTTTTTATATCTTTGCCTATATTATAACTGACTTCTTCCCTGAAATTATCTATAAAGCTAACTTTAAGGCCGGTTTCTTCATATATTTCACGGGCAGCTGTTTCATATTCATTTTCATTTAATTCCATATGTCCTTTTGGAAATCCCCAAAAGTTGCTTCTGGTACTTTGTATTATTAAAAATTCAGTTTTTGATTTATTTTTAATAAAAATCACTGCTCCGCAAGATTTTTCATCCTCCATAAAAATGCCTCCTTATATAAGGTAACATGAATATGCTATATAATTAGTATACTTTAAAAACAATGATTTTACAATTTTTTTAACCTATAGCTGTTCAATTATATGATGCTGTCTTTCCTTCCCAATGAAGAATACTGCTATTGCTCCAGGTCCTCCATAGGTACCAACAACTGGCCCTATGTCACTTATTATAAAATTCTTTACCTTGATGCTGCTTTCAATTCTTTCTTTAAGTCTAATTGCTTCATCAAGGCAGTTACCATGGCTTATAAATATTGTCTGCTCCTCAGGGTTAATAATTCTTTCTACTACTATTTCATAAATTTTATCAATAGCTTTTTTCCTTCCTCTGACTTTTAAAACTGGTATTACTCTGCCTTCATGATTTAAAGTTAAAATAGGTTTTATGTGGAGAACCATCCCAAACATTGCTGCAGTGGAGGATATCCTTCCCCCTCTTTTTACATAGATCAAATCATCAACTGTCATGTATGTGTTAAGGTGCTGCTTATTTTCTTCAAGAAAATTAATAATTTCTTCCATGGACTTTCCTGATTCTTTAAGATCAATTGCTTTTAATACGCACAATCCTAATCCTAAAGATGCAGTTAAAACATCTAAAATATATATATTTGCTTCTTTATTTTCTTCTAATACCATTTCTTTTGCCATGTTTGCACTGTTTATTGTTCCGCTGAGGCCTGATGAAACACATAAATAAAGAATATCTTTATTTTCATTAATAAGCCTTGTAAATAATGTGTAGAATGCATCTGTACTAGGCTGAGATGTTTTGGGAATGATACCTCTTTCCATACCATCATAAAAATCTTTAAAGCTTAAGCTTTTCCCCAAGTCATCAATATATTCCTTCTCATCAAAAATACATGTTAAATTTACAATATTTATTTTTTTCTCATTCACATAGCTTATTGGTAAATCGCAGCAGGAATCGGTTACTATTTCAAATTCTCTCATTTTAAATTCCTTTCTTAATAGAAATTTATTTTTTATATAAATCCTTGTATACTATTTCAAAAACCTGTAATGCTTCTTCAATTTTACCTTTCAGCATTTCTTTCTTATGATCTAATTCGGCTTTTCCTGCATCAGTTATGGTATAAATTTTTTGCATTTGCTTTTTTGTATCATCCCATTTTCCTGTTACAAATTTATTCTTTTCCAGCTTTTTTAAAATTGGATATATCCCGCCTGTACTAGGAATCCATAAAGCATGAGTATGCTCTCCTATCTGGTGGGCTAAGTCATTGCCATTTGTAGCACCTAAACTTAGAATGTATAATGCATATAATGGCAGAAGACCTTTTGTAAATACTTGTCCTACAGCCTCTTTTTCCTTTTTGACTTTTTTTAATTCAGCTAACTTTTTCTTATATTCTTCATACAGTCTTTTTTCTTCAGCTTTAGTGTCTAAATCAGAATCAAATTTTGCCATATGTTAGTCCGGCTCCTCAACCAATACCAAGCCAATGAGACCGGGACCGCTGTGAACTCCTGAAACAGGACTTATACATCCGCCCCAGGTTGATGAGATTACATTTGTTTTTTCTTTAATTTGCATGTATACCTTTTTGGCTTCTTCTTCACCATTACCATGCATTACATAAATGGAGCATTTATTTTTACTGAGGATTTCCTCTCCAATGCTTACAAGTCTGTTAAGTGCTTGTTTTTTCCCTCTCACTTTGTCATATGTGAAATATTTTCCGTCTTTGCTATCTATGGAGATAATTGGTTTTATATTTAATAATTCTGCAATTGTTCCTGAAACTTTACCAATTCTTCCTCCCTTTTTTAGATATTCTAAAGTTCCAACTACAAAAAACAAATGTATTCTTTTCTTTATTGAAGGAATTGCTTCTACAATCTCATCGAAGCTTTTTCCTTTTTCAGCAAGCTTTGCACATTCAACAACTAAAGCTCCTTCACCAACAGAAATAGACTGAGAATCACAAATAAATGTCCTTAAATTTGGGTGGTTTTCACTGACAACTTGAATACCGTTATAAATACCAGACAAACCTGTAGATAGAACAATTGCAATAACCTCTTTGCACCCTTTTTCTTCGATTTCATGAAACATTTCTTCCATATCATCCATGGAAGGCATTGATGAAGTAGGTATTTCATTTGCTAAATTATTGTATACTTCTTCCGGTGTTATTTCGAATTTATCCCTATATTCCCTGTCCTTATATATTATCCTGAATGGTAGTACATTTATATTGTATTGTTTTAATATTTCTTCCGGCAAATCACAGGTTGTATCAGTAATTATAGCTATATTACTCAAATTATTATCCTCCCTTAATTTATTAATTTTATTATATCACTATTGATACATATATCAATAGTGATATATAGCACTATTGATATAATTATAATATTATATTAACCATTTTATTAATAATTATTAATAAAGTTCCTTGCCAAAAAGTGTATTAAAAAAAGAGCCCTTCATCAGCAGTTTTAACTGCTAATGCCAGGCTCCTTATTTTACGTTCTATATTTGAATTGAAATGAGCATTTAGGACATGTGACAACTATATTTCCCTTATGCTTTGGTAACCTTAACTTTTGTGTACAATGGGGACATCTTGTTATTTTGAAATCTTTTCTTTGTGATAAATTTGATATCAGCTGTTTAATTGAATTATTAAATCTGTAAAAAAGCCTTTTTTGTTTAACCCTGGAGAACCAATATTGGATGCTCCTGCAAAAGTTTTCAAAACTCATTTCCTCCTGAGTTCTTTTAATAATATTTTTAGACCGCGTTCTCCAAAATGCATATATAACAATTGGCAGACCTATAAATGCACCATATCTATATAAACAAAATAGTAAACCTATTGCTATTAATATTTTTGATAATTTATCCCATCCATATACACTTTCAGATATATTCATTTGACTAAAATGCTCCCTTCTTTTAATTACTACACAAAGTACATATCGCATGCTACAATTAATAATCTTATAATTATATTATCATAAAAGTAGTATAGGAATTATTAATGTTTTTTTAATAATTCTTTAATAATAAATGGCAGCATTTTTTTATAGAAATAAAAGTGGTCAGCTTATTCTGTAAATATAAGAATTTATATTATGTAACATATTAATAAAGTATGCATATATTAAAGTAGACAAGCTATTGCTTTCCCAGGTAATTATATTAAAAGGAGTGATAATATAATGAGCCATAAACGTAATTGTTGTTGTTGTACTACTAATTCCCGATGCAGCCAAGGATTTAACAGCAGCTGGTGTATTTTAATTTTACTTGGAATACTTTGTTGCAGGGGAAGATAGTAGTAACTAAATCTTGTATAAATAAAGTCAGCCAGATATTATTCTGGCTGGCTATTATGGTTTTATAAACATTTGAGTCCAGTAATATCCGCTTGAATATCCAACTCCTATTTCAGAAAAATCTGGATTCAATATATTACTTCTGTGACCTGCTGAATTCATCCAGCTATTCATGACTTGTTCAGCAGTTGTCTGTCCCATAGCAATATTTTCACCTGCAGCAGTAAATGATATTCCAAAGTTTCTTATCATTACAAAAGGACTGCCAAAGGTAGGAGATGTATGTGAAAAATATTTTTTATCTCTCATATCCTGAGATTTATATCTTGCCACTCTTGAAAGCTGCCAGTTAGATCTTAATGGAGCAATTCCCCTTTTCTGTCTTTCTGCATTTACAAGTTTTATTACATTGTTCTCAATATTTTTAATTTCCCTAATATCAGGTATCTTTAATACAGACCCGGTATAGATTAATGCAGGGTCAGAAATTTGCGGGTTAAGCATTACTAATTCTGATATGCCTGTTTCATTTGCCTGTGCAATTTTCCACAAGCTGTCGCCGCTTTTTACCACATAATTATAGGTGGGCATAGTTTCTGCACTTACATTGAAACTAAGGCCAATTAATATAAAACATAAAATTAAAAAAACATTAAATTTCTTAACCATAGCTCCTCCTTATTTTAAAAAATTGTTCAAATATATTTTGTCCAGATTTAGTATAAACATTTTAGGAGGTTTGTGGAAAGCAAGGAAAAACTATATGTTTTAATTAATCTGTCACATGAAATTAACAATACAGTAATGATTTTGCCATATTTCTGTCACATAACTCTATTATTATTTAACTATGTAGAAACTAATAAATATATACTTTGCAAAGTATATATTATCCAACAGGAGGTAACAAACATATGAATACAGAAAATAATAATTTTCTTCAACCTTCTAAGCCTGAAGAAAATCAGAACAGTGAAACAATAAACTTAGGACCAGCTGATTCTAAGTATGAACAAAATGATAATATAAATTCATGCATGGGAAATACATCATCAAAACAAACTCCTAATAATAAAAAGCCTAAAAAACATTTTGCATCATACATTATTATTGGTTTAGTATGTAGTGTTATAGGAGGTGCAGCATCAAGCGCAGCATCATTATATTTACTGCCCAAAACAAGTATGTTTCAAAATACGCCATTATATAAATCATTACAGTCAAATTACACACCTGACTCAGCAGTCAGCTCAAAAAACGGCTCTTATGCAACACCTACAAGTACAAAAACCACTGGGCTTACTGTGGCAGAAATAGCTAAGAAGGTAGGTCCTGCAGTTGTTGGTGTTTCCACTACTGAAATGCCATCAGGTGATGGATTTTTCTCAGATAATAGTCCACAGCAGGGAATGGGATCTGGAATAATATTTAATCAGGATGGCTATATATTAACAAATTACCATGTTATTCAGGGAGCTCAGCAGATAAAAGTAATTTTAAGCGGCAGTACTAAGGAATATAATGCAAAAGTTATTAATTATGATGCAAATCTTGATGTAGCTGTAATTAAGGTAACAGATAAAGTCAAAATGCCTGCAGTTGCTGAACTTGGTAACTCTAAAGATATGCAGGTGGGTGATTCAGTTGTTGCCATCGGAAATCCTTTAGGTAAGGAACTGTTAGGCACAGTTACAACAGGAGTTATAAGTGCTGTGAACAGACAAATTACTGTGGGAAATACTAATGAAAGTTTCCTTCAGACTGACGCTGCAATTAATCCAGGCAACAGCGGAGGTGCATTAGTTAACAGCCTTGGTCAGGTTATAGGAATTAATTCTGCAAAAATTAATGGAAATGGTGTTGAAGGCATTGGATTTGCAATTCCAATTGATACAATTAAGCCTAAAATTGACAGTCTTTTAAAACCAATATTAAAAATAGGAATTGCAGCAAGGGACATAGACAACGCTACTTCAAAGCAGTATAATATTCCAAAGGGTGTTTATGTAGTTCAGGTTGAACAGTTCAGTGCTGCTGAAAAGGCCGGTATCCAGCCTGGTGATGTAATTGTAAAGTTTGATGGTAAAAATGTTTCAAGTGTAAATGAAATAAATACAATTAAATCAACTCATAAATCCGGTGATGTGGTTAAAATAGAAGCAAACAGAAACGGTAAAAATGTGAGATTATCTTTAAAACTATCGGAATAAAATGTAATTAAAGGAGCATATTATCCAAATGATAATATGCTCCTGTTTTATAATTATTTAGCCCTTTTAGGCTTATCTTTTCCAAGCTTTCTGGATTCTTTAGAATATCCAATTTCGTTTGAAGTTTCAACTTTCATTTTATCCATTTCTACTTTTGTCTTTTGTTTTGATTTTTTGCCACTTTTACTGTTCTTATTATCCTTATGTGCCAAATTGTTCATCCTCTCAAATTTATATTATAGTTTTGTAACATTAGATGCCTGTGGTCCTTTATCTCCCTGCACTACATCCAGCTGGACATTCTCCCCCTCTTCAAGATCCTTTCTATTTCCTTCTCCCTGTATTGCAGAATAATGTACAAAGATATCCCCTTCTCCTTCAACGGTTATAAATCCGTATCCTTTTTCTTTATTAAACCACTTTACTACACCGTTTTTCATTTTAACTCCTCCAGTTATAAAATATAATTGAATAAAAATTAATATATATTGTATTATTTTCAATTTTATATTTTTAATACCGATTTATTAGAAAAAACATTAAGATTTATTTTATGTCTGTATGGAATTTTTAATTGCATATTTCTTTATATTCTTTTAATGATAACAATTCATCTAATTCATCAGAATCTAAAATTTCACATTTTAATATATATGTGCTTTCACTATCCTCATTGATCAAACATGTATCCTCTTCTAAATCTTCATTGAATTTGATTACCTTTACATGCAATGGACATTTAAAATCTATTACACTATCAGCGAATTCAACTGTGAAAATTGTTTCACCTTTCAAAATTTCTTCTCCTGCTTCAGGCATTTCTACCATAACAACTTCACCAAGATCATCCCTTATATAGTTTGTAATTCCGATTTCAGCTTTACTGCCTCTTTGCTTTACCCAGAGATTCTCCTCGGTATATTTCATATTTAATAACCCCCTAAATTAACTTTTATATTATACTTCATAATATATTGTTTATTTAGATTTTATTCATAATTTATAAAATTTAAATTGTAAATAAAAAGGAATTGCGGCACCGCAATTCCTTTTTATTATCTGCACATAAAGTTTTCAATATCATCAATAGTTTTTATCATATTCTTTGTTAATACTCTGCACCCTGTATCAGTTATTAATAAATCATCTTCTATTCTTACTCCAATGCTTTCTTCAGGAATGTAAAGCCCAGGTTCATCAGTAATAACCATACCTGCCTTAAGATTCATTTCCTTACCTCCAACATCATGAGTGTCACTTCCCAGATGATGACTAAAGCTGTGGAAGTAGTACTTTGAAAGTTCATTTCTTTCTTTTATTAAACCCAGTTCTATTAAGCCGTCAGTTAATATATTTCTTACTGTATCTTCCAGATAACTAAAGCTTATACCCGGTTTAGCTTTTTCTATTACAGCCATATTTGCTTTTAAAACAACATTATATACCTGCTTCTGCCTTTCAGTGAATTTTCCTGAAACCGGGAAAGTACGTGTAATATCTGCATCATAGTATTCATATTGAGCGCCCAGATCACAAAGCACAAGATCATTTTCATTTGTTTTGCAATTATTGCTGCTGTAATGCAGTGTTGCACCATTTATAGAACTTCCGCAAATTGTATTAAAGGCCTTATCAACTACACCGTTTTTCCTTAGACTGTAGTCAAAATATGCTTCAATTTCGTATTCCATCATACCAGGCCTGCAGTTCTTCATCATGTTCTCCACACCTTCAATTGTAATGGCAGCTGCCTTTTCCATGGTCTGGATTTCTTCTTGAGATTTAATTACTCTTAATTTGGAGATTTCAGGATAAATATTTTTTATAATTATATGAGGATATTTTGCTCTCAATTCACCTGCATAACCCTGAGCATTATTTATTGGATTTAACCATTCAGCTCTTTCTAAATCCAGGTATACAGATTGGAAATTAAATCTTCCAAGCATTCCTCCAATATAACTTTGAAATTCATCAATATATTGAATGGATGTTATGCCGCTTTTTTCAGATACTTCATCCACGGAAATTCTTTCTCCAACCCATCTTGCCATTACAGGATCCTGTCTTTCTATGAATATAGTCTCATGAATGCTGCCATTTCTTTTATAAGCAGTAAGTATTTCATTTTCTTCTGCTATGCCAGTAAGATATAAAAAATTTCTGTTAGGAGTAAAACTATATTTCTCATCAGCTGATTTATATGGTGCCTGTCCAGCAAACAATACAAGTATAGAATCATCCTCTAATTTCTCATATAATTTCTCCCTGTTTTTTAAATAAAAGTTCTTATTCATAATCTTATCCTCCTTGTATAATAAGTTTATTTACTTTCTCCAATAATAATGTCTTCATATTTTAAAATGCTTAATGTACTTAACCTTACCCCAAGAATACCATCCTGTGAAGTATATCCAATTTGAGGATGATATAAGAATATCCAAGGTACATCATTAACTATTAACTTTTGGATCTGTTCATACATCTTTATTCTCTTTTCAGGGTTAACAACTTGTTTAGCTTTTTCCATAAGATTACTTACTTCAGCATTATCATATCTTGTAAAATCTGTAACATTAGTAGGATTAAATAAAGGCTGCAGAAAGTTATCCGGATCACCTGTATCTGCAATCCATCTTGCTATGTAAAGATCGCATTGTGATATTTTTTCAGGAGTAAGATATTTGTCAGATGGGACTTTATTTATTATGCATTCTACTCCTGCATCTTTCAAATCTTTAATAATTGCCTGTGAGATTTTATTGAATAAAGTATCTTCGTTTTCATCCCTATAATTTATTTTTATTTTTTTAGCATTTGGATACTTATTTATTATTTCTCTGGCCTTTTGAGGATTATATTCAAATGATTTTAATTCAGTGTTATTTATTATGGCTGGAGGAAAAGGTCCTTTGCTTTCAACTGCCATACCGCCTAAAATTTCTTTTATTATATTTTGTTTATTAACTGCTAAATTAAGTGCTGTTCTTAATTCCACACTTGAGGCATATGGTGAACTGGATTTCAGATTAAAACCAGCATAATATGTACCTAAAATGCTTCTGAACTTAATGTTATTTTTACCTGAACCCTTAAGCTTTTCAAGATTTTCTTTGTTTTCTATGTTTATGAAGTCAAATTTCTTTTCAAGAAACCCTGTTGAACTATTATTTACATTATAATATACTTCTATTCTATCTACATAAGGGGCACCTCCAAAGAAATCACTGAAGGCATTAAGAACATACTTTTCATTGTCCTTACTTTCAATCATATATGGTCCGCATCCGGTAAACTTACCCTTTGCAACGTCTTCCTTTGCAATTATTGAAACACAAAACTGTCCTAAATTTAATAAGAATCCGCTATAAGGTGACTTAAGCTTTAATTCTATTCTATATTTGTCTAATATTTTTATTCCCTTAATATTGTCTGCCTTTCCCTTATTAAAGTCCTCTGCTCCTTCTACCTGATCCAGATACCAGAAGTTAGCTGAATTTAAAGAAGGACTCAGCAGTCTTTCAAATGAATATTTAACGTCTTCAGCAGCTACTTCTCTTCCATTATGAAATTTTGCTCCTTTTCTTAAATTAAATACCCATGTAACTCCATCTTCTTCAACATCCCAGCTCTTTGCAATACCTGGAATAATTTCACCTGTAGGTCCAATCAAAAGTAATCCTGCATGAACATTAAATAAAATCTGTGCACTTTGCTGGTCATATGCCAAAGCAGGATCCATACTGAGCGGCACTCCACTTAAGCATGTTCTTAAAGTATACTGTTGATTTTTAACTGAGTCTATCTGACTTATAAGTTTATTAGAAATGGCCTTTAAATCCTTAGCTACTTCTGACAGCATATTAATTGAAGTTTTAGTGTATTTACTGTTTAAAGAAGCCCATTCTACCAGGGACATTACTTTGCCTGATACCACATTCATCTCCTCTGTAGAGCTTATGATACCCTCAAGGCTTGAAGTCTGCTTTGAAGCAGCTGTACTGATTTCAGAAGCCACATCAGTTGTAGTGTTTACAGCATCTACAATACTTTTAAACACTTCCCTTGTGTTATTTGCAATATTTGTACCTTCTTTAACCTTTTCAGCACTTTTATCCATAGCCTTCATAGTTTTATCAATACTTTTATTAATTTCAGAAACAGTTTTTGAGATATGCTCAGCAGATTCAGAACTTCTCTGAGCTAATTTTTTTACTTCTGCTGCAACAACTGCAAATCCCTTTCCAGCATCCCCAGCTCTTGCAGCTTCTATTGCAGCATTAAGTGAAAGTAAATTTGTCTGGTTTGAAATGTCTTTAATTATCTTTAACATTTCATTAATCTGGATTGCTTTTGTGTTTAAATCTATAACTACATCTTTTACATTAGTAACAGATTCTTCAATTTCCTTCATTGCATCTAATGAATTTGTTACAGCCTGACTTCCTTTGTTAGCGATTTCAAGTGTCTGCGCTGCTATTGACTTTGAATTCTCTGTGCTTGCTATAACTTCTTCAGCTATTGCAGAGTAACTGCTTATTTCATCAACCACTTTTTCAATTGATTCCATTTGTATTTCCACATTATGTGAAATATTATTTGTTACATTTATTAAATTATCTGCAGCAAAATTAGTTTCATCTACTTTTAAAATTATTTTATCTACTATACAATTTTGATTATGCTTTAATAAGGCAATTCCTCTGGTATCATTATTAACAATATTATTATCCTGTTTAATATCAGGATTATCATTCTTTACAGTAAATTCTTCATTCTTTCTTTTAAAATTAAACACAAAATTTACTTCCTTTCCTTATTTAATCATCTTTCTCACAATTTAGTATCGTTTATTTATTTTAAAACATTATATGTCCATTTAATATTTCACTACTTTTATCATATATATTTTTCTCATTTAATACATTCTTAGTATGAAATAAATAAGGAGTGATGTACCTTCCCACAAATAAATAAGGAGTACAAATATGCATATAAATAAAAACGGAAGCTATGTATTAAATATATCACTGCCCATAGTGGCAGAAATGATAATAATAACTTTGATTACCAATACAGATTTGATAATGGTTGGAAATGCAGGAGGAAATATATGTGTTACAGCAGTTGGATTAAGCAGCGGGATTATGAACGTTTTTGTCAATATATTCATAACTACAGGAATATGTATATCCATTACATCTTTAGTTTCAAGAAAAGTCGGAGCTAAAAATTATGAGGAAGCTGATGAATATGCTGCACTAGGCATTATAATCGGTATAATAACAGCAATAATAATATTCATATTCTTATTTTGTTTCTGCGAAAAGCTATTAATTATTGGAGGAGCAAAAGGAGAAGTATTACATATTTCTAAGGTATTTATGAAAATAAGCTCATTTTATATTTTTATATTAATGGTAAATTCTTTAATTAACTGTTTATTCAGAGCTCATGGAGATACTTATACTCCATTTTTTGTATCATGTTTAGTTTTTTTAAATAAATTATTTATAAACTGGCTTCTTATTTATAGATTTAAGTTCTTTACTGTGACAAACAGTGCAGCCCTTGCCTCTATTTTCAGTCAGTTATTTGGATTAATCTATTTAATAATCCTTCTCTCCATGAATAAAAATATTAATTTGAGAATAAAGTACATTCTTTACTTAAATAAAAACAAATTTATTGAAATTATCAAACTTTCAATTCCTTCTTCACTGGAAGAAGCAGCATATAGTGTCAGCAGATTATTATGCTCATTTATAATAATGCGTTCAAGTTCTATAGCCTTTGCAGCTAATGAAATTGCAAATTCAATAGAATCTATATCAGTGATGCCTGGTATTGGTTTTGGTCTGGCTTCTACAACTCTGGCAGGTATTAATATTGGAAAAGGTGATTATAAACAGACAAGGAAAAATACAAAGCAGTGCGTATTTCTTGCTGCCTGTATTATGTCATTCTTTGGCTTAATGTTTGTTTTGATTCCCGGTTTTTTAGTTAAAATATATTTAAATAAATCAGAGTACGAGGTAATTAAATATGCCTCATTATGTCTTACTATTGGTGCTTTAGAACAGCCTTCCATAGCAATATCATCTGTATACGCAGGTGCACTTAAAGGGCTTGGTGATACAAAGACTCCTTTTTATATTTCCCTTATTTCAAGCTGGGTCATCAGACTTCCTTTAATTTATTATTTTATTTCATTAAAGCATTTATCTGTTACATATGTATGGTGGGTAACAGATATACAATGGGCTTTTGATGCCATAATGGCTGTAATATGTTTTAAAATAAAAATAAAAAGATATTCTTTTTTATTTACAAGAAAAAACTATAGAACAATGTAATGCTGCATTATTCTATAGTTTTATTCACAAAATACTGATTATAATACTCCCCAGATTTCTTTTCCATAGGCTCTTATTGTGTTATCTGATGAAAAAATACCGCTGTGTGCTATATTTTCAATACACATTTCCTGCCATTTTGAGCTGTTCTTATAAAGATTATTTATCTTATTTTGAGCTGAAACATACGAATCAAAATCTTTAAGTACAAAATATTCATCATTTCTGGCAAGAAGTGAAATCTGAATATCCACGAATTCAGATGGTGATACTCCTAGTGAACCATCAGTTAATGCATTTATTATTCTATTTAATCTCATATCTTTACAAAAATAATCCCTTGAATTATAGCTTCCATCAGCCATTAATTTAAGAACCTCATCTTTGTTCATACCAAATATAACAATATTGTCATCTCCAACGGCATCATGTATCTCTACATTGGCACCATCTAAAGTTGCTATGGTAACAGCTCCATTCATCATAAATTTCATGTTTCCTGTTCCTGAAGCTTCCTTAGTAGTTGTTGAAATCTGCTCACTAACATCTGCACATGGAATTATTTTTTCAGCAAGGGATACTGAATAGTTTGGTAAAAATACAACTTTAATTTTGTTATTTATACTCTTATCATTATTAATAACTTCTGCCACCGTATTAATAAGCTTTATTGTTTTTTTAGCTAAAAAGTAGCTGGGAGCAGCTTTAGCTCCAAAGAAAAATGTTCTTGGGACTATATCTAAATTTGGATTTTCCTTAATTCTATAGTATAAATCCATAATATTAAATACATTTAATATCTGTCTTTTATATCCGTGCAGTCTTTTTACCTGAACATCAAATATTGTATCAGGATCAATTTTAATTCCATATTTTGATAAAGCATAATTTGAAAATTGAATTTTATTGTTGTTCTTTATGCTGCTTACTTTTTCTTTAAATGCTGAGTCCTTTGAAAAAGCACTTAATTGTATTAATTTATCAGGAGAATATATCCATTCACCGCCTATTGTGTCAACAATTAAATCCGATAATTTAGGATTGGCTTTAATAAGCCATCTCCTATGAGTTATTCCATTTGTTTTGTTATTAAATTTTGATGGATAAAATTCATTAAAGTCAGCAAGCTCTTTATGTTTTAATAATTCCGTATGAAGTTTAGCCACTCCATTTACAGAATGACTTCCTACAATAGCTAAGTGAGCCATATAAACCTGTCCATTGTTTATAATACTCATCTTGTTTATTTTACTGCTGTCTTTTCCATATCTGTCAGCTATTTCAAGGACAAATCTTTTGTTAATTTCCTCTATAATCATATATATCCTTGGAAGCAGTTTTTTAAACATGTCAATAGGCCATTTTTCAAGAGCTTCTGCAAGAATTGTATGATTTGTGTAAGCCATTATATTTGTTGTAATTCTCCATGCATTATCCCAGTCTATCATTTCTTCATCAACTAAAATACGCATTAGCTCTGCTACTGCTATTGATGGATGAGTGTCATTAATATGTACAGCTATATGTTCATCCATTTCTAAAATTGGTTTCCCCATTTTTTTATATCTTCTTACAATACTTTGAAGACCTGCACTTACAAAAAAATACTGCTGTTTTAATCTTAAGATTTTTCCTTCTTCTCTTGAGTCATCTGGATATAATACCTGAGAAATGGATTCAACAGAGAATTTATTTTCTACTGCTTTAGAATATTCACCTCTGCTGAAGCAGGCTAAATCAAAATCCTTGTCTACTGTTTCTGCTCTCCAAAGCCTAAGAGTATTAACAGTATTATTTCTATAGCCTATTACAGGAGTATCATAGGGAACAGCAAGAACTTCATCATAGTTTTCATGAATAAAAGAAAGCCTGTTATTCTCAAATACAGCTTTTACATCTCCGCCAAATCTTACTTTTACAGCTTTATTTTCTTTTCTGACTTCCCAGATATTGCCGTCCTTAAGCCAGTAATCAGGTATTTCCACTTGATAACCATCTACGATTTTTTGTTCAAATAAGCCATAATCATATCTTATGCCGCAGCCATGACCTGGTATTCCAAGTGAAGCCATGGAATCCAGGAAACATGCTGCTAATCTTCCGAGGCCCCCATTTCCAAGCCCTGCATCGTTCTCCTGGTCTTCAAGATCTTCCAGGTTTATGTTTAACTCAGACAATGCTTCGGCGCACTGCTTTCTAATTCCTAAATTTAGCAAGTTACTTCCAAGCAATCTGCCTATTAAAAATTCCATAGAAAAATAATATACCTGCTTGGATTTTTCTTCCGTATATCTTTTATTTGATTTTTTCCAGTTCTCAGAACAATAATCCCTTATTAAGCTTCCTAATGCTAAATATTTATGTAAATCTGATGCTTCATTTATGTCTTCAGCGTAAAGGGTCGTAAGTTTTTTAATAAAATCGTTTTTTATGGTTTTTGCACTAATTTCAATAATAATCACCCTCATTAATATGAATTTACTACATAATTCTATATCTAATGACAAGGTCAGTCAATATGTGGTAAATGTTATCATAAAAAAAATAAATTTTTTTGTAAAATTTAAATTATATTATTGCTTTTTAATTTTATAACTTATTATAATGTTACCTACAATAAAGGTAACTATTACTCCTAAAATAAAGGTAATAAAACCAATTCTTAAGTTCCTTTTTATAATATAGACAATTATGGAAATTATAAAAAATAAGAAGTAAAACCTATCCATAATTTTATAAATGTTATCCTGCACATCTTTCATCATCTACTTTTCTCCCCCTGCAATTACAAATGAGTCGCTATCTGTCATCCCCAATTTTTAAATTGTATACTTTTTAAAAGTATACATAAATAATATTATAACAGTTTTATATTTATAAATAAATAATGCAATTAATGATTGCTTATAATGTCACTATAGCTTATATAGCCATGACAGCTTTCGGCGCTCTTTACAGCATTTAATATTGCCTTCTCCATTACATTAGCTGCCAGCATACCAATAACATTAACATCAGCATCTGTCTTCCCTGTTCCTAATGTAAAAATAGTGTCGCCATCAAACATAGAATGAGCCGGTCTCATGGTTCTTGCATAGCCGTTATGAGCCATAGAACTTATTTTTTTTGCCTGCGCCTTTGTCAAAACTGCATTTGTTGCTACAACTCCTATAGTAGTATTTCCTGAGAACAAATTGCTTTTCACCTGATATTGATCCATCATAATACTTTCAGTGTTAACAAATCCATTCCTTTCTTTATTTAATGCTCCTGCAATTATTTTCCCTGAACATGGATCAATAACATCGCCTAAACAGTTTACAGCCACAATTGCACCTACTTTAAGTCTGCCTATTTGTACTGCATAAGTTCCAAGCCCGCCCTTCATGGAAAATTCAGGCCCAAGTATTTTGCCAACAGTAGCACCTGTGCCGGCACCAATGTTTCCCTGCATCTGTTCTTGTTCATTATAAGCATTTACACAAGCTGAATATCCCATTTGTTTATCAGGTCTTATCTTTGAACTTCCAATAACTAAATCGAATAATACTGCTGAACATACAATTGGTACTTTTGTTACAGAAACATCAAATCCAATATTTCTTTCTTCTAAGAATTCCATTACTCCTGAACTGGCATCAAGGCCAAATGCACTGCCTCCAGCTAGTACAACAGCATTAATTTTTTCTACTAAGTTTACCGGGTCTAGAAGATCCGTTTCCCTTGTACCTGGAGCCCCTCCTCTCACATCAACACCTGCAACAGCTCCTTCTTCACATATGACTACGGTGCAGCCTGTAGCAGCTTCAAAATTCTGCTCATGTCCAACTTTTAATCCTTCAATATCAGTGAATTTTATTCTCTTCATAATATTCCTCCAAATTAGCTTTATGCAAAAACTCCTAGCTTGTTCATGCTAGGAGTTCCATATTACTTTCTAATTTTATTTACTGCCATAACTACAGAAATTGTAATTACAACTGATAGTATAGCTTCTGGTACACCATTGGTTACACCAACGGCTATTAATCCATCCTTAGCAACTGCTGGACTTATTCTTAATGCTTTTGCATATTTATCAACATAAAGCAGATAAATAAGGCCAAGTACACCAAAAGTATTTGTAAAAGAGCCTACAGCTGCTGCAACACCAATCTTTAAAGTTGAAATTTTACCAAACATTCCTTTAAAAGCATAATATGATGTAATACCAATTAGTACCCTTGGCAAAACAGATATTATAGGGTTCATAAATATGAATGATAAAGGTGTTGGAACCATTACAGCCTGAATCACGCTGAATAATCCAAAAATCAGACCAATCATAGCGCCTACAACAGGGCCTTCAAGTATTGCACCTATAATTACAGGCACATGCATTATAGTTGCTTTAATTGGCGGGATAGGAATAAATCCAAGTCCTGTTACCCCAAGTAATATTGAGATGGAAGACAGCATACCAGTAATAGCCATCTGTCTGGTGTTGAATCTTGCAGTACTACGCAGTTTTCTTTCCATAAATATACCTCCGTTCTTATTCCTTTATAGGATATAATTCGGGCCACTTATTAAACTTTATTTATGTTCAGTTTCATAAGAATACCGACATAGATATTTTAGCACCTTTAAAATAAATTTTAAATAGTTTTTTTCGTGAAATATTTATCATTTTCAACAAATAATTATTATTAATAAGTAATAAGTGTTGACATCTTTAAAATTTAGTATTAAAATATAAGCATAATAAATAATAAATATTGTCAAAATAGAATTAAAGACAATATAATTTGGGGAGGTATTAGTATGAAAAAGTATGTTTGTTCAGTTTGTGGTTATATTTATGATCCAGAAACAGGTGATCCTGATAATGGAGTAGCTCCAGGAACTTCCTTTGCTAATCTGCCTGATGATTGGGTATGCCCTGTGTGTGGAGTTGATAAAAGTCAATTTGAAGAAGAAGAATAAAAAAGAAAGCTGCTGTAATAAAAATAATTATTAATTTTACAGCAGCTTATTTTTGTATAGCTTTAATTTATTTTAAGTTGAGAATATCTTTAATTACCTCGCCGCCTATGATTAATCCTGCAACTGGAGGTACAAATGAGATACTGCCTGGTATCTGTCTTTTTGCCGCGCATTTCATGCTTCCTCCAGTACATACACAGCCTTCCTTACATGTTATAACTTCATCTAACCTTGGCTTTATGGGCTCTTCCTCAGAGTAAAGCACTTTTAAGCTGTCTATATTTCTTTTTCTAAGTTCATGGCGCATAACTTTGGCTAAAGGGCATATTTTAGTACTGTATATATCTGCTATTTTAAACTTAGTTGGATCCAGCTTGTTCCCAGTACCCATGCAGCTTATAATATGTACATTATTATGCTTGCACCATTGAATAACTGATAATTTCGAAGATACTGTATCAATTGCATCTACTACATAGTCTGTATCTAAAGGTATAATATCTGAAATATTCTCTTCACTTATAAAAGTCTCATATACAATGACATTGCATTTTGGATTAATGGATAAAATCCTATCCTTCATTACTTCTACTTTAGGTTTTCCTATAGTGTTAAATGTGGCATGAATTTGTCTGTTAATATTTGTTAAGCACACGGTATCGTCATCCACAAGTATTATTGAACCGATGCCTGATCTTGCAAGTGCTTCTACTGTAAAACTTCCAACCCCGCCAACACCTAACACTACTACTTTGCTGTTATTTAATTTATTTAAGGCTTCTCTGCCAATTAATAACTCTGTTCTGGATAAAGAATGTTGTTTCATAATATGTCTCCTTAGTTTTTGTATATTATATTGCCTTCAGCAATGGTTTCTTTTACATTAATGTCTTTATCAAAAATTACTATATCAGCATCCTTGTTAACTTCCAGGCTTCCTTTGCATTTATCCAGTTTTATCTCTTTTGCAGCATTTAATGAAACCATATTAATAACTTCATTGATTTTTAAATTTGTATTGTTCAATATATTAAATACTGCTTTATTTAAAGTGAGTACACTACCTGCAAGAACTCCATCTTCAAGTCTGGCAGAATTGTCTTTGACAATAACCTTCTGCCCTCCCAGATCATATTGGCCGTCCTTCATACACCCAGCTCTCATAGAATCAGTTATAAGTACAACTTTATCCTTACCTTTAATATTTACTAAAAGCTGAAATAAAGAAGGATGGACATGAATTTTATCTGCTATTAACTCACATACAATACTGCTGTTAAATATAGCACCTACAATTCCAGGTCTCCTGTGATGAAGAGGTGTCATTGCATTAAATGTATGAGTTGCATGTGTAATGCCTGCATCTATAGCATCCATTGCTTCTTCATAGGTAGCATTTGAATGTCCAATTGATAAAACCACACCATTGTTTTTTGCTTCTTTAATAAATTGGAAATTATGATCCTTTTCAGGAGCAAGAGTAATTATCTTTATTACATCCATATATTTGTCAATTAACTTAAATTCAGGATTTAAAATATGTTCTGCAGCTTGTGCACCTTTATATTTTTCATTTATGAATGGGCCTTCCATATGGGCTCCAACTACCTTAGCCCCCGGCATCTGTTCTTTCATTGCCTGCCTGATTGTATCTAAAGCTTTATATATTAAATTTATATCCATAGTCATTGTTGTTGGAAGAAAAGCTGTAACTCCATTTTTAGCAATGGTACTGCTTATAACTTTTAAGCCCTCAATATCTCCATCCATTGCATCCTTTCCTCCAGATCCATGAATATGCAGATCTATAAATCCTGGAGATACATAATTGCCTTTAGCATCAATAATCTGCAGCTCTGAATTATTAAGTTGATCCAAATTATCTGTTATATCAATTATTTGCTTGTCAAAAATTATACTTTTACCTGAAACAACTCCATCTTTTGTGATTATTTTTCCATTTATAATAGCCTTCATTTTATCACCCCTGTAAATTTTATTTTAATGTTACTTCATATTTATATTTATCGCTTCTATAAAATGATTTAGTATATTCAATTGGAACATTGTTTTCTATATATGCCGTTCTTCTAAAAAGCAGTGCTAAAGAATCTTTTTTTTGATTTAATAATTTACATTGCTCTTCTGACAGAATTACTGGTTCAATGGTTTGTTTAGCATTAGTAATACTATACCCATAGTCATTCTTTAATACTTTGTACAATGAATTATCCTGTATCTTTTCTATAGTAAGATTCTTGCACAAATTTTCGGGAATAGTTACTTTTTCAATTACAAATGGTTCATTATCAATAATCATAAGTCTGTCTATTTCAAAAACTAAATCCTTACCATAATCCAGATTCAAAATAATACTGTTATTTTTTGTAACCTCTTTTATCCTAAAAGACAGTATCTTAGATGAAGTATTATACCCTTTTCCTCTCATTTCCTCTGTAAAGCCTTTTAATTCAGATAATTGCTGGTTTATTTTTGGTTCAGCAATAAATGTGCCCCTTCCCTGCTCCCTATATAGAAGCCCTTCATTTACCAATGATAAAATTGCTTTATTAGCAGTCATTCTGCTTATGCCCTGTATTTCGCACAGTTCCCTTTCTGTAGGAAGTAAATCACCTGGCTTTAGCTCTTCATTTTCAATCATTTCCTGAATAATTTCCTTTAGCTGATAATGAAGAGGAATGGGACTGTTCTTTAAGACTTTTCTCATTTTTATCTCTCCTGCCTTATACAATGAGTTATTTTATATCTAAAGTTGAAATTTTTCAATGCATATTGTCATATTGTATATACCAATATTACTACAATTTATGAACTTCTTCAAGATATATAATTTTTAACACAACCTTAACCAAAGTCATGCTTGAATTTTATATAATAAAAAAGAAGAGAAATAATTTAGGGGGAGCAAAATCATTATGAATAAGAGAATAAGCAAGAAAATAAAAAAGAAAGTTCTAAATAATTTTGAGCAGTCCATGATTAATGCCGCTCTGTTATCTAAAGATGAGTTTATTTTCAATGGGAAAACTTATTATTTAAGCACATATGGCAATTATATACAAACCCTTATTGATGATAGATTTTTATTAAGAATTACTGAAAATCAAAAATATAATAAAGATGTAAATAAAGATGTAATAAAACTTTATAGCAGCCTGAAATGCTAATGATCTTTAATGAACAGCCTGGAATACAATTTCCGGGCTCTTTATTTTATATACTATGTTATAATTATTTATAAAGTTATAAGGAAGGTATTTTCACAATGCAGATAATTTTTACTTCACTTCAAAGTATTTTAAGTATTATTATTATGATATTAATTGGATATTTTTTAACAAAGAAAAAGTGGTTTGATAATAATGCTTCTAAACTATTTTCAAAAATAGTATTTAATATATCTTTACCAGCATTAATGATAGAAAATCTATGCACTAATTTTAACAGGCAGAAATTCAGCAGTCTTTCAAAGGGGTTAATGGTTCCCTTTTTATCAATGGGAATAAGTTATATTATTGGAATAACCTTATCAAAAATTATAAAAGTTAAAAATGGACGAAGAGGAACATTTGTATCCATGTTTTTTGTTTCCAATACCATATTTATCGGGCTGCCAGTTAATTTAGCACTGTTTGGTGATAAAAGTGTGCCCTATGTGCTGCTTTATTACGTTGTAAACACATCATTTTTTTGGACTTTAGGAACATATGGAATCAGTAATGATGGACATGGTGGAAATAATAAAATTTTATCTTTTAAAACATTAAAGCAGATTTTTACTCCGCCATTAGTTGGCTTTTTAGTTGGCTTATCTATTATTTTTGCTAATATAAATCTTCCAAAATTCATATTAGATACTTGTAAATATCTTGGAAATCTTACCACACCCCTTTCAATGATGTTTATAGGCATAACCATTTATTCAGTTAACTTAAAAGAAGTAAAGTTCTCTTTAGATATGTTTGCAATATTAATTGGAAGATTTTTAGTTTCTCCAATGCTGGTAATAATATTAACCTGGTTTTTCCCTATTCCTGATTTAATGAAACAGGTATTTGTTATGCAAGCTGCAATGCCTGTAATGACCAATACATCCATTGTTGCAGCAAAATGCGGAGGAGATTATGAATATGCTGCCATAATGACAGTCATAACTACAATAGCTTGTGTTTTTGTAATTCCATTTTACATGCTGCTGCTAAATCTATAGTTTTTATTGCATTAATTTATTATTAGTATTATTATTTTAATGGAGTAATCTTTACAGTAATTATAGGCGGTGATATGATGAACAAAGTAAAATTAACAGAGTCAGGTAAGAAAAAGCTGGAAGACGAACTTGAGTATTTAAAAACCGTAAAAAGAGTTGAAATAAAGGAAGCTCTAAAAGCTGCAAGAGCTCAGGGCGATTTAAGTGAAAATGCAGATTATAGTGCAGCTAAGGATGATCAGTCCATGACAGAAACAAGAATACTTGAATTAGAAGCACAGTTAAAAAATGCAATTGTAGTTGAATCAAGTGAATCAGACAATATATTTGATGTTAACAAGAAGGCACTTGTTAAATTTTATGATATTGATGAAACTGAAGAGGTTACTTTGGTTAGTTCTGTTGAAGCTGATGTTAAGAATATGAAGATAAGTATTGATTCACCACTTGGAAAAGCCCTTTACAAATTAGAGGTGGGAAAAATAACTCAGGTTGAGTCCCCTGATGGGAAATACCAGGTAGAAGTTATAAAAATACTTTAAAGCATATTACAAATAAAAACTGCTGGCATAAGCTATTGCCGGCAGTTTTTATTATTTAAAATTAGCTGCATGTATATCATTTTACATGAAGCAATAGTAAAATTATAAATATAGTTATATTTATAAGGAGGAAATTTTATGAATTCAACACTTCAGTTACTAAAAAATCGTTTTTCTTTAAGAAAATATGCCGATAAAGAAATTACAGATGAGGATTTAAATGCTATTATTGATGCAGCTATTGGTGCACCAACAGCTGGAAACATGATGATGTATTCTATTATAGTAGTAAAGGATAAAAATAAAAAATATATTCTAAGTAAAACCTGTGATAATCAGCCTTTTATAGCAAATGCACCTGTTATCTTAATATTTGTCGCAGATTGCAAACGATGGTTTGATTATTATAATTTAAGTAATGTAAAGGACTTCTGCCTAAATAAGAAGATGCCCTTTACTGCTCCTGATATATCAAATTTACTTTTGGCATCAAGTGATGCATTAATAGCTGCTGAAAATGCTGTAATAGCTGCGGAGTCACTTTCTATTGGCTCATGCTATATAGGAGATATAATGGAAAAATATGAAATTCATAAAGAATTATTAAAACTTCCTGAATATACTTTTCCGGTGGCAATGCTGTGTATGGGATATTATCCTGAAAATGCAGTTAGAAAACCCAGAGTAAGATTTAAAAAAGATTATATTGTTTTTAATGAAGAATATAAAATTCTTAAAAATGAAGAAATTATAGATATGTTTAGTGAAAAAGAAAAAAGTTTCTTTAAAGAGAATAAATATGGTGCTGAAAACTATGGACAGATGCATTATAGCTTTAAAACAGGCTCAGATTTTTCTAAAGAAATGGCAAGATCAGTGAAAGAAGCAATAAAGCAATGGAATGGGGAAAAACTATAGCATTTTTCAAATGAAAACTTAGAAAAAACAAAGAAGTCTTTATTAATTAATGACTTCCCTATTATATGAATACTTATTTATTTCATTTGATATAGCCTGAAAAAGCTTTTTATCCCTTTTATCAAGTGCCCCATCTGCAAAGGCATATAAAGCATTTAAATAAAGCTTGTCCTTTTCACACTTTTTTATTGGATGGATGATTTGGTCTACAGTAAAATTTATATCATTAATATTATTTTTTCTATCATTGTTTTTAAGAATGCTTTCTAGTATATTTAAATAATTTTTTAATTCATAGCGCTGTAAATCAAAAAAAACCTTTTTACCATTTGATGTATTACACACCATTTTAATATGGCTTTTGTTAAGAGATTTCATATTAATGCTGCCACAGTCCCCTGCATTAAATATGCTCTCATTACTTTTATGGTCAAATAAATAATCTTTGATAAATAATTTGTATTGCAGAAGTTTATCATAATTTAAATTAAAAGAAACTTTATTTATTTGTCCATTTTGTTTTCTGCTGAAATAAATACTGTAGCTGTCATTGCCATTAATGTATTTGTAATGATAAATCTTTAACTTGTCAGTTAATTTGTTTAATGCCATTTGTGGAACTAATTCCATACCATAACTTATTTTCTTACTTTCCATAAAAACTCTCCTCATAATATTCTTGCTATATTATAATATATAATTATGAATTATAGCATTTTTAAATAATATTAAAAATATTCAAATAATATAAGGCAGTTTGTCGAATAATTTTTACTAAAAACATGCCCCGGGAGATTAGTCTCCTAGGGCCATATTGCCGCTATTTTTCATTGCTTATAACATTGTCATATATTACTTTTGATATTTGTCCAATTAATTCATTTGCATCAGGTACATCTTTTGTAAGAATAACCAGGATATATGGATCTTTTGTATAAACAATTCCCATATCATTCACATACTCATTATAATCACCTATTTTATGTGCTACTATGTGCTGAGGAATTAATTTATCTATCCTATCATGATAAATTGTATTTTCCATTAAATTAATTAAGTTTTGATAATATGGATTATTATCAGGGTTTTCGTACAGCCTTTCTAAAATTTGTAACGAATCATAAGCTGTAGTATAGTTATCACTTCGGTCTACATTGTGTCCTAATATACTTTCCAAATAATTAAACCTGTTATCAGTCCCAATTCTATCCAGCAGCATATTTATGGCAATGTTATCAGAATATATTATGGAGTATCTGCTTAAATCACTTACAGCTATAGGCTTGGATAAATCCTGGCCCTGCAGGATTCCAGCTCCATCCTCATAATCTTCATCAGTGTATGTTAGTTTTTCATTTTTGTTTATTTTGCCTTCATATATCATATCATAAAGAAGCATATTTATAGGAACTTTTACAGTACTGGCTGCCAAAAAACTCATATTTTCATTTATCATAATGCTGTCACCAGTATTGATATCATAATATGCCACTGCAACATTATTTTTATTGCTGCCTATTGTGCTGTCAATTTTTATCTTTAGATCATTCAGCCTGGAGTTTCTATTAAGGAAATTCATCTGTCTGGCTTTCTTCTTCTTGGTTATTATCATGCTTTGTTTATCATATAAATATTCAGTATTCAATGTATTTACCTTATTAGATTGAATTATATTGTTTGTTTTTGCATTTATTTTAGAAGAGTTATATAATAATGGAGCTGATATAAGAAAAAACAATATTAAGTCAACTAAATATACCTTAATTTTATTTTTCATAGTTAAATAACCTCATTTAATTTTTATCTAAAACATCCTTTTCCCTAATTACATCTATTTCATTTTGCTTTTTGTCCTGCTCCAGCTGATTAATTCTTTTTAATAGCTGTTTATTTTCATATTTTATTTTAAGTTCTCTTTTAACCCCAAGAAGTGCTGCTATAATAGCGCCTATAGCTGCAGAAATAAATATAATCAGAGCTAAAGAAACATTAAATTTTGCAAATAATAAACTTATTGAAATTACTGCTGCATTTTGGATGGCAAATATGGAAATGAACAATGCAAAAATTAAAGAAATTATAAATGCAAATCTCATATTATTCACCTCCCGCCTTTTATAAAATATTCACATGTAAATTATATCACTATTCTAATTCAATTAACAATTCGCCAGATGTAACCTGTTTTCCTTCATCTGAATATATTTTTTTAACAATACCACAAACAGGAGCAGTAATGTTTGTTTCCATTTTCATTGCTTCAATTACTGCTAAGCTCTGGGCAGTTTTAACTGTATCTCCTTCTTTAACTAGCAGCTTTACTAATTTTCCCGGAATGCTGGCTCCAATTTCATTTATATTTTCTTTATCTGCCATAATAACCATTTCCTCAGAATTAGATTCCTTTGTATTAGCAGCATTATCTTTAATAGAAACCTCTCTTCTGTTTCCATTAACTTCATAAACAACAATCCTGTTCCCATATTTGTCTGCTTTTCTGATTTCAAGCATTTTTACAATTAATACTTTGCCTTCTGCAATTTTTATCTCACTTATTTCTCCTTCTTTTAATCCATGGAAGAAAACGTCACTGCCCATATTGCTTAAATCTCCATATTGGTTAATGAACCTTAAATAATCTTCAAATACCTCAGGATATAAAGCATAACTAATAACATCCTTATTACTGAATTTAATTTTATATTTTTCAGTTAAATATTTATTTATTTTATCAAAGTCTTCAGGAGGAAGAAGTTCACCGGGTCTCCCCTGAATTGGTTTTTCGCCCTTTAATATAAGCTTTTGCAGTTTATCAGGGAACCCATCTTTAGGCTGACCCATCATTCCTTTAAAATATGATACTGCGGAATCAGGGAATGTTAAATTAGCTGCCTTGTCATAAATATTTTCAGGTGTTAAATCATTCTTCACCATGAAAATAGCCAAATCTCCTACCACTTTGGAAGAAGGTGTAACTTTTACAATATCTCCTAACATGATATTTACTTTTCTATACATATCCTTTATTTCATCAAATCTATGGCCCAATCCAAAGCTTTCAATCTGAGGTTTTAAATTAGAATATTGACCACCTGGTATTTCAAATTTGTATATTTCTGCAGAGCCTGTTTTTAACCCACTTTCAAATTTTTTATAAACAGGTCTCACAGCACCCCAATACTCTGACAGCTTTTGTATCTCATCTAATTTCAATCCTGTTTCTCTTTCTGTATTTTCCAAAGCTGCTACTACTGAATTTAATGCTGGCTGACTTGTAAGGCCTGACATACTGTTGAAAGCTGTATCTACAATATCAACTCCGGCGTGAGCAGCCATGAGTACAGTAGCTACCCCGTTTCCAGTGGTATCATGAGTATGAAGATGTATTGGTATACCAATCTCACTCTTTAAAGCACTAACCAGTTTATAAGCTGCATAAGGTTTCAATAAAGCAGACATATCTTTTATTCCTAAGATATGAGCTCCCATTTTTTCAATTTCCTTTGCCATATCTATATAATATTGAAGTGAATATTTATCTCTTTTTATGTCAAGAATATCACCTGTATAGCACATGCATACTTCTGCAATTTTCTCCTGCTTTAAAACCTCCTCTGTGGAAACCTCCATCCCCTTTAACCAGTTAAGTGAATCAAATATCCTAAATACATCGATACCAGATTTAGATGATTCTTTTATAAACTCTTTAATAACATTGTCAGGATAGTTTTTATAGCCAACTGCATTAGCACCTCTTAATAACATTTGAAAAAGTATATTAGGAACTTTTTCTCTTAATTTTACTAATCTGTCCCATGGAGATTCCTCTAAAAATCTGTAAGCTACATCAAAGGTTGCTCCTCCCCACATTTCCATAGAAAAAAGATCCTTTGCCAGAACACTTTGAGCTTCAGCTATTTTTGTCATATCTATAGTTCTCATTCTGGTAGCCATAAGTGATTGCTGCGCATCTCTCATTGTGGTATCTGTAAGTAAAAGCTTATTTTGCTTTTTTATCCAGCTGACCACTCCATTTGGTCCCTGTTCATCTAAAATCTGCTTTGTTCCCCTAAGAGTTAAATCTATGGATACTTTTGGGATCACTGGCACATCAAAATCCTTTTTATGTCCATGTGTTTCATTAACAACCTTTTCTCCAATAAACTTTAGTATTCTCTGCTCATCATCTAATTTAGTATAAATATCAAATAATTCAGGATTATCGGATATAAAGCTGGTATCGCATTCACCTTTTAAGAACTTTTCGTGATTTAAAACATTTATTAAAAAGTCAACATTTGTTTTTACACCGGATATTTTTATTTCCTTTATTGCCCTTGTTGCTTTTCTTACAGCGTCGGCAAATGTTCTTGACCAGGCTGTTGTTTTTACAAGCAAGCTATCATAATATGGGCTGATAACAGCACCAGTAAATCCATTTCCTCCATCCAGTCTTATTCCAAAGCCTGACCCAGTTCTGTATACATCTATTTTCCCAGTATCAGGGGCAAAGTTATTAGCTGGATCTTCTGTAGTTACCCTGCATTGAATTGCACATCCCCTTGGATTAATATCACTTTGAGATCTTATTCCAATTTCATTTGAATCCAATGTATATCCTTCTGCAATTAAAATCTGACTTTGAACTATATCTACACCTGTAACCATTTCTGTAATTGTATGCTCTACCTGAATTCTTGGATTCATTTCAATAAAATAATGATTTCCCATTTTATCAACTAAAAATTCTAATGTTCCTGCACTGGAATATCCAACACTTTCTGCGATTTTTACTGCATCACTGCATATTTCTCTTCTTTTTTCCTGGGACAGAGAAATAGCAGGAGTAAATTCAATTACCTTTTGATGTCTTCTTTGTATTGAACAATCTCTTTCGTATAAGTGAACTATATTCCCAGATTTGTCTCCTAAAACTTGAATTTCTATGTGTTTAGGATTTTTTAAATATTTTTCAATAAAAACATCATCAATACCAAAAGCTTTTTTTGCTTCATTTTTAGCACTTTTATATGCTTCAATAAGATCTTCAGCTCTATTTACTACTCTCATTCCTCTGCCGCCGCCTCCGGCAGCTGCTTTTACCATAACTGGATATCCGCAGATTTCAGCAAACTCTCTGGCTTCTTTTTCACTTTTTATTGGCTGCTGTACACCTGGTATTGTTGGTACTCCACAATATTTTGCTGTTATTTTGGATGCTATTTTGTCACCCATCTTCTCCATTACATTCCAGGATGGCCCAATAAATTCAATTCCTGCTTCTTCACACTTTCTGGCAAAATCAGGATTTTCAGATAAAAATCCATAACCAGGGTGTATTGCATCAACACCTTTTTTTAATGCCAGATTAATTATTTCATCTATATTTAAATAGGCTTCGACAGGTCCCTTATCCTTTCCTATTAAATATGCTTCATCAGCTTTTGTTCTAAAAAGCGATAATTTATCTTCCTCTGAATAAATTGCCACTGTTCTAATTCCAAGCTCTTCACATGCTCTAAATATTCTAATTGCAATTTCTCCTCTATTTGCAACTAAAACTCTTTTAAATTTCTTTATCATCAAATATCCTCCTGGTAAAACACCAATTTTAATAATTATAGTATGATATTATCATTGTAAATGAATTTTTATATTATTTCAACTTGCAATTTTATTATATGCTGTAATTAAAAAAGGAACAGTTAACCTGTTCCTTTTAAACTGCCTTTTCAGATTTATTGCTCCATTTACCGCATCTATCTCCAATGCAGCCAATGGTTTCACTATTTTTTAATATTTTAACTACTTCACATCTATTTACACAACCTGAGCATTCGAAGCTTTTAGATGTAAAGTTGCAGTCAGATATATTAAATCCTTTAAAGCCTGTATATTTCTTGATTTTAACTGCTTCCTTAGCTAATATGGCAGCACCTATGGCTCCCATTAATCCATGATATTTGGGGACAGTTACCTGACAGTTTAATACTTTTTCAAAAACCATTTTCATTCCTTTATTGGCAGCAACACCGCCCTGAAAAAATATCTTTTCTTTTATATCTTTACCTTTACCAACGTTGTTCAGGTAGTTCCTTACTAAAGCTTCGCAAAGTCCTCTGACTATATCTTCCTGTTTGTATCCTATCTGCTGCTTATGTATCATATCTGACTCTGCAAACACAGCACATCTTCCTGCTATTCTAACTGGATTATTAGATTTCAGAGCCAAATCACCAAACTCTTCTATTGGTATTCCAAGTCTTTCTGCCTGTCTATCCAAAAATGAACCAGTACCAGCAGCACACACAGTATTCATTGCAAAATCTGTAACTATACCATCTTTAATAATTATTATTTTTGAATCCTGGCCGCCAATTTCTATAATTGTTTTTATTTCAGGATCAATATCAAGTGATGCCACAGCATGAGCAGTAATTTCATTTTTTACTGCATCTGCACCAATCAGAAAGGATGATATTTTTCTTCCGCTTCCTGTGGTACCTACTGATTGTATTTCATCATCTCTATATTTTTTTTTCAATATATTAAAACCTTCCTGAATGACCTTTACTGGTTTACCCATTGTTCTTAAATATAATCCATCAATTACATTATTATTGTCATCAATAAGAACCATATCAGTACTTACTGAGCCAACGTCAATTCCCATATTGTACATTTCCATTTCTCCTTTCAAGCAAATCTACAAAAGCCTCAATTCTAGTGTCATATCCTGATTCTCCAGTCATTTCATCCACAACCAGTGTCATAATTGGAAAATTCTTATCTCTTGCAATGGATGGCAGTATAGATTTAGAAACAATCTCAGGCATGCAGCCCATTGGAAATATTTGAACTGCTCCGCTAAAACCTTCTTTATATGCCATGAGAGCTTCTCCAATACACTCACGGCCATGGCCGCCTATGTAATAAGGCAGATATTCTTTTGATGCAATTCTTAAGTTTAATGAATTTAATTTTATTGCAGACAAAACTGCATCCTTAAACCACCAGCTGGGAGTTAATGATTTTCTTGTAGACACTCCCAGATCCATAAGCTTATCTTCAATGTATAAATTTGCAAAGGGTTCTAATATAGTGTATATCTCACCTATGATTTGTATTTTTATTGGGTTTTTATATTTATCTAATTTTACTTCATTTATTTTTTTATTATATTTATTCATTACATTTAACATTTCATGTGAAGAATTACATTTTATCGAATCACTTTTGCAATTATTCAGCAGAGTTTTTAATTCACCTTTATTTATCTCATAACCAGCAAGTAACCTTGCTTTTTTTTCTATAGCATCAATTAAATTAATAATCTTATATCCATTTAATAGTGCAGTAAGCTTCTCTTTTGCTGTTTTACTTGATTTTTCTGATATAATATTTATTCTTCTCAAAAATTCTTTATTTCCAATTGATGATGGCTTATCTAATACAATAAATTCAACATTATATCCAAGCTTTTTCATTATATTCATTTGTAATTCGCAGTATTCACCATATCTGCATGGGCCGCAGCTTCCTGTTAAAACAATAGTATCTGCCCCCATCTTGATACTTTCAATGTAGTTACCTAATATAATCTTAAATGGCAGACAGATTTCTTCTGGTGAAAATTTGGTGCCAATTATCAAAGCACTTTTGCTGCTCATAGGAGGAACAATACATTCTATGCCTAAATCATCTAAAATAGCTTTTGCAGCAAAGTATGAATTACCTAATAGTGGGAATGTAATCTTCATATTGCATTCACCTTCTCAACTATATTCTTCTTTCTATAAAGCATGTCTGTAAATGCTTCCAATCTTGTATCAAAACCAACTTCGCCAGTCTGCTCATCTATTTTTAACTCTAAGAAAGGAAAATCTTTTACCTGGTTTTTTATCAATTCTATTACTATAGAATCAATGCCGCATGCAAAGGAAGATATGTATATAAATCCATCCACTGAACTGTCTTTATACATATTAAGTGCAAAGCCATACATTTTTCTTTCAAAGGTCCAAAATGGTTTTTTATATAAGCTGCTCATTTCATCATTTATTTCCTTTATATCTGCAGATTCTTCTGTAATTATACCTATACCAAGTTTGTTAAGTTTTTTCATAAGATTCATATTTGCATAATTATCATAAACATTGTATGGATGGCCTAATAAAGCAATCTTAATGTTAAAGTTTTCCTGGTTCATACCTAATTGAAAATTTTGTTGTTTATATAAAGCAGTTTTGTATGCATTTTCTATTGTGCTTAAATTCTTTGTAAACTTTTTTCCAACCCTATAACACCATACTTTTAAATGTTTTTTTGTATCTGCATATATTGGATCCTGAATAACCTGAGGTAAATCAGGTATATCATTCGTTATCATTTCACCAATTCCACAGAATTTGGGGCAGATATATTCATCTTTATATACTTTCATTATTCTGGGGATAAAAAGATAATCACATTTCCCTATTAAACTTGCACAATGACCATGAAAAATTTTAACTGGTAAACAAGCTTCGTCAACACAATATTTAATGCCATCATTTAATATTTCTTTATTGGTTTCTTCTGATGTTACTACATCCACACCTAAATTTATAAAAAAATTTAAATAGAAGGAACTATATTGGCAAAATAAAAGCCCTCTGGGTACGCCTACTTTCACAATGATCTCTCCTTATAAAAAATAATACATTAAAATTATTGACGACTTTATAATAAAATATACATTATATAAATTATTATAATGACTTATATTTCCATGGAAGTATAAGTCATACACCCGTAACTATTAAAAATTACAATTTCCATGGTAATTGTGTTATTATATACTTTGCATTATAAAAAAAGTACATATATAAAAAAGTTCAAGGAAAGGTGTACATATGAATAAGAATTATAATAAAATAAACCTAAAAATTTTAAATGAACTTGTTGAGTTTAGAACATCAGCAGCAATTATACTTTCTGTAATTTTAGGATCATTGTATTCAAACTTTAATTATGGAGGTTTTAAAATTAATTTATTTTTGGCCATGCTGCTGGCTTCTATTGCTTTAGACGGAGCCTCCACAGTTTTTAATAATTATTTTGATTATAAAAAAGCTAAAAATACTAATGGCTACTTATATAACATCCATAATCCAATAGTTCATTATAATTTAAATCCTTTTACAGTATTTTTAATTGGATTATCATTTATAGGCTTTTCAGCTTTGCTTGGACTGTATATATTAATTAGTACAAGCCCTATTTTGTTAATAATAGGTGGTATATCAATAATAACTGCTTATGTTTATTCTGGAGGGCCTTATCCTATTTCATATACTCCATTTGGTGAATTAGTTTCTGGTATTTTTGAAGGTACTATTGTATTTTCAATTTCATTTTTTATACAAAGCCAGCAGTTCTCAGTAAGTACATTAATATTATCACTGCCTGTAGCATTTAGTATTTCAAACATAATGCTTACAAATAACATTTGTGACGTTAATGAAGATGAAAAAGATGGGAGAAAAACTCTTCCATCCTTAATAGGAGCAGACAATGCTTTTAAAGTTCTTATATGTTCTCATTTATTTGAGTTAATTTTAATTACAATTTTTATATTTAATAATCTGGTACCTAAAACATTTATAATATTATATTTTTTTGTGCCTGTAATGGTTGGAAATATAAAAAAATTCAATTCTATGAAAAGCAAGGCTAAAGGTTTTATTTTTATTTTGAGAAATACATTGTTTTTTAATTTACTTCAGGTAATAGCATTCATGGCAAGTTTAATTTTAGCATCATTGTAATTAGTTAAACTCATTCTGAATATAAATAAATATAGAAAATAAATATAGTAAGGTGAATACATTGGACAATAATGAATTCTATACTTTTAGTGAATATATGAAAAAGGAAAATAAATTATTAACTGCTTCAATGCAGGATTATATGGAAATGATTTATAGATTATATAAAAAAAACGGATTTATAAGAATTAATGAATTATCCCAGGCCCTGAATGTACACCCTCCATCTGCTACCAGCATGGTACAAAGACTGGCTGATCTAAAGCTTTTGAATTATGAAAAATATGGTGTAATAACCTTAGAGGAAAGCGGTAAGAAATTGGGGGATTATCTTCTGAAGAGACATAATACTATAGAAGCCTTTTTAAAAACAATAGGAGTTCCTAAAAATTTTGTTTTTGATGATACTGAAAAAATTGAACACACTATAAGTAATGAAACTTTAGAACGTTTCAGTGATTTTACTTCATTTTTCAATAAAAATCCAAATGTACTAGAAAACTTTCTAAAGTTTTGTTCAAATAAAAAAGTTAATCCATAATAGATTAACTTTTATTTCTGTAACTTCTTATATACTGATTAAAATTCCATTCACTTAAAAAGTTTTCAGCTGAATTATAGCCTGATGAATATAATTCTTTGGATTTTTCTTTACTTATATTAAATTCAGTAGTTTTAACCCCCATAGTTGGTATGTTAATGGTTCTAACCTTGTCTTTATTTGTGATAAATGTTTCATCACTGGTGTAAATAACAGAGTCCAGTAAATCCTTTGTAAATGTAAGTATGTTATTTTTTTTAATTTTACCAGGATCTGAATCAACTAATTTAAATCCTATTGTTGGCCATCTTGGTATTCCATCCACATCAAAAAGCCACACAGGGAAATTGCTGAATATTCCACCATCAACCATATAATCTAAATTATCCTTATAATTCAATGTAACAGGCTGAAAATAGTATGGAAGGCTTATGCTCATTCTCACAGCTCTGGCTATACTAAACTCTTTTGCATCAATATTGTATTCCTTTAAATCATCAGGAAATATTACAGCTTTCTTTCTTGTAATATCAGAAACTATTACTTTTAGTTTACAATTATTGCCATTGCATATATTTTTAAATTTAGTTCTGCCCTTTTTTTGAAAAAGATTATTTAGAAAAATTTCTATTTTATCTCCTGAATAAAAACCATATTTTATTAATAAATTAAATGTATTTTTTATGAATGAAATCTGTTTTAAACTTTTTCCATCTACAAAACTTAAATAATCTATTCCAGGAATTATTTCTTTTAATTCCTTACCTGTATAACCTACAGCCAATAATGATGCTACTATTGCCCCCGCAGATGTCCCTGCCAGTCTCTGCCACTTGAAACCAGCTTCCTCCATTTTACAAACTGCACCTACAAATCCTATTGCCTTAATTCCTCCGCCCTCAAAAACCCCATCAGCATTCATAATTACTCCTAAAAAAGTTTATATATTAAGTATATGTAAATTATTTTAAAATGTTAGTTGTCCACTGATATTAACATATTATTATTAAAAAAACTAAAGCTCCCTATATGAATCATAGAGAGCTTTATTGTTATGCACTTTTAATTATTCTGCTTAATTGTTTCATTGGAAGCACAGCCATAATTGCAATACAAATGCCGCCTTCCACTGCCATAAATGGGCCATTTATCATTAATGAATAAACTGCAGGAGACATTCCATCTGGTGCAAAGCTTCCAAAGAACACCATACCGGAAATAAAGTGACATATGAATCTTCCTGTAACAGCTACAATGGTACCCGTTATTTTCTTATTAGGAAAATATCCTGCCAGACCCAATGCCATAAATGGCAGTGGATAGTCAAAAAGGACCTGTACTGGATGAAGAATGTAAGGATCAAATATCAATGTCAGTATACCATATAAAAATCCAGTTAAAAATCCCACTTCTGGTCCATACAAGAAAGCCATTAGCAAAATTGGAATCATACTTCCAAGTGTTATACTTCCACCCTGCGGCAGATGATATATTCTAAATACCTTTAGAACACATGCTAATGCTAAAGCAACTCCAATTTGAGTAATTGTTTTAGTATCCAGCTTTATCTTTCTAACCTTGATAGCTGCCATTATTATAAGCAGCCCTGCTATTAAAGCAAATATTGATGTTGGATGCTTTAATATTTCTGAAATGTTTTTTGAAAATGCCATATATAATACCTCCTATTTGCACTGAGGTACCTACGCAAAAAAACCGTATTCCAACGATGAAATACGGTGTAGTCTTAAAAGATTACATTACTTTCCTACGCTGGTATTATCCAGATCAGGTATAAGGGTTAACGAATAAGTCGTCTCTCAGCCAACCGGCACCCCCAGTACTTAATTAAATTATATGAATATTATACTGCTAAAGCCTCTATTTTTCAATAAAATCATGCAAAATAATTTTTTTTGTATGATTTTACAAAATTAATTTTTTTAAAGGAAAAGCCACTAATTTATAGAATATAAATAAATGTGTACTTAACAAAGGCATACTACATTCTGTCCTTAAAAGATTGTTCTGGATTCCATGTCTCACTATATAGAAAATATATAATAAATTTAGATTGGAGGGGTTTAATGCTTAAGAATTATATGGAAATAGTAATAGACCAAGCATTGCCTGCTATTTTAAAAAAATATAATAACATTTGTACATGTGATAGGTGTATTGAAGATATAAAAGCTATAGCTTTAAACAAATTTATGCCATTATATGTTGTATCAGAAAAAGGTATAGTTTATTCTAAAATTAATCAGTTAAATATTCAGTTTGATGCAGATGTAGTTTCAGAAATAACTAAAGCCATTGAAAAAATATCCAAAAATCCAAGACACAACCGATAATTAAATCTAAAGAACAAAGATTAAAGATTAAAGAACAAATAATGTGGATTTTCTGCTTTAGCAGAAAATCTTAAATTTAAGTTTTGCCAAAGGGCAAAACAACAATATTTGTTCTCTGTTCTTTAATCTTTCCTGCTTTAGTATAAGTATAGGGCTCTTTTATTCAATAGTGTTGATGGGGTAACAAATTCCCGTTAGGGACAAGTCAATTAAAACTGACTTCAGCATTTCTCATACTTATATATGTATTTCGAATAAGCTTAAATAATTATTTAAATACTTTGTTGCTACTCCTCTAAAACGATACATCCATTCCATAGAGTCACGTCTATATTTTACTGCTTCAGAACTGCTATCAAGAGATTTGTTGATTTCTTTTATTTTCTTTCCCCTTCTGGAAGACTTTCCCTGCACCTTATTTTGTTTAGCTATTTTTAGTTATTAAAACCTATGATTCACTTAATTAATTGAGTTTTTGGTTTTTCTGCAAAGAAAAACTACCTTATTTAATCTTTGTTCTTTATTTTAAGTCTCCTTTAATTGCCAGATAATTAAATATTTCGGTGAATAAATCTTTTGCAACAGGTGCTGCAACCTCACTGGCATAATAATTTGAAGCACCTGGCTCTTCAACGCTTACAAGCATTGTTATTTTAGGATCTGTAGATGGAGCCATACCTGCAAAGGATGACATGTACTTTCCAGCAGCATATGTTCCTGTTTTAGGATCTGCAATTTGTGCAGTACCTGTTTTGCCTGCAATGTCCAGATCTTTTACAAAGGCCTTTTTACCAACACCTTCGGTAACAACTTTTACAAGATATTGACGCAGGGTTGCAGCTTCACCTGCATTATAAACAGTTTTTTTGCCATAGTTTGAATACTCTTTGTCTACTATTGTTTTACTATTTTCGTCTGCGTGAGTAATTTGCTTCATTACATGAGGTCTTATCCATGTTCCCCCATTTGCAACAGCATTAAATGCTGCCATATATTGAACCTGAGTAACTCCTAATCCTTGTCCAAAAGCTATTGTTGCTAAGTCAACATTATTAATTTTACTTTGATCTCTTAAAATGCCTGCTGCTTCGCCAGGTAAATCAATTCCGGTTTTCTGGCCAAAGCCCATTCTTTGGATAAATGGTATAAGCTTGTCCTTTCCTAACTTACTGCCTAGTTCCACAAAGCCAACGTTGCATGAATTTTTAATTATATCACCAAAGCTTTCTGTTCCATGGCCATTCAGATCCCAGCAATTTATGGGTACCTTGTTTACTTTAATACTTCCATTGCATGTATAGGCATCATTTACTCCAATATTATTTTCTATTGCACATGCAGAAGTTATAACCTTAAAAATAGAACCTGGCTCAAATGTATTCTGAACAGATCTATTCTGCCAAAGTGCAGCCGTATCCTTTGAATTTTTTGAACCAGCATATGGATTATTAGGGTCAAAATCCGGTTTGCTGGTCATGGCCAGGACTTCCCCATTTTTTGGATTCATCACAATTACACTTACTGATTTTGCATTATTATCCTTTAAAGCTTTTTCTGCAGCTGTTTCTGCATATTCCTGAATTGTTTCATCAATTGATAAAACAACATTTTTTCCATCTACAGGTTTTACATATTGAGAATCCTCATAAGGAAGCTGATTACTTTTTACGTCCTTTTCATAACTGTTTCTCCCAGGGATACCCATCATTTCTTTATTATATGCCTGCTCAACTCCTGAAACCCCAATGCCTTCAGAATTGAGGGTTCCTAGTACACTTGATAAAAAATTGCCATTTGGATAAAATCTCTTTGTGTCTGGTGAGATTACTATTCCTCTCACATTTAAGGCTTTCACTTTATCAACTTCTGACTTTTCAACCTGCCTTTTTAAAGTAGCAGAGCTTGCAGGAAGACCATTTTTCAGAGTTGAATTAAAAATTTTTGTTATTTCTTTAGGCTTCATATTAAGTATGGAACCTAATTTAGCTGCCAGATCGTCAGCAGATATATTTTCAGAATTTAATGTTTGTCTTAGAGTCTTAAGATCCAGATCTATCTCGTAAACACCAGCGCTAACAGCAAGTTCATTGCCATTTCTGTCCAAAATACTTCCTCTTTTAGGGTTTATTTTAATTTCACTTTTTTGCTGATCATCAGCAATTGCTTTATATTTTGGTCCCATGCCAATCATAATATATCCCAGTCTTATTATAATTAAAAAAAATGCCATGCTTATGGTGAAAGCTACAACTAAGAATCTGTATTTTAATTTTGGTTTTTTGACTTTTTCATTACTTTTTGTTTTATTATTATTCATTGGAACCTCTTTTTCTTAAGCTATACAATAAAATTTTTGAATTAATATTCTTTTTTATTATATTATTATTTTACCATGTTGCAGATATTAAGCAACCGGAATTATTTAATGGGATAGAAAAATATCCCTTGAAGCACATAAAATGCCTCAAGGGATATACTTACCATATTATATTATCCAAAATACCGCTACTCTAATTTTGATCCCTATCTTATGATAGGTGGATGTCCTCACAAATGTCTCTATCGCCTTCAAAGCCAATTAAAAGGTCTCATAAGAAAGTACATATCCTCATTTAAATTTTGAACTTCCGTTTCTTTACTGTAGGTTCAAAATATAGAGCCCCCGAATATTTCAGAAATCCTATAACTTATGAAATGATTATAGCACAGATATGTAAACATTTCAAATGGTAATTTTCTGTTAAGAAAATATTATTTTCTAATGTAATTTTAATATATTAGTGGTTTAATATAATATGTACATTACTTATATAATTTTGGAGGGATACAAATGAAATTAATCGACATTATAATGCACTTAGACAAATATCTCAGCGTTATAATCAGTACCTATGGGGCATGGACATATGCTTTAATATTTATGATTGTTTTTCTGGAGACAGGATTGGTGGTTACTCCATTTTTACCAGGTGACTCAATTATATTCGCAAGCGGTGCTTTTGCTGCCATTGGATCCATGAATCTATTTACATTGTATATTCTTTTTATAGCAGCAGCAATTCTTGGTGATACTGCTAATTACTCTATAGGAAGGAAAATTGGAACAAAAGCCTTTGAAAAGGATTATAAATATTTAAATAAAGATTATTTAAACAGAGCTCATTCATTTTATGAAAAGCATGGTGCAATAACAATTGTTATAGCCAGATTTATCCCTATAATAAGAACTTTTGCTCCTTTTGTTGCAGGCATTGGAGAAATGCACTATACAAAATTTATTTCATATAATATGGTTGGCGGAATAATGTGGGTATCCGTATTTCTGTTTGGAGGATATTATTTTGGAAATCTTCCATTTATCAGAGACCATTTTTCATATGTGTTAATGGCTATTATATTTATTTCTCTTATTCCTGCTGTTGTTGGGTTTATTAAAGAGAGAAAAAGCACACCTGAATGCGAAGATTAATCATAAAAAGTAGTAATATATATTACTACTTTTTACTTTACAATGTATTTAATTCATATTACACTGTCCTGACCTGCAGCATCTTCTATGATGTTTATGATGATGTCTGTGTCTGGATCCTGAATCACAGTTGCTGCCATTATTGCCCATTTGATTAAATCCATTTCCGAAACCCAGTAAAAGAAAAGCTAATACTATCAATATTATTCCATTGGACCCGCCGCCTTTTAACATGCCTCCAAGTAAATTCATTCCTCCTTCGCTGTTTAAAAAACTGCCAATAACATTACCCATAGCTCCCATATTGTTCATATTTCCTAAAGGGCTGCCCCCTGATCCATTGAACATATTTCCTAAGGGATTGCCGCCAGATCCATTGAACATATTTCCAAATAAATTATTAAGCTCCAACTCATTTACACCTCCAAATCCGTATTTGTATTTTTATTAAGGTTATTGCAAAATTAATGATGAAACTGTTAATAACTGCCTTGCAATAGGTGATTTTTTATATTCCATTATATGCTGGACTTGCATAATGTGAAACATTCAATAGAATATAATAGTTTTTTACTGTAAAATATATATGTAATATTACTGAATTGGAGATAGATTTTATTATGGCAAAAATTATGGAGGAAAGTTTAAGCAAACCAGTTACAACATACTTTATGGATATTGGATACAAAGTGAGGACAGAAGTTGATTACTGCGATATCTGTGCATTAAAAGAGGATAAGTTAGTAATTATTGAACTTAAAAAGAATTTATCAGTAGATTTACTTGTACAAGCAGTAGACAGGCAGAAAATAACTGATTTTGTTTATGTAGCTATACCAAAGCCAAAAAAATTTACTGTAAACGCTAAGTGGAAAAGCCTGTGCCACTTAATAAAAAGATTAGAAATAGGACTTATATTGGTTTCAATTACGGATAATGGATCATATATTGAAATTCCTATAGATCCTCTTCCATGCGACAGACTAAAATATATGCATAATAATAAAAAAAGAAGAAATGGTATGATTAAGGAACTTAATGGAAGAAATATAGATTTAAATGTTGGCGGAAGCAGAGGCAGAAAGCTGGTAACTGCATATAGGGAAAGTTCCTTATACATTGTATGCTGTTTAAAAAAGTATGGTGCAATGTCACCAAAAGAACTTCGAAACTTAGGTTCTGATTTAAAAAAAACACAGTCCATTCTTTCAAAGAATTATTACGGCTGGTTTTCCAAAGTAGACAAGGGTATATATACCTTAAGTAAGGAAGGTCAGCAGGCATTAATTGAATATGGTGATTTAGCAAAGCTGGATTATGAAAAATTAAATACTTTTAATAAGGATTAATATAAGGTTAGGAGGCTGTGAGCCTCCATTTAATCTTCAATAATTATTTTCCCAAATTTTCTTTTACCAACCTGAATAATATCATTGTTATTTAAATTTAATGTAGTAAACTCCTTTATCTGATTATTGTTAATCTTTACACCACCCTGGGTAATTAATCTTTTTGCTTCATTTTTTGAAGAAGCAAAATTAAATTTAATCATTGCATCTATTATGCTTTCGCCATTCATTAGTGTTAATGCTGGCATTTCCTCAGGTATTTCATTTCTTTGAAATACACTTTTAAAATTTTCCTCAGCTGATTCAGCTTCATGCTTACTGTGATACAAAGAAACAATCTCCCTTGCCAAAAGCATTTTTATGTCCCTTGGATTTTTTGTTCCATTTTCCAGCTGTTTTTTAATTTCATCTATATAATCCGGGTGTAAGTCAGTTGTTAATTCAAAGTATTTTATTATTAAATTATCTGGTACCTTCATTACTTTTTCATAAATAGTATCAGGATCTTCATTTATACCAATATAATTTCCAAGGCTTTTACTCATTTTGTCTTTTCCATCAATACCCTCTAAAATAGGCATGAAAACAGCTATTTGTCTTTCCATATTATATTCTTTTTGAAGAGTTCTGCCCATGAGGATATTAAATCTCTGATCAGTGCCCCCAAGCTCAATATCAGCTTTTATATTAATAGAATCATAGGCCTGCATTAAAGGATAAAAGAATTCATGAATGCCTATACTCTGTTCATTTTTAAATCTGTTTTTAAAATCGTCTCTTTCAAGCATTCTGGCAACAGTGTATTTTGATGCTAATTCAATAACATCCTTAAATGTCATTTTGCCTAACCATTCACTATTAAATCTAACTTCTGTTTTGTTTTTATCAAGTATTTTGAAAATCTGCTTTTCATAAGTTTTAGCATTTTCAATAACCTGTTCACTTGTTAATTGCTTTCTGGTTTTTGATTTCCCTGTTGGATCTCCTATCATACCTGTAAAATCTCCAATTATTATAACAGCTTTATGCCCCAAATCCTGAAGCTGTTTTATTTTCCTTAATACAACAGCATGACCTAAATGAATGTCTGGAGCTGAAGGGTCTAATCCCAGCTTTATAGTGAGAGGCCTGTTTTCTCTATAAGATTTTGCAAGTTTTTCTTCAAGTTCATTTAAATTAATTATTTCATCTGCACCTTTCTTAATTATCTTAATTTGTTCTTCAATGTTTATCATTTTAATTCCTCCCTACGATTTAATTTTAAAAAATAAAAAGCCCCCATCCTTATATATTCATACAAGGACGAGAGCTATATACCCGTGGTACCACCTTAGTTTATTAATATTTCGCAATATTAACCTTTTCAAGTACAATGCAAAAAAACATATACTCTATCCTTTTAACGGTGGAAAGGATCCGTCAGCAGCCTACTTCCTGCAATGCAGGTTTTGGTGTGATGCTCAGAGATGTATTCAGATTACCATTACTTTTTCCCTCTCAGCTACTGGGAATTCTCTGTATAAGCTTTGATATCTTACTCTTTCTCTTCTCAGCTTTTAATAATTCTTTTTATATTATGTTAACAAAAGTGTATTGCTATGTCAATAGAGTCATATTACATAATTAAAGCAAACTTTGAAAAACTTCTGGTCTTGGTGATGGGATAACCTCTTTATTTATAAACATTCCTGTATCTCCTGCTGCATTTGCCCCAGCTTCAACAGCAACCTTTACAGCACTTACGTTTCCAGTTAAAGTAACATAGGATTTTCCTCCGATACCAATTCCTAATCTTACTTCTATTAATTTTACCTGAGCAGCTTTAGCTGCTGCATCTGCAGCAATTATAGAAGCTGCAATGCTATAGAATTCAATGATTCCAACTGAATTTACAGATTCAATTTCAGTGCTGCAGTTTATAGCTTTTATAAGATCAGGATGAACATTAGGTATAAGAAGATGATCTACAATAAAGTGGCCGCCTTCACTTATTCCTGATGCTATTGAGGATTTAACTGCCCCTACTTCACCAGTAATTAAAATAATATATTTGCCCGGGCACACAGGTTTTGAAAAAATAAGCTGTACTTCTGCAGCCTTAAGCATTTTATCTGCAGTGGCAATTCCCTTTGCAATGCTGCTTAATTCAATTAAACCAATAGACCTTATCACTTTATCACCTCATTACTTTAACTTTTAATAACAATGTTTTCGCCCACACTTATTACAATACCATCAATGCTTGCATGAATATTAGCTCCCATATCTTCATATTTTACAGAAGCTATAAGCTGTCCCTTTGTAACAGTATCTCCAGCATTAACAACAGCATTGGCAGTCATACCAATATGCTGTTTTAATGGGATTGAAACTTCGGCTGGAATGTATTCCTCTGCTTCATTAATATTTTTCATAGTATAGCGGGATACATTAAGCCTTCCAACAAGTCTTGACACATCTATCTGTTTATAATCCATGTAATCTCTTGTGTTATATTCTTTAGATTCCGATGAATATTTTATTCCTTTTTTCCTTAACTCTCCTTTTAAGAATACATTAATTCTTCTAGGAGATAATCCCATTGGACATGCATACATCTCACATATACCGCATTCAGAGCATATTAGAGCTTCCTTAAAACTCTCTCCATAATCATCTGTAGTTGATATGGCTCTCATTATTTTGTGAGGTCTTAAAGGATGTCCAAGAAGGTGTCTCGGACACATCTCTGTACATGCTGAACATTGTATGCATGCAGATTTTGCTCTGTTAATTAAATGTTCTATTGGAACTTGTCTTTGAGTTACCAGGTAGTGATTTTCAGGTAAAACAATTATACCTCCATCTGTCTTTGTTATAGTCCTTTTTTCTATGTCATCACCTGATATTAATCTGCCCATCATTGGGCCTCCCATTATTATGACAAAATCCTTAATAGATGCACCCCCGGCAGCTTTTATACATTCCAGTACCGATGTTCCAATAGGTACCTTTACAATCTTAGGGCTGTTTACTTCTCCCAGTACGGATACATATTTTTCTGTAACAGGTAATCCATTCATTGCTTCATATATATTTAATACTGTTCCAACATTGTTTACTACTGCCCCAACATTCAAAGGTATCCCTCCAGGAGGAATTACCTTTTTTGTAACATCGTTTACCAGAACATGTTCATCACCTGCAGGATAAATACTTTTTAAATAATGAAGCTTTACTTTTGAATTTAAATCTTTTATGGCTTTATTTAAGGCCTCTATTTCGTCTATATACTTTCTCTTTAAAGCTATAACTGTTTTATCTGCCCCAACCTCTGCGGAAACAGCCTCTGCAGCTTTAATTATCTCATGGCTGAAATTTCTCATAATATATTTATCTGTCTGCAAAAGAGGTTCACATTCCGCAGCATTTATAATAAAGTATTGTACTTTACAGTTTAATTTTTTATGTGTTGGAAATCCAGCCCCGCCTGCACCTACTACACCGGCATTATAAATCTGCTCTAATAAATCCATTAATTACACCACTCTTTCAAAACTAGATAATTCTAAAGGAGTCAACCATTGTACATCTTCTTTGTCTTGTAAATGTTGATGCATTTGTAAGCCCTTCACCTGTAGGTCCTGCTATAGTGAATGTTGTCCAGCCTTCCCCTCCGAATCCTATTCCAGCATAAGATGGTGCATTTTTAACAAAAATTGTTGTTTCAATAACTTTTGCCATTTTAGTTAAATTATCAACATTTTTTGAATGCATCATTGCTGTATGTCTGTTCCCATGTTCATCAAGTAATGCTGTGTCAATAGCTTCATCCACATCCTTAACTTTAACAATTGGAAGTATGGGCATCATCATCTCCACCTGTACAAAAGGATGTTCATTAGGTACTCTTGTAATGAGACATTCAACTCCCTTTGGAGCAGCTATACCAGCAGCCTCCAGTATTACACCGGCATCTCTGCCTATATAATTTTTGTTAGGTGAAAATTTCTTTTTACCCTCTTTTTCATTTTCTATTAATACTAAAGAAGCAACTTTTGCTGTTTCTTCCTTGGATAGTTCATATACATTACCAAGACTATTCATTTCATTAATTAATTTCTCATAAACTAATTCAACAACAATGGCTTCTTTTTCTGCTATGCATGGTAAATTATTATCAAAACAGCAGCCTGAAATAATATCCTTTGCAGCCTTTTTAATATCTGCAGTTTCATCTACAACTACAGGTGGATTTCCTGCACCAGCTCCAATTGCCTTTTTGCCAGATGATAAAACCTTTTTAACTATGAAAGGTCCCCCTGTAGCAACAATCATTCTTACTTTAGGATTATTTATCATTGCATCAGTACTTTCAATTGAAGGCTTTTTCACAGTGGTTATTAAATTTTTTGGGCCCCCTGCTTCATCTATTGCCTTATTCAGCAGCTTTACACATGTAAGACAGCTCTTTACTGCTCCAGGATGAGGTGAAAACACTACTGTATTGCCTGAAGCAATCATTCCTATGCTGTTACATATAACAGTAGCAGCAGGATTTGTGGAAGGTGTAATGGCACCTATAACTCCATATGGTCCCATTTCTATTAAAGTTAAGCCTTTATCCCCAGTAATTGCTGTGGTTTTCAAAATTTCTGTTCCTGGAGTTTTATTTGCTGTAAGCTTTAATTTTAAATATTTATGATCTTTCCTTCCCATTTTTGTATCTTCTACACATATATCAGCAATTTCCTTAGCATTGTCTAAAATAACTTTTCTCATAGCAGAGATAAGCTTTTCTCTCTGCTCAAGGCTTAATTTAGAAAGTTCTTTCTGGGCTTCTGCTGATGCATCTACAGCACTATTCATATCTTCGAAAATTCCATCTGATTTCACAACATTTAAATCCCTTTTACTTATTTCCTGAAGCACCCTCTCAATAATGAGATTAACCTGTTCACTATTCTGCTCCATTGCAGATCATCTCCTTAAAAATTTTATATCCATAGTAGCAGACTGACATATCCTCTTCTACAGTTCCACCGCTTACTCCAATAGCTCCTAATAATTTATCATGGAAGAAAAGAGGTACTCCTCCTCCAAAAGTAATCACATTGTCTAAATTATTAATTCCATAAAGCTGTCCATCTGGTTTAGATTCATCATGGAGTTTCTCTGTTGGAGTTTTAAATGCTATAGCAGTATAGGCCTTCCTTTGAGCTATATTTAAACTGGCAAGTAAAGCATTATCCATACGTTCAATAACTATTGGATTTCCTGAATTATCACTGATGCAGATTACCATTGGAACATTTATTTCATTTGCTTTATCTATGCAGTGCTTAGTTAGTATTTCTGCTATTTCTCTGTTAAATCTGCCAGGTGCGTTATTTTTAACCCTTTCTATTACAGCCTTTTTTATATTTACATAATCTTCATATCTGGCCAGAGCATAAACAGCATCTGAAAGTCTGTTAACATATTTTAAAAGATATTGATTTATAGTGTAGCTTTCTTCAAGTTCAATAATATATCTTTCTGCACATCTTATTTTTGTTCTTGCCACATCAAGTGCCCCTGATACTGTGCAGCCTCCAGGAAGAATAAATCCCTTAAATGATGGAATGCTTTCGTATAGCTTATCAATTAAATTTTCAAGATATACAACGTAATCATTATTTATTCTTTCTTTATAGCTTTCACAGCCAAGAGATGCTAGTTCAGCTGCAACTTCAAATAGGGATTTCTGTATATAATTTATTGCACTTATAACATCCTCCTCCTTTGAAAGGCTTTTTGCAAAACCTATAGAGGAATTGAATTCATCAATAGTTCCATATGCCCATACCCTTAAGTCTGCTTTTGATGTTCTTGTTCCCCCCAGCAAGGAAGTTTGTCCCTTATCTCCAGTTTTAGTATAAATCTTCATTTTATCATCCTCCATAGGAAGTAATTTCTAATTATCAACTTCTATATAATCTGCTATTCCTACAATGGAAGCATCTATAGGTGCAACTCTATTATCCTCCAGCATTCTGGCTCCGCTGCCGGTTATAATAAGCACTTTTTCTCCTATGCCTGCACCTACAGTATCAACGGCTACAAACATACTGCCGATTTCGTTTTCATGTTCATCCAATTTTTTTACTATTAATAGCTTGCAACCAACCAGTCTGTCATCCTTATGAGTTGAAACTACATTGCCAATAACTTTTCCTAAATACATATTAAAACCCCTTCAATTGTATTTTATTTTTATTTTTTCATTTTCTATATAATCCCTTGCAAGAGGAGTTATTAATGCATCTTTTGATATTATAACTTCCTTTTTTCCTTTTAGTGGTAAAAGCTCACCCATGGTAATAACACCATTTAACTTAGCCGCATTGTCCTGCTCTTTAATTTCACATTTTTTAATATTTTCATCTTGTTTATTATTTTTTCTGCATGATAAATTAAGTTCATTATCCATTATGTCTTTTAGCTGTTTTGAGTTAATAAGTGTAACACCAAAGCTTTCAAGCCTGCTTAGATAACCCATAAGCATTTTGTTGTATTCTATATTAGCTGTAACACCCATGGACTTTAACACTTCACATTCAGGGTCACAGCTGTCCTTTACAGCTATAATTTTTTTATTGCGCATTAATGCTTCTGAAATTCCAGTGGTAAGGTAACTATCTCTAATGCCAAGAGCAGTTTTTGCTAAAGTGTTTCTTGTTAAAACCGGTATTAAAATTAAATCTGAATTATTAATAGCATTTACTATGCAGCTCTTTTCGTTTAGAACTTCTAAGTTTAAATCTTTTGTGTAAATTTCAGGTATTACTTTCTTTGCAGAATCAGACATTACAGCAGTGTATTTAATAAGTTTGTATTCATTTAAAACTGAAAAAGTTTCCTTTATATTTACAGCACCGCCGCTTATAAACAGTAATACCTTTTTATCCAGTCTTTTTAAAACTTCAGCCGTAATTTCCTTAATTAATTCACTGATTTCCAAATTAATTCACCTCTTTTACACTCATGGCTATACCAATTGGTGTTACTAATAATGGATTATAGGGCTTAAAGGTTTTTATGGAAGTATATTTTTCTATTACATCTTCTACGCCCTTTAGACAGCAGGTTCCTCCAACCAGATAAAGTTCATTTACATTATAAGGAGCAATGTGTTTTAAAATAATAGAAGCCATTTTTTCTATAACTGGTCTTACCATGGGAAACACCATATTGTAATTTTTCTCATTTACTTTAAATTTCTCAGCCTCATCATAATCCATATCCAATGCTCCTGCAGTGACTAAAGTCAAATGTCTTCCTCCTGTTGCCTCGTCACCAGAGTATACAACTTCACCATTTTCTATAACCGATATGCCCGTTGTTCCTCCTCCAATATCAACTACAGCCCCATCTTTTGTTCCAAGAAGTAATGATGCTGCAGTAGGTTCATCTATTACGTTATTTACAATGAAACCAGCTGCTTCAACCACATTTTTTATTACTTTTACATTACCCTCTATTATTCCTGGTGGAATTGCTGTAGCAGCAAATTGCAATTCAGTTCCCAATTGTTTTTCAATTTTTTCCTTTAACATCCTTACAATTTGTACAGATTTTAAATATTCTACTACAATACCATCCCTCACTACATCTGCAGCATATAGTGCTCCTGCAACAGGTTTATTTTCCTCATTTAATACTGCTATGGCTATATTTGCAGTTCCAAGATCAACGCCGACTTTTAATTTTTTATAGTCAGTACAGGCTTTGGGATTATCAATACATTCTTCCATTTCTCTAATTGTTTCATTTGCATTTTCAAACATAATTTTTACCTGCTCATCCCATAAATTCTTACAAATGTACCATTTCTCATTTCTGCTGCATTAGCTTCATCAGTGTCTATATGTAATTCCAATGCAGACTTACCATCTGATCTTACTAATACATTTTTAAATATCAAAGATTTATCACCATTTTCTGTTTCCATATCAACATAGTCACCATTTTTAACGCCATATTTATTTAAATCATCCTGTGTCATATGAACATGCCTTAAAGCCACTATGACTTTATTTTGTAAAATCAGCATTCCTTTAGGACCAATAACTGTTACACTGCCGGAATTCTCCGTATCTGTTGAATTTCTTACAGGAACTTTAATTCCTAATGTAAAAGCATCAGTTCTGGATATTTCAACCTGGGTATACTTTCTCACAGGCCCAAGTATCCTCACATTTGGAAAGCTTCCTTTGGGGCCTGATATACATACAGTTTCGTTAGCTGCATACTGCCCAGGCTGATTTACTTTGCTCTTAACAGTTAATTCATATCCTTTGCCAAATAAAGTCTCCAAATCATCTTTAGTTAAATGAATATGCCTGTTTGATATGCCAACAGGTATGGAATAGCTTTTGTCCTTAATTTTTGATTTTCTTGAAATTTCAAAGACAATATCTTCTATAAGTTTTTTATCATAATCTGTCATTTATAATCACCCTCATTATTGTTTATAATGAATACATAATTTTCTTGGCATACCTTTTTTTCTGGGACATTTTGGATCTCCGCATAAATTGCAGACCTCCTGAACTTTTTCCACTTCAGCTTTATGATCTATTCCTACTGTTTCCTTTGTGGATATTAAATTATCAGTACTCCTGGAAGGCCTTGGTATAATAAGTGTGCTGTAAACTTTCCCTGTAAGTGTAGCACTGACTTTAGCAGAGCTTACTGCTGCAGTCACTGCTGAAACATCACCTGATATCTTTACTGTTACAAGACCAGACCCCCTTGTGAGTTCATATCCAACTAAAGAAACATTTGCTGACTTTAAACATGTATCTGCTGCAGTTACTGCTGCTACAAGTCCAACAGTTTCTATTAATCCCAGGGCATCTCCATTCATTGTATTTACCTCCCTTATTCATGTTTTTTTAACACTTCTATTATTTTCAGCTTAATGTTCTCAACCAGGCTGTCTAAATCCGGGGAAGTAATATCCTTAAAAGGCATTACTTTATATAATCTTGCTGCATTATTACCGATTTTTCTAGCCTTAGTTATTTCATAATCTTTTAGGGAAGTATCTATAATTGCATTATCTTCTTTAAGCTTAGTATAATGTACAATTACTCTGTTATTTGAAAATCCCAGGGCTACACCTAGTTTAGACTGCTGACTTGCCCTATGTGTGGTACTTGTTAAATCCTTGTTATTAAGGTTAAAGATTTCATAAGGCAGTTCTTCTTCCTCAATACCAGCAAGTATATTTTTAAGTAAAACATTATCTACATTGTCAGTTATAACGTTTATGCAGGGTTTGCTGCTTAAATTCTCCATATTAATTACCTCGCAGACTATTATAGTAAGAAACTACCAGTCCAGTTGCCACTGCATTTCTCGGCCCCTCTATTCCTCTGATATTTCCCCTTCCGCATACTATACTGTAATGTGAAAGTTCATCAGATATCATATCTGGTATTTCAAAGTCAAGAGATGAACCGCCAACCAATACAACGAAATCAATTGCTCTTAAGTTATGATTAGGAGCAACATCTTTTAAAGCTCTTAATATATTAGTTAAAAAAACCTTCTTTTTTGCTTCTCTTCTAACCATTCTGATTTTTTCTATGGAATGCTTTGTTGGTATAGGAATCATCTCATTTTCCTTTACAACCACATTTCTGGCAAAAAGAGAAGGATTTAATGGGGTTTGGAAGAAACATACTGATCCATCCTCATATCTTATATTGAACAGGCTTTCAACTTTAGCTAAAGGATACATTTTAATATCTTCAGCTAAATTATAATCTTCAAGACCAAGTTCAGATTTAATTAATAATGTTACCATTTCACCTGCACCTGCATGGTGTACAGAAATTACTTTTCCTTCTTTGCTGATATATGCAGAGTCTGAAGACCCGCCGCCAAGGTCTAATATTATAAGAGGCTTATCTGTTCCCGGGGTGGTTAAAGCTCCTAATACAGCCATATCTGCTTCTACTCCGCCTATAATTACCTTAACATTAGTTTCTTTATTTAACTCTTCAGCTATTGATTCCATTGGAAGTTTACTTGTTTTAACCATAGCTGCAAGAGCTACTGCATTTTCAAGAGAAAATTCTCCAGCAAGGCCTCCATGTACTTTTTGAGGAACAAATGTATCCACTGCAAGAATATCCTGTATCTTTATATCAGAAATATTCTGGCTTGTAAGTTCACTCATAACCTGCTTAACTCTCTCAAGCATTCCGCCCACGTTAGTGCCTGATTCACCATAAACATCTTCAACAGGGTATATGGATTCCAAGGACTTCATTATTTTTTCCGAGCCCTCTTCAATGCCTACTGAAACCTTATTTTTCCCACAAAAAACTAAGTTACCTGCAGGAATAACTCTTTCTTTTACATCACCTTCAGGTGTCCTGATTACAACAGCAGATCTATTTCCAATTAATGCCCTTGCTATTGGGATCACATGTTTAGTTTCTTCTGGAGTGAGATTAAATATTGTGGCAAGTCCATATGGATTTGAGAGCACTTTAATAGATGTACCTTTAGCAGCAACTTCAATTGCAGCTGTCATTCCCATTGGTACTTTATCAATATAAGACACTTCATCTACAATGGGCATTTTAACAATTAACCTGTTTGATATTATTACTCCATCATCAGCTTGAACTATAAGTCCTTTAATTTTAATTTTGTTTTCCAGGGCATCATTAATTCTTTTTGCTGCAGTTTCAAAATCTATAGATTCTGGTATTACACAGATAACTTGATCTTCACTATGGATTCCAGGCAGTTCATCCATATAAATAGTCTTCCCTACACCTACTCCCATTCCGCCAGGTGTATCAGGATTATGTCCTATCATGGTAGATTCAGTAATAATTGTTTCAGTTATTGTCTCCATTGCAACATCACCAATTACTGGTGTGGCTTCATTTAAACATATGCAATTTAAATCTTTTATTTCTTTATTTATGCTCTTTAAAGCCTTATTCAGAGCCTTAACTATACCAACTGTATTTTCCAAAGTGCCTTTTATTCCAGTGGTTTTTACCAGACTGCTGGCTAAAAAATTTAAGTTTTTTTCCACATCTGCAATGGCAACCTCTGTTGTGGAATTACCTATATCAACACCTGCTATTAATCTCAAAATGACCACCTCAATATCTATAATGTTTTCTCCAGTTTAATGATTATTCATCACTAAACTGGAGAACAAACTAATCTAAACCTTCAATCTTCCTCTTTTTTCATAAACATCAGCTGCTTCTCTTACAAGTGCTGAATTTATTTTTGCATTATATTTATTCTCCAGCTCATCAGCAATAGCCAGAAGCTCTGTTTTTGTTGATCTGTAAGGCCTTAATGAATTATATATCTCAAGAACCCTGTTATCAGGGATTATTGTTAACTCTGCAGCTCTTCTTAAATTTACAGCAAATTGCGGTCTGCCAACACTTTCTGCAATCTGTGCCTGATATTCCAGAACATCAGCAGTTATTTTTATATCATCAGCAGTTGTGCTGCCATTTAGTACGCTTTCAATAGTAATATCATCTAAGCCTTTTCCCGTTTTTGTTTTAACTAAATCTTTGCTGTTTTTTGCAAGGGGATAATCCTTTGCTGTTAATCTTTTACTGCTGCAATTTGCCTTTGGTTCTGTCTTAGCAGTATCATTAAGGTTCCCCATGGATTTTAAAACTTCTTTTACAAGTTGTTCTATATTAACATTATCAGCCATATTCTCACCTCTTATTTAAAAATAACCTTTAACTCTATAGGTTTAGCGTTAGCTACAACATGTTCAGTTTCTTTTATGTGAAGTATTGCTGCTTTAGCCTGATATTTAGGTCGTGCCATTTGGTCATTTCTTACAGGAACTGGATCAGGTGATTCTCCCTTTGCATACTTTGCAGCATTCTTTCCTATGGCTCTGAAAGTTTCTAAGTCAATAAGGGGAGCTTGGGAAAATAACTCCAGATTATTTAATGGTTCCAGGTCTTTTTGATGAATTACAGTTGTTCCTTTTGACTGAATACCTATACCTATTCCTGATCCGCTGAGTACTGCAGCATCATGGCTCATAAATGCAACGTCTGATGTACGAAGGACTCTGATAACTCTAGGAACTAAACCTTCTTCTTCAATACCTGCCATTACTTCTTTTAATACTTTATCATGAGGTATTCCAACAATAGTCTGCCTTTGATATATTCCGAAAGCAGGAGCAATAGCTATGACAACCTCATCACTTCTTGTGCCGGCTTTAGCTTCACCTGCTTCTTTTAATTCCATACTGCCAGTAACTGAATTACCTAAACTTAAATTTGGTATATCCTTGCTCTTTTCAGAGCTTTGAAGCTGTTTTAAAACTTCACTGGTTATTGCTTTTATAAGATCCTCATTAGATACAATATTCATACAAATATCACTCTCCAAACTACATTTTATCAGGATCAAGAGCCTGATTGATGTTCTTTATTTCTTCCCATCTCTTACCTTCGACTCTGTAACCTGTACCAGGACCTGTATAATCATTTGGATAATTGACTGCTGTAATTACATTGAAGTCTTTATCAAAAATTGATGATGTATGCAGGTAATCGCCAGCTACCCTTTGCTTTAACATATTTAAAACTCTTCCGGCAGTATCTTCATAACCGCCCTTTACTAAAGCTTTAACTATATCAAGGCCTGTAGCACTACTGCTAAATAGCTCCTGAGCTGCTTTAAGATCTTCTACAACATTCCTTGGAGGCATGTCCTTGCTTCCATGAGCATATGTTGCAGCTTCAACTTCTTCATCAGTAATTGCAGGAAGTCCTAAATTTTTAAATACAGCCTGAAGTGTTTTGGCGGCTTTATTTCTAATAGCAATTGCATCTTCTTCTTTTATTGGTCTTAAACCACCATCAACTTTTAAATCTCTTTGTAATACCAGGTAATCATCATAATCATCACAGTCAAAGTTTGAACCTGCAAACATATTATCGTAATTTGGCTCTGCAGCATATCCTGAGAAGATAAAATCAGTACCAGGTAAAAACTGCATCATTGTTCTGGCAGTCTTTCTGATTTGTGAATGAGTAAATGTCTGATCATTGCCAGTACATGTCTCCAGATCAAGCATTGCACTAATCAGGTTTTCTCCAAGTACTACTCTGATACCACCTGATACACCAGCTGGTACTCCTATGCAGCTTATTGAACCATTCTGAAGGCCTTGTACACCTGCTCCTTTTGTTATCATAATGCATCTGGCTTCAAGGTATAACATTGATTTGCCTTCTGCATAACCCATTTGAACTTCCGAACCTGTACCAGAAGTAAATCTCATTTTTAAACCTCTTGATGCATATGCAGATGCTAAGAATGATTTTGACCAAGGAGTATCATCACCATCTACAAATACCTGTTCAGTTCCATATACTGATATAGTTTCTGCATATGATGTAAAGCCCTTCATGCCCAGCTTTAATTCTGTTGCTTCTTCAAGTGCACACTGCGTTAAGACTCCTCCTCTTGCAGTTTGTGAACCAATAAGTAAAGCCATGGCATTAAATGGAGCATATCTAACTATTCCAACTGTAGTTTCCATTTCATCAAAGCCCCTGATACCAGCTTCTGCAGCATCTGCAGCTATAAGAACAGGATTATCACGTAAATTGGTAACGTGACATTGATTTGAGGGCATTTTTCTTGCTCTCATCTTTTGCAGTGCCATCATCATTTCAACTACATTTAATTTATCAATTACATCAACTAATTTTGCTGGTGTAATTGAAGTAGCTATTTTTATAATTTCATTTCTTGGTACATTTATATCAGTTAACATTCTGGCAATTTTAAGAGAATCAATTGCCATAGATTCTTCAGCATTTTCTATGTTAATAGCATGATCTGCAAGGAATATATCAATGAAATCAAAATCCTCCCTTTTTTTGCCATCCATTTCAACTATTTTACCATTTTCAATTTTGATACTAGGTTTAGGATCATTTGGACTTCCTATGGCAATCATACCAACTTCAGGCCAGTCTTTAACAAATCCATCTTTATTTATATCTCTGGCTTCAAGAACTTCAAAACGTTTAGATCTTTTCATATAATATCCCACCCTTCATATTCTAAATATACGGCTGGGTTGTGGAGGCAGGTTCATCGCCAAGAGCTCCTAACAATTTTTTCCCAACTTCTCTTCCGGCTATTACAGCTTGTCTAACAGCACCTGAATCACCAGTAATGCACAGGATTACCTCGTTAGAATGTGATGTCCCATGTGCTGGGCTTGAATAAGAAACCACTTCAACATTTGCAGTTTTTACTGCAGTATCAGCCATCATTACACCTATAGCTGCCGGAGCGCCAATTACCAGTCCGCAGGCTTTACCAACTGGTGAGCCAAAAGCCTTATTTACTGCAAAGCTGGCTCTGGCTGTATATTGAAGTTCAAGATGTCCTGCTTCATTTCCCCAGACATCACCAAAGGTTCTTGGCAGTTCTTTTAAAGTAACTTCTACTGCTCTTCTGGCATCAGATACATCTTCAGCTCCTAAGATAATTAAGCATCCATGTCCAGCCCCGCCTTTTGTATCTCTTGGCATCTCTATTGAAACGACTTCAGTATTGGTGGCCTTTATTGCTTCATCAACTGCAAGTATATGTGGACCTGCACCAGTTCTGGCTCCTATAACTCCTATTGAATGATATTTTGGATCTATTCCCATTTTATCATGTAACGCTGGATCGATATTGGCTATAACAATTCCAATAGTGTCTCCTATAGATGTACCTACAAATTCTGTTAGACCTGGTGATTTCATAGAATTTACCTCCCCTTTTACTTCCTCAACGGATTTTTTTTCAGTTTCACATTTAGAATTTTCATCTTCTGGATTAGAAACCTTGCTTGCTATGCTGTTAATCATTTCAGTTAATGCTTTGGGATCAATTTCATTTTCCCCCAGGGATTTTTTTACTTCCTCATAAACTTTTTCTAATATTGAATTATCCATCTACATCTACCCCTTTTTTTATTCAACCTTTGGGAGTATTTTCTCAACATCTGTATGAGGCCTTGGAATAACATGAACTGAAATAATCTCGCCAACTCTTTTAGCAGCAGCTGCACCAGCATCTGTAGCAGCCTTAACTGCTCCTACATCACCTCTAACCATTACAGTTACAAGCCCTGCACCTATTTTCTCGTATCCTATTAATGTTACATTGGCAGCCTTTACCATTGAATCTGCTGCTTCAATTGCAGCTACTAATCCTTTAGTTTCAATCATTCCTAATGCTTCTTGTCCCATATTGACACCTCCATATAATTTATTAATTTTATTATAGTATTTAAATGTCCATAATTGTCTGAATATTTTGATATGTTAACGTTTTATTTTGACTTTAATTTTAGGGAATATTTTGACTTATTCTAGTAATTTATTTACAATGTAAATATACAGATTATTTTATAATAAAAATAAATGTATAATTAGGAGGTAGATTGATCTTGGCAGATACTGAAATATTTAATCTTAATCAGGTGGTTGATTTAAGCACCTTACAGGACATTCAGGATAAATTTGCTAAAGTTGTAGGACTTTCATCAGTAATTGTGGATGAAGATGGTGTTCCTTATGGAACTCCAAGTAACTTTACAAAATTTTGTTTGTTAATCAGAAGTTCAAAAGAAGGAAGAAGGCGCTGTTTCAAAAGTGACGGGGAATCTGGTAATTTAGCCATGAAAGCCGGCAAGCCTCTTATTTATAACTGCCATTCCGGATTAATTGATTTAGCTTCACCAATAATAGTTAATAATAAATATATGGGATGCATGCTTTGTGGACAAGTATTATCCGATGACTTTGAAAATAAAAAAAGGGTAGATTTTAAAAGGCTTTCCAAAGAGCTCAATCTGGATGAAGATAAGCTTAGGGAAGCTTATTCTGAACTAAATACATTAAAATATGAAAAAATTAAAGATGCATCTGAATTCTTATTTTTATTTACTAATCTCATAACTAAAATGGGAATGGCAAATATAACCCAGACAGCTTTATTAGAAGAAATTCAGCAGAAGATGAAATTAACTGAGTTAATTAAAAATATGGAACTAAAATCACTGCAGTCACAAATAAATCCTCATTTTTTATTTAATACCTTAAATGCTATTGCAAGGATAGCATTAATTGAAAATGCTCCCAATACAGAAGAACTTATTTACTCATTGTCAGATATATTAAGATATAGTGTAAAAAACATAGACAAAATGGTTACTGTAAAAGAAGAAATCGATAACATTAAAAAGTATCTTCACATACAGCAGACAAGATATGGTGATAGAATGAGTTCAAGCATTATAATAGATAACAACATTTTAAAATATAAACTGCCTGCCATGACCCTTCAACCAATAGTTGAAAATTCAATTATTCATGGCTTAAAAGATAAAAAAGAAAATGGCCAGATTAAAATTATTGGCAGACTATCTAAAAATAAAACTATTATATTTGAAATTTATGATAATGGAATTGGAATTGATAATGAAAAAATATACCGTCTACTGGACATATATAGTGAAGATTCTGGTTTAAAAGGACTTGGAATATATAATGTAAACAGTAGGATAAAGCATTTATTTGGCAGTGAATTTGGCATATCAATTGAAAGTGTTAAAAATCAGTACACCAGAGTCTTAATAAATATACCCTGTAGTAAATAACCAAGGAGGGTAAAATGTATAAACTTTTAATTGTTGAAGATGAAGCTCTTGAGAGAAGAGCATTAAGGATTATAATAAACAAAAATTTTAACGACATTGATATAATAGGTGACGCTAAAACAGGACTTGATGCTATAGAGCTTGCCAGAAAATTTAAGCCTGACATCATTTTAATGGATATTGAAATGCCTGAGGCCAGCGGACTTGAGGCTCAGGAAGCCATAATAGAATTCCTTCCCAGTGTTACCACCATAATTCTTTCAGCCTATGATAATTTTCAGTTTGCGCAGACAGCCATAAGGCTTAAAGTATTTGATTACATATTAAAGCCTGCTAAGCCTTCAGATTTATCTGATGTGCTTGGAAAGGCAATAGACCATATTAATAAATTAAGCATGCAGTCAAATATAGCATCCTCAGGGAAAGATGAGTTTACTGGCAATGAATTCAGCCAGATAATAAATGCTGCTCTTAAATACATAAATAATAACTATAATCAAAATATAAATCTGGAATCTGTGGCATCATATATTCATTTAAATCCGCAGTATTTCAGCAGATACTTTAAGAACTCCACTGGTATGAATTTTGTAGATTATCTATCTCTTGTAAGAGTAAGAGAAGCTAAAAAGATGCTGCTTACAACTGATTTCAGTATAGCTGAAGTAAGCCTTAAGATGGGATATATAGATCCAAGTTATTTTAGTAAAGTCTTTATGAAGTATGAGGGAGTTACTCCAAATAAGTTTAGATGCTGTCACAGAAGATAGCAAAAAGTCAAAAAACTACTTTTTTATCAAAAAAGTAGTTTTTTGACTTTATTAATATTTAGTAACTCTTATATCCGATCTTCTTATTTTAATGTTATTATCAATTTTGTATCTATTCCATACTATTTTTTTTACAAGATTATAAAACCAGTCAGGAGCAAATGGGCTCACAAAAATATCCTCTATTAATAAATTTAAATTTACTTTAAATCTTTTACAATGGTCTTTTGAATAATCTACATAAATTGCTCTCACTTCATTTTCATAATCATAGGGTTTAAACTTCAATGTTTCCATTAGCCTTGTATTAATGGATAATGTGCCCTCATCCCTGTAATAATATGCTGGTTCAGTTTTAGTTATCATATCCTTATAAGAGTCAATATACTTTATTTTATAAATTTTTATATCACTATTTCTCAAAGCACTTTTAAGTCTGCCTATAGTAGTTTTTATACATATACCATTTTTAGGATTTGTATATATCTTCCACAGGGCATAGGACTCATTTTCAAACTTATTCCAGCAGTTAACATAAACATTTCTAATGTCTTTAATGCTGTTAATTAAATTCAAATAATTCTTCTTACTTTCATCAGACCATCCTTTAAAAAAGTTAATTGGTATCTCTCCTTCATAACCATCTTCAAAATAATGGGAATTTGTAAAATGAAGCTCCTGTGTTTCAAGAAGATCAATTAATTCTGTGAAGTTTATATATCTTGCAATATTCATGCTGTCAGGTGCAAGAAATGATTTATTAACTTGTATTATCCTTTCATGTGTATCACTCATCTTAAACCTCATATTTTTTAGATTTTAAATTTTTGCACCATAGTAGTAAGCTTTTGTGAAAGACTGGCTTGTTCTTCAGCAGTTTTTGCAATTTGTTCCATAGCATTAGTTGTCTCATTTAAGCTTGAAGCAATGCCAGAGGAAAATTCAGTAGATTGTTCTGTATCAGATGCTAAGTTTTGTATTGCTTCTGCTACCTGATTTACTGTAGCACTAATTTCTTCAGACATTGATGCAATATTTTCTGACATGCTGCTTACAAAATTAGCGTCATTTTCGTAGCTCACTCCAGAATCTGCAAAGGCATCATAGTCAGGCTTTACACTTTCATCTATAAATTTAAGTACTTCTCTGGAATTATTGGAAAGATTAGAGAAAGCATTTTCAACTTTATTAATGGTAGACTGAATAGTTGAAACAGCCTCAGCTGATTCTTCAGCTAACTTTCTTACCTCATCTGCAACTACAGCAAATCCCTTTCCCTGATCTCCAGCTCTTGCAGCTTCAATAGCAGCATTAAGAGCAAGTAAATTTGTCTGATCTGCTATATTTGCAATTGCATCTGCCATAACTTTTATTTCTTCCACAACTTTTCCCTGCTCAATAGCATCTACTATATTTTTATATTTTGTTTCATACATATTATTAGCTTCATTTTTTGAATTAGAACTTTTTTCACTAATTTCTGCAGCTTTATTTTTTATTTCTAATGATTTATTGCTGCCATCAGTTGCTCTTTTTGCAAGCTCATCAATACTACTGTTAACTTCTTCAACAGAGGCAGTAATCTCTTCAGTTGCTGCAGTTGTATTCTCATCCCTTTTTATTATTTCCTCTGAAGATTTATTCATTTGTTCAACTTGACTTGTAATTTCTTCCACAGTTGCATTTAATTCTTCTGTGCCGGCAGAAAGACTTGTTGAATCTTCTATTATAGTTTTAATAAGCTCCTTAACATTATGCTGAGCAGTCCTTAAAGATGAAATGGCTGCTCCTATTTCATCTTTGGAGGTTATCTGAATTTCATCTGAAAAATCGTACTCCGCCATTTTCTTAGCACTTGACTGTATTTTATTTAATGCTTTTGTAATTCCTTTAATTAACAATACTGAAATAATCAATAGTACTATAAAAGATAGTGCAATAAATATTAAAACCATATTTTTGGAATCACTATATACTTTGTTACTGTTATTCTGACTGTTTTTAGCATTTTCTGTATTCATATTAATCAGACCATTTAATGAAGCCATCATACCAGTGTTCAAGTCATTTAAACTTTTATATTTTGTTTCAGCTTCGGAATATTTTTTATCCTTGCAAAGCTGAATAATTTCATTAGATTGATCTGTGAATTGTTTTAAAATTCCCTGAAATTTTGTAAATTCTTCTTTTTCGCCTGGAAGCCAGGTGTTAGTACCATTATCAATCTTTTTCATTGAATCAGCAATAATTTTATTAGTAACATCTATATCATTGATTTTCTGCAGCTGATTTACCTCTTCATTATCATAAATCAGATTCATTAAATCAATTCTACTTGTATACAGGCTTTTACTTATTTCCTCCAAATTACTTACATAATTCAATTTTCTAACTATGTCATTTGAATTTGAATTAATAAAATTAAGTTCTAATAGAGATACCCCTCCTACAACTGCAATAAAAATAAAAGCCATAACTGCAGATATTATTAATTTAGTCCTTACTTTAACATTCTTCATACCCTTAACCATGCCATTACCCCCTTGTGTATAAAAGCATTTTTTAATATTATTTTACAAAAGAAAAGTTTTAATAAATATGTTATATTTTATCACAAAGAGGACTATTTTGCCAGTGTAAATGATTATAAACCATTTTTACTATACATATCTGATATAATATTTATATAATAAAACATTGCAAGGAGTTTTTAAAATGAATGAAAAAGTTTTTACTATTAATAATAAACAAATATATTACATAATTTATAACGGAAAGAAACTGCTGGTGAAAAAAAATAATGAAATTTTAACTCTGCCTGATATAAATGATATAAATACATTAAAAATAAATATAGACAATTCCAAGCCTTTATATACTAAAGGTAATTTATATTATGAAAAAACTGGTACAGTTAATCTTCCTTGTAATTTTAAATTTGTGGATTTAAGGCCTTACATTCCACTAATGGATTACATAACAATGAAATCAGTTTTAAGAGCCCTTCACTTAATTAATTGGAATAATTCTAATATATTCTGCGGAAAATGCGGTTCAAGGCTTGAAGATAAAAAGGATGAAACAGCAAAAATATGCCCTGACTGTGGAAATATTATATATCCAACTATCTGCCCTGCAACTATTACTGCAATTACCAAAGACCATAAAATTTTGTTAGCACACAATAACAATTTCAGTAATGATATTCATAGTGTTATTGCAGGATTTGTAGAACCTGGTGAAGACTTTGAAGATTGCGTTAAAAGAGAAATCTATGAAGAGGTAGGAATCCGTGTTAAAAACATAAAATATTTTGGAAGTCAGCCTTGGCCTTTTCCTTTCTCCCTTATGACAGCATTTACTGCTGAATATGAAAGCGGTGATATTAAAGTTGATGGAATTGAAATAGGACATGCTGATTGGTACAGTAAAGATAACCTGCCTCAAATTCCAAGGAAGGGTTCCATAAGCAGAGATTTAATTGACAACTGGCTTGAAAATATTTAAAAAAGAACAAAGATTAAATAAGTGAATCATAGGTTTTAATAACTAAAAATGGTTTCAATTATAGTTTTATTAGATGATAAAAAAGGATTTGCAAAAATCCTGTGCCGGTAGGCAGCCAATTAACATAAAGACCGTAAATGGATTGCCGGAAACATTGAACATGATGAAAAGAGAGTTCATAATCAAAGCGTAGGTTACATTAATATCAGCAATAATAAAGTCTGCGTTATTATTGCAATGGATTCACATAAAAATATTTATTCCAGAGCAGTTGGCACAGGACGTATGAATGCAATGGATATGGAAAATACATATATAAATATGAGAAATGCTGAAATCAGTTTTAATTGACTTGTCCCTAACAGGAATTTGTTAACGTATCAACACTATTGAATAAAAGAGCCTTATATCTAAATAACAAAGATTAAAGAACAGAGAACAAATATTGTTGTTTTGCCTTTGGGCAAAACTTAAATTAAAGATTTTCTGCCGGGGCAGAAAATCCACATTATTTAATCTTTTATCTTTAATCTTTAATCTTTAATCTTTAGTTTAAGTCTTTAATCTTTGGTTTTAAAGGGCAGCCTACCGGCTTTGGATTTTTCAAATCCTTTTTTAACACTATTAGTTATACCATAATTAACATCATCCTTGGTTCTTAAAATGCATGATTCGCTCTATCAATTGAATTTTAAGATTTTCTGCCAAAGCAGAAAATCTACATTATTTGTTCTTTGTTCTCTAATCTTTAATCTTTAATCTAAAGATTCAACTTTCTGTATTCCTTTCTTTCTACCCTTTTAGGCAGTATAGAAGAACCTGGCCCTCTTTTAGTAACTTCATCTTCAGCAATGCCTAATTCTCTGGCTATAAGTGCTCTTACCCTTGGCTGACAGAAATTACCCTGACACTGCCCCATACCTGCTCTTGTTCTTCTTTTTATGGCATCAATTGATTTTACATATATTCCTCTGTGAAGTGCATCTACAATTTCTGCTTCAGTTACAGTCTCACATCTGCAGATAATATGTTTTTCAGGTATTTGAGAATTTATATCTCCTTTAAAATTTTTATCCTTTTTAACTATAATAGGCTTCCTATATGGATCAAAATTATCATTTTTTATTAATTCAAGCCCTGAATTCTTTAATATATCTACTACCATTTTTGCAATGGCTGGTGATGATGTTAAGCCTGGAGAGTCAATACCAGCTACATTTATAAATCCCTTTACCTCAGTTTCTTCTATAATGAAGTCCTTTCTGGTATTTGTTGGTCTAACCCCGGCAAATGATGTTATTGCATGGCTTAGGTTAAATCCTTTTATGGACTTTTCTGCTGCAGCTAAAATATAACTTAGTGTTTCTTCATCAGTTGTTACATCATCTTTTTCAGCAACCTGCTGAGCATCCGGCCCAAGCATTAAATTGCCATGATAAGTAGTTGTAACGAGAATACCCTTCCCTTTTTTAGTTGGAACCTGAAACACAACACTATTAACTAAATAGGACTGATCCTTACTGAATAAAATATATTCTCCTCTTCTAGGTATTATCTTAAAATTTGAAACTCCAGCCATTTCAGAAACTTCATCACTTCTTACTCCTGCTGCATTTATTAAATATTTAGTTTCAAATAATCCATTATTTGTTTTAACTTTAAAACTGCTGCCTTGTTTTTCAATGCCGGTAGCCTCTGTGTTAAGCTTTAAATCAACTCCATTTTTAACTGCATTTTCTGCAAGAGCAATTACAAATTCATAGGGAGATGTTACCCCTGCATTTTTACAGTATAAAGCGTACTTAACATCTTTATTAATATATGGTTCCATTTCAATAATTTTTTCTTTGCCTATTATCTCCATGCCTTCCACTCCATTTGCCAGACCGTATTCATAAAGCTTTTTTAAATGTGCTTTATCTTCTTCTGAAAAACCAATAACCAGAGAACCAGTTTGTCTATATCCAAAGTTTAATTCCTTATCTAATTGCTCATACATTCTGTTTCCTTTGACACATAGCTTTGCTTTTAATGTACCTGGTTCATCGTCATAACCTCCATGTACAATCCCGCTGTTTGCTTTAGATGCGCCATTGCTCACATCATCTGACTTGTCAATAATGCAGACCTTCAATTTATATTTTGACAGTTCCCTTGCGATATTAGTACCAACAACTCCAGCACCAATAATTAAAACATCATACATTATAACCCTCCCGTATTCCCTTTTATAATAGTATTTTAACTAAATTATACCATATTATATCCAAATCTTTAAAGATTTTTAAAAGAATAGTACATAATAATAGTATTATATTTTAAGGAGACTATTTATGGATTCATTTAAGTTAAAACTGTTAGCTTGTTTATTTATGTTTATAGATCATGCGGGTTTTATCTTATTTCCTAAAATGATTATTTTAAGATTAATAGGAAGAATGGCATTCCCTCTATTTGCCTGGTTTATAAGCGAAGGATATATACATACAAGGGATTTTAAAAAGTATATACTAAGGTTATTTATATTTGCTATAGCTTTAGAATCCCCATTTATACTATTTAGTTCTTACTTTCAGTCAACAGGAATAGATACTTTGAATATTTTCTTCACACTTTCTTTGGGACTTTTAAGTATTTATGCTTATGATAAAGCCGAAAACAATTTGTCAAAAGTACTTTTTCCTGCAATAATAGCATTATCTGCTGAATTTATTAAAGCAGATTACGGATTTTATGGTGTAATAACTATTTTATTATTTTATATATTTAATAATAATTTCTTCAAAACTGCTTTATATCAAATTATATTTAATTTAATTTATGCTGCTGCATTAATTTCTTATAATCTTATAAATAACACAGCTATTGATTCATTTGTAATTTTACAGATTTATTCTGTATTTTCACTATTATTTATAAAATTATATAATAAAAAGCAGGGTAAAAAGATGAAATACTTTTTCTACATCTTTTACCCTGCACATATTATACTTTTATATTTAATCAGTGAATTATAGCCTATTTCAGCTTCAGCTTAGAAAGTGCATCTGCCAGAGCTGAATTCATTGGAGCATCATTTTCTTTATTAATTTTATTTATATATCTGTTTACTTCTCTTTTGTTAAGCTTACCATCATTTTCTTTAAATCTTTTATTAAATGATGAAAGTTTTTCTCTAAAGGTACAATTTGTGCATACATATATTTGTCCTGCACCCTCACCTCTTAATTCCATTTTTTTATGGCATTCAGGACATCTTACATTAGTGAACCTGCTTAAATTTTCTCTATGTCCGCATTGTCTGTCCTGACATATCAGCATTTTACCATTTTTACTGCTGACCTCCAGCATATATTTCCCGCATACCGGGCATTTCTTTCCAGTTATATTGTCATGAACAAATTTTTCATTGCTCTTTTTTACATCATCAACTATCTTAACAGCATATGATCTCATACTATTAACAAAGGTGCCGCCATTCAGTCTTCCCTTACTTATTGATTCTAAATCTTTCTCCCATTTTGCTGTTAAAAGAGGTGATTTTAAATCCTCAGGTACTAATTCAATAAGCTGCTTTCCCTTAGAAGTTGGAAATATTTCTTTGCCTCTTTTTTCTATATAAAATGTATTATAAAGTTTTTCTATTATATCAGCTCTTGTTGCAACTGTTCCAAGTCCTCCTGTTTCTCCTAAAGTTTTTGAACTTTCTTTATCCATTGCTACAAACTTTTGTGGATTTTCCATGGCAGTGAGCAAAGTACCCTCATTAAACCTGGCAGGTGGTTTTGTTTGAGATTTATTTTTCTTTACAGAAATTAATTTTATAATATCACCTTTTTTAATTGCTGGAAGCATTTGCTCTTTAATATTATCATTTCCTTCATCACTGTCTTCCATATGATCTCTATCATAAAGTGATCTCCAGCCATTTGATTTAACTACTTTACCCCTGGCAGTAAATACTTCACCCTCAGCATCTGCTTTTACAGTTATCTGTATATACTCAAAAGGATCCATGAGCACGCTTAAAAATCTTTTTATTACTAATTCATAAATATGTCTTTCTTCAATATTTAGATTTGAAATATTAATACTTTCCTCAGTAGGAATTATGGCATGATGATCTGATACTTTACTATCATCTACAAAATTTTTGCTTGGCTTAATTTTATTTCTTAATATTTCTGCAGTAAATCTACTGTACTGACCAAAGGATACTGCCTTTAATCTATCAGGTAAAGTGCTGACTACATCTCTTGATATGTATCTTGAATCTGTTCTTGGGTATGTAAGTACTTTATAGTTTTCATATAATCTCTGCATTATTGAAAGAGTCTGCTTTGCAGAATACCCGTATAATCTATTGGCATCCCTTTGTAATTCAGTTAAATCGTAAAGTGCAGGTGAATATCTTTTCTTTTCACTTTCAGTAACCTGGGATATTGTAATATTGTGATTACTTACTTTATTAACAACTTGATCTGCTGTTTCTTCATTAAAAGTACTGCTTTTGCCCTGTTTATCCTGCCACTGAAGTGAAAATTCTTTAGTATAAGCTGTAACACTATAGTAGTCTCTAGGTTTAAATCTTTTAATTTGATCTTCTCTTTCAACAATCATAGCTAATGTAGGTGTCTGCACTCTTCCTGCAGAAAGCTGAGCATTATGCTTACATGTTAATGCTCTTGTTACATTTAGTCCCACAAGCCAGTCTGCCTCAGAACGACACTGAGCTGACAGGAAAAGATTATCGTAATCCTTTGAAGGCTTAAGATTTGCAAATCCCTCATGGATAGCCCTATCCGTTTGGGAGGATATCCAAAGTCTTTTAGTAGGTTTTCTAAAGTGAGCTTTTTCAATAATCCATCTTGCAACTAATTCACCTTCACGTCCTGCATCAGTTGCAATAATAAGCTCATCAATATCCTTTCGTCCAAGCAGAGCTTTTACAGCTGCAAACTGTTTAGATGTCTGCTTAATTACAACCAGCTTCATTGATTTTGGAAGCATAGGCAGATCTTCCATTTTCCAGTTCTTATATTTTTCATCATATACATCAGGATCTGCTAATGTAACTAAGTGGCCAAGTGCCCAGGTAACTATGTATTTGCTTCCAATTAAGCACCCGTTACCCTTTTGATTACATTTTAAAACTTTTGCTAAATCTCTTCCTACAGAAGGTTTTTCGGCTAAAACTAAAATTTTTCCCATTTATTTTCTCCTTTAAATACTATTTTTCAAGTCCGTACATGTCTTCCACTCTGTCATTCATATATGCTACTGCATCACTGATACCCTTATTATAAAATGCAGGGCCTATATTTTCAGTAATATATTTTAATAAAATAGATGCAGCTAAATCACCTATTTCTTCCTGTCTCTCCTGCAGGAAATATTCCTTAATTTCCAAAATAAGAGCATGTTTTGTTTCCTTGTCTAATTCAATTAAATTTTTATTTCTCATAATGTCACCTTTATTTTTCATATAATTCTATTGGTAAATTATCAGGATCATTAAAAAAAACAAACTTTTTACCAGTTATTTCATCAAATCTAACAGCTTCCACGCTTATATTCTTGCTTTTTAATTCATCCACAGTGCTTTCAATATTATCGACCTCAAAAGCCAAGTGCCTTAAACCACAGGCTTCAGGATAACTTAATCTTTTTGGTGCATTAGGAAATGAAAATAATTCCACTTGATAATTATCAGCAACTGATAAATCTAATTTGTAGGAGTGCCTTTCTTTCCTGTAAGTTTCCTTTATTACCTTAAGGCCTAATATATTTGTGTAAAAATCCTTAGACTTATTGTAATCAGAGCAAATGATGGCTATATGATGGATTTTATTTAATTTCACTATATACCTCCTTTAGAATATTAAATATATACTTCAATTTTTTATTTTATATCAAAAGCCAAAATAAATCCAATGTTAATCTAATGTTTCCATTTACATATTAAACTTTCCGCTGTGTCAACAGCTGCAAATAAGAGCATGCCAAGTATACTTAGTATAACTATACCACTATACATATCCAGGTAATTTACTCTCATCCATGCATCCATTATATAATATCCCATGCCATATTCTGTTCCATAGGTTTCAGTAAAGAACAGCACTGAAATTGCAGTACCCAGTGAAATTCTGATAGTTGTAAGGATTTCTGAAGCAATGTTTGGCATAATTATATTATTAAAAATCTGAAATCTGCTGGCACCAAGTGAAATTAAACAATTATATGTTTCATTTGGAATTGACTTTACAGCATCCCTTGTTGAAATAATTATCTGGAAAACTACTATGAGGAAAATCATAGTTATTTTTGATAATTCACCTAATCCCAGCAGCAGCATTACAACTGGCAGCAATGCTATTTTAGGTACTGGATATGTAAAATAAACTATTGGGCTTAAGACTTTCTCAATAGCTTTATATCTTGCCATTATTAAGCCAATGGACATTCCTATAATTAAAGCAATACATACTCCTGAAAAAACTCTAAACAAGCTGTAAGCAATATGAATAAACATTGCAGAATAAAAGTTAGTTATTATATTGGCATATACTTTTAAAGGATTCTGGATAACTGGAAGCATAACTAACTTGGCTATTATATACCATAAAATATTTACTATAATAAATCCATAAAAAAAGTTTTTAATTTTAGCTTTGATTTTCATTGTTCATTCCTCTTTTTAATGTACTTCTTATTTTACCTGCAATTTTGTAATATTTTTCATTTTCCATTACATTTTCCATGCAGAATAATGGATTTTCAACATTTTCAATTATTGTTCCAGGTGAGGAACTCATTATAATTATATGCTTTCCAAGATACAAGGCCTCTTCAACACTGTGAGTAATAAACACTGTGGTTATCTTATATTTCTTCCATATATTTAGAAATAAATTTTGAAGATTTTCCCTTGTTATTGCATCTAATGCAGAAAATGGTTCATCCATAAGTAATATGTCTGGCTTCAGGACTAATGCCCTGGCTATTGCAGCTCTTTGCTTCTGCCCTCCGCTTATTTCCCCTGGATATCTGTTTTTCAAATGCTGAATATTAAGCTCATTCATAATCTTTTCAGCATAGAGCTCATCTTCATTAATGTCCCTGCTTTTATCCTGACTGCATTTAATTTTAGCACCTAAAATAATATTATTATAAACTGTTTTCCATGGAAGCAGTCCATAATTCTGCTGAACTAATCCTATAATCTGTTTCCTTACGTCTATTTCACCATTTTCTAGTAGAACACTGCCCCTGTAATCCTTTATAATGCCTGAAAGCACATGAAGCAATGTGGATTTGCCGCAGCCTGAAGGGCCTATAAATACATAAATATCCCCTTTTTTAATAGAGATATTTATGTTATTAAGTGCAGTAACCTCATTGTTCCTATCATTGTATTTAACTGTTAAATTTTTAATTTCAATCATTAAATCACTCTCTTTTTTATCCCCATCTTTTAAATAAATCATTGTCTATTTCAAGTTCATCAAGTATCCTTCCTACAATAAAATTAACAATGTCTTCAATGGATCTTGGCCTATTGTAAAATCCAGGCATTGCAGGAAGTATTGTTACCCCGGTTTTGCTTAAATTTAACATATTATTTAGATGTATTGTACTTAATGGTGTTTCCCTTGGTACAATAATTAATTTTCTTTTTTCTTTAATGCACACATCTGCAGCTCTGCAAAGTAAGTTATTGGAAATACCATTGGATATCTCAGCTAGTGTTGCCATTGAGCATGGTACGATTACCATTCCAAATGTTTTAAATGACCCGCTTGCAATTGGTGAAAATAAATCTTCTATATTATGAAGCTTTAAATTTATATGGTCCTTCTTTAGTTCATTAACTATAGTTTCATAGTTTTTTCCCATCTCATATTCCATGACTTTTTTCCCATTTTCAGTGCAGACCATATGAACTTCAATTTGTCTTTTTAAAAGCTGTTTTACAAGTGTAATTCCATAGATGCTTCCACTGGCACCTGTAACTCCTACAATAATTTTTCTCATATATATCACCTCAGAATTAAAATGTCAGATACGCTGAAAATTAGAAAAGCAACACTTACTAATTCATTAATATTATAAGATGCAATCTTTGCATTCTTTAAATTATCTGAAGAAACCATTTTGTGCTCTGCTATTAATAAAATACATATTATAACTAGACCTATTGCATAAAGCCAGCTCATTTTTTCAATAAAGTATATAGAAATTAATAGTATTGCTGAAATAAAATGAAATAAAGCAGATATTTTTAAAGCATTTCCTACTCCAAAATAAGCGGGGATTGAGTAAAGCCCATTTTTCCTATCAAATTCAGCATCCTGAGCTCCATAAATAATATCGAATCCAGAAACCCACAGTGCATCAGCAGCTCCTAAGATTAAGCATGTCCAAGAAATATTACCTGCAACTGCTATCCATGCTCCTACAGGAGCTGCCGCGCATGTAATTCCCAAAATAATGTGACATGCCCATGTGAATCTTTTAGTATATGAATATCCAATCAACAGGATTAATGCTAAGGGCAGAAGCTTAAAGCATAATGGATTTAACATATAAGCTGCAACTGATAAAAGCATGAAACATAATACTACGAAGATTATGACCTCTGCCTTATTCATAAGTCCTTGTGGAAGCTGTCTGTCAGCAGTTCTTGGATTTTTTGCGTCTATATTCATATCTATTACTCTGTTTAATGCATTTGCTCCTGTTCTGGCGCCTATAAAGGCCATAATTATCCAGAATATTGTCTTTGCACCAGGCAGTCCATTTGCAGCTAATAACATAGAAAATAAAGCAAATGAAAATGAAAAAATAGTGTGAGAAAACATTACAAGCTTTCCATAATCCTTAATCTTCTGTAAAACCATATTCATGCCACCTCCTGTTAACCATTTCCTTTATATCCTCACTCATTTCAATGTCATTTGGCCATGGTCTGGTATGTCCTTCAGATGCCCATTTTTTTGTTGCATCTATTCCCATTCTATAACCATAGTAAGGAAGATCAGAAGCATGATCTAATGCATCTAAGGGGCCTTCTGAAATAACCACATCTCTTTTAGCATCAATATTATTAAATACCTTCCATGCCACTGTTGACAAATCGTGTACATTAATTTGCTCATCTACTACAATAATCATTTTGGTATACATCATTTGTCCAATACCCCATAAAGAATTCATTATTTTTTTAGCATGACCAGGGTATCTTTTTTTAATGGATACAATAACACAATTATGAAAAACACCTTCTAATGGGAAATTAATATCTATTATTTCAGGGAACTCCATTTTAATTAATGGAAGAAAAATTCTTTCTGTAGCTTTTCCCAAATAACAATCCTCCATTGGAGGTTTACCTACTACTGTGGCAGGATAAATGGCATTTTTTTTATGAGTTATGGCAGTTAAGTGAAATACAGGATACATATCTGCTAATGAATAATAACCTGTATGATCCCCAAAGGGTCCTTCAAGTCTTAAATCTTCATTAACATCAACATATCCTTCTAATATAAATTCCGCATTTGCAGGTACATATATATCATTTGTCTTACATTTTACAATTGGAAGAGGAGAGTTTCTTAAAAAACCTGAAAAAAGCATTTCATCTATCATCTTAGGAAGAGGTGCAGTTGCAGAATAAATAGTTGCAGGATCGCTGCCCAGCGCAACAGATACAGGCATTCTTCCACCAGACTTTTTATACTTATCATATATTTCTCTTCCATCTTTATGTAAATGCCAGTGCATTCCAGTGGTTTTATTATCATATACCTGCAGCCTGTACATACCCATATTCTGCATTCCCGTTTCAGGATCTCTTGTTATTACTAATGGTAATGTTACAAATTTCCCTCCATCTTCAGGCCAGCATTTTAAAATTGGTAATGTGCTTAAGTCAGGGTCCTCTTCAATAATTTCCTGACATGCTGCTTTATCAACCTTTCTTGGAAAAATAAGAGCCAGTTTTGCAAGCTTTGGTACTGATTTTACCTTATTTATTAAGCCTATATAATGGGACATCTCCATAAAATCACTTATTTTTTCAGCTATATCATCTAAGTTATTTACCTGCAGGGCTAAGTTTAATCTGTCATAGCTTCCAAAGGTATTAATAAGTACAGGGTATTTTGAATTTTTCACATTTTGAAATAACAATGCAGGTCCATTTGCTTTGGATATTCTGTCAGTTATTTCTGTAATTTCTAATTCAGCATCAACTTCAGCATCTATATATTTTATCATTTTATTTTCATCAAGTTTATTCATAAAATCTCTTAAATCTTTATATGCCATAAAAAATGCTCCTTATCTTTACATACTTTTCATTAAAAATATATAGGGGTAATTTGTATAAAATACGAAATTACCCCTATTAATATTTAATTTGTATCTATTATTTTGCAGGCTTTGGTAAATCAAGTAATGCAGTTTCTGTTTTTCCTTGTGCAGCATTATCAAGTGCGCTTGCTGCTAAACTTTTGAAATCAGCAAGTGATTCTGTTGCTCCTGTTAATGTTGCTGGAGCTTCACCAATATTCTGTTTTTCAGGTAATACTTTACTTAACATATCTGAATATTCTACAGGTCCTATTTTAGTTACCTTCTTCATGGATTCTTCGTATCCTGCATCCTGAGTTTTAAGCTTTCCATCTTTATTCACAGCATCAAATTTTGATGATGCTATTGAACCGTCTTTTATAACAACTTCAAATTGTTCTTTCCAGCCATGGCTGTCAAAATCTTTGTATTCAGCTTTGTAAGTACCATCTTTATATAGTCTTACTACAGCATCTTTTGTATCTCCCTTAGCTGAATTATCAAGAGCTGCTGTGCTTAATTTCTTAAAGTTATTTGAAGATTCTGTTGCTCCAGTAACTGCCTCAACCTTTGATATATCCTGCTTTTCTACTAATGCTTTATCAAGAGTTACTGTATATTCAGCAGGGCCAACCTTATTTACTTTTTTCATAGCTGTTTCATAGCCAGTATTTTTTGATTTAAGTTTTCCATCCTTATCTACATAATCAAAATTAACAGTAGCTATTTTACCGTCTTTAACATCGATTGATACCTGAGCTTTCCATCCATGTCCATCGAATTTATCATATGCTGCTTTATATGTACCATCTTTATATTTTCCTGCTGTAGTTGATGTTTGTGTGGTTGATTTAGAGCCACAGCCGCTTAGTATTGTAAATGTTAATGTAGCAGCTGCCACCATTGCTAAAATACGCTTTCTATTCATATTTCTTCCCCCTAATATATAAATATATTGACACTAATAAAGTTAAGGTGTTATTAATTTAACTTTATTAAATGTTTACAAAACTATTATATATCATATTTATCATTATCTGCCATAACAATAAGTTATACTGCATTCTATTTTTAAATATAGATAAAGTACTATAATTCCCTGAGAAGCCACGCAACGGCTTAATTTGTCCTGAAAATTATTTTCATATTTATTCAATTAATTAATAGTATAATTTTTTAACACAGTAGACATTTTGTTAAAAAATATATAAAATCATTATGAACAATAGTAAATTTAAGGGGTGGTACTATGCCAAAAAAAACGCAAATCGTAATTTTAGGCGCTGGCTACGGTGGAGTCCATGCAGCCAAGAAATTAGCCAAAAAGTATAAGAAGGATGATAATATTGAAATCACATTGATAGATAGAAATCCTTATCATACTTTGATGACTTCGCTTCATGAAATTGCTGGAGGCAGAGTTGATACTGACGCAGTAAAGGTTGATTTAAGAAAAATATTTAATAAAACTAAGGTAGATGTAGTTACTGAAGATATAGTAAAGGTTGATGTTAAAAACAATGTTCTTAAATCAGAATATGGAGAATATCATTTTGACTATTTAATAGTTGGAACTGGTAGTGAACCAGCCTTCTTTGGTGTGCCTGGTGTAAAAGAAAATGGTTTTTCACTATGGTCACTTGAGGATGCAGTTAAAATCCATGATCATATTGAAAATATGTTTAAAAAGGCCAGCAGAGAAAGAAATGAAAAGAAAAGAAAGGCAATGCTTACATTTATAGTAGCCGGCGGTGGATTTACAGGAATCGAAACTGTTGGTGAAATTATGGAGTGGAAAACAACTTTAAGCAGAGATTATAATGTAGATGAATCTGAAGTTAGATTAATGGTTGTTGAGGCACTTCCTTCAATATTAAATATGCTAGACAAGCCTTCAGTTGAAAAAGCAGAAAATTATATGAAGAAAAAGAATATTGAATTGCATAAAAATTCGCCAATTATTCAAGTAGACCCTGATTTCATAAAGTTAAAGGATGGTACTGAAATTCCTACTAATACACTTATATGGACATGCGGAGTACAAGGTAATGAAGAAGCTGCATCAATGGGAGTGGATATGGGTAAAAGAGGCAGATTGCAGGCTAATGAATATATGCAGTCTACTTCAAATGAAAATGTATATATAGTTGGCGATATTGCCTATTATGAAGAAACAAATTCCAAAGGTATTCCTCAGATTGTTGAAACAGCTATGCAGACAGCAGATACAATAGTTGATAACATATCTGCAGATATGGAGCACAAAGAAAAAGTTAAATTCAAGTCAAATTATCACGGCTTTATGGTATCAATTGGAGGAAGATATGGAGTTGCCCATGTTGGCGGTATGAAACTTACAGGTTTCTTTGCTATGGCAATGAAGCACCTTGTTGATATGCACTATTTATTTGGAATAGGCGGCTTTAATTTAATTTTTAAATATTTAAACCATGAATTTTTCTCAATAAAAGAAAAGCGTTCAATTATGGGAGGACATTTGGCAGCTAAGTCCTCAACTTTATGGCTTGTTGTATTAAGGCTCTTCGTCGGAATTATGTGGTTAATAGAAGGTATTGGAAAAATACAACAGGGATGGTTAAAAGCTGATCATATTTATATAGTAAAAACTGCTGCAGCTTCAGGAGCATCAGAAGCAGCAAGCAATACTGCCCAGCAGGCAGCTGCCCAGGCAGTTCCTTTACTTAGTCAGCCGCCTGAATTCTTTACTTCATTTATGAACACTTTTGTTGCTCCATATGCTCACTTCTTCCAGGTTTGTGTTGTACTTGGTGAAGTTGCTTTAGGGCTGGCACTTATTGGAGGATTCCTGACTTTCTTATGCTCATTAGCATCAATTTTCTTATGTATAAACTTTATATTATCGGCTATGGCTGGTAAAGAAATACTTTGGTATATATTTGCATCAATTACACTTATGGGCGGTTCAGGAAGAGCATTTGGACTGGATTATTATATTCAGCCGGCCATATCTAAATGGTGGAATAATTTAAGACGTGGAAAACAAACTCCAATTTATAAACAAAATTCAATTGGTATGTAATAATAACCTTACAAAGATTTTCTGCTTTTGTGGAAAATCTTTGTTATAATTATTTATTTTTTATAAATAGCAAAAAGTAGGTATTTATATGAAAAAGTGGGACTTAATTATAATAGTATTTTTAATAGTTATTTCTCTTATCCCTGGAGGATTTATTTTATTAAACAAGAATAAACATTATGATCAGACATACGCAGAAATAATGGTATCAGGAAAACTTTATAAAAAAATAAGTCTTAGCAGTCATAAGGGTAATGAAACCTTTCAAATTAAAACAGATTTAGGATATAATACAGTTAAAGTTGAAAACAATAGTATATCTATCATAGATGCAGATTGCAGAGACAAGACATGCATAAAGGAAGGAACTATTAGTATACCTGGGCAGACTATTGCCTGCTTACCTCATAAATTGGTAGTTCAGATTAAAGGCAGCAATAAGTCAAATGTAGATATAATTGCAAATTAATGAGGTGATCATATGAAAAGCACAAAGAAAATGGTTTATATTTCTTTATTGGTATCTCAGGCACTAGTGCTGTATATTATTGAATCCATGCTGCCTGTTCCCTTTATTGCTCCAGGTGCAAAGCTTGGTCTGCCTAATTTAATTACTGTTATCGGACTTTATACTTTATCATATGGGGACACATTTTTAATTGTAATATTAAGAGTAATACTATCAACATTATTTGCTGGAACAATGACCAGTTTTTTATATAGCATAAGCGGTGCTGTTTTAAGCTTTATAATAATGTGTATTGTAAAAAAGATAGGATCAGACAAAGTCAGTATTATTGGGGTAAGTGCAGCTGGTGCAGTTTTTCACAATGTTGGTCAAATTATTGTAGCAGCTTTAGTAATACAAAATATTAATATTGCTCTGTATCTGCCAATACTTAATATTACAGGTATTGCTACTGGAATATTCATAGGAATAACTGCAAACTATGCTGTTACTTATGTTAAAAGAATTCCATATTTAAATAATATAAAATAAAATTTAGAGGATGGTTAAATGGACAAGTTTTGGGATGAATATCCAACTATAAAAAATGATTTAAATTATGTAGTTAAAATTATGGAAAAAAACGTTAAATGCAGAGATAAAGTTATTGAAAATTCAATTTTGGATTTAATATATTCAGGAGGCAAATTATTAAGGCCGGCCTTTGTTCTTATAGCTTCTCGTTTTGGTGAAGAAAACAAAGAAAAAGCCTGCTCATTAGCTGCAGTTATAGAAATGTTACATATGGCAACCCTTGTTCATGATGACATAATAGATGATTCTAAACTAAGGAGAGGAAATGAGACAATACAATCAAGATATGGTAAGGACTATGCAGTTTATATAGGTGATTTTTTATTTGGCGTGTGCTTTAAACTGCTATCAGAAAATTCATCTTTAAAGCAGATTAATATTGACAGCAACTCCATGTCAAGAATATGCCTGGGGGAAGTAAATCAGCTTAACTCCAGATTTAATTTGAATTTATCTGTTAAATCATACTTAAATAGAATATCTGCAAAGACTGCTGAACTTTTCTCACTTAGCTTTTATACTGGTGCTTCTATGGCAAATTGCAGTGAAAAACTTTCAAGACAGCTTTGGCACATTGGTCACAATATTGGAATGGCATTTCAAATCATAGATGATGTTCTTGATTATTCCTCAAGCAATGCTGTTTTGGGTAAGTCCACTGCCAATGATTTAAAACAGGGTATCTTTACATTACCTATAATTTATGCAATTGCAGCTGATAAAAATGCCTTTAATGGTTTATTGGAAAAGCATTACTTCTCTGACAAGGATATAAACTCCATAATCAATATAGTTAAAAGCTCAGGAAGTATTTATGAATGTAATAAACTAGCCTCCAAATATTCAAATAAAGCTTTCAATCTAATTGAGAAACTTCCTAAAGATGACAACAGTGAAATGTTAGACAGCATAGTTAAAAAGCTGCTTGTTAGAAAATACTAAGTTTAAAAAAGCACATATACCGTAATAAGCCGGCATATGTGCTTTTTTTAATCCATAGCTGCTTTACAAAGCTGTTTAAAAGCTACCACAAAGTTTTTTATTTTTTTACTTGGCTGCTTTTTGTAAATAAGATAAATATTGTACTCCATATTTAAATTTTCAACAAATGTCTCTTTTAAAATATCATTTTTTATTTCTTCTTTCACAGCCATATAAGGCAGAATAGCTACACCTTGTCCCTTTTTTAATGAATATTTAATGGATTCCACGGAATCTACAGTAAAAACTACATTTAAATCTTTATAACTTCTGTTAATTTCTCTTAATTTAGCACTTACAACATGTATTATACCTGGATTACCACTTAACATAAGCATAGGATAGTTAAAGATATCCTCTAATTTTATTTTTTCAGGTATGTTCATGTCAAAACTGCTTACTAAACAAAATTTATCGCAGCTCAGCTTATAATGCACTATTGATTTATTTTCAGGTAATCTGTAAACAATCCCTACGTCACTGACATCCTGCAGCACATTTTCTTCAATCTTTTCACAGTCGTTAGAAGTTATCTGAAAGCTGTAATCTTTGAACTTTTTCTTCATTTCATAAATTATCGACGGCATAATATATGCTGCCATTGACCAGCAGGCATCTATTTTAACCACATTATCATTTAAAATATAACTTTGCAGAACTTCACCTAATCGGACATAGTTTTTTAAAATATTTTCTGAATATTTTAATGTTATTTTCCCAGCTTCAGTAAGCTCTACACCTCTATTGCTTCTATCCATGAGTTTAACTCCTAAGGAGTCCTCCAGCTTTTGAATCTGCTTACTTAAAGCTGATTGAGAAATATGAGATTTTAAAGCCACCTTAGAAATGCTTTTCTCATGTGCCACATCATAAAAGTATTTAAAGTATTCCAGTTGCATTTTATATCCTCTCTTCCCTTTTCCATAAATATATATACTATTATAGCATATGCTCCCTTCATTAGTACATAAGATGAGAATAACTTTCACTTACAAAACACTTACACTGCATAATTACTTAATTTTGTAGTATAATGTTTATATAGGGGGGTTTGTTATGAATGAAAAAATTCTTATAATTACGGATAATTATAGAAAAATCAACTTTTCTTCTCTGCTAAGTCTGTACTCAACTGACTTTATTAATCCTGATCAATTAAATTCTCTTAGGATATTAAACTATGATGCTGCTATAATTGATTTTAAAGAACCAGCTAAAAATATAGAGACCTCCAATATCCTCCGCTCAATAAATTCCTGGCTTCCTATATTAGTAATTACTGACTTTGCCTTTCCTGATGAATATCTGGATTTTATGAATATTCATGGTTATGGGCAGATAAAAATGCTTATCTGGAGAGAAAACTATCCAGAGGAAATTATAAAATATATTCAATGTCTTATTCATCCTGGATATGCAGATGCAAAATCTGAAATAGCTTTAGTATTACCAATATACGATGCAAAATCACAGTATAATAATTTATTATCATTAATTGAAAATGTTAACATTCTAATTGAAAAAAGTTTAAATAATATTTATATTTATTTAGTGAATATTAATTGTGAAAATAACATTGAAAATTTAATAAATAAGATTGAAAAGGATACAGACTTTAATAATGATACAATTAAATCACAAATAAAATTAGTTTACAGAAAAGCAGATAACTATCTGGATGCCCTGCGTTCCATTGATTCTCAAATAATGATACTTATAGATACTTATAAACAATATAATATTTCTGATATATCTAAAATAGTAAACATTTTAAAACTGGGTTACTTTGATATGATTATAGGGTCAAATTCAAAATCAGATGAATATTTAAAAAATAATATTAATATTATGGAAAAGCCGCTAATCAATTCCCTGCTTCCTGAAGGAATAACTTACTTAGAAAATGGCTTAATTGGTATGAATGCTGCAGCTTCAAATTATATACTGTCACTTTTAAAGCAGGATACCGGTACCCCAATTGACCTGGAGTTATTATATATATCAAAGCTTTTGAAATTCAGGGTGCTACAGATTCAAATTGACTTTATTCAAAAGGAGAACATAGTACCTATAAAGACAAATTCTTTATCCCTTATTAAAAGTATTAGAAAACTTAAAGGATTAAAAGTAAGTAAAGTTAAAAGTGCTTAAATTTATGTTTAAGGGGGGTACATCTATGACTGAACAAAAAGATATTTTATTTGTTGATGATGACAGCTATATCCTTAATCAGTTAAATACAATGTTTAAAAATAGTGGTTACAATGTGCATTTTGCCAAAGCTGCAGATGAGGCTTTGGATATTCTTATTCATGATAAGATTGATGTAATAGCATCAGATATGATATTGCCGGATAAAAGCGGTCTTGATTTAATAAAAATTGTTAAGAATAAATATCCTTATATAGTCAGAATATTTCTTGTTGAAATAAATCAGATTTCTTCCACATTAGATTTCATTAATAATGGTGACATTTACAGGTTTATTGAAAAGCCATTGAAAAATGAAGATCAGATAATTTCAACTATAAAAAATGCTGTACTTTATGCTGATTTTCTTAAAAGCAAACCAGTTAATGATAGTAGTTCGGATAATATAACCATTTCACTTGAAGCAGTAAAAGATATAATTGATTTATACAAAAGGCAGTATTTTATAGTGAAAAACAATAATTTAATAGTATTAGTATCATCATGCCTTGACAGTAAGATGAAAGTTAATTCTTTCCTTGATGAATATGATATTAATTTTAATTTATATCATAAGAGAATGTTAGATCAGAATAATACTTTATATATTAGAAGATCACAATATATTTAAATTCATACATCCACATAATTCCTCCACAATTTATTTCTATAATTAAATCATAGAAGTAAAACTTATTTTAACAGGAGGAATATATATGTTTTGTGGAAGATTTGGTTATGGCGGATTTGGCAATGGTTTTGGGAGAGGCTTTGGCGGATCAAGCGGCAGCTTTTTCTTAATAACAATGGGCATCAGAATTATTATTTTAATAGCTATTATCTTCATTATAGTTAAGCTGTTTAAAAAGTATACTAATAGCTCAAACAGTGCTCTTAAAATACTAGATGAAAAGTTTGCAAAAGGTGAGATTTCTGAGGAGGAATATTTAAAAAGAAAAAATATTATTTCTAAAAAGTAGTAAACTAGAGGTTTGACCTCTAGTTTTATTATTATATAATTAAATATAAATGGTTATTCAATAGGGGTGGTTTTCTTGAATGGTAATGTAAAAATTTTAGTTGTGGATGATGAGCAGAAAATACTTGATGTTATAAAGGCATATTTAATTAAGGAAGGATACGATGTTGTAACTGCCTTAGATGGTGCAGGTGCTTTAAATATTATAGATTCACAAACAATACATCTTGTCATATTAGACCTGATGCTTCCCAAAATTTCAGGTGAGGAAGTATGCAAGAATATAAGAGCACATTCTCAGATTCCAATAATTATGCTTACAGCAAAAGCAGACGAAGACAATAAAATAGAGGGGCTTGCTATTGGTGCTGACGATTATATTACAAAACCTTTTAGTACCAGAGAATTAGTGGGAAGAGTTAAAGCTTTGCTTAGAAGAACATACAGAGAGGATAATACTTTGGCTGAGCATTTATCCTTTAATAATGGAGATATTGAAGTTGATATTAATAAAATGATTGTTAAAAAAAATGGGAATCCCCTATCTTTTACCTTAAATGAATTTAAGGTTCTGGTGGTTCTTCTTTCAAATCCAGGCGAAGTATTTTCCAGAGAAAAACTAGTGGAAAAAGCTTTTGGATATGACTATGGCGGAACTGATAGAAATATTGATACATATATTAAAAACATCAGACAGAAAATTGAGGATAATCCAAGAGAACCTGTTTATATTCAGACAATTTATGGGTTGGGTTACAAATTTGGGAGGAATAATCAGTGAAGGTTACATTAAAGAAAAAATTATCTTTTGGCTTTCTTGCAGCTGTACTGGGTTCATTAATAATTGCAGGTTTCATATCAAATGTTATGATAAATAAATTATTTAGCACATATTTAAAAGGTGAAAATAATTCAAAGATTGATAAAGCTGTTACTATGGTAAGCGAATTATATGATGAAAATAATAAACTTTCTGATTCTGCAAAGCAGCAGCTTCAAAGATATTCTCAAATGGAAAATATGTGTATTGAAATTCTGGATTCAGATGGCGGGCAGATTTATACTTCTGGAATACCTAATCATAATGGCATGAAAAACATGGGTGCCATGATGGGCCATGGAATGCATAGTTTAATGACTGGAAACAATGGAGACTACACTGAAGAAAAGCACGATTTAATTAAAGGCAGCAAAAAAGCAGGCACTATAGTCTGCGGTTACTTTAGCAGTTCATTGATGACATCTGGTGCAGTAACATTTATTATGACTCTTAACAAATCCTTTGTTATCTCCGCAATAATAGCATTAATATTTGGTTTATTACTTAGTATTATGATTTCAAACCAGCTTTCAAAACCTTTAGTTGAAATAACTCATACTGCCAATGAAATGAGAAATGGAAATCTTCAATTAAGGTCTGATGTAAATAGCAGCACAAAAGAAATACATGACTTGTCTCTTTCTATAAATTATCTGGCTGAAACCCTTAATCATCAGGAAATTTACAGAAAAAGAATGACCTCAGATATGGCACATGAAATACGCACTCCATTAACTGTGTTAAAAACTCATGTGGAGGCATTAATTGACGGAATATGGGAACCAAGTACTGAGATATTTGAAAGTTTTTATGAAGAAATAGAAAGATTAAATAAATTAGTAGATAATTTAAGAGATTTATCAAAACTTGAAGAATCCAAATTAAATTTAATTAAAAGTAAATTTAATCTTTCTGATGAAATAAACAAAATAATTCTCAACTTTAAACCCCTGTTTGATAAAAGTAATTTTAATTTAGTTTGTAAAATTGATGATAATATAAATGTAATTATGGATAAGGATAAGCTTAATCAAATAATGCAAAATATAATTTTTAATGCTTATAAATATCTTAATACAAATGGTACTGTATTAGTAAGTTTGAAATCAAAACATGAAAACGCCATAATTAAAGTTTCAGATACTGGTGCAGGAATCAGTGAGGAAGATCTGCCCCACATATTTGAGAGATTTTACAGAAGTGATTCCTCGAGAGACACTCATACTGGAGGTTCAGGCTTAGGGCTCACCATTACAAAAACTTTAGTAGAAGCCCATAGCGGTTCAATTTCTGTTAATAGTAAGCTAGGTCATGGTTCGGAATTTACCATTGTTATTCCTGTAGTTGCAGCTAATAAAAACAATTAAAAGTGTCAACATGATGCTTTTCTTAATATCATATTACATAAGTAATTTTTACCGAGGTGAAAATTTGACTGCAAATGAATATTTTGAAAGCATCTATTCTCTTGATCCAAGAAAGATTGCTGAAAGATATAAATTTCTTGGAGAAGGAATAAGCAGAAAAGTATATGCTTTAAATGAAGATTTAGTTGTAAAGGTTGCAAAAGGATCTGAAGGAATTTATCAGAACTCAGTTGAACACTATGTATTTACTCATGCAGATAATAATTTTAAAAAATATTTATGCCCTATTATATGGTTTAAACCCCGATTACTGATTATGAAAAGAGCTGTCTCCTTTAAAAAAATCACCAGATCCAGATTTGTGGACTTAAGAACCATAAGACCCGAACCTAATTCATTAAATGAAATAAATTATTACACAAGTAAATTCTTCCTTTATTATAATGATATAAGATCAGCAGGTTCATGGGGAAAACTTGCTGATGAAAATGTTCTTATTGATTATGGATGTACAAATGCTTTTGGAGATTATTATTATGATTTTATTTTCAGCTTCTTAAGATATTAAAATTTATTGTTAAAGGGTGTCTATTCCGGCTAATTTCATTAAATATAAGGCATTAGTTGTAGTGGATACTCCTTTTCTCAGTTTATAATCGAAAAAAATCTTGTTATTTCTATAGTATTCTTCAAAATGGTAATTTTTAATTTGGTTGTTTTCATTTTGTAAATCTCCTAATTCAAGGTCATGAGTTGAAACAAATCCAATAGCATCTTTTTTGCTTAATTTGTTTAAAAGCATCTTTGCGCCAATATGCCTGTCATATGAATTTGTTCCTTTGAAAATCTCATCAAGCAGAAACAGTACCTTTTTATTTTCATTTACTGCTTTAATTATTTTTTTTATCTTTAATAGTTCTGCATAGAAAGATGATATATTTTCTTCTATATTGTCACTAGTACGCATACATGTAAAGATATCCATTTTAGAACAGCTGAAACTTTCTGCACATACTGGTGATCCTGCATATGCCAGAACTAAATTAACTCCAACCGTTCTTAACAATGTACTTTTCCCTGACATATTGGAGCCTGTAACTAAAATTATTTTTTCACTGTCCCCTATTTTTAAATCATTGCATACCCTGTTTTTAGTTATAAGAGGATGACCCATATTTTTACCATAGATAAACAATCTATCTTCTTCAAATTTCGGCATAGTCCAGTGAGCATTATCATGTTGTAATATGGAAATGCTGCATAAGGACTCTATTTCTCCAATAACGTTAAGCCATACATTTATATTCGGCCCTGATACTTTTTTCCATTTATCTAGTGCAAACATGTATTGATAATCCCATAAAGTTAAAATATTTAAAACAATATAAATTAAATTATTTCTATCTGAAATAAGTCTGGAAAGCTTAACCAATGCATTTATTTGATTAGTTGAGCTGCAGCCTTTACTATCATATAATTTTGATTGTAAATCTTTTAAATAGCTGCAGTGAAATTCTGCTTTCTCTATATTGCTTAGAAGATTACTATATGTTAAAATATCTTTTTTATATAAATTTATTAGTTCCAAATATTTAACTCTTTTTGTTTTCTTATAATACACTAAAAAAACCTGAAAAATAGCAAATACTGAAAGAATATATACAGGTATTAAGTGTAATGGAAAATATAAAACTGCCATAAATATTGTTAACAGTGGAGTATATCTAATTAAATTAAGCTGACTTTTAGCACTATCAGGGCTGATTGTTTCCTTTGCCCATTTAATTAATTCTTCCGGATTTTTCATATCTTGAAAGTTAATCTTCCCTTCGGATTGAAATCTTTGCCTCCATCCTGTTTTTTTTGATAACTCAATTACAGCTTTTTGCCTTTCATAAATTTCTTTAGGTGTATAATCAGCCTTTGTTAAAGTTTTTCTTAAAGTCTGTTTGCCGGTATAAGTAACTGTGGAATTTATATATTGAAACAAGGAACCTTTCCCGAAGATATCCAGATCATAGGAATACTGGTGTAATTCATCTTTAAATTCTTCTCCATTATCTTTAAAATCAGTCCAGTTTCCCTGGGCCCTTTCTATTGAATCTTTATTAATGCCTATTATGTTTAAGCATAGTTTTTTATGATATCTTATTTTATTTTGAATGTTTATTAAGACTCCATATAAAATTAAAAATATCAATATTATACTTGCTTCCATAAAATACAGTTTTATTTTGTGAAAATATATTATTAATACAGCTGAAAATAAAAAGACAAATAATCTTAGTGCTGCTGTATAATTGTATTGTTTAGTAAGTCTGGCCACCAGCCCTGTATACTTTTCCTTACGCCTGTTATACGATTTAATTACATTCATTAGTCACTTTCTCCTCTTTTTACTATTAACCCATACAATAACTATTATACTTTTATTTTTATAAATTATAAATGATATGTTCATAAAATATTGATTATGTTAAATTTGACTTATTTGATATAATATATATATCTTTAAGAAAACATTGGAGATGATACTTGTGGTAATGTGCTCAGTTTGTAAAAAAAATGTAGCAGTAATATTTACCAATAACATTGTAAATGGTAAACAGGAATTAACAGGATACTGTATCCCCTGCGCTAAAAAGCTGGGAATTTCTCCTTTATCTAATATGATGGGAAATATGAATATGAATGAAGATGATTTAGAAAATCTGAATCAGCAGATGGGTGAAGTCCTTGGAAGTATGGATCTTGATAATATGAATTCAAATAATCCGTTAATGAATATGTTTGATGGTGCTCTTGCAGGCTCTCAAAATAAGAATGAAATTGAAAGTGAAAATGATGCAAATACTAAGAAATCTAATGAGGCAGCTGCATCATCTGAAGTTAAAAAGAAAAAGCCAAAGTCAAGGAAGCATTTGGATGCATATGGGATAAATCTTACTGAAAAGGCAAAGAGAAATGAAATAGACGAAGTAATAGGAAGACAAAGAGAAATTGACAGAGTTATTCAGATATTAAACAGACGTACTAAGAATAATCCTATTTTAATTGGAGAAGCAGGTGTTGGCAAAACAGCCATAGCCGAGGGTTTGGCAGTTAGAATTGTAGAAAAGAAAGTACCAGTTAGATTTTTTGATACTGAAATTTATCAGCTTGAACTTACATCTATTGTGGCAGGTACACAATTTCGAGGACAGTTTGAATCAAGAATGAAGGGAATCATTGATGAAGTCAAAGAAAACGGCAATATAATATTAATAATCGATGAAATTCAAAATATCATGGGGGCAGGAAGTGCAGAAAATGGCTCTTTAAATGCTGCTAATATTTTAAAACCTGCACTGGCAAAGGGTGAAGTTCAGATAATTGGCGCTACTACAATTGAAGAATACAGAAAATATATAGAAAAAGACTCTGCTCTTGAAAGAAGATTTCAGCCTGTTTTAGTAGAAGAGCCTTCAGTAGATGATACAATTGAAATTTTAAAAGGTATAAAGGGTTATTATGAAAATTATCATAAAATAATAATACCTGATGATATAATTGAAGCTGCTGTAAAGCTGTCAGAAAGATATATAACAGATAGATTCTTACCTGATAAGGCTATTGATGTAATTGATGAAGCAGGTTCCAGAGCCAACTTAAGGAACAAAGGCCTTGTGGAATTAGAAGCTTTAAAGGAAGAACTTTCTAAGGTTAAAGAAAATATATTATTTTCATCAAGCCACGAGGATTATGAAGCAGCTGCAGAAAATAAAGTCAAAGAAATCAAGCTGGAAGAAAAAATAAAATCTTTTGAAAATCAGGATAGCAAAGTAGTTCTCACATTAGAAGATGTTGCTTCCGTAGTTGAAGCATGGACAAAAGTACCTGTACAAAAAATAACTGAAATTGAAGCAGAGAAGCTGTTAAATCTTGAGGAAAGGCTTCATAAGAGAATAATAGGCCAGAACGAAGCCGTATCAAGTGTAGCAAGGACTATAAGAAGAAATAGATCAGGCTTTAAAAAGTTTAAAAAGCCGGCATCTTTTATATTTGTAGGCCCTACAGGAGTAGGTAAAACAGAATTAGCCAAAGCTCTGGCAGATGAGTTATTTGAAAATGAAAAGGCATTAATTAGAATTGATATGTCAGAGTATATGGAAAAACATACTGTTTCAAAGTTAATTGGAGCCCCTCCTGGATATATTGGATATGATAATGGAGGTCAGCTTACTGAAAAGGTAAGAAGAAACCCCTATTCCATAATTCTTCTGGATGAAATTGAAAAAGCCCATCCAGATGTATTTAACATTCTTCTTCAAATATTAGAAGATGGAAGATTAACTGATGGTCAGGGAAGAACAGTTCATTTTGAAAATACAATTTTAATTATGACTTCAAATGCCGGAACCAGTTTTAAATCAAATGGTATAGGCTTCTCAAGAGATAATTATGAAGCCCTGTCCGATAAGGTTTCAACAGTGTTAAAGGAAACGTTCAGGCCGGAGTTTCTAAATAGAATTGATGAATGCATAATTTTTACTGAATTAAACAAAGATGAGTTAAGACAGATCCTGGATTTAATGTTAAAAGAAATATTAAATGAGGCAAGAGAAAAAAATATTCAGGTTAACGTATCTGATGAAGTAAAGGAGTTCCTGCTTTCAAAAGGATATGATAAAAAATATGGTGCCAGACCACTGCGCCGTACTCTTCAGAAATATGTAGAAGATGAATTAGCAGAATTATACCTTAAAGGTAAAATTAAAGATGGCAGTACTGTAAATTTATCATTGTCTAATGGTAAAATCATTTTTGAATAAATAATAGAAGAATTGAAAAAAGATTATGAAAGATAGTGGGAATAAGCCACTATCTTTCATTACTTATGTACATAATTTAATAAACTGCTTATTTATTACTTTAAATCTGCAATTTTAATATCATACTGCATAATTTGTAGTTGAAATAATGCACATTTTGTCTTATTATATTTATATTAAGCTTAATTATATATTTACTATTAGGAGGAATATTATGACAAACAAAAGAAGCTTTGGTTTATGGACTCTTATAATGTTAATTTTTGTGCCTACATTTGGATTTGGTAATATAACCAACAATGCAGTGGCACTAGGACCAGCATCTATTCCATCATGGTTAGTGGTTTCATTATTGTTTTTTCTTCCATTATCAGGTATGTTTGCTGAGTTAGCATCAGTAAATAAAGGCAAAGAAGGAGGAATATACTCCTGGATAGAAAGCGGCCTTGGCTCAAAATGGGCTTATATAGGCACATGGTCATATTTCATTGCTAACTTATTTTATTTACAGCTGGTTTTTTCAAAAATACCAGTAATGGTGTCTTGGGCTATATTTGGAGAAAATAGATTTAACGATTCAAATGCTCACTTGCTGCCATATATAGCAATATTTCTTGCAATTCTATTAACTTATATCGCAACAACAGGAGTAAAAAAGTTCTCGAAACTTAGTAATTTTGGTGGTAAATTTACTATTGCCGCAACAATTATTTTTATAGTTATGGCATTTATAGGATACTTAGCTGGTACACCTTCTGCTTCAGAATTTTCTACTGCAACGGTTGTACCAAAATTTGATTTAACTTATTTTTCAACATTTTCATGGCTGCTATTTTCAGTTGCCGGGGCGGAGGTTGCAGGTACATATATAGGTGAAGTAAAAGACCCAGATAAAACATTTCCAAAGGGCGTAATACTTGCCACAATATTTGTTGCTGCTGCCTATGTAATTGGATCTTTTGCAGTATGCTTAATTGCCTCACCAGAAGTTTTAACAAAAGCTGGTCTTAAAGATGCAAACTATGTTGTGTATAAAATTTTAGCTCAGAATTTTGGCTTAAATGGTAAAATAGTAGTTCAGATATATGCAGCAATATTGACTCTGACATCAATTGCCGCATATGTAGTATGGCTTGAATCACCTATCAGAGCTATGTTCTCAGAAGTACCTGAAGGTACATTCCCAAAGTTCCTGACAAAAAAACAAGAAGACGGTACTTTAAAGAATGCATTATGGGTTCAATGTATTGTTGTATTAATTTTAATAATTGCGCCGCTTGTTGGTTTGAATTCTATTGATTCATTCTTCCAACTGCTGACGAACCTTTCTGCATTATCATTGATAATTCCTTATATTATCCTTGCTGTTGCTTATTTAAAGTTTAGATTAAAAGGTAATATTCCCCCATTTATGATGTTTAAATCAAAAAAATCTGTTGTATTTGTTTCAGCAACGGTATTTATTTTAGGTATTGTTGCTTTCTTTGGAGCAGGAATTGACTCTATATCACAGGCTAAAACTATATCTGAAGCTATAAAATCAATAGTTATGACATATGGAGGACCTGTAATATTAATTTTATTAGGATACTTAATTGTACTTATAAATAAACTTACAGCTAAGGCCGAAGAAGATATAAGTAATTCTAAATCTGCATAAAATTATTAAAAACAAAGAATAAAGATTAAATTTAAGGAGCATAGCATTAGCAGTTAAAACTGCTGATGCTATGCTCCTTTTTAAATTAGCAACAATATTTGTTAAGATTCTTAAGAAAAATTTAAGTTGATTTATTCTCACAAATCTCATATAATTGAATAAAATATTAATAAAGTATTAATATTTATTAAAATATTTTAATATTTGTTAAGTATTTTTAAGAATACATTTGTGGGAGGCGATTATTATTTTATTAAAAAATTTTATAAGTAAATTAAACTCAAAGCTAGGTATAAAATCATTATTTAAAAGCCTTAGAAGTTTTCCTAAAATAAATATCGCCATGATTGTTTGCATTATTTTTTCTTTTATTTTAATTTTACTTTCTTCATCTGTTAATGAAGCACTTGCAGCGAAAAAAAGCGTTATTATAGCACATAGAGGATATTCAAAGGCTGCTCCTGAAAATTCTGCAAGCTCAATTGAAAAAGCAATTAAGGCTAAATCTGATTATGCAGAAATTGATGTTCAGGAGACAAATGACGGTGTTGTTGTATTAATGCACGATAGAAGCTTAAAGAGAACAGCTGGCGTAAATATGTTGGTTTCACAGCTTAATTATGACCAAGTTTCTAAGCTTGATATTGGTTCAGGTTTCTCAAAGTCATTTAAAAACGAAAGAGTTCCAACTTTAAAACAAATTCTTAAAGAATCTAAAGGAAAAGTTAAATTAATAATAGAATTAAAAACATATAATAAGGATTATGAAAAATTAACTGAAGATGTAGTAAACTTAATAGAAAAAAATAATATGGTAAGCAGCTGCAGTATACATTCTATTAATTACAACAGCTTGTTATTAGTAAAAAAAATTAATCCAAAAATAAGAACAGGATATATAGTTTTAAGGCATGTTAATGACTTACCATCATATAAGGTGGATTTCTACAGCATAGATAAAAAATTAGTTAATGAGAAAGTTATACATGATATGCACAAATTAAAGAGACAGGTTTATGTATGGACCGTAGACTCCAATTCTGAAAAAAATAAATTTATAAATTTAGGAGCTGATGGAATTATTACTGATAATCCAGTCAGGTAAAAAATGTGTACAACTGTACACATTTTTTATTATTCTTCTGATTTTCTATACTGCTTTGAATTAATATCTGTATCTGTATATACGAAGCTGCCGTTGGATGAAACTCTCTCCAGTTCATCCAATTTACTATTGATTTTTTTAATATCTGACTGAATATTCATTAATAAGTTCTGTAAATCCTTATCCATTTCATCCTGCTCCTCTCTGGAAGTAGTTTATCCAGAAAGCTTAAAATTATGTTAAAGTTCTGTATTATATACTTTGGTTTATCTTTATATTTTATCCTCCAACAAAGCAAAATACCCCAGAGTGTTACAATAACATCCCCGGGGTTATAAAATTAACCTATTAAATTAATAACTGTGTTAACAACATTTTCAGTAGTTATTCCAAATTCTTTGAATAATGCTTCTCCTTTTCCAGATGCTCCAAAATGATCTATAGATATAATTTTACCATCTAAGCCTACATATTTATGCCATCCAAATGATGAAGCAGCTTCAACTGCAACTCTTGCTCTAACCTTATTAGGTAGTATCTTTTCTTTATACTCCTGACTTTGAGCATCAAATAGTTCAAAGGAAGGCATACTTACAACTCTTGCATCAATACCTTTATCAAATAATTGTTCTGCTGCTTTATAAATAAATTCAACTTCTGAACCTGATGCCATTAAAATTACATCTGGTATATCCTTCTTTGAGTCCTTAAGGATATATGCGCCTTTAAGAGCTTCAGCTCCAGTTTCCTTGTATAAAGGCAGCTTTTGTCTTGTAAGAATCAATGATGTTGGGCCATCCAGTTTTGTCATAGCTAAGCACCATGCTGCTGCAGTTTCTTTTGAATCTGCAGGTCTGAAAACTGTCATATTTGGAATACTTCTTAGTGATGCCAGCTGTTCAATAGGTTCATGTGTTGGTCCATCTTCTCCTACTCCAATACTGTCATGTGTAAGTACATAAGTAATTGGCAGCTTCATTAATGCAGATAATCTCATGGCACCCTTCATATAATCACTGAACACAAAGAATGTGGATACGAAAACTTTTAAACCTCCATGAAGATAAATTCCATTTGCAATGGCTGCCATGGCATGTTCTCTTACTCCAAAGTGCAGATTTCTTCCACTTCTATTTTCAGCTGAGAAATCTCCCATATCCTTCATATAAGTTTTATTTGAAGGTGCTAAATCTGCAGAACCGCCAATTAAGTTTGGAATTAATTTAGCTAATCTGTTAATAATTATACCAGATGCTTCACGGGTTGCCATTGGCTTATCAAAACTCCATAATTCCTTGTTATTTAATAAATCTACAGAGTTCTTTCCATTAAACCATAAATCCCATTCTTCTGCCAGTTCTGGATATGCTTTTTTGTAATCTGCAAATAAACTGTTCCAGCTGTTCTCCTTTTCATCAGCTTCTTTTCTGAATTGAACCATAGTATCTTTCACTTCGTCAGGTACTGTGAATGGTTCATAATTCCAGTTTAAGAATTCCTTTGCTGCTTTTAAGTTTTCTTCTCCTAAAGGTTCTCCATGTGCTGAAGCCTTACCCTGTTTTGCCGGGCATCCATAACCAATTGTATTCTTTACTATTATTATGCTTGGCTTTGAGCTTTCCTTTTTAGCTTTTTCAATTGCAGTGCTTATTTTGTCAACATCATTACCGTCATCCACTTTAATAACCTGCCAGCCATAGCCCTCATATCTTTTTCCTACATCTTCTCTAAATGCTATGTCAGTATTTCCCTCTATGGAAATATTATTTGAATCATATAAAACAACCAGTTTTCCAAGACCAAGAGTACCTGCCAGTGAGCTGGCTTCTCCTGAAATACCCTCCATTAAACATCCATCACCAGCTATTGAATAGGTATAATGATCTACAACATTATATCCTTTTCTATTAAATTTTTCAGCAAGATAAGCTTCTGCAACAGCCATTCCAACTGCATTGCATATGCCCTGACCAAGTGGTCCTGTTGTGGTTTCAATACCATCAGTATGACCGTACTCAGGATGACCTGGAGTTTTACTTCCCAATTGTCTGAAATTTTTAATATCATCAATGCTGACATCATATCCGAATATGTGCAGTAATGAATAAATAAGCATGGAGCCATGTCCAGCTGATAGTACAAATCTATCTCTATCTAACCATTTTGAATTATTAGGATTATGTTTTAAAAATCTTGACCACAATGTATATGCCATTGGTGCACATCCCATTGGCAGTCCGGGATGACCTGATTTTGCTTTTTCAATTGCCTCGGCAGATAATATTCTAATTGTGTTTATTGCTAAATTGTCTGTATTTTTCATGATAACCCTCCTAATATATTAATAATAAAAAAATTAACTTCACTTTACTTACGCACATCTTATTATATCATAATTACAGCATTTTCCCCAAAATCAACTTTTTTTCAAAGATTATTTCTTAAATTTTTACTTTTTTATCGAGCTTTTAATTAATTTAATCCAGAAATATTCAACTTCCTCTGGTAAGTTCTCCTTTAATTCCTTAAGCTTACTATCTGGGTACTGAGTTATGGCAGCTTTAATAGGTTCTATATATTTGTCAGGTATAAATTCATTAATATCTATGTTTTCCCCTTCTTCAATGCATTTTACAAGATGAGACTCTATTGTTTGCATACTGAGTCCTCTGATTTTACAGATTTCATCAATAGTTTTACCATCCTTATACAAATTATAGGATAATTTGTGACTTGGTGTCTTTGTTTCTCTACTATCAATAAAAACAGCTGGAGCTTTATTAATTTCTTTTTCATCATTATATTGTTTAATTAAATCAATGAACTTATTCCCATATCTCTCAAATTTTATTTCTCCTACACCTTTTATATTTAAAAACTCATTTTTAGTTAATGGCTGATATTCACTAATGTCCTTTAAGGTTGTATCAGAAAAGATAATATAAGGAGGAACTTTTTCTTCAACTGCCATTGTCTTTCTGAATTTCTTAAGTAACTCAAATAATTCATTTTGATCCTGCTTCACATCTTCTATTTTAGCAACATTCATAAAAACTTTTTCATTATTTTTAAGCACATGTAATGATTTATTTGTTAATTTCAGTACTGGATATTCTCCTACAGTAAGATTTAAATACCCATCCGCAGCAAGTTTATTTATCATGTCTGATATTATCTTTGTTTTATATTCCTTCATAATGCCATATGTAGATACCTTATTTAAGCCATGAGTAAGTAATTTTTTATTATTTGAACCCTTTAAAACTTCTGCTACTATATTAGTTCCATACCTTTCTCTTAATCTGTATACACATGAAAATATCTTCTGAGACTCTATAGTAATATCTACCTTTTCAGTTTTATCACAGCAGTTTCCGCAGTTTCCACAATTGTCTACCTGCACTGTTTCACCGAAGTATTCAAGCATATACTTTCTAAGGCATTTAGAAGTATAACAGTAATCTATAATTGCCCTTAGGCTTTTATATTCATATTCCTTTCTATCTTCTGGCAGTTGTTTTTGTTCTATAAAATATGTCTGAAGCTGTATATCCTTTGGCTGAAATAACAAAATGCAGTCACTTTTTTCTCCGTCTCTTCCTGCCCTGCCAGCTTCCTGGTAGTATGCTTCTATATTTTTAGGCAGATTATTGTGTATTACAAATCGTACATTGCTTTTGTCAATTCCCATTCCAAAGGCATTTGTGGCCACCATTACATCAATATCATCATATGCAAATTTATTTTGTATTTCAGTTCTTTCCTGCTCTGATAACCCAGCATGATAAACTCCTGCTTTAACTTTTTTACTGTTTAAAAGATTACTAAGTCTTTCTGCTTCCCTTCTTGTAGATGTGTATATTATTCCTGTACTACCTTTGTGTTTTGAAAGATAAGATAATATAAAGCCATCATTATTTTCCCCTCTCAGCACTGAAAAAAATAAATTTTTTCTATCAAATCCAGTTATATGTACATTGGATTTCTGTAATTTTAAAAGGTTTATTATATCACACCTTACAGCTTCTGTTGCAGTGGCAGTATATGCACCAATTACGGGTCTTTTGTTAAGTGAGCTGATAAATGCAGCTATCTTGCCATAACTTGGTCTAAAATCATGAGCCCATTGAGAAACACAGTGGGCCTCGTCTACTGCTACAAAAGAAATATCCATATTTTTAAGTGCCCTGCAAAATACCTCGGAATCCAGTCTTTCCGGGGCAATATATACTAATTTATATATTCCATTGATTACACCCTGCATTATTCTCCTTTGTTCATCAATGCTTAGAGTACTATTAATATATGCTGCTTCAATGCCTAATTTATTTAAATTATCAACCTGATCCTTCATAAGTGATATTAATGGTGAAATTACCAGAGTAATACCTGAAAACAGCATAGCAGGTACTTGAAAACAAATAGATTTTCCTGCTCCTGTAGGCATAATTGCTAATGTATCTACTCCATTTAACACATCATTAATAATTTCTTCCTGTCCCTCTCTAAATTTGTCATAGCCAAAGTATTTTTTTAATATTAATCCAGCATTCTCCTCCATGAGCATCCTCCTTTGTATAGTGTATTTATATTACCTTAAATCTTCCTTAGTATAATATACTATGCCAATTGCTCCAGGTCCTACATGAAGTCCAATTACTGGTCCGATATCACATATGTTTATATTTACTTTCAGCTTTTCCATTATATATTCTGCCAGCTCCTTGGCTTCATCATAGCAATTTATATTATGAATTACTATTTCACCAAGTCCAAAATCGTTTATATCCTGAAACATCTTTTGAGCCATGGTTTTTATAGCCCTCTGCTTTGTTCTTACTTTGGTAAATACAGATGCATTACCATTTTCCACAGTTAATATTGGAATTATCTTAAGAAGATTACCAATTAGGGCATTAGCTCCTCCTATTCTTCCGCCTTTTTTTAAATATACCAGGTTTTTAGGAATAAACAAAAATCTGCTCTTTTTTAGATTACCTTCAGCAGCTTCCTTAACTTCCAATAGTGATTTGCCGTCTTTTGCAGCTCTTGCTGCAGAAATTACTGCAAATCCCAGCTGCATACTGTTGGATCTGGAATCCACAATTTCTATTTCTGCATCTTTATATTTCTCAAGAATCATTTTTCTAGCCATATGAGCTGTCTGGCAGGTTCCACTCATTTCAGAAGATATGAATACAGCTAAAAGGCTATTTCCTCTTTTAACAACCTTCTCCATTTCAACATACATTTCTCCAGCAGATGGCTGTGATGATATGGGTATACCTTTCTCATCCATCATTTTATAAAAGCTTTCGTTGTCTATTTCAGTCTCCTTAAAACTCACATCATCAAACCTAACGCTTAATGACACTATGTTAATATTTAATTCTTCAATAATATCTTTGTTTATGTAACTTGTACTATCAGTTAATACCTCTACAGCCATTTTTCATCTCTCCATTTTAATTCAATTATTTTTTACCTTGAATAGTGCCTGCATAGACACCATATTTCTTATTATAACAAATACTATTTATTTTGCATCAAAAACATTAAATTGTGCTTTATAAAAAGTAATAAGCTTTTGTAAATTTTATTTTATTTATCATTTTACTTGTTTTGAATTTTTTGGTATATTAAATATAAATATATTTATATTGGAGGTAACTATGATTGAACTTAATGGAATTTCAAAAAGCTATAATGGTAAATTTAAGGCAGTGGATAATTTAACATTAACCATAAACTCTGGAGAAATTTTCGGATTTTTAGGTCCAAATGGTGCTGGAAAAAGTACAACTATTAAGATGATAACTGGTATTATAAAGCCAGATAGCGGGTCAATTAATGTAAATGGAGTGGACATATTAAAGCATCCTATTGATGCAAAGCAGCAGATAGGATATGTACCGGACAATCCAGACATGTTTTTAAGATTAAAAGGTATAGAATATTTAAATTTTATGTCTGACATTTATGATATCCCCACTGATATAAGACAGGAAAGAATAAATAAGCTAAGCCAGGAATTTGATATGGATTCTGCAATTGGAGATAAAATAGGCAGTTATTCTCATGGAATGCGTCAAAAGATCATAGTAATGGGTGTATTAGTGCACGATCCATCTGTTTGGATATTGGATGAACCCATGACAGGTCTTGATCCTAAGTCCTCTTATGTTTTAAAGGAAATGATGAGAAGTCATGCTGACAGCGGTAAGACGGTGTTCTTTTCAACCCATGTTCTTGAGGTAGCCGAAAAGTTATGTGACAGAGTTGCCATAATAAATAAAGGTAAAATCTTATTCTGTGGTTCAATAAAAGAAATGAAAAGTAACCTTAAAGAGGATGAATCCCTTGAAAAAATGTTTTTGGAATTGGTGGAAGATGAAAATGAATAAATTTATTATTTTAACTAAGTTCTTATTAAAAGGTTATTATGGCAGTTTTTCCTCAGGTAAGAAAAAAAACAGAGTGGGCTACATAATATTACAATTAGCTGTTTTAACTATGTTTGCATTTTTCTCCTGGATGATAAATTCTGCTCTTTTTAAAGTTTTATCTATGTATGGCATGACTAATATTCTGGCTGGTATAAATTACTCATTAGTAAGCTTCGTTATATTCTTCTTTGGAATATTTTATGTTATGAACATTTTTTATTTCTCAAGAGATACAGATTATCTGCTTCCACTTCCTGTGGCAGGTGAAACAATAGTAATGAGTAAATTTACTGTTACTATAGTTTATGAGTACTCAATAGTAGCTGTTATACTTTTGCCTTTTACAATAATTTATGGAATTGGTTCCGGCAGTGGTTTAATATACTGGATTTACAGTATATTAGGAATGATGCTTATTCCAGTGATTCCTATAACTATTGCTTTACTTTTAAGTATTATAATAATGCCATTTGTAAATATGTCAAAAAATAAAGATATGTTCAAGACCATTGCTGGAATTGTTGGTGTTTTTTTTGCACTTGCTTTTAACTTTTTCATGCAAAGTGCAGCAAATAAATTTCAAAATTCAAAACAATTGGCAGATACAGCCTCGAAGATATCAAACACCACAAGCTCCCTATTTCCCGGCAGCGGCTTAATATCTAATGCTATTATAAATTATAATACGGTAAGTGGATTCATGGAATTTATTTTATTTATCCTGGTTACTGTAATAACTCTTGTTTTAGCCTACTATATGGGGAAATTGTTATATTTAAAAGGTGTTGTAGGACTTTCTGAGTCATCATCAAAAAGAAAAAAAATTAATAAAGGGCAATTTGCCAAGACTGTGGTTAAGAGTTCTGCTATGAAAACATACTTTTTAAAGGAAGTTAAAATTTTATTTAGAACTCCTCCTTACTTTATAAACTGTATTTTACCTAATTTTTTATGGCCTATTTTTATGATTCTTCCCTTTATTGCAAATAAAAGCAACAGTGGCGGTGAAGATCAGTTAAAGCTTTTATTTGAGATGATAAGAAATAGTTCATACTCTGGAAAAACATTGGCCTTTTCTGCAGCAGCAGGAATATTCTTTGGGGCTGCTAATTGTGTAACACCTACAGCTATATCAAGAGAAGGCAATAACTTATTTTTTATGAAATATATACCTTTAAGCTACACAAAACAACTGCTGGCTAAAGTATTTTCAGGTATTTTGGTAAGCTTTATAGGGCTTTCTATAATACTTGTTTTAAGTATAGTATTTTTTGGGCTTTCACCTTTAATGATATTATTTATGATTATAGTTATGATATTATCAGTTATTTTTACAAATATTGCTGGGATAATTCTTGATTTATATTTTCCTAAGCTTAACTGGGATAATGAACAGAAGGCTGTAAAGCAGAATTTCAATACTTTAATATGCATTTTAGCAGGTTTTATGCTATCTGCATTAATTATATTTTTAAGCTTTAAGCTGAATTTGTCAGTTATTGCTGCTTTTATTTCCATTACAGCTTTGTTTATTGTACTTGATTTTGCTTTATATAATCTTTTAAAAATAGTTGGAGAAAAAAGATTATCTGAATTAGAAAAATAAAATTTAAAGGAGTGATATTATGTTATCAAACAAAAAAGTAGTTACATTTATTTATGATGGCTTTGAGGATCTTGAATTCTGGTATCCTGTGCTCAGATTAAGGGAAGAGGGTATTGATGTTGTCGTTGCTGGCGTAAAAGGTAAAAAAAATTATGTGGGTAAATATGGATTGCATGCAGAATCAAACTGCAGCTTTTCCGATATCAATGCTGCAGACTATGACGGTTTATTAATTCCAGGTGGATGGGCGCCTGATAAATTAAGGAGATTTCCGGAAGTCCTTAAAATTGTACAGGATATGAATTCAGCGAATAAGGTTATAGGTGAAATCTGCCATGCAGGCTGGGTCACTATTTCAGCTAAAATAGTGAATGGAAGAAATGTTACAAGCACTCCTGGTATAAAAGATGATATGGAAAATGCAGGGGGAATATGGCTGGATGAACCTGTTGTTGTAGATGGAAACCTAATTTCCAGCAGACGCCCAGAGGATCTGCCAATGTACATGAAAAAGTATATAGAACTGTTAAAATAAATGTGAATAAGGGGCTGTCGCACTAATGAATTTACATGCAATATATTGTGGTATTTATTTTTAATTTTTTAGTGTAGCTCTATTCCTCTCCGATACTGTTAACTATATAGAAAGTAATAAATATCTTCACCGTGGCTGTCACAAAATATCCAATCCTCAAAGATTTTGGGGACTGCTACGGTGATTAGATATTTACTTTCTATAGACACCTATGGCTCTTTTA
>ENA-UOOI01000022-UOOI01000022.1-fermentation-metagenome-genome-assembly--contig:-NODE-22-length-200521-cov-12.788124_pt1 | contig 200521 bp, 210 predicted proteins | sample MGYA00245779_ERZ724027 | MGnify/ENA primary metagenome ERZ724027 (study PRJEB28704, sample SAMN03018318) | fermentation metagenome | biome: anthropogenic terrestrial biome; feature: soil...
ATGAACAGGAATTCATCCGTATAGTTATGAATAATTCAGAAAAGGAGCTTGCCAAAGAACTCCGCCAAATTCAAAAGGAGTACGAACAAGCACAGGCTCGTATTGCTAACATAGACAAAATCATTCGAAAGCTATATGAGGATAATGTGATGGGCAAAATTTCCGAAGAGCGTTTTTACAAAATGTCAGCTGAATATGAAGCTGAGCAGAAAGCTCTTGAGACAAAGGTGGATGTGTTAAAGAATGCCATTGATACAGCAAAAGAAAACTCCCTCAATACCGACCGCTTCCTTGCACTGGTTAAAAAGTACACAGAAATTACAGAATTGGATGCAGAAATTATCCGGGAATTCATTGACAAAATTATTGTATTCAAGGCTGAAAAGGTGGATGGTCGCAGAACTCAGCGGATTCAGATTTTCTATAACTGCATTGGTGTTATCGACTTACCAAACTAAACCAAAAACGGCATAGCCGCAAATCAACGACTATGCCGAATTTTTTAGGAATTATAAATCCCTATTTGACCGCTCCAAATATCAGCAGTTTTTTTATTTTGATCTATTATTCTATTTTACACCCGTGAAAATCATCATTTTCCGGTACAAAATCCTCCAATCCCTTAATATGGACATTATTTTTTTTCGAATAATCCAATAAAGCAGATTTCACAGCCTGTTCGGCCAAAACGGAACAATGCATCTTCACAGGAGGAAGTCCGTCCAATGCTTCTGCTACAGCCTTATTTGATAATTCCATGGCTTCGTCTATGCTCTTACCCTTAATCATTTCTGTAGCCATACTGGAAGATGCAATGGCTGAGCCGCATCCAAAGGTTTTAAATTTAACATCCTCAATCTTATTGTCCTTAATTTTCAGGTACATTTTCATTATATCTCCGCATTTGGGATTCCCTACTTCTCCGATTCCATCTGCATCTTCTATTTCTCCAACATTCCTTGGATTTCTAAAATGATCCATTACTTTTTCTGAATACATGATTATCTCTCCCTCCTCTCGTCGTATAACGGCGACATAGCTCTCAACCTCGCCACAATTTCTGTCAGCTTCTCAATTACATAATCAACATCCTCTTCCGTATTAAAATCCCCTAAAGTAAGCCTTAAAGAGCCATGAGCAATTTCATGAGGAAGGCCGATAGCTAAAAGTACATGAGAAGGATCAAGAGACCCTGATGTACAGGCTGAGCCGCTGGAACCCGCAATTCCTTCCATATCAAGGCTTAGAAGAATAGATTCTCCTTCAATAAATCTGAAACAAAAATTAGCGTTGCCGGGAAGCCTTTTTTCATCATCTCCATTTAATCTCACATAATCTATGTTATCAAATATGCCCTTTATGAGTCGTTTCCTCAGCTTAGTTAATTTTTCATTATGTTCGTCAATATTTTCACAGGCTAATTCAATTGCTTTTCCCAATCCAACTATGTAAGGAACATTTTCCGTTCCTGCTCTTCTATTCCTTTCTTGGGCCCCTCCCGAAATAAGAGGATCGATTTTAACTCCTTGCCTTATGTATAAAGCTCCTATTCCTTTTGGTCCATAGAATTTATGAGCAGACAATGATAATAAATCAATATTTAATTCGTTTACATCTATCTTTACATTTCCTATGGCTTGGACGGCATCCGTATGAAAATATATACCCTTTTCTTTTGCTATTTTCCCTATTTCAGCTATAGGTTGAATAGTGCCTATTTCGTTATTGGCAAACATTATTGAGATTAGGATGGTATCATCCCTTATGCTTTCTTTCAGCTGATCTAAATTTATAAATCCATATTCATCAACATCAAGATAGGTTACCCTAAACCCTTGTTTCTCTAAATATTGACATGTATGAAGCACTGCATGATGCTCAATTTTAGAAGTAATTATGTGATTTCCTCTTTTTCTGTTAGCATAGGCTATTCCCTTAATAGCCCAGTTATCCGATTCGGAACCGCAACTCGTAAAAAATATTTCCTGAGGTTTAGCATTAAAAACCTTGGATACCTTTTCCCTCGCTCTTTCTATAGCATTTCTTGATTGACCGCCAATAGAGTAAATACTGGATGGATTTCCGTATTTATCGGTAAAATAAGGCATCATCGCCTCTAATACTTCTCTTTTAATAGGAGTTGTTGCCGCATTATCCATATAAATATATTTTGACATCATACTTCCTCCTGAATTCTCTTTTTCTTTTTTTGTAGTATATTTTCCTGTTCATCAATCATATCCTGTAAAGTAATTGAATCGATTACATTATAGATACTATCTCTGATTCTCTGCCAAATTATTCTTGTAACACAATATTCTTCTTTTTCGCAAACATTCATCTCTTCATCTATGACACATGCTGCAGGCGCTAAATTACCTTCTAAAGATCTAAGTATGCTTCCAACGGTTATATCTTTGGGATGTTTACTTAACATATATCCTCCTTGAGCCCCTCTTACGCTTTGCAAGAGCCCGTCTCTTTTAAGTACCGCAACTAATTGTTCAAGATAATTTTCCGATAGACCTTCCTCTTCGGCAACACTTTTTAAAGATATAGGTCCCTTTCCGTAATTATAAGCTAATTGAAACATCGTTTTAAGACCATACCTTCCCTTAGTTGACAATTTCATTTTCCCGCCCTCCAATTCCAACCAAATAACTTGGCAATTCATTATAAGTATATTCTAACCCTTTATTTTTGTCAACATTCACAGTTCTAAAAATTTTCAATAAAAAAAGAGGAGTCTCTACTCCTCTGTCCTTAACATTCTTCTGAATTTTCATCCTCCAGGTCTTCTTCCCCTTCATCGAAAAGGTCGTCAAACTGAGGTGGAAAGAAATCAGGAAACTCCTCTTCTTCAAAACCATCACAAATATCACCAGGACTAAATTCTTCACATTCTGGAGGTTCTGGACAAAATCCCAATGTAGGTATTAGCAGTTGAACAGTTCCTACAATTTTAATGATTATAAACGTCCCAACCGCAAATGTAACTTTATTTCCAGTCTGCAAAGGCTGCCCTAATAATAATGAACTGGTTTCAACAACAACTCTGAATTCAAATTCATCTCTCGCATCCGGAATAAAGAGAACTACATCTTTATAAATATCAGGCAAAAATCCTTCTACTACACTTCCATCAGTTGTTATTACCTCAAAAGGTATTCTTAAAGTAAACTGTACTCTCCTAAAATGAGGTCTACCCTCTATATCTGTTACTACTAAGGTCCCGGGCACAATAAATCCAGGTCTAAATGATATATGACTAAAAGTTCCGCTTTCCAGTAAAACTTCAACTGTCGGGAAGCACTCCCTTTGTTGGCAGTGTGCATATACTTTGTCCGCTATGATACAATCCACTTCAAAAGCTCTATTCTGTGCATCAGGATCATAAAAACTGGATTTAGTTATTTTTTTCATATATTTCACTCCTTTCAATTTAATAAATACACTTTTACTTTCATATTATGAATTAAGCAGAGTTTTGTGATAATTTTATTTAAATATTAAGGGGGGAATAAATGTGGTTTTAAAAATACAAAATGGCTTTTTAATAAAAAGTCTTCAAGGCAGATATTACTTTTTTCAACTAAGAAAAAACAGAAAACTTGTATGTTCAATATTTGATAACAAAAACAAAAAAAACAGATCCATGTTACTTGTGGAAGATGAACGAATAATTGATTTCGCCGCAGATATTGATGAGGAAGATAGGATTCATCTGATTTACATTAATAATGAAGGACATTTAACTCATTACACATTTAAAAATGAGGAGAATGAAAAACCTAAAAAAGAATATATTACAAAATTAGATACTCGATCCAATATCTATTCAAATTTAAATTTCAAATTACAAAAAAATAATATTATTATTTTATACTCCTGTTCAAACGTAATAAATCCCAATATATGGTCTATTCATCAGATAATAAAAAGTGAAAAAATCAAAAAATCTACTGTTATAAATACTATTTCAGAAAAATTTTTCAGTCCTTTCTTTATGGACTTAGACAATCTGGGAAATATTCATTTAATTTATAGGGCCAAGGACATTAATTCAAACCATATATATTATACCTATTATAACGTATATATAAATAAATGGAATCCTACACCCGAAAAGATATCAACATTAAATAATGACAATATTTTCCCTTATCTTTTTATAGACACTCAAAATAATATTCATATCTTATGGGAAGAATTAATCAATAAAGATTATATTTTAAAATCAAAAATGTTATCTTTAACAAAATCAAACAACTTTAAATGGGTATCAACCTCTATTCCAACTATCAGAAACTGTGCTTATATTCCTATAATGCTGGAGGAAAATGGCATACTTAAAATAATATTTTCTGATGGAGAAAAAATTAAATGTATTTGTTCTCCCGATTATGGACTGTCTTGGAAATATGAAAAAGAAGCTACAGCGGAAAATGAAAATATGTACTTTATATTTTTTAGAAATAATTCTTCTAACTTTAATGAAAAAAATAAGATAAATAATATTTATGTAAAATTAGATAATAGTATATCCTTCTATTTCAGTGAAATACAGGAAGATTTCAATACAGCAGAAAAAAGAGAAATAGATAAAGTACAAAAAGAAGAAACAAATAAAGAGACAGACGAAGAAAAATTTTCATCTGTCGAAGATAGTGCTTTAGAATCTTTTAAAAAAGAAACCGAAATAAAAATAGAAGAAATTTCAAATTATATAAAAGATAATATAAATATACTATACTCAAAAACATCAAGTCTTGAATCCAAAATAGAGGAAATAAAAGAAATCCTAAATAAAAATGAAAAAAAGAAAAGGTTTGGATTGTTCAAATAATTTAATTTATCCTTTTAATAATATTCTTTCCTTCCTTTCTTTCAAAACTAAATGTACCAAAGATTTCGATACTTAATTCTTTAGCTTCATTTTCTATAATGCTTAAATCATTTAAGTTATAGAATTTGATTGAATAACTACATCCAGCCTGTATTTCACAAGGAGTTGATACAAGATGAAATTTATTTGAATCTAATATATCCAATACGTAATGAAGTTTTACAGCATGATTTCTGGATCTGATTACAGTTAAATAATATTTTCTACCTGCCATTAAATGTCCACTCCCTTATGATAAATGCAGAAATAATGTATGACATATATTACTGCAAAATTCTTTTAATATAAATATATTTATTTTTAAAAAAATTGTTACAAAGATGATGATATAAAAAAGGACCAAAAACTTATTTGAATAAGTCTTTAGTCCTTTTTTGATTTATATCTACTTCTTAAGTTTATCAGCTAATTTGGTGAGCATATCCACCGTCATCTTTGGCAAATCATATTCTGGTTTCCATCCCCATTCCTCTCTTGCAGCCGTATCATCAAGGGAATTAGGCCAAGAATCGGCTATAGCCTGTCTTACAGGATCTACATCATAATCCATAGTAAACTCCGGTATATTATTTTTAATTTCACCATAGATATCTTCCGGTTCAAAGCTCATGGCGGAAATATTAAAAGCATTCCTGTGGATTAATTTATCCGGATCGGCTTCCATCAATGAAACTATAGCATGCAATGCATCAGGCATATACATCATGTCCATATAAGTTCCCTTTTGAATATAGCAGGTATACTTTTTGTGTTTTATTGCTTCATAGTATATATGTACTGCATAGTCTGTGGTGCCTCCCCCAGGAAGAGTATCATAGGAAATAAGCCCGGGAAAACGCACTCCTCTTGTATCTACTCCAAACTTTTTAAAATAATAATCGGAAAGTATTTCTCCGGCAACTTTAGTAACTCCGTACATGGTTTCAGGCCTTTGAATAGTATCCTGAGGTGTTTTATCTTTTGGAGTCGACGGCCCAAAAGCTGCTATTGAGCTCGGTGTAAATACGGCACAATTTTCCTCCCGAGCTACCTCAAGTACATTATAAAGACCATTCATGTTAATATTCCATGCCTTTTGAGGATCATGCTCTCCCACGGCAGATAAAAGAGCCGCTAAATGAACTATTGTATTTATTTTATATTTTTTAACAGCTTCCGATATCTGTTTTCCATCTGTTACTTCAACAATTTCAAAGGGGCCCGACTCAATTATCGATTCCTGACCTTCCTTTTTTCTTCTGCTGCTGGCAACAACATTATCCCTGCCATATATATCTCTTAATTTCATAGTCAGTTCTGACCCAATTTGACCAAGAGCACCTGTCACCAAGATTTTTTTCATTATATAACACACCTCCATGAAATAGTAAATACAATTATCTTATTTATATTATAGCATATTTTAATTCATACATATATAAAAACCATAACCATAATAATTAAGAAAAAATAATAATTTATAATATAATCTCCCTATGGATTATAAAAAGGGCTTCAATCGAAGCAAAAATAAACTAACGAAGCCCTTTTTGAAATCCACTTAACGGAAAATATACACTAAGGAAATCATGATTTTCCCATGAAATATAAAACTGATAGCTAAGTATTCACGAAAATAACCTTAGCTATCAGTTTTATATTTATTTTACTACAATATTGTATATTTTACCCGGTACAAAGATTTCTTTCACTACAGTCTTTCCTTCTATAAACTTGCTTATAGTCTCATCCCTTAAAACTTTTTCTTTTACCTTCTCCTGTGAATCATCTAAGCTGATTGTAACCCTGCCTCTCACTTTGCCGTTCACCTGAACTGCTATTTCTACCACAGTATCTATAGTTAATTTTTCATCATATTTCGGCCAAGAAGACTGATTCAACATTCCTCCAAAATTTTGTCCTACCCACATTTCTTCTGTAATATGAGGTGCTACAGGATTAAGGAGAATAAGATAAGTTTTTAATTCCGCCTTATTAATCTTTCCCGCATTATTAATTTCATTAAGAAGTGACATTAGAGTCGCAATAGCAGTATTATATTTAAGGGTCTCATAATCATTGCTTACTTTTTTAATCGCCTTGTGAATACTCTTCTTCATCTTTTCAGAATAGGAATCCCCTTCAGTCAGTATATCCTGCAGCTTCCATACTCTGTCCAGGAATCTTCTGCAGCCTTTTAATCCGTTTTCAGACCAAGGAACACTTTTTTCAAAATCGCCTATGAACATCTCATAGGTTCTCAACGTATCTGCTCCGTATTCCTTTACGATATCATCTGGATTAACCACATTTCCTCTTGATTTTGACATTTTTTCATTATTTTCTCCGAGAATCATTCCATGAGAAGTTCTCTTTTGGTATGGTTCTTTAGTAGGAGCTACTTTAATATCATACAAAAATTTATACCAGAATCTTGAATAAAGAAGGTGAAGAGTAGTATGTTCCATTCCTCCGTTATACCAGTCTACCGGAAGCCAATATTTAAGGGCTTCTTTATCTGCCAGCTCTTTATCGTTATGGGGATCGATATATCTTAAAAAATACCAAGAAGAACCTGCCCACTGAGGCATAGTATCCGTTTCTCTTTCAGCCTTCCCTCCGCATTTGGGACAAGTGGTTTCCACCCATTCTTTTATATTGGCAAGAGGCGATTCTCCGGTATCCGTAGGCTCATAGGCTTCTATATTCGGAAGCATAAGAGGAAGTTCTTCCTCAGGTATTGGAACCCATCCGCATTTTTTACAGTGAACCAATGGTATAGGTTCTCCCCAATATCTTTGACGGGAAAATACCCAGTCTCTTAATTTAAAGTTGATTTTTCGAGAACCCAGTTTCTTTTCTTCAAGCCATGATACCATTTTTTCTTTAGCCTCTTTTACATCTAAACAGTTTAAAAATCCCGAATTTACCAATTCTCCCGATTCTGTATCAATATAGGCCTCCTTCTCTACATTTCCTCCTTTTACAACTTCCACAATAGGGAGATCAAATTTTTTTGCAAATTCCCAGTCTCTGCTGTCATGAGCAGGAACAGCCATTATAGCTCCGGTGCCGTAGGAAGCAAGAACATAATCCGATACCCATATGGGAATTTCCTTTCCCGTTGCAGGATTTACAGCTTTAATCCCTTTTATTTCAACACCTGTTTTTTCCTTTACAAGCTCTGTTCTCTCAAAGTCGGATTTTTTTATGGCATTTTTTCTGTATTCATTTATTTCATCTAAATTTTCAATATCCTCTTTATATTTATCGATTAAATGATGCTCCGGTGCCAAAACCATATAAGTTGCCCCAAACAGAGTATCGGGCCTTGTAGTATATACTTTTAAGTTCTCATCTTTTCCTGCAATTTTAAAATTTACTTCTGCTCCCTCGGATTTTCCGATCCAATTTATCTGCTGAATCTTGGCCCTTTGTATATAATCTACCAAGTCAAGATCGTCTATCAGTCTTTCCGCATAGTCGGTTATTCTTAACATCCACTGATTCTTTACTTTTCTTATAACTTCTCCCCCGCATCTTTCACATTTTCCGTCTACTACTTCTTCATTTGCCAATCCTATTTTACAGGAAGTACACCAGTTTATAGGCATCTCGGTTTTATAAGCCAAGCCGTGTTCAAAGAGTTTCAAAAAAATCCACTGAGTCCATTTATAGTAATTAGGATCTGTAGTATTTATTTCCCTCGACCAGTCAAAGGAGAATCCTAAAGATTTAAGCTGAATCTTAAATCTTTTAATATTCTGTTCGGTAACCTTTTTAGGATGGATTTTATTCTTTATCGCGTAATTCTCCGTAGGCAGTCCGAAAGCATCCCATCCTATGGGGAAAAGTACATTATATCCTTCCAACCTTCTTTTTCTCGCCACAACATCAATGGCAGTATATGGCCTTGGATGGCCTACGTGAAGTCCTTTCCCCGAAGGATAAGGGAATTCAATCAAGCCATAAAATTTTTTCTTACTTCTGTCATTACTTGCTTTAAATGTTTGATTCTCATCCCATATATCATGCCACTTTTTCTCTATTTCCTTTGGATTATAATCCGTCATACAATACAACCTCCTATTATAAAAAATAAAACCTTCCATCTCCATAGAGACGAAAGGTCCGCGGTACCACTCTAATTGACAGATAAAATCTGTCCTCTTATTAAAATAACGGTTTTTTAAACCGGTTAAAGCTAATTTCTTCACCTTAACAACTCAAAGACGAGTTCAACATTTCCATTGCCGCCTTCCACCTTTCAACAGCTCTCTTTAAAACGGAAAAAGTTTACTACTTCTTGTCATCGTTTAATATTCATTTAAATATATAATAACAGATATACGGCAGTTAATCAATAGATAAAATATAACTTTAAAACTCAGCGGATTTTACTGTTCTTGGGAAAGGTATGACATCTCTTATATTGTTCATACCGGTAATATACATTATTGCTCTTTCAAACCCCAGACCGTATCCCGCATGTTTTACCCCGCCGAACTTTCTCAGTTCATTGTACCACCAATAAGTATCCTTATCTAATTTCAGCTCTTCCATTCTATTTTCTAATATATCTGGCCTTTCTTCTCTCTGGCTTCCTCCTATTATCTCTCCGATTCCGGGAACAAGCATATCTGAAGCCGCAACTGTTTTTCCATCATCATTTAATCTCATGTAAAAGGCTTTGATTTCTTTTGGGTAGTCAATTACAAATACAGGTTTTTTAATTACTTTTTCTGTAATATATCTTTCATGTTCGGTCTGTAAATCCAAGCCCCATTCTACAGGATATTGAAAGGTTTCCTTTGATTTTTTAAGTATTTCGATTGCTTCGGTATATGTGATATATTCAAATTTTGAGCTGGCTACATGGTTCAGTCTCTCTAACAATTCCTTATCTATAAATGAATTGAAAAATTTCATTTCCTCCTTGGCATTTTCCATAACATAATTGATAACATATTTCATCATATCTTCAGCTAATTTCGTAGCATCGAACAGATCGGCAAAAGCAATCTCCGGTTCAATCATCCAAAATTCTGCCGCATGTCTTCCGGTATTTGAATTCTCAGCTCTGAAAGTAGGCCCGAAGGTATATACATTCTTGAAAGCCAAAGCAAAAGCCTCCGCTTCCAACTGACCGCTTACCGTAAGATTTGTTTCTCTTCCGAAAAAATCTTTGGAATAATCAACTTTTCCTTCATCGTTCAAAGGGACATTTCCCATATCCAAAGTGGTTACATGAAACATCTCTCCTGCTCCTTCCGCATCGCTTCCGGTGATTATAGGAGTATGAACATATACAAACCCTCTTTCTTGAAAAAATTTATGAATTGCATAAGCCGCAAGGGATCTTACTCTGAATACGGCATAAAACGTATTGCTCCTCGGCCTTAAATGGGCAATCGTCCTCAGGTACTCAAAACTATGTCTTTTCTTCTGAAGAGGATAATCCTGAGCGGAACTGCCTTCCAGCTTAATCATTTTTGCCCGGATTTCAAAAGGTTGTTGTGCTTCAGGAGTCTCCTTTAACTCCCCCTGGACAGTTATTGCGGAACTTATCTGATATCTTGTTATTTCTTTGAAATTTCCCAAATTTTCATCAAAAACTATTTGAATATTCTTAAAAAAGGTTCCGTCATTTAATTCAATGAAGCCAAAGGACTTTGAGCTTCTTATGGTTCTTATCCACCCAGATATTTGGACATCCTTATCTAAATACTTTTCTTGTGCTTCAAATATTTCCCTTACTGTAGTTTTCTCCATGAAATTACTCCTTTCTCTTTAAACTGTAAAAATAATATATAAAAAAACCTTTCATCCTTCTTATGAAGGGACGAAAGGTTCGTGTTGCCACCCTAATTGCTGTCTTAAAAAACAGCCACTCTTTGCAATATATTCTATATTGCCTGCCTATAACGGTGCAGTTCCGTCATTCCTACTCTCTTTAAAGGATTTCAGCCAGAAACTCAGAGATGTTCTTCAGCATAAGCTTTGTATCGACCTTCCACCATCATCGATTCGCTTCTTACATTACTTATGTCTACTCTTCTCATCAAAGTCAATATCATATTTATATAATTATAAATTATATTACTTATATTTGTCAAATAATTTTGATAGTCTTTCTTTAATTACTTTTTCATATCCGTTTTCCGTAGGTTCATAATATTTTGCTTCTTTTAACTCGGGAGGAAGATAATCCTGCTCAACAAAGGAATTCTCATAATCATGAGGATATTTATATCCTATGCCGTGGTTAAAATCAGATGCTCCCTTATAATTTGCATCCTTTAAATAATCGGGGACTTCTCCGATTCTCTTATTTTTAACATCATCCAGAGCTTTAAGTATACCGGAAAAAGCCGCATTGCTCTTCGGGGCACAGGCCACATATATTGCCGCTTGAGCCAAGGGGATTTTCCCCTCAGGCATTCCCACTGTCTCTACCGCTTTGAACGCAGATAAAGCAACGGTTAAAGCATTGGGATCAGCGTTGCCTACGTCTTCGGAAGCACATATTATTATCCTTCTGGCAATAAATTTAGGATCTTCCCCCGCATATATCATCTTGGCAAGCCAATAAAGGGCAGCATTTGGGTCAGACCCTCTCATGCTCTTAATAAAAGCTGAAATAGTATCATAATGCTCATCTCCGCCCTTGTCATATTTGGCTTGCTTTACTTGAATACAATCTTTAATTACTTCCAGATCAATGTTGATTATTCCCTTATCATCTTTCGGAGTAGTCAACACTCCGAGCTCAAGAGAATTCAATGCAATTCTTCCGTCCCCTTCAGAAATTTCCACAAGGTAATCGACGGCATCTTCTGCTATGTCTACATTAAACATTCCTAGTCCCTTTTCTTTATCTTTTAATGCTCTCATCAATATTTCTCTCAATTCCGCCTTGCTGAGCTTTTCAATAGTTATTATCTGACATCGGGAAAGAAGAGCTTTGTTTACCTCAAAATAGGGATTTTCCGTTGTAGCACCGATAAGTATTATTATTCCTCTCTCTACATAGGGAAGAAGAGCATCCTGCTGAGTTTTGTTAAACCTATGAATTTCATCGATAAACAATATTGTCCGTTTGGAATAAAGTTTTAAATATTCTTTTGCTTTGTCTACTACTTCCCTTATATCCTTAATTCCTGCAGAAACCGCACTTAATTTTTCAAAATTCATTTTGGTACTTTTGGCTATAACCATTGCCAAAGTAGTTTTTCCCGTACCCGGAGGACCATAAAATATCATTGAGGAAAGTCTGTCTGCTTTTATAGATCTGTATAAGAATTTGTCCTTTCCCAATATATGTTTTTGCCCTATGAAATCTTCTAATACTTCCGGTCTCATCCGTTCCGCCAGAGGAGCATTCTTTTTTAAATTGTTTTCCATATTCATAGTGAAAAGATCCATTTAATCACCTATCTCTATTATTTCCGGAAAATTTCATTTTATAATATAAATCTATACATAAACTTTCTTTACATATTCCGAAGTCATACCTCTAAGTATTCCTCCGTATTTTAATCCGAATTCCAATTTATCTCCGACCTTATATTTTATTTTACTATTTGTTATATCCAATATCAAGTGGTCACTGCTGCTTCCTATAACAGTTATTTCTTTATCATAAGGTGTTATATCGTCAGGTAAAAGATCCTGCCTTCCGATGGCACATATCATTCTCTTTCTTATTCCCTTATCTTCAAATACAGGTACGTTTCCGAAAGCATCCTTTCCTATTTCTCCGACAGGAAGGGAAGGTTTGTCTTTAATTTCTATTGCTTCAATTACTAATTTAAATACATCATTAAATGTTTCTTCAATATCTTTTCCGTAGGCTGTTTCCCTTCCCAAAACAAGGGATTCCCCAAGTCTTAAGTTATTTATTCCTTCCGGTATCGTTCCATCATATAAAAGGGGAATACTTGATGAGTTTCCGCCGGAAATAATTTTGAGCTTTACATCATGGTTTTTCTCTAAATTGTTCTTAATTTCAACCAATCTGCCCAGATTTTCCGGAGTCGGAATCACCCCTCCGTAGCAGGTAAGATTAGTGCCTATTCCTATTAGTTCCACTCCTTCAAGTTTTTTTATTTCTTCTGCCGATTTATACAAATCATCTTCATAAAAATATCCTTCTCTTAAATCTCCCAAATCCACCATCAATATAATTTCATGCTTTTTCCCTATTTTTACAGCTTCCCTGGAAAGGGCCCTAATTGTTTCAATTTCCGAATTCAAAGAGGCATCCGCATACTTTACTACTTCTTCTGCTTCACTTATCATCGGAAGCCTTAAAAGTATCTTGGGAAGAGAAAAATCCTTCAATCTTTGAAAATTTTGCAGCCTGGAATCCGCCAAATATGATACTCCTCCGTCTACATAAGCTTTAACAAGTTTTTTATCGGCACAGAATACTTTAGTAACTCCGGCAACTTTTATTCCATTTTCTTTACATTTATCCGTTATAGTTTTTACATTATGTTTAAGTTTGCTTAAATTTATTTCAATTCTTGGGTAATCCATAATATCCCTCCATATACTTTAAATAAGTCCAACATAAATGTTGGACTTATTTTATTTAATATTTAAACTATTTTTCAGTAACCTCAATGCCGCCTGAGGGTACTCTTTCGACAAAATTCCCAAAGAAGCCATTATATAATCGTTATCAACCAGTATTTCCACATCTTTATTGGGGAGAAGTTCGTGGCCTTTATTGCTCAGGGGAATTTCTCTCATTATATCGACTCTGTGGGGAAGCCTTGTTAAAGCTCCTCCTGTACCTATAATATATTTCACTCTAGTCAAATCTTTTCCTTCTGCAACAGTCGTCCTTCCGCCGGAACCGTACAGATATCTGAATATACCTGCATGTCTCTTAACTGCCGTAACTGCTGCATGAAGAGTCAGTTTTTCTACAAAAGCTTTTTCTAAATCCGTTTTGGGTATGGGTTTATGATTGTCAATGAGATTTTGTAATTCTTCAGGGGATAAACTTAATTCTTCTTCCAATTTTTCTTTTCCTACCATGTCAACAACATTATGCATGTTTACATACACTCCCAGATCTCCTTCAACAGTTCTCTTTGCTAATGGTTCAGGACTTATAAGTATTCGGGAGACTTCCTCATTGCCTTCCGTTACAGAATGAACGTCGGTAGTAGCTCCTCCCACATCCAGCGTCATCAAATCTCCGATATCGTCATAAAGAAGCTTTGAGGCAACCATAACCGCACCAGGAGTAGGAATGATTGAGCCGGTAACCATTTCTCTTACTCTCTGCATGCCTGGAGCATGAACAATATGCTTTTCGAATACATCCTGAATCACCTTTCTTGTAGGTTCTACATTTAATTCATCTATCTTAGGATAAACATTTTCCACTATATATAATTCAGATCTGGAGTTTTTAAACAAATCTTTTACATCATCTTGGTTCTCTACATTTCCTGCATAAATAACAGGTATATCCAAATTCAAATTCGCAATAAGCTCCGCATTATAGAGGGCTGTTTCTCTTTCCCCGTAATCTACTCCTCCTGCTACGAGGATTATATTGGGGTTTATTTGCATCAGCTTATTTAAATCACTCTTCCTCAGTTTTCCGGAAGTTACCTGTTTTATATTGGCTCCAGCTCCCAAAGCAGCTTCTTTGGCCGCTCTTACGGTCATATCATACACGAGGCCGTGAACGGTCATCCTGAGTCCGCCTGCAGCGCTGCTTGTAGCTATTAATTCACCATACTCTATACTGTCTGTCTTTAGATTAAAAGACAAGTTATCAATGGCATTGTGCAGTCCGATATTCACGTCTCCTTCTCCGACACTGGTTGGAGCCTGCCCCTGTCCCGCAAATACGGGACAAGGGCTGTTTACCTTATCAAAAGCATTTACAACGGTAGTAGTACTTCCTATTTCAGCTACCAAAACATCAATTTTCATTTTTCTCTCTCATTTCTCTTCTTTTTTTAACCAAGAATGTAGCCACTTCAGAGCCTTTTGACCCTCTGCCGAAACCTACATCAACGCCGGTTTTAACCGCCAGTTCATTAGATACCTGAGTTCCTCCGGTAGCAATTATTACTTTATCTCTTATACCCTTTTCAACACAAAGCTCATGCAATTTTTTCATATTTTTATAGTGAACATTGTCATGGCTTATAATAGTTGAAGCGAGGATGGCATCTGCTTTTTCCTCTATGGCTGCATCCACCAGCTTCTCAACGGGCACGCTTGTTCCAAGGTATACACACTTAATACCGTATTGTTCAATTCCTCCGTGTTTGATATCGATAATTTCCCTCAAACCAACGGAATGTTCATCTTCTCCCACAGTAGCAGCTACAATTTTCATAGGATGAGCATCTATTTCCTCTCTGATTTCGTCGTCTGTCATTACTTCTGGTTTAGGCGGAATAACCAGCTTACTTGTATCAATCGTGAAAGGAACTTTTCCCTTAATTTCCACTCTCGTTCCTTCTGCTTCCTGCATTATTTCCCTACTGATTGCTTCCACATTTTCAAGCCCTAATTTCTTTCCTATCTCAATTGCGGCAAATTCTGCCGTTCTTGCTTCTGCCGGCAAGAACATTGTTATTAGGATTGTCCCGTCTCCCAGCCATTCCATTTCCGGTTTTATTTTTGTGGAATTTCTTAATTCTTTATTTTCTTCCATTCTTACATTAACATTATCGGTTTCGTCCAGTTCGTCAATATATACTATCTTGTCCGGATCCTCAAAAGTACATCCTCCGATTAACTTGGAAGGATTATCCACAGCGGTTTTGTCGTATTGAGCTACGTTATTATATCCGAATACTGCTGTTACAGGAGCCATATAATCTTTATCTCTTTCAACGATTGTACCTGCTGCAACTCCTCCGTCAATCTGTCTTGCTATTCCGTCTCCGTTTCTTTCAGGATAATATCCCGAGTCCACAAAGAAGCCATCTTGAACAGCCTTAAAATATCCTCCTACTTCCAATATTTCTTCCATGAAAAGAACTGCTCTTTCTTTTATTTCTCTTACTCTGTCCGCAAGTTCTCCTTTATCTCTCTTTATCTCAACCATCTCTTCAAGTCCGTCCATGCCTACAAGAGCTTGTTTAGCAGTATCTACTGCCTCAATATTGTAAATATGCCATGGAACATTTCTTCCTTCATCAGGTGTAATAGTTGACTGAATATCAGCACTTGTAAGTTTTGAAATCATAAGGTTTAAAACGTGAGTAACTGTAGCTTCTCTTGTTGACGATTCCATATACTTAGTATTCATCTGGGCACGCATTCTGTACCCTGTAAAAAATTCTCTTAGAGCTACGGCATAAGGTAAATCCAATCTCATACAAGGAGCCGGCGGTGCCGTAGGCGGTACTGTTGAAAGGCAAATATTTCCCTTCTTCATTCCAACTTTTACCGAAAAAATACTGTTCAGCGCATGCTGTACCATAAGTTCCGGCATTACTTTCCATGCTTCCCTTGCTGTCGCATTGGCATTATGAGCACCATCTATCTGAGCCATATCTGCCCACGTCATAACCTTCTTTGCAGAAGCGGCATCAACAAAGGACCTTATCATATTTATATCTCTGTATAACACGTTATACTGAGGATCCTGATGGGCCCCGTTTACGCCTTCTTCCGCAAACATTACCGCAACCTCCGGGCCTGCCACACCGCTTACATAAGAGTGATAATTTATCGGGCGGCCCACTTCATCTTCTATTAAATCCAATGCTTTTCTCTGAGCACGAACCTGTTTCCTGGTTACCGGTATTCCGCCTATACCTTGAGGGGTCCCTTCTATCAATCCGTCAATATGGCTTTGACCTGCTGTTCTTATAACCATTATATGATCTGCTCCATGCCATGCGGCCATTCTCATTCTTCTGATATCATCTTCAAACCTTCCCGAAGCAATTTCCGTGGTTATAACCGGTTCAGGCTGAGGATCAATATTATCAAAATATTTTGAGGCAGGCAACGGCTGCGACTGCTTTAAATTTTCTGATGTATCGTGGTATTCAAATTGCCATATTTTTCTCTTTTGTCCTGTTCCCTTTCTCCATGTCCAGCCTCTTCTTCTCGGCCTGTATTTATCGAGGTCCTTTAAAATATTCTCAATACTCAATTTTTCATTAGGTTTAAGCTCCATTATTTAGCACCTCCCTTGAAAGCTGCAATGGCATCTTCCCACATTTGACCTTCATAGAGTTTTAATCCGGTTTCTCTTATGCCCATATGTTTTTCTTTGGCTAATCTATAAACAATATTTCCTGCACCCTTCCCGAGAAGCCCTCTCTCAACTGCCTTATCAACTATTCCTTTAGCTTCAATGCTTGAAAATCCCATTCTCAACAAAACTGATCTCTCAATAGAAGGACTCGTATTTTTATATGCTAAATCAACCATAGGATCAACAATTTTTCCTGCTAATTCCCAGAATCTTTCTTTTAATTCTTCTTCCGAGAGATTAGCTAAATGTTTTCTTCTTTCTTGAAAATCATCGGCTCTCTTCACTGATTTTACCTCCTATTAATAAATAATATTTAATTCTTTCAATTCTTCCTTAACAAATTGTTCATTTGTCTTTGTTTCTTCAGCTAAAAACTTGATATCCTTATCAGTTACTTTTTTAGCATTAGAATGTTTAATACAATTTTTAATATAGGACTTTCTCATCTTATTTATATCCGTATCTTTTGCTTTGATATAACTTGGATCCTTGGGAAGAACAATATTTTTTCCCGGTACTTCATCCTCAGGATCTCCTATTTCTACTTTAATCCCATTCTCCTTAGCGAAACTAAGCTGAGGTTGAATATGCTTCCCGGCTCCTGTATATTCTGTCTCTTGAGCCACTACTATTTTGTCTTCGTCCAATTCCTGCGCCAATGAAAAAGCCACGGCTAAGGACGTGTTCCCTGCAGGTCCTCTTTCTATCCCTTGAACTTGGGCTAAAGCTTCCGTCATATAAAATACGGAACCTTGGTTTATAAGAAGGTATCTGTCCATATATCTTAAAGGTCTTGCTGCCGACCTTGGAACGTCGGATCTGTCCGGCCATGTTGCAAAGGGTACTCCAAATCCTGTATGACCTGTAGTAAATGATTTTTTATTAAACTGTGTATCACTGGCCATATGAAGTCCGCTTAAATCAACACTTGCTCCCACTATCTGAGTATGGGAAGCTCCTGCCTTTATAAGTCCTCTTGCCGTTCCGGTAAGATTCCCTCCACCTGCATTTGTGATTACTACCGCATCCGGATCCTTTCCTTCTCTTTCCCTGAACTGCATTGATAATTCATATCCTAAAGTTTCGACTCCTGCTATTCCGAAGGGAGTATATAAAGAAGCATTAAAATATCCTGTTTCTTCAAGAATCTTTAAAAATGTATAGAAGAGTTCCGGTCCAACTGTAAGTTGTACTACTTCCGCTCCCAGTGCTTCACATTTTCTTGCTTTCTCTATTATTTCCGGCTGTCCTACTCCTCTTGAATCGTAACACTCCTGAACTATTATGCACTTAAGCCCTCTCATGGCAGCCTGGCTTGCCACCGCTGCTCCGTAATTTCCGCTGGTCGCCGCAACAACTCCCTTATACCCTAATCTCTGAGCATGATAACAAGCCGTTGCCGCTCTTCTGTCTTTAAAACTTCCCGATGGGTTTGCCGCTTCGTCTTTAATGAATATCCTCGCTCCTTTTCCTTCCGGTGCATATTTTCTTGCTAATTCGGTCAGATTCTTTAATTCAAGGAGAGGTGTATTGCCGACGCCTGTTTCCTTCTGTATCCTTTCTATCTCCTGAAGACTGTATCCGGTTTCTCGCATCATCTTTTCGTAATCAAAAACTATACCGTCTGACTCAAAAGCATCATAATCAATTCCTATAGCTTTTTTCATAATTTCAGATCTTCTGCCCATTACAGCTTCAAAGCTCATATCCTTACTCATTATCGATCACCTTCCTTGCTGATTATTCCTCTCAATTGTCTGCCTATATAAAGTAATTCGGGAACGCATTTTCCAAAGCTATGAGTATAATAAGGATTAACTTCCACCAATTTTCCTTTTTCCCTGCGTCCTATATAAGTCTCAACTTCCACCATATCTCCGATATTTGCTTCGTCGTTAAGAAGAAATCCCTTTACCCACATTTCCAATGGTACCTTTCGAGTATCTTCAGGCAAATGAGGCGATCTTTCTTCCGACTTCAATACAATATTATGAATTCTTACCCATGTACCTTTTTTTGCATCCATTTATATCCCTTCCTCTTCAATTTAAATAAATATTATTATTCTTCTTCAATGAATTCTCTCATATCTCCCATTATTGCTCTCGGTACCGGTAAATCCAACATTGTCTTAAGTCCGGGACGTGAATTGATTACCTGAGGTATCATGTTAATACACATTGCAATCGTACCTATTCCTCCGGGAACTTCAGGTTTATTCGACATATTTATATTAGGTGTCCCTTTAATTGTTATATAATCTCCCGTATTTGTTCCTTCCAATTGAGGCTCAACTTGTTGAGGATGAACCATCTCTATTTTCAATTCATTATCAACATATCCATAGCCTAACATCTTGCATCCAGCCACATTTCCGGGTTGAACTTCAACATAAGGAGTTTTTCTGTATACCTTTGAAACTATAGGAGCCATGGTTTGCTCTACTTTCTTGCTTAATTTCCATCCCAAAGCATCTGCTATCATATTAACTGATTCAGCAAAACCAACATGGCCTGCCAATTTTCCTTCCTTCATTTTCTGGTTGAATTCGTCAACAGTTATCCCTACTCCTTGTTCATGCATTACAGTAGTCCCAAAAGGTGAAAGGCTGTTAACTCTTTCTGCCTTAATATGATCAACATCAAGGCAAGCGCCGGTTAAAATCACTACAAGTAAATCCATAATAAGTCCCGGGTTAATTCCTGTTCCTAATACAGTAACACCGTTTTCCTTTGCAATTTTATCTAATTCTTTTGTAAGTTCCGGTTCTTTTGCCTTCGGATAAGCCATTTCTTCTGCAGTAGTTATAACATTGATCTTCTTTTCCAAGCAAAATTTCATTTTATCAAAAGCATTTCTTGTATAGGAATCCGTTGCAAGAAGTACCAAATCCGCTGCTTTTTCAGTGATAACTTCATCCCTTGTTCCAATGATGACATCTTTTCTGTTTCCTCTCTTTACATCGAGAAAATCATACATGCTCTTACCAACTTTATTACCTCTTCCAACCACTCCTACAATATCAACGCCTTTTTTAGCAAGCAATGCTTCTGCCATGCCTTTTCCCATGGCACCAAGGCCCCAAATAATAATTTTGACATTTTCTTTTCTCATTAAGAGCACCTCCAAATTTTATTAATATTTATTATCCTTTAATATAAATATGCAATAACCTTGCCAACAAATATTGAAAAGGGTTTTAAGAGCAGAATTTGGAAATATAGAGGTTTCTCAAAAGAAATTTATGGAAATATTAAAGCAAAAAAATATTACCATGCAAATATATTGGCGTTAACGCCAATATATTTGCATGGCGATAAATGCTATAATTGATACTTTTTGATTTTATGTTGAAGAGTCTGCCTTTTGATTCCCAACTTTTTAGCTGTTTTTGAAACGTTATAATTACATTTCTCAAATGCGGAGCTTATAACTTTACACTCAATATTATCCATTAAATTAGGAAGAGGTATTGATAAATCCATACTATCTAAGACATTTGGATTATCATACTTTTTAAATATATGGGAATTTGTTATAAAATGCTCTTTTTTTAAAGTATGCTCATCATCGGATATGTAATTCATGGCTGACTCGATTACATTTTCCAGTTCTCTTACATTTCCGGGCCATGAATACGTATAAAAAGAATTTAGTACATCATCCGATATTATCCATACATCCTTATTTAAATTTCTATTATATTTATCAATAAAATAATTACATATAACAGGAATATCATCTACCCTCTCTCTGAGGGGAGGAATCTTTATATACACCACATTTAATCTATAATAAAGATCTTTTCTTAATAATCCCTTTTTTACACATTCATCCGGATCTTCGTTAACGGTAGCAATAATTCTTACATCAATAGGTATATCTTTAACCCCGCCGATTCTTCTAATGTAGCCTTCCTGAAGTACTCTCAGCAGCTTCGCCTGAAGCATTACAGGCATAGAATTTACTTCATCCAACATTAAAGTCCCTCCACTTGCCTGTTCAAATATTCCGGGTCTCTCTATGGCCCCTGTAAAACCACCTTTTTCAGTGCCGAAAAAGATTCCTTCAAGGAGGGTATCAGGTATAGCAGCACAATTCTGAGCTATAAAAGGTTTTTTTCTTCTGATCCCTCCATAATGTATGCTCTGAGCAAAAAGCTCTTTCCCCGATCCGGTTTCTCCATATATTAATACGCTGGATATGGTATTACTGGCCCTTTTACCTATGTCTACAGCTATTTTCATTTTATCGTTATTTCCTATAATATCGCTGAATTTATATTTTCTGATTCCTATATTTCCTTTAGTTTTGTTTGTTGTAACAAGATCATTTTGAAGATCAATAAGCTGATCGGAGAGCTTTCTGATATGAGTAACGTCCTCTGCTATTTCCAATGCCGCCACAGTTTTTCCATTACAGAATATTGGAATTGTTGAATTCACACTTGTTATTTTTTGTCCTTTATAATTTAAATATGTCTGAGTTTTATTAATAATAGGTTCCTTAGTTTTCATTACGCTAAGGAGTGTGCTCGTTTCTTCGTTCAGACTTGGAAATATAGACAGTAAGTCTTTATCGATTACATTTTGAGATTCCAATCCTTCTATTTTTGCCATAGCCTCATTATAAATTATGGTTTTCCGTTCCTCGTCTATAACATGGATTCCAATATAAGAATACTGCAAAATACTTTGCAGTATTATGTCATTGAGAATATTTTTCTTCATGGTATCATCCCTTGTATTATATATTTATTTTTAGTCTTTCCCATCTAAAGGTATGGTTACAGTAAAAATTGAACCTTCTCCAAGCTTGCTGTTTATCGTTATCGTCCCCTTAAACATTAATACTATATGCTTTACTATTGCAAGACCTAATCCTGTTCCTCCCATCTGCTTAGATCTTGATTTATCAACTCTGTAAAATCTCTCGAATATCCTTTTCTGATCTTCCGCCGCTATTCCTATACCTGTATCAATTACATCTATGACAACGTGGTTTCTGATTTTCTGCGCTTTGACAACTACCTTTCCGCCATTTTGGGTATATTTTATTGCATTATCGGTTAAATTTAATATCATCTGCTTAAAATAATTAAAATTTCCATATATAGCAGGTATCCCTTTCTTTATTCCCCGGGACAATACAATATTCCTTTTCTCAGCTTTAATATTCAAAACCTGAAATACCTCATCAATTACTTCTTCTATATGAAAATATTCATCCAGCACATTTCTTTTTTCACTTTCTATTTCCGACAGCATCAAGAGGTCTTCCACTAAAGCATTCATTCTGTTTACTTCTATGTCCATAATATTTAAGAACTTATCAGATACAGAGGGATCCGCGATTGCACCGCCTTTAAGGGTTTCTATAAATCCTTTCAGAGAAGTTAAAGGGGTTTTTAATTCATGACTTACATTTGCCACAAAATCTTTTCTTATGCTCTCGAGTTTTTTTAATTCGGTTATATCCCGTATTACAAAGATTGTTCCAAGTTTTTCCCTGGAGTTCTTATCTTCAAAAATAAAATTAGAATTGATTTTCATCACATTGTGATCGGGTTCCGAAATTTCGTATTCCCTTTCTTCTCCATTTTTTGTTAATAATTCATAAAATATCTGCTGTACTTTCTCATCTTTAATGATATAATCCAAATTTTTATCTATGCTTTCTTCTTCATCCATTTTAAAAATTTTTTCGGCAGAAGAATTAATAAAAATTATATTTTTATTGTTATCCACAGCAATTACTCCGTCGGTAATACTTGTCAAAATGGATTTAAACTTTATATTATTTTCCCTAAGTTGCAATATAGTACTATTTAATTGCCTGTTTACCTCATTAAATTCCTTAGATAATATTTTAAAATCCTTATTCCTATAAAAATAAGTTAAAAGTGTCATAAGGAATCCTATAAATATAAATACGAAAATATAATAAGCAAGTTTTATGTTTGCTACCGAACCGTAAGCAATCTTTTGAGAACTCAAAAATTCAACAAACAAAATCGTTATTGCTATCAAAGACAATAATAAAAGAATTACAAATATCTTCTTTTTCATTTTCCCTCCTATTTAAACTTATAGCCCACTCCTCTTACAGTTTCTATATATTTAGGATTTTTATCATCATCTTCAATCTTTTTTCTTAAGTTTCTTATATGCACATCTACTGTCCTTGTTTCCCCAAAATAATCATAACCCCAGATCATATTTAAAAGCATATCCCGGGAAAATACCTTTCCCTTACTCTCCAAAAGGACTTTCAAGAGTTCAAATTCCTTCAGAGTCAAATCAACTAATTTATCATCCTTATAAACTTCATGCTTATCCAGGTCTATGATTATCCTTTTATCGATGATAACTTTCCCTTTTATTTCCGTTTTCTTGCTGACTCTCCTCAATAAAGCTCTGACCCTTGCCAGAAGTTCTCTCACGCTGAAAGGTTTCGTTATATAATCGTCCGCCCCTATTTCTAAGCCCAAAACCTTATCTATTTCGCCGCTTTTGGCAGTAAGCATAATAATCGGAACATTCGCGGTATCACTATTCTCTTTCAATCTTTTACAAACTTCAATACCATCAATTTCGGGAAGCATTAAATCCAATATTATTAAATCGAATTTTTCTTTCTCTGCCATGTTTAAAGCTTCCCTGCCGCTATAAGTTGGTTTTATAGCATAACCGTTAGCTTCCAGATTATATTTAAGAAGTTCAACAATATGCTCCTCATCATCAACAACAAGTATTTTTTCATACATAGTCTATTCTCCTATTCATCCCATTAGTTTAATTCCGGCCGCCATTCGCTCCATTGTCCTCTCTTTTCTGTAGGAATAAAATCTGTCATTATGGCAACTGGTACATAGGCAGCTATTAACAATATTTTGTTTAAGAATTCCTGCTCTTAAAATAAGCAATTCATTACTTCTCCAAAGGTTCAAATGATATTTTCCTTCTTTCTTCTCAAAACATTCAATTAAAAAAAGATGTTTACCTACAAATGATTCGTAGATTTCTTCCCCGACTTCATAACAGCAGGGCCCGATAGAAGGTCCAATTCCCACAATAATATCAGAAAGTTCGGAACCGAATTCTCTTTTCATTAAGCTAATCATCTTACCGCCAATATCCGATAAAGTTCCTCTCCATCCTGCATGAGCCAATCCTATAATTTTTCTTTTCTTATCAAAGAAAAATAATGGAACACAGTCTCCATGAACAGTAACCAATACTATATTTTTTTTATCTGTGAGAAGTCCATCTACTCCCTTAGGTTTTTCTGTTTCGTTATAAAAATTTATATCCTTGATTATTGATATATTATTCCCATGAACTTGGTTAGAAAATACAATTTTATTTTCAGGTTCATCAAACAACAAGGCTAAATTATTTAAAATATTCCCCTTATTAAATCCAATTCTTGATGTAAAAATAGTTTTAACATTTTTATTCTCATTAAAAAAAGGTATTTCGTAATATATCATTTCTTTATAAGATTTTTCTGTGAAATCCATATTGAACTCCTCCGAAAGCAGTATTATTTTTCCTTATCCAATATCTTTTTCAATTCATCCATAAAAGTATTCAAATCTTTAAATTGTCTATATACAGATGCAAATCTCACATAAGCCACTTCATCAACTTTTATTAACTCATTCATTACATTTTCCCCTATATATTTACTGGTTATCTCTTTCTCCATAGAATTATACAGCCGTTTTTCTATATCATTTACCATATTTTCTATAACAGCCATAGACACGGGCCTTTTTTCGCAGGCTTTAATTATCCCTGTAAGTAATTTATTTCTATCATAAGCTTGCCTGTTTCCATCTTTTTTTATTACGACCAATGGTATCTCTTCAATTTTTTCATAAGTAGTAAATCTTCTCCCGCATTTTATACATTCTCTTCTTCTTCTAATGGCTTGTCCTTCATCCGTCGGCCTCGAATCCACTACTTTTGTCTCATAGTAATCACAAAAGGGACAATTCATCTTCTCACCTCATTTAATTATTATCTAAGTTGATTATAATATATTAAATTCAAATTGTCTAATCCCTTATTTTCTGCTATATTTTAAGTCCACCAGGATTATATCGGTTCCTATTTTAATTATGTTTTCCCAGGGAATAATCAAGTCTTGGCTTTTCCCAAAAAAATTGAGTATCTTTCCCTCTCCCGGTATAATTATTGCCGATACATCTCCCGAATTTAAATCTATTTCAAAATCATATATCAATCCGATTCTTGTACCATCATCAATATTAACTACTTCCTTTTGACGCATATCAGATAACCTCAACATAATACCTCACCAATCCTTTTCTTATTTTCTTTACTATATATATACTTTAATATATATAAGAAATATTCCTAAAAATGGTGAGGTATTATTTTAATTACACATATTTTTTCATACTTTTAAGAGCATTTTTTTCAAGTCTTGATACTTGGGCTTGAGAGATGCCGATTTCTTCTGCAACCTCCATTTGAGTCTTGCCTTCAAAAAACCTTAAATTCAATATCAGTTTTTCTCTGCTGTTTAATTTGCTTAAAGCCTCCCTCAACGTTATTCCCTGAAGCCAAACTTCATCTTCACTTTTTTCGTCTTTAACCTGGTCCATCACATATATTGCATCTCCACTATCGTGGTATATAGGTTCAAACAAGGAAATAGGCTCTTGAATGGCATCTAAAGCAAAAACCACTTCTTCTTTTGGAATACCTAATTCTCCCGCAATTTCTGTTATAGTCGGCTCCTTTGAATTCTTATATATAAGGTGTTCTCTTGCCTGAAGGGCTTTATAAGCAATATCCCTTAAGGATCTGCTTACTCTTATGGGATTATTATCTCTTAAATACCTTCTTATTTCTCCTATTATCATAGGCACCGCATAAGTTGAAAATTTAACGTTCTGGCTGGTATCAAAATTATCAATAGCTTTTATAAGGCCGATACACCCTACTTGGAACAAATCGTCTACATACTCACCTCTTCTGTTGAATCTCTGTATAATGCTTAAAACCAATCTTAAATTCCCATTTATAAACTTATTTCTTGCTTCCATATCTCCTTGTTTTATTTTTTTAAATAGTTCCTGCATTTCTTCATTGGTAAGGACAGGTAATTTTGAAGTATTTACTCCACAAATTTCTACTTTATTGGTATGCATCCACTTCATTCCTTTCAATAAGTTTTGCCCCTTTAAAATAAAATTATTACCTGTAGATTTTTTTTTATTCACTAATTAAACCATTCTCATCATTTCTTTTCTAAGCCTTTTTATTATTCTTTTTTCAAGCCGTGATATATAGGATTGAGATATTCCAAGCATATCCGCCACTTCCTTTTGAGTTTTTTCCTTTCCGTTTTTAAGGCCAAACCTTAATTCCACTATTTTCCTTTCCCGATTTGACAATTTGTCGATTGCTTCATTGAGAAGTTCTTTATCCACTTCTTCTTCTAAAAATTTAAATATAGTATCTCCTTCTGTTCCCAATATATCCGAAAGTAAAAGTTCATTTCCATCCCAGTCAACATTTAATGGTTCGTCAAAGGATATCTCCGCCTTTGATTTACTATTTCTTCTCAAAAACATGAGTATTTCATTTTCAATACATTTTGAAGCATAAGTCGCCAATTTTATATTTTTATCAGGATTAAAAGTATTAACTGCTTTTATAAGTCCTATAGTTCCTATGGATATTAAATCCTCTATATTTATGCCCGTATTTTCAAATTTCCTTGCAATATACACTACGAGCCTCAAATTTCTCTCTATCAATACACTTTTAACATCGGCATCTTCTTTTAATTTGGAAACATAATACAATTCCTCTTCCGGTTTTAACGGCGGAGGAAGAACTTCTCCACTTCCAATATAATGTATATTATTGATTCCCAATCTATAAAGTATCTTAAAAAGAAATTTATTAATTTTATATTTGATGTTTATAAACATTTTTATACCCCCTTATATAAGATCTCCGGATGAAGCAATCCTTTATATTTTTCCCCATCTGACATTTTGTTGTTATATATCGCTATTACTATATCCTGAGTTATTCTTCTATTTATCTTCTCATTTAAAATATCCAGTTCATCCGGTTTAAATCCAATCAGTATGCCGTTGTCTTTCCCTATGGATTTAAAAGGTATAAACCTTAATTTTATTTCATCTTTCAATTCCATCATTATATTTGTAAAATCATCTAAATTAAAACCTTTATTTTTCATATAGTAATTTTGTAATTTTAACGGAAGTATATTCTTAATAGCTTCAAATTCCACAATAACTACAGGTTTTTGACTTATAGGCTCTTTAAGAGAATTTCCCGTATCTACCAAAGCGGTAAATATTGCCTTCCTTCCTCTCAAAGTCACGGCTACTTCCGTAAATACATCTTCTTTATTAAGTTTTAAATTAAAATAGTTAAAAACATATCTTATTAATAATACGGAAAATGTTATGCTTATAATAAGAAGTTGAGACGTAAAATCATTTATAAAATATATCTTGTGATAAGTCAAATCACTATTTTTCAAAATATAAAATACAGCTAATCCCGCTCCTGCAAAAATAAATGAAATTATATAAAAATAAGCAAGGAGTTTTATAAACGTTTTAAGCTTTGCCGGATTATAAGCTATAACTATCATCAATATTGAAACAGACACCTTAACTGAAAATTTCGTTAGATAATGGAATTCAGGATAAAATACCACTAGTGCATAAAGGGAACCAACAATTGCCGCAATTAAAACCCTAATTTTATTTGTTTTTGTTCTTGTAACTTTATTTGTAACATATAATATAATAAAATTTATAATTGCATTCTCTAAGAGTAAGTATTCAACATACACATACACCATCAGACCCCCCTTTAAAATATTCATAATATACTTCTATTCACTTGTCTCATAATTTATGTATATTATACTTCTAAGAAGGAAAAAAAAATGTCATATCCTATATAAAGAAAAAAATCGTTTCTCCCTTAAAGAAACGATTTTTAGACAAAATACTATTTATTTATCTTTTCTCCTTAAAAACGTCGGTATATCCAAATCATCTAAATCATACTGAGATGTGGCAGCTTCTTCCTTAGCTTTAACCCTCGAATCTGCTCCGAGTTTATCGGATTTAAGAAACTTTCTTTCGCTTTTCTGATTTTCAAATCCTGTGGCTATAACCGTAATCTTAATTTCATCTTTTAAACTTTCATCTATTCCTGCTCCAAAAATAATATTTGCGTCTTGATCTACGGATTCTCGTATTAAATCTGCTGCTTCATTAACCTCAAATATACCAAGATCTGCTCCACCTGTAAGATTTAAAAGAACCGCCTTTGCTCCTTCTATAGATGTTTCAAGGAGCGGACTCTGAATAGCTTGCTTAGCGGCTTCAACGGCCCTGTTTTCTCCTTGGGCTCTGCCTATACCCATATGAGCAATTCCTTGATTTAACATTATAGTCTTTACATCGGCAAAATCCAGATTAATCAGTGCCGGAACCGCTATTAAATCAGAAATACCTTGTATGCCTTGTTTAAGTATTTCATCTGCCATCATGAAAGCCTGAACCATAGTGGTCTTTTTTTCCGCCACCTGAAGCAGTCTATCATTAGGTATGGTAACTAAAGTATCTACCTTGGTCTTTAAGTCTTCAACGCCTTTTTCCGCATGAATCATCCTTCTTCTGCCTTCAAAAGTAAATGGCTTTGTTACAACCCCTACTGTTAAAATCCCTAATTCTTTTGCTATTTCAGCAACTATAGGTGCAGCTCCCGTACCGGTTCCTCCACCCATTCCTGCTGTAATAAATATCATATCGGCACCTTTGATGGAATCGGAAATCTCATTTCTGCTCTCTTCTGCTGCTTTCATTCCTATTTCAGGGTTTGCTCCTGCTCCCAATCCTCGAGTGAGCTTTTCTCCAATTTGAATTTTTGTATCGGATTTTGACGCAAAAAGGGCTTGTCTATCGGTATTAATCGCAATAAAGTCTACTCCTTTAACACCACATTCAATCATTCTGTTTAATGCGTTATTGCCACCGCCGCCTACACCTATTACTTTTATTTTCGCATATTCTTCTACTTCCATATCAAAGTCAAACACCTCATAAACCCCCTTAAAAATATTCCTCCCAGACTTTTTTTAAAAATGATAATAATCCTTTATTAGAATTTGCTTTACTGCTTGTCTTCTTATTATGTACATTATTATATTCTACATAATAATTAAATTTCCTCTTTAAAGAATAATTTATAAGCCCAGCTGCAGTTGAATAAATAGGCTCTTGTATTCCTATGTAATCCGGTTTGCCTATTCTTACAGGCAGCTCAAACATTTTCTTCGTTAAATCTACTCCTTTTGGAAAATAGCCAATTCCACCTCCCGTCAATACGATTCCGGCCAATATGTCTTTGACAAATCCTCTTTTAAACAATTCCTTATAGATAATTTCAATTATTTCATTAACCCTTGCTTCAATTATTTCACTCAATTCCGCATTAGTAATATTTATTCTTTCATCAGAACCGATAGGAGTTACCTCAATAATCCTTTTTTTATTAACATTCGGATTAAAATTCAAACCATATTTTCTTTTTATATCTTCACTTTCCTTATATGGTATTCTAAAACCGATTGATATATCATTAGTTATGTGGTTCCCGGCTATAGGTACTAAGAAATTATAAATCAGGCTCCCATTTTTAAATAAGGACACGTCAGTAGTTCCTGCTCCTATATCTATAAGTAATACACCTAATTCTTTCTCATCCTCAGTCAGTACCGACTCGGATGTGGCTAATGGTTCAGCTACTATTCCAAGAACTTCCAATCCTGCTCCATTTACACTTTTAACAATATTAAGCACAGTAGTAGCGGAAGCGGTAACAATATCTACATCAGCTTCAAGTCTAATTCCCGTCATTCCTATGGGATCTCTTATTTCATCGTATCCGTCAATTATATACTGTAATGGTATAATATCTATTATTTGCTGATTTTGAGGAATTGATATTATGGTTGCTGAATTTAAAACTCTTTTTACATCATCGGAATTTATTTCTCTATTTTCATTAGAAACAGCTATAACTCCTTTATTTTTTGTAAATTTTGTGTATCCTCCGGCAATATTAACATAAGCATTATCAACTTCTATATCTGCCATATTCTCTGCCTGCTCTAATGCATAAGAAACGGCTTTCGACGTATCTTCTATATCTACCACGATGCCCTTTTTTACACCATAGCAAGGACTGATTCCAACTCCGATTATTCGAATTTGCTTACTCTTATCTATCTCGGCAATTATTACACAAACTTTAGATGTTCCTATATCAACTGAAGTAATCAGTTCCCCCATACAATTCTCCTCCTTTCAGCAAAATTGGCTTATAAAATGTGACCTTTCTATAATTATTCCTCTTTGCGTCTCTTCGATATGATAATTCTTCTCATCCTTGCAAAATTATCAAATAATCTTCCTCCAAAGGTAAAAATCGCCGCATAGTATAATGGGACTCCAAGTCTGTCTCCAACATATGCCAAAAAAGCTGCTAATAGAGCGTTCCCGAAAAAGCCTGAAATAAATATTTTAGTATCAAATTTATTTTCTAAATTTGATCTTATACCTCCAAAAACAGAATCGAGACACGCAAGTACTGCTACAGAAATATAAAGAGCATAAGCGGGATTATAAGTCACAGGCAATAATAAACCAATTATAACTCCAATCAAAATTCCAATTAAAGCAAAAAACATATTATTCACCTTCTTTTTCAGGTTTTGCAAATTTATAATCAACATCTTTAGAATAAGCCGGTATCTCAACCGAATCCTCTATCCGCGATTCAACTTCAATTTTAAAAACATTTTTTAAGTTATAAGCATAACTGTTTGGAGCATTTATAGCGGCATATAGTAATTTAGGATCCCCTATGGCTTTTATCACAAAAGGGGTACCTACGCTTTTCCCGTTTACTCTTATTATAGGACCTCCGCATTTTATCTCCGACGTAGACATAATCCTCTGTCCGTTAATACTGATAGCTTCAGCCCCGGCACTTCTTAAATCATTAAATATATTTAAAATATCCACATCATGAATAATATCATAATCAACTGAGTATCCGACTATTTCTTTATCCTGATTATCTCTCATCTTTATTACTATCCCCGGACCCTCCATATCCGTATATCCGGATTGGGCCTTTGCATCAGATACTTCTTCTGTTAACAGTTCTTCTATGCTTTTATTTCCTTTATCTACACTTTTCACTAAGCTAAGTTCTTTCTTCTTTTTTTCAACCAGTTCTTTCATCTCTCCAATTTCTCCATTAAGAGCAGCTATATCATTCTTAGAAACTTGTATGGACTTCAAAGTAACAGGAGTATAGCTTTCCAGGTGCTGCTTTGCCTGCATAGATAACGCCATTCCGATAGATAGGCATGATACAAAAAATATAACATTAATCTTCGATAATCTTCCCATAATTATCCTCCCATACTAATTAGCTGTCTCCTGAACCGGCTTAGCAAAAGTAAAATTCTTGATTTTTCTATATTTTGGTATTGATACGTTTTGGTCCTGTTTTAATTGAACTTTATAATCCGTATTATTCTCAAGATAATATTTAATTCCGCCTTTTATAGACAATGCAGATTCCAACACGGAAGGATCCCCTATGGCTTTAATAACTATTGGCGGCCCTACGGAAACTCCGTTTATTTCCAAATGATCATTAGCCTGAACTATCTCGGTAAAGGAAGTATATCTTTGATCATTAATTGATATGGCTTCCGCATCCGCAGAGTTTAAAATACTTATGATTTGAATTATTATATCCGTATCATATACTATACTATTTCCTTGACCAAACTGTACATCCATCGGAGGATCATCTATTTCGAATATTACTCCTGGGCCTTTCATATCAATATATCCTGCAAGAGTTCTGTATTTCTCCAACTCATTATATAACCCCTCGGTATATGAGTTATTGTCTGACTCTCCCTTTTCGTATTGTTTTATCTTAGATTCTAAAGTGTCTAATTCCTTCTGGAGATCATCTCTTTCTTTTTGTAATTTTTTAAGATCAGCAGCCAGCTGCTGTGCTCTCTGAGTTGGAAGTACTCCTTCTCCTACCGTCTCAGATACGGTTTTAAATTGAATGGATAATATTACCCCTAACAAAATACAAACCAAACCTATAGATAATTGACCTTTTTTCATTTATATCCCCCTAATTGTTATCGGTTACAATAATAGGATTTTCTCCTTTATTAAAGTAAATATATTTACACTTAATTTCTTTCTTATTAACATCATTTAATATTTCTAACAAATAGCTTAACTTATATTTTATATTATCTAAGGGTCCAAATGCAACTACTATCCCTTTTTTTAAATTGATAAGAACATTGTTTTCATCAGTAAAATCAAAGTCGGTAACACTTTCTATAATATTTATTTTAATGCAGTCATGTATAAAACTGTTAATTTCGGCTGAATTCCTTCCATCTTTAATCTTGTACTTTTCCCCAATTTGGGGTTCCTCAACTGATATCCCCTTTAGAAGAGGAAGTTTGTCTTCCCCCTCTTTTGGGCTTATCCTTAATATATATCCGTCTTCATCCAAATAAATGTAAGAACCCATATAAGGAATAAGAAACTTTTCTTCTCTTTCCACTACATCTATAATAATCCGGTTAGGTAATTTTCGTTTAATTTTAACTTCCTTTATATAAGGCATGCTAAGAAGATTTTTTTTAGTATAACTTAAATTTACTTTCATTATATTCTCCTTAAGGACAATCCCCGAAGCATTAATAATCTGTAAATCGGATAGGTTTTTATTTCCATTGATATCTATACTTTTAATATGAAAAAAATTAGTTTTAAAAGTAATCATTAAAAATATTGAAAGAAATAATATAAATATAATAAATATTATGCCTACTTTTTTCCTTTTAGCTTTCTTTTCAATTTTTTTATTTATTCCTATTTTATTCATATGGTTTTCTGCCTCCAATATAAGGTTGTCCATTTTAACGGAAGCAGCAAAAGCTGCCCTGCTACGATGATACTTTAATAATATCTGCCCCAAGGGCTCTTAATTTTTCATCTAAATTTTCATATCCTCTTTCCATATGGAATATATTATCTATTACTGTAGTTCCCTTAGCTGCTAAACCTGCCAATACCAAGCTGGCACCTCCTCTTAAATCCTTCGCCGAAACATTTGCTCCCGTCAACTCCTTAACTCCCTTTACTACTGCGACTTTGCCTATAATCTTTATATTCGCTCCCATCCTTATTAACTCCTCAGCATGTTTAAATCTATTTTCAAATACAGTCTCCGATATAATACTTGTGCCGCCTGATATACTTAAAAGTGCCATCATCTGAGCCTGCATATCTGTAGGAAATCCCGGGTACGGAAGAGTTTGAATCATCTCTACCGGTTCTATTTTATTAGGACCAATAACCTTCAGCGAAGTACAATTGCTGTATATCAAACACCCTGCTTCTTTAAGCTTAGCCATAATAGCTTGAATATGCTCTATTTCAACATTGTTTATTATTACTTCTCCTTGAGTAATAGCCGCACAGGTCATAAAAGTGCCTGCAACAATTCGATCCGGTATAACCGTATGTTTTACTTCCTGAAATTTCTTCACTCCTTCAATCGTTATGACGCTGGTGCCTGCTCCAAATATCTTGGCACCGGACTTGTTTAAATAATTTTGTAAGTCTATAATCTCAGGTTCCCTTGCTGCATTCCTTATAACTGTAGTTCCCTCTGCCGTAACAGCTGCCAATATAGTATTTTCTGTAGCACCTACGCTCGGATAGTCTAACTGAATTTCACATCCCTTTAACCCATTACTTCTACATAACAGAAAACCATGGGATTCTTCTATTTGTGCCCCCATCTGTCTTAATGCTTTTAAATGTAGATCAATAGGCCTTGGGCCTATTTCACAACCGCCCGGGTAGCAAATATTCACTTCGCCACATCGAGAAAGCATAGCACCCATAAGTATTATGGAAGAGCGCATTTCTCTTACTAATTCCTCCGGTATATCTATTTTATCGAGAGAAGTTGAATCAACATATATAATATTATCTGTCCTTTCTACACGACAACCTATATAAAGTAAAATCTTTTCCATTATTTCTACATCTCTAAGGTCGGGAATATTAAATATTGTACTTGTATTATTTCCTATTACAGTTGCAGCTAAAATCGGCAATACCGAATTTTTCGCTCCGGAAATATTTACCTCTCCCCTTAATCTGCTTCCGCCATTAATAACATACTTACCCATTTCAGCACCTCCGGATGTGTAAACTACTCATATATCTATATATATTATGCATGTGATACGAAGGTGTTACAAATTTGGGTTTATTTAAGTATGGTCTCTACAATATCCACTATCTTAGATGCTGCATTTGTTCTACCAATATTTTTACTGTTTAATGACATCTCATAAAGTTTATTTTTATCTTTTATTAATTTCATGATGCTTTCATATAATTTTTCTCCCGTCAAGTCTTTTTCAAGAATAAGCAAACCCGCTCCTGCCTTTTCAATGGCTTTGCCATTATATACTTGGTGATTTTCTGCGGTATAACTCTTGGGAATTATTATACTGGGAATGCCTAAAGCTGTCAATTCCGCAATAGCTATTGCTCCTCCGCTGGTAATCACAAGGCTTGCCGTATTTAACCCTAAAGGCATATCGAAAAAATAAGGTAAAATTTTAATATTATTTTTTAATATTATTCCGTCTTTCTTAAGATTTGCAGCAAAATCACTATAAAACCTCTTGCCTGTTACATGCATTATTTGAACGTCAGAATGTGAAGCAACTTTTTTAACCACCCAATACATTGCATCATTTAATTTTTTTTGCCCTCCGCTTCCTCCAAAAGATAATATAAAGGGAATATCGGGATCAATGTTCAACTTCTTAAAAGCTTCCTCTTTATTAACAGATATTATACTCTTACGTATGGGGTTTCCTGTAAAAACTATTTTCCCCGGATACTTAAAATACTTTTCAGATTCATGAAAGCTGACTGCTATTTTAGTAACATATCTTGATAATATTTTATTTGTGATTCCCGGAAAAGCATTTTGCTCGTGAATAATGCTGGGTATCTTTTTCTTGCTTCCAACATAGACCACAGGTCCGCTCACATATCCTCCGGTACCTATTATTATATCCGGTTTAAATTTATTGATGATTTTTCTTGAATCGAATATACCATGTATTAACTTTACAGATGATATAATGCTCTCCTTGGACAGCTTTCTGGGAAGCCCTTCCACCCTTATGGTTTCAAATTTAAAACCTTCCTTCGGAACCAATTCGCTTTCTAAGCCTTCTTTTGTTCCGACATAAAGAATATCGCTATTTTTATATCTCTCTTTGATTTCATTTGCTATAGATAATGCAGGGTAGATATGGCCTCCCGTTCCTCCCCCGGTAATTAAGAACTTCATCTTTTCTCACCTCCACTTAGATTCGTGTTTCTGGATATGTTTAGGAGAATTCCTATTGCCGACATATAAATTGCCAAAGAAGTTCCGCCATAACTTATAAATGGAAGAGGTATTCCCGTTGGGGGTATAGATGATGTCACTACAGCTATATGTATGAGAGTCTGAATTGTGATCAAAGCAACTATCCCCGAAGAAAGGAGGCAGCCAAAAAGATCTTCCACGTTCAATGCTATTTTTATTCCTCTCCATATTACCAGTACAAAAAGAAGTATTATAGTTATACATCCCAAAAAACCCAACTCTTCACCTATAATCGAAAATATAAAATCATTATAAGGCTCGGGGATATAAAAAAACTTTTGTCTGCTCTTTCCCAATCCCAATCCGAAAAGCCCTCCGGAGCCTAAGGCATATAAAGATTGAACTACCTGATAACCGCCTTCCGATTTATAGGCAAAAGGATCTTTAAAAGAAAGATATCTGGCCACCCTATAGGAATGAGACACTATGGAAAAATACAGAGCAGCTGTGCCTCCTATTCCCAAGACAATCATATGGCTGATTCTCATCCCCGAAATAAATAGCATAGCTACTAAAGTAAGTGCCAAAGTAACTGTAGTGCTTAAGGCTTTTTGAATATATATCAGTCCGCAAGATATGCCTATTACAACAAGAGAAGGAATAAGACCCTTTTTTATACTTTTTATATCCTCCTTTCTTTTAGACAGAAATGAAGCAAAAAATATAATAGAACCGAATTTAATCAGATCAGACGGCATAAAGGTAGTAAACCCTAAATTTATCCATCTTCTTGCTCCGTTATATTCTACTCCCAAAGGAGAAAATATTAAAAGTCCTGATATTATGGTAATTAAAAATATCAATTTAGACATCTTATCAAGCCTTTTATAATCAAAGTTCATAAAAAAAAACATTCCCGCAAGCCCTATTAAACCTGCCATCAACTGTTTCTTTAAATAAAAATAACCATCCTTCATTTTGTATATAGCATCAGGCCAGCTTGAACTGAACACCATTATTATTCCTATAAAAACTAACAGCATAGTAGCTAAAAGTAAAGTAAAATCAACGGATTTTTTCTTTGCCATCTGAATCCCCCTTTATTTCCATGACAGCTTTTTTAAAATCCCTTCCCCTAACTTCATAGTTTTCATACATATCCCAACTGGCACATGCCGGAGAGAGAAGTACTTTATCCCCTTTTTGTGAAAGCCGGAAGCTTTTCTTCACTGCCTCTTTCATATTATCTACCATAAATATATTATTAAAATTATATTTTAAAGCAGTTTTTTTTATTTTTTCTTTAGTTTCTCCAAGGAGTACCAAATCTTTTACTCTTCCTTCAAAGGTCTTTACAAAATCATCAAATTCATTGCCTTTATCCATGCCTCCTGCAATAAGTATAATTGAATTTTCCAATGTTTCTACAGCTTTTATACTGGCATCTGCATTAGTTCCTTTAGAATCATTATAAAATTTTACTCCGTCTATCTCAGTCACATATTCTATCCTGTGCTCCACTCCTTCAAAAGTGGATAAAACATCTTTTATAATGTTAAAGGGAATCCCCATTGCCCATCCTATGGAGACAGCTCCCAAGGCATTTTGTAAATTGTGCTTCCCTGGTATATTAACTTCTTTATAAGGCATTATTTTATTAATTGTCTTTCCATCATTTATAACTATATAATCTTCATCAATATATACTCCTCTGTTTAAAATACTGTCCGTACTGAACCATATCAATTTTCCCCTTGCATCCCTGCCGATTTTTCTAAGTATTTCATCATCGTAATTAAGGATTGTATAATCATTTTCATCTTGGTTAATGAATATCTTTTTCTTTGCATTTATATAGTTTTCATAAGATTTATGCCAATTCATATGATCCGGGGTTATATTAAGTATAAGGCTTACTTTGGGTTTAAAATGTTTCGTATTTGCCAATTGAAAACTACTTGCTTCAATGACAAATACGTCATCCTTATTTCCATTAGCTACCTTCCAGAGAATGCCCACTCCAATATTGCCTGTTACATAAGTATTATATCCTGCTTTTTTAAATAGTTCTCCGGTTAAAGTAGTTGTAGTTGTTTTTCCATTAGTCCCCGTTATTGCTATAAAATTGTTATCAGTCATTATCCTATAGGCAAGTTCAATATCGGTTATTACCTCTATTCCTGCCTTTTCAGCTCTTTTTAATACAGGTATATCTGGAAGTATACCCGGACTCTTTATTATCATGTCAATATTGTCCAAGGGTATATCATTAGTTCCTAAACGTAACTCAACAGGATAAGACGAAATCTCCTTTAAATATTTCTCTAATTCCTCTTCTTTTTTCAAATCACTTATGACAACATCAGCACCTAACTTATATAAAGCTTTAATTGTAGAAACTCCTGTTATCCCTAACCCCAAAATTAGTATTTTTTTCCCTTTCAAGTACAAGTCTAATCACCTATCTTTCAAATTTATTTTAAACTTATTGTTCCTATTAAACACAGTATTACTGTTATTGTCCAAAAAACTAATACAACTTTTGTTTCTTTCCACCCTTTTTGTTCAAAGTGATGATGAAGAGGAGCCATCAAAAATACTCTTTTACCTGTTAATTTAAAAGAAACTACTTGAATGATCACCGATAAAGATTCTATAAAATATATGCCTCCTACAATAGGTATTATTAACGGAAGATTTAAAAGTATGGCAATAGCGGAAACTGCTCCTCCCAAGGCCATTGAACCCGTATCCCCCATCATTATCTTGGCAGGATAGGAATTATAAACTAAAAATCCAAGGCAAGCTCCGGCTAATGACGTCGAAAAGACAGCCATGGAATTCATTCCTTGATTGAGAGCTACCATTCCAAAGAAGGACATTACTATCATAGTTATTCCTGAAGCCAAGCCGTCTAATCCATCAGTCAAGTTTACGCTGTTAACCGTACCGACTACTACAAAAGCAATAAACGGAATATAAAGCATCCCTAAATCCAAATATTTGCTTTTTAAAAAAGGTATTATAATTTTTGTCCCCAACTCAGAAGTATATGATTGATATACAGCCAAAATAACAGCTAAAATAATTTGAGCTATTAACTTCTGATGGGCTTTTAACCCTAAGGATCTTTTTTTAACAATCTTTATGTAATCATCCACAAATCCTATTAACCCAAATCCTAAAGTAGAGAGGAGCAATACTATCATATCCTTATTCATTATTCCGGAAGTAACGGAAGTAATAAAAAGTGCTATAATCATTATTATTCCTCCCATAGTGGGAGTCCCCTTCTTTTTAAGATGAGTCTTAGGTCCATCTTGTCTTATATTTTGCCCAATATGAAGTCTTCTTAGCAAAGGAATAAAAATCAATCCTAAAATCAATGTAATAATAAAAGAAATTACTATAACTCTGATAATATCGATATAATCAGCCATCGTTGCTCTCCTCTCTTATAATTATCTTTCGTGATTAAGCTCTTTAAGTGTATCTTCTACTATTTTCCTTTCGTCAAAGGGCAGCTTCTTACCTTTAATAATGGTGTAAGTCTCATGCCCTTTTCCCGCAAGTATTATTATATCATTAGGTTTTGCATTTTCAACCGCATACTTTATAGCTTCTCTTCTATCGATAATCTTTATATAGTTATCAGTAACTTTTTTAACCCCGACTATTACATCATCTATTATTTTTTCGGGATCTTCATCTCGGGGGTTATCCGATGTGACTATAGGCAGATCGCAATGATTTGCTACTACCTCTCCCATAATAGGTCTTTTTGTCTTATCTCGGTTTCCTCCTGCTCCAAAGACCACTACCTTTCTACCCTGAGCAAATTCATCTATTAAAGTAAGTAAATTTTCTAATTCATTAGGTGTATGAGCAAAGTCTATTATAACGGAAAAATCCCTCTTAGTAGGCACTATTTCAAATCTTCCTTTTACACCTTGAACTTTTTCCAGTCCTTTTTTTATATTATCTAAATCTATGTTATAAGCATAAGCGCAGCTTGCTGCAGCAAGAGAATTATATACGCTAAACTTCCCCGGAATATTAAAATTAATAGGGATTGAGCCTTTGGGAGTATTTAACAGAAAATTTACTCCATTTAAGCTGTATTTTACATCTGTGGCAAATATATCTCCCTTGGCGTCAAAGCCATAAGTCAATAAAGGTACTTTCGAATCTTCAATCTTTTCTATCAATCTCCTGCCATATTCGTCATCTAAATTTACAATATTGTATTTGTTTGTTTTATAAAAAAGTCTTGATTTAACTTCAAAATAATCATCCATCGTTTTGTGAAAATCCAGATGGTCCCTTGATAAATTAGTAAATAATCCTATCTCAAACTCACAGTATTCTATTCTTTTAAGAAAAATAGAGTGAGATGATACTTCCATGGCACAGTATTCAGTCCCTGATTTTAACATTTCATATAGATATTTTTGAATTATCAAAGATTCCGGAGTAGTATTGCCTGTCTTTACGACTTCCTTATTTATAATATTACCCATAGTTCCAATAATTCCACACTTTAAACCCGATTCTTCCATAATACTTTTGATTAGATAAGTAGTAGTGGTTTTTCCGCTTGTTCCGGTTATCCCAATCAAATGCATATCATGAGAAGGATTTTTATAGTAATTGGAGCTTAATTTGGCTAAGGCAGTTCTGCTATCCTTTACCTTTATTACCGTAACATGATCCGGTAAGTTCACGCTTTTTTCCGTAACTACCGCTACGGCACCCTTGTCTAATGCAGCATCTATGTAATTACATCCGTCATCTCTATATCCACTTATTGCTACAAATAAATATCCCCTTCCAATCTTCCTGGAATCAGAATCTATTCCTTCAATTTCTAAATCTTTCCTTCCCGTAATAGTCTCACAACTTAGTCCCTTAATTAAATCTCTTAAGTTCATATTTACACCTGCCTTTAATCAAAATCATAAACAATCAATTAAAAGGCAACCTAATCAGCTGCCCTTTAATAAAATCATTCCTTAATTTCTGAAAGTTCAACTTCAACAACTGTATCCGAATTAATTTCTTCTCCTGCCTTAGGTTTTTGATCTTTTACAATCCCATTACCGGTAAACCTGTATTTCAAATTCAATTCATCAAGCTCTTTGACTGCTTCGTCTCTGCTTTTACCTTTTAAATCTATCATTATCATCGCTTCATTATCTTTTCTCTTTTCTTTTAAATATATATCAATTATAGAGCCTTTGGTCACTTCGGTACCGGGAAGGGGAAACTGATCTATTACAACGGAATTTTCCGTTACTTCGGCAACTTCCGTATTATATTTAAATCCTAAATTACTTAAAATCTTTCCTGCCTCCGAAATAGTCTTATTCGTTACATCCGGAACTACTACCTTTGTAGAAAGTTCTTCCTTTTCCTTCTCGGAATATTTAGGTTCTACTCCCAGATATTTTAATGTTTCCTCTACAAGTTCACCAGCAATAGGTGCTGCAACCACGCCTCCATAATATGCCCCATTACTCGGTTCGTCGATTATAAAAAGAACTGCAATCTTCGGATCATCCGTGGGAGCTATTGCCGCAAAAGAAGCAATATATTTCCCCGGAGCATATTTACCATCAATTACCTTTTGAGCCGTACCGGTCTTGCCTCCGATTCTATATCCGGGTATATAAGCACTTTTCCCGGTTCCTTCGGATACTACGGACTCCAATATGCCCAATAAAGTTTTACACGTTTCCTCCGACAACACTTTTCTTTTTACTTCCGGCTTTATTTCCTGCTGGACGTTACCCTTCTCATCTACTAACTCCTTTACTATTCTGGGCTTCATTAAATTTCCCCCGTTAGCTACGGAAGAAATGGCAGTAATAAGTTGCATAGGGGTTACCGCAATTCCTTGCCCATAAGAAATGGTGGCAAGATTTACTTCCTTTATACTGCTTACACTTTTAGGTATGATTCCCGCTTGTTCTCCTGTTAAATCCACACCAGTATTTTCACCAAAACCAAATGCTTTTATGTATTCAAGCATCTTTTCTTTTCCAATTTTCCTTCCTACATTTACAAAGACAACATTGCATGAATTCCGAACTCCTTCAGCAAATGTTTGAGCTCCATGGGGATTATACCACCTGCTGCACTTTAAAACTACTCCCGGAATATCTCTTATAAAACCGTTACAATAAAAAGGAGTGTCAGGAGTTACCACATTTTCTTCCAAAGCTATGGCAGATGTGATTATCTTAAAGGTAGAGCCCGGTTCATAAGCATCATTTATAGAAAAGTTTCTCCACATATCATACCACTTTTTTTGAAGTTCTTCTTGTGACAAATTATCCCATTCTTTTTTTTCTTCCTCATTTAACGGCTCTCTGGGCTCATTGGGATCATAATCGGGTTTTGTTGCCATAGCCAATATATCCCCTGTTTTAGGTTCCATAATTATTACGGAAACATTTTTAGCTTTATTCTGCACAAGAGCTTCCGTAGCCGCTTTTTCAGCAAAATGCTGTATTGTTTCATCTATAGTAAGGACTACACTTAAACCATCTTTAGCATCAAATATTTTTTCTCCTCCAAAGGGTAATTGCCTTCCGGCAACATCAGTAGTTTTTACCCATTTACCAGGAGTACCTTTTAAAAATTTATCATAGGTCTTTTCTATTCCATATAGTCCGTCGTTGTCAATATTCGTAAATCCCAAAATATAACTTGCAAAATTTCCATAAGGATAATATCTTTTATTATCATCTATAATTTCAATTCCCGTAATTTTATCCTTTACTAAACTCTGACGTAATTTTGTTGCCTCGTCATTGCTTATCCACTGTTTAATTTTTTCTGTTCTCTGATTTTTGGTAATCTTATCATATACTGTTTTTTCATCAAGATTCAATATATCCGCAACTAATTTGGCCGTTTTTTCCGGTTCTTTTATATCGGCAGGCCTGGCCCAAACAGTATAAGCACTAATGCTCATGGCTAATTTTTTACCATTTTTGTCGTATATTACTCCTCTTTTAGCTTTTATTTCAATGCCTTTAGTCCATTGTTCAAGAGCTTCCTTTTTTAAATCCTCTCCTCTTACAATCTGCCAAAATCCCAATCTAATAACAAGAACAAATACGATTATTGTTACCGAAAAAAATATTACGACTAACCTTTTCTTAGTAGAATAACTAGGCGTTGTCATAGAAACCAACCCCCTTAAAATAGATTTATTATTGCGCTCAGAATATTCTTAAAGTATTTTTTTACTGCAACGTTACTATCTTCTTTTTGTTCTTCCTTTAACTTATTTTCATTGACATCTAAATATACTATTTGAGCTTCAGTGGGATAATTCATCCCCAATTTAGCTGTAGCATCTTCTTCTATTTTAGCGGAATTTTTCACTTCCTCCAATTCAGAAAGTTTTTCCTGTTTTTCTTTCTCCAATGTATTTTTTTCACTTTCCAATTTAGATATTTCAACTCTCATTTGAGTTAGCTGAGTATATCTGAATAAAATGGACAAACAGGCCGCAAGAAAAATAAATGCATATAAAAATAATTTCAATTTATTTCTGGTCTGAGCTTTTCTTTTAGCTTTTCTCTTTTCTCTTTGTACTTTATTTTCATAAACGCGATCTTCTCCATAATAATACTTTTCTTCTTTTTTAGCTACTAACAATTTATTCATCCCTCCTTTCTTTTAGAACATCAAACTTTCTCGCCGATTCTCAGTTTAGCACTTCTTGCTCTTGGATTTTTACTCAGTTCATCTTCCGTTGGAACAATAGGTTTCTTGGTGATAATTTCTATTTCCTTTTTCCTATTACATACACATATAGGAAAATCTTTAGGGCAAATGCATCCTGTATTGAGTTCTTTAAAATTCTCTTTGACAATTCTGTCCTCTAAGGAATGAAATGTTATTATGCATATCCTTCCTTTAGGTTTTAAAAGATTACATAATGCAGGAATCGATTTTTTTAAAATTTCCAGTTCTTTATTAACTTCAATTCGTATAGCCTGAAAGGTCTTTTTTGCAGGGTGGTGTCCTGACGCTCTGGCCCCTTTTGGAATTGCCTTTTTGATTATTGATACAAGCTGAAAAGTGGTATCAATTGGGCTATTTCTTCTTTCCTCAACTATAAATTTTGCTATTCTCTTTGACCACCTTTCATCTCCGTATTTCCATAAAATATCGGAAAGCTCTTTTTCCTTGTATTTGTTGACTACATCCCAGGCTCTTAAATTATTTTCTCTATCCATTCTCATATCCAAAGGCGCATCTTTTTGATAGGAAAATCCTCTTTCTCTTTCATCGAACTGATAGGAAGATACTCCTAAATCCAGGAAGATTCCATCTACCTTGTCAATATTCAGATTCGATAATATCTGAGGAATATTTTTAAAATTATCATGAATTATTTCTGCTCTTTCTAAATAATCTTTTAGGACATCTTTTGCTTTATTTATAGCATCCATATCCTGATCTATCCCCACTAACTTTCCATTATCAAGTCCTTCAATTATTTTCAAAGAATGACCTGCGCCACCCAAAGTCCCATCAACATAAATTCCGTCTTTTTTTATGTTTAATCCTTTTATTACTTCATTTAACAATACAGGGGTATGTTCGAAATCCAAAATATCAACTCCCATTTATATTCCCAGTTCAGCCATCTTTTCTGCAATTCTTTCATAACTTAAACTGTCATCTTCATTATATTTATTCCATTCTTCTTTGCTCCATATTTCTACCCTGGTTGATACTCCTATTATTACCGCATCCTTATTTAATTTGGCATGTTCCCTTAAACTTAACGGAATAAGTATTCTTCCCTGTTTATCGATTGTACACTCATTGGCCCCGGCAAAGAAAAATCTTACAAAGGCCCTTGCATCTTTATTTGTCAACGGTAGGGATTTAAGTTTGTTTTCTAATTGAACCCAGCCCTCCTGAGGATAAACAAAAAGACAACTATCAAGCCCTTTGGTCATAATAAAATTTTCTCCCAAAGAATCGCGAAACTTAGAAGGAACTATTAATCTTCCCTTACTATCCAGGGAATGCTTATATTCTCCGATAAACATTTTACTCACTCCACTTTAGGAATATTTCTCCCACTTCCATCCACTTTAAACCACATTTATATACTTCTATATATATTTTTAAATTCCTTCTATGAAGTAAAAAAAAAGGCCTATTATTTATAGGCCTTTTGTACTATATTTATACATATTTATTAAACTTTCTTCATATTTCGCCACTGAAATATGAGAACACCTGAACCAAATACTTTTACATGTACTTCATATCAACATTTTTCCTTCTATATCTAAAAATGATAGCCACTCCGATTACGGTGATCACACTTACCAACTGGGCAACTCTTATATTTCCCAACATTAAACTGTCTGTTCTTAAACCTTCTATCCAGAACCTGCCTACCGAATACAACGCCAGATACAAAAGAAAAGTTTCTCCTACCGTTTCTTCCTTATTTCTTCTATACCAAAGTAAAAAGAAAAAAACCGCCAAATCCCATATGGACTCATACAAAAATGTAGGATGTACCTTTTGTCCGTTAATTATTATTCCCCATGGTAAATTCGTAGGCCCTCCGTGAGCCTCCTGGTTAGCAAAGTTTCCCCATCTTCCAATTGATTGTCCCAATATGATGCTTGGAGCACAGATATCTGTAATTTTCCAAAAACTTAATTTTCTTTTTCTGCAAAATATAATTGCAACCAATACGGCCGCAATTATTGTACCATGTATTGCAAGCCCGCCTCCTCTGAAATTAAATATTTCTCTTAAATGGTCCTTATAATAGTACCAGCTAAAAATGACATAGTATATTCTGGCTCCTATTGCAGAAATAGGAACAGCAAATATAAATAAATCTATCAAGGTGTCCTCGTCAATCCCTACTCTTTTTCCTTCCTTTAAAGCTAAATACGCTCCGATTATTACCGCACAGGATATAAATATTCCATACCATCTTATAGGAAATCCAAATATTTCGAAAGCAACAAGATTCAACATAAAGCCTCCTCACCATCCAACGCTATTTTACAGGTTTTATAACAGAAAAAGTAAAGTTATCCTTTCTTAAATGAGATATAAATCTATCTTCTATATCTTTAAAATTAATTTTATTCATAGCATTCAAATAATCTAAAAATATAAAATCAATAAAATAATAGTTTACAAAATTGCTTCCAATATATTCTATGGAATTCAACCCGGTCAAAAAATTTCCAATATATTTTCTCTTAATTCTTTCAAAATCCTCTCTTGAAAGGCCCTTCCTTTTAAGGTCCTCTATATGGGATTCTATTCTTTCAAAAACCAATTTGGGTTTAAGAGTCTGCCCTACTATTATAGAATGCCCATAATCCTTATATCCAGTATAATATGACCCAAAACTGTTGTCAATAAGTCCTTCATTATATAAGGATTGAAATAACAAAGAGCTTTCTCCAAATATCATATTAAGCATTATATTAGTAGATATATCTCTAAGGATCAGTTCTTCTCCACTTTCATTGACTGATTCAAAATTATCCTTAAATCCTATTGAAAAAAGTGGAATGGATATAGGAAGATATTCTTCCATATAGGATTTTTGAATATTTTCCGGTTCGTTAGCCTGCACCCTCTCTATTTTTCCTTCAATACTGCCCTTTTGGGCTTCCCGCTTATTAACAGTTTCCATTATCTTTTCAAAGGAAAGATCCCCGGCAATAACCAGAACCATATTCTGAGGATGGTAAAAAGTATTATAACATTTATACAGTATTTCTTTATTTATCTTTTTAATGCTTTCCACTGTACCTGCAATATCATTTTTCACCGGATGATTAATATACATTCCCTTAAGGCAATTAAAATAAACTTTCCAATTAGGGCTGTCCTCATACATTTTTATTTCCTGCTCTATTATTCCTTTTTCCTTCTCGACGTTTTCATCGGTAAAATACGGGTCTTGTACAAAATGGATAAGAAGTTTCAAATTTTCATAAAAATTATCAGTACAGGAAAAGAGATAAGCTGTTTGGTTAAAATTAGTATAGGCATTAACATTTGCCCCTAAATAAGAAAATTTATCAAATATGTTTTCGTCGGGTTCCTCAAACATTTTATGTTCTAAAAAATGTGCCACTCCTTCAGGTGATTCTCCTATTTTATCATTTGAGCCATAATCAGTTGCAAATATAGCAAATTTTTTGCTATAACCCTCTTTAGGAATATAGTATACCTTTAATCCATTGTTACTTTTATCATACAGAACCTTTTCTTTTATATGAATGTTTTCATAAGTTTTTATACTCAAGCATCTTTCCTCCCATCTATAAATAATTATTCTTTGTTAAAAAATATATGGTATCAAAATATATTCTATTGCAGGCTTCCACTATTTCATCTTTTTTTATATCATCTATACCCTTTAATATATCTTCAAGGTTCCTCTCATCTTTTGCAAGAATTTGACTTAAGAAAAACTCGGAAATCAAATAATTACTGTCTACTAGGGATTTAATTGATGCAGAAACTGATTTTTTGGATATATCAATATCCTGCTCTGTAAATAATCCCTTTTTCATGTTGTCTAATTCACTTCTGATAAGTTCCAACACTCTTTGAAAATCATCGAAGTTAATCCCGGCATCAATGACCATAATGGATTTAAATTTATAAACCGTAGATTTGATATAATAAGCAAGGCTTTCCTTTTCCCTTATATTCCTAAATAATTTGGAATTAGCTCCTCCTCCCAATATGTCACTGGCTAATATCAATCCATTATAAAGGGGATCTTCATAAGGAATACCTGCTCTGCAGCCTACCGCAATTTTCCCTTGATTTACATTCATCTCTTCATGAATCATATTTTTAGTCTGAACAAAATTTAATATTTTTTCTCTCTGAATCGGAACTATTGTCTTTCTTTCTACAGAAAAAAGTTTTTTTAATTCTTCAGCGATATCTTCTTTATAATTTCCCACCATAAATATCTCTATGTATGACGTGTTCAATACATCCAAATAATATTTATATAAAGTGGAGCTGTTTATCTTCTCAATATCTTCTATATAGCCATATTCATAAGTACTGTATTTCTCATTCTTGCACATCTCTTCTATGCATCTTTCTATTGCATACTGACCTTTATCGTTTATCTTTCCTTCTATTATTTTTTTCAGATTTTCCTTTTCCTGCTCTACATAATCTTTCTTAAATACTCCATTTTCGGTTACGGGGTTATATATCAGTTCCTTTAATAATTTAATAACTTCAATAGGATATTCTTTGTCTTCCACATAAGATTCTTCGGGGCTTTCTACAGTGAATCTTTCTATATGCCTTTCTCCCACTTTTCTGACCCCAACGCTTAGACTTGCTCCATACATATTTTCAAGTTTTCTTTCCAATTTTAAATTAGTGTCAAATCTCTCTGTTCCTCTTCTTAGAACCATTGGAAATAAAGCATTTTGTGTGGCCTCTTCTCTGTTTAAGGGCCTTATTATATAGAAACTTATTAAATTGGTCTTAAATTTATCCGTCCTTATTAGGTTTAGATTTATCCCCTTTCCTATATTCTTTCTCTCCTTCATTAAAATCAATTATTCTACCTCCTTTTACACAAATATATTTTTATAATACCCAAATTACCCAAAAAAATATTGTTAATATTTATTATATGAAAAAATCCAGTCCTAAGACCAGATTTTTTATTCCTTTTCAATCTCATTAATTATCTTTTCAATATCACTGCTGAATTTTTCAATATTTTCTCCGTTGCATATATTATCTACTATACCTTCTATTTTGTCAAATTTTTTTCTGTCACTTGTAACAAATGCCTCTTTTAATTTAGTATCGCTTGAAAGACTTGTATCTTTGACTAATTTCTCCTGCTCATCCGAAAAGATAAAATCCTCAGCAGGAACTACTGCCACTACCGCTTTATCCTTGTAAATAAGAACTACCGCATCATCAATGCCGAATAAATCAACAACACAATCAGCTAAATTCTCAATTCTTTCAATGAGTTGAGAATTATTTACTACAGAAAGACTGCTAATGCTTTTATCCTCTTTTAAATCCTCTGCTTCCTTCTCCTTACAGCCGTATAGAGGCAGAGCCATAATTAACACCAAAAACATCAATATAAATCTATTTTGTATTTTTTTCATAATATCCTCCTCCCTTCATCTTTAGTTTTACACTTTCTCCAAAAATTATAATAAAAACTTAAAAATATTATATAAAAAGGGCTTCAATTGAAAATAGTAAATTAAAGTCTTTTGTTGAAACCCATTTGGGCCAAGTGTGAATTAATGGAAATTATGATTTTATTATTGGTTATAAAAATAACTTGCCTCTGTGATTTACAGAGGCATATATTAAGAGGGGGAATGAAACACAAATAGATATTATTTAATTCAATATAATATTACATGTATCATGTTACGAGAATGTTAAAGCAATATTAATTTTGTATTAAATATGCTATATTGAATATATCAAACAGTTGATATATAATTATTTTCATGAATAATATTAATTCTTGAAAGGAAGATTCAAATGAAACTCGGTATAGTTGGACTGCCAAATGTAGGAAAAAGCACACTGTTTAATGCCTTAACATCAGCAAAAGTAGATGCTGAAAATTATCCTTTCTGTACTATAGAGCCAAATGTAGGAATTGTTCCCGTGCCTGACGAACGGTTAAACAAATTGGCCCATTTAATGAAACCGGAAAAAATAACTCCCGCAACGGTAGAATTTGTAGATATAGCGGGATTGGTTAAAGGAGCAAGTAAAGGAGAAGGATTGGGAAACAAATTTCTTTCTCACATTCGTGAAGTTGAAGCAATCGTTCATGTCGTAAGATGCTTTGAAGATGAAAATGTAACTCATGTGGAAGGAAAAATAGATCCTGTAAGGGATATTGAAATCATAACTTTGGAATTAATGCTTGCTGATTTAGATATAGTAGACAAAAGGCTTTCTAAAATCGAAAAAATGTTAAAAAGCGATAAAAGCTACGAAAAGGAAATCAATATTTTAAAGGAAATCAAAAACACAATAGAAAAGGAACTTCCTTTGAAAAACCTCAATCTTAATGAAGAGGAGCTAAATATCATTAAGGGATTAAATTTATTATCTCTGAAGCCTGTTTTATATGTATGTAATGTCTCCGAAGACGATTTGATAAAGGGCGATGAAAATTCATATGTAAAGGAAGTAAAGGAATATGCAAAGAAAGAAAATTCATCTGTTATGGTCATCTCTGCAAAAATAGAATCTGAAATTGCTCAATTGGATAAATCCGAAAAAGAAACTTTTTTGGAAGAATTAAATATTAAGGAATCCGGATTGGATAAACTTATAAAGGTCAGCTATGATCTGTTGGGACTTATGAGTTTTCTTACAGCCGGACCTAAAGAAGTAAGGGCTTGGACTATTAAAAAGGCTACAAAAGCACCTCAGGCTGCCGGAAAAGTCCATTCCGATATGGAAAGGGGATTTATAAGAGCCGAAGTCATTAATTATAAGGATTTATTAGAATGTGAAGGATATACTCGCGCTAAGGAAAAAGGCCTCATTCGTTCGGAAGGAAAAGATTATGTAATGCAGGATGGGGATGTGGTGGTATTCAGATTCAATGTATAAAAAATGAAAACAGCAAATAACCCTCCCTTTCTAAGATGAGGGCTATTTGCTAATCTATTCTCTTTCGCCGGTTTACTCCTCGCTTTTACTTAAAAGTTCAAGGGGTTCCGCTTTTAAGTTATTTTTGATAAATATAAGTGAAATGATAAGTGATACAAAAATCACCGTAAGACATACGAAAACCGGTGTCAGTGGATTCACCGATACACTGATTTCACTTAAATTCGCCATCTTATCGGAATTGTTTACCCAGTTGCTGAAAGCCGTGCTGTACAGTTCCGTTTCCATGTTTGTCGACTTCGACATAATAAAATCCGCTGTCTTAAATCCGGCAAAACTCCCTATAACTGATCCTATAGATATAATTATAAGAATACCGTAGAGCATGGACAATGTACATTGCTGTTTTTCACGGGTTCTGAAGGGATAACCACCGCATTCCTTCCCAGTTCATACCCTGTGGGTTCTGTTTCAGGGTTAGCGGTATTGCTGTAAAATCCTACAATTTTATTGAAGATGTAATTTTCCTATTGGTTATAAAAAGGGCTTCACACTAAATGCTTAGTGCGACACCCCTTTATTTTAAAAATACAGATTATTTTATACTATCTTGTACAATCTTTACAGATGAACTTGCACCTATCCTGTTCGCTCCCGCTTCTATCATCTTTATAGCTGTCTCATAATCTCTTATTCCGCCGGAAGCCTTTATCTTCATCTTATCTCCCACAACACTTTTAATAAGCCTTATATCTTCAACAGTTGCACCTTTGCCATTAAATCCTGTTGATGTTTTAACAAAATTTGCTCCTGCCTCTAAGGATAAATTACACGCCCTAACCTTTTCATCTTCAGTCAATAAACAGGTTTCAATAATAACCTTTACCAATGCATTACCTTTTGCTTTTTTAACCACTTCTTCAATATCCTCTTTTACCTTATCGTAATCTTTATTCTTCAGAGCAGCTATGTTTATGACCATATCCAATTCGTCTGCTCCGTCCTTTATTGATTCTTCGGCTTCCAAAGCTTTAATTTTACCGGTATTGGCCCCTAAAGGAAATCCGATAACCGTTGCAATTTTTACATTGCTGTTCCTAAGAATATTTTTTGCTAATTTTACGTAATAAGGATTAATACATACCGCATAAAAATTATATTTTTTTGCTTCATTGCATAAATTTTCAATCATTTCCTCTGTAGCATCGGGCTTCAGTAAAGTATGATCTATAAATCGGGCAATATCCATCATAATATATAGTACACCCCTTTACTTAATTATTTCTACTATATCTCCGTTTTTAATCCCTGCCGCATTTCCTTCTTCTATATCAACATGCATTTCTAATTTATGCCTTTCTCCTACTCTCACCAGTACATTTTCAAATACAAGTCCTCTTACTCCTCCGACTTTAACTCTTACGACATCTTTATCTTCCAGTCCATACTCCTTAGCTTCATCTGTGTACATATGAATATGTCTGGCTGCAACTATTACTCCCTGGTCAATTTGAATTTCTCCTTTAGTTCCGACTATTTTAGCTCCGGGAGTCCCGACCAAATCTCCGGAGTTTTTAACCATTGGCTTAACACCCAACACAAAAGCATCCGAAACGGAAATTTCAATCTGCGTCATTGCTCTGACAGGGCCAAGAACTCTTACTCCCCTTAAAGTTCCCTTCGGTCCTATAATATCGACTTTTTCCTCCGCCGCAAATTGTCCCGGTTGAGTCAAATTCTTCTTTTTCGTCAATTCGTATCCGTCTCCGAACAATTTGTTCAAATCATCCTTCGTTAAATGTATATGCCTGTTGGACATAGCTATTGGTAATTTTGTTTTCATAAACTTTTCCTCCCTACTCTACATAAAATAATAATATAAACAATTTAACACATTAATTATATTCCTTTAAAATTTGAAAATCAAACAATTGTGAACTACACCCCACTTATAGAAGTAGGGGCTTAGTATAAAAGATTGATAGTCTAAGCTATCCTTATTCTAACAGGCATATCCACTTCACCACTACCGTATAGTGCTTTTAAGCACACAACGTTACTTTTTTTAGTATATTCAATGCTCCGTTTATACCTGTTTCACTGTTAAATACATCTTTTTCACCTCGATTTTTGTTTATATTATATAATATTTTTTATTAAAATATCAATTTATAAGTAAAAAATATATAGTGAAGTAACTTATGGATATTTTGAAGAGGTATCGAACCTCCTCAAAATATTTGCTATCCATTTCCCACTTATAAAAAATAGAAGTATTCTGCAAATTTTGATAAATTAATTTTATTTAAAATTGATGAAAAGAAGCATCTTCAACACTCACAAAATATTATTATAGATAAATAATTATATTTTATTATTGCAAAATACATTAAAAAATATTATAATAATATGTAGATAATCCTATTTATAGTAAATATGGGCAATAATTCTGACATTGTCAAACCTTTATATACATAAAAAAATAAAAGGAGGTGATTTCTATGAAAAGGATTGTAAATATAATTTTATCGTTTGTATTGATACTTGGATTATGCATACCTGCATATGCTGAAGAAACAAAGACTATCGATGAATTACTCGCACCTTATCAGAATGCTATTGATAAGGTTAATGGAGAACTTGGTTCCAATATATACATTCCGGACAAGAACAAGGAAAAATTTTATAATAATGTTAAACACATGTCTCCCAGCGAAGTCGAAAATTTGCTTAGAAATGAATACAAAGACATTACCAGCGGTAAACCATTTATTACCCAATCTGAACCCAACAGTTATACAAAAAGTTATGCTATGAAAAACGGCCAAAAAAAGCAGGATACCTCACCTATGCACGTAAGACAAGATATCATGCAAACCGCTCCTATTAGTTATAATTCTCAAATGTTTCTTAATTCTACAGTATTTAGTGCAACTGGTGCTTCAGGGACATACATCTATGAAACAATCAACAGTTATGGCTCGAGTTGGCCTTCCGATTATACAGGATATCATTTTGAAGTCGATTCAGGGTCATACTCATTGAGCAGTAACAAGAAAAACTGTACCGTCACTTTGAGAGGCCACCCTGAAGATGCGTATGGATCTGCATTAACATTATCTTTGACTGAAAAAGTTACATTCAGTGTAGATTAGACAATTATTATCTCCAAAAAAGCCGCCACAAAACCGATAGAGTAAACTGGTTTTGTAGCGGCATAAATATTTTAATCCCAGTATCATCTGTAGAGATAAAAACTTTCCTGCCTATCTATATTTTTTCCTATGTTGTAAAGCTCATCCATTACATCGCTTCTATCGGAAACATTCTTCTTATCCGTTCCGGAAATAAAATAGTTTCCTATATACTTAGCGTCAATAACTTTAAACACCAAATCCATAGTAGTCACCATTGCGGAAAATTGATCATGATAAAAGTCGGCACCACCCACGCCTATAAATATACCCATTTTTTTATCTTTGCCTTTATACTTGGTATCATTATGATTGCATTTGAAAGCCCAGACTTTCTGACATCTGTCAATTACTTTTTTCATAAAACTGCTGACCGTATTAAAATAAAGAGGAGATGCAATAACAAAAATATTACTGTTGTCAAATCCCTCATATATTTCGTCCATATCGTCTTTTATAACACATTCCCCTTCTTTTTCACAATATCCGCATCCCACACAAGGAGAAATGTCTTTATCTATGATATTTATCTTTTTTACTTCATGACCTATTTCTCTCATACCTGTAAGCATAGCTTCTAATGCCCTGTCTGTATTTTTATTTTTTCTCGGACTTCCCATTAAAGCTAAAACCTTGCTCATTCCATCACCATCCCGCATAATATTTTTTTGAATATTTAAGATAGGTGGAAACCATCACAGAATCTAAAGGTATAGCTACAACACTGCTTAAAAGTCTGCCCGGGACCAACACCAAAAACCCTTTTCCAAACATAATTGAAAGCCAGTAGGTGTTTAAACATATAGAAACAATAAAATAAGTTATTGAAACTACAATGAAAACACCTTTAATATTAATATTTTTATTATTTCTTTTATAAAAAAATAATCCCGGTAAAATGCCCCAGAGCATTGAACTTAAAGTAAACCCCGGAAAATACGCTCCCTGAGGGTTAACAACTACCCCGATCAGATCTGCAGCTAAGCCACCTAATCCTCCCAAAGCAGGACCATATACCATGCCTGCCATCATCAAAGGTGCTTCTCCCAGGCCGAATCTCAATGCCGGAAGGCCTGCAATAGGTATGATAAAAGAAAAAAATCTTGTAAATATTATACTCATAGCCGTTAAAAGGCTAACAGAAACCAATGCCTTAGTACTAAAAGGCTGTACCTTCTTCATATATATTCCCCCTTCTTTAGTAACAGAAACCTGTTTCACTAAAGAGAAGGAATTCCTCTTTAATGGAACAGCGGACGCAGTAAAAAACCGCAGACATAGTCTTTCGTTTAAAGGCAACTTCCCATCCCTTAACACTTTACGCTTTTTACCTACTCTGTTTTGTTTAATTAATTATATAACAAAAGGTCATTTCTGTAAATTAAAATCGTGATTTTTAATAAAAAAATATAAATTGTAGCTCCCTGAAATTATACTTAAAGCTATACATATTCCTCCAACAACGGTATAGTATTTTGTATATCTTGTTAGATTTGACATCAGAATAAGAATTATCCCAAGAAAGAAAAATCTTAATATATTATGTTTAGAAAAAAATTGTTCTTTCATATTTACCCTTTTGGATAACTTCTCTTTTCTCTTGTTCACTATGATTTCTTCTATTTCCTCTTTTTTAGGTAATTTGCCTATTTTTTTAATAATTTCAATGATTTCGTCAAAATCAACTAACTTTATATGAATATATCCTTTTTCCTTTAATTCTTCGGTAAAATATGAATTTGTAACTATTAATCCTCTACTGGCCTCGGTTTTTTTTAGTTCCTCCATAAAACCGTTTATATCTTTTAATCCTATCCTATCGTCCTGGCTTTTTTTAAAACATGAAACTCCCCATATTTCATTATCAACAGTAAATAAATAGTCCAAATGGTTACTATATTCAAAAAAAGTTGTATTATAATATTCTTCTAAAATATCTTTTATATATTCCTTAAATTCATTGCTGCTTAAATTATTTATATCTTTCAATATCTTCTTTTTAACCAGTTCCTCATTTATTTGAGCAATCTTTTTTTTCATTTTCTTGTTTTTGAAATTATAAATTAACAACGAAAACAATATAGTTATTTGGACTGAAACAACAATGCTGAAAATAAAATACCCCGTTTCTGCATATAAAATGATTATCGTTCCTATGAATATAATGATTCTTAAAAAGAAACCATCCAAAAAATCTGCTTCTGTACTTTTTCCTTTTTTTATTTTGCCTATATAATAATTATTTATATATCTCTTTCTTTTCAAATCTTCTATATATTTTTTTAGTATATCTTTTTTATCGAAATCCAATTAATCTCCCGCCCTCTCATTTTTTATTTCATATATCAGTATTATTGACAAAATTGCAATAAATAATATCCCAATTCTTCTGAAAATATCTATAAAAAATGATTCAGGAAACATTCTAATCAATAAATCTGTCTTAGGATCCAAAAGCCAATAATCATTATCAAAGAGTATTAAATGAAAATAAGTAAAATACCTATTAAAATCATAAATGGATAATATTATCAACAATAATAGAAGTATAATGGAAAAAGCCGAAGACACCTTAACCGTATCTCTTAATAGCTTCTTGTCTTTTTTACGTAAAAAATATCTTGTCCATAATAATATAAACAAAGATAGCCCTTCTAAAAAAATTCCCCTTTGAAATAAAACCCTCACATCTTTAAGATGTATAATATCATTATTGCTGTACTTTTCAGAATATTTCAATTCTTTTGTAACCCCAGCCAAATACTTCATCAGAGCAACAGTTGTCTTTTCCAATTCTTCCATATTCATATGGGTTTCCTGAGAAATATTATATTTTTCATATTCTTTAAGAAAATATTTAATATTAAAAACATTTATCTGGAAACTAAATAGAAGTATGAATAAAGGCATAAAAATAAATAGTAATGCTGAACAAATTCTTTTTTTCATAAAAGTTTCCCTCCTATATCCAATATTTAAAAAAGATACTGAATAAAAGTAAAGGCCCTATTAGGGCCCTTTATGACATTGCTTTTTCTAATTTGTCTATATACTTTATGGGAAACATCTTTAACAGTTCTTTATACTGTTCCACACTTAATCCTTTTACTGTAGTATAAATATGAATTTTATCGTCTACAGATGCGTTTTTAAATTTTTCTTTTATCTCTTCAAAATTTACATTCTCTGCCATAAATACTCTCCTTTTCTTAGTGCTCTATTAATAGTATTATTAGATTTTAAAATTATATTTATTCAATAAGGAATTACTTTTCATCTTATTCATATTATTCATAAAAAGTTAAATGGTAACATAAATTTTTATATATTATTCAACTTCTAAATCATCAGGTATTTCCCAATTGTAATAAACTTCCTGCACATCATCGTTATCTTCAAGGGATTCTATCATTTTTACCATGTTTTTAATATCTTTTTCTTCGGATAATTTTATTGTATTCTGAGGAATATAAGATATCTCTGCCGTAACAAAATCATATCCATCTTCTTTCAATTTATCTCTTATAATATTAAAATCTTCAGGATTAGTCAATATTTCGAATTCCTCATCATTGCTTGAAAAATCTACTGCACCCATATCAATGGCTTTAAGCATCAATTCCTCTTCATCAATATTGTCTTCCCTTTTTATAACAACAAGTCCCCTTTTATCGAACATAAAAGAAACACATCCCGACTGCCCTAAATTTCCTCCGAATTTGTCAAAAGAATGTCTTACATCCGATGCTGTTCTGTTTCTATTATCAGTAAGGCAAGAAACTAATACTGCTATTCCTGCAGGACCATATCCTTCATAATTTATTGTTTCAAATAAATTTTCATTTTGATCTCCAGCAGCCTTTTTTATTGATCTATCTATATTATCATTAGGCATATTTTCAATTTTAGCCTTTTCAATAGCAGCTTTTAACAATGGGTTATATTCCGGTTCGGAGCCGCCTTCCTTTACTGCCACAGTTATAGCTCGAGCTAATTTTGTGAATACTTTTCCCTTCCTTGCGTCCTCCTTACCTTTCCTGTGCTTAATATTTGACCATTTAGAATGACCTGACATACTATTTCTACCTCCTTTAAATATACCCATTACTATTCTGCCACATAAAATAATATATTGCAATATATTTTAATATTACTTATTGTCTAAAGTAAAAACTTCGGGATTCTTTCTTTTATGCTCGCTTTTTTTATTCATCTCATCAATTCTGTTCTTGAAATTTTCGGGAGCTTTTCCGTACAATATATAATCGTCTAAAATATCATAGCTGAACCCCATTTCCTTTTCATCAGTCTGGTTTTCCCAAAGACCTGCTGTAGGAGGCTTAGCAATTATTACTTCCGGAACTTCCAAAAATCTTGCCATTTCTCTTACTTCTCTTTTTACAAAAGAACCTATCGGAGCTATGTCAACTCCTCCATCTCCATATTTTGTAAAATACCCTACTGTCGCTTCGCTTTTATTTCCTGACCCTGCTACAAGATAATTATTTAATTGGGCAAAATAGTACAGGGTTATCATTCTCAATCTGGGCTTTACATTGGCCTGTGCCAAATTATTGTCTGTTTTCGAATCCATTTTTGAAATAAATTCATCATATACACTACTTAAATCAACTGTCTTAACATTGATATTAAGTTTCTTGGCAATTAAATGTGCATACTTCTCATCTTCTTTATTGCTATGGCAGGGCATTATAAGTCCTAAAGTGTTTTCAGGAAATGCTCTCTTGGAAAGAGCCGCTACTACAGAAGAATCCACTCCTCCACTTAAACCAAAAATTAACCCTTTTTTATTAGCCTGCTCTACCTTACTTCTTAACCATTTTACTACTTCATCACATACCTGCTCTACATTTTTCATCATAATCCCTCCCAGTTAAATATATTCCTAAATAATATTTCTATTATATCAAATACAATTTATTGAGTAAAGAATTTTATAATTTTCATTGGCTCATTTTCTGGCCTATCTTAATTTCACATGTGTAATATTATCTATCATTTGTTCAATTATATACACCTATGTACATCATTTTCAATATCTTCATAAAAATTTAGATACCAGCAGGATGAAAAAAGAGTTAAAATAATCAGGGAGGTGTTTTTTGATGGATTTAAATAAAAAAGTCGACGAACTTAAAGACAGCCTTATTAAGTCTGTAGAAAAAGTTGTCAAAATTAAGAGTGTTCAAGAAGAGCCAAAAGATGGAATGCCTTTTGGTGAAGGTCCGAGAAAGGTACTTGATTGCGCACTAGATATTTCAAAAGAGCTTGGATTCAAAACAGTAAACATGGACGGCTATATAGGATATGCAGAATATGGCCATGGTGACGACTATGTTGCTGTACTGGGACATCTTGATGTCGTTCCGGAAGGAGACGGATGGAAATATCCACCTTACGCCGCCGAAATACATGAAGGAAAAATATACGGAAGGGGAACTCTGGATGACAAGGGACCTATAATGGCGGCACTTTACGGGCTCAAGGCAATAAAGAACCTTAATATGCCCCTTTCAAAAAGAGTAAGGGTGATATTCGGCACAAACGAGGAAACCGGAAGCAAAGAAGTCGAGTATTATATGAAGAAGGAAAAAGCCCCTGTTTCTGGCTTTACTCCTGATGCCGAATACCCGATAATATATGCAGAAAAAGGCATAACAATATTTGATGTTGTAAAAGATTTAAAGGAAGGATGCCAAAAGGGTTATAACATAAAATCAATTAAAGGCGGTACAGCACCTAATGCGGTTCCTGCTTATTGCGAATGTATCATGGACGGAGACAGCGCTGAGGAGCTTAAAAAACTTGCGGTTGATTTCTCAAATAAGACAGGATTTGACATAAAAGCAGAAATTAGCGGAAAAGATATTGTTGTAAAATCTTACGGTTTTGCAGCTCATGGCAGTTCTCCGGAACGCGGAAAGAATGCGGTAATGCGTATGTTCGCTTTTCTTGCTACTCTTCCTCTTGGCAATTGCGAACTAAAGGATTATATTGATTTCTTCAATAAATATGTAGGGGAAGAAACAGACGGAAAATCATTTGGCGTTTATCTTGAAGACAAGGAGTCGGGCAAGCTTACGTTTAACGTAGGATGCGTTGAAATGAAGGGTAACAGGATAAAGCTCTCTCTTAATGTAAGGTATCCTGTAACGCACAAGGTTGAAGATCTAATGAATCCTTTTAATAAAAAACTTGAAGGTACCGGAATAAATATTGAGAACATGACACATCAAAAACCTCTTTATTTTCCTGCAAGCCATCCGCTTATCAAGGTATTGCAGAAGGTATATGAAGAGCAAACCGGGAAAAAGGCTGACCTTCTTGCAATAGGCGGAGGAACATACGCTAAAGAGATGCCAAATATAGTTGCATTCGGTCCGATATTCCCAGGCAAACCGGATCTTGACCATCAGGCTAATGAATATATTGAAATAGACGACCTTGTCGCTAATGCTAAAATATATGCCCATGCAATTTACGAACTTGCAAAGTAATGCAAATCTATACTTCAAAATCCCATGCTTTTATAGCATGGGATTTTTTATCAATTGGATATTTAATCTTCATGAATAACTAAATTCTTTTAGGAAAAAGTATATAGTGATTAATATTAATTATATAGGTGGCATAATAATGTGAAAAAAGTAAACTTAAAAATTCTCCTTATAGGTCTTATCTCTGGATTTTTAAACGGTTTATTCGGCTCAGGAGGAGGAACCATAGTAGTTCCTGCTTTAGTTTTTCTTCTCGGAGTTGATGACTATAAAGCTCATGCTACCGCAATATCCGTAATACTTCCCTTAAGTATAGTAAGTACCATAATTTATTATACACATAAATCCATCCATTTAAATATAGCATTATTTGTAGCTTTCGGTGGAGTTATAGGCAGTTTTATAGGGTCCAAATTATTAAATAAGATACCAATTAACATATTAAGAAAAATATTCGGTTCTTTAATAATATTTGCAGCTATAAGGATGATGATAAAATGAAATTATTTATTATAGGGTTGTTTTCGGGAATAATCAGCGGTATGGGGATAGGCGGCGGAGTAATACTTATCCCTTCTTTATTAATTTTTACCGAGTTGACTCAGCAGGAAGCTCAAGGAATAAATTTAATAGTGTTTATACCCGTTGCTATCGTGGCCTTGATCACTCATTTAAAAAATAAAAACATAAAATATAAATTATCATTAAAAATAATAGGCTACGGTCTTATAGGAGCGGTTTTGGGCTCCTTTATTGCAGGTAAAATCAATTCTAAAGCCTTAAGCAAATACTTCTCCATATTCTTATTGATAATAGGGATTTACGAACTTTTTTCAAAAACAAAAAAGCAATAATATTAATTGCTTTTTTGTAAACCGTATGAAAGCTCCATTTCCATTAGTGTAAACTTCGTAATACACAATCGTTGTAAACCAGTTTAAATCCCAATTTTTCTCCTTTTTCCACTGTAGATTGCCTATATGAACCCGGTTGAAACCACAGGTTTTCTATTCCCATATCTTTTAGATCCTCCAACATCCCCTCTGTAATCTGGGGAGAAACTACAAAATCCACCACATCAGGCTTTACGGGCAAATCCTTTACGGTCTTATATATCTTCTTTCCATCGACTTTATCAACATTGGGATTTATTCCATAGACATCGTAGCCTTTTTCTTCTAATTTTTTAAATATTTTGTATCCAAATTTTTCTTTATTGGAACTTGCACCTATTACCGCCCATATTTTTTTATTAAGCATTTCATCTTTATGCATATTTGGATATTCCATCATTTCACCGCCTTTAATCCATTATATTCACTTTATTTATACCCTTGGTATCTGATTTTTATCATGCTAATCGATTTTTTTACAGTCCTTTAAGGACAGATATTTCTCTCCCAACTCTTCAATTTCCACCCTTCCGTTACATAAATCAATAACAGATGATATAAAAGAACTCTTTTCAAAAAAACTTACAAATACTTCTATATTAACGGCTTCATTAAATATTACATTTGAAATTATTATTCCCCTGCTTAAAAAAAAATTTTCAACCTTGCCATATATGCTATAATCTATTTTTATTATTAATTTTCGATGAAGTACTTTTTCAACGATTATTCCCGATTCGATAGCAATTTTAGCACTTTTTGTATATGCTCTTATAAGTCCTCCGGCTCCAAGTTTTATTCCTCCGAAATATCTTGTCACTACTACTGCCACGTTTCTTAAATCTTCCTTCTTTATTACCTCTAAAATCGGTATTCCTGCAGTACCCTGAGGTTCTCCGTCATCGCTGTATCTTTGTATATTATTATTTTCCCCAAATACATAACCATATACATTATGAGTAGCGTCCTTATAGATACTTTTTATCTCGTTTAAAAAATCAAGAGCATCTTCTTCGGAAGAAATCGGCAAAACATGTCCGATAAATCTGGATTTATTTATTGTAATTTCATCTTTTCCTTTTTTATGTATAGTTTTATATCGTTCTTCCATTTTCTCATCATCTCCGAAAACAATGTTATCAAAGAACAAAAGGAAAAGCCAATAAAATATTTTAAACAGAAATTATTTATTGATTTTTCCTTTTTAATAAATTTTCATATCCATGTCTATTCTAAACAAGCATCTCTTCTTTTTCTATATCGCCTATTGGGAATTCTTTTAATTTCAGATATTTTTTATAAGACAGTCTAACCAAAGATTTATCCTGACTATAGGTAATTTTTTCAACGGCTTCATCTATGTCAAAGAATCCACCTCCCGTAAATCCCTCTTCTTTATTAATCATAAATTTCTCATCATTACACTCCATAATATACCATATTATCACATTAAACACCGGCTGCTGCCTTGAATAAGAAAAAAATTCGTAATTGGTTTCCCCTGCAGTGGAAATAATCTCGGCATCAACGATACCGCTTTCACATTTCACACGTTCCAATGCAGTTTCCGTAGGAAGAAAACCATTACGAATTTTACCTTTTGGAAGTACCCATTCATCTTTGTCATTCTTGAGGATAAATACCTTATGTCCATGAAAAACCACTCCTCCTGCACAGTTTCTCACTATCATAATAAAACACCTCCACTTTTTTTATTCCTTCTTTATTATTATTAATACCCAATAATAATCCAAATATCAATAATAATTATGAATTAATATTTTAAATAAATAGAATGAATAATTCATTCTATTTATTTAAAACAGAATATATTCCTTATACCTTTCAAAATCTATTGAATTTAGGGATACATTTAAGTAAACTCCATCTTCTTCGTATTTCAAATTTTCAGTATTGTAGTTTTCACATATATTGGATAATAGATTTTGTTTGTCATAAGGAATTTTCAAAGCAACATAAAAAAACTTTTGCGGAATCATCTTCTCTATAGTGTCCATAAGAATACCTAAATTTATTTTCTTTTCTGCAGAGATAAATACTTTTTCCTTAACAATATTCTGATCGTAATAAGTATTATATATATCGACCTTATCTATCTTGTTCAATACGGTTATTATAGGTTTATCAATTACTCCCATCTCTTTAAGTATATTATAAGTGGTTTTTATCTGAATGTCTACATCCCTATTCGAAACATCTACAACATGAAGAAGTAAATCCGCATATTTTATTTCTTCAAGGGTCCCCTTAAACGCTTCGACCAATTTCACCGGAAGTTTATTTATAAACCCAACAGTGTCCGTTATAAGAAAATATTGACCTTTGGGCAATTTAGCTCTTCTATATGAAACATCCAAAGTGGCAAACAACATATCATAAGCAAATACATCTTTAACTGAACTTTCACCGCTTATCTCCAATATTTTATTAAGTAAAGTAGATTTTCCCGCATTTGTATATCCCACCAAAGCTACTATAGGAAGATTAGAAGCAAGTCTCTTTTTCCTTTTTACTTCTCTTATTTTCTCAATACTCTTCAATTGCTTTTCAATATTTGTAATTTCCCTTAAAACATGCCTTCTATCAGTTTCAAGTTTTTGTTCTCCAGGGCCTCTTGTCCCGATTCCTCCGCCTTCTCTGGAAAGATAATCTCTCATTCCTATAAGTCTCGGCAGCATATATTGGAGTTGGGCAAGTTTAACTTGAAGTTTCCCCTCTTTAGTTGCAGCCCTTCTGGCAAATATATCCAATATTAAATTTGTTCTATCAATGACTTTTCTCTCAATGGCATCTTCCAAATTCTTTATTTGAGCACCGGAAAGTTCATCATTGAAAGCCACAGTATCTATTTTTAAATCCTCACAATAATTTCTGATTTCTTCTACTTTTCCTCTTCCAACAAAAAAAGCCGAATCAATGTGATCCTTTTTTTGAATAACTCTTAAAACTACTTCTCCTCCTGCTTCTTCAACTAATTCTTGTAATTCATCCATAGAGTTATTAATGCCAATTTCTTCCTTGTCAAAATATATACCTGCAATAAGTACTCTTTCCTTCTCGTAAATATTTTCTATATCCAAAATTATCACCTTCATTCTTCAAAAAGTATTCTTACTAATTATATCATGTTTTTTAATAGTTATCTAATCAACTATTTCTATTGCATCTTCCTCTTTTGGTAATTCTATATACTGTTCCGGTACGTCTCCTACTATTATGGTTTCCGCTATAGGAATGTTTGTCGTGATTTCAATGTCATCGGAAATTAGCGGTACTATCATACGTATACTGGTATTTATAACCAAATAAATTCTATGTCTTGTCTGGTTTATCCCGGATTGCTTAAATTCCGTGGCAAAATCCACGGAAACAGCACCCTGAGGTACAATTGTTAGCTTAATGCTGGGAAGCCTCAAAATTTGAGTATCAAAAACATTTTTTAATGGTACCTCTATCTTTGAAGCAGATATATCGGTAAGTTCTTTTTGTACTTCCAGAGCCACTTCGGCTGCAATATTATTCATCAATATGGTATTTGCCTGCATTAATGCAACTTTTCCGTCTGTACCATACCTTACAAATATTAGGTCGTTATAATTAATGTCCTTGCCTATTTTTTTCTTAACGGATTTATTTATAGTTTCGGTAGTTATAGCCCGGGCTTTTATCTCCGAAAGCGTAAGAACCGTAGGTCTTATGTTCTTATCAATGAAATTAAAAATATATAATATTATTCCTATTATTATTATGAGCCAAAGTATCCATTGCTTTTTCCTGAAATAAGGATTATATCTCAACATATTTTCCCCCTCTACACTATAAGTATATGCATATAACATATCAGACTTTATTTGTATTTATTAAATTTTCATTATATAACTATTTATTAACAACAATTAATTTCTATGATATAATTAACCTAATTATATATGCCTTTTCGTATTAAGGAGGTATTTACGTGGCTGAAAATAAAAGAACACAAAAAAAGAAAAAGAAAGGAAAAAAACTTAAGATATTTTTATTAATTTTATTTTTACTTATAGTTTCTGCCATAGGCGCAGTAGGAGGTATAGTTATAGCAATAGCAAAAGACGCACCAAAGATCGATCCTACAAATATCGATTCAATTTTAAGTCAAACATCTTTTATTTTAGATCCTGAAGGAAATGAGATTGAAAAAATTCAAACTCAAGAATATAGAACTGTTGTGGATTTAGATAAAATACCAAAAAATTTACAAAATGCTTTTATTGCCATCGAAGATGAAAGATTTCGATCACATATAGGAATAGATCCAAAGGGTATTGTCAAGTCAACGATAGATAACATTAGAGCCGGAGCAATCGTAAGAGGTGCAAGTACTATAACTCAGCAGTTAGCAAGAAACCTATACTTAAATAATGACGTTAAATGGGACAGAAAAATAAAAGAGGCATATTTAGCATTACAAATTGAGAAAGTACTGACAAAAGATCAAATCTTGGAGGCTTATTTAAATAGAATATATTTAGGCCAAGGAGCTTACGGTGCTCAGGGGGCTGCCCAAACATATTTTTCAAAAAATGTGGAAGACCTGACACTTGCCCAATGTGCATTAATTGCGGGAGTAGTTAAAAGCCCTTATAAATATCCCCCATACAAAACAGTAAAGCCGGAAAATTTCGACAGCTCAACTCAATACGAAGTTGGAGAATTGGATATTTTAGGCGAGAAATATATTGCCGTATATAACGAAGACGCAGTTGAAAGGCAAAAAATTGTCCTCATGAAAATGAAAGAATTAGGCTATATAAGTGAAGAAGAATATCAAGAGGCATTAAAGGAGGACATAAAAACCGAGCTCAAGCCAGGAAGAAAAAAAATTACCGGCATCTCTTCATATTTTACTGATTATGTAAAATCCCAGGTAATCGATGCATTAGTAAATGAATTAGGATATTCAAGGGAAGACGCCGAGAATGAGTTATTTACCGGAGGATTACGAATATATTCAACTATGGATGTCGACATGCAGCATAAATTAGAGGAAATATATAAGAATTTTACTGAAGAACTTTTCAATGTAAAAAGTGCTAAAGCACCCATACTTATTGATTGGAAACTCGATAAAAATAAAAACATTTTAGGCGAAAACAATAACATCATATATTATAAACAAGAAAATTTATTTAATAAAAATTATGATTTAATAGTTGAAAAAGGAACTTTTGAATTAGGAGATACAGGGTTAAAAATAAATAATAAAAAGTTCTCCGTTTACAACAATAGCATCACCATCTCTGATTATTACAATATTAATGAAAAGAAAAATCTCGTGACTCATAATGTTGGGGCTTTATCTGTACCTGAAAAAAGTCTCACTAAAGGTGACAATAAAGAATTTCTGATTTCAAAGGAATTTTTAAATGAAAATAAAGATTTTTATTCCATTGATGAAAAAGGAAACCTTCTAATAAATTCAAAATACTTTTTCAGAAGCAGCGATGGAGTTGTACAGCCTCAATCCGCAACGGTTATATTGGATTATAGGACAGGAGAAATAAAGGCTTTAGTTGGCGGAAGGGATATCGAAGGAGCAAAATTGTTAAACAGAGCTACTTCTTCCAGAAGACAGCCCGGTTCTTCCATTAAGCCAATTGCAGTGTATCTTCCTGCTTTAGATAACGGTTATACTGCGGCTACTCCTATCGATGATGTTCCATATTATGATCATAACGGGAATATTTGGCCTAGAAATTCCTATAAGGGATATAAAGGAATAACTACCTTAAGAGCTTCCGTAGAACAATCTATTAACGTAAACTCTGTAAAAACACTGTCTGATATAGGAATAAAAACTTCAATGGAATATTTAACGAAATTGGGGATTATAAACTCGGATGATCCTAAAAATGACAGTTTCGTTTCAAGTGCTGAAAATAAAAAAAATAATGATGAAAATTTATCAGCATTAGGGCTGGGCGGAATGACGAAAGGTCTTACTCCCTTGGAGCTAACCGCGGCTTATGGAGCTATTGCAGACGGAGGTACTTATACAAAGCCCCTGTCTTTTACTAAAATATTGGATAAGGACGGCAATGTGCTTATAGAAAATACTCCTCAAAGAAATAAGGTAGTATCAGAAGGTGTAGCGTTCGTAATGTCTGATATATTGAGGACAACTGTTACTAACGGAATAGCCGGAAGGGCACAAATTCCTAATATGCCTACTGCCGGCAAAACCGGTACTACTCAAAACCAAGCTGATATTTGGTTTGTAGGTTTTACTCCCTATTATGCGGCGGGGGTGTGGATCGGAAATGATTCTCCTCAAATAACTTTAACAAAGGGAAGTTCCATGGCAGCAACATTGTGGCAAAAAATAATGACCGATGTTCACGAAGGATTGGAAAAAAAGAATTTTGAAAAACCTGATAGCATAGTGACCGCTCAAATATGTACCCAATCGGGAAAATTGCCCACAAGTTTATGTGCCCGTGATCCAAGAGGCAGTACCGTCCGCAGTGAAATTTTCGTAAAGGGGACTGTGCCTACCGAGCAGTGCGATGTTCACGTAGAGTTAGACATTGATACCGTAACAAATAAAATTGCTAACAAATATTGTCCTCCCGGAAATGTAGAAAAAAGAGTTTTCATAAAAAGAAATCCTCCGTATAAACCTGCGGAACACGGTGGAATTCTTCCTAATGATTATAAATATACTGCTCCGACGGAAGTATGTGATGTCCATAATCAGGAAAACAGTGTAAATGATTGGTTGAATGATTGGTTTAATAACGGAAACGACAATAATGATAATGGAAATGATGATAATAACGGTAATGAGAACAACAATAACGGCAATAATGAAAACAACAACGGGAATGGAAATGACGATAACAATAATTGGAATGATGATGATAATAACGGCAATAATGGGAACAATAACGGCAATACCGATCAAAATAATGTATCTCCTTAAGAAAAAAAGCTAAGGAAAATTAATTTTCCTTAGCTTTTCGTTTTGGGAGTAAATATTATAGACATAATATACCCAAATATTATAGAGGCTGCTATTCCTCCTGCCGTAGCCTCTGTTCCTCCTGTAAAAGCTCCAATAAAACCTTTTTTGTCCACTCCTTCCATCACTCCTTTACATAAAGAGTAACCGAATCCGGTAATAGGAACAGAAGCACCGGCTCCTCCAAACTTCATTAAGGGTTCATATAAACCCACTGCAGTTAAAATTACCCCCGACGTAACAAACATGACGAGAATATGTCCCGTTGTAAGCCGTGTTGTATCTAATATGATTTGACCTACGACACATATAAGCCCCCCCACAATAAAAGCTCTTATATATTCCATTTGATTTAACCTCCTAATTCTTAAAATTACTTATAGATACGGCATGAGCAATTCCCGGGATAGTTTCACCCTGAAGAGTACTGGTAGATGAATGAAGAGCCCCTGTGGATACAAGAAGTAATTTATCTATGTTTCTTGATTTCAATTCACTATATATATATCCGTTAAATACAGAAGCTGAACATCCACATCCACTGGCTCCGGCATGAACATCCTGTCTTAAATTATCAAATATTTTCATTCCGCAATCATCATATACCTTTGATAAATCATAGCCTTGGCTATCCATAATATCCAATAAAACGCTCTTTCCCACTGCTCCCAGGTCTCCGGTAAGAATCATATCATAATCATCAGGATTAAAACCGGTATCCTTAAAATGTTGCATGATTGTGTCTACTGCCGCCGGAGCCATTGCCGCCCCCATATTGTTGACATCATTAATCCCTGGATCTATGACTTTCCCCGTTGTAACATAATTAATATAAGGACCCTCTCCTGAAGAAGAAAGAAGGCTGGCGCCACAACCGGTTACGGTCCATTGAGATGAGAAAGGCCTCTGAGATCCATATTCCAGCGGAAATCTATATTGCCTCTCAGCTGTACTAAAATGGCTTGATGTAGAACATATAATATTGTTTGCAAAGCCTCCGTCTATTAACATTGCTCCTAAACTTAAAGATTCGGACATAGTCGAACATGCACCATAAAGTCCGAAAAACGGTATGGAAATCTGTCTGGCAGCATAAGCAGATGAGATGATTTGGTTTAACAGATCACCGGAAAAAAGATAGTCTATTTCATTTTCGGTAAGATTTGCTTTAGTTAACACAAGTCTGATTGCTTCCTCTTGCATCTTCTTTTCACATTTCTCCCAGGACTCCTGTTCCCACAAATCATCCTCCAATATTATGTCAAAATATTCTCTTAAAGGACCATCTCCTTCTTTAGGTCCTACTATAGTAGCAGTGTTAATAATTGAAGGAGAATTGACAAGTTTGATTGTGCGTTTCCCCATTCTTTTGTTTTCCATTTCTACAACCCCTTTGTAAGTAATAAATATATTAATCCCACTACAACGGAAGTTCCTATTCCATATACAAGTACCGGTCCGGCTATAATAAACATCTTGGCCGCTACACCAAAAATTAAACCCTCCCTTCTAAATTCCATTGCAGGAGCAACTATGGAATTAGCAAATCCAGTAATAGGAACGGCTGCGCCGGCTCCAGCTTTTTTGCTTATCTTATCATAAACTCCTATTCCTGTAAGAAGAGCTCCCAAAAATATAAGGGTTATGGAAGTAGCCGAACCTGCAATTTTCTCACTAGCACCCATATGAGAAAACCAATTTGTAATTACCTGGCCCAATGTACATATTAATCCGCCTACTATAAAAGCCCAAAATATGTTTCTGGCATATGTAGGTTTCGGTACTTTTTCCTTTACATATTTTTTATATTCCTTTTTATTTAATTTATCCATTTTAAAATTCTCCTCTCCTTTTATATTAAAAATAACCAGTATATCAAAGAACCAAATATTTTTCCAAGTACCATTGAGGTAATTATATAGAACATATAATTTTTTACCCTGAGTTTTCTTGTTGCAACAGGAATTACATTTAATGTTTCGGCAAGAGCAGAGGCTAAAGCCCCTACAAATATTCCCAATACAATTCCAAATATAATACCAAATACAGCACTAAAAAAGACAATAGAATATTTATGTAACTTAAAATCAATTTCCAAAAAATACATAAAACTAAATATTCCGGTAGATACGCTTAAAATAAATTGATATAATTTTATGTGTTTTTCCGTTCCGGATAGTTGGCAAAACCTCGGTATAATCTTAAGCAAAGAGAGTAATGCAGCAAAAGCACCTCCCACTACAATACCTGAAGAAATTCCTACAACAATTAGTAAGCATAGTTGCATCGATATTCCCCCATCAGTTTAAATTACTTTTTATTTTTTATATCTTCTAAAACATAGTCATCTATATCTTTTTCATACAGATGCATTTCCACTTCCATGGCCCCCGGTTCATCTTTTTTTCTCTTACTGTGGCTGATTATCCTGCTAAAAAAAACCGCCATTCCTAATCCTGTACCTAAAGAATAGGGAATTAACAGCATAAGAGGACTTTCATTATGATTTCCCGTTAAAAAATAATATATTTTCTCCATTGTTTCATCCATGTTAACGTCTTCTTGAAAATTAATTATAGTAAAAGCAGTTCCTAAAAAAAGTATTATACATAACATGGTGACTTTTATATAATCTAACAGGACATTTGTCTTGCTGTTTATAATTTTAATCAGCACATCCGGTTCTCCTAACATAACTACATCTATATTATCTTTCCCTTCCATAATCTTTTTAGTTATATCAATTGCGGAAACACTATCAGAAACCTCTCTGTCTCTTCCATCATAAATTTTTAATCCTTCCAGATATTTTTGGATACTGGCATTTTTACAATATACTTCTGCTACATCTCTTAAATAAACATGGGTATTTAAATCGACAGTACATTTTGATTCCAGCTTTATAAATGCCTGTTCCTTATCCATAAATATATTCCTCACTTTTAACAAAAGTAGCTTTTTTAGGAGTTCCCTTATCCGAATCCTTTGCCTTATACATTGTAATTCCTAATATAGATAAGGAAAAAATTATTATCAAAAGGATAAATATGAATTTTTTTGAGATTATTTTCATTATTTTCATCACTCCGTTTCAATATTTATTATTTGCATTATTTGTTTTTTAATTCAAAAAAAATAAGGCATAAAATTATGCCTTAGCCAACATCTCTCTCATATTGTTTAATATCTTCTTTTCGATCCTCGATACTTGCACCTGAGAAATCCCCAAAATTTCAGCTACTTCTACCTGAGTTTTGTCTTTAAAGTACCTTAATATTATTATTTGTCTGTCTCTTGGTTTTAATTCTCTAAGAGCTTCTTTCAATACTATTTTATCTATTAGTTCCTTTTCATCATCAGAATCGTCACTTATTCTGTCAATTAAATACAAAGGTGAGCCATCTTTTTCATGTATAACATCACTGAGATATTCCGGTTGATATGTAGAATCCAAAGCTTCTACTATTTCTTCCTTATCTACAGAAATTTCACAGGCTATTTCCTGAATTGTAGGTTCTCTTCCTAAAACTTTAGATAATTTTTCCTGGGCTATTCTTGCTCTCATGGAAATCTGTTTTAAAGATCTACTGACCTTTATAATTCCGTCATCTCTTAAAAATCTTTTTATTTCTCCTATTATCATTGGTACGGCATAAGTTGAAAACTTCACATCATAAGACAAATCAAATTTATTCACGGCCTTTAGAAGTCCGATACATCCTATTTGAAATAAATCTTCCGTATCATATCCTCTATTGGTAAACCCCCTTAATACACTCTTTACAAGCCCAATATTTTTATCTATAAGGATGGATTTTGCTTCTTCATCTCCTGCTTGAGCCAGTTTAATAAGATTAACAGATTCTTCATGACTAAGCAAAGTATTCCCTTTATTACCCTTTTCCATAATATCTACTCCTTATTAATAGAATTATTGAGCACTTTAGTCATGATTACTTTTGTACCCTTTCCGGTTTCACTATATACTTCCAGGCTATTCATAAATGTTTCCATAACCGTAAAACCCATGCCTGATCTTTCAAGCTCCGGTTTTGAAGTATAGAAAGGTTCCATGGCTTTTTTTACATCCTCAATTCCTTTCCCATAATCTTCAACAACTATTTCGATCTTATTTTCTTCTATAGTGGTCTCTATAGAAACTATCCCTTCCTGGTTCTCATATCCATGTATTATGGCATTTGTTACAGCTTCCGATACTGCCGTTTTTATATCCGAAATCTCTTCAAGGGTAGGATCCAACTGAGCCACAAAAGAAGCTACGGATACCCTCGCAAAAGCTTCATTAGTAGATTTGCTAAGAAAAGTTAATTTCATAAAGTTTTTTCTTTCCATATTCTCACTCCCCTAATTATTATCTATAGCACTATCTATGGACGAATAAATCTTCATTATCTTAAAGATCCCCGACATCTGAAGTATTCTGTCCAGATAAGGATTAGAGCTGACAATAAATACTTCTCCTCCGCTTTCCTTAAATAATTTATATCTACCCATTATCAGCCCTATTCCTGAACTGTCCATAAATACCACATCCCTTAAATCCAATATTACCTTTTTTTTATTATCCTTAAAGTAATGGTCATCTATTATCTTTCTTGCTTCCTCCGTGCTATGGTGGTCTAATTCTCCCTTAAATTTGATTATCAGAAATTCATTAAAGGAATCAAATAATAACTGCACAATATCTCCCCTCCCAAGACTTTCATTTTTCTTTTGTTTATTCTATATTAAACAGTTTTTTTCCTTCAAAGAAAAAAGACTAATTTTGTATAAAAATAAAAAATAGAGTCATAATTGACTCTATTTAAAAAAATTTTTATAACCTATAACTAAAATCAGTTGGTTATTATCCTTTTGGCAGAAATATATCTTTTGACATAATAGCTTTCAGATATTGATGTGACTTGAACCTTCTTTGCACCACTGGATGCATGGATCATCTTCCCGTCACCAACATACAATCCTACATGAGATATACCACTTCCTGAAGTATTAAAAAATAGTAAATCCCCCGGAATCAAATCACTTTTATTTACAGATAATCCCATATTTACCTGATCTCTTGAGGACCTGGGCAGTTCAATTCCTATACTCTTCTTATATACCGAATATGTAAATCCCGAACAATCATATCCTCTTTCACCTGTACCTGAATAGGCATAAGGGCTGCCCACCAAACTATATGCAGTGGAAACGATTTTACTTAAACTTGAACTCCTTCTTGAAATCATAGATCTGGAAGAAATATTTGCTTTTTGAGAAATTTCAACGGAACCTTCCGGAGCCTTAAATTCATTCCCATATTCATCAACAACAACGAAACTATTATCTCCGTTTTTCCTTAGTAAAACTTCTTCGCCCTTTGCAAGAACATAATAAACGTTATTGCTCTTTAGCACTGTTGAAACCTTTGAAATCCCCAATAAGGCATCTGCTTTTTGTTCATTATTATACAATTCAAACCCTTTTAATAAAGCAAATCCTTTTGTACCGCTATTAAGGCTGAAATATCCAAAATCTCCAGATATTCTTTCAAGATATGCAATATCTCCTTTTTTCAAAGAAACTAACACTTTTCCGTTAATGTCAGGTTTGTCCACTATATTTATACTATTATCAATAACTATGTAATTTTTATTTACAGGAACCTTAAGGATATATTCTCTTGGAATTTCATAACCTATAGAATTCTTTTCAATTATATATGTACTTTCATTTTCCTCTTTAATTTCTACTTCTTCAGCCTCAGCAAATAAAGGATTATTTTTATTATCATTCGTAAAAAAGTCCTTTACAAAAATCCCTGTGTCAGCCAAACTGGAAATAGAAATCATACCGATTAATACTAAAATCCAAAGATAATTCCTTTTCCCTTGCATTAGCATCACATCCTTAATTTTTGTTTATTAAAAATATTATATTACAAAATCTTAAAGATATCAAGAAAAATACATAATATATATTATGCAAAATTATCTATTTGGTTCTATTTTTATTTACATATGAAGTTAACTTTACAAGCTCAAGAAGAAATATTGTAATATTTAATTCCTTAGGATAAGCTAAATACCTATTTTCCCAATTTGGCTGAAATTTTTCTTTATATTTTCTTAATCCCTCAAAAGAATAAAATTTCTTTCCATGCTGATAAAGAAGCCCTACCAGTTTTTCCTCATTAAAGGAATATACATTCGTGCCTACTCCGGACAATGGAGCCATTCCCAAATTAAACTTCTTATAATTATTATCTTTAGCCCATTGAAAAAGATATATAAATAAAGCATCCATGGTTCCCGAGGGAATATCATTTTTAGATCTCATTAAATCAATGGATATAGTCTCATCATCATAAAGAGGCATAATATTAGCAAAAGCTATAATCTTTCCCTCACGTTTTATAATACTTATAGGAGTACGGTTTAAATATTCTTCATCAAACCATCCCACAGAAAACCCTCTCTCTTTTCTACGGCCAAGCCATTCATCCGATACTTCTTTTAGTTCTTCAACAAAGTCCTGGGAAAATGGAGGATAGATCACTTGAAAATCCAGTTCTCCGTTTTCCACCTTATTTTTAGCAATTCTTAAATCCTTTTTCTTCTTTCCTGAGAGATTGAAGCTAATTAAATCGATAGTCGCTTCTTCTCCAAGTTTAAAAAACTCATATCCTAAATCATGATAAACGGAATAATTTCTATCGGATATTTCATAAAAAGTAGGAACTAATTTGTAAGTATCCGCAAATTTTCGGAATTCCACTATGGATTCTTTCAGTTTATCCTGATTACCTATAGGTTCTCCCAACACTACCAGCTTATCTTTAGCCGCGGCAAATGGTATAAGCATCTCCCTATCTGTTGTATAATAAAAATATTTATCCTTTAAAAACAATAAATGAGTCATTATATTTCCTTTATGATTTTTTAAAAATTCTTTTAAATTATCCAGGTCTTCTTCTGTAGGGTAATAAAACTTTCTTCTTTTAACTCTGGTCAGTAAATAAATTCCCAATATAACCCATGCTACAGAAAGAATGACTGCTGTTTCAAAAAGTATTCTGAATTTATATACTCTATGAATAAAAGGAAGATGTCTATGGAAAGAATAGGCTATAAATACGTATATAAAACTCACAACCACAGTTCCGATAAATAAGCCAAGAACTTCTTTAAATTTTACCGGAGCAGTTTCTCTGTAAAAACAATCTCTGGACAAATAAAGCATTACAGTTATGACAATCAATATTGTAGCCTCTTCATAATCCAACCCCTTTATGAAAGTCATCAATGCTCCTAATATCAAAAAAGAAAGGGTAAGATTATATGAAATTTTCACTTTATCCTTTATTCCCCTGGAAAGTACTAAAAGTATAATGCCGATGGTTACGGATGTTTCTTTAGAAAATCTGAGAACATGCATAGACAGAAAACTTCTGACTATTTTAAATCGGGTCATTACTGCGGGAGTTGCCGCAGATAATATCAAAACCATACCTGAAAAAATAACCATACCCGATAAAGCTTTTACTCCAAGATCTCCTCCAATTTTTTTTGTTCCATTCTTCTTATCCTTTCTTTTATTTGGAACAATCCTTGTTATAAATACTAAAGTGGAAAAAGCCCAGGGCAATACATAATAAAATAGTCTATATAATAATATTGCTGCCAAGGCATTTTCAGGACTTGCTCCAATCTGTTTTAATCCGGCAAGTACCGTTAAATCAAATGTTCCGACTCCGCTTGGCAAGAAACTGATAAGTCCTACGGTTATTCCGATTAAATACAAAGGAACTATCTTCATCATAGAAATATTTCTTGAAAAATACATATTAATTCCGCAGAAAAAAACTGTGGCTGCTATCCAATCTACTACGGAAGAACATATCATAAGAAATTTAAATTTATTTGAAACTGGTTCGTTATCTTCAAATATTTTTTTCTTTAAAAAAGGAATTTTATCGATAAAAAAATATAAAGGTATGTACATTACAAAGGCTAATAAAATTAAAAAATACCACTTTCTTCCCTCTAAAAATTGAGAAAAATCATAAACTTTGAAAATTCCCAGAAGAATCAACACTGAAAGTCCCGTTATGTTAGATATAAGGATATAAGCATTTGACTTTATAATTTTCTTTGTTTCTATACCTTCTTTTTTATATAATACGCTTCTTACGCTCATTCCCGGTAATCCGCCCATCCCTATGAACAAATTTATTGAATTGGAAATCCAACTTATTTCAAACATCTTCTTAAAATTTATTCCTAAGGAAAAATATTTATTTACCATAAAATCGTATAAAGTCGTAAAACAAATAGCTCCCACACCGGACAAAAAAATTAATATTATCGCCGAATCATCAAGGTTCCTTAATATTTTAAGAGTTTGAAGAAAATTTATTTTTCTTATTTCTCCCTTAAGTTCATAGATCAATACCACCAATATTGTCACAGCAAATAAACCTTTTAAAAGTTTCCCCTTAGGACCTTCTATAATTTCTTTAAAAACAAATTTCTTTCTATTCTCATCCTTATTATTCAAAAAATCACCCCTGCCACTATATATAAAGTTTGTTTAATCTTCTTTTATTATTCCCAAAATATCTTTTACCACTTCGGAAGCAATAATCAGTCCTGCTACCGACGGAACAAAAGATATGCTCCCAGGAATTTGTCTTCTTGCTGCACAAGTTCTTTTCTTATTGGGACATATACATTCCGTTTTACAATTTCCCCCCTCATTTCTGGGAACTAAAGGAATTTCTTTAGAATAAACCACCTTTAAGCTTTCGATATTTCTTCTTCTAAGTTCTCGCCTCATTACTTTTGCCAAAGGACATATCGAAGTACTATAAATATCACTGACCTCTAACATTGTAGGATTTAATTTGTTTCCTACTCCCATACAGCTTATTATATCTATACCCTTTTTTTTACAGTTTTCAATCAAATCCAATTTTGACGAAACCATATCTACAGCATCTACTACATAGGAATAATCCTCTTTAAGAAGTTTTTCACTGCTATCTTTATTATACAGTTCCTTATAAACCGTAACATTGGCTTTAGGGTTTATATCCTGAACCCTTTCCTTCATAACTTCTACTTTTGCTTTTCCTACCGTCTTTATAGTTGCATGAATTTGCCTGTTTATATTGGTTAAACAAATATCATCGTCATCAATAAGTACTAAATTACCAACTCCGCATCGTGCAAGAGCTTCCACCGTATAGGAACCGACTCCTCCTATACCAAACACAGCTACTTTACTATTTTTAAGTGTTTTTATTCCTTCCGTTCCTATAAGCATTTCCGTTCTGGAAAACAAATTCAACATAATTACAACTCCTTACGTCTATTATGATTTCAGTTTATTAGCATATAAATAATAACACAATTCCTAATATGTATCAATATAGATTGTCTTTACACCCTTCTTGCATGATTAAATATTAGTATGTTAATATGATAGTAGTTATTTTTTTTAGGAGGCATGTTATATGGGAAAAAACTTATTTCGATATATTGAAGATGCAAAAGAACTGGGGGCCTATGATGCAAAGGTAATTAATACAAATACCATAAAAACTGCTCCATGGACCATAATGAAATGTAAATACGGCTGCAGTAATTACAATTCAAATCTCTGTTGTCCCCCAAATACTCCAACCTATAAGAAAATGCAAGAAATAGTCGATTGTTATGATTGGGCAATACTCGTTCAATGTAAATCTGATCTCTCTTCCACAGCCAAAATTATAGTGGAATTAGAAAAAAAATTTTTCTTGTCGGGATATTACAAGGCTTTGGGATTCGGCGCAGGTCCTTGTCAACTATGTGAAAAATGTAATATGGAAAAATGTAAGCATCCTTCAGAAGCAAGACCTTCAATGGAATCCTGTGGCATAGATGTATATGAAACCGTAAAGATGAACGGCTTTCCGATTGGTGTTTTAAAAAATAGAGAAGGTGAAAAAAACTGCTATGGATTAGTTTTAATAAAATAATATGTTTTAAATAAATTAATGGATTAAAAGGCAAATAAGGCTTGTTGACTATATGCAACGGCTTTAAAGTTAAAAACGAACAAAACTCGGGTTGAAAAAGTTTATTTTCAGTCTGAGTTTTTGTAGGTAACAAACTATTCAGTACCTAAACTTTGAAAAAGGAGAATTTTCTGATACAATAAAATTATCCAAAATATGGAGCACTGTTTGGTAGGCAATAATTAGTATATGACTGATTTTACAGGAGGTGAAATATTTTGATAGTTATACTTCTGGGTGTAATATCAAACGATGAAAAAGATCTGATCAATAGGATTTTTTCAAAAATGAATGTGAAAATGTATAATATTTCTTTTAATATATTGAGGTCTCATTGTGATGCGGAAGAAGCCGTAGCACAAACATTTTTAAAGATTACAGATCATATAGAAAAAATTTCTGTTTTACCATGTCCCCAAATAGAACCCTACTGCGTTATAATATTGAAGAATGAAACCATGAATATTATAAGAAAACGTAAGAAAACCGTTTATGTAGAAGATGTGGATTATTTTGATCACAATAATAAAAGTTGTGATACCGAAGAAGAATACTTAAAAACAGCAAATAAAGAAAAATTACTTTCTTGTGTTAATAGGCTTTCTGATGAAGAGAAAAATCTTATTTACTTACGTTTTGTTAATAATATGAGTTTTAAACATATTTCGGAGCTTTTAGATATTACCGAGGAAGCAGCAAAAAAACGCGGTCAACGTATTTTAAAAAAATTACGTTTATATTATGAGGAAGGTGAGAACAATGCCCAATACAACTGAAAATATTATGAAAGATGTGTGCGAATTATCTTTGCAGGTTGAACTGCAAAAGATAGCCGAATTAGATGTTAGCAAAATAGTATATCAATCATTATCTGCTGAACAAATTAATCAGTTAGCTCGGAAAATAGGCCTATTGCCCTTTGAATATCGCAGCATTCTTTTCTTTCGATATTGTTTTAATAATACCCCTTCTGAAACAAATAAGATACTGGAAATAGAAAATGCTAAAAGCAAATTACGTTATATACAAAAAATGTTATCACGCTTTATGGGCTTGGAAAATTCATGGGTTGATGATAAATCTATGAAAGAGGCTTGTCAATTAGCACTTACCGAAAACATGAAAGGCTATGATAATATGGAAATATTACACAAACCTAACTATTCTAATACTTTCAGGCGAAAACTGAAAGATATTAAGATTACACAAAGTCTTCCCAGAATATTCAGATTAATAGCTAAAAGAGCAGCTATTTTTATACTGGTATGCATCATAAGTTTCTCTGCTGTTTTGGCAGTTAATGCAGAAGCACGTGAAAAATTCTTTGATTGGGTAATTGAAACATTTCCGAAATTCAGCATATTTACACATCAAGGTGCAGAAGAAGATAATAATTCAGTCGAACTAACGTCACTTAAGATTAATTATATTCCCAAAGGATTTGAACTGGAAGATACTAAAAAAGGAAGAAAAATGTTAATTTATAATTACTCAGCAAAGGATAATCAAAAGTTAACTATATTATTTACTTCATCCGGTTATGGCAAATCGTATTATGATACGGAAAATGTTAGAATGGAAGAATTTAACTTTAAAGAATCTAAAGCATATACATGGCAAACTGATAAAATGACCTACTTAATATGGCAACAAGACAGAATTGAATGCCGCATTTCAGGGAATTTAAATAAAGATGAGATACTAAAAATTGCAGAAAATATTTCAAAATAATTAAAAAAACATGTCCCTTTTTTCCTCTCCATACGTTATATAGATAAGAAATTAAAAATAAATAACAATGGGGGGGATTTTTTATGAAACTAAAAAAAATTGGAACAATAGCAATAGCCATTATTTTAGTATTAGGAAGTGGTGTAGCAAATACCGCTTATGCAATAGAACCGCAAGAACAAACGTTAACAAGTGTAAGCTCTCGGGTGATTACTCCACTTTGGGCCAATATCAGTGATATTTCGCCATACATTTCAGTAGATGGTACTACTCTTTACCCAGAAGTATACATAGAAGCTAAAAGTTCTTCAGGATCAATTAGGGGAACAATGTATTTAGAAAAATACAGCTCTGGAAGTTGGACAAGTGTAACTTCATGGAGTTTCAGTGGAACCGGTAACGTGTTTTTATCGAAGAGTTACACAGGGTCATCGGGTGTTAGATACCGTACTAAAGTTGTAGTAACTGTAGATGGTGAAAGGGCTGTAGCTACTTCCGAAAGCTGTAGAGTTTAAAGATTTGAGTTAATAAAAGAGAAGAAACGGTTACAGAATTAAGTTCATGTGAATCGAATGGCACGTCTTGGAACAAGTGAAATAGAATATAGATTTAAATCCTTAGTAGAAATTAAGGGCTCTGAAGGTAATGTTTTATAAAGTCATGCTGTTACTTCGGATTATATAACTTATTAGTATTAGTACTAATACTACAAAATTTATAAAAGCACGCCATAAATGATTTGTACCTATAAAATAACTGCAAACAAAAACTAATTATGGAGGTGAAAATTATGTTATATATTAGAGCAAAGCCCCATGAATTTAAATAAGATAATTATTATATAAAGATTCAAAACAAGGTTTGATACCTAAATAAGTTTTTATGTTTGACACACTACTATTATATTATAGGAGGAGATAGTTTGAAAGTTAAAAAAATATCATTGTTATTAGCATTAACTTTACTGCTTACAACCATTACCACTGTTAATGCAACCAATATACTAAATAATGATAAGTCGGAAAGTGAACAAAAAAAAGCGGCTTATACATTAACAAACGATAAAGGGCGAAGCATAAAGGTTTATAAGGGAATAGTTTATGAAAATGAAAAATCAGGAAGTCCGGAAGAAGAAAAGATAAAATATACGTTAAGAGACAAAAAAACAGGTCATTTTATAAATGTATATAAAGGTGATACAGATGTTGAAAAGGTGGAAGATAATTTTGAGATTATAATTCCTGATGCAACCAGTAAACCGACGGAAATTGAATGGGAAAATTATACCTGGGATTGGAGCGGAACTGTTAATTTTACTTATACTAACTATGCATTCCCCAGTGGAAGTTTTGTAGCATGGGCAGACCAACCATTTTCCGTGGTTTTGTATGATTACGAATATGATACTTCTTTTCCAAGGGTATATGCAGAATATGTGAATGGACGTTATGAAGTGGAAACAGGCGGAGGAGATTTTACGTATTATTGCATACTTTCTAATAAGAATAAAGGTGTACCTATGACAAATGCCATTTACAAATCAATTCCATATGAGTGGCATGATAATTAGAACATTATAATGGTTATTGTTTCAAGTCCTTGGAGCTGTATCTCTTTAAAATTATACAAGGAGTGGAAGGAATGAGTGGTACATCTCATAAGAAATTGAATTCACATATTCGGGTTAATTACGATATGAATTCTAAATAATAAGTATTTTTGATAATATTAGGCTATAGTTAAAACACTTACACTATAGCCTAATATTAAATATAATTAAATCATACCTGAATTTACAATTTGTAATAAAAAATAGAAAGGAGACTTAGATGTATATAGAGCTAACAGGAGGCATAAAATGATTAATTGTTTATATTCTGAAATTAAGAAGTTTTTATCATTAAAAAAGATATTATATATTTTAATAATATTAGTAAAAAATTAAAATTAATAAGATGAATGTAAACATGTTTTTGCAAGTTGAAAACTGCATTTATTATAACAATTTTAATTAGAATTTATTAAAGTTAGCTTTACTGCAACAAAAAAATAGCACAAAGAGAACCGTCCCCTTGTGTTGTGTTTTATAATTCGAGTAAGTCTGTAAGCCGAGTTCTGTATTAGATAGCCATCTATCTATGACCTATTGTTGCCAATAGGTTCTTGCGACCTACCATTAGGAAAGCAGCGGGCCACTGCTCTATTTATCCTTAACTTGGTCTTGCTCCAGATGGGGTTTACAGAGCCAATTAGTCGCCTAATTGCTGGTGAAGCTTTTAACTCGCCTTTCCATCCTTGCCAGTCAGTCTCACATTTCACTGCTCTCACCACAAATTCAGTATGGTTGCCGAAAAAGGGCTCTGGCGGTATATTTCTGTTGCACTTTCCTTGGGGTCACCCCCACTGGGTATTGCCCAGCATCCTGCCCTAAGGAGCTCGGACTTTCCTCATGTAAATTACACGCGACTATCTGACTTACTCAAATTATTTAATTTATTAGCATTAACACTATAGCACAAAATCATGCTTAATGCAAATATAATATATGGAAATTTTTATTTTTTATTCTTTATATATCCTCGTTAATTCCGTTATAATACAGTATTCTCCCACAATTTTCACAGCAAACTATGTTTATTTCACCTTTAAGTTCTTCTAATATATAAAAGGGGATTATCATATGACATCCGCTACATTCATTTTTTGAAACCTTTGCTACTGCATACCTTTTATTTTTCTTTATCAAAGCATATTGATCATAAATATTTTTTTCAATTTTTGATGTTATGTTATATATAATATCCATTTCTTCTTTAGCTTCTTTTCTTAGTTGATCAGTCGCAGCATTATATTCCTTAACCTTTTCTTCAAAGTCTTTTTTAACTGACGCATATTGGTCCTCCATATTCTTTATATCTTGCTTAAATTCTTCGATGGCTTCCATCATTTCCAAAGTATCCGTTTCCAATTTATTAATTTCTTCCCTTATTCTTTTGCTTTCCATATCCATATAATGAAGTTGCTTTAAATCGGTAATAGTTCCGTTATACAAATTTTTCTCAATTTCATCTTGATTAAAAGTCAGCTCTTTTAACTGATTATTGCTCTTATTAATTCTTTTTTCATTTTCAAATATGGTAATTTTCTTTTCCTTTAAGCTTGATTCTATACCCTTTAGTTCAATTATTATATTATTAATATGGCCTTTTCTCGCTAAATCCTCCAATTTCTTCTTTATGGAGTTAAATTTATGTTCATGCTGTTGTAATTCCCACAAAAATTCAATTTGTTTCATACATTTCACCTCCATATTTAATACTCTTGAAAACCATAACTGTTAATATCACTAATATCAACTTCTATTTTTTCATTTGTATGTTCTAAAATATATTCTTTTATAACGGGGAGTATTATTTTTTCAGTATCATAATGATTACTATCTATTAAAATCAATCCCAATTCTTTTGCCAGCTGTGCTTCATGATATTTAATATCTCCCGTTATATAAACCTGTGCATTTTTTCTATAGGCATCATAGATAAAATCTCCTCCACTTCCTCCGCATACTGCAATTCTATTTATTTTCTTATTTTCACCTCCATATACTCTGATATTTTTCACAGTCAGTTTTCTTTTAATTTCTTCAATTAACGCCTTCATTGATATCTCTTCTATATCTCCTACTCTTCCATAACCATAATCCGCTCCCTTGTTTTCTAAAGGATACAAATCATAAGCAACTTCCTCATAGGGGTGTGCTTTAATCATCTCTTCAATTATCCTGTCAGCTTCTCTTTCCCTTACTATTGTCTCTATTCTTTTTTCCTTAACCCTTTCCAAAACATTTTTCTGACCTATAAAGGGATGAGTATTTTCTAAGGGTAAAAAAGTTCCCATACCGTCAATATTATAAGTGCAATTACTATAATTCCCTATCCATCCTGCCCCTGCCTTTCCTAAGACATCCCTTATTTTTTCCTCACACCCTTCGGGGACAAATACAACTAATTTATAAAATTTTTCTTGATATAAAGAAGACAGCACCTTAGAATTTTTTAAGTTAAGAATACCTGCCAGTCTATCATTTACTCCGTTTTTACAAATATCCAAATTTGAATGAGCATTATATACAACTATATCTGATTTAATTATATTCATTATTAATCTTCCTTTATAATCTGAAGAAATTATATTATTTATAGGCTTAAAAATAATCGGATGGTGAGTTATTATCATGTCTGCCCCTGCACTCTGAGCCTTTTCCAAAAGGACATCATCTATATTCAAGGATAAAATTATTTTTTTTATTTCTTTATTCCCGTCTCCGATTTGAAATCCGGTATTGTCCCATTTATCAATATAGTAAGGTTTCGCCCATTTATCCATCAGATTAATTATTTCATAAGCTTTCATAATAATTGATCACTTCCTTATAATCTTCGATTTTATTTTGAAGAAATTTTTCCCTTTCCCGGCTTTTTTCAGAAGAACCCAAATTCAAGTATCCAATTATCTTTTCATCTTCTTCTATTTTCTTTATTATAAATTCCTTTAACAATGGATCCTTATTTATAAAAAGCTTTTCTCCTATTTCATAATATACATCTTTGCTAATATAAGATTTGCCTCTTTGCGCAAATATTATTTCGTAATATTTATCTCCTTCTCTTGCCAATTTTTCATCTATTATCTTAAAATTGTTATTAATCAGATACTTTCTCAGTTCATCAGAAGCACCCATAGGTTGAAATATAAAATTTATTACACTATCCGTTATCTTCTTTCCCTTATCCAATATCTCATTTATAAGAAGCCCTCCCATACCTGCTATTATTAAAGTATCAACTTCAAAGGGTTTTAATATTTCCAGCCCATCTCCTACCCTGGTCTCAATATCCTTTTCGAGTCCGCATTTCTTTGAATAATCTTTGGCCTTATCAAGGGAATCCTTACTTATATCTGTAGCTATCACCTTCTTACTTATTCTGTTATAAATCAAATACACAGGTATATATCCATGATCCGTGCCTATATCCCCTACTATTGAATTATGGGGAACAAAGTTTAATATAGTAGTAAGTCTTGGGGATAATTTCATATTTTTCTCCTTTCACTAGTTATAAAATTAAAGATTCGCTATAGCGAATCTTCAATTATTCCAAAAAATCCTTCAATTTTTTGCTTCTGCTGGGATGTCTTAATTTTCTTAAAGCTTTGGCTTCAATCTGTCTTATTCTCTCTCTCGTAACATCAAATTCTTTTCCCACTTCTTCTAAAGTCCTTGCTCTTCCATCATCTAATCCAAATCTCAACCTTAAAACTTTTTGTTCTCTCGGCGTCAAAGTATCCAAAACATCTACCAATTGTTCTCTTAGAAGAGTATAAGTAGCCGCTTCGGCCGGTGCCTGTGCTTCATCATCCGGTATAAAATCGCCTAAATGGCTATCTTCCTCTTCCCCTATAGGAGTTTCCAATGAAACAGGTTCTTGAGCAATTTTCATAATTTCTCTTACCTTTTCCACATCCATATTCATTTCTTTGGCTACTTCCTCTGGAAGAGGATCTCTCCCCAATTCCTGAACCAACTGTCTTGAAACTCTTACCAGTTTATTTATGGTTTCTACCATATGAACAGGTATCCTGATAGTCCTTGCCTGGTCGGCAATAGCACGTGTTATAGCTTGACGAATCCACCAGGTTGCATAGGTACTGAATTTAAATCCCTTTCTATAATCAAACTTTTCAACTGCCTTCATTAAGCCCAGATTGCCTTCTTGTATCAAATCAAGGAACAACATTCCTCTTCCTACATATCTCTTGGCTATACTTACTACAAGCCTCAAATTAGCTTCTGCCAGCCTTTTCTTAGCTTCTTCATCTCCTTCTGCCATTCTCTTAGCATAATCTATTTCCTCCTCCGCAGTCAAAAGAGGAATTTTACCTATTTCTTTTAAATACATTCTCACAGGGTCATCTACGCTAACTCCTTTGGGAAGGGATAAATCTTCTTCTTTCAGTTCTTCAGCATCTTCTCCTACATCATCCTTTTCTAAGAGCAAATCTGCTTCTTTATCGCCGACTATATCTATCCCCATATCTTCTAATCTTTGATATATCTCATCAATTTGCTCCGTATCTATATCTATATCTTCTAAACTATCCATTATTTCCTTATAAGTGAGCATCCCATTTTTTTTACCTTTTCTTACTAATTTTTTAACAGCTTCCAAGCCATTTTTTTTGTTTTCTTCCTTTTCTAAATGATTCATCGCAATTCCCTCCTTTCAACAAAACTATTGATGTAGCTTCAATTCCCTGTCCAATTCCAATAATTCTTTGCATAATTTTTTCACTATCTCTTTATCATTTTCTTTTTTATCATTTTTAGAATCCAATTTACTAATCCTTTCTATTAAATAACTTCTTCTCATTTTTAATTTAGAAGTAACAATAGTTTCAATTAAATCTTCAACTATCGTTCCCATGTTTTCAGGTAAAATCTTAGGGTCCATATGAATTATCTTTTGTATATTTTCTATACGAACATCCGTTTTTCCTTCTAATTTTTTAATAATTTCTTTGGTATTTATATCCTTTTCCTTTTCATAAACTTCAAATAAGAAAAAAGTTAATTTTTTGCAATCTTCATCAACAAAATCTTCCGGTTTTAAAAAATTCTTAACTCTTTCATATACCTTTCTATTATTAACCATTAATTTGACAATAGTACGCTCAGCTTCTAAACGAGCTGGTTGAAGCATACTTACAACAGGAACAATATTATCCTTATTATTTTTATATTTTTTATTAATATACCTATTATTAACAATTGATTTGTTCTCAATATTTAAATTGTATCCAAAAATTTCTTTTTTAATAGCTTCTTTTAATATACCGGTCCTTTGAGATATTTTTTCCATATAAGCATCCAATTCAATGGGACTTTTTACATCCTTTAAAAATTTTCCTACATCCCTTGTAAAAGCTATTTTTTCTTCGGTATCATTTAAATTATATTTTCGTTCATAAAAAAATATTTTATATTCAATATAGTCCAAAGCATTTTCAAACAAAGATTCAAATTTTTCCTTTCCATAACTTTTAATGTAGTCATCTGGATCTTTTCCATCGGCAAGGACAATTACTTCTGCCTTTATATCTTCTTGCTTCAATATATCTATAGCCCTATCTGCTGCTTTAAGACCTGCTTCATCTCCATCGTAGCATATATATATATTATCCCCAAGTTTAGATAATAGCTTTCCTTGATCTTTCGTCAGGGCTGTTCCTAAACTTGCTACAGCATAAAAAATTCCTTTATTGAATAAAGAAACAACATCCATATATCCTTCAACCAATACTATCCTTTCATTATGTGATTTTTTCTCCAACAGATTTGCTGCAAATAAATTATGTCCTTTGGAAAATATTAAAGAATCCGGAGAATTTAAATATTTAGGTTGACTGTCATCGATAACTCTTCCTCCAAAGCCTATTATCCTATTTTTTCTGTCATATATGGGAAAGATTATTCTATTTCTGAATTCATCATAGTATCCTGATTTATCTTTTCTTTTAATTATTAAACCCGATTTTTCAATTTCATATTCCTTATACCCCTTGCTTTTTAAATACTTCTCTAAACTATCCCAGCTTTTAGGAGCAAAGCCTAACTTAAATAAATTAATAGTAGTGTCAGATATGGATCTTTTATATAAATATTTCCTGGCATCGGTGTTATTCATTAAATTTCTGTAAAAGAAATAAGCAGATTCCCTATTTATTTGAAATAATCTATTCCTTTCCTTCTCCATTGGTTTATCTTTTTCTTCAATATAAATTCCTGATTTGTCAGCTAAGAATTTTACCGCTTCAACAAAAGACAGATTTTCTATTTTCATTATAAAACTGATTACATCTCCCCCTTCCCCACACCCAAAACAGTGAAAGATTCCTTTAGATGGAGATACTGTAAAAGATGGAGTCTTTTCGCTATGAAAGGGACAGAGTCCTACATAATTAGAGCCTGTCCCTTTTAGATGGACATATTGAGAAACCACATCTAATATATCATTATTTTCTTTTATCTTTTCTAATATATTTTCATTTATGAAATCTGACATAATTATCACCCTAATTTTCCGATTTTTCGTGGAAAAGCAAAAAACCCTTATTTATATTCGACATAAAGATTTATATTCCTTCTTTTTTAAAGTTTTTCCCAAGGTTTCGGTATAAAAATACTGTAAAACACATTCAATATATACTTATCAGTCATTCCGGCAATATAATCACATACTCTGTCCTCTATGGGATTTAGGCTATTCTGGTATATTCCCATTTTATCTTCTGGAAGTTCTTCCGAATGTTTTAAATAATATCTATATATTTGAGTAATTATATATTCTACCTTATTCTCTTCAGATTTAGCATCTTTATTTAAATATACCCTTTGAAACATAAAATTTCTCAATTTTTCGGTAGCTTCCCCTATATTCTTACTCATAGAAATCTCATCTTTACCAATGCTATTATTAATAATATCCACAATCATAGTATTTATTCTTTCTCCATGGGTTTTACCGAGAACATCAATAACATCTTTCGGTAAATCTTCATCCGATATGATATTTCCCCTTATGGCATCGTCAATATCATGATTTATATAAGCAATTCTATCGGCAAACCTCACCGTCTTTCCTTCAAGAGTCATAGGCAATTCTTCTCCCGTATGATGTAGTATCCCATCTCTTACTTCAAAAGTTAAATTTAATCCTATTTTCTTTCCCTCATGTTCCAGATAGTCTACCACTCTGAGGCTTTGGACGTTATGTTCAAATCCTTTAGGATGAAGAAAATTCAGCACTTTCTCTCCTGTATGACCAAAAGGGGTATGCCCTAAATCATGACCCAATGCAATAGCTTCTGTCAAATCTTCGTTTAATCTTAACGCTCTGGCAAGAGTTCTCGATATTTGGGAAACTTCTAAAGTGTGGGTAAGTCTTGTCCTGTAATGGTCTCCTTCCGGTGCTATAAACACTTGAGTTTTATGTTTAAGCCTTCTAAAAGACTTCGAATGGATAATTCTATCCCTGTCCCTTTGAAAATCCGTTCTTATCTCACATTTCTTTTCTTCATATTTTCTTCCTTTTGTGTTAATGCTAAGAGTTGCATATTGAGATAATATTTTCTTTTCAATATTTTCTGTTTCCATTCTAATATTCATAAAATTATATACCTCATTTATAAATATTTTTAAGATTATATTATATAAATATATACAACATAATTATCCATAATCCTCTATTATTTATACCATTTTAATGTAAATTTTTTTAAAAAAACAATGAAGTGCTGATTTTTTCAGCACTTCATTGCTCTAATTCTTCTCCAAAATTTTTTCTCATTATATCAATTATAAAGCCTGATGTTTCTTCTACTGCTTTATCGGAAACATTTATTACTTTACATTGAATCATTCCCATTATCCTCTTAGAATATTCAAGTTCTTCTTTTATTCTCTCAAGGTTGGCGTAATTGGCATTATTATTGAGGCCTAAAGTCTTTAATCTTTCCTGGCGAATTTTATTCAATTTTTCCGGATTTGCAATAAGTCCAAATACTCTTCTTGGATCCTTCTCAAATAATTCATCAGGTGGAGGTACTTCAGGAACTAAAGGAACATTTGCAACTTTGAAATTTTTATGAGCCAAATACATACTTAAAGGAGTCTTCGATGTCCTCGAAATTCCAATCAGTACTATATCGGCTTTTTTAATTCCTCTGGTATCTTTTCCATCATCATATCTGACTGCAAATTCCACTGCTTCTACTTTTTTAAAATATTCTGCATCTAACCTACGTATTAATCCCGCTTGTCTTTTCGGATTGTATCCCAATACATCTTCAATAGAATCCAAAACAGGGGTCATCAGATCCACTGCAGGAATATTATTTTCAGCCGATTTTTCCATTACAAATTTTCTTAATCTTTCGATGACAATAGTAAAAATAATAACACTTTTTTCTGATTTCGCTTCATCAATTATTTCATTTATTTGATCCTCGTCATTTATATATGGAAATCTTCTCACTTCATATTTTACCGGACTAAATTGACTTATACTTGCCTTTGCCACCTGCCCCGCCGTCTCTCCTACGGAATCTGACAAGACATACAGAACTATATTATTTTCCATTAATTTTCCTCCTAAATATCCTTTCCCAGTTCAACAAAAATCCTTGTAATTGTTGTCTTAGATATTCTTCCCACAACCTTAAATTTCTTTTCTCCCTTTTCAGTCCTCACTTCTTCAACCACCGGTAAACAGTCTATTTCATGTTCTATTATATTTGACGCCGCTTCCAATATGCTATCATTTGAAAAAGTCACTATGATATTAGGCATTCGAGTCATTATCATTCCTACAGGTATCCTGTTTAAATCAATTCCCCCTATTGCATTTTTTAAAAAATCCTTTCTTGATATTATCCCGGATAAAAATCCGTCGGAAGTAACAAATAATGTTCCAACATCTTCAACCATAAGAGTAACTATAGCATCATATACACTTGTATTTTCATCAACTACCACAGGAACGGATTTCACTTTCGATACTTTGATCTTTTCTATTCTTTCAGATATAAAATTCAACGCAGTTTTCCCCGTATAGAAATACCCGACTTTTGGGCGTGCATCTAATATTCCTGACATAGTAAGTATGGATAAATCAGGTCTTAAAGTAGACCTTGTAAGCTTTAATCTTTTTGCTATTGCCTCCCCAGTTATTGGCTGACTTGTTTTCACGATATCTATTATCTTTTCTTGTCTTTCATTTAATTGGATATAAACCACCACCCATCAAGATACACACCCATTAATATATATAAAAAAGGCTTCTATTAAAATATTAATAAATTAAGGTAGCCTTTTTTGAAATCCATTACGGAAAATATAAACTAAGATAAATTACGATTTCCCCATTGTTTATAAATAAATTTCCGATTTGGAAATTTATTTATAAACAATCTTGGATAAATCACATATAGTAAGCATCGTATCAGAAATACGCTTTATCAGACCCAATCTATTATTCCTTATTTTTTCATCTTCAACCATAACCATAGTATGATCAAAGAAATTATCAATGGGCTCTCTCAAAACACTTAATTGTTCCAAAGCTTTGTCATACTCTTTTTTTCTTAAGAAATTCTTAACATTGTCTTCAATGCTATTAAATTTTTCAAATAATTGTATTTCTTCCTCATCTGTAAACAAATCTCTTTTTACATCCTTAGATACAGCTTTTTCAGCCAAGTTAGAAATTCTGTTAAACGCAAATAGCATTTGTTCAAAATTATCCTTCTTAATCCAGTTATTCAACTTATCTGCCCTAATTCTTAAATCATACACATCGTCAATTCCTGTGCCCAGTACTGCATCCACTATATCATATCTAATTCCCATATCGATAAACATATTTTTAATTCTTCCATTAAAAAATTCTATTATCTCATCTTTAACTTTTTTATAATCAAAGGCCAATCCATTTTCCTCAACATATACATAAAGAGAAAAATCTATTAATTCCTTTAAAGATAAATTAAGTTTTTTATCCAAAATAATGTTTATAATCCCAATTGCTTGTCTTCTCAGGCCGTAAGGATCCTGCGAGCTTGTGGGCTGAACTCCTATAGCAAAACAACCTGATATATTATCAAGTTTATCAGCAATACTTAAAACTGCTCCTGCTGTAGTAGTGGGAAGTTCGTCTCCTGCAAACCTCGGAAGATATTGTTCGTATATTGCCAGGCTTATAATCTCGTTTTCCCCGGAAGAAGCGGCATATTCTTTTCCCATAAATCCCTGGAGCTCTGTAAATTCTCCAACCATTTTAGTTACCAAATCCGCTTTTGAAAGATAACCTGCTCTTTCAATATTTTTCTGAGTTTCATCTCCCACTTCCAGATAATCCCCTATTTTTACGGCTAACTTCTGTATCCTTAAGGTTTTATCATATAAATTCCCCAGTTTTTCCTGATAAACTATTCCCTTTAATTCCCCTACATAACTTTCTAAAGATTTTTTTACATCCTCCTGGTAAAAGAATTTGGCATCTTCCAGTCTGGCTCCAAGAACTTTCTCATTACCTTTTGTCACCACATCTATATAATCTTCATTTCCATTTCTCACTGTAATGAAATAAGGCAGCAATCTTTTTTTGTCATCGACCACCGGAAAATATCTTTGATGGTCCTTCATTGGAGTGACGATAACTTCTCTTGGTAATCTCAAATATTCTTCCTTTATTTTACCTATCAGAGGAGTAGGGTATTCCACTATGTCGGTAATCTCATCCAACAGTCCTTCATCCGGAAGGATATTGCCTCCTTTTTCTCTTGCTAATCTTTCACAGCCATATTCTATAATCTCTTTTCTCTTATTTCTATCAACTATTACATAATTATCATTAAGTTTGTCAACATATTCATCTACGTTATTGATAACTATAGAACTGCTTCCCAAGAATCTATGACCTCTTGTGATATTAGAAACTTTAATTCCCTCTAAATCAAAGGAAAGAATATTATCATTAAAAATTGATAAAATCCACCTTATAGGTCTTGCAAATCTCAAATTTTTCCCTCCCCATTTCATGGACTTGGGAAAAGTTATTCCTCTTATTATATTTGGAATAGTTTCAATAAGTATTTCCTCTACCGGTCTGCCTTCACTTTTTTTATTCAAATACATGTATTCTTCTCCATTGTATTCTTTTACAAAGGAGTCCTCTATCTTGGCTTTATGTCCTCTAAGAAATCCTTCAAAGGCTTTAGTGGGTTTTCCCTCCTCATCAAAAGAAATTTTCTTTGAAGGCCCCTTAATCAATTCAACGGAATCTTCCTGCCTATCCTTTAATCCTTCCAATACAAAAGATAGTCTTCTTGGAGTAGAATAAAGACTAATTTTTTCAAATTCAATCTTCTTATTCTTAAGCATATTCAATACTTCATCATTAAGTTGATTTAATCCTATCTGTACAAACCTTGCCGGCAGCTCTTCTACTCCTATTTCCAATAGATATTTATTATTCATTTGAATTTCCTCCTTCATTTAGAAAAGGAAAGCCCATTTCTTTTCTCTGTTTTAAATATTGAGAAGCCACCGAATTGGCAAGATTTCTAACTCTGCTCATATAATGAGTTCTTTCGGTAACACTTATAGCTCCCCGAGCATCAAGAATATTAAAAACATGAGAACACTTCAATACATAATCATAACTTGGCAAAACCAATCCCGCTTCCAATATTTTAGTAGCTTCTTTTTCATATATATTGAATAGGTTAAGCAAAGCATCCACATCACCGGATTCAAAACTATAGACAGAATGTTCATATTCTGCAGTCCTGAATAAATCTCCATAGTTTATGTCTTTATTCCATTTGATATCAAATATATTGTCCACATCCTGCAGATACATAGCAATTCTTTCAAGTCCATAGGTTAATTCTGCGGACTCCAATTCACAATCTATGCTTCCTATCTGTTGAAAATATGTAAATTGAGTAATTTCCATTCCATCAAGCCACACCTCCCATCCTAACCCCCATGCTCCAAGAGTAGGCGCTTCCCAATTATCTTCTACAAATCTTATATCATGTTTCAGAGCATCTATCCCCATGGCTTTTAAACTGTCCAGGTATAAATCCTGAACGTTTTCGGGAGATGGCTTTAATATAACTTGTAATTGGTGATGCTGATATACTCTGTTGGGATTTTCTCCATACCTGGCATCTGCCGGCCTTCTGCAAGGCTCTGCATACACGACTCTCCAAGGTTCAGGCCCCAAAGATTTCAGAAACGTACGGGGATTCATAGTCCCCGCGCCCTTCTCTACATCATAGGGCAGCGAAATAAGACAACCTTTTTCCCCCCAATATTCAAGTAATTTCAGTATTAAATCCTGAAAATACATTTTGTTTACCTCCTTAAAATTTAAATTTCATCATATAACAAAGAGCAAAAAAAAACCTTTACATCCCTTTTAGAGACGAAAGGTTACTTCAGCACTCTGATACTAAGCAGAATAAGCCTTCATCCACAGCTAAAGCAGTAGGCTTTCGGCTATGTTACTATAACTCTTACCCACAATAGATTACTAAGAAGTGCCTTTCGTAAACTATTAGGCACCTATTAAATAATTAGGTACTCCTGTAGTTTATAAAATATTCTATGATTAATAATTTAGCAAAAAATCATTAATCTGTCAATAAAAAAACTAAGGTCAGTTATTTTTTAAATTATCTTTTACCTTATCTACTTTCTTTTCTACTTCTTCATTTATATTTACGATCTCTCCGTCTTCTTTTATAATCTCAAAGGTACACTTGGAAAGCAAAGCAACACTTACCCCCAAGATTGCAAGAGGAGGCGAAAGAATAGTTCCTACTGCTCCGGCAGTAACGGGGATATTCATAATTACATTCCCGTCTTTCCTGACAATTATTTTAATTACATTTCCTTTTTTTAATACTTCTTTTATCCTGTCAAGTATCTGTTCTCCCTTACTTGCCACATCTTCTCCTATGGTCTTTTTGTTACTTTCAAGATATATAACAGCTTCTATTACATTTCCATCTTTTAATTCCAATGCTTCCTTAGCTTCCTTAAAACTTACTCCTGTTCTTTCCACTACAGAGTCGATTTTTTCAAGGGTAATTTCCATCTAATTTCCTCCTCTATTTTCAATAGATTTAAATAAATTTAGAGAATTAAAGCTATTTTTTTCAATACTATACAGTATATATTTTACCATAATATCATGTAAAATAAACATTATATCTTTGTTAATTTTAAAATCCGTTAGCTTGTCAAGAGGGGTGTACAACAACAATTTTAAAGTCTTTAACATGGAAAGATTAATACGAAAACCGTTCAAATCCTCATAAACACAATTTCCGCACAATATCCCGCCGGAAATTATACTGAATATCATATCCCTTCCTTCCAATTTTTGTCCACACAGTACACATTTATCTAAATATGGTTTATATCCCAAAAAAGAAATATATTTAATTTCATAAGCCAATATAAACTTTAAATAATCTCCCTTCAAATCTGAAAGAACAGTCAAGCCTTTTAAAAGAAGCTGAAATAATTTTTCGTTTGATTCATCCTCGACTATTGAAGAATCTGCTAATTCCAACATATATGAACCGTAAAAGAGCTTATATATATTTTCTCTTAAAGGATAAAAGGAATTTTTTAAATCTCCCTGATTTATATGATAAAAGTTTTTTCCCTTAAAAAATGAAAAATCACTATAGGAGAAAGGCTGAGTAATACTTATAAGATTATTTTTCGGCCTATAGGCTCCCTTGGCCATGCCATGTACTTTTCCGTATTCTTTTGAAAAAATAGTAACTATCTTGCTTGTTTCTCTGAACCTGATTTCTTTCAGCACTATGCCCTCGGATTTTACAAACATTTATTCACTTCCTATACACTATTGATATCCAAAATATTTAATTTTATTTTCCTTATCCCGCCAATTCTTTTCTACCTTTACCCATAGTTGAAGATTGATCTGGCTGCCCAAAAGTTTTTCAATATCCTCTCTGGCAGATTTCCCTATACCCTTCAATTTTCTTCCGTTTTTCCCTATTACTATTCCTTTATGTGATTCCTTCTCACAATATATCGTAGCATAAACATCAATCAAATTCTTTTCCTTTCTTTCATTAATCATATCAACTGCTACAAATATTCCATGAGGAACTTCTTCATCTAAATAATAAAGAACTTTTTCTCTGATCAGTTCAGAAATTATAAGCCTTTCGGGTTGATCCGTAATCATATCCTCAGGAAAATATTGAGGTCCTTCCTTTAAATATTTTTTAACAGCATCCAGATATGAGGAAACATTTAAATTTTCAGAAGCCGATATTGGAATTATTTCCTGAAAAAGGCCCATTTTATCATAAGTATTGATTATATCCCCTAATTCTTCTTTATTAATTTTATCTATCTTGTTTATAAGAAGAATTTTGGGAGTAGAAATATCCTTTATATCCTTTATTATTTTATCATCAAGAGAGCCGATATATTTACTATCATCAACCATAAATGTAATGATATCCACTTCCTCTAACGTACTCCTTGACATCTTAACCATATATTCTCCCAATTTATTTTTAGGATTGTGTATTCCCGGGGTATCTAAAAAAACAATCTGCAGGTTTTCCTCAGTATAAACGCATTGAATTTTATTTCTTGTTGTTTGAGGCTTATCAGAAATAATAGATACTTTTTCACCCAAGATGGTATTCAATAATGTTGACTTACCGACATTTGGTCTTCCTATAACTGTTACAAATCCTGATTTATACATTTCATCACTCCATCTTTTTATCATTAAACAAATTTTCCGGTCCAAAACTATAGGGGAGGAGTTCTTCCAGTGAATATTCCTTGTACTCCTTCTCCGATTTGGCAACTATAATAATAGCATCTTCTCCGAACTCTTTAATAACTTGTCTGCATACCCCACAGGGATATGTAAATCCCGCGTCTCCCACAATAGCTATTATCTTTATTTTCCTTTGACCGTCAGATACAGCCTTTGATATTGCTGTTCTTTCCGCACATATGGTAGGAGTATATGAAGCAGACTCTATATTACAACCGGTGTATATTTTATTGTCCTCAGTAAGAACCGCAGCTCCGACATGAAAATGAGAATAGGGAGCATAAGCATTTTTTTTAGCTTCAAATGCAAGCCTGATTAATTCCTCTTTTATCAAAAAATCACTCCTATTCTATAGTTATATCCGGATTGGTATTAACAACTTGTATCCATGTAACTCCAGTATTTAAAATAAGTTCTTGGCCCTTTTCATCATAAAAATAAGTTTTGGAACTTCTGTTTTTCTTAGACCAAGTAATATCAACAGTTTCCCCGTTTGTAATATAAATTCCCTTTCCGTTTCCCACTAAATCTATTTCAACTCTCCCTGCATCATCTATAGTTTTAGTTTTAGCCTCTTGTATAATAATATTCTTAGCAGTAATAGGAGAGTTGTCAAATTCGTCAACATGAAGTTTCCCGTCTTTATATCTTATATAATTCTTTTCACCTTCATCATATACATAATTCGTACTGTTATCCTTATTATATTTTATTAAAATATTTTTAGCAATCCTTCCATTTAAATCTGTATCATTCTCATTAAATTTAAATCCTTCAAAATCTCCTTTTTCACGATATCCTCTTTCTATTCCCGTTTTTCTTATTATATCCATATTTGAATATAAATTGTGAGGAGATTTTTTATTAGTCTTAGAATATCTGTAAAAAACTTCATTAGAACTTGTAAGACCATCTATATCTGCAACTTTTAAATTTTTAATATCGTTTTTTGCTTGTTCACTTCCTCCCACCCTTACATATAAAGGATCATATTCTAAAAGAGTTGTAACAAAACAAGGTCTTGAACTTCTTATAGGCCCTAAAAGAACAGGATCATTAATCAAGTATATTGCCATATATCTCGTATAAGGATATTCAACTACCATCTCATATACTATCTCCGCATCCTTCAATCCAGACTGCCACCTAGCGCCGGGATGATTGTCAAACATTACCGCTACAGGTCTCCTGTCAACTTTTTCTTCAGAAGAATATATTCCGCTTAGGGGAGACGGTATTCCATTTTTAACATATTCGTCTTTTTCGGTTTGTTCATCCTTATTGTTTTTCCCAATTTCCGGATCATCTTTGCCACATCCTATCATATTAAAGACCAAAAGGATTATCGTTACTGCTATTAACCAATTTCTTTTCATAAAATATCCCCCTTATGTGATTTGAAATATAATTATACCTATAAAAATCCCCAATATTGCCCCTGAGATTACTTCATAAGGACTATGTATTTTCCCCTCTACTCTGCTTTCTCCCACTAAAACCGCCATGAAATAAGACAAAGCGGAAATCAGTACGTTATCTCCAAGAAAGGAAATCACTGTTGCGCATAAAAAGGAAACAGCAGAATGTCCGCTGACTTTTCCTCCTTGAAACGGCGTACCTGTCTCTGTCTTTGTCTTTATCACCACAATTATAATTATTGTGATTACCAAAGCAATAAAAGTAAGATGTACAGGAGAATTTTTAATTCTTAAAATCAATTTATGAGAATAAGGATTCAATCTGTCAAAAAATAAAAGGTACCCCACTACTATGGAATTTATGGCTGAAATAAGCACTGCACCTGCAGCCACATCTTTGGCTATTTTGGCCAGCCAATTATATTCCTTCGTGATTAAATCCACAGTTGCTTCAACGGCAGTATTTATCAGTTCACATATTATAACTAATGCTATGGTAAAAAACAGCAGAATCATTTCCATTCTGCTTATATTTAAAAATAAACTTATAAATAGTACCAAAATTGCAATAGAAAAATGGATCCTCATATTTCTTTCGGTTTTTAAAGTATGGATGATACCTTGAACAGCATAATTAAAACTACTTATCAGACTCTTTGATTTCATTATATCCACCTTATTCTTCTTTGGTTTCTTTAAATATCCCTAAGGATCTCATTACTTCTTTTTCTTTAGCTCTCATAGTCTTCTTCTCTTCTTCCGTTTCATGATCATATCCCATAAGATGAAACATGCTGTGAGCTGTTAAATATGATATTTCTCTTGAAAAGGAATGTCCGTACTCTTTGGATTGCTGGAATGCCCTGTCTGTGGAGATTACTATATCCCCCAGCATAGGAGTATAAAATCCGTTGCTGTCTTCTTCCATGGGAAAAGAAAGAACATCAGTAACAGCATCCACATTTCTATACTCTTTGTTTAAATTTTTGATTTCTTCATTAGTCACAAAAGAAAGGCTTATTTCATAATTTAAATCTCTGCCTTCTACTACTAAACATTTTTCAATTACATCTTTCAATAAATCTATTGTTTTTTCATCAATTTCTTGAGTATCTTGTCTATTATCAATATATACTTTCATTTACTCCGCTCCTTTAATATCCTTTAATTTTATATCGGGATATTCTATCCTGTCATGAAAAATTCCCAAAAGTATGTTACAAAAAGTATTAGTAATCGTGTTTAGATCCTTAAATGTCAAATCACATTCTCTTAACTGCCCATCATCTAATTTCCCTTTTACTATATTTCTCACCATCTCTTCAATTTTTCCTTTATTAGGTTCCTTTAAGGATCTTACGGCAGCCTCGCAGGAGTCAGCCAGCATCACAATGGCAGCTTCTTTAGTCTGGGGTTTTGGCCCCTTATACCTAAAATCTTGAACCTTTACATTCTTAGGGTCTCCTTCTTTTAATGCCTTATAATAAAAATATGCTACTATAGTATCTCCATGATGCTGAAGTATAATATCCTTTATTTCCTTAGGAATATTATATTTTTCAGCTAAGGCAAGACCGTCCTTCGTATGGTTCGTTATTATCATGGTACTCAATGTGGGATTCAGTTTATCATGGGGATTATCCATCCCTATTTGATTCTCCTTAAAAAAATAAGGCCTTTTAAGTTTTCCCACATCATGATAATAAGCTCCTACTTTTGCTAACAATCCATTTGCTCCTATAGCTTCCGCAGCCCCTTCGCTTAAATTGCCAACCACTATGCTATGATGATAAGTCCCAGGTGCTTCCATAAGAAGCCTTTTCAATAAAGGCTGATTTAAATTTAAAAGTTCCAATAGTTTAAGAGGTGTCAATATCTTAAATACATTTTCCCATATGGGCAAAGTTCCGATCGTAAGTATCGCGCAAAGTATCCCATTTAAAAGCCCATAGCCGCATCTTATAATAATATCTATAACTTCAACTTTCTTAATCAAGGAAAAGGATACAATTGCTAATATATTAACTACACCTATTATCAATCCGCTTAAAAATATATTATATCTTTGAGCAGGTTTCATGGCGCTGAATGCTCCCACACTTCCCCCAATCATAAACATAAACATTATGCTTTCATCAGTCCCCATTACTAACCCGATAAGAAATGAAAGAAGCAAATTAACTATTAAGGCCAACCTGGAGTTTATAACTATTGCTATAAGCATAGCGGCAGTGGCCACCGGCATAATATAAGGGGAGATATTGTTGACTCCCATTGAGATTATTACTGTTAATATTATTATTAATATTAAAATAAACCCCTTGGAAGTATTCAACACATCTTTGTCAAGATAATAAAGGTATATGCCAATTATTCCTTCCATAAGAAGAATTAAAAGCAAAGTTCCCATTATAGTACTAACTTGGAAGTTCCCTTCTTCTTTCAGAAGGTCTGCTTCTTTAATTACATTATAGGCATTTTGACTTACTTTTTCTCCTTTTCTGACTATTATCTGCCCTTCTTTAACTACTATAGGCTCTATTTTTTCAGCCTCTTCAGCTTTTGCCTTCTGAGTTTCTTCGGCATCCAAATATTTGTTGGGTTTCATTGTGTTATTTACAATAGCTATCCCCAGATTCATCTCATCTGTTCCCATATCCAAAGATTTAAATACATCAATTACATTTTGCTTTTCATAATCCAATGCATCTTCTTTTACTCCAAGACTCATTATCTGATTGATTATATCATAAATATTATTTTCCAAAGAATTTAATGTCTTATTATCCATCCTGACTGCTGTTAAATATTCTCTTTGAGACAATTCTATATTTCCTTGATCTTTCACTAAATTTGCTTTCTTGCTTACACTCATATTCTCATAGGACTTAACATCCCTTATAATATTAAAAAAATCTTGTATATCACTTTTCATCTTCATCTGAACTGACGGATTGACTCTGTATACGGGCTCTACGTTGTCCGAGGCTTCCTTCTTCAGCCTTTCCGTAGTAAGCTCGTCTACAACATCCTTAGGAGATCTAATATCATAAGGGGCTGCATCCCCTATAGAAATATTTAATTTTTGGGGTTCTATTTTCCCTATAATTATTAAAAGCATTGGAAAAGTAAATACCATTAGCAATATAATATATGTGATTTTACTACTCTTTAGTGTATTACAAAATATATTTCTTATCGAAATTTTTATGTTTTTCTTTTCCATTGGGATACCTCCCTGTTGACCTTAGTTCTCACTCTTATCAAATTTTTCATAGGCAGATATAATTTTTTGAACTAAAGGATGGCGTACAATATCATTTTTACCGAGATAAACAAACTCCAATCCTTTAATGTCGGTCAGTATCTTAGATGCTATCTTTAATCCGGAAGATTTCCCTTTTGGAAGATCTATCTGAGTAATATCTCCCGTGATTATCGCTTTTGACCCAAATCCCAATCTTGTTAAGAACATCTTCATCTGTTCATTTGTAGTATTCTGAGCTTCATCTAATATCACATAAGCAGAATCAAGAGTTCTTCCTCTCATATAAGCTAAAGGTGCCACTTCTATAAGGCCTTTTTCCACAAACTTACCGTATGTTTCAAATCCCAGAATATCAAATAATGCATCATATATAGGCCTTAGATAAGGATCAACTTTCTCCTGTAAATCTCCCGGTAAAAATCCCAGGCTCTCTCCTGCTTCCACCGCCGGCCTTGTAAGGACTATCCTGTTAACTTCCCCATTCTTAAAAGCATTAACGGCTGTTGCCATGGCCAAATATGTTTTACCCGTACCTGCCGGGCCTATGCCGAATACAATATCATTTTTTCTTATAGAATCGATATATTTTTTCTGCCCTAAAGTTTTAGGCCTTATACTCTTGCCCTGAGCTGTAACACAAATAATATCATCTAACAATTCTTGTATTTTATCTTCATTTCCTTCGTATACCAATTGCATGGCATAAGATAACTCTTGATTGGAAATCTTTCCTTGTTTTTTTAACATCTCGACTAATTTAAACAGCAATTTTTCGGTAAGATCAACTGAAATTTTTTCTCCGATTATTTTCAGTTGCCCTTCTCTTAATAAAATCTCTACATTATATTCCTTTTCAATAACTTTAATATTTTCATCAAACTTTCCGAACAACTCTGGAATAAGAGAATTATTATCTATCGCCAAGCTCTTTTCAACAATTTCTTTGTTCAAATCTTACCCTCCCTAGTAAGTTATAATTTGTTTTTTACCAATATTTTCCATTACCTCTATTATGACTATGGTTGTAAGTTTATCCTCGTTTTCAATATATTTTACATCTTTTGAGACTATTTTTGAATCCTCAGGCAAAACTTTATTTATTTCCTTTACAGCCAATACTTGACAGGATTCTTTTAAGGAATCTACATTTTGTTTGACTTTTTTAACTTCTACTTCCTTATATTTATGAGTAATAATCGATATAGGAAAATTGAAAGGCTCTATAGTAAAAACATTATTTTCTTCCACTTCTTCTATATATTCCTTAAAAGGAATATCAGCCGAGCCAAATTTAATTATCTTTTTGCCAAATTTATATTCTCTATGTTCATAGGAATTGCCCGTTTCTTCCTTAATTGACTTTTCTATAGGTTCTTCTACGGTATGAGTATACCGTGTAACTGCATATACTTCTCCTTCCGCATGAACAAGCATTTCTCCTTCAAATCTATCATTTTTTATTATTCCTGTTATTAAAATTTGTCCCTTATTTACCACATCCCCTTCCTTGACTACGCTTTTGCCATTTTTTGCAATTACCTTTTTTATTATTCCTTTCTTATCAGCCACAATATTGCATGGTGTATCGTCGCTTATGTTTTCCGGTGGAATATCTTGTTCCTTCACCTCAACAATCAGCTTTGTTCCTTCTATATCTATTGAAACAAAAGAAAATGTATTAATCTTTTCCAAAAGAACATTCTTTGCGTTATCCTCATCTATCTTATATCTTAAAACCCCTTCATATATATTTTCTTCCTTAAGTATATTTTTAATTTTCGTGTCATCAATTTTTTCATTCCCTAAAATTTCAATTTCCCATATAAAGGAGGTTAAAAAAAATATAATTCCTAAAAATATTATAAATCCTATTCCCAGCATCTTCCTCTTTTTCATTTTACCCATTAAAAAAGGTAATCCTCTTTTTTCATAGGCATATACTTTGCATTTCACTTTTCTTACAATATTTCTTAAGGACTTAAAACCTTCTATGCTTACCTTCGCTTCTACTATTGTATAATCAATTCTTCTTATATCCCAAATATATATGTTTTCTTTGGCGACCAAGTTCAGAAACTTCTCTAATGTCAACCCTTCAATTCTAATAATAACATATCCTCTTAAATAATTCCATATCTTAATAGCTAACATGCCCGCACCCCTAACTTAAAAATTCTATATTGTCAATTAATCCTGTCACTATTATTTCTTCTGTCAATATAGTCTTTATTACCAATTCTTCTCCTGTAATTTTAACTACTCCGCTGTTTGTATTAATCCTTATAACGTTTTGAGTGTATTCCACTATCCCTTTATGATTTAACAGGGATAATTCTATATTTCCTATAACTGTAATCTTGGGAAGATCCATGACGATATCTTTCGGTAGTTCCAGTGCTTCGGACATGTTAAGCTTCATATCTTTAATCTTTTCTTTCATTTTTTTAAACCCTCCTCCATACTAAAATTTATGCTCTATTTTTTAAAGGTATTACACAAAAGAAGAGCAGCCTCAGAAGAGAATTCAGATTCTCTTCTAAGACTGCTCTTTGTTATCTCAAACTTTTAGGTTTAGATAAAATCTCCGAAAATATAATTCCCCGGATGACATCTTCCTTAAAATTTCTCCTGTTTAACTTTTCGGTTTTTGTTTCTATTTTAGGTTTTTTCTCTTCCTGTTGCACAACTTCCGCATTTTCGGATTTCTCTATTTCAACCGTACTTTGAGTATACTCTTCTATATCGTTACTTTGAAATTCTTCTTCCTCTTCCACATTTTCCACACTTTTTTGATAATTATCAGTTTCTTTCTTATAAACCTGGTTAGGTATTCTTTTCCTTCTTTGACGATCTAATCTTTCCCTATCGATTTTTTGCTTTTCCTGTGAACTCTTTAGCAATGCGGGAATTATAAAAATCAAAAGTGCAAATATCAATCCTTCGAATCCCATTTGCTCACATCCTATTCGTTGGAAGGCTTATCTTCCGTTTGAATTTTTGATATGGCGTTTCTCATTTCCGTATCTGCCAATATATTTTTCATATTATAATAATCCATCACACCTAATTTGCCTTCTTTTAATGCATTGGCAAGAGCCAAAGGTACTTCCGCTTCCGATTCCACTACCTTTGCTTTCATTGACTGAACTTCGGCCTTCATTTCCTGTTCTCTTGCAACGGCCATTGCTCTTCTCTCTTCTGCCTTAGCCTGAGCTATTCTCTTGTCTGCTTCAGCCTGATCTGTCTGCAGCTTGGCACCTATATTTCTTCCTATATCCACATCTGCAATATCAATGGAAAGTATCTCAAAAGCGGTACCTGAATCCAACCCTTTCTCAAGAACAGTTTGAGATATACTGTCGGGATTTTCCAATACATCTTTATGAGAAACAGAACTGCCAACCGTAGTAACTATTCCTTCTCCAACTCTGGCAATTATCGTCTCCTCACCTGATCCTCCTACCAATCTTTCAATATTAGCCCTAACCGTGACTCTTGCTTTTACCATTACTTCTATTCCATCCTTAGCCACCGCCGAAATTTGAGGAGTTTCTATTACCTTGGGATTTACGCTTACCTGTACGGCTTCCAATACATTTCTTCCCGCAAGGTCTATTGCCGCCCCTCTTTCAAATCCAAGAGCTATATTTGCCCTCTCTGCTGCTATTAACGCATCTATTAAGGTATTCACGTTACCTCCCGCAAGATAATGAGCTTCCAATTGATCCGCTCCTAAATTTAATCCTGCCTTCGTAGCCTTTATAAGAGGATTTACTATTCTGGAAGGCACTACTCTCCTCAACTTCATTCCTACAAGAGTTCCCATACTTATCTTAACTCCGGAAAAATAGGCTGTTATCCACAATCCAACAGGTATAAAAGTAAAAAACAAAATAATAAAAAGAATGATAATAATCGCTATACTTAGCGTAATAGCAAATTCTGGCATAATTACAACCTCCTCACAAATATTTTAGAGCCTTCTACTTTGTAGATCTTCACTTGAGCTCCTCTATCAATATAGTTTCCTTCTGAAAGAGCATCTATTCTTGTTCCATCAATTTCAATTATTCCAGATGGACGAAGATCCGTAATTGCCACTCCTTCTTTATCTAAAAGTTGTTCCTGCAAAGATGAACTGTTATATCCTTTTTCTTTCGTAAATTTAGTCTCGAGCACTATTTTATTAAATAAAGGGCTTTTGTACCCTATTTTAATAAATACTACGGCGACTACGACCGTAACCATTAAAGCTACACTTAAACTCATTACAGCACTGGAAATATCTCCGGTAGCCATAATTATCCCTACTGCCAACATAATTATTCCACTGATTCCCGGCAATCCAAACCCCGGAACCATTGCTTCAACCACAAGAAGAATAAGACCTATTATAAAAAAAAGTAAACTTGCCCAATGGGAATTTCCGGCAATAATATTGCCTCCAAAAAATAATCCGAAAAAAACAATGGAAATAACTCCTCCAATTCCAAACCCCGGAGTAAATATTTCTATAACCATTCCTACAAATCCCAATGTTAAAAATAATGTACTTATAAACGGATTAGAAATAATTGAAGCAAGTTTATCTCTGAATCCTTCATTAACATTTGTTGAATATCCTTCACCATAAACAAAAGAACTTATTATCAATAATGCCATAATTATAAAAAATATCATCTTCCATTTTTTCAATTTATCACCTCCAGTTATTTATATTATATTATTACCCAAACAAAATACAATAAAAATATTAAATTTTATCTGAACATAAATAAACCCAGGTAAAACCTGGGTTATTCCAAATATTTCTTACATATTCTATTTACTTCTTTTCCGTCAGCCTTACCCTTTATCTTAGGCATTACCGACTTCATTACCTTCCCAATATCTTTCATGGATTTTGCTTCAACTTCATCTATAGTTTGTTTAACAACTTTTTCTAATTCCTCTTCCGTCAATTGAGCAGGCAAATATTCCAAAAGAATATTCATTTCTTTTTCTGTAAGATCAACTAAATCTTGCCTTTTACCTCTTTGAAACTCTTCTATAGCTTCCTTTTTTTCTTTCAACTGCTTCGATATTATATCTATTATATCTTCATCTTTCAATTGGATTCTCTCATCTACTTCTCTTTGCTTAACAGCTGCCCTAATCATAGTAATGGTATTTTTTCTTACAACATCTCTATTTCTCATGGAATCTTTAAAGTCTTCCATAAGTTTTTCTTTTAACGACAAAATATCACCCTCTTAAAATCTACCCCTATTCTTCTTTCTGGCCGCTTCTGATTTTTTCTTACGTTTTACACTTGGTTTTTCATAGTGTTCTCTTTTTCTGTATTCAGCTAAAACGCCAGAACGGGCACATTGTCTTTTAAACCTTTTTAGGGCATTATCTAATGATTCATTTTCTCCTACTCTTATCTCTGCCATTTACTTTTCCCTCCCCTCTGCTACACCAAGAGTGCTTATACTTTATAAGTATAAGCGGAATTCGGCACTAATATATTATACATTATTCTTAATACTTCTGCAACAATATTTTAGCCCGGAGGCCATAACATTTCTCTGCCTCCTAATACATGAAAATGAAGATGATCGACACTCTGACCTCCAAATTCTCCGCAATTATTAACTATTCTGTATCCTTTTTCATCCAATAATTTTTCATGAGCAATTTTTTTAATAACAAGAAAAATGTGACTTATTATGGATATATTTTCTTCATTTATATCTTTAATTGAAGAAATATGTTCTTTAGGAATAACTAAAAAGTGTACAGGAGATTGTGGGTTTAAATCATTAAAAGCCACTACTTTATCATCTTCATATATAATATCCGAAGGAACTTCTCCACTCGCTATTTTACAAAATATACAGTTTTTCACCCCGTTCACCTCCCCTAAAAAATTGAATAATAATTATATTCTACATTCAGCTTAAAATTCCTCTATTTCTCCAATTAATTTTTCTCCGGCCAATTTAATTATTTTAGTTGAAACGATTTTTCCTTTTAAGCTTTTTCTATTTTTTGATATAACCCTCATATAGTTTGTCGTATAGCCTTCAACATAGCCCTTTTTATCCTTAGCATCCTCCTCATAAAGGACAGGCATGGACTTTCCAATAAATTTTTCTTCAAAATCTTCTCTCATTTCATTTCCTATTTTAATGAGTATCTCGCTTCTCTCGTGTTTAACATAGCCGTCAATTTGGCTTTTAAATTTACTTGCGGGAGTTCCTTCTCTCTGAGAATACTTAAACACGTGGATTCTTGAAAACCCGATTTTCCGAACAAAATTACAGGTTTCTTTGAATTCCTCTTCCGTTTCTCCGGGAAATCCCACTATTATATCGGTAGTTATTCCTACATCCTTCATATAATATCTAATGATATTAACTATTTTTTTATACTGTTCTCCACTATATTTTCTATTCATCCTTTTCAGTACCGAATCACTTCCGCTTTGAAGAGAAATATGAAAATGATTACAGATTTTTTTCATTGAAGAAACTTTATTCATAAACTTCTCATCCACTAAAGTAGGCTCCAAAGAGCCTAATCTTATTCTTTCTATGCCTTCAATCTGATCTAATTCTTCCAATACATTTAATAAATCAACATCTTTCAAATCCTTACCATAACTCGCTATATGGATTCCCGTAAGGATAATTTCCTTAAATCCCTTATCTCTAAGCCTTTCCGCTTCTTTTAATATACTCTCTAAGGATCTGCTCCTTACAGGCCCTCTTGCATAAGGAATAATACAATAACTGCAGTACTGGTTACAACCATCCTGAATCTTAATATATGCTCTTGTCCTAAGCTTAACTTCGTCGATATTTAAATCTTCAAATTTTCTAAAATTTTTTATATCTCCCACTATATTTATCTTTTTTTTATTTTTCATGGCCTCTTCGCACAGATCCACCACTTTTTCCCTTCCTACAGTTCCTATTACTACATCTACATCTTTCATATTCTCTACTTCTCCCGGTGACATCTGAGCATAACAACCTACTACTGCTACTACCGAATTTTCATTGAGCTTTTTGGCCCTTCTTATAAACTGCCTGGATTTTCTGTCTCCCAAATTAGTAACAGTACAAGTGTTTATCACATATACTTCAGCTTCTTTTCCATTTTCAACAATATCATATCCCCTTTGCTGAAAAAGTTCCTCCATTGCCTCTGTTTCGTATTGATTTACTTTACAACCTAAAGTGAATATGGACACTCTCTTCATATAACCACTCCTATATATCTCCCAGCTCATATAACAATATAGATGCTGCTACAATTCCTGCCGTTTCAGTTCTAAGTATTCTCGGCCCTAAAGTCACCGTATTGGCTCCAATCCCTCTTAAAGTCTCTATCTCTTTCTGTGCAAATCCGCCTTCCGGTCCGATAATCAAATTAACCCTTCCATTTTTTATACTCTTTATTGCATCTCTAATTCTATTATTTTTTTCTTCTTCATAAGGAACTATGATATTTTCTCCCTTTATAAGTTCAATCATATCGTCAAATGAAATAATATCGTCAATCTTTGGGAATAAATCTCTTTTTGATTGTTGTGCAGCTTCTTTGGCAATCTTCGTCCATCTTGTTATTTTAGATTTCTCTTTGTTTTTATCCTTTACCTTAACTACTGTTCTCTCGGTCAAAAGAGGAAAGAACTCTTTTACTCCCAATTCTGTACATTTTTGAATTATAAAATCCATCTTTTCGCCTTTAGGTATGCCTTGATATAAAATAATATTAAAAGAAGGTTCTCCATTTCCTTTAAATATTTCCGCTATTTTTACCGTAACTAAATTTTTTTCGATCCGGAGTATCTTCCCTATATAAATAAATCCTTCGCATACCGCTTCTATTTTATCTCCTGTTCTTAATCTAAGAACATCTCTTATATGTTTTACATCTTCTCCCTCAATATATAAAATATCCTTCGATACCTGTTCGTTTTTAATAAAAAATCTATTCAATTATCTCATCCTTACCTATCTTTGCAGCTATGCAAATCCAATCATTTGTTTTTTCCGTTTCGATGATTTCAAGGCCGTTTTTTTTGAAATTTTTCTCTACATATTCCATTTTTTCGCCTATTATTCCCGATGCAACGAATATTCCGTCTTTAGACAGGTAATCCTTAATTGTTTCTGACAACGTCACTACTACTTCAGCAACAATATTAGCGACTATAATATCTGCATTTCCATTTATTCCATCTAAAAGATTTCCTTTTTTTATTTCTACAATATTTTCCACATTGTTAAGTAAAATATTATTATTTGATGACTCAATGGATACCTCATCCAAATCTACTCCGATTACTTTAGAAGCTCCCAATTTTGCACTGACAATACTAAGAATACCACTGCCGCAACCTATATCAAATACCTTACAGTCTTTCTTTATATGCTTTTCCAACATTTTAACACACATAATTGTGGTCTCGTGTGTCCCTGTACCAAAAGCCATTCCCGGGTCCATCTCAACAACTATATCATGTCCTTGTTTCTTATATTCTTCCCAGGTTGGTTTAATGACTATTTTCTCACCTATTTTTTTCGGTTTATAATATTTTTTCCATGCATCTTCCCAATCCTTTTCATATACCTCCGTTACTGTCATTTCTCCTAAAATTTTGTCTGAGTTATACTGAGGGATTTTCTCAATATTTTGTCTTATCAACTCGATTTTATCAATTAAATCTTCACTTTCAGGAAAATATCCCTTAATAATAACTCCTTCAAAATCATCTTTTATAAGTGACGGATCAATATAATCCCAGTCCTCATCACTTTTCATGAAATCTAAAACGTCTTGAGGGTCTTCAATGGATAGCCCACCAACTCCCAAATCGTATAAAATATTTGAGACTGCCTCTTGAGCTTCCGTAGTAGTTTTAATTTGAACTTCCGTCCATTTCATCATCTCACATCCTTTGATCACAGATAAATCTTCCCTTATTATATCCATATTTAACTCTTTCGTCAACTAAATATAACCAACCCCTATATTGGAATTGGTTATATTGTTTTCAATTACCGAAAGCATCTTTTACTTTGTCGAAAAATCCTTTTTTCTCTCCCCGAATATTTTCTCCTGATTCTTCTGCAAATTCCATTAAAATCTGTTTCTGTTTTTCCGTAAGTTTCCTCGGAACTTCCACTTTAATTTTAAAATAAAAATCTCCTCTTCCATATCCTCTTACATTAGGAACCCCTTTATTTTTCAACTTAAACTGAGTTCCGGTCTGAGTGCCTTCCGGGATAACATATTTAATTTTTCCTTCTAAAGTAGGAACCTCTATTTCTGCTCCCAATGCAGATTGGACAAAGGATACCGGTATTTCACAGAAAATATCATTTCCTTCTCTCGTAAAAAGCTTATCTTCTCTGACATTTAAATAAACATATAGATCTCCTTCAGGTCCTCCCCGATCCCCGGCTTCTCCTTCGCCTTTAATGGAAATTACAGACCCTGTATTTACACCTGCAGGGACTTTTATCTTTATCTTCTTTGTCTTTGTCTCTTTTCCTGTTCCTCCGCAAACATTACATTTTTCTCTGATTATTTCTCCCGTTCCTCCGCATTCATCACAGGTAGCTACTCTCACAAACTGTCCAAAAGGAGTACTTTGAGTAAATCTAACTTCCCCCGTTCCGTGACATTTATGACAGGTCTCCTTACCTGTACCAGGTTTGGCACCTGTACCGTTACAATTGGAACACTTTTGGGTTTTCCTGATTTTAACTTCCTTTTCAGTCCCAAATACAGCTTCCAAGAAATCTAAATCCAAATTATATCTAAGATCTGCCCCTTTTCTGGACCCTTGCCGTTTGGTAGAAGATGTGAATCCTCCTCCAAATGCATCAAATATATCTCCAAATATATCCTCAAATCCTCCAAATCCTTGCCCAAAACCTCCTGTTTGTTGTCCGTTTACTCCTTCTTCCCCGAAGGTATCATATCTGCTTCTTTTGTTTGGGTCACTTAAAACTTCATATGCTTCATTTATCTCTTTAAATTTTTGTTCTGCTTCCTTATTATTCGGATTTAAATCAGGATGATATTTTTTTGCCAGTATTCTGAAGGATTTCTTTATTTCATCTTGAGTAGCATCCCTTGATACATTTAATATCTCATAATAATCTTTTTTTGCCAAATATCTTCACCAACTTTCACAGCTTTATCTTAAATATTGTATCAAAAACCAAAGCTAAATGATACCATTTAGCTTTGGTTTTTGAAAATTATTTTTTATTATCTTTCTTATCATCATCATCCACTACTTCATAATCAGCGTCAACTACATCATCCTTTTTCCCACCGTCGCCGCTATTGCTCTGTGTTCCTTGATTGGTCTGGTTTTTAGAAGCTTGCTCATACATCTTCTGAGACACTGAATAAAATGCGGTAGTCAATTCTTCTGATTTTTTCTTTATCTCATCATTATCGGTTCCTTCAAGGGCTTTTTTAAGTTCTTGTAACTTTCCTTCTATTTTTGTTTTTTCATCTTGAGAAATCTTTCCTTCCATATCTTTCATGGTTTTCTCTGTCTGGTACACTAAGCTATCCGCATTATTTCTAATTTCAATTCCTTCCTTTTTCTTCTTATCCTCTTCCGAAAACCTTTCCGCTTCTTTTACTTTCTTCTTTATTTCATCTTCATTAAGATTAGTTGAGGCGGTAATGGTAATTCTCTGTTCTTTACCTGTTCCCAAATCCTTTGCGCTGACATTTACAATACCGTTAGCATCAATATCAAAAGTAACTTCTATCTGAGGAACTCCTCTTGGTGCCGGAGGTATACCGCTTAATTGGAATCTCCCCAATGTAACATTGTCTGCTGCCATAGGTCTTTCTCCCTGCAGAACATGAATATCTACAGCAGTCTGCCCATCTGCGGCCGTAGTAAACACCTGGCTTTTTCTCGTAGGTATCGTTGTATTTCTTTCAATAAGTTTGGTTGATACTCCTCCCATTGTTTCAATTCCAAGGGATAAGGGGGTAACATCCAAAAGAAGCAAGTCTTTAACATCTCCGCTTAACACTCCGCCTTGTATAGCAGCTCCTACAGCTACACATTCATCAGGGTTTACTCCTTTGCTGGGATCTTTTCCTATAAGCTTTTTAACTGCTTCCTGAACAGCAGGTGTTCTTGACGAACCCCCTACCAATAAAACTTTATTTATATCATTGGGAGATAATTTAGCATCCTCTAATGCCAATCTTGTCGGCTCAAGAGTTTTTTCAACTAATTCTCTGGTCAACTCGTCAAATTTAGCTCTCGTTATATCCATAGTAAGGTGAAGAGGTCCCGATTGAGACATAGTAATAAACGGAAGATTAATATTGGTAGTAACTACGCTCGAAAGTTCTTTCTTCGCTTTTTCGGCAGCCTCTTTCAATCTTTGTAATGCCATTTTGTCATTTCTTAAATCAATGCCGTGTTCCTTTTTAAATTGTTCTGCTATATAATCCATTAAAATCTGGTCAAAATCGTCTCCGCCGAGATGATTATTTCCTCTCGTTGCTATAACTTCAAACACTCCATCTCCAAGTTCCAATATGGATACATCAAATGTTCCTCCACCTAAGTCAAATACCATTATCTTCTGGTGTTCTAATTCTTTATCCATTCCATAAGCCAAAGCTGCAGCCGTAGGCTCGTTTATAATTCTCTTAACATTTAATCCTGCAATTCTTCCGGCATCCTTTGTTGCCTGTCTTTGGCTGTCCGTAAAATATGCAGGAACGGTAATTACTGCATCCGTTACCTTCTCACCCAAATAATTTTCTGCATCTGTTTTTAATTTTTGTAAAATCATAGCCGATATATCCTGAGGGGTATAATTTTTACCATCGATATTAACGGTATAATCACTCCCCATTTTTCTCTTTATAGACATTATGGTTCTGTCCGGATTTGTAATAGCCTGTCTTTTAGCTGTTTCACCAATTAATCTTTCTCCGTCTTTTGTAAATGCAACTATAGAGGGAGTTGTTCTGTTTCCTTCGGCATTAGCTATTACTACTGTTTCTCCTCCTTCCATCACCGCTACACATGAATTTGTGGTTCCTAAGTCAATTCCTATTATCTTTCCCATGTATTATTTACCTCCTTAAATTGATTTCGTTTATTTAGCTATCTTAACCATACTTGGCCTTAAAACTTTATCCTTTAGCATATATCCCTTTTGAAATACTTCAATTATGCTTCCTTCTTCATAATTTTCATTTTCTTCTTGACAAACTGCATGGTGATAATTGGGATCAAATTTTTCCTTTAAACAGGAAATTTCCTTTAATCCATTTTTTTTCAAAATCTTTAACAGTTCATTATAAATTATTTCAACTCCTTTATAAAAAGAATCCTCTTTATTTTCTATAGTAACCAAGGCTCTTTCAAAATCATCCAATACCGGAAGAATACTTGTTATTATATCTTCAGCGGCATAAGAAATTATACTTTCTTTCTCCTTTTCACTTCTTTTTTTGTAATTCATAAAATCTGCTTGAAGTCTGATAAATTTATCAGTAAGCTCTTTAATATTCTTATCCCTTTCTTGAATGCCTTTATCCTTTTCTTCGATTTCCTTTTTCATATCCTGCAATATTTTTTTCCCTTGTTCTTTCTCCTCATGTTTTTTCTTTCCTTTTTCCTCCGCTTTTTCTTCTTTTAAATTATCTTCATCCTCGTTTACCGCTTTCTGAATTAATTCATCTTCCTTAGCTTTCTCATTTTTTTCCATCAGATCACCTCTTCCTATATATCAATAATACAAAAATTCCTTAATTATTTTTGAAAATACTTATCGAGTATTTCGCTTATATTAAGGGATAAAAGATTTACAGCATTTATTGCATTAATATAATCCATTCTTGTAGGCCCTATAACGCCTATTTTTCCAACGGTATTTCCATCAAACTTGTAAGTAGCCGTAATCAAGCTGCAGTCTTTAAGCTCATCATAAGAATTCTCATCACCAATTGTAATTTCAATATCGTTATAGAAATCTTTCAACAATATATCCACCATCAAATCCTTGTCTTCAATAAAAGACAAAAGTGTTTTAGCTTTTGCTATGTCCTTGTATTCCGGAAAATTAAATATATTCATCATACCATCAGCAAAAATCTCCACGTCTTCAATTTCGTCTAAAGACTGATTTATAATAGGTATAATATTTCCTACCACATTTCTGAAATCGTATAATTCTTTAAGCATAACAGTATCTATTTCTTTGGAAACTTTATCTAATGTTAATCCTTTAAGTTTTGAATTCAGAAAATTTGATATAGCTGTCAACTGTTCCTCCGAAATATTTTCATCCATTTTAAAAATAGTGTTTCTAACAATCCCAGAATCATTTACTATTATAATCAGTATTTCATTGTTATCTATTGGAATTAATTGAATATGCTTTAAAGTGCTTTGATTGATCTGAGGTGTTATAGCAATTGAAGTATAGTTAGTTATTTTAGATAATATTTTTGCCGAATTCTGAATCAGTTGATCAATTTCCATAACTTCCTTCATTAAATTATTTTTGATTTCCGCTTTTTCCCGTGAATCAATATCAGATCTTATATTTTTCATCAAAGTATCGACATATAATCTATAAGCCTTATCAGACGGAATTCTCCCTGCAGAAGTATAGGGTTTATTCAAATATCCCAGTTCTTCTAAGTCTGACATCTCATTCCTGATGGTGGCAGAGCTGACTCCAAGATTATATTTTTTTGAAATCGTTCTTGAACCAATAGGCTCTCCATTAGTGATATAGCTGCTAATAATGGCATAAAGTACTTTAAGCTTTCTATCATCTAACATTTTACCACCTCAAATATTTTTAAGATATTAATATTTATTAGCACTCTTATCTGTTGAGTGCTAATACTTACGATTTAAAATTATCACTACTTATACATTTTGTCAATAGGTTTTCAAAAACTTATTGTTGTTTATGGAAGAAAATCTACTTCTACAATATTTGATAAATCCAATCCTCTCTTAGTGAGATAAATTCTATTTTCATTTTCGTATAATAATCCGCCTTTTACGTGTCTTTCAATAATTTTCCCATATATTTCTTTTATATCAATTCCAAATCTGCCCAAAAAATTCTTTTTATCTATTCCTCTAATGAGCCTTAACCCTAATATGCAATATTCAGCCATCTCCATATCTTTATCTATGACCTCTTCTCCTGACACGGGAAAACTTCCGTTGTCCAAAGAAGATATATATTCTTTAATATCAGCAAAATTCCAATATCTTTTTCCAAAAATATTGGAATGAGCTCCTATTCCAAGTCCTATATAAGGTTTTAATTCCCAATAAAAAAGATTATGTTTACACTCATACCCTTTTTTTGCGAAATTGGATATTTCATAGTGTTCATATCCATTGGAAACAAGATACTCCATTCCCTTATGGTACATTGCTCTTTCCAAATCTTCATCCGGCAAATTCAGCTTTCCCCTATTATTCAAATCATAAAATTTCGTTCCCTTTTCAACAATGAGTCCGTAAAAGGATAAATGAGTGGGCTCTAATTTTATTACTTCCTTCAGAGTATATATGACATCTTCTAAAGTCTGAAAGGGCAATCCAAACATTAAATCCAGATTCACATTATTAAAACCTAAATTCCTTACTAAATCATAATTTTTATAAAAGTCTTCTGTATTATGAATTCTGCCTAATATTTTCAGCAAATTATCATTTAAAGTCTGAACTCCCATGCTTATCCTATTTATACCCGATTCCCTATATCTTACTAATTTTTCTTTATCAAGGGTTTTAGGATTGGTTTCTATCGTAACTTCCTTTAATTCATTTGTATCAAAATATTTATATATGCCATCCATTATTTTTTCAATATATATACTGTTAATTGATGAAGGAGTCCCTCCGCCGATAAATACGGTATTTAGCTTAAACTTTTTGCCAACAGAGGAATAAAGCCGAATTTCTTTTACTAAAGCATCTGTATATTTTTCAACATAATCAAATTTATTGGGAAAAGAAATGAAATCACAATAATTGCATTTCTTTAAACAAAAGGGAATGTGTACATATAACGCTAAATCATCCATCTATTTACCCCCTTAAACTATAGTAAGAAAGCCTTTCTTGAAATTCATTTTACGAAAAGCATAAATTGATGAAAATAATGGAACGTATCAGCCATACATTCCATTTAAAAATTATAAATTTATTTTTTTTCATCATATTTTAGCACAGATATAAAGGCCTCCTGAGGTATTTCCACCGAACCTATTTGTCTCATCCTTTTCTTGCCTTCCTTCTGCTTTTCAAGAAGTTTTTTCTTCCTTGTAATATCTCCTCCGTAGCATTTAGCTAAAACATCTTTTCTCAAAGCCTTTACCGTTTCCCTGGCGATTATTTTAGAACCGATTGCTGCCTGAATCGGTATGGCGAATTGATGCCTCGGTATAACGTCTTTAAGTCTCTCCACAATATATCTTGCCCTCTCATATGCTTTATCTTCGTTGACGATAATAGAAAAGGCATCTACCAGTTCCGAATTTATTAATATATCCAATTTAACCAGTTGGGACTCCTTATATCCTTTCAATTCATAATCAAGAGAAGCGTATCCTTTTGTTCTTGATTTTAGAGCATCGAAAAAATCATATATTACTTCGTTCAGAGGCATTTCATAATGCATAACCACTCTGTTTTGTTCTATATATTCCATATTTTTAAATATACCTCTTCTGTTCTGGCACAATTCCATAATTGCTCCCACATATTCGTCGGGAGTCATAATGGATGCATCTACAATGGGTTCTTCCATGTATTCAATTTCCGACGGTTCGGGAAGATTAGTGGGGTTCTGGATAGTCAACATCTTTCCGTCGCTCTTTTTAATTTTATATATAACGCTCGGAGCTGTAGCTATAAGCCCTAAATTAAATTCCCTCTCAAGCCTCTCTTGGACTATTTCCATATGAAGAAGCCCTAAAAATCCACATCTGAAACCATAGCCTAAAGCTTGGGAAGTCTCAGGTTCAAAGGTCAGGCTTGCATCGTTGACCTGAAGCTTTTCCAAGGCATCTTTTATCGTATTGAAATCTTCTCCTTCCGACGGATAAATCCCGCAATAAACCATGGGCACAACTTTTTTGTATCCCGGAAGGGGCTTTAAAGTTGGATTTTCAACTTCCGTAATGGTATCTCCTACTCTTGCATCTTTCACATTTTTAATACTCGCCGTTACATATCCTACATCTCCCGCTCTCAGTTTTTCAACAGGAATGTGTTTCGAACCGGTAACTCCCACTTCCGCTACCTCAAAAGTTTTTTCCGTAGACATCATTTTTATATTCATTCCCGACTCTATGCATCCGTCAAATACTCTTACATATGCGACCACTCCTTTATAGCTGTCATAATAAGAATCGAATATAAGAGCTTTCAGAGGAGCATCTTCATCTCCCTTTGGAGGAGAAATATTTTTTACTATTTGTTCTAATACCTTGTCAATATTAATACCTTCCTTCGCAGAAATCAGAGGGGCTTCTTCGCAATCCAGCCCTATCACGTCTTCCACTTCCTTTTTAACTTCTTCGGGCCTTGCACTTGGCAAATCTATTTTATTTATAACGGGAATAATATCTAAATCTTGGTCTAAAGCCAAATATACGTTTGCCAAAGTTTGAGCTTCGATTCCCTGAGTTGCATCTACTACAAGTACGGCACCTTCGCAGGCTGCAAGGCTTCTCGATACCTCATAATTAAAATCCACATGACCCGGAGTATCTATTAGATTAAGAATATATTCTTCTCCTTTTTTATCTTTATAAATAAGTCTTATTGCTTTTAGTTTTATTGTAATTCCTCTTTCTCTTTCCAAATCCATGCTATCAAGCATTTGATCATGCATTTCCCTTGCAGTATAAAGTCCTGTAGTTTCAATAAGCCTATCTGCCAAAGTGGACTTTCCATGATCAATATGTGCGATTATTGAAAAATTTCTTATTCTCTTTTGCCTATCCATATATAAACTTCCTCCTCAATCTTTGGAAATAATCATAAATAATTATAGCAAAGAATTAAATTCATGTAAATTAAAATGACCAATTTCATTGGTCATTTTAATGTTAAATAATATTCTTTTCCAAACAAATGAATTTCAATTTTTCCCTCTTCTTTTCCAATAAAAAAAATATCACTTTTCTCTCCCCTTAATTGAGAAAAAGAAATATTAACAGCTTTAACTCCGAAATACAAAAATACAAAAGCACATAAAATTAGACTCATCTTTAGAATAAAATAAGATCTATTTTTCTTTTTACTTTTACTTCTGCTCATCCTCGTTTCCAAATTTATCACCCAAATTATTATTGGGTAAATTTAGAATTTTTATACTAATTTAATTTTCCGAACCTATCATCAAAGGGAAAATATCTAAAGTTAGCAATTCCCTTTATCGAATCGACGGGAATACATCCAAAATATCTGCTGTCCTTACTTGCTCCCTGTTCTCTATTATCTCCTAAGACAAATACATACCCTTTTGGCACTTCCCACTTACTCTTATCATAAGTAAGAGTATAAGAATCTCCTAATATATAATTTTCTTTAAGGACCTTACCATTTAAATATACTTTCCCATCCTTTATTTCAACCGTATCTCCTGCAATTCCGATTACTCTTTTAATATAATCCTTATTTGCAACATCCGGAGCTTTAAGTACTATAATATTTCCCCTTCTCGGAGATTTAAAATACAGAGAGACTTTATCGGTAAATAATCTATCTTTTTCATATAAAGTAGGATACATAGAACTTCCCAACACATAAGTAGTGTTAAAAACAAAAGACTTTATAAGCAGTGCTATAACTACTGCAAAAACTATGCTTTTTATCCATTCCATGGCTTCACTCTTTTTATCGTTTTTATTGTTTTTCCTCTCTTCTTCCATCATATATTCCTCCCATCAATTCTCTTTATATATTATATCATTTTTAAAAATTATTAAAAGCAAAAATTATTCCGATATAATGTTGGACATAACAACCCCTATTATCTTTGCTATTAGTTTGGAAGATGCCTTGGCTTCATCAATAGTATTAAGATTGCTTCCCACTTCTATTAGAGCGTAATAATTCGTTACAAACTGATTAAATCTTCCTGTAGGTTTTATTATTATTCCCTTACATAATCCGGGATACATTTTATCAGAAACATTTTTTATATATTTTGCAAATTCCGTGACCTCTTTTACGTTAGGGGAATCAGGCCCTATAACTAAAGAAAAAGTCGCTACATCTTCACCATTAACTTTTACCTTGGCTTCGGATTTTGCCTTGTCAATATAGGCGGCATCTTCAGAAACTCCGTCTCTATGAACATCAAATACCACCTTGAGATTAGGTTCTTCCTTCAATTTGGAAGTAATGGTCTTTAAACTTCTGGAATAAGACTGGCCGTAAGACGGAATATCATGGTATGTATCTATATGTATAGTATTATACCCATCTTTATTCAACGTCTCGTACATCACATCACCTATAGTAAGCATATTATATTTTCTTTCAGTTGTATGATACTGATTTTCCTTTATTGGCAAATATCCTTCGGTTCCATGAGTATGATATATTACTATGTATGGCTTACTTTTATCTACTTTTATGGGATTAATGTTAGAAGGCTTTGAAATCTTACTTACGTCCACACTGGCACTGGAGTCTTCCTCCATCAGTTTTCCTTCTTCTTTTTCCAGTTCATCTTCTATGAGAATTAAATCTTCCAATGTTTCCGCATTTGTTTTTTCTTCCTGGCTTTTACTTTTATCTTCCCCTTTGTTGTCGGATACTGTGAATTTATCATTTGCTAAAGAAAACAGTGCTGGAAACTGAGATTTAACAAAATTATTTATATCGATGGATACATTAAAATATTTTCCCCTTACATATTCATATATGGATGAACTTTCCTTATTTTCTTTTTCCAAATAATATTTAAACCATGAATTTGATTTCGAAAAAAGGTCTATGATTAGATCAGATGTTTTAACAGTTTTAGGAGAAATCTCCTCAGATTTGTTATCTGAAATAACAAACAAATTATTGATTATACTCGCCCCAATAAAAAAGATCAGCATAAGAAAAAAAGCATAGAGAATATAATCTGTTCTTGTCCTTTTGGTATTCATAATTAAGCACCCCTTATTCCTTTAGTATCTTAACAAATTATATTCTCCATTTATTCAATATATGAAATTAAGTTAGATTAACTGATATATGAATTCAAATCCTTAAAGGTCAACCCATGATGAACAGCCAAATTAATTCCGTTAGACAAAACAAAGGACAAATTAGTGATTAAAGAATCTATTTCCTTTGGGGTAACCAAAACATTTGGCATATAAGGTTCTAATACCTCCCTTATAAGACTATATTTATCCTCCTTTGAAACATTTTCAAGGAGATTATAAAACTCTTCTCCCACCTTTGCTTCCTTTTTCATGGAAGAAATAATCAGATTCATGGTATCGTTTACCATAGTGGCCGCATCTACTACTGTCGGCACTCCTATAGCTATGACGGGTACACCTAAATATTCCTTGTTTAATCCTATTCTCATATTTCCTACTCCGCTTCCGGGATTTATTCCGGTATCGGATATTTGAATGGTGGTACTGACCCTTTCCATTCTTCTTGAGGCCAAGGCATCAATTGCTATTACCAAATCAGGCCTTGTTTTTTCAACTATCCCTTTAATTATTTCACCTGTTTCTATTCCCGTAGTTCCCATAACTCCGGGAGATATTGCCGATACGTTGGAGAGTGCTTCGTCCTTTTCCTTTTCATATGTTACAAAATACTGCCTGGTAACTATTATCTTCTCAACTACTTTAGGCCCTAAAGCATCCGGAGTTACGTTCCAATTTCCAAGACCTACAATTAAAGTTTTAGTCAATTCATTGATATTAAAAAGAGATTTTATTTCCCTCGAAATTAAAAAACTGATTTCTTCCTTTAATTCATCATCAGAATTTTTAAGTTCGGGTACTTCCACAGTTATATAATTGCCCTTAGGTTTTCTCATGTTCTCTTCTCCCTGAGAATTCAATATCTTTACTTTTGTTATGCTGTAGTTTTTCTTCTCGTATTGTTTAAATTCCACTCCCGGCACTTCTCCATCTTTGCCTTCTCTATAAAATTCTCTGTCTTCTACGGCTAAATCTGTTCTGAATTGAAACACAAAATCCCTCCTATCTTTTCCTCTCCTTATTTTAAGTTTAATTTTCATATTTATGTATTGTAAAGTTAAATATCCTTGCAATTTATACTTCTTCATGGTAAAATGTTTTTTGTTAGATTAAGAGGAGGTGAAATCATTGGCAAATATTAAGTCCGCAATCAAAAGAATAAAGGTCACTAAAAATAAAACAGCTATAAATAAAAGCAGAAAATCCGAAATTAAAACATATATCAAAAAATTTGATAAAGCTCTTAATGATAATAACATAGAAGAAGCAAGAGTATTACTTAAACTTATAGATAAAAAGTTAAAGAGAGCAGCTATAAAAAACACTATTCATAAGAATGCTGCATCAAGAAAAGTCAGCAGATTAAGCAGAAGATTAAATGAGAAAGTAAATGAAGCAGTGTAAAGATAAAACTTCGGAAGATCCGAAGTTTTATTGATTATAAACACATAATTGAACTACCAGCATTTCCAACGCCAATTTTTCTTCCATTATTCCTGTTTTTATGTTTCTGTCTCCGTCAGCACAAAAATTTAATGCTTTTTTTAGCTGTTCTTCAGAAAAATTCTCACTTTTTTTTCTGATATTTTCAAATTCTCTCTCCTTTATATTAAGCTTTTCCAAAGTCTTTTTATTATCATATCCCATTTTCTTCGACAATTTATACATAAGCATAAACCTTATTTGTCTTATAATCATATAAAGAATTCTAAGTATCGGCTCCCCGGCAAGATACATTTCATTGAGAAGTCTCAGAGAATCATCCGTGTTTTTTTGAGCAATATTGTCAAGAAGCTTAAATATATTGTTTTCTAAAGTCCTGCTCATTATTACATCGATATCTTCCTTTAAAATTTTCTTTTTATTCCCGGCATATTCTGATATCTTTCCAATTTCATTTTTTAAATCGTATAAATTTTTGTCCGTATTCATTCCAAAATATGAAGATGAATCTATAAAATATCTGATATTCGATAAATCAATAACCTTGCCATATTCTTCAAAAACTTTTTTTACGAAATCGTTGAGAATCTTTCCTTTCAATCGTGAGAAGTTAACCGAATCTCCAACTTTTTTTATTTTTTTTACCAAAGTTAACGAATTATCAACTCCACTTTGTTTTTCTATGAATATTAAACATACATAATTGTCCAAAGTTTGAATATAATCTCCTAATTCCGCAAAGGAACTATTTTTAACGGTTCTACCCTCATCCGATTTTTTTCGTGAAAAAATATTCAAATCCTTAACTACCACAATCTTCTTTTCCGACATAAATGGAAGGGTCTCGCAGGCATTAAATATCATATCAAAATCCGCTTCCTTCCCTTCGATAACAACATAATTCAATGATTCCAAGTCTTTATCAACAAACTCTTTTTTCAGCAATTTCAGGGAATAGTCCATCAAATATTCTTCTTCCCCATAAAATATATATGACCTTTTTAATTTCCTGCTTTTAATATCCGTCATCAACTCTTCATAATTCATAATATTTTAACTCCTTTTCCAAAGAAACATAAATCTTTAAGAATATAAACTCCAATAATATATATATTATACCAAAATTAATTTCCCTTTCGTATTTTATTATACATTCCCATAGATCCATTTTATCTTTCAAAAAATAATCTATGATTACATTTGCTCTATCCATTTCTAAAGTTATAAGTCCCATTTCATCAGTTCTGTACAGTTTCGTTCCCAGTTCTTTATACCTTTCCAATACTACCTCATGGGGGTGATTGTATGAATTCTGCCCTACGCATATAAAAGCATATTTGGGACTTAATTTTTTAATAAATTCGTCTGTAGAGGAAGTCATGCTTCCATGATGAGGGACCTTTAAATAATCTGCAGGAGTACAGTCTTCGATTATAAGCTCCTCTACTTCTTTTTCAATATCACCCGTAAAAAGAATCTTGTTATTATAATAATTTAAGAAAAACACCAAAGAAAAATTATTTTCCTTATCCGTTCTGCTGCTTAAATCCCCTTTAGGGCTGATAACATTTATATAAATTTTATCATCTATATAAATATTGTCTCCTCCCTTAAGCTCTATAAGAGGAATCTTTTTTTCTGCCGCCTTTTTGCTCATATCATTAAATATCTTATTATCCTCCGGACAATGGCTTATATAAATTTTATCTATGTCCATATTTTCCATAAGAAGAGGAAGGCTTTTGCAATGATCCTCGTCAAAATGAGTAATAAATACCCCTGACAAATTAAATATTCCCTCTTTAACAAGGTATGGAAGGACTACTCTTTCTCCCACATCAAAATCCCCAAAGATATTTCCTCCCGTGTCAATTAAGTAATTTCCGTTATTTGTTCGCAACAATATGGAATCTCCCTGTCCCACATCTATAAACTCCACTCTCATACTTTTATCTGTAAAATCAAGAATAGAAGAAAATAATATTAAAATTAGGGAATAAAAGAAGATTGCCTTTCTTATTCTGAAATCAAAGACATCTAATCTTATTATCCTAAAAATACTTAATAATAAAAAATAATATATTATCATCTCCGATACATTCGGGGAAAAAACTTTAAAGGGCTTTGGAGAAGCTTCCATCAAAACATCTGAAATACAGTTTTGAACATTCATCACTGCTTCAAGTAACTTCCCTGCGTAAACGGCGATATTCATATTAATGAAAGAAAAAATGAGAAGAAAAAATCCTCCTATTAATATAAGTGAAAACAGTGGTAGTAATATAAAATTTGCAAGGATACTGACAAGAGATATATTGTTGAAATAATATGAGTTAACGGGGATAATGCCTACCTGAATTGCTGAAATGGCGGATAAAGAAGATAACAACCCTCTGCTGAAAGGGTAAAATTTATGTCTTATGGCTGATGTGAAAACAAATAAGGATAAGGTAGCGATAAATGACATCTGAAACCCTATATCAAACAGGAATAAAGGATTATATCCAAGAATTACAAGCATAGCAAAAAACAACGTATTGATATTATCATATCTTCTGAAAGACATCTGGGAATACAAAATGATTGAAAACATTATTAAGGACCTTAATATGGACGGAGGAAACCCTATAAACATGCCATACATCCATACAATAAAAGACGTAATTAAAATATTAATTTTTCTTTCAACTCCCAAATAAGCAAGAATCTTAATTATTATAAAGGATATAATTCCTATATGTTGTCCGGAAGCAGCTAAAATATGAGCCAGTCCCAATTCCCTGTACTTTAAAATTTCATCTTCCTTCAGATAATCATATTCTCCTAATAATATGGATTTCATTAAGTTTCCATTAGAAGGGGAAAGGGTTCTTTGGAATGTATCTTCCACTTTATCCTTAAATTTCAAAGATAGGTATTCCATCCTGTTGAGCTTTTCCTTACCTGTTTCAGCCAAGTTATAATCTCTTACGGTAGTTGTAACATATATGCCTCGCGTCATCATATAAAGCTTATAATTAAATAATTTAGGATTTGTATTTCTTTTTACTTCCTTTAAGTCACATGGAAAATATATTTCATCTCCGGGACTTAATTCATTTTTACCGACGACGTTTAAAGACATTCTTTCTTTTATAAGATGTCTTTGGCCTTTAATCCTTATTTCTTCAGTATCTAAAATATATCGCTTTTTTTCATCAGAGCTTAAAGTTACTTCTTTTATAATTCCTCTTATATTTATCTGAGAACCAACATAATTTAATAAATAGCTGCTATTCAGCTTGTTATATGTATTAAAAGCTCCGGCAATAAATAATAAAATGAAAATAATAATTAAACTCCTCTTATCAAACTTTATAAAAAAGAGCAGTATCAGTATCAATATTCCAAATATTATTTTTAATGTCGTAAAGTTAAGATTAAAAAAATAGGAAAATACTATTCCGCAGGCGAAGGAAACTGCAATAAAAACAAATGGTCTTTTCATCCTTTGATCCCCTAAAAACCATATTTAAAATTATTTTTTTCTGTCTCTATGAATTCTGTTTAAAGCCCATATCATAAGTATTAAACCTAATATAACAAAATAATATCCGTTTGATTTACCCATATCATTACCCCTTCATTCATATTTCATATATTATATCATATTTAAAATGGAAATTATAATTTATCTGTTATTGTTATTATATCAAATATAGTGGTAAAATGTTTTTAAACAATACTGTAGGGGTGAATACGATGACTGAAAAAATATTTTTGGAAAATCCATATTTAAGTGAAATTGATGCAAGAATAACAGAGAAAAAATACTTAAAAAATAAATTTTATCTTAAGCTTAACAGGACAATTTTTTACCCGAATTTGGCGGGAGGACAACCTAAGGACGAAGGAAAAATAAATGATATAGACGTAATCGATGTATTTGAAGAGGGCGGAGATATAGTTCATGTCATAGAAAAAAATATTAATAGCGATAAAGTTCACCTGAAAATCGATCTGAATTTAAGGTTCGATTATATGCAACAACACTCCGGACAACATCTTCTTTCTGCGGTATTCTATAAATTATATAACGGAAAGACTTTAGGGTTTCATATAGGAAGTGAATATTCATATATTGATATAGATATTTCCGATTTCAATGAAGAAGAAGCAAAAAAAGTGGAGACCTTTGCTAATAAAGTCATATATTCTAATCTTCCCATAAAAACTTATGAAATTCTAAAGGATGATGTCAGCAAAATACCTGTAAGACAAAAGCCTACAGTTGATTCAAATATCAGAATTGTAGAAATAGACGGATTTGATTTTTGTCCTTGTTGCGGTACCCACTGTAAGGCCACCGGAGAAATAGGGATTGTCAAAATAAGAAAGTGGGAAAAGCAGAAAAGAAACATTCGGATAGAGTTCTCATGCGGATTTAGAGCATTAAACGATTATTCATGGAAAAACAGCTATATCAACAAAATTTCCAATATTTTGTCCACAAAGGATAAAGATGTCCTACACAAATTTGAAAAATTATTTACGGAATACGAAAATTTAGAAAAAGATAACAGGGATTTAAGGGAAGAACTCCTCATATATAAAGCGAAGAACTTGCTCAAAGAGAGCCAATTAAAAAATGGCGTAAGAATAATCAAAAAAATATTTATTGATACAGATTTTAAGGAGGTAAGTTTTATATCCTCTTATTTAAAGGAAAACGAAAATGTGCTGACGCTATTTACAGTTATAAATCAAGAAAAGTGTCAATTTATATTCAGCAGAAACAAATTGATTAAAGTAAATATGCAAAGAATTCTAAAAGCTATACAAAATAGTATTCCGGAAATTAAGGGAGGAGGAAACAGTCAGACCGTTCAGGGAGGATCTGCTCCTGAAAAAGCAGATGAAATTTTAGACATGGCATTTGACTTAATTATGGAAGGAATATGATTTACCTTAGTGTACAAAAAAGGCCTCCTTAATATGTATTTATATTTAATAGAGGCCTTTTTCCATAACCTAATATATACTCTATTAATTTATTTCTTGTGTTTAGAAATCAAGAATAATATTATAACATTTTATAATTATAATATTATAAACTCTACTTTATCCAAAGCCCTCCTCAGTTTATAATTAATGCTCTGGCTGTCAGCCGCATCAATATCCGGGGATGGCCCCATTAATATGTGAGTAATATCATTTCTTTTAGCAAATTCCGCCATGGTCTTTACGATATCCTTGGACCTTAAAACAGTCAAATCTGCGCCTACCTTTTTGGATACATTAAATAAATATTCTAAGGCTTCTCCATCATTTTGACTTTCTAAAAAATTTTCTTTTTCATTAACAACGTGTATTACATATAACCTATCTTTATCTTTATTGATCATGCTATATCCGCTTAGAATTAGCCTTTCACAATTTTTTTGCTGAGTCACGCAAACCATGACATTCTTGCTCTTCATTAAAATCAATCCCCCTTATAAAGAGTTTACTCTTTTATTATACCATTTATCACGAAAATATGCTGTTCAAAATTGAAAACGTTTTTAATATAATGTTCTACTAATATATGTCCATTTATAATAAAATATCTCTTTTAAAGTTCGTGTCCTATAAACAAAATATAGACTAAGATAGAAATTAGTCTATATTAATGAAGATCGTCCAGCAAAAATATTACCACTTTTCATAATGTACTTTTTCTCTCTTAAATCTGTCTCCTGCCATCCCCTTTTCTGCAGGATAACCTACTGCAACTACTGCAAAGGGGTTAACACCTTTTGGCAAATCTATTATCTCAGATAGGGGAGCCATGAGCTCTTCTCTTGGATATACTCCGCACCAGCAGGTACCCAGCCCTATGCCATTTGCCTGAAGAAGAATATTTTGTATAGAAGCTGCCATATCCTGAGGCCAAAATACACCATTATATTTTACCTTACTTGTATCTGCACATGGTATTATGGCCAAAGATGCTTCCCTTAACATCTGAGTATAAGGATGAATCTTCATTATTCTATTCAACGTTTCTCTGTCTTTTATTACAACAAAATGCCATGGCTGCTCATTTCCTGCTGAAGGAGCATACATCGCTGCTCTTAACAATTGCTCTATTTGTTCATCTGTCACAGTCTTATTTTCATATCGCCTGATACTTCTTCTGTTAAATATTTCTTGCATAATCTTCCCTCCCATAAGAAATATTATATTCTATTTTTATTAAAATACATTGGATGCCTTTAATACTTTATAAGAAACAACAAGCATTGTTAAATAAATTAATCCCCACAATCCGTAGGCTTTTAATCCAATAAACATAATCGCCAATACTAAAACTGGATGTATCCCAAGAGAAACAGACACGATTTTGGGTTCTATCACTTGTCTGACTACACTTATTATCAAATACAATATTATAATTCCCAATGCAACAAAATATTCTTTCATAATAAAATATATGATTGCTAAAGGTATGTATATTAACCCAGGCCCTAATATCGGCAAAATATCGGCTATTGCACAGACAATGCTTAAGACTAATCCATATTTGATTCTAAATATAGAAAAACCTATAAGGGTTTGCAAAAAGGTTAAAAAATAAATTAAACAATAAGATTTAACATATTTAGTAATCATGTCAATTCCTTCATGCTTAATGTTGCTCATTTTTATTTTAGCTTTCTCTGAAAAAATAGATTTTACCTTTTCATTTATTTTATCCATATCCCTTGAAAAGAAATAAGTGGAAATAATGATAACAAATAATGCTGTAATTCCCATAGGCACACGCATAGCAATGGACACTAAGCCGTTTAAGCCCTTTCCCAATATATTAAAGCCGCCTTTAACAATATTGGATATGTTTTCGCTGTTTTCTTCCACAAAGGACGGATCTATATCTTCAAAATATACACCTACTCTTGAAATAAAATCCTGTATTGGTTTTAAAATTTTATCTATATCTATTGCAGAAATATTTATCAGAAGAAGTTTTAATTCGTTTATTGCCTTAGAAAAAAATAAATATACAATTAAAAAAAATAACGAATATATTATAAGGGATGCTAAAAAAGAGGGCAGCCCTTTTTTCAATTTTAATTTGTCTCTAAAAAATCTGACTAAAGGCTGAATTAAAAAGGCTATTCCAAATGATATAAAAAAAGGAAAAGTATAAGAAATTGTTTTAACAAACAGAATAAAAATTAAAGTATATATAACTAAAAATATGCCGAAATGTTTTAATTCATTAACAAACTTTTCATTAAACATTTATCATACCACCATCTTTACAAATGTTTCCTTATTATACTTTAAATTTGAAATTAACTTTTGAACTGATTAGTAGTTATAGTTTATATGAAAAAATATTTAATGTCAACATATTCAAAAAATCAAAGTTATAGAAAAATTCTTTTCAATTGTTCTACAATCCCTATAACTAAATTAGATAAAAGCAGCATAATCCAAATCCATTATATATAAAACTTCCTTTTCAGCTAAATAAACATAAACTGAAAAGGAAGTTTTATATCTTTTAAATTTAAGTTACTGAATTTTCACCGTTTTGTCGAGTCATTAATTATATAGACTTCATTGCCTTATCTATACGCTCTAAGGCTATCTGTATGTTTTCAATTGAATTGGCGTAGGACAATCTCAGGTAACCTTCCCCCACTTCCCCGAAGCCGGTTCCTGCCAACACAGAAACCCCTGCTTCATATAATAAATAATTCTCCAGCTCTTTGCTGCTCTTTCCGGTTCCCGTGATATTAGGAAATACATAAAATGCTCCCTTAGGTTTCAGGCATTTAAATCCTTTTATGGAATTTAAGCCGTCTACTATCAGATCTCTTCTTCTCCTGAATTCTTCAATCATTTTATCTATTTCATCCTGGGGCCCCAAAAGCGCTTCAACTCCCGCCACTTGAGTAAAGGTTGCGACGCAAGCATTGCTGTTAACCATTAGCTTGCTCATCTTTTCTGCTAACTCTTCATTCATTATGCCATATCCTAACCTCCAGCCGGTCATGGCATAAGCTTTAGAAAACCCATCAACTACTATTGTCCAATCCTTCAACTCAGGTATGGAGGCTATGGATTTTACTTCGCCCGAATATACTATCCTGTCATATATTTCATCCGATAATACATATATTCCTTTCCCTTTTATTGCATTGGCAATTTCATCAATGTCATCAGGAGTCAAGACTCCTCCTGTAGGATTTGCAGGAGAATTAATCACAATAAGTTTTGTTTTATTTGTTATCTTTGATTTAAGCTCCTCTATATCCAATCTGAATCCTTTTTCTTCTTTTATCTGTATAGGAACGGGAACAGCTCCCAAAAAATAAATCAGGTTGCCGTACGTGGGATATCCGGGATCAGGATAAATAACTTCATCTCCGGGATTTACAAGGGCTAAAAATGTATAAAATATAGCGGGCTTTGCACCGGGTGTAACAACTATTTCTTTAGGGTTTGTATCTATATTTTTATGTTTTTTTACATATTTTGTAATTGCTTCTCTCAAAGGAAGATATCCTTGCGTCGTTGCATAATGGGTATATCCTAAATTCAAAGCTTCCTTCCCTTTTTCTACGATGTTTTTCGGTGTATCAAAATCAGGCTCCCCTATTTCAAAATGAATAATATTTTTCCCTTGCGCCTCCAATTCCTTCGTTTTAGCAAGAATTTCAAAGGCCGCTTCCCCTTTTAATCTTCCTGCTCTATCTGCAAATATGTTAGCTGTCATTCTCATTCACCATCCTCAATTATATTTTCCAATTTGTGCATTGTCTTTGCCTATACTAATCTGCCATTTTACCTATATAGGTAAAATGGCAGATTAATCTTATATAAAACTTTATTTTTTTATTGTTCAAATTCTTTGAATAAAGCCTCGAACTGCTCCTTGCTGTCCTTAATATGATATACATGCTTGTCCTCCGGGAATTTCACATTTTTTACATCACTTATATATTCCTTAAAGGCTTCTGTTATAATCTCCGCAACGTTTGCATATTTCTTTACAAACTTTGGTGTAAACGCTTGGAACATCCCCAACATGTCTCCACAAATAAGCAATTGTCCGTCGCATGGAGCTCCGGCTCCTATGGAATACACTGGTATGCTGAGTTTTTTACTTATATACTCTGTAACTTCAGGCGGAACCGCTTCTAACAATAATGCCCTTGCTCCGGCTTCTTCAATTGCCAAAGCATCTTTAATAAGCTCTCTGGCACTGTCAATTGTTCTGCCCTGTGCTTTAAATCCTCCCAATTGTCCGGAACTTTGAGGTGTAAGACCTATATGACCGAACACGACAATCCCAGCATCGGAAATCGCTTTAATTCTACTAATAACTCTTCTTCCGCCCTCTAATTTAATTGCATCTACATTCGCTTCCTTTAAAAATCCACATGCATTATTAACTGCGTCCTCATCTGATATCTGATAAGATCCAAAAGGCATATCTCCTATAACAAATGTATTTGGTGCACCTCTTCTAACTGCTTGACAGTGAGAAATACAATCATCCATTGTAACCGGAATAGTTCCTTGATATCCTAATACAACCATACCTAAAGAATCCCCCACAAGTATCATATCAATCCCCGCTTGCTCAGCGAAAGATGCCATCGGAAAATCATAGGCAGTTACCCACGATACTTTCTCACCGTTTTTCTTCATCTGATAAAAATCTAATATTGTTTTTTTCTTACTCATATTAATTCTCCTCCTAAAATATATTATTATAACCATACGCTAAATTTAACTGAAACCCAGATTTTTCTGATATTTTATCAGTCAGTTCTACAAGAGTATTCCCCATCTTCAGCCAAGTCCTTTTTCATTCTTGAAACAAAAGATGATAGACTCGATACAATATAACCCAATTCCTCTTTGTTCTCTGCATAACCCTCCCCGCTGATTAAATAATTTTTCAGCTGTTGCTTTTCATTTTGTTTCTCCCATTTAAATAATATATAGTGTGTTCTTCTATATAGTACGCCGTATTATTATATAGTACCAAAATTATATCATGAATATAATTATTAATCAATAGGACAAATTTAAAAAATATACGAAATTTTTACAAAATTTATTTTTTTAAAACTATTGATTTTAAGAAATAAGCATGCTAATATTATATTAATATATACGTTCTATATTACAGTATGCCGTACTATGTTGTAGTATGTTTGTGCGAATTTAACGTATCCATGTATAATAATGCGATACAGCATAATTATAATCTTATATAAAGGAGAGTTGATATGGAAAAGCCGGTAGTTATCACTCATAACAATCAAAATATGATAGGAATGTTACACGAAACATCCGATAAAAAAACATCTCCTTGGATTATCATGATTCAAGGTATCGGAGACGCTAAAGCAGAAAAACATAGAATGTTTATAAAAATTGGCAGACGATTAGCAAACAAAGGAATAAATTCCTTGAGAATTGACCTCCTGGGATATGGAGACAGTGAAGGTGATTTTGAAGATATAACTGTTTCCGAAGAAATAAACCAGGTAATCACATGTATAGATTGGCTGAAACATAATAAAAACGCTAAAGATATAGGATTGCTGGGATACAGTTTAGGAGGTTGCGTGGCTGCTTGTACGGCCGCAAGAATAAAAGAAATCAAAACATTGGTATTATGGTCACCGGTTTCTAACCTATACTGGAACTTGTTAAATTATATAGGAGAAGAAGAATTTCTTAAAGGACTGGATGGGAAAACGATTTGTATACCCGACGGTGATGCGTTAAAGGGAAATTTCTTTAAAGAATTAGCCCAAATTGACCCTGTTGAAGAAATAAAAACTTATCAAAACCCTATTCTATTGATTCAGGGCACTTCCGATACAGCTATTTCTCCAATAAACGCATATAGATACAGGGAATCTTTTACTAACTTAAATAGCACGGTTCATTTTATAGAAGGAGCTGGCCACACATATGACAAACTTGAACATGAAAAACAGCTCCTTGATTCAACTGAAGAATGGTTTGCAAAAACTTTGCTGTAGCGGACATGATTCGTCGGTACAGTAATGTCTATATCAAAAATTATCCTTTCATGAGCAAACGTTTTTAATAATTATTGAAAACAAAGTTTAAAATTTACATCTTTGCCTCGGCTATAGATTTAAAAAAATATTATACTGACCTATAAATTATAAAAAATTTAGGGAGATGATGATTGTGGCATTTGAAAATTTTATTTATGCATTGGGCAACGAATTATGGAGTAAATGGGTTTTAATAGCATTATTAGGCACCGGTATAATTGTATTATTTGCTACGAGCGGCATCCAAAAATATTTAGGTTTAGCATTAAAAAAGACTTTTAAATCCTATTTTAAAGGTACAAAAGCCGAGAAAGACCAAAAAGAAGTAGCAGGAAACATATCTCCGGTAAAAGCATTATTTACGGCTTTATCGTCAAGCATTGGAGTAGGTAACGTTGTCGGAGTCGGTACAGCTATTGCCATGGGTGGTCCCGGTGCCGTACTGTGGATGTGGATTTCAGGATTATTGGGAATGGGATTAAAGTATGCGGAAGTAGTGCTTTCTCTTGTTTACAGACAACAAGATGAAAATGGAATATATCGAGGTGGTCCGATGTATGTATATAAAAACGGACTACACGCTAAGTGGGCAGGTTATATATTTGCTATTATTATATCGGTGGTATCATTAATAAGTTTAAATATGGTTCAAATAGGTTCCGCAGCAAGTTCTTTAAAAACAGCCTTCAATATTCCTCCTATAGTAACAGGAATAATTGCAACAATAATTGTGGCTCTGGTTATTTTAGGCGGATTGGATCGTTTAAGCAAAGCTGCTTATGCGTCGGTTTCCGTAATGACCACATTTTTCGTTGCAGGTGGATTGATTGTACTAATATTAAATATTACAAAGATACCTGGTGCAATTGCTCTTATATTTAAATCCGGATTAACCGGACAAGCTGCTGTCGGAGGCTTTGCAGGATCGACAATTATGGCGGCAACCAGATACGGAGTAGCAAGAGGTTTACTTGCAAACGAAGCGGGCTGCGGAAGTGCGCCTATGGCTCACTCTACAGCAAAGGCAAAACATCCCTGCGAGCAAGGACTATACGGAATATCCGAAGTATTTATCGTTTCCTATATAGTATGTACTTTTACAGCACTTGTTATATTAGTAACAGGTGTTTGGAAAACCGGCGAAGACGGGGTAACTTTAGTTGTCCATGCATTTTCTAAAAATTTGGGGTTTGTGGGTGAAGCTATAGTAGCCATAACCATTGCATCATTTGCTGTTAAAACAATTTTCGGAGGAAGCTGGTACGGGCAGACAGGTATGGCATATGTGGCAGGTACAAAAGGCATTCTGCCATACAAAATTGTAAGCTTAATATTGTGCTTTATAGGCTCACTGTTAGGGTCTGATTTCTTATTTGCACTAACCGATACTGCAAACGGTTTCGCCGTTTTAGTAAATTTGGTTTCCGTGCTCTTGTTAATAAAGGTAGTACGTGCACAAACCAAGGAATATTTTAGTCGCGAAGATGCAAAAATAGTATAGATATTAAATAACAGATAATTGAATAGAACAGTGAGGTGGAAAATTTCCACCTCCTGCCTATCGTCTTATTTCATATGACAACTATCCTGACACATAGGGTAAATATAATTTATATTAATCATCTATGAAGGAGGCATATTATGCAAGAAAGTACTTGGATTGAAAGCAGAGGATATAAAATATTAAGCATTTTAGAATATGATAAAGATGAAAATAAAGGAAAAAATTTGGTAGTTTTAATTCACGGATTTGTCGGCACAAAAATAGAACCTCATAGGATGTACAAAAAACTTTCGGAAAGATTATCAAAAATAGGATACTCCGTCGTAAGATTCGATTTTGTAGGTTCAGGGGATAGTGAAGGCGATTTCAAAAATATGACCATAAGCGGAGAAATAGAAGACGGAATAAACGTTATAGAATATTATAAAAAAGAATTCAATACAGAAAAACTATATATCTTAGGATTCAGCATGGGCGGCTGTGTAGCTTCAATATTGGCATCTAAAGTTAATAGTGACGGGCTTGTATTATGGTCCCCGGTGTCTAATCCCTTTTGGAACTTCTATAATCTACTTAGCCACGACGAATTTCTCAAAGGAATTAAGGGTAATGATATAGACTATTTAGGAGATGTGGTAGGCAAAGACTTCTTCAACGAATTATTGTATATTAATCCTTTGGAATATGCCAAAAACTATAAGAATCCGGTTTTGATAATTCAAGGAAGCGGAGATTGCGACGTATTGCCGATAAATTCATACTGCTATAATATGGTATTTCCCAACAGTTCAGTGCATATAATTGAAAATGCGGACCACTGCTATTCTTCTTCAGCCTTCGAAAAGGAATTGTTAAATTATTCTGTGGACTATTTTCTCAAAAATAAAGATAAACAAAAATGTATAGAAGCATATAATTAAAGTTATCAAAGTTACGGAGCCGGTCAGAAAACCGGCTCCGTTAACTACATATATTTCAAAATCAATCTATAATTTGAATCTGACACATCTTCATTGCATTTAAAGCATTTTGATGGCTTTCCGGAGTCACTCCCGCACAACATTTTGCATCTACCGATATTTTTACTTCCGGCAGAAATGTCTTTATTGTTAATGCATTGGAAATCACACAAATATCGGTACAAAGTCCTATTAATTCTATTTCTTCTATTGACTCATTTCCATCCATTTTTACCAACTGCTGAGCCAGTTCTTTTGAACCAAATGTATTTTTGTTGTATATGGTACTTTTCGTATCTTCCATTAATTGTTTAATATCTTTTTGCAGCTCCCATCCGTATGTGCCTTCTATACAATGCTCTACGGACAAATATTTACCTTCCTGAGTGGATAAATAATCTTTTTTATGAGTATCTCTGGTGTATATAATATTGCCCTCGAAATCCTTTATTTTTTGAATTACATCCGGAAGAATACCCATTGCCTCTTTCGTTCCCAATGCTCCATCTATAAAATCATTTTGCATATCAACTACAATCAATACCTTATTCATCTAACTTCCTCCCTATTTCTATACATTCCTTAATCTTGATTCTCATAGAGTTTTATTGCTTTTTTCCTCACAGTTTATATAATCATTCTTGAATTTTTTTACAGATATGACATTATGCTTATTCATATACATAGTACCATAAAAACCAGTATTGTTCCAATATTTAGAATTTATTTTTTAAAGCTATAAAAAGCACCTTATTTCGAAATTATACCGTTGAGGATCTCAATTTTTTTATTATAAGAATTGAAATGGGAAGACCGAATGTGACTGATAACTATAAACCCCGAATCCTTCAGCTTCAATAAAGCACCGTCGATCCCTTCAATAATGTCAGAATCCAAATCCGCAAAGGGTTCATCGAGAACAATCAAATCGGGATCTTTTACAATCGCTCTTGCAATCCCTATTCTCCTTTTCTCCCCTCCGGAAATATTTGTTCCGTTTTCCGTAATAACAGTATTCAATCCGGCAGGCAATTCGGAAATAAACTTGTTAAGGCCCGACAATTCAATTGCCTTATTGAGCTTCTCCTGTTCACACTTAGAAAACATTGTAATATTATTTAAAACCGTATCCTCAAACAGGAAGATATCCTGAGGGACATATTGAATCCTGCCGTAATAATCATCTGTTTGAATACCCGAAATGGAATCTCCGTTAATCAATATTTCCCCTGAATCGGGAGAAATATATCCGATTAAGAGCTTGACTATTGTTGATTTTCCCGACCCGGAAAGCCCATAGATAAAATAGCTCAAGGAGGTATTGAAAGTATAGGTAAAATTTTTGATTATCTCCTTGCCTCCGGCATCATATTGAACATTTTTAAATTCAATGCTTTTTACCCTGTCCCTAAGTTTTTTCTTTTCAGTAACATCATTTTTTACTCCGAATTTTGCGATTATTCTCTTTAGAATCGAATACCCTCCCTTTAATCTCGGAATTGAAACTGTTACCATTACCGTAGGGGATATGATTTTGTCGGAGGAGTTCGAAATTATGATAATCGTTCCTATCGTAATCAAGCCGATCTTATACATATAAAGTGACATGACAAGGAGTACTGAAAAGCTCAAAATGTATATGAGCTGATGTATAGCTGATATGTATGTTAGGAATTTGTCTATTTCATAGCCCTTATCCTGAACGTTTTTATTGACGGTTTCGAAGTCGGATTTAACCCTTGAAAATAAGTTGTTATTTTTGATGATCGTATAACCTGAAAGTATTTCTTTGACGTAAGAGGTATATTGGCCAAATATCTCGCTTTTTTCACCATATTTCTCTTGAAGGAATGATGCTGTTTTTATTATATAAACGGAAATTCCGACGGATATAAACAAAATCGCAATCAAAAATCTATAATCAATCTTCATAAGAATTACAATCCCCAATACAAAATTTGAAATATGATAAATCATATCAAGAAGATTTCCGCAAAAATCTGATTCTACGGCAGCCATATCGTTTGTAAAATTGGATAAAAACTTTCCTATACCGGCTTCTTTTAAGCTGAAGGAATCGGATTCTAAGATCATATTCAGATAACCGGACTTTAAGAATTTCATTGTATTTTTCTTCACATTCAGCTTGAAGTAATCAGCAGCCATGGAAATTATCAGCAACATAATCTCCAACAGGAGAAAATTTCTAACCGTCTTGAGTACCCTTGAGCTTCTGCTAATCAAAAAATCAACGGAATCCCCCATGAAAAGTAATGCTTTGTATTTAACTATATTGAGGATTAAAATAAAAATAATATAAATGACAAGGAATAAAATTATCCTTTTCTTATTTTTCATCTCTATTCCTCCAATATGAAGCCGAATCCATAAGCCGTATTTTCCCATCAACAATTTGAATTACATAATCATATTTAATGTGAATATCCTTTATAAGTTTATGGGTTGCATTTATTACGGTAAAATCTCCCGACAGAATAATATCCTCTATTCTTCTTGAGTTCTCCTCATCAAGGCCTTTTGTCATTTCATCAAGGAGAATCAATTTCGGTTCTTTTATCAATTCTCTTGCCAGTGAGACCTTCTCTTTTTCTCCTCCTGATAAGGTTAAATACGGATTATTGTCCGAAGTGATTTTTTCTATACCCATCAATCGGATGATTTTCTGATACAGCTCCTCACTTTCGGCTTTATAGAGCTTAATATTATTTTCAACGGTATCGTTGAATAAAAATACATCTTGGGTGAGAAAGGATACGTTTTCAAAATATTTTTTGAGGCTTATTTTCCTTATATCACAGCCGTCATACTTGATTTCACCTGAAAAAGATTTATTCATACCGGATATGCACTTTAAAAATGTGGATTTCCCCGAACCGCTTTTCCCCAGAAGAAGGTATTTCTTTCCCCTTTCAATTTCAAAATCGGAGGACTGTAATATTTTTCTGCTGTCGTAAGCAAATGAAAAATCCTTGATTTCAATTTCCTTCTCAAATCTGAAATCCCTTCCGATATCATAATCATCTGCTGTTTTTTCTGAAATATATCCGTCTAAAATGTCATATGCAGCCTTCATTCTGTTGTATGAAAAACCTATTTCGGAAATTGACGAAAACATTGAAATTGAAAAGGGTAAAACTATAGACAAAAGTTTTGAACTGATTTCTAAGTCAAAATACATTATCCCAATATAGAATATAATAATCGGAGTGACAATACTGAAAAACTCTTTGCCAATCCTTAGGATAGAATAGAGAAATTGTTGATTAAACTTGACTTTCTCATTAAGTTCCACATTCCAATTAATCCTGTCAGCATAAGCTTTCTCAACAAGATTCATCTTCAATTCCTGAAGTCCGCCTAAAAAATCGGAGAAGATTTTCATAAGCTTTGAGTTTGTCTTATTTACTCCTAACTGTAATTCTTTTGTATATTTTCTTAAGAAGAAGGTAAAGACTAAAAAAAGCATACTCGCTGAGAACAAACCCAATGCGATTTTTCTGTTATTTATAAAAATTATTCCGAATGAAAAGATGTAAACAAGAATTGCTGAAATGTTTTCAAGCAGCACGGGAAAAAAATTGCTTTCAAATTGAGAAATGTCGTTAGTAAGCCTTGACAGGTATTCGGAAGTTAGATGTTCGAAATATTCTTTATAACTCTTATGTAAAACGCTTTCAAAAATTTTCTTTCGAATTTCACTTAACGCATCACGAATGAAACCGATCCTGAAAATCCTTGAAATAAGATAAAGTATCGGATTCAAAATACTTATTGTGATTAAAATAAAAAGAACCGCCTTCAAGCTCAATTGTGAAGCAGGCGAAACAGCATAAAGTACGACGGTAAAGATCAACTGCAAAAGAATCGTAGTTACTGCGGAAAAAACAATTCCGATAAAAAATTTGATAATTCCTTTCTTGTCGCCGAATAGAATATCTCTCATATATCCATGTTCTCCCCCTTTGATTTAAACTCAAATCTGACAAGCTTAATTTTCTATCAGCATCTTCGAATACCTGTCCTCGAACTCTTCAATCAAATTATATACTAAGTTAACATCATATTCCAAGTAATATTAAATAAATTTTTTATGTTAAACCGCCTTTAATAAATTAAGAAGGCCTTTTTTGAAACCCACGTTGTGGGAAATACATTTAAGAAAATTATGATTTTCCTATGAGTTATAAAAAAAGGCCAGGAATTAATCCTGACCAATTTTTCTCGTCTTTCGGCTATATAACTTATTTCTTATATTAAAATTTTATATTCTACTTCACTCTTGTCTTTTCTGATTTCGGATCTGTTATAATCTCATAGGTTCCCATAGACGATACAGAAATAATGACAGCATTTATTATTGTCAGAACAACTCCTTGAATCCCCTGTCCCGTTCTTGCAAATACAAAGGCAAGTACAAGGGCAATCAAGAAAGTATAAAGTCTTACAAAAGCATCTCCAAATTTATTTTTGATTATTGATTTTGAGAACTGAACTATTAAAGTTACCGCCGCTACTAGACCGGCAAAGGTCCCCAAAGTCTCTAAAGTCATAAAATCATTATACATATTTATTTCCCTCCTGCAATCTAAAACATAGGCTCTTAATCAGCACTCATTTTATGATACTACTATAGCATCATAGCCTTTACTTCTTAACTCTGCTGCTAAATTATCCGCATTTTCTCTTATGTTAAATGCCCCCACCTGTACTTTATATAATCCTCCCACATAAACTACTATAGCATCGTATCCTTTTTCCTGAAGCTCAGCGGCAAGATTATCTGCATTTGATTTTATTGCAAAAGCCCCTACCTGCACTTTATAAAGAGTCGTTCCTCTGTAGGGTATCCCCAAATTTTTCAGTATACCCTTTGCTATGGCTAATGCCAATTCATCCTGTCTGTTTTTTAATATATTGGCATCCTGGGCGTTTGTTATAAACGCTGTTTCTATCAGAGTCGCCGGCATATTTGTCAGCCTTAGAACCGCAAAATTGGCTGTTTTCATCCCTCTGTCCACAGTATATACCCCTTCTGAAATTATACTGTCGTGTACATCTTTCGATAATTTTCCCCCTGAAGTACTTCCAGGATAGCTGTAAGTTTCCATTCCCTTAGCCGAAGAATCCGTAAAAGCATTGCAGTGAACAGAGACAAATACATTTGCTCCAAAGTTGTTTGCCAGCGAAGCTCTATCCTCTAATTCCACGAATATATCTGTAGTCCTTGAATAACCTACATTTATATCATGATTCTTTAATATATCCCCTATTTTTAACGTCACCGGCAGTGTTATATTTTTTTCTTGTATTCCGTTTCCTCCGGCTCCAGGATCTCTGCCTCCATGACCTGCATCCAAAAATACTTTTGCCATAATAAATCCCCCTTTTTTATTTCAGGATTATTTTACCCTGTAATATATAAATAGATATTAAAATCAAATTTTACTATTCTTAATTTAAAATTTTTTTATAAAATATAAGAAAATTTAATTTATCTTAATAAAAATTTAGCCTTAAATAAATTTCAAAAAGGCTTCCTTAACGTATTCTGCTTTAATGGAAGCCCTTTCGATTTATAGTCAATATAGATTAATTTAATCAAAGATTATAAAATTCCTTTAGTTTTCCTTTATTTATTTTTTAATTCATCCTTTATACAGGTAACATCATTTTGAATGTCTTCCACTATTCCGAATTTCTGAGATAACTCCTTTATAATATCCTGATTTTCCTTTATGGTCTCCTGATACTTGCTCTCCCTCTTTTTACTGTCATACAGTACATATAAAAAGAGAAACACAAATAATGCAGACCAAATACCGTTACCTGCTGCTAATTTGAAAAGCTGCTGTTCCAATCTGCCACCTCCAAAATTAATTTAAATAATTTATAAATTCTTCTTTACATACGTGTTAATACGTGCTATAATATTTATAGAGAGTGAGGGAAGATAATGAAAACAAGTGAATTGTTAAAACTACTTAAAAGTAATGGAATTCGTCTTTATCGTCATGGGAAGAAGCATGATATTTATTATAGTCCCATAACTGATAAGACCTTCCCGGTGCCAAGGCATAACACCGAAGTTGCCGGCGGCACTCTCAAAAGCATTTTAAAAGATGCAGGGTTGAAATAATCCTGCATCTAAATGAAAATAATACACTTAAGGAGGTGTATCATATGTCTAAATATTTATTTCCGGCAATATTTACCCCTGAATCAAATGGAAGTTATTCTGTAAACTTCCCTGATATTGAAGGTTGCTATACTCAAGGAAATAATTTAAAAGAAGCTTATGAAATGGCAGAAGATGTATTGTGCCTTTGTCTATATGATATGGAAGAAACTAATAAACCAATTCCCTCACCTTCCAATCCAAAGGATATTGTAAAAGATGATAACTCCTTTGTAGCAATAATCGGAGTTGATACTCTTGAATACCGTATGTTTTACGATAATAAAGCAGTTAAAAAAACTCTTACAATTCCGCAATGGTTAAATACCATGGCTGAACGTGAAGGCGTAAACTTCTCCTATGTTTTACAATCAGCTTTAAAAAAACAACTCGGTATAACAGATAGATAAGAGGTCCAACAAAGACCTCTTTTTTCTATCTTAGCTGCCACCTCCAAAATTGCATTAAAAAAGAACCTACCTGAGTAAGTTTTCTTTGAAAAATTTCAGATAATATAAAAAGCAGCCAAAGCCGCATATAATTAATGGCGGGAGCATGTGGGAATCGAACCCACCCAGGACGCTATTAACGCCCTATACTGATTTTGAAGACCAGAAGGCACACCAGCACCTATCTACCCCCATGTGAACAAATACCATTATAAGATATAAAACGACATATTACAAGTTGTTTTTAAAAATTCGTTTCAGTTATTTTAAAGTTTCCCTTCTCGTTTACAATTTTAAAATTCACTACCTTTTTTTCTTCAACCTTCTCTTTTGTACTGATGGATACTCCTGTAAGTACTTCAATATTGTTGGAATAACCAGACATCGTATATCCTATTAAATTATACTGATCTATATAATCTATATTACTTTTTAAATAGGCTACCTTCGTATTATAATTAATATTATCATTACCCTCTATTTTCATGATACTCAAAAGCCCATTCAAATTTTCCTGAGTTATATAATCATAATATTGTTTCACTATATCTATAGGACTCGCGTAATCTTTATTAACAATTAATGAGCTGAATGATAACGGTTCTCTTATTAGGTAATATTTTGTCAAAACATTCCTCATTTTCCCATCGATAAGGATTTGAACCTTTTTTATAGAGGAAATACTCGTCAATGAGTTGACTATAGAATATATTACAAATGCTTCTTCCTTCTCGGAATAATCTTTTAATATTTCCTTTGAAAAATTTACATATGCCGTATCGTCAATAACTTCCGCCGATAGCAGTTTTACTTCCCGTGGAATAATATTTCTTAATTTATTTTTGTCAGTTCCTTTTAATAACTCTTGAATCACCACATTTGCCAGTTCCTCATTGCTTCTCGATACCAACCTTATTTCCGGAAGCAAAAATTTCATCTTATTATTAGGATAATAAAGCACTATTTCGGTCTTATCTCCCGGAAGAGGGCTGATGGGAGGATAATTATTACTTCCTTCATATATTACATCATAATTCTGACAAGAAGAAAGTATTGAAATTAAAAGGAGCATAGTAATTATGATAGAAATTACTCGTTTCATGCATATTCCTCCAATTAAATGAATCATAAAAGTTACTGCAAAGGTAATTTTATATAAAAAGTACTTCCCTTTCCGTACTGACTGTCAACCTCAATTATTCCTTTATGAAGAGACACTATCTGCCAAGAAATAGACAAACCTAATCCGGTCCCTCCTGTTTCTCTGGACCTGGCTTTATCCACTCTGTAAAACCTTTCAAATATATGAGGGATACAATCTTCAGGTATCCCAATACCGTTATCTTTAATAGCAATTACTGCATATTGTTCTAAAGTATATAATTTTATTTCAATTAATCCGTTTTGTTGAGTATACTTAATAGCATTATCTATAACATTAATTACAGCTTGTTGAATTTTATCTTGATCTATTGATATCTGAACCTTTTCTTCCAATATCAATGTTAGTTTTATGGATTTTTTTTCAGCCAAAGGTTTCATACTTAAAACTATTTTCTCCAATAAAAAATTGATATAAGTGGTTCTATAATTTAAAATAATATTTTCCTTTCCCAAAGTTGTTAAAGAAAGCAGATCGCTGATTATATTATTCAGCCTATCAACTTCACTGTCTATATCCTGTAAAAACTCCCTGTAAATTTCTATATTTTCTTCATTTTCACTCAGCAGAGATTCTGATAATATCTTTATGGAAGAAAGAGGAGTCCTGAGCTCATGAGAAACATTAGCTACAAAATCTTTCCGCTCCGTATCTGCCTGATCCAATTTAAGTATCATCATATTAAAAGCATCTGCTACATCCCTAAACTCATCATTTGTTTCAATATTTATCTTCTCTTTTAAATTTCCCTGGGAAGCCTTATTTATTACTCTTTTAAATTCATCTAAAGGTTGAAATATCAAACCCATTAATAGAAAGCTGATGCAGATGTTTACCAGCATACTTACAATAGATATTATAATGATCTTGTTTTGTATATGTTGAACCTCTTCATAAATACTGTTGATAGAAGCAGATATAAGAGTAGCCCCGATTACATTTTTGTCAACAGTAACAGGAACAGCTACATACATAACTCGTCCCATAATCTTAAAATTATGAATGTTGGAAGTTGCCATCCCTTTTAAAGCACTATTTATCTCGTCATGCTTAAAAACTTCCCCTACAAATGTATCTCCTGAGTCCGCCTGCACTATATTATTTGTATCAACAATGATAATTCTCGACTTAATTTCATTACTATATTCCTTTACCATTGATTTAATATAAGCTAAATCCATATTACGGGTTAAAAGATAATTTTTAACTCTGATGGAGATGATGTTTGCTTTCGCAAAAGTATCAACTTTTTTCTTTTCTAAGGAATTTTCCAAAATAGAATTGATTGTAACAGCATTAATAATGAATAAAGATACCATAAGTAACAACAAATAGGTGGAAATTAATTTCCACCTTACACTATAAAACCATTTTCTCCTATTGAACTTTACTCCTAAAATAATAACCAACTCCCCACTTAGTGAGAATATATTCTGCTTGGCTGGAATCCTTTTCTATTTTTTCTCTTAACCTCCTAATATGAACATCTACAGTCCTTAAATCCCCAAAATATTCGTATCCCCAAATAGTCTCCAAAAGTTCTTCCCTTGTAAATACCTTCCCGGGATTCGTCACCAAAAGGAGAAGCAGATCAAATTCCTTTGCAGTAAGATTTACTTCCCGTCCTTTAACCGTAAGTTTTCTTCCTAATGTATTAATAGTAAAATCGTCAATTTGAACTACCTGATCTACAATTTTCGTATTTTTCATATTAATTCTTCTGAGCACTGCCTTAATCCTTGCTTTCAATTCCAATATATTAAATGGCTTTGTAAGATAATCATCAGCCCCATATTCCAATCCCAATATTTTATCGATATCGTCTCCCTTGGCGGTAAGCATAATAATCGGGATCTGAGAGTCCTGCCTTATCCTCTGACAAACTTCAAGGCCATCAATTCCGGGAAGCATAAGATCAAGTATTATCAAATCATAATCTCTTTTAAAGGTTTTATCCAAAGCTTCATGGCCGTCAAAAGCGGTATCAACTGTATAACCATCCTGTTCAAGGCTGTATTTCAATCCCTTTACAAATATCTTTTCATCATCAACTATTAATATCTTGGTGTCCATAAAATTTCACCTCGTATTTTAACAAATCTGAGTATCCATAAACCATCAAACAACTTTTACGTTATTTTAAATATATTCTTTCATTGTCAATTCTTTTTGTAATTTTCATTTCATCAAAATTTTCTAGTAAGTTAAGGGCTGCTTTTCTGTTTGTATTCAATAAATCTCTATAATTTCCTACGGATATCTTATCATTATTTTTGAAATATTCCTCTAAAATATTTAGTGCTTTTAAATAAATTTCTTTATGAATAAAAAAGTCATCTTTAATCTTTAAAATAATTCCCTCATCCAGCAATGCAGCAAATACCTTTTCAGTTTCCTTTTTATCATATTTCATTATTCTTAATATTTCCTCCTTATTAGGAGGATTTAATTCTGAATCCATATAAACTTTTTCTATTTCCTCTTTGATTTTTTTCTGAACATCACTATATTTAATTTCAAATTCTTTTAAGGATATACTTTCCTTTACCTGTTTAATATACCCTTTTTCAATCATATAATTTATAAATAAATCCCCTACCTTTTGTTTCGTATCCTTTAAATATCTGCTTCTCAATTCTTCCTTTGAAATCCCGGCTTTTAAAGGATTGTCTTTATGATAAATATTTAATTCGTTAATAATGTTGTTTTTCAAACGCTCAAAATAATCCTTATGAATAACGGCTGTATCTTTTGTCAGAGGAAATAAGATTATTTTATCTGCTTTGCTCAATTTCTTTACTTCTTCTTCAACTTTTTCTTCAGGTATGACGGAATACATGGATATATCTTTGATTGTAGGATACAATCTGCTTTTTTCAAATATAATCTTTTCGATTACGTGAGAAGTATCTCCCTTTTCCTTTAATTCCAACTCTTTTATAATCTTTTCATCAAATCTTTTTTTCTTCTCCGGATTAACCTCTATTATCTCCCCCCCTCCTATAGTAAACATCGGAGAATAGAACCTTAGTATAAACTTATCACCTTTTTTAGCTACTATTTCTTCTTCCAATCTCAACTGGACATATGCACTTTCTCCCGGATATAAGGATTCCTTATCCAATAATATTATTCGACATAATACCTCTTTGGATTCAATATAAAGTCGGAGCCTTGTTCTGTTTTCTATGCTTCTCGAAATATCTTTTAACAATCTGATTTTACCGTCTATCATCATTGTTTTTTTCATGGAACCCTTATATCCTAATACGTCTCCTCTCTGAATTTCATTTTTTTTGACTCCTGCAAGATTTGCAGCTACTCTTTGTCCTGCATAAGCTATTGAAACATCCTCATCATGGACCTGCAATGATCTTATCCTGCAAACTTTATTTCCTGGGAAAATCTGAACTTCATCCCCGACTTTAAAAGTTCCCGAAAGAAGAGTCCCTGTAACTATGGTTCCGATTCCTGGCAGGACAAACACTCTATCCACAGGTAGTCTTGGAGTTCCCGTGAAATCCCTTTCCTCCACTTCATCAGCAGCTTTGTCGATAGCACTTATTACTTTATCTATTCCTTCCCCCGTCATTGAAGACGCAGGTATTATATCGCAGTTTTCCAGAAAAGTTCCTTTTGTTTCATTTCTTATATCTTCTACTACTAATTTTCTCCATTCATCATCTACCAAATCAATTTTGGTTAATACAACAAATCCTTTCTTCGTCCCCAGTAAATCAAGTATAGCCATATGCTCCTTAGTCTGAGGCATTATTCCTTCATCTGCTCCTATTACCAAAATGACAACATCCATTCCCATGGCTCCAGCAAGCATATTCTTTATGAATTTTTCATGACCGGGGACATCGATTATTCCTGCCCGTTTTCCACTCGGCAAATCAAAATAAGTAAAGCCCAAATCAATTGAAATTCCTCTTCGTTTTTCTTCTTCTAATCTATCTGTATCTCTCCCGGTTATTGCTCTTATTAAAGTGGTCTTGCCATGATCTATATGTCCTGCGGTACCAACGATAATGTGTTTCAACTTACTCTACACTCCTTCATCAACTGTTAAGCCATATAAAAGTCCTTCTATTAATATATCATAATCATCAGGCATTATGGTTCTTAAATCTAAATATATATTATCTTTATATATTCTGGCAATTATAGGCACTTTGAAATTTCTCAACCTCTTTTCGTATTCCTCCGGCCTGATATTTTTTAACGATAACATTATACACTTGGTCGGAAATTTTCCTATAGGAAAAGAACCTCCTCCAACCTCAGAATAATCATCAACCAAATCTATATCCGCAAATTTTTTATCAATGCACTCTTTAATTCTATTATACAACTTTATTCCCCTATTTTCCAATTCTTTCGATTTTAATGTCAACATGCTTAAAGTAGGAATCATCTCTACCGCTTTTTCTTCATCTAAATAAAGCCTCAATGTCTCTTCCAAAGCACATAAAGTTAATTTGTCAATTCTAAATGCCCTCGTAAGGGGATTCTTTTTCATCTTATCTATATACGTCTTCCTGCCTACAATTATACCTGCCTGAGGTCCTCCAAGAAGTTTATCGCCGCTAAATGTAATTATATCCCCTCCGTTTTTAACGGAGTCCTGTACCGTAGGCTCATATTCCATTCCATATTTAGAAAAATCAATAAGGGTTCCGCTTCCTAAATCTTCAATAACAGGTATACCATATTTATCCTTCAGCCCACATAGTTCCGTTACGGATACGGAAGAAGTAAATCCCAATATTTTGTAATTGCTCGTATGAACCTTTAATAAAGCTCCTGTTCTCTCATTAATTGCATTTTCATAATCCCATAAATGAGTTTTGTTTGTCGTTCCGACTTCTAATAAATGAGCCCCGCTTTCCTCCATAACTTCCGGTATCCTGAAAGAATCTCCTATTTCAATTAATTCTCCTCTCGAAATAATTACTTCTTTCTCCTTTGCAACAGTATTTAAAACAAGCAATACCGCCGCCGCATTATTGTTTACAACAATTGCACTTTCACAACCGGCTATGCTCTTAAGAAGTTCTTCCACATGACTATATCTCGAGCCTCTTTCCCCTGTTTCTAAATTGAATTCCAAATTTGAATAATTGGTTGAAATTTCTTCAAGCCCTTTCAGGACATAAGAGCTTAACATAGAACGCCCTAAATTGGTGTGAAGCACTACACCTGTTCCATTTATAACCTTTCTTAAATTAAATTTATTTTTATCTTCAATTCTCTTTCCGATAACCGTAGGAAGTTCTTCAATTTTCTTGACTAAATCCTTTTCTTCAATTCTTCCGTCCTTGATTTTTTTCCTCAGTAAATCTGTTTCATCTCTAATTGAATTTACTATAATTTTTCTGGGAACATAATCTATATATTTTTCTATAATGCTATCTTCCAACAATTCATCAACTTTAGGAATCAATTTAAATAGGTTTTTATTTTCCATAAAAACTGTCCTCTCTTTTTATTCCACTATAATTGAGTGGCTTTCTTTTTTTAATACTTCTCCAATAACATTATACTCAAGGGAAGTCCTTTCCAATTCTTTCAACAACACCTCTAAGTTTTTCCTCTCCAAAGAAATCAACAGTCCTCCTGAAGTCTGAGGATCATACATGACGTCCTTTATTTCTCTCGGAATTTCAGATTTGAAAAATACTTTTTCTCCCACATGTTTTTCATTGGAATAAGCCCCTGCAGGTACTAAACCCATTTGGGCATATTCCAACACATTTTTTATTATGGGTAAGCTTCTGTAATTTATTTTTATTGTAACATTGCTTCCCTGTGCCATTTCCAAAGTATGACCTAAGAGTCCAAAGCCCGTAATATCCGTCACACTGTTGGCTCCCGCTTTAACTGCCGCATCTTTGGCTTCTTTATTTAATGTCGTCATAACTTTAACTGCTTCGTTATACGACTTTTCATCTGCCATTTCACCTTTTATTGCAGTATTTACAATACCGATACCTAAAGGCTTTGTAAGCACAAGAACATCTCCTGATTTTGAATTGCTGTTGGTAAATATCTTATCAGGATGAACAAATCCTGTTACAGAAAGTCCATATTTCGGTTCATCATCTTCTATAGTATGGCCTCCTGCTAAAGCTGCTCCTGCCTCGTGAACTTTGTCATATCCCCCTTTAAGTATTTGAACCAATATATCCGGTGATAAACAATTTGGAAAACATACTATATTTAATGCCAATTTAGGTTCCCCACCCATGGCATAGACATCACTTAATGCATTTGTTGCCGCTATCTGTCCAAAAGTATAAGGATCATCAACAATTGGAGTAAAAAAGTCCAAAGTTTCTATTACAGCCACTTCATCGCTTATCCTATATACACAGGCATCATCAGAGGTATCGAGACCTACTATTATATTGTTATCATAAGATTGTGGTAACTGGCACAAAACTTGTGCCAAGGCATCCGGCCCCATTTTTGCTGCTCAACCAGCTTTTTTTGTCAATTGAGTAAGCCTGACCATATTATCCCTCTTTTCTATTTAACGATTATATATTCTTTAACGCTTTCAAATTTTTTATCTCCAATTCCTGAAACATTCTTTAAATCTTCAATAGTTTTAAATTTATTATTTTCTCTATATTCTATAATTCTATCAGCCAATACTTCTCCTATACCGTTCAAAGTCATCAGCTCTTCTTTATCTGCATTATTAATATCAATTTTATCATTTTTTTCACCATTAGTCTGATCTTCAGAATAATTTTCAATTTCTTCTCCGATTGCAGGTATGTAGATTTTTTCTTCATCTTCCAGCTTCTTAGCAAGGTTTATTTTATCAATATCTGCATCTTTTTTCAAACCATCTGCCTTATCTACTGCATCCTTCACCCGATCTCCCTTTTGCATTTCATAGACTCCGGGTTTGTACACTTCGCCGCTGATATGGATCATTATACTTTCTTCTTGATCTTTTGTAATATCATCCTCTATTTCATATTCTTTCTCATCCGCTTCATCAACTGTTTTCTCTTCTGACAAAGAAATGACATTGTCTTTTTTATCAAATTTCAAAATAGTTATAAAAACCATTAATACAACTATTATTAGTATAACTATTTGTTCTCTCTTTGTAAAGGAACTCATCTTTATACCCCCTAAAATATATTCCCTATTCCCATATTCTATTTTATAGACATATTTCCTCTTTTTTAAAAAAATTTGTCCATATTAAAAAATTATACATACTATTAAAAAAAAACATTTTTTTTGGTATACTTAAATAAGTACAAAAAAAAGGTAGGTGGAAAGTTTGAAGAAAATAATATCGTTTTTTTTATTTCTATTATTAATAACAAGTTATAGCTATACATTCGCTGATGATTTATCCATTACTGGAGAGAGCGCTATCCTAATAGATGGGGATACAGGCCAAATTTTATATGAAAAAGATCCTCACAAGCTTCTCTACCCTGCCAGCACTACTAAGATAATGACAGGAATATTAGCTATCGAATTGGGAAATCCCGAAGACGTTATCACCATTGATGAAGAAGTTGTGGATAGGACTGACGGGTCCCATATTGCTTTAGAACCCGGAGAACAATTGACACTACACGATCTTCTTCGTGCTCTTTTGATTCAATCCGCCAACGATTCCGCTGTTGCCATTGCCAAATATATTTCAGGAAGCGTTGAGAGTTTCGCAGATTTGATGAATAAAAAGGCAGAAGAAGTGGGAGCACTAAATACACATTTTAATAATCCTAACGGTCTGCCTGATGAATCACATCAGACCACTGCTTATGATTTAGCTATGATGGCTAAATATGCAATGAAAAACGATACCTTTAGAAGTATCGTTAAAAACTATACATATACGATACCAAAGACAAACAAAAAAGATGAGCCACGGCATCTGCAATCAAATAACAGATTGTTATATAGTAATGAAAAAATTGATGTAAACGGCAAATTAGTCCCTATTAAATATGACGGTATAATCGGTATAAAAACAGGCTTTACTAATGCCGCTCAGCAATGTCTTGTGGCGTCTGCCGTGAGAAACGGCAGATATTTAATTTCGGTAGTACTGAAGTCAACAGGGAAAAATATATATTCGGATACCCATAAGTTATTGGACTACGGTTTTGACAATTTCAACGAGGTCAATCTCTCCTTTAAAAACGAATTTATCAAAAATATAGAAATAGACAATGGATCTTTAAACCTTGTTGCGGGAGTTACCGATAAAAATTTAAGTACATTGATTCCTAAGAATTCTTCTGATAAAATAGAAAAAAAGATAAACCTTCCCAAAACGATTGAAGCTCCTATAAAAAAAGGAGCGGTTTTAGGGAATATAGAATATTTTTTAGGCGGGAAATCCATAGGAAAAGTAAATGTTGTATCCACTGTTAATGTTGAAAAAATACCTACAACTAAAATCTTTACAACTTTCATATTCCATAATTTATGGATACTTATATTGGTATTATTTTCTATCTTATTATTAAGAAAAATAATAAAATACAATAAAAGAAAAAGAAGAAAAAGGAGAAGAAACAATTACCTCTAAATAAAAAAATCCCGTTAGATAAACGGGATTTTTTTAACCATAAGAAAGTCATGTCCTTCCTATTTTATCTAAATGCTATTGCCTCTATTTCAATTTCTGCATTCTTCGGCAATTTGCTTACCTCAACGCAAGTTCTTGCAGGTTTGTGCTTATTAAAATATTCTCCATATATTTCGTTTACAAAGCCAAAATTATTCATATCAGTTATAAAAATAGTTATCTTTACTATATCCTCTAATGTAAAACCGGCTTCAGCAAGTATTGCCTTAATATTTTCAATACATTGTTTTGTAGCTTCCTTAATATTACCTTCTATAAGTTTCTCATTCTCAGGATTTATAGGCAACTGACCTGATGTAAAAATCACATTATTCGATACTATCCCCTGAGAATAAGGTCCTATTGCCGAAGGTGCCTTATTTGTTGATACATAAGATTTACTCATAAATATCTCCTCCTACAATTTTATTGCATTTAAAAAACGACCGTTGTCAATTTCCTCTCCATCTGACCAAAGTCTTTCCAAATTATAAAATTCTCTGTCCTCCCTGTGAAAAACATGAACAACAATATCTCCAAAATCCAAAAGAATCCATCTGCTTGACTTATAGCCTTCTTTATGAAATACATTAAAACCATTATCACTCATCTTTTCTTCTATTTCATCTGAAATAGCGGCAACCTGAGTAGTAGAATTCCCACTTGCTATTATAAAATAATCAGCAATGGACGTCAATTTTGATATATTCAATGTTTTAATATTAAAAGCTTTTTTATCATCACATGCTTTAACTATTATAGATATTCTCTTATCAATATCTTCCAACCACTATACCTCCTGTAAATATTAATTTGGTTCTGTCAAATCTTCAGATTGATTTTCTACAGTTTTATGTTCTAAGAACATATTGTTAACTATGTCTTCATTCTCCTCTTTATATAACACATAATAGGATACTCCGTCTATGGTTTTCGGTTCACCTTGAAGAGTCGCTGTCTGTATATTGTCAACATCAATTTTATTAAACTTCAAAGCAAATTTTGTTAACAAATCAAAAGGAATATTTGTATCCACATTGGAATAATAACTCTTAATCATCCCTGGAATTTTTGTAATATTACTGGGCTTTAAAGCCTGGCTTATGGCAGCCTTAACAAATTCCTGCTGTGCTTTTATTCTTCCTAAATCTTGATCTTTATATCCCTTTCTGTATCTTAAAAATTCCATAGCCTTGTCCCCATCAAGAACCTGATTCCCTTCCTTCAAATGAATATGAAGAGGAGGATCCGCAGTAGGATCATCATAATTCATATCCATAGGGACGTTCATTTCTACTCCGCCTATTAACTCAACAACATCTTTAACCAATTTATAATCTACTCTGACATAATAATCTAAATCTATACCCAACAAATCTCTTACGGTTTTCACGGATAATTCCGGTCCTCCATAAGCGTGAGCATGGTTGATCTTTTCTTCATTTTTTCTTCCTCTTATAACAACTCTTGAATCCCTCGGAATCGAAAGTATTGATACCTGACCACTTGATTTATCGACTTTGCAAAGCATCATAGTATCGGATCTTTCCTTATCCCTTTTAGTAATATCTTTAGAATCTATACCCAACAATAAAAAAGTAAGTTCATCCTGATCATCTGCAAGCCTCGTTAAAAAATTACCTCCATTTTCATCATTACCATCCTTCTTAAAATTAATCCAATAATAAATAGCCCCTGAATAAATCAATACAAATGCCAAGAAAGAAACTAAGAACGTTCTCAAAAATTTTTTCTTCATTTCGACCTCACTCCGAATCTTTTTCTAATATAAGATAATTTCTTGCTTTAATTGTATCAAGATGAATCAATATTTTCTTGTCTACAATATACTTTATAGTATTATCCATAGATTGTATCAAGCTTTCATTTAAATCCACAAAAGCCAATTCTCTAACACGTTCTACTCCTTCAAAATCTCTGTTCGGTTCAATATAATCTGCTATATATACTATTTTTTCAAGTAAGGACATATTTTCCTTTCCAGTAGTATGATAATATATCGCGCTCAATATTTCCTTATCATGAACATCGTACACCTTTTCTGCTATTTTAGCCCCAAGGGGTCCATGGATAAGGTCTATATTATGTTCCATAACATTATCTAAAATTATATCAAAATCATCAATCATTTTCAAATAATTTTTTTTATCCTGCAATTTCCCGCAATCATGAAGTAAACCTGCCATTCGAGCCTTATCCATATTACAGTTATATATCTTCGATAGTTTCACGCTTGTTTCCATAACCCCTACAGAATGAATATATCTTTTATAGCCTATATCGTCTATAAGCCTTTTTTCAATCCATTTTTCTATCATTTTAACACCTCTTAATTATCTGTACAACCTATTTTTCTTTATGTAAGCTTCAACATCCAAGGGTAAATAATACTTTATGTTCTCTCCATTTTTTACTCTTTTTCTTATATCCGTGGAAGAAATATCAATATATGGGGTTGTAACTGAAAATACAATTTTAGAATATTTATCATTAATCTCATTTATTCTCTCTTCAAGAAGAGAATATTCTATACCTACTCTTTTAGCAACAATAAACTTACTTTCTCTTAACAGTTCTTCTGAATTTTTCCATTTATCTATATTTATTAAAGAATCAGCTCCAATAATAAAAAATATCTCGGATTTCGGATACCTCTTTTTGAAATATTTAATTGTATCTATAGTATAAGTTAGCCCTTCTCTTTTTATTTCTATATCTGATATATAGAAATAAGGATTGTGCATAATGGAAAGAAGAGTCATTTCATATCTATCCTTTGCTGAAGTTACATTCTTAAGATTTTTATGGGGCGGTTCTCCTGTAGGAACAAATATTATCTTATCTAAATCAAAATTAACCCTCGATTCTTCAGCGATTATTAAATGTCCAATATGTACAGGGTCAAAAGTACCTCCCATAATACCTATTTTATTGCTCTTCATATATAAATCCCTCCAATACACATATAAAGATTGGCAAAGCCAATCTTTATGGAAGTTCTATTTTCTTTTTTTCCTTAGACTCTCTATAAATAATAAATTTATTCCCTATACTCTGAACAAATTCTGCTCCTACTAACTCTGAAATTTTTTTTGCCATTTCATCTGTCTCCAAAAAACTATTATTCAATACTTTAATTTTAATTATTTCTCTTGATTCCAATGCACTATCCACTTGTTTTATAAAATTATCGGTAATTCCATTTTTACCTATTTGAAAAATTGGTTCTATACCATTTGCTATAGCTTTTAAAAAGCTTCTTTGCTTCCCTGTTAACAATAGGAACACTCCTTCTTATCCTTAAACTTCTACTTCTTTTCTGGTTTTTCTTCTATGGATTTCATAACCTTTAGTTCCCTTTTTCCACCCTGATCTGGACTTTTCTTCTGGTACATAATTCTTATTTATAACAACTTCCCCCTTCGCAAGGCAATAATAGGTAGGCTGATTTTCTTTACAATTTCCACAATTCATACATTCCATAAAACCTTTCTAACCTCCATTTTATCTATTCAAAAAATTCGAATTCATGATCACAAATGAATACCGATTCGTTTTCCCGTATGCCTAACCTTTTTAACTCATCTACTATTCCCCTCTTTCTCATAGTATTCTGAAAATATCTAAGTGAATCAATATCATCAAAATTAGTTGAGTATAAAAGTTTTTCAACAAAACTTCCTTCTACAATATACTTCTCATTTTCCTTTTTAACTATTATGTCATCTTTATTATTTTTATTACCTTCTTCTCCACTAAATTCTAACACTTCGTCAAAAGTTTTATAATTCCTTTCTATTTTGAGCAACCTGTTCCATATATTATATTTAAGGGCATCTATTCCTTCCTTAGTAACCGAAGATATTTTAAATACCTCAAAACCTTTTTCCTTAAGTTCATTTTCAATGGAAAAGCTTCTTTCCATTGCACCCGGAATATCCATTTTATTTAAAACTACAATTTGATATTTATCCGATAATTTTTCATTGTATTTAAACAGCTCATCATTAATTTTATAAAAATCATTCAAAGGGTCTCTCCCTTCAGAAGCAGAGCCGTCCAATACATGAACTATAAGCCTTGTTCTTTCTATATGGCGAAGAAAATCATGACCCAATCCTACTCCTTCGGCAGCTCCTTCTATTAGTCCCGGAATATCTGCCATAACAAAACTTTCTCCTTCTCCAATATATACTACCCCTAAATTAGGCTCTAACGTAGTAAAAGGATAATTCGCAATTTTAGGTTTAGCAGATGACAATATAGATAAAATCGTCGATTTGCCTACATTAGGAAAACCTACCAATCCTACATCAGCCAAAAGTTTTAGTTCCAGTATTATATTTTTTTCATCCCCCTTTTCACCAGCTTCAGCAAACCTCGGTGCTTGTCTGGTAGAAGTAGCGAATTTGGCATTTCCCTTACCGCCTTTTCCACCTTTAGCAATAATAAACCTTTGATTTGCTTCCTTTAAATCCGCTATTACTTTCTTTGTTTCTCCATCTTTAATTAAAGTTCCTGCAGGAACTTTAATTAGAAGATCTTTTCCTTTTTTCCCATACTGCTTTTTTGTTTTTCCATCTTCTCCATTCTCGGCTATATATCTTCTTTTATATCTAAAATCCATTAAAGTTCTGATACTTTCACTGGACTCAATAATTACACTTCCTCCATCTCCCCCGTCTCCCCCGTAAGGGCCGCCTGAGGGCTCGAACTTTTCTCTTCTGAAAGAAACTGCTCCGTTTCCGCCCTTTCCTGCTTTGACAAATATACTGGCTGAATCAATAAACATATAATCATCCCTACTTTTATTTTCAATATTGCCTTGTTCTTTAGTAATTTAATTATATCAATTTTACATGGTCTGTCAATATTTATAGAAATATTTCTCTTTTATTGTTTTCTTTTAACAAAAATTTATGCGGTATCTTCTCTGATTTCTCCTCGTCTCAGAAAAAACACCGCAATCTTTACAAAGCTTGTTAAAAAAGTAAATGCGAACTTAGGCCAACTCTTCTTTTTTATATATGCTTACCTGCTTTTTATCTTTTCCTTTTCTTTCAAATTTAACTACTCCGTCTATCTTTGCAAATAATGTGTCGTCTCCGCCTCTTCCTACATTAATTCCCGGATGAATTTTAGTTCCTCTTTGGCGTACCAATATATTTCCGGCCAAAACAAATTGTCCGTCTCCTCTTTTTACTCCGAGTCTTTTAGATTCACTGTCTCTTCCATTTCTTGAACTTCCTACTCCTTTTTTATGAGCGAACAATTGTAAATTCAATTTTATCATTAATTACACCTCCTCATCCTCAAGCCTTACATTTTCAGGGTAACTTTCCATCAAATTTTTAATTCCCAATTCCATAGTGCTTAAAACTATATAAACATTGTTTCTTTGCATCTCATTCAGATTTCCCTGAAGTAAAACCTTCAATATTCCTTTTTTATCATCAATATAGTATTTAATATTCTCTTCATCGACACCACATACTTCATGTAAAGCTATAAGTGAATTTTGAGTTAGTATCGATACAGCAGCACATACAATATCTCTCCCTTTACGGGAGTAACCAGAATGACCTTCAACATTGTATCCTACTATACCTCCTTCACTGTTTCTCAAAATTTTAACTTTAATCACGGCATTAACCTACAATCTTTTCTACTTTAACCTTTGTATATGGTTGACGATGGCCTTGTTTTTTTCTATAATTCTTCTTCGGCTTATATTTGAATACAATTATTTTCTTGCCCTTGCCTTGTTCCAAAACAGTACCTTCAACTTTAGCATCGCTTATATACGGATTCCCGATTACCGAATCATCATCCTTTGCTATGAAAAGTACTTTTTCAAATTCAACTTTTTCTCCTTCTTGAAGGTCAATTTTTTCAACAAGTACTATATCTCCTTCTTTAACCTTATATTGCTTTCCACCTGTTTCAATAACAGCATACATAAAAAACACCTCCTCTAACCAGTCTCGCCGATGCAAGGTGCCTAAGCTTTAATACCTTCATCGAGCGGCTACTTCCGAGATTAAATTGTATCAAAATAAAACTTTTTTGTCAACAATCTTTGAAATTTTACTTTTTATATTCTTCCTCTTCCTCCACACATAGGACATATGGAAGTAAGCTTTGATGACAGAGTATTCCTTGCTTTTTTCCTTGTCATTTCAACAAGGCCCAAATTCGTTATTCCATATAAATTTGTTTTCGTTCTGTCTTTTTTCAATACTTCTTTCATCTTTTCCATAACTAAATTTATATCCTTTTTGTTTCTCATGTCAATAAAATCAATGACTATTATTCCTCCGATATCCCTTAATCTTATCTGCTTACCTATTTCTTCCGCTGCCTCCATATTAGTATTAAACACAGTACTTTCCAAACTTAAATCTCCTGTATATTTTCCCGTATTTACATCTATTGCCGTCAGTGCTTCCGTTTCATCAATAACTATATATCCTCCGCTTTTTAATTTAACCGTCCTTTTTAATGCTCTGCTTAATTCTTCTCCTACATTTTTAAAACTCATAATATCCAAATTTTCATCTAATATTATCTTGTCTGTCAAATCTGCAGAAACCGATTTCACTAATTTCGATATGCTTTTATATATTTTCCTGTCATTTACAATAACATTATCCATATTATTTAGTATCACGTCTCTGACAATTCGTTGGGTGATATCCATTTCCTTATATAATAACTTAGGGCAGGGAAGAAAATTTTTTTCCATTTCAATTCTTCTCCATATACCCATAAGAAATTTCAGTTCTTTTTTTATTTCCTCCTTATCAGCTCCCATAGAAGCCGTTCTCAAGATCATCCCGATACCTTCAACTTTAATCTCCTTAGCTATATTAAAAAGCCTTCTTATTTCCTCTTTGTCCTCTATTTTTTTAGATATATTTATTCTATTATTAAAAGGAGTAAGGACCAAATACTTCCCGGGAATAGTAATATGAGTTGTAACCTTAGGTCCCTTGTTTTGAAATGATTCTTTAACTACCTGAACTATTATTTCTTGCCCTGCCTTTAACGCTTCCCCAATGGAAACATTTTTACCGGAAGAAATCATGGGTTTGGGAATTACGTCTTTTATATATAAATAAGCATTCTTACCAATTCCTATATCAACAAATGCTGCTTCCATACCCAGAAGTACATTTTTCACTCTTCCCCTGTATATATTTCCCACAATTTCATCTTCCGGTTCTTCTTCTATATAATATTCAACTAATTTATCCTCTTCCAATATGGCTACCTCGGTTTTTTTGTTATTATAATATATTAAGATATAATTCATAAAAAAGATGCCCCCTGTCATTTCATATAATGTTGAATATGGAATTTTCTTTTTCTCCATACATATCAATCCTATGAATATTTACACAATAATCATCCAAGGACAAATGATAAAAATCAATAAACGAGGAAAGAAAATCTTTAGGTTTTAAATTTCCATTTTCTGATGTTTTAAGTAAAACATCTAAAACAATTATCCTGTCTTCTTTATTTTTTAAGACGATATTTCCAACTTGAGGTCTTATGTTTTCAATCTTTTGCTGTAATCTCCCTTTTTTCTTCCTTTCTTTCACAAATTCAATGCTATCGCAATTTAGATAATCCTTCATAAGTTTTTTAATTTCGTCTTCTGTCAATTCTTCTTTGATTTTAAATTCTATTTTATAATAACTCCACTGTATAACGGAGGACAAAGACGGTTTATCCTCCACATATTTTCCACAAATAATTCTAATATCTTCAGGCAATACTTTATTCATGGATTTTATAAATTCATCTATGGAAACTTTCCTTTCCAAATCGACATCCATATACTCTCCATCACTTGATATTCCTAAGGACAAAGGTGCCCCTATAGAAAACTTAAGATGAGGATTAAATCCTTCAGTATGTTTAACCGGCATATTACACCTTTTAAATGCTCTTTGAAACAATCTCATCAGATCCAAATGAGAGATATATTTCAAATAATTTTTTTTAGTGAACTTAATTCTTAAATTCAATCACATACACCACCCGAAAAACTTTCTTTGATTCCGCAATCGTTGCAGGCTAATCTACAATCTTTTGTCAATTCGCCCTTTAGAGATTTTTCATACTCCCTAATCAGATATTTCTTTGATACCCCTATATCTATAAAATCCCAAGGAAGCACCTCATCGGTTTTTCTTTCTCTCAATGCATAAAAATCTCCATCTATATTCATTTCTTTAAAGGCTTCCATCCATTTATCAAATTTAAATAAATTACCCCAACCATCAAACTTACATCCTTTTTCCCAAGCCCTTATTAAGACCTTACCTATTTTTCTGTCTCCTCTGGCAAGAATTGCTTCTAAATAACTCAACTTAGGGTCATGATAATTAAATGTTACCTTCTTATCCCTTATACTATTTCTCAATAAGGAAATTTTTCTGTTAAATTCATCTAAGGAATTCTGTCCCACCCACTGAAAAGGTGTAAAAGGCTTTGGTACAAAACACGCGGCACTTGTAGTGATTCTCAAATTTCCTTTTCTCCTTTCGGAAGGTGTAGCAAAAAACAAGTCCTTTACTTTATAAGATAAATCCTTTATTCCCAGGATATCCTCATCCGTCTCGGTGGGAAGTCCAATCATAAAATACAGCTTAATGGATGACCAGCCCTCACTAAAAGCATAAGTGGATGTCCTTATAAGGTCTTCTTCTGTCACTCCCTTATTAATTACATCTCTAAGCCTTTGACTTCCTGCTTCCGGAGCAAAAGTCAAACCCGTTTTCCTTACTTTTTCGATTTCTTGTATTACATCTAATTGGAAAGAATCCAATCTTAAAGACGGAAGGGATACTCCAACATCATCCTTTTCGAATTTTTTCATAAGTATTTTAATCAGATTTTCCAGCTGAGAATAATCACAGGAACTCAAGGAAGTAAGTGAAACATTATCATATCCGGTTTTTAATATTAGTTCTTCTGCAGTTCTTACAATAGTATCTACTTTTTTTTCTCTTACAGGCCTATATATCATTCCTGCCTGACAAAACCTGCAGCCTCTGCTGCAGCCTCTAAATATTTCAACAGGTACTCTGTCATGTACTATATCTATATATGGAACTATCAACTTATCGGGATAATATACATTATCAAGATTCTTGATTATTCTTTTTTTAACTTTAGAAGGAACATTATTATACTTAGGTATAAATTCTCTTACTGTTCCGTTATCATTATAAGAAACTTCATAGAATTTAGGAACATATACTCCCTCTATTAAGCAAACTTCTCTTAAAAATTCATCTCTTGATTTACTTTCCTTTTTCCACTTTTTAAATTTTTCGGTTATCTCAAAAAAAGCTTCTTCACTTTCCCCCATAACAAAAAAATCCATTATTTCCCACAAAGGTTCCGGGTTATAAGCACAAGGCCCGCCGGCTATAATAAAAGGATCTTCCTCTGTCCTGTCTTCCGAAATTATAGGAATACCGCCAAGATCAAGCATATTGATAATATTGGTATAGCTCATTTCATATTGAAGGGTAAATCCTACAAAATCAAATTCATTTATAGGAACCTTGTTTTCAAGAGTAAACAGGGGAATCCCTTCTCGCCTCATTCCATTTTCCATATCAGGCCAAGGGGCAAACACCCTTTCGCAGGCAATATCATCTTCTTTGTTCAATAAATTATAAATAATATGAAGGCCTAAATGAGACATTCCAACTTCATAAACATCTGGAAAAGCAAATGCAAATTTGACATTTATATTGTTTAAATCCTTTTTAACGGAATTCAATTCCATTCCTATATATCTTGCAGGTTTTTCTACTATAGGAAGAATCTTATCCAATTTCTCCACATTAATCAATTAATCCTCCACCTTCCTATTTTTCATAAGTAATATAATACCACTTTTTATACTTTTTTAATAGATTAAAAGCAAAATCAAGATGATTTTGCTTTTAAAAATTAATATATTCTTCCGGATTTACAGGTTCCCCCTTCACTCGTATTTCAAAATGTAAATATCTATTTCCTTCTTTAAGGTTTCCAAGGCTTCCAATCTTTTGTCCTTTAGCGACTTTGTCCCCTTTTTCAACATGAACTTCTTTCATCTGACCGTAAACGGCACTGATTTCTCCATAATCTACGGTAACAAAATATCCCAAACTATTTTTGTCCTCAATATCTGATACGGTTCCGTCGCCGATAGAATAAGCTACTCCTTCACTTGCAGGAATTATATCAATTCCGTTGTTAAAAACCTTATTTTTTACTTGTTTCCCTTCTCCAAAGTATTTATATATTTTTCCCTCCATCGGAACAATATATTCCTCTTTCCCTTGAAAACTGTTGAACACGGTTACAATTTTATCAGGTATCTTAATCTTGTTTTTAGCAAAATCAATTATCTTTTTACCGTCCTTTTTAATTTCAAATTTATAATTAACCCCTTTATCTATAATCCTTATAACATTATTGGAAAAATTAGAATTAATCCTTTTTAAAATTAAAATGATAATGATTATTATTAAAATGATAATCATTCTTTTTATCTGTTTTTCATAAAATCTTCTGTCCTTATAAAATTGCGTATTTATCCTAAAAATTTTGTTTAAATTTTTAATATTCATATTATCCACCTGCCTATCAATATATTAATAGAATATTTTAAACAGACAGGTTTTATTACTAATAATATTCTTCTTTTTATCTTAAAAAAACCCTAACCTCCGCAGTTAGGGCTTACAAACACTATTATGATTTATTTTTAATCTTTAATATGGGAATGTTGGCTACCAATGCCGGAATAGGCATATTATCAGTTTCCCTCCTGGTTCTTGTCATCTTGATATCCAATCCGTCCTTATCAATTTCTACATATTCAGAGATTACCCTTATTATATCTCCTTTAATCATTTCAAGAAATTTAGGCGACAAATCTCCTCTATCATGTACTAAAACAAGTTTTAATCTCTCTTTAGCAATGTTTTTACTGTTCGAGCTACTTTTACTAAAAAATCTTAATAAATCCAAAAAAATCCCCCCTTACCTTCCAAAAAGAATTTTCAATATTTTATTAAATTTTCCCTCATCGGTATTTAAATCAAGAAAATCTACTTTCTCTCCGAGTATTCTTCTTGCAATATTTCTATAGGCCATCCCTGAACGAGCATTTTGATCAGTAACTACCGGCTCACCTTTGTTAGTAGAAATAACTATGGCTTCGTCATCTGGAACAACCCCTAAAAGCTCAATTGCCAAAATGTCTATTATATCATCAATATTCATCATATCTCCCTTTTTAACCATATCTTGGCGAATTCTGTTAACTATAAGCCTTGGATTATGTAAGCCCTTTGATTCCAACAAACCTATTACTCTATCTGCATCTCTTACCGCTGATATTTCCGGTGTAGTTACAACAATAGCTTCATCCGCTCCTGCAATTGCATTTTGAAATCCCTGTTCGATACCGGCAGGAGAATCTATTATTACATATTCAAATTCTTCTTTTAAATTATTACATAGTTCCAACATTTGTTCAGGATTTATTGCGGTTTTATCCTTCGTTTGAGCAGCAGGAAGAAGATATAAACCCTCATATCTTTTATCTCTTATTAACCCTTGCTTTAATCTGCAAACTTTTTCTACTACGTCTACTATATCATAAACAATTCTATTCTCCAATCCCATTACTACGTCAAGATTCCTCAGTCCTATATCTGAATCCACTACTACTACTTTCTTTTCAAGTAATGCTAATCCAGTACCTATATTTGCTGTGGTAGTAGTTTTACCTACTCCTCCTTTACCAGATGTCACAACAATAACTTTGCCCATACTTTCTCCTCCTCTACTATTTATTCTTAAGTAAATAAGGCTCTATTACCACTTCTCCATCACATACTCTGGCTATTTCAGGCCATTTTGAAATATTTACTTCCCCATCGGGTTTTCTTGCAATAATATCAGCTATTCTAAGTTGGGTAGGGTTTAACTCGTAAGCGGCAACAAAAACTTTTTTGTTTCCATCTACTCCGGCATGAGCAATTCCTCTCAAATGTCCAAGTACTACAATGTTGCCTTTAGCCGATATCATCCCTCCCGGATTTATATCTCCCAGTATTACTAAATTGCCAGAATACTCTATAGTTTGTCCAGATCTCACAGTGGTAGTAATAAATTTTGTCATTCCTTCACTTTCATCCCTCAGAAAACCTTCCTCTAAGTTTTCCGAAGCTAAAGCATTTTCATTGATGTCCAATTTATATTTATCATTTATTAATTCCTTAATTTCACTTTTTTCTTCTTCTGTTAAAGCTTTTCCCTTAATATCAGATATTCTCCCTCCTTTGAAAAATGAATTCGACCTTTTCAGCTTCCTATCTAACTCATTTTTTATTAAAGAAAAATTCCCATCCTTTATATATATACATATTCCATTTCTTGTTCCCTTAAAAGAAACCAACTCATTGCTCATCTGCAGACCTCCAACAAATAACACTATTAATATTCTTCATTTAATTTGTAATTCCTTCTTTATTAAAAAATGAATTGGAAGGTGGACTACCTTGACAATTCATTTTCTATTGGTAACACTTCTTTTTGTTCTTCCTCTTCATTTAGACCAAGATATTCAGCTATAACATCTCTCGCTATTGGGCCGGCATAACCTCCGCTTCCTCCTTGAAATATTACTACCGATATGGCAATCTGCGGGTCATCGTATGGTGCAAAGGCCACAAACCATGCATAATCATCATAGGTATCCAATGTAACGGGATTAATACCGCTTTTTTGTGCCGTTCCCGTTTTAGCAGCCACTTTCACTGGGAATTTAGAAAATATGCTCTTTGCCGTACCTTCTACGGCAACCTTTCTCATCGCATATTTAACACGTTCCAAATTCTCATAATCGTTAAGCTTTATCTTGTGACCCGAATCTTCTCTTTTATATTCCACTGCAGAATTATCATAATTTTTTATTGAGTCAACCACTGACATCTTATGAAGATATCCTCCGTTTGACAAAGTGGCTATATAATTTGCCATCTGTATTGGAGTATAAGAATTTTGCCCTTGTCCAATAGTAATATTAAGAGTATCGGCTATATTCCAACCTGCCTGATTTAAATAAGTATATTTAATTTTATCGGCTAACCCTTCTCTTTCTCCCTCAAGCCTTTTTTCAGGATCTATTCCCATTTTATCCAATCTTTTTATTACTTCCGTTCTGGATAAAAGCTCTTCATTTCCTACCCAACTGATTATTTCATTTATTACTTCTTCTAAATCCTTATCGTCTAATTTTACGCCATCTTTTACATATTTATTTATGTTTTCTTTAAGATATCTTTTTAAAATGCCCTTAGTACTTGCAATCTTTTTACTTGGATCAGGAACTCCACCATGAGCTTCCGCCGGAACATCTATTTCTATTCCCGTTTTATCATTCAACCCAAATTTTTTAGCCATATTGGTGATATCCTCAATATCCAGCTTAATTCCAATACTTTCTCCTGTCCTTTGATTTTTTCCGAGAGCTAAGGTATAAAAGTAATAGTTACAGGAATCTCTTATAGCATTATATACATTTTCATTTCCATGACTTCCTCTGCCATTTTTCCATATCAGGCATGTAAATCTCTTATTGCCTATATCTACATAACCCATATCTCTGATGGTCTTATTAGGATCCATACCTTTCTCCAAAGCCGCCATAGCGGTAACCATCTTAAAAGTGGACCCAGGCTGAATAGCCGTTTGTAAAGCAACATTGTATAAAGGCCTTGGTGCTAAAGTGTCCTCCTCGTTTTCGGGAAAGAGGCTTTCCCAATCTGAATTTGATATTCCTGTGGAAAACATATTTGGATCATAGTCCGGATAATTGGCTAAGGTCAATATTTCTCCGGTTTTTACATCTGTGGCAACCAAAGCTCCGCTTGTTGCATTGACATAAGGTCGTCCTTTTTTCTTATTGGTTCCAAATTTATAATTTCCCCACTTGCTTTCGTAAACTCCGCCTTTTTGAATTGCTTCTATGCCCTTTTTAAGAGCGGCTTCTGCTACCTCTTGTAGCTTCGCATCGATAGTAAGATATAAATTATCTCCCGGTGTGGGATCTTCCTGACTGATTGTATTAATTGTATTTCCAAAGGCATCAACCTCCACAATTTTTTTGCCTTCTTTTCCTTTCATCTGATCTTCATACTTTTCTTCTATTCCCGTTTTTCCTATTATATCATTGGGAGAATAGCCGTTTTCTTCAACGTATTTTTTTATTTCATTAGATTGAGATATCTTTCCTAAGTATCCTAATATATGAGATGCAGTATTCCCGAGGGGATAATATCTTATCGGTTCAATAGAAACCTGAACACCTGACATATCCATTTTTCCCTCTTCCAATTTTGCTACAGTTGAATCCTTTATCCCATATGCGATATTAATCGGTTGATAAGCTCTATAGCCTTGGCTGTTCAACTGATCCAATATTAAAAGCATAGGTCTTACTTCATATTCGCTAAGTTTTTTATCTATTTCAAATTTATCTCTCAAAAAGTAAAAAGCTTCTTCCGCACTGCTTTTTTTTGGAATATTAAATTGGCTAAACCAATTATTTTTATTATTTATACTTACATATTGTAAATTTGAAACGGATATCTTGGGATTAACACCATTATTCAGCAAAACTTCCTGAGCAATATTTTTAACTTTCTTATCCAATATGGTTTCTTTTAACGCACCTGTTTTTTTACCCAGCTCTATTAAAACGTTTATAGGTGTATCAGAGCCTGAAGAACTATTGTCTTTGAATTTGTAAATCAAGCCCGTCTTTTCCTCATTCAACTCATAAGTAACGGGACATTTAACATTCTTCTCTTCGATCTTGGAAATTAATATTTTACCCGGAATTATAGTCTCCGTAACTTTGCCCTTATCATCTTTTTCCTCTACTACCTTTTCCAATAAATTATTAACGGAAGTCTGCATTACTATATTCACGAAATCATCTTTTGCACTACTCTTCATCGTTATATTATTATATTTCTTCATGAGAGATCTTTTCTGACTCTCATATTCCTCGTCAAATGTTAAATCAAAAGGCTGAATTTCAATATCGTCTACATATCCTTTACTTTTTAATAAATCATAAGTTAATTGTCTGGATATAGGATGATCTATTATTTTTCTTATAATGTTTCTGTCATTACCTATAAGGCTAAGTATACATTCCTCGGGAGACGATTTAAGAGGCAGTTTGTTCTCCGTCTTCCATTCATCTATGTCTTTCCCCTCCTCAAAATTAAAAACAACCCCTCCGTCAGCAAGAGAAATTTCTATAGGCATGTCTATTCCTTTGCTCTGCAGAGCATGAATAGCTTTATTCCCTGTTAAGAACTTAAAATTTTCGTTATCAACATAAAATGTATTTAATATTTGATGAAGAAAATTATTATTAATTATTATATCAATGATTTTTTCTTCCGGATCTTGGTTCTCATTATTATATGAGTCTTCATTTTTGTATTTAAAAACATTCATTTCTATAGGAAATTCATCTATATAATTAACGCCATCCTCCTCTAAAAGTCTTGACAAATTTAATACTGTTTTATTTCTTTCTTTTTTATCCTTTAAATTCAATTCATCTTTTAAAATCTGAACAGTAAAACTTGGCTTGTTCCCTGCCAACAGCCGTCCATACCTGTCCCTGATTTCTCCTCTCGGTGCGGTAATGGAAATTTCTTTCAGTCTTTTATTATCGGATATATCCCTATAATAATCTCCCTGAACTATTGTTAATCTTGCCAATTGAAAAAAAAGAACAAAAAATACTGCAAAGATAAAAATCATCAGTATGTTATATCTGTCCTTTAATTTATCAATAAGTTTCACAGAACTCACCTCTATTTTCCTCCAAATTTAATGGAAGAAACAGTAAATTTCTTCAATAACCATTTATATAATGGAATTGATAAAATAACATTATATATTATTTCAATAATTATAACATTTCTTATAAGATCATAAAAATAAGAATTCATTGATAGAAAATACATTATTATAAAATACAGGAGATGATATATAACCGTTCCCAGGGAAATAAAAATAAAAGGTGCGATTAAGCTATCCTTATATATTTTAGTTTCCATAATTCCAATAAAATATCCTATTAAAAAATATATAAGAGCATTTACCCCAAGTACAGGACTAAAAAAAATGTCCTGAAGAAATCCTGCGATTATCCCTACCACAGCTCCCTCCCTTTTTCCGTTCAAAATAGCTAGGGATACTACAATTATCAAGGCAGTATTAGGAACAACCCCTAATACTGCTATATGTGGAATAATCGTACTCTGCAATATGAAGTTGAAAATAACAATGCATAAAATAATTAACCAGCGCAAATTTCTACCCCTCATTATTTATTAATAATTATATATACTTTATATATCTTTTTAAAATTTATGGCCGGGTCCACTAAAATACTTTTCATCAAATTTTTTTCATCTTTTTCTACTTCGGTCACTTCTCCGACATATAAATCTTTCACAAAACCTTCTCCAAGTCCGGAAGTAAAAAGCTTGTCTCCTTTAACTATATCTGCATCACTGTCAAATAAATATCCTGACAACTTTCCATCAACACTTCCCGATAAAATCCCTCCGTCTTGAGTTCTTATTATCTTATAAGAAATATCACTATTTTCATCTATTATAGATATAACCTTTGCCCAATTATCTCCTACATCTGAAACTCTTCCTACCAATCCTTCTTGCACAACATTATTTTCAATTTCTATTCCCTGAACAACTGTGTCACCCTTTTTTATTCCATCTTTTAGTCCTTTATCTATAACAAATCTGTCAAACCAATTTCCAGGTTCTTTTGCAATGATATTAGCACCTACCAAATTATATTTTGTATTATTTAATAGCTGTTCTTCTTTCTGAAGATAATCTGCTTTAGAAATAATATTTTCATATTCCCTATTTTTATTTTCTAATTCTGCTACTTTTTTTCTGAGGTTTTCATTTTCCTCCTTTAAACGAAAAACATTCTTTACAGAATCTATTCCATTAACAACCTTATTACTTGCAGCAGAAAAAACTTTTTCCACCGGAGAAAAAATATTTCCTATTATTCTCTCCACGGAAGTCAACTGCATTCTTTCAGAACCCGTTAACCCGATGATGGCTATTAGAATGATAGTAATTGAAATAACTATCATTCTATCTCCATATTTTTTTAGAAATGACATAATTATCACCACTAACCAATTCTATTATTATTGGACGACGTCCTTTTAAGCACATCTATGCTGCCTAAAGTTTTCCCCGCCCCCAAAGCCACACAATCTAAGGGGTTTTCCGCTATATATACAGGCATTCCCGTTTCTCGGCTTATAAGCCTATCAATCCCATCAAGTAAAGCTCCGCCTCCGCTTAATGTTATTCCCTGCTCCATTATATCAGATGCAAGTTCCGGAGGAGTCTTCTCAAGAGTAAATTTTATAGCCTCTACTATATTATTAACCGGCTCCTTCATTGCTTCATATATCTCTGAAGAACTTATCTCTATAGTATTCGGAAGTCCGCTTATCAGATCCCTTCCTCGTATACTCATCTTCGTTTCTTTTTCCTTAATATCAGCCGAACCAATGGAAATTTTCACTTCTTCCGCTGTTCTTTCACCAATCATCAAATTATATTCCTTCTTAATATAATATACGATAGATTCATCTAATTCATCTCCGGCAATTCTTATAGAACGGCTGGTAACTATTCCTCCCAAAGATATGACTGCAACTTCCGCTGTACCTCCTCCTATATCTACGATCATGCTTCCGGTTGCTTCGTGAACAGGAAGACCTGCTCCTATTGCTGCGGCCATAGGCTCTTCTATTAAATAAGCCTCTCTTGCTCCTGCATGAATAGTAGCTTCTTCTACAGCTCTCTTTTCCACCTCGGTAACACCTGATGGAACACATATTACCACTCTCGGCTGAAATATTGTTTTCTTCTGAATTGCTTTTCTTATAAAATATTTAAGCATATTCTGCGTTATATCAAAATCAGCAATAACTCCGTCCTTTAAAGGTCTTATAGCTACTATATGTCCCGGAGTCCTGCCTATCATTTTCTTTGCCTCTTCGCCTACTGCTAAAACCTGCTTTGTATTTGTCTGAATTGCTACTACAGAAGGCTCTCTCAATACTATTCCTTTTCCTTTCATATATACCAAAGTATTTGCTGTTCCTAAATCTATACCCATATCTTTCGTAAAACTACTGAATAAGCCCATATATTGTTCCTTCCTTTCTTCTCCTTAAATTATACTTCTTTCCTTAAAACTTACATATCTATTATCACCAATTATTATATGGTCTAACACCGTAATCCCGACAATATTACCCGCTTCTATTAGTCTATTAGTAATATTGATATCTTCAGGACTGGGATTTGGATCTCCACTTGGGTGATTATGTATTAAAATAATGGAATTTGCACTCTTTCTAATAGCCAAATTAAAAACTTCCCGAGGATGCACAATGGAAGAATTCAAATTTCCAACAGAAATTGTTTCAATACTTATTATATTATTCTTTGTATTTAATATCGCTATTTTAAAATATTCCTTTTTTAAATATCTCATCTCCTCCATGAGCAGATTTACTAAAACCTCAGGAGAACTTACCTGGATTTTTTCCATATTATAATTATATTGAGATGAAATTCTCTTTCCCAGTTCGACTGCAGCGACTATCTGTGCTGCTTTACAATATCCGATTCCCTTGATTTGGGTTAACTCTTCCTGTTTAACATCAGACAAATATCCGATTCCGTTTTGATCCATGGATAATATCTTCTGAGCCAAGTCCATAGCGGTATCATCTTTATGCCCGGTTCTTATGATTATGGCCAAAAGCTCCGAATTAGATAAAAAACCTACACCATGCCTTTGAAGCTTTTCCCTTGGTCTCTCTGAAACAGGCCAGCTTTTAATCGTATAATTCCCTAAGGTTACATCTTTTTTCTCCATAGGATTTTCTACTCTCCTTGAAAATAATGTTTTTTCATAATAAACTTATATTAAAATATTTTTCTAAAAGATAATCAAGTTTAAAAACCGGCATACCTACTACATTAGAATAACATCCCTCAATTCTTTCAACTAATATTTCTCCATATCCTTGTATTCCGTACCCTCCAGCTTTATCCTCATATTCATTGGTTTCTATATAATTTTTGATTTTATCATCACTTAATTTTCTAAACACTACCTTTGTTTTCTCATAATCTATAATTTTAATATTTGAATCTGCCTCTATAATTGATATTCCAGTTACTACATTATGTTCTCTCCCACTCAACAGTTTTATCATATTAAAGGAATCCCACTCATCTTTAGGTTTTCCCAATATCATATTATCTATATAAACAACAGTATCAGCTCCGATTATTATTTCGTGATTTTTAAAATATTTTTCAACACTTTTGGCTTTCTCGAATGATAATGACATAACCGTTTCTTCCGGACTAAAATTTCCCCTTACTTTTTCATTTATAAAACTAGGATATATTTCTAAGTCAATCTTATATTTAGAAAGAATATCCTTTCTCCTTGAAGAAGAGGATGCCAATATTACTTTTCTCATATATAATACCACCTAATCTCTATTAATTCCTATTTTTTTAAAATTTTTTTCTAAATTTTTATTAATATAAATTGAAGAAAGACCAACAAAATATCCTGTAAGAAGACTTACGGGAAGCAATGGGGGTAAATAAGAAAATACCTTAAAATTATTCATTATCAGACTTGCCACTGCCACTTGAGAAACATTATGAGCTACTGCCCCAAATATACTTACTCCAATAAGACTAAATATATTGGAAAAGTATTTATAGACAAAATACATAATTAGGCAACTAAAAACCGAACCCAATAAACTATATATTAAACTGGAAACACTTCCTGTACTTAACACAAAAGCTATACTCTTCAATATTCCTACAATTAATGCTTCTTTAAAGCCAAATAATACTAAAGTTATCAATATGACAATATTGGAAAGTCCCAGTTTAGCTCCAGGTATAATAAAAGGGACAGGAATAAAGGATTCTATAATACTTAATGCCAATCCCATAGAAACCAGCAATGCCAAAAACAACATACTCCTTATATTTCTCACAAATACCCCGCTTTCTTAATAGCTAAGATAATCTATTTCATTTTCACCATTTTCTCCTTTGATTTCAATTATTAGTCTATTCGGCAAGCAAACTATCGTTTCTCCAGGCTTAGAAATATATCCCTGCTTCACATCTAATTTATCAGGACAATCTGCCTCAATTACTCTAACTTTTTCATCCCCTATTTCTATTAAATTATAACCGTATTTCGTTTTAATTGGTATGGTTTTTCCTACCATTTTCGGATTAAAAGTAATTTTTTTGTACTCCTTCCCATTCACTTGAATACTAATATATTTTGAATTATACGATGTTGCATCTCTTTCCACATATATAATAGAAATTAGGCTTATGATTATAATAATGATTATTAAATATTTATCTCCTTTTGTCAATAGAAACACCTTTCCATTATAAATGAATTAGGTATTATACATAATTAGTTTACCATTTATATTTTTCATTTACAAGCTACAATTTTATGTAAAAATATATAAACAAAAAATACCCTAACTACTTCATAGGGTATTTATAAAATCCACAAAATCAAAGGACAATTGTATAAAAAAGTTTTCCATGGAATCATTAATACATCTTTTTCTTAATTTCAGCTATATTATCGTTAATGTAATCCCTTATCCATAGCAATATATCGGGACTGTTTATATCAACAGAACCAAGAATTTTCTTTATTTGTATTGTATCGAAGATAAACTCATTTTTGTCATAAATATGTTTATAATAAATATCTACGTCTTTATTTGTGTTGATTAAAGTCATTATTGTCTGTCCCATGTTTCCAAGGGGTTCCCTGTCTATGTGAAAATATTTGAAAGAAAATTTTATCCTTGTTCCCTTGCCTTTCACAGATTCAATATTAAAATCTCCGCCACACTGTTTAGCCGCCTGCTCGGTTAATGGAATTCCCAGTCCTACTTTTCTTGTCTTTCTCGTTGTTACAAACGGATTAACCGCATTATTGACGGTATATTCATCCATTCCTCTACCGTCATCATCTATCTCAACAGATAAGATATCATTTTTCGTATCTTCATTTATTACTATAGTTATTTTATTTGCTTCAGCATCTATAGAATTTATGCCCAAATCTAAAACATGAAGTGACAGTTCTTTCATTTTATCCGTTTCTCCTTATTTCTTAGATACCTAAAAACTTCATTTAAATTCAAACTGCTCAATTCCATAAAATTTTCGGCTTCGTTTATTTGCCATAGATCATGGGCATCCGAATTCGTAATGATATTATAAATGCCCTTTATGTTCATTTTTTCTATCATTTCTTCATTGCATTCAGAAGAAATTTCCACAGTGGATATGTCTAAATTTTTTGGAATAAATCCGAGGACAGACAGTATACTGTAAGATTTCCTGTCTATATGGGCAGGAACAATTATTCCGTTATATTTCTTAACTAATTTATCTATTTCATCTATAGAATAGCTGCTGGCACTGGTAAGAAGCTTCTCTTCCCTATATATTACAGAATCCTCTTCATCTAATGCCAGCTGTTGTCCAAAAAATTTTTCTGCATTTTTTATGTCAGGAATACTATCATATATCAGTTTCCCAAATTCCAATCCTTCTTCAATATTCCTAAAATAACAGAGAATATGAACCTCTTCTTTCGTATTTACTTCCATTCCCGGTATCAATAGTATTCCTCTTTTATATGCAATTTTTTCTGCTGAACTTACATTTATCATTGAATTATGATCCGTTATGGAAATAATATTGAGCTTTTTTATATATGCCATATTCACAATATTGTTAGGCGTCATATCATCAGATGCACATGGAGATAAAGACGAATGTATATGCATATCAAAAGAATATTTCATATTAAATACCCAAATTATTTAATTGACAGGCAATTTCATAACTGGTAAGTTTAGATTTAAATAAAGCTACTTTTTCCTCTTTAGCTTTTTCAACAGTATTTTTATCAATTTCCATATCTTCAGCTATGATTATGCCGGACATATTTACTAAAACAGCAACTGCAATAATATTAATATGAGTCTGAATGGTAATCCAAATATTGTTTTCTTTTCCATTGGCCATCACAACACTTAACAAATCTCCTATATATGCTCCGTCGACTTCCCTGTTTTCATCAAATCCCCCTATTGCTTCCAATTTTAAATTTTCAGCTATATCTTTAAGTTTCATATTTCTCCTCCATCATCATTTAATTTTTTCAAATCCTTTATAAATATGCAATCTTTTACTTGGGCAAAACCCCTTATGGTATCTTCCGCCAAAGCATGACAAGTTGGAGCTCCGCAAGAACCGCAGTCAAGTCCCGGTAATGCGTTTTCTATTCTTTTCATTCTTGCCAATTTTTCCATCGCCCTATTTATATCCTCATCTAAATTCAATATTCCCTTCTGTTCAATTTTATTTGTCCAATTTATAATTCCATTTTCTAATATCTTCTTAATATAATCTTCATCAGTATATTTAGTAGCGGTTACATTATATCCTGTATAGTAAGATAACCTTTCAATAATACTTTTAGCTATAAAGGGATTTTCCACATTTAAAGGTCCTCCTACACATCCTCCCATACAAGCTAACCCTTCAAAGTACACTACACTATCAAGCTTTCCAAGTTCCATCTTCTCCAATACTCCTATTACATTTTCAATTCCGTCTACTGCAATATAATTATCTATTCCAATGGATTTACTCTGCCCCCCTACCGTTGCCCAGCTTATCCCATTTACAGTCCCTTTTTCATAATGATTACAGGACTCAATCCTCTTCATCTTTTCAACAACTGGGCCATATATCTTATTTATTGCAATAGCTCCGTTTAATGAAGACTTCTCTATTCCTATGGGTTTCATGATGCTGGTAACCTTTGCAGGACATGATGCCAAACAAAATACTCCTATTTCTTCTGACTTATAACCATATTGTCTCTCTGCAGCTTCTCTTGCCAATCTTCCCGCTATTTCCATCGGAGATTCGACATTAACTATATTTTCTATAAGAGAAGGAAATTTAACTTGTATAAGCCTTAATATTGCCGGGCACATAGAAGATATAATAGGTTTGCGAATATCTTTCCTGTTAATCATATGCTTAATAACATTAGTCAATATATCAGCTGCTATTCCTTCGTCAAAAACACAATCAAAACCTATTTCCCGAATTCCCTCATATACCCTGTCCATATCTACGCTGCTGTTAAATTGTCCATATAAAGATATGCTTGGAATAGCTATATTGAATTTAAACTCCTTTAATCTGCTTAAGTCATCTGTAACAGAATTCTGTGCATGACTTGGGCATACTCTTATACATTCTCCGCAATCAATACATCTTTCCTTTGTAATAACAGCCTTTTTATTTCTGACCCTTATAGCTTCTGTAGGGCATCGTCGCATGCAATTTGTACACCCTATGCATTTCTCATCATTCAATACTACGGAATGAAAATATTCTCTCATTTTTCATACCACCTAATCCAATTTTATTAGCTAATATATATTTTCATATTTACAGTTGTTCCCTTATTAATTTCTGAAGCAATATCAAATTTATCACAAAATTTTTTCATATTAGGAAGTCCCATTCCTGCACCAAAGCCAAGTTCTCTTATATCATTAGATGCGGTTGAATATCCTTCCTGCATAACTAAATCAATATCTTCAATTCCTGGGCCTTTATCTTCAGCTATAATTTCTATTTCCTTTGGAGAAATATTTACAAATATTTTCCCTCCAATAGAATGAATCACTAAATTCATTTCCGCCTCATAAGTAACTATAGCTGTCCTTCGTACTATTTGGGGATTAATTCCCAGTTGAACAAGAATCTTTTTTATATTGCTTGATGCATCCCCTGCAGTAGCAAAATCATTTCTGGCTACTTCATACTCCATATTGATTAAATTATTGCTCATTGGTTGCCAACTTCCTTTTTAATAGTAAGTCCCTCTAAATTCTCCTTATATAATTTTCCAGATGCAGTATACATTGTCTCTTCAGTAAACATTATAACAAAGTTCTTCTTTTTCGCTATCTCAATTATTGTGCTTGCAGGCCTTTTCCCTCTAACAAATACAATTGCCGATAGGTCAACCATCTCCGCCGCCTTCATTATTTGAGGATTATTAAGTCCTGTTAAAAGTATAGTTTCCGAATTCACACAAGCAAGTATATCACTCATCAAATCAGAACTAAATGCATACTTCACCTCTCTGTCGAGATATTCTTCTCCCGTTAAGATTTCTGCATTTAAAATTTCCTTTATTTCTTTAATTTTCAATATTACACCTCCCTGCCATATTTACCATCATAAGTGAAAATTATATAGTTAATTTATTTTATCTTAATTCAAATTATATCATAAATAAAGGATTATCATAAACTCCATTAAAAATAAATTTCATGATATTACATTCCGTTTAAACAGAGTATAGGTAACTGATAAATAACAGATAAATACTAAAATAAAAATTCCATAGATGTTTAAAATATTTGTAAATACCTGATGCTCTGTAACATAAGGGATATATTCCCGATAGTTTGCCTTTGATAAGTAGGCAAAAACTGCTCCTGAACCGCAAAACGCCACTAAAATGGGAATACCAAACCATACGGACATTTGTTGCCGGATATAACGACTGATTTGTTTTTTATCCACTCCCAGTTTTCCTATAATTTCAAAGCGCTTTTTATGTTCTGTTGCATCTGTAAGCTGCTGCAATGCTAAAATAGTGAGACATATGACAATTAACACCAAGCTTGTATAAGTTCCCCCAAGACGAAGCATAAGAGAGTTGGATATTCCCTCGTTAAGCTGTAACGTTTTAAGTCTCACATATCCACTGTCTTTTGGAATAATACCAGTATCGTTTAGCCAATGGCTTACTTCATTATCCATATTTACTGCGAAATCATAAGAAAGAGGCTCCGTGGTATTTGCAGCATAATAGGTGGTTCCAAGGGTGAGTGTATTACACACAGAATCAGGCAAGATATAAACCGCCTTCATACGGCTTGTAAAAATCCCCATACCCACATTTATCTGATAATCTGCTCCCTTGGCCTTCGTAAGTGTGCATTCCCCAGCCCGTATTTGTGTATGCAGTTTATTGAATTGCCTTATTTCATCAGATAATGCTGTATTAGACCAAGCGACGGCAAAACTGTTTTTGGGCAGGGATATTTCCTCATGTCCCGATAGCCTAAGCAGAGAGTTGTAATCGCTTAATGAAATGCCAAGAACAGGCATATAATTTTCTATTCTTATATTAAAATCGCTGTCTTTTAGAAAATATGTTTCCACATTTGCGGTACCAGCAACTTCATAACCTCCCTTCGCCAAATAAGTATCAATGTATGAATAATCCATTTCTGCCTTTGGTAAATCATTAATATTATCCACTCTTGTATATGCTGAAAAGATTTGTACGTCGTAGATAGAACGCACTTTCAAATATCCGTCTGCCTGTGCAGTATAGGTAGGCATCCATCCAAGTAAAACAAGTGAACTCATAAAAACGCAGGTCAAAATTGCCATAGTTTTTGAATTTGTTTTTAATTTTGAAATAATTTGCCCCAACAAAAACAGATTCTGAAACCGGAATTTTTTTGATTTCTTTTTTGCAAGAACCACCATCCATGAAATACAGCAAAAAAAGGCAACAAGACTAAATATAACCATTCCCATTGAAAGCACCGGGGGAACGAAATTATAAATTCCTCCGCTGATCATACCCATTCTCAGCATATCATCAATAAGTCCTTGCATTTGTAACAAGAAAATACCTGTTGCCAATCCGGTGACGGAAAGCAGAGCAGCAACCAGACTTCCCTCTCTTTTCATTTTACAAGTCGTAACAACAAAGATAGCGGCACAAATCAAAAAAATTATCGTGCCGAATGTACAGGCAGCAACCAGCTTCATTGCTCTTTGGCCGAATTGATTCCAAAAGGGAATGATCTTTATAAAACAAAGGAGCAAGATACAGATAGCTAAAGCAGAAGATAATATCACACTTGAAAAAAGCATATCCTTTATGGTAACCGTGCTTTCCGTATTATAGCTGTCATGAAGCATGTCAATTACTTTCTGCTTACGGATTACATGAACGTTTCCAAATCCGATGATAATAAACAATGCGGTAAAAAACGTCAGTGTCCATAAAATCGTGTCCGGAAATATCGAAAAATAAAAATGATAAGATTCTCCAAAGGAAGCCATGATAATAGCGCTTACAATTTGCGATAGTAATGTCCCAAAGAGAATTCCCATAACAACGGCAATCAGTCCCATTAAGAGCATTTCTATAAAAAACATATAGGCAACTGTTCGCTGCTCCATACCCATAATAATTTGTAGTGCAAATTCTTTCTTCCTTCGCTTAATCGTATAGCGATTTACGTAAGAAATCAAAAAAACAAGCAGCATGGCAATCAGCGGTATAATAATTTTCATCTTGCCAGAAAAATAATCCAGATTCATTTGAATAGGTAACCTGCTGTTATAAAACGGACTAGTAATGGAAAGAAATCCATAAAACAAACCCACAGAAAGAACCATGGTCAGCAGATAAATTAAATAATCCTTTGCGGAACGTTTTACATTTCTCAGAGCTAATTTAACGTACATCGGACAGGTCACCTCCCAGCAGTGTCATCACATCAAGGATTTTTCCAAACAATTGTTTACGGGATTGTTCGCCCCTCTGTATTTCTGTGAAAATTCGCCCATCCTTCAGAAACAGAACCCTCCTGGAATAGCTGGCAGTAAAAGCATCATGAGTAACTATAAGGATAGTTGCATTAAGCTCTTGATTCATGGTTTGAATAGTGGTAAGAAGCATTTGTGCGGAATGGCTGTCCAGGGCTCCAGTCGGCTCGTCAGCCAAAATCAGTTTGGGATTATTGATCATTGCCCTGGCACAGGCACATCGTTGCTTTTGTCCGCCGGAAACCTGATAGGGAAACTTATTCAGAATGGAGAGAATGTCAAGCTTTTCGGCCATTTCCTCCACACGCCGGTCTATATCATTCTCAGGTACTTTATTGATAGTCAAAGCCATGGCAATGTTTTCACCTATAGTCAGGGTATCCAGAAGGTTAAAATCCTGAAAAACAAAGCCCAAATTTTCCCTGCGGAAACGAGCCAAGTTCTTTTCCTTGATTTCCGTAATATCGGTATTATCCAAAAAAATATGGCCGGCACTGACCGTATCAATAGTGGAAATACAGTTTAAAAGTGTTGTTTTCCCGGAACCGGAAGCTCCCATAATGGCAATAAACTCACCGTTGCTAACTTCAAAGCTGATATCGTCAATAGCTTTGGTGATATTTCCCTTGTTCCCATAATATTTTTCAATATGTTCGATCCTTAAAATTTGTTCCATTTATTTCACCTCATATTCATTTTAAGGAATAGAGAAATTAAAGTGTATCGACTTTTCTTACACAGTTCTTACAAAAATGTAAGAAGTACAGAAATTTCACCCCCAAACTTTAACAAAGTCACCTTTTGGAAAACTAAGTTCTATTGTCGTCCCCTGCCCTTGCTTTGAATGGGCTGAAATGCCGATACCTAATTTGTCACACAGCCGTTTGCATAAGTACAAACCGATGCCTGTAGAATTTCTGCCGGTTCTTCCGTTTTTGCCGGTAAAGCCTTTATCAAAAATTCGCGGCAAATCGCTTGCGGAAATTCCGATGCCATTGTCTCGAATAAGGAGCTTAACCTTGCTCTGCTCAGAACAAGACTCAAAAATCAAAAGAGGATGATCGCTTCTGTATTTTACCCCGTTGACAATAAGCTGATTTAAAATAAAACCAATCCATTTCTCGTCGGTATAAACGGTATATTCACAATTCTCTACCCGGACGGAAATATGGTTTTGAAGAAGAAGTTGTTTGTTTTCCCCAATGGCGGCATGAACCATATCCGATAAAACGACTTCTTTAATCAGATAATCCTTTTCCACATTTTCGCTGCGGGCATAGTAGAGCGCCTGATCTACAAAATGGCTGATTTTCTCTAACTCTGCCATTACCTTTCTTGTAGTATCGGATTTATTGTTTTCACATACAAGCTGCATAGCGGCGATAGGTGTTTTTACATCATGTATCCATTGTTCGATATATTCCTTATATTCTCCCCGTTCCCGCTTAGAGCGAGATACCTCTTCTATCATGGATTTATTAGATGTCCTCAAAATATTATAATATATTTTGTCATCCTCTCGTGTCGGCATATCCATCACTTCAGCAATCAGATACTTTTTATCCAAACTGTCAAGCTGTAAAAGAATTTGTTTAAAATATCTGTATCGAAAACAGTAACATATGCCTATATAAAAAATTACAATCAAAGCCCATGAGATAAGAAGAATACAGATGATATCTTTATCAATGTTTACTGCAGACATGAAAACAGTAAAACCTACCATGGAAAGAATATGAGTAATGATGCAAGGAATCTGATCCTTTAAATAATCCCTGCAGCTCATATCATATACCCCTGACGGTGTTTGGTTTGGATCAAATCCGCCACTCCTATTTGCCTGAGCTTATCCCTAAGCCTTGTTATATTCACACTCAAAGCATTATCATCTATATAAAGCTGATTATCCCAAAGATATTCCACTAAATCTGCACGAGGAACAATTTTCCCGGCATTCTTAAAAAGAAAAACCAAAATCTTTAATTCGTTTTTTGTGAGTTCAGCAAAGTTATTTTGATATTCTACCTTACTGCTTTCCAAATGCAGGGTTATTTCATGATAGGTCATTAAATCTACCTGTCCCGAGGCATAGGCACGTTTCAGCAGAGAAGCAATACGAGCTAACAAGATGGAGGTATTATAAGGTTTCGTGATAAAATCATCCCCACCTAACATAATACTGTTCAATTCGTCCATATCCGTATCTCGGCTTGTTACGAAAATAATAGGCACATTTGAAAAGGTACGAATGTTAGAGCATATTTTAAAACCATCCTGTACAGGCAGATTTATATCCAGTAAAATCAAATGAGGGTTACAATTTTTTATATCATTGATAATGTTTGAAAAATTCATCGGGATATTAACGGAATAACCGCTGCCTCTCAAAAGAACAGATAATTCTTCCCGAATTACAGGGTCGTCTTCAATAATCATTATTTTATACATGGATTACATCACTCCTTTTTTCTGTTTTCTTTCGGCATACCGTTTTGAGGCTCCTGAAATATTTTAATATTGCCAATGGGCAGACAATGGTATTGGTTGTGTACGTCTGTCCATTATGCGAATATCTTAATCTCAGTATATACGCAGAAACAGATAACATCAAGGGAATGATTTTTTATAGCTTTCGTTACCATCCTTTTTTAGGAACTGCCTTCACATGTTTTTTGGCAGATCTTTTAAGTTCCATCTTATTATCCGTTGCTAATATCAAAATTACGGACAATAAAAGTGTAAGTCCCAGACTGAAAATACATAAAGGAGTATTCCATCTAACGGAAGGATCATAGGCTCTATACCGTACTATGCCCAGCGCCGCTGTAATGGGGTACATGTTATACAAAAATTCACTTCCGGCAGCAAACATACCTCCGTACCCATAAGCAAAAGCAAAAATAACGCCTACAAGGAAACCGCTCTGGGCTTTGCTGGTAACGATAATAATGGGCATAACCGCAATATAAAGCAGCAAATTCACAATGGTGGTTTGAATAAGTCCCCGCAACGCCAGTTGCAAAGTGAATCCCGGGAAACCCGCAATAAAATTGAAAATAATCGTGAATACCGTACATACGATCCCAAAGGTCAGCGACAAAATCGATCCTACAATCAGTTTTCCTGTCAGCAGCTTTCGAAAGCTCACCGGCACTGTTAAAATGCTTTTCAGAGTATCGTCTCTTTGTTCTCGGGTAATGAGATACCCCATAATTAGTGTAATGCATGCTGGAAAAAATGTCGTCATATTGTTTTTAATGACCTGTTCCGTAAAGTAGGTAAAATCCCAAACAGAACCATCATTTGCCATAGAAGTGAATATTGTCAACAATACGGATAATAACATCAAGGCCACTCCAATGAACGGTATGGAGTAGTGTTTCATTTTATAAAGTTCCGTTTTTATAATGCTTCTCATATCAGCACTCCTCCCATTTCTTATACAGATATATAATGATTCCCACAGAGGTAAATGCCATAACTGTCAGAATTGTAAAGGTAAGTTTCGTAGAGGGAATAAGGTCAAGAGATTTAAACATCAGCAAGTCATCGGCATCACCCATAATCACATGGTTTTGCATATCGTTAGATGACCACAGGTTAATAAGCGGAACAGGTAAAGCAAATACAACGGCTTTTGGCAGCTCAGTCATCATAAATTCCGCAAAGGAATTGAGCACACTATAAAAAATACATAGTAAAACAGAGAAAATATAGGTTTTGTTAAACAGTACGATAACAATAACCAAAGGTAGAGTTCCTGCTGTAACCATAATCCCCATCAGTACTGACATCCACAATTTATAGAAAACACCTGTTACTTCAAAAAATACTCCGCCTAACAATATAGAAACTATTGTCGATGCAAGACAGAAAATGATGCTAAAGATAAAAAGCACGGCTATTTTTCCTACTACCATTTGTTTACTTGTAACCGGAATAGCGCGCAAATTTTTAAAGGTATTGTTGTCCCTTTCCATAAAAAATAGAATTGCTGCTAAAACACCTAAGATACAAGGCAGCAGCATTTGAATTCCAAAGCCGAGTACGGACTGCCACATTCCGTCAAACTGCATAGCGGCAGTAGGATATTTATCATGAAGTCTTGGAAGCAATAAAAACATTGCAGTCATAGGTATTGGAAACAGTAATGCCGCTAAAATTACAAGAAAAACAAAATGTTTTCTTTTCAGTTTAGCAAATTCGCAGTGAATAATTTTAAGCAATACCTACACCCCCCGTAATTTTTTTAAAGTAATCCTCCAATGTGTCTTCGCAAACATGAGATTCCGTAAGCTCAATTCCTTTTTCTATGAACGCTCGGTTAACCTTCGGTATTTCAAGTGACAATTCATACAAACGTATATTATGTTCATCTTCAACGTGGAAATTCTGAGTCTTAAAAGTCGTTTTCAAAATTTGAGCCGCTTCTGCCGAATCCGATACACCAAAATGAATATATCTCATATTCTGCTTTTCCAGTTCCCTCAAGCTTTCTTCTTTTAGCAAAACTCCATGATCTATAATTCCGATATCATCAGCCAACAATGAGATTTCCGAAAGAATATGACTGGAAATAAGAATGGTCTTCCCTTTTACGTCACAGAGCTCTCGAAAAAATGAACGAATCTCGGCAATACCAATAGGATCAAGGCCATTAATCGGTTCATCTAAAATCAACAGCTCCGGATCATGCATAACCGCCAGCGCAATTGCAAGACGCTGTTTCATGCCGAGAGAATATTTTGAAAACAGTTTTTTGTCTTTATAGGGAAGTCCTACTAAATTCAGTGCATCTTTAATCGCATTTTGATTTGTCATGTGACGCAATTCTGCAAAAATTTTTAAATTTTCCGTCCCAGTAAGATTGGGATAGAATCCCGGAGATTCAACCAAGCTGCCTATGTGAGGTAAAATATCTCTCTCCCCGGTCCCCATATCTTTACCGAAAATGTATACCTTACCGGAGGTCGGTTGAATAAGATTTAAGAGCATTTTCATAGTTGTTGTCTTTCCTGCACCGTTACGTCCAAGGAGACCGTATATCCTGCCTTTTCTTACATTGAGATTCAAATCGGCAACACTTTTTTGCTTTCCGTATATTTTTGTTAGACCGGACGTTTTAATTATAAAATCATTCATATTGTATTCTCCTTTCGTTTTTATATAAAAATTGTACTCCATCAATATTGAGACTATTTTGAGATAACCTTGAGTTTGCCTTGAGATTTCTCCTTATCATATACATATTTGTTATATCATTGTATAATAATAGCAGGAGCAGTCCGGCTTAAGTTTAATGGTTATGCAGAGAAGGAGGTACATTTCATGAAGGACAGTTCGATTTTAGTTATAGATGATGAGTTGGAACTATTGACCATGATAAGGTCAATTTTTGAACGGGCAGGTTTTACACAAATTACAACTGCAGCATCAGGTAAAGAAGCCCTTGAAGTACTTAAGCAAAAAATGCCTGCTATGGTTATATTGGATGTGATGCTGCCTGATATTGATGGTTTTACATTGCTGAAAGAAATACGAAAAGTCAGCAAAGTTCCCGTTTTAATGCTTACAGCAAAAGGAGAAGCCGAAGACAGGTTTTCAGGTTTTGAATTAGGTGCAGATGACTACGTAGTAAAACCTTTTCTGCCAAAGGAGCTCTTACTCCGAGTTCAGGCAATATTAAAGCGAACATATCCGAGAGGTAACCGTATTGTTATTCTCCCGGCAGCAGAGGTAGATTTGGATAAAGCAGAAGTGCACCGTTTTGGTAAAACTATTCCTTTGACGGCAAAAGAATATAATATTTTTCTGAAGCTTTCAGAAAATGCCGGCCGTATCGTAACAATAGGCGCACTGTGCCAAACCGTTTGCGGGGAAATATGGCAGGGTTATGAAACAACATTGATGACTCACATTCGTCATCTTCGAGAAAAAATAGAAAAAAATCCTTCTGCTCCCGAAGCCCTTATAACGATAAAGGGATTAGGGTATAAACTTGTTTTGAAGGAGGTACAACGGTGAAAACAGCACAGCGTTTCTTTCGAAAATATCTGCTTTCAACCTTCGGAATTCTTTTACTATTTCTTTTGCTTAATTGCATACTGGTTACAGTTATTGCCATATCATCCTCTAATCTGTCCGCCAAGTCTGACCTTCCCATAAGCCGCTTGGCAAAGCTCATAACAGTAAACGATAAAGGTATAGAGACTGATAAAAATTTTTCAAAACTTTTGTATGAACAACATGCTTGGGCAATGATATTAAATGATCGTGGGAAAGTGATCTGGGAAGAAAATTTACCTGAAGAATTGCCCCGAAATTATACTTCTACCCAAATTGCACAATTCAGCAAGTGGTATTTACAGGATTATCCGGTTAGGGTTTGGAAACATCCGGCGGGACTTTTTGTCGTAGGATATCCTAAACACTCTGTTGTTAAATATACATTTACTATGGATTACGATTATCTTTTTTCCGGTCTTATAGGTATCATTGTGATATTTTCCGCTAACATCCTTTTAATGCTGATTCTATTTTGGCACAACATCCACCGAGTAGAAAAAGCAGTCAGTCCTATTCTTACGGGCATCGAAATGATGGCAGAAGGGAAATCAGTCAATCTTACTGAGAAAGGTGAACTTAAAGAAATTAATACTGAGTTGAATAAAGCTGCCGATCAACTTATAAAAAAAGATTCTGCCCGTTCCGAATGGATATGTGCCATATCCCATGATATCCGTACCCCTCTCTCCATTATGCTGGGATATGCCGGAGAAATAGAAGATGACGACAGGCTTACCACTGAAACCCGGACACAAGCCGGAATTATTCGCAAACATGGAGAAAAACTACGAAAACTTATTATGGACTTAAACCTCGCATCAAAATTGGAATACTCAATGGAACCTATAAATAAAACCTTGATTAGCCCTGTAGAATTAACCCGGCAGGTAATAAGCGACTTTCTAAACAACGGTTTAGATTCATCATTTGTTTTAGACTTAAAAACCCATTCATGTGCTGAAAAAATTGTTATCGAAGGAGATTCGGATCTTCTTGCACGAATGCTCGAAAATCTGATTCACAACAGTATCACTCATAACCCTCATGGCTGTAATATCAATGTTACTATTTCAGACGATGAGAACTGTTGTGTTATAGTAGTTGAAGATACAGGAAAGGGAATCTCTCCGACTTTGTTAGAACGACTAAATTCTGCACAGGTAAAATCAATTGTGTGTGATAAAGGCGGTGAGCCTGTTCATGGTTTAGGATTAAATTTGGTACGCCAAATAGTAAAAGCCCATAAAGGGAAAATCAGTTTTCAGAATGTTGAACCTCATGGGTTAAGAATTTCAATAAAATTTCCCATTAAAAATAAAGTTTGAGAACTGCTCATATTATAAGGTCGAATTAATTTTAAAGCTTCTTAAATATCTGCCTTCTCCATATATATCTGGCGGCAATGATACAACCTCTTTCTTTACTAAATATTCATTGGTAAGGCCAAAAATCTGATGCCATAATTCATTCGCTATTTCCTTTATATCAACCTCATGCTTTAATGCTGTTAACCCAGGCATCTTAACCTGAAATTTTTGAAAGGCTTCTCTTACTATTGGAAATATGTTTGAAAGTATAATATCCGATATATCCTTGATAATTGTTTTTTCAGATGAGTAGAATATTGGCACATCTATCGTTATAGAGTTATCAAATTCATTAATATTAATATATTTAAGTTGTTTTAGAAGATTAAGCAAATTTTTTTCCCTTTCCGAAAACTGATTATACTTAGTGTGTTTAGTAAGTATATTGATTATTAGTTCTCCGCAATTTTGTGCAATTTCTTTGTTCATGTCGTTCAGAGTTCTGTTATACGATATATTTAGATCATGAAAAGGTGTCGCATTATCAATATATTCTTCTATCATCCTGAAAAACCTGTACATATCCCTTCTTGAACCATTTGAATCTCCAAAACTGTTAAATATAAATTCTGAACTTCTGTAATTATTACTGCTGCATAGTAATTTGTTACTGTGTGTTTCTACTGTTTTGCTATCTTCATAACCTATTATTATATATGCCCTATTACCGGGCTGAATTTTTGATGTGCAAAAGATACCCCTTTCTGCAAAAAAATCAAATGACATATCGTCGAAAACATCATCACAAATAATATGATAAAGTATTCTTTCTTTATTATAATGCTTTGAACATTCTAAGTCCGATAATTTGGGGTTAATTACATTCTGTAATGATATTATCTTATCTCCAATAACTTCACCTATATTACTCAAGTATTGCTCCATTTTCGTTATATCTCCTTCTAAAAAAACTGGAAACGTTGTCCTATATGTATTATCTCTACATTCTATTGCATTAATTAATCCAAGATCATTAATAATATTATCAACTTTTTCCTCATTTAATCTTAGAATATTTGCTATTTCATATTTAGATATTGAATATGGTTCATTTGATGCGATTATATATAGTATCTCAGGTACATACTCTTTATTACATACATAAGCCGGATTATATCGGTCATAATCACCGATTTCTCCAAAGAAATAGAAATTCAATTTATTATTTATCATATTTATATCCACTCCTTTTGCAAGCTCAAGGCATAAAACATAATAAAAAATGTTTTTTGAGCTACTTCTTATTTTATAATCAGATCATAGAAAACTCGGCATACTACAAATCATCAGAAACTAATAATAGTTTAATAACTCCATTGTATTACTATTTAATAAATTAATGAAGCTTTTTTTTGAAACCCATTTAGGTCAAACTCATGTTAAGGAAAACTCGATTTCCCTATGTGCCCCAGCAGTTCTCTTCAGCACATTTTCTCTTATTTATCAGCCTTACGAGTGTACATAGACAAAAAGATGGATTGATGATAGGATAAAAGTGTATGTAAAAATTCATAGATTTATTAAAGGTATATAATAAAATTAGAGGAAGAAAGTTTTATGTACAGTTATAGGTAGTTTAACAATGGGAAAAATAATAAAATGAATTTCACAATATTTTCTGAGAAAGGAGAACCGTATGAGTCGAAAAAAAAATTTAAAAATGCATAAGGTCGGAGTAGAACATCTGGAACAGTACAATCAATTGTTACGATATGTTTTCCAGGTGACGGATAACGATCTGCACAAAATCGGGTGGGAAGATCGGGACATGGTCCGTGCCAAGTCACCTGTTCTGAAGGAAGCTGATGTCTTAGGATGGTTTGATGGGGATAAGTTGGTCTCTCAAGTAGCAGTTTATCCTTTTCAGGTCAGAATATTCAATCATACCTATGACATGGGGGGACTGACAGGCGTTGGTACCTTCCCTGAATATTCTAATCAAGGTTTAATGCATAAACTGTTATATCAAGCACTATCAAATATGCAAGAAAAAAAACAGTCAATTTCCTTTCTGTACCCCTATTCCATTCCTTACTACCGCAGAAAGGGGTGGGAAATCATCTCTGATAAAATAACCTTTGAAGTTAATGATTATCAATTACCTAAAAACAAACAAGTGTCCGGTGAAGTGGAACGAACCGATGTCAAGAGCGATGCCATAAAGAAAACATATGAACGTTTTGCTCTCCAAACTCACGGTGCAATGTTACGAAATGATCTGGCTTGGAACGAATACTGGTTGTGGGATCCTGATGACCTGATGGCAGCTATTTATTATAATGACGAAAGGCAACCAGACGGTTATGTCCTTTACTGGATAGAAGACGAGGTTTTCCACATTAAAGATATGATATTCGTCAATGAAGAAGCCCGCAGCGGACTATGGAATTTTATCAGTGCACACTTTTCCATGATTTCAAAAGTCATAGGCGATATTCATATGGATGAACCTCTGGCATTTTTATTGGAAGATGCAGATATCAAAGAAACCATAGCTCCTTATTATATGGCTCGTATTGTAGATTTGGAGCAATTTATAAAACAATATCCCTTTAAGCCGGATACAGGAAAACGAGAATGGACCTTTACATTGGACGATCCGCTTCTTTCATGGAATCAAGGAACTTTTACCTTGCGAATCAGTCCGGATGGAAAAGGTGAGGTCGTTCGTGCGGCAGAACGCAGCAGTGCAAAGACCGATATCCAAACTATGACAACCATGCTCCTTGGATACAAGCGACCGGATTATCTTCATAGGATCGGACGCATTTCATGCACCCCAGAAATACTGGATATGCTGGAGGATGCAATTGAACAGCAGACACCTTATTTCTCGGATTATTTTTAATCTTAAAACATTCGTCGCATATTTACTCTAATACTATCATATCCGCCTTTATCGAATTCCTCTGCGGTTGGCGGGTATTGAATTTTATTAATACACAGCGGCGAAACAAACTTTACTCTTCTTTTAGTTTTAAAAGTTTAACCATCCTTTCAATCCATTTTTGCTCTTCATTTGTGAGCGAATTCACAAACTTCTTCAGACAATTACACAAAAGTCTTTCATTTTCCTTCATGTCCAGCATTTCCAAATCGTTTTGATATGGATATTTTTTTGCTAAGGCTGCTAATTCTACCGGGTTTAGTAGTTTCAAAACTTCGGGAATTTCGACCGAAGAAAACTCGGCATCCAGCAATATATCTGCAAAATCTGCGAAAGAGTTAATTTCCTCTTTTATTATCATGATCTTATCTTCTGTCATATTGCATTGCATGATTTCTTCCACAAGTTTACGATATCGATCATTATCCATTTTTTCTCCATATGAAAAGGAAACAAAGGGATCATTCTCTGGATAGTACGGTATAACAAAGACCTTATCCGTTGTATGCGTCCTGGAAGAATTCCAAATGTCAGTAGCAATTCGGGAAATGCTGTCATTCAGGTAGTTCATCAAATTATCCGATAGCGATAATGCCTGCTTCACCTTATCAAGTACCTGCCTGAGTATGGATTCGATTTCACTTTTATCCGTATTTTTAAATAGACGGTCAAGATATGTTATATCAAAAAAAGACAACTCTAATGCACGTATATCCTTATCGACAAGTGCACAACCAAGTGCTGAGGTCAACACAGGTTCATAGATATTAAAAAGTAAATTCTGATAGTCTTCATGATATCCGCAAAGCAAATGATGTATGTTTTCTACTGGAAAACACGCACAAAATGTATTTTCGCAGTAGATATTTTCAAGATATTTCCGAATAAACTCAACTCCCGCTAAATCCGAAACGCCATTGCATGTAGGATAATCTCCTGTAATATGGATCTCCTGCGCCCCAAATTCCGGATAATACAGTTTGAAGAATCCCCTAATAGCATCGACAACAGTAGAACGATAAAAAACATTCTGCGTATCCACCAAATGCTGAATGATATTGGAATGAAGAATTTTTGTAGTATTCACCATTCGGTCAATTTGACGCCTTCCTTCTTCAAACAACGTTTCCATTTTTTCGTTTTGGAGTGCAATGACAGCATCATCGGGATTTGTATATGTCTTTAAGCACATACCAATTGTATACATGACAGACACCAATATATTTTGTGCAGTTTCAATCCGTATGGAACTGCTGTCCCCGCTGTTGTAACTTTCTGTCTGCTTTGCTAAAATAGAAAGACAATCAAATTGTATTCTCTCTAAATCAGAATCAAGCAACAAACCACAATGGTAAGCCTGTTCCAGCAGAGACTGAAAATAATATTCTCCGCTAAGTTTGGATCTATCTATCCTGCTTATTTTATCAATACTCTCCATCTTCACCCTCCTCATCATCTGCAGAATAGCCATACCGCAGATTATGAGCCAATTTGTACAACTCACGTCCAGATAACAGTTCTAAGGAACCACGACATTTACCATCAAATGCATTTTTCATATAGCTTATCAAGTCATCATCACTGATGAGATCAAGCGTTTCATTCTTATAGTAATAAAACATTTCAATCAGATCGTGCAGAGTTTCCTCATAATTATGCATGGAAATGTAGGGAGAATCACAAAATTCATAGATAATTTTATCGATAACGCCGCCGCCAAACTCAATTCTTCCTGTTTCTTTCAGAGCAAAGAAACGAGTTTCCACCAATTCAATTGCTTGTTTCTCTGTTAAAACGAGGCCGTAACGCATAGTCAAGTCATTGCATTTTATGATCTCGCTGACAGCTTGCTTTTGTATTAAAGAATGTTGAAATAAAGCAAGTTTAAATCCCAAATAATATCACTCCCCTGGGTACACATAGCGTTAATATTTGTATTGCCTGATTTAAGACATAAGTATCAAAAAGTATCTCAGGCTGATTTATATATTACCCCATCGGTAATTACCAATGGTATCACAGAATTTAAACTGTGTCAACAGAAACAAAGAGGCACCCGGTCAACTTGGCCATGTTACAAAATGATCTGGTTTAAAATGAATAGGGGTTATGGAATTCAGAAGATTTGATAACCGCTATTTATTAAAATGGGAAAAGACAACCAGATAGCTATCTTATTTATTGGATAAGTGTTTTTTCAGATATACCATATCTGTAAGTTGCTTACCACCTTCGAAAATAGGATGGTCGTAGTTGTCAATAAAAAAATCTTTTATCCTGTGGGAAATCACAAAACCACATTTCTGATAAAAAGGAATGGTGGCAGGACTATCACCAGTGCCGACAAGCATTGTAGAACATTCGCTTCTATAATGTTCGAAAAGGTAATTGACAAGTTGTTTTCCGTAACCTTGCCCTTGATATTTTGGTACTGTTGCAATATTTTTAATTTCAAAGATACCTTTTCCTTCATTTGTAACAACACAAATTGCCTTTAAGTCGTCATCACATAAGACAAACATATCTCCACGTTCCAAGTATTTGTCTATCATACTTTCCTGTTCATCAGCAAGCAAAAGTAAATCGATATATTGCTTTTTATTTTCAAAAATCTGTTTTATCTCCATTTGTTAATCACCTGATCAAAAATTTGAATTTTGCATATTTATGCTTCAAAACTTTCGAAAACCTATATACATCTATTTGGGGCAAATGGCTTATACCATTTGCCGGATTTAGATGCATTTATTCAGTTCAAGCATCTTACTGAAGTTATTTAATATATTTTATATAATTCTCCGATTGAAAATATATATTGTCTTCTCAATAAATTGAAATTTATAGGTGTATCCAATATCTTTCAAGGTACACATCATCAGATTCACAATACACGGTACTTTCATATATTCCACCGTTTGCCATAATGGTTCGTTTACTTCCTTCATTCCCTTGAATACATAAGATCAGAACATCCTTAAGTCCATAAGCCTTACAAATTTGCAGACAATCAGAAAGCATTCTCTTGGCATACCCTTTTCTTCTCTCATCCGGTCGAACAGAATAACCGATATGGCCAGCATACTTTTCAATATAATCATTGAAATAGTGACGAAACTGAATCATACCAATGATTTTGTTGTCAATTGGACGTTCAATGAAACCAAATCTTTCATAAAATTGCTCTTTAACTTTTGCTGATATCAATACAATTTTAACTTTCCATCCCGTTTTAAGCGACTAACAGCCATCCTTGAACGCTCAATACCAGCTTGAGCCCGCTCATTGTTCAAAGTGCTCCAACCTACTGCAGCTCCGAGTTTGTTATAATCGTCAACCCTAACTCCGTTTTTATATATAAAATTCATCCCATCATCTCCGTCATAAATTGGAATTTAACAATCGCTGTTTTCGATTTCTCGACGTATTTTTAAAAATTCTAAGCTGTTCTCTGCATCTACTTTTGATTTGTAGAATACAATATTATGATTAGGAGTCATGTTCGTTCTCCAATCATATTCCGACGCAAGCATCTTCAAAAAAACTTTTAAGCTATCTGCAATCGAAAAGCTCTCTTTGCTTTTATTAATATAACAAATGGGCGCAGCATCATCTATATCCGTTGTTTTACCAATTGTACCAAATAACCCTCCCAGGCTGTCTTTTGCAAAAATACCAACTCGGGGAACCGTATAAAAACCAATTTGGGGAATGTCATCATCAAATATAAATTTCAAATCATATGTATCTGCATATCTTTGATACTCCGTATTCTTATCCTTGACGCTCATGAGATAAAGCGTTGTTCCTGCAGAAACAACTTCTGTATCCTTTGCAGAGACTCCAATGTACCCAATGCACCCTTCGCTTTCAGATACATCCCAATATAACTTTTTCATCTTTCTTCACTTCCTTGATAAGGTAAATTCTTGTTTATCTGTTCATTAATACAAGCAACCTGCATTTTCATTTTATCATAAAAAATGAAAGAAATCGATCTTCTGCAATCGACTTCTTTCACCAAAACAAATTAGTGCGGAAGAAGGGACTCGAACCCTCATACTCTTATGGAGCAATAGCCCCTCAAACTATCGCGTCTGCCTATTCCGCCACCTCCGCATACTTTGACTATTAAATTTATTAACAACCTAATATATATTATAATGATTTTAAAAAATTAATCAACATTTTTCTCCTGAAATTCCTTTGGTATATACCACTTCTCAATATTATAGTACAAATTATTAGACTGGGGATTTATATTTCCCTTAATATTTTTATCAATAAGCAGAGCTTCATTCCTAAAAAATAAACTTACATAAGGCAGATCTTCAAGTATCTTATCTTCCAATTTTCCATATGCTTTCTTTTTTTCTTCTCTGTTAGTTGCACTGAAAGCATCGAATAACAATTGATCCATTTCTTCATCGGAATATCTTATAAAATTAGTTCCATAATAAATTTGAGAAGAATGGAAAGCAAAAGATAAATCACATACATCTGATAGTTGCCATCCCATTAGAGCTATGTCAAAATCACCTTTCTTAATTTTTTGTGTATATTTTTGCCACTGTTCCTCTACTTCTTCATCTGTAATATTATTAGGAACATTATCTTCATAATCTTTAGTTGCATTTATGCCTATTGCTTTTAAATTTTCTACTATTAAATCAGCGGTTTTGAGTCTCAAAGGATTATAAGAGTTTGTAGTAACTTTTAAAGTCAAAGTCTTCCCATTTTCATCTTCTACAAAACCATCCCCGTTTTCGTCTTTATAACCGGCAGATGATAAAATTTCCTTAGCTTTATCTATGTTAAATCCATATATATTACTGTTGTCGGAAATAAGCCACGAATTAGGATATATGGGCAAGTCCACCTGGGTAGCATGACCCATATATACTTTTTGAATAATAGATTGTCTATCTATTCCATAAGCTATTGCTTTCCTTAATTCTTTTCCCTTTTCATCAGCAAAAACTTTTCTTGAAAAATTAAATCCTAAAAGTTCGTAGTTTTGAGATACATATTCAATAATTTTTACTCTCTTGCTTTGAAAATATTTTTCCCAATCTACACCTACTGAAGTAGTCAAATCCACTTGATTTGCTTCAAAAGATGTCATCGCCAAATCTTCGTCCTTCATTATTTCTCCAATTATAGTAGAAATATATGGTTTACCCTGCCACCAATTAGTATTTGCCTCAAGGTTAATGCTTTTAATTTTTTCGTATTTAGAAAATTTGTATGGTCCTGTCCCTATGGGAGTATAATTATCTTCAGCCAATGCAGCCTTATAAGAAGAACTATTTTCTCTTCCCTTTACAAAGATATGCCTTGGTATTATGGGAAAAGTTAAAATTTCCAGCCCATTGCTAAAAGCTCTGTCAAATACTATCTCTATATTATAGTCATCAATTATCTTTACGTCCATTATATGTCTCAAATCAGAAGAAGTATAAGATTTAAAATTACTTAAAATGCTGTTCTTATATATATTATCATTTCCTGCATATTTTAGAGTATCTATCGTAAATTTTACATCCTTAGCAGTAAATTTTTCTCCATCATGCCATACTACATTTTCTCTCAACTTTATTCCTATTACTTTTCCGTCTTCTTTTATCTCACAATTTTGAGCCAATTGATTTTCAATATTTAAATTTTTATCTAATTTAAATAATCCTTCAAAAATAAGTTTGCTAAAATTATAATAGCTTATATTTTCACTTATCAGCGGATTTAAAGTCTCAACAGTAGTCAACGGTACTCTTAAAGTCCCTCCGTACTCTGGTTTTTCTTCTTCTCCGCTTTCAATTTTTTCTTTATTATTATCTATAGTCCCTCCAACTTCATTTTTATTTTTACAGCCAACAGACAAGATTGTCAATACGACTAACAAAAATACCGCTATTATTCTTCTAAATTTCAATTTTATTTCCTCCCTATCGGACTATCGTAACAAATTTTTTTAACAGTTTTTTAAAATTATTTATTAGATAAACAAAGTTATTTTTGATAAATCTTTCTTCTTCCATAAATCCATTTTTGTAAACTTTTCTATAAATTTCATTATATCGCAAAACTTTATTTACATATTCTTCTGTTTCTTTATAAGGTATTCGATCAAGAGTTTTACCGTCTTTACTATATTTTTCATCTTTTAACCACTTTGATACGTTTCCGCTTCCTCCATTATAGGCAGCAAGAACAAGACGGAGATCTCCATTGAATTCCTCTTGCAGAACATTCAAATACCAACATCCGACCATTATATTTGTTTCCGGTTCATATAATTTATCTAAAGTATAACCGTCAATATTCAATTCCGTAAAAGCCCATTCTCCTGTGACAAGGGATATTTGCATAAGCCCCCTGGCATCCTTATGAGATCTGGCGTCTTCGTCATATTTACTTTCAACATTGATAATAGCTGCAACCAAATAAGGATCAACGCCAAAATTTTTTGAGTATTTCTCAATATAATCTCCATAATTTACAGGGTACATCAGCCTTAGAAACAAATTACTCACAAAAAAAGCAATAAAAATAACAAACAGGATTTTAAAAATAATTTTTAATGTTTTATTAGATATTTTGAACAACTATACCACTCCATTTACTACTATAGAGATTTTACTAATTTTTCTACTATTTTTGTCAAGTGTTCTTTCCCATATTGGTTATCAATCAAACGTGTAGCGTATTTTCTTTTAAAATCCATAGACATTTGTGATTTAATCCGTTTCTCAGCTTCTTCCGACGAAATTTTATCCCTCATCATAAGCCTTTCTCTTTGCTCTTTTTCGCTTACAAATACCAGCCATATTTCATCATATTCTATTCCATATTTTTTTGAATTCTCTATTTCCTCTATAAGGAGAGGAATATCAAGAAATATTATTTCATCCCTTTGGGCATTAATCCTTATTTCCTGAATCATCTTCTTATATACTTCAGGATGAACCATCTCATTTAATTTTTTTCTTTTTTCTTCATCACCAAATATAATGCTTCCCAATTTTTTTCTATCTATAGATAAATCTTTTCTAAGAATGTCATCGCCGAAATATTCATGTATCTTTTCATAAGCGGATTCTCCAATGTCTGTTACTTTTCGTGAAATATCATCTGCGTCAATTACTGTATATCCTTTCTTTCTCAATATATCGGAAACCGTACTCTTACCCGAAGCTATTCCTCCGGTGATTCCTATAATCTTACATCTATTTTGTTTCATACCAACTTTCACCTACTTTTACATCAGCTTTTAAAGGAACATTTAGAACAGTAGATTTTTCCATTATATCCTTTAGCAATTTCATCACTTCATCCTTTTCTTCTTTCTCTGCTTCTACTATCAATTCATCATGGATCTGAAGTATCAATCTTGATTTTAATTTTCTCTTCTTAAGTTCATAATAGACATTAACCATCGCCACTTTTATTATATCTGCGGCACTTCCCTGAATAGGGGTATTCATAGCAATTCTTTCTCCAAAACTCCTTACATTAAAATTTTTGGAATTCAATTCGGGAATATATCTTCTTCTATGAAGTATAGTTTCAACATACCCCGTTTCCCTGCCTCTTTTCACTATATCATCCATATAGCTTTCTACCATACTATAATTTTCAAGATAATTTTTGATATATTCCTTTGCTTCTTTTCGAGATATATTTAAATTTCTTGAAAGGCCATAATCACTTATGCCATATATTATTCCAAAATTAACCGCCTTAGCTCTTCCTCTCATGGCAGGTGTTACATCTTCTTTTTTTACTTTAAAAACTTCGCTTGCGGTCCTTGTATGAATGTCTTCATCATGAAAAAATGATTCCTTTAATTTTGGATCGTCGGAGATATGAGCCAACACTCTCAGCTCTATTTGAGAATAATCTCCATCAACTAACAGATAATCATTATTTTCTGGAACAAAAGCCTTTCGTATTCTCTTTCCCTCTTCAGTTTTTACAGGTATATTCTGGAGATTTGGCTCGGTACTGCTTATTCTTCCTGTATTCGTAACTGTTTGATTAAAACTGGAATGAATTCTGCCAGTATTCTTATCAATTAAAGCAATAAATCCGTCAATATAGGTAGATTTTAATTTGACTAACTGTCTATATTTAAGGATATTATCAACTATGGAATGTTTATCCTTTAATTTTTCCAGCACTTCCGCATCTGTAGAATATCCGGTTTTTGTCTTTTTAATAACAGGAAGATTCAGTTTTTCAAATAATATTTCTCCCAATTGCTTTGGTGAATTTATATTAAATTCTTCTCCTGCTAAATCAAATATTTTATGTGTCAATTTTTCTATTTCTTCTTCAAATTCCTCTCCAAGACTTTTAAGTATATTTTCGTCTACTTTAAATCCATACCATTCCATGCTGGCCAATACCTCTATAAGGGGCAATTCTACATTGTTATAAAGTTCAGTCATACCAAAGCTTTCAATAAATCCCTCCATAGTATTTTCTAAGGAATAAACCATATTAAGTATGTTTGAAAAATATTCTGCTCTCTCCGATACGGATAAATCTTTAAAAGTCCTCTTGTTTTTCCCTTTCCCCAATATTTTTTCTTTATCTTCAATGTTTACATTCAAATATTTTTCAGATAATTTTCCAATACTATAATCCGTCTGAGAAGGATTAATTAAATATTGCGCAATGGCACTATCAAATGTAATATTTTTAATATCTATTCCCATCCTAAATAATCCTAAGATATCCCCCTTTAAGTCATGACCTATTTTTTCTATATCATCTCTCTCAAAATATTCTTTAAAATTATGCTTAAATTCATCTATTAAAGAAGGTTCTCCCAAAAAATCCAAATATAACGAAGGAAAATCATTACATTTTAAGGCAACTCCTAATATCTCATCTTTTATATAATCCGAATCCTCAAATACAAATTTAAAAGAAAATTTCTTTTCCTTATCTATTCCCTTTAAGATTGTATTAATATTATCTTTTCCTCCTATAAAGTATTCCGATCTATAGATATTCTTATTATTGTGTTCAATTTCATCTTCCGGAATCTTATTAATTAAGCTTTTGAATTCCAATTTCTCATAAATTTCTTTTAATTGTTTGAAATCAGCTTTTCTGACTTTCAGATCTTCCAATTTAATATCCAGCGGAACATTTGTTATTATTTCAGATAATTTCCTGCTCATAAATGCTCCTTGTTTATATTCTATTAAAGAATTTTTAACTTTATTTCCGGAAACCTCATCTATATGTTCAAAAATATTTTCAATGGAGCCGAACTGCTTTATAAGTTTAATTCCCGTTTTTTCTCCAATTCCGGGAACCCCCGGAATATTATCGGACTGATCTCCCATAAGGCCTTTTAAATCTATAAATTGTTGGGAAGTAATTCCATATCGTTCTTCCATTTTTTTCTCGTCATATTCTTCTAATTGAGTTATTCCCTTTCTGACTAAAAGAACTTTGGAATGAGGAGAAACAAGCTGAAGATAATCCTTATCCCCTGACACCAATATAACTTCCATATTGTTTTCTTTTCCTATATTGCATACAGTGCCTGCAATGTCATCAGCTTCATATCCATCTGTTTCAATAAAGGTAACATTCATTGCTTTTAACACTTCTTTGAGTATGGGGAACTGTATAGACAATTCATTAGGCATCTGCTGCCTATTTGCCTTATATTTATCAAATTCTATATGCCTGAAAGTTGGCCCTTTCTTGTCAAAAGCTATACATATATAATCCAGGTCATATTCATCCTTTATCTTATAAAACATAGTCAAAAATCCATATACCCCATTAGTATATATTCCATCTTTTGTAGACAAAAGAGGCAGCGCATAAAAAGCCCTATATAAAAGGCTGCTTCCATCAATTATCATGAGTTTATCCAAAAAATCATCTCCCCATATTCTTATATAAGCTATTATTTTTTAACAGCTTCATAATAAGTATATCCTAAAAAAAATAATCAGTAAACAATTTAAAATAATATCTTGATTTTTGTTTTGTTATATGTTAACATATTTTTTGTAACCGTTAAGCCGAAGTGATGGAATTGGCAGACGTGCTGGACTCAAAATCCAGTGGGGCTTAAACCTCGTGCGGGTTCGACTCCCGCCTTCGGCATTATTACTATTCGCACAGACTATGATTTTTAAAAAATAAGTAGGGACAAATAATCCCTACTATTTTTATTTTATTATTTATTGTCAATAAAGCCTTTGTAAAAAAATTATATAATGTTTTTTTAATCATAATAAGATCATTTTTTGTCACTTCTTCCATTGGTTCTTTTCCATTAAAATGATGCATTACTACAGTATTACCATATTTATTTTGATCTGTTGAAGTCAAGCTTTCATTTTTTTGCTGAAATTCCAATAAAATTTTGACTTTCTTTTATTATTGTTTTTTATAAATTAAAATTCAGATATTTCCAGTCAAAAAAAGGCCCAAATTAATGGGCCCTTTTGTTTATCCTAATTTCTCTCATATATAATTGTGTTTAGCCTTTTAGGCCATTGGTTTGTCGTTCCATATTTTCTATGACAACATCATAAACATCGCCCAGTGAAGCACAATATTCAAGCACTTTCCAAGGAGTATTCGTGTGAAAATGAATTTTTATCGTCTCTTCACTGCCGACCGCTAATAAACAATCTCCCTTTATATTTTTGGTAATATATTCACCAATTTTATCCTCAGAAAGATTCTTCCCATCTATTAATAGTTGCGTATCATATTTAAATTCAAGCATACTTACCCTCCTATTTTTATATTTATACATCCAAGTTATAGTTTTAATTCCTTATAGGTATTCTGATACGGAACAGAAAAATATGGAACACCATTAGAGTCATAAGTTTCAATTCCTCATAGGTATTCTGATACCAAGTATCTGGCTTAATCTGCACTCACTTGATACGAGTTTCAATTCCTCATAGGTATTCTGATACAGTCAGAATTACAAGAGAAAGAACAAAAATAAACGGTTTCAATTCCTCATAGGTATTCTGATACTGCGCATTTCTGGATTGCTAAGTGGTTTCTATCGGCGTTTCAATTCCTCATAGGTATTCTGATACTGCGCATTTCTGGATTGCTAAGTGGTTTCTATCGGCGTTTCAATTCCTCATAGGTATTCTGATACTTCTAGCCAGGCCTGGCTATAGTGGAGGTAAAACTTCGTTTCAATTCCTCATAGGTATTCTGATACTATTTTGCTATATTGTTTTCTGACTACAATTATATTAGTTTCAATTCCTCATAGGTATTCTGATACAGCCTTCAATATAGTTGGAATGGTACCCAGTTAGGAGGTTTCAATTCCTCATAGGTATTCTGATACCTTAATCGCAAGGTTGAATCTGCTTTAAGGTCAAAAGTGTTTCAATTCCTCATAGGTATTCTGATACCTTAAGCCCTGCAATTACTGCTGCTGTATCATCATCGTTTCAATTCCTCATAGGTATTCTGATACTCCCAAGCAAAGGGTCCACAGCCGCCCAGACAGTAGGTTTCAATTCCTCATAGGTATTCTGATACTTTTTAATTTTTGTTCATTAGACATTGATTTCCCGGTTTCAATTCCTCATAGGTATTCTGATACT